>OBXV01000007.1_pt1 | contig 397906 bp, 371 predicted proteins | sample 1495451 | NCBI WGS metagenome assembly OBXV01 (sample SAMEA2580178, study PRJEB22360) | human gut metagenome | biome: human gut; feature: human-associated habitat; material: faeces | place: Denmark | collected 2008/2010 | reverse complement strand
TAACACGTGAAAATATTTCATAGGTAAAAGAAGCATGACAATTTATGACAAATCCACGTTTTTTGTAACAGAATGATGTTCATCTCATGTGAAAAATGATGAGGAAATTCACATAATGCAGAAATAATAGGTTTAGAACAAGAGTTCTGATGAGAACAGAAATGTATAAATAACTTGAAAAAAATTGCTATTAATCATCATTTTATTTACACATTGCGTATATTTTTTGTATTTTTGCTTGAGATGTTACAATAAAAGAAAAAGGAGGCGGTTCCAATGAGTAAGAGATACCAGAACATCATGGTAGCAGTTGACGGATCAAGACAATCGATCAAAGCGTTCGCTGAAGCCCTTGACTTAGCAAAGGACAATGAAGCCCACTTATTTATCGTGTCAATCATCAACAAAGTTGAGCTGACCCATAGTGCCTATGCCTTTTCAAAAATCTATGCAGATGAAAAACAAAGAACAGAAGTAGCCATGCTGAAAAAAATCAATGATGCCAAAGAGTTCGGTATTGCTGAGATCCATGCAATAGTTGAAACTGGAGATCCAAGAAATTTGCTTGCCAATGTCATCCCTGGACAAGAAAATATTGATTTGATTGTTATGGGAGCGACAGGAAAAGGAGCGATACAACAAGCACTAGTAGGATCGACCGCTTCTTATGTCGTTTCACATGCCCCTTGCAGTGTATTGGTTGTGAAGTAATTAGATAAGGGAGGAATAGAAAATGGTTCGCCCTCAAGAAGTTCGTGCACCAAAAGAAAAAATAGAAATTTTAGCAATTATTGAAGACGGCACACAAACAAAAAAAGGATACTCGATTGCTTTAATAAAGTGGAAAGGAAAAAAAGGTGTTGCTGTAAGGTGGGATGGAGATAATCAACAAGACAAAGGATTCCCAATCACTGCGAACGGCTACCATCCAGCGTGGTTTGTTCTGCCTGATAAATTTACAGAATTATACAGCTATGATTATGCGAAAACCGTCACATCCCTCAAAGCATTAGACAAATTAGCAGAAGAGCAGCATAAAATGGATGAAAAATAAAAAAGACGAACCAATCAGTCTTTAGAAAACTGACTGGTTCGAGGAGTAAAAAATGAAAAAAGGTTATTTGGGATGAATATAGAATAATGCGTATAGCTTAAATCAAACTTAAAGCCATAAAAAAGGCAAGAGGGTGAGGTAAATGGAAGCAGGAAAAGTTTTACAGGAAGTAAAAGTATTATGTGCAGATAAAAAATATGAAGAAGCAAAAAGTCTGATTGAAAAGAACAAAGAAAATTTGGAAGAAAAATATCCGATTGCACAAGAATTTGTAGAATTAAAACAAGGAACGCTTCTTCACCGATTCAAACATTTTTTTGGTATCACAGAATAGAAAAAAACGATTAAAGATACAGCAAATCTCTGCTGATCTTTAATCGTTTTCTTTTGAAACTGCTAGGATTCAATTCTGATTTTTATATAAAAAATAAATCCAAATGATTAGAAAAACTACTGCAAGCGTCAATTCGATGATGTGTATCACTAATACAGATGTTGTTCCCCAATGTCTAAAAGAAAAAATCTGATAAGTAAAATATACGGCAGGTAAAGAGGCCAGTAAAACTGAAAACTTCTTTTTCGTCCATTTTATGTAATAGAAAAGAATGCTTAGCATAATAAAAAAAGGAATATAAAAAACGAACTGACCGATCGCAATCATACTATTGCCTCCAATAAATAAAGTCCAAGATACAAAATAACACTTTGTGCGTGAAGGCGCAAGCAGTTCTATGGATTTATCCAGTAAAATATGTATTGTTTTTGAATTTATAGGGGAAAATTGCTATAATCAAAGTGAAAGAAGGAGTGGAATTTTCATGGATCATGTAGTGTTAGAAATCGATTTGCATTTAATCAATAATATTCGGGTGATTTACTATGTTGTAAGCAATAGTGTCGAACAACGTGTACTGACGAATAAAATCAATGGTATTTTAGCAAAGAAAGACGTTCACCGATTCAATAACGGTGAAGGTAGTTATTATAGTATCCCAGTAGAAAAAATCATTTATACGACAGTCAAAGTCAGAGAAGATCTGGATACTAAAAAGGCATATGAACCTATTTTTACAACTTATTGATTAACAGCAAATGGAGGAAAAAAATGAATCCATATGAACAACTTATCCAAGATTTGATTGATGGAAAAATCGAAAAAATTGATGTAAAAAGAGAAGAATTGATGGCTTTTCGAGAAGCATGGCTGAAATTGGAGAATCGTAAATATGTGGTAGGAAAAGCATCGCTGAACGGCAATGTGACTTATCATTATGATCCAACACGCTTATTTTAGTAAGGATGATTCAGAAAGAAGAAGGGACTGTGACAAAAATCGTGTCACAGTCCCTTCTTCTGGACAAACGGTGTTCAAGAGACAGCCTATCGGCAATAAGGCTGAACGTCTCTTTCACAACTTCTGATTCCCGGTGTTCCAGAAATGAAAATTCCTACTTATTAAATAGATTTTTGAATTTGTCTTTCACACTGTCGATATTTACGTCTTTTAGAAGATTTTGTGCTTTCTCTTTGTAAGGACCTAGTTGTTCTTTATGTTCTTCGGTAAATCGTTTTGCGCCGTCGAAGTTGCCGCCTTTTATCATTTCCTTGACTTTTTGAAATAATTCTTCTTGATTCATTTTGAACACATCCTTTGCCATCAACTTGATTTTTTAACATGGATAAAGTGAGAAAAACTACATTATCCACACCTCCATAATATCAAATAACGATCATTTTTACTAAAAAAACACTTGTTTCTCGCTTCTAAAGTAGGAGAAAAATCTCCAACTTAGGTCGGATGGAATTTTTCTAATTGCCCCATATACTGAATATATAACAAGGAGGTAGAAAGATGAAAGTGATTAAATATTTGATAGGATTGGCGGCGATTAGTGGTATTTTGCTATTTGGACTGAAATACTATACTGAAGGAAGTTACGGGGAAATCCCTGGTATACTTGATCAACTAAATCCATTAGTTGAAAAAGGTGAGGTCTATGTAAAAACACAAAAACCAGAGGAAGTAAATGAACATGGAACGGCAAGGTATGTTCAAAAAGCTGCTAATGTCGATGGGGAAGAGCGTACAATTGAATTTAATGGACTTTCTGTGTTAAAAGAAAATCATTATTTGAAAATCAGCAATAAAGGAGCGCACATAGAAACGTATGAAGAAGTTCCTAGAGAAAAAGTTCCGGAAAAAGCATTAGCAATTATTGGCTAAATTTACTGTATGAGTGCTACAGATTTAATTGTTAATTATAATAAAATTATGTAAACTATATAATAAATAATAAAAATATTCCAAAAACCCCTGAAAAAAGATTAATCTTTTTTCAGGGGTTCATTTTTTATCAACAAGTCCATCAAATTGGGATGGCAGGGTTCGAACCTACAATTGCTTGATTCAGAGTCAAGTGCCTTACCAGTTTGGCTACATCCCATTTATTCAACAAAATAATCATAGCACTTTTCTAAAAAAACGCAAGTTATTTTTCTTGATCAGATAGTTGTTGTTTTACTCGTAAAAGGCGGCGCACCAGTTTCTTTTCCAATCCAGCAGGAAGGGCAATCCGCTCTGCTACTGACAAGACGGAGTCAAGCAAGTGATATTCTTTGACAGGTTCATTCATGATATGGTAAATGTTTGCTAAACGTTCGATATATTCAAAATGGGTGTACTCCGTTCGAGCGATCAGAAATTTTAATAAATCGATTGCTTTTCCATACTCTTGGTCTCCATAATAGACAAGAGCTTGACGATACAGTTTGATTTCTAGTTCATTGAGGGTAGCAGGTCTGCACCGTTCGTTCCACTCATTAATAGAAACTTTACCTTGAACATTTCCTTTGCGGTCACGGACAAAAATAATCGGAATTTCATTTGGATCCATTTTTTTATGAGTGAATTTTTCCATTATCTGTGCTCCCTTCAAAGGTTCGGTATCTAGAGTATAAGGGATTTTTACTTTAATTACTAGCTTTTCTCCAAAGTTAGCATTTGTCCACCCATTGCAGTGAAAATGGCCGAAAAATCATTGATCGGTACTGCTCGATTTTTTACGCCATAGGGGTCGTTGACGTAAATATTTTCTTTGTCGTATCCAGTGACTACACAAGCATGAACAAGTGGAGTGACTCTTACTTCTCCGTTGTTTGTTGTCCAAGTCATAAAATCAGTTTCATCAGGGACTTCAAAATTGATAGTCACGGAAGTCCATACAGGATTTCCTTTAGATAGAGCTTTTTTGATATCATCTAGTTGAGCGTCTGTTTTTGGAAAAGTATGATAATCCGTTTGGACGATTTGTTGAGCAAGAGAGGCAACAGGAGGGACATAGACGCCCATAGCCCAGTCTCCGCCACTGATATCTCCAACAAATCCTTCATTAGGATCGCCGTGAGTCCCGTCTGCATTGAAAACAAGGACGTAATCCAATTGTTCAGCTAACTGGTTTTTAGTCGTTTCATAACCATAAAAAGATAAAAGCATGGAAAGCGAAGTGACCTCGCAGCCATTTTCTAGAGAAGGAGAGTCAAACTGGCTCTCTAATGGAACATCTAGCAAAACTTCTGCTTTCTCTTTTGTCTTTTTCGTTTTTTGTGTTGAACTTTTTTGTGTAATATTCATTGTATGTTCTGGAGAATGGATATGTAGGTAATAACTTGTACCGCTTAATAAAAGAGTAGCTGTACCTCCTAGAAACAATAGTTTTTTAAATGTTTTTTTCTTCATTGGAAATCTCCCTTTTCAGCTGTTTATCTTTCCTATTATAAGTGTATTTTTATTGGGAAGGGAAGTATTTTATTTAAATATGTAAGAAATAATCAGTTTTTGAGGAATATTATTTATTATTCTAGAACAAATTCTTCTAGATACAACAGCTGTTTTAATTGTGAAAACGAAAACAGTACGCTATAATGCCTGTAAGGTTGATTTTTGACTGTAAACAAAAAATCAAATAATTAAATCTCCAAAAAATAGCAGTTGTAATATGGAGAAAAGTTCCAGCAGTTTAGGAGGATTTTGATGACGGAAGAAATGATTAATTTAGGAGAACAATATGCATGCAAACCAATTGGCTTTACAAAAACGGTCATTGGTGAAGTTGTATCAAAAATGACAAACTGTGCCGTGGTCAAAGTTGCCCAATGTGCTGCAGAGGATCAAGAGTTATTAGATGAAAAAGCAAGCATGGTTGTTGCAAAATATGATACATTTGAATAAAGAAAATAATTGGACGTGCGGCGTGCTGCAAGTCCAATTTCTTTGAGAAGGTAAATCAGTATTCTTTTCCTGTTTTCAGGAGAAGAAAAAGCGAGGCGAGTTGTCATGGTAACATTTTTTACGGTTCTATTGTTTTTATTCGTTGTTGTTATGTTCTTATTTCTTTGGCTGGTTCGAAAAGAAATTATTTATCGGACTGTTCGGAATCGATGGGTTTACTTGGTCATACCATTCTTAGTAGTACTAGTCGTTTGGTACACACTCATCAGTCAGCCTACAGCAGATGAATTGGCAAAAGGGATTTTGTCAGCGATGATTTTTATTAGTTTTTTGTTGGACAGTCGAGGAATTACAGAAGAAGGGCTTGTCTTGAATAGCTTTGATAAAAAAGGTGTTCCTTTTTCTGAAATCAATAAAATCGTGTTGTACCAACCAAAAGGTTCTAAAATTGTAAAAATGAATTTTTTCCGAAACGGATGGCGGGGACCAATGCTGAAATTTTCTGCATCATTAGAAGAATTAGTTCCATTTTTGTCCCAACGCTTGAACGATGAGGCGGAGATTGATATTATGATCGATCCAGAATAAAAAACAGAGGTTACGACAAGATGTTTGTCACAACCTCTGTTTTTTTCAAGTAAAATTATCCGAATACACGGAAGCGATCTGCATCGTTCATATATTCTTTTTCCCCAGCTGGTGTTTCTGGTGAACCGAATACTAATTGTGAACGTAGTTTCCAGTTTGAAGGGATATTCCATTCTTTTGCAACTGCTTCGTCAATAACTGGGTTGTAATGTTGCAAGTTTGCGCCCAATCCTTTATCAACTAATGCTACCCAAGTGTTCGCTGTTGCGATTCCGTTTGATTGTTCTGACCAATCTGGGAAGTTGTCTGCATATAATTCAAATTGTTCTTGTAGACCTTTTACCACGTCAGTATCTTTGAAGAATAATACTGTACCATAACCATTTTTGAAACCAGCTAATTTGTTTTGTGTATTTGGAAAAGCTTCTGCTGGAGTCAATGGGCGAAGTGCTTCTTCAGTGATTTCCCAAAGTTTTTCATGTGCATCTCCGAAAAGAATAACTGCGCGTGTTGATTGAGCATTGAAAGCAGTTGGGCTTTCTTTAATTGCTTCTTTGATCAAAGCTGTCAATTCTTCATTAGAAAGTGAAACGTTACGTCCTAGATGATAGATTGAACGGCGGTTTTTTAAAGTGTCAGTAAAAGTTGTCATATTAAAATTTCTCCTTTGATTTGCGTTTTGCATTTTTTTAATTGATTACGAAATGAAGTATATCATCTTACAAAAAGTAAGTAAATAGATATGCTCACAAAAAATAAGCGAAGTTCAAAAAACAATTTTGATAAGGGAAATCGTTAGAAAAGGATTTCCTTGGTTATCGCTTTCATTGTTGTGTTTGAGGAATTTTTGCTTATTTGAAAAAAACGTCTGATATATAATTATTAAATCTCTATCTTCTTTTTTTTATGATATTGCCATTAAAAATTACTTGTTTTTATAGAAAATTAGTTTATATTTCTTAAATAAGTTTTTTAGTTAAATTTTTCGGTAAAGATGTATAATATTTTCTGAAAATTTAAAGAATTGGGGTATAGATTATGGAAAAACAGCAAGACAAGGGCTTCTTCGGGCAGCCGAAGGGATTGTCAACTTTGTTCTTCACTGAGATGTGGGAACGATTTAGTTATTATGGTATGCGTGCATTACTTATCTATTATATGTACGATACAGTTGCCAACGGGGGACTTGGATTACCACGAGCAACAGCATTAGCTATCATGTCGATATACGGATCTCTGATCTACATGTCTAGTATCGTCGGCGGATGGGTATCTGACCGAGTGTTAGGAGCAAAACGCACTGTATTCTTTGGTGGAGTCTTCATTATGCTTGGACACATCGTCTTGGCTTTACCATTTGGTGTAAGTACATTATTTGTTTCAATGGCATTGATCATTATTGGAACCGCCTTTTTGAAACCGAACGTTTCTGGCATGGTCGGACATCTTTATTCAAAGACTGATTTGCGAAGAGATGCAGGATTTTCGATTTTTTACATGGGTGTCAACTTAGGGGCGTTATTAGCACCACTAATCGTTGGGACAATCGGTCAAGAATATAACTACCATTTAGGGTTCTCTTTAGCTGCTATTGGGATGTTCTTTGGATTATTACAATACATCATCCAAGGGCGCAAGACATTAGACGGAGTGGGTACAACACCACCGAATCCTTTGACAACTGAAGAACGTAAAGGATTCATCCGTAACTTGATCATCGCACTTGTTGTTATCGTTGCAGTATTCGGTGGCGCACAATTAACTGGTCATTTGACAATCGACTTTTTTGTCAATACAATCAGTGTATTAGGGATTATCTTACCGTTGTATTACTTTATCAAAATGTTGACTTCAAAAGATGTAACTGCTGAAGAAAAACCAAGAGTATGGGCGTATATCCCATTATTCCTTGCAGCAATCATTTTCTGGTCATTACAAGAACAAGGTTCATCTATCTTAGCTTTATTTGCTAGTGAACGTACGCAATCTACACTATTTGGTGTGACGATCCAAGCAAGCTGGTATCAATCATTGAATCCGATTTTCATCTTTATTTTGACGCCGGTATTCGTAACAATGTGGACAAAACTTGGCAAACGCCAACCATCTACAGTAGTGAAATTCTCTCTTGGTCTTTTGTTTGCAGGATTATCATACTTACTATTGATGTTGCCAGGTATGCTTTACGGAACAAGTGGAAAAGTAAGTCCATTGTGGTTGTTGGGAAGTTTCTTCATCGTGGTTATTGCTGAATTGTGTCTTTCACCAGTTGGTTTGTCTGTGACAACGAAATTAGCACCACGAGCATTTGAATCACAAACAATCGCTATTTGGTTCTTAGCTGATGCTTCTTCACAAGCAATCAATGCACAAATTGCACGCTTCTACACACCAGGAACAGAATCTGCCTACTTCGGTATTATCGGTGCAGTAGCAATCGTCGGTGGTATCTTGCTATTTACTGTGAAAGAACCAATCAAAAAACTAATGGGATCTATCCATTAATCAACTCATGAAAAGACAGGAATTGCTTATTTGTAGCGATTCCTGTCTTTTTGCGTATACTCAAAAAAGATAGAAATATCAGAACCAAAAAGTATATAATTTGAAGAATATAGAACAAATGTTCAGTATTTTTTGATATAATAAAGAAGCACCGTATCATGTGTTGAAGGAGGAAAAGCATGTCTTTACAATTTATTCTTGGAAACGGGAAAAAAGATCACCGTCAAGTCTTGATTGACGAAGCATCAGCTTGGCTCGACCAAGATGCAAGCAACCAAGTATTTTTCCTTGTTCCCAATTACAGCAAATTCGAACAGGAACAAGAAATTTTAGCGGAGATGCGAAGAAGAAGCGGGAAAAAAGCTTTCAGCACAACAAATGTTCAAGTATTCAGTTTTTACCGTCTGGCTTGGTATTTGCTGCAACAGACAACCCTTCTTACAGGAAATGAATTATCAGAATCCGGATCTGCGATGATCTTGCGACAGATTTTAGAAAAACATGAGGAAGAATTAACGATCTTTCGCGGAGAAATCAATAAAAGAGGATTTATTCGCCAATTGCAAGAACTCTATAGTGAGTTGCGCACAGGGAATATTCAACCGGAAGACTTGATGCTTTTATTTGGTGATTCACCGAATGCAGAAGACCAGCAACTTAAAATGAAAGACTTGAAGCTGATTTTTTCAGCTTATGACAGCGAATTGACCGAACGTGCACTATCAAATGAAGATGCACTGGCTATACTAGCAAATTATATGCAGACACAAGATTTCACCAACGTCCAATTTATCGTCAGCGGTTTTTCCCGAATCAATGGGCAAGAGTATCAATTACTGCAGGCAATGATGGAAAAGGGGCAATTAGTTGTCGATTTATTGTTGGATCGTCCTTATACAGCGGATCTTCCAGAAGTACTTACGCTCTTTCATGAGACTGGAAAGCTTTATTTCCGTCTTTTTCAAAGTGCGAGAGAACGGAAAGTTCCTATATTAGTAGATCGTTTTGCGCCAGAGCAGAATCGTCCGACAGAGCTTCAGTTGCTGCAAACGATGTGGGAAGAGACTTCCAGCCAAAAGAAAGCAACCGTCCGCAAATTAGGGGAACAAGAGGCTCTCCATTTGTGGGAAGCTGAAAATCCAACTGAGGAAGTCCGACAGCTAGCTGTTGAAATCAGACGGCTAGTCAGTGAAGAAAACTACCGTTATCGTGATATCCAAGTACTGACAAAAAATATGTCCTTATATGGAAATATTCTTCGACCAATCTTTCAAGAAATGGCGATTCCTTTTTATATCGATGAAGAACAAATGATGGAAAATCATCCGCTGATTGAATGGGTCAACAGTCTGTTCGCTCTTGACCGATATTCTTATCGACTAAGTGATATTATGCGTTTTTTCAAGACGGAATTGTTCCTATCGATGGAAACAGAAACCGAACTGGATGAATGGAAACAAGAACGAGATGAATTCAGGAAAAAATTGGACATCACAGAAAATGTTGCACTTGCTTATAATTATCAAGGCACTTACTGGACGCGTGAAAAAGACTGGCAGTTTGTGGCGTATGATTTTGAAGCAGAACAGATTGAAGACGTACAGTATCTGGAAGAACAGTCAAATACGATTAGACGATTATTTCAGAAATCTGTACCTGCATTTTTTAAAAAAATAAAGAAAAGTAAAACAGGTCAAGCGGCCGCAAATGTTTTTTATCAATTTTTGATTCAAAGTGGTGTACAGCAACAATTATTGTTTTGGCGTAATCAGGAAGTAGACAGAGGAAACTTAGAAGCGGCAAGAAACCATGAGCAGACATGGGGAGCGCTGATTGATCTGCTGGATGAATATGTAGTCATTTATGGTGAATCGGCTTTTGACTGGTCTCTGTTCCAAGAAATCATTACGAGTGGTCTCGAAAATCTAAGTTATGGTAAAATCCCTACCGCAATCGACCAAGTGCGAATCAACCGTTTGGAATTAGTTCGACCGAATCAAGCTGCCGTCACTTTTGCATTAGGTTTGAATGATCAAGTGTTTCCAGACCGTAAAGAAACAAAAGGATTGTTGTCCAGTGAAGAACGAGAAGTATTAAATCAAGCTTTGCCAGATGGACAGTTTTTATTCGACCCATCAAAAGAAAGTATCTCTTTTGAGCCTTTCCAAGCCTACCTTGTTTTTCTTTCCGGAACGGATCGATTATATCTTAGCTATGCACAAAGCTATGACACAGATGGTTCACTGAAGATGTCTCCTTATTTGCGCAGAATCACAGAATATTTATCAGTTCCCGTCGAGAGAAAAGAGCATTTGACAATCGAAAGCGATCCTGATTGTTATGTAGGAACTTACAGAAGCGGAATCAATACAGTCAATAGGATTTATCGATTAGCTTTAGATGAAAAGAAACCTGTACCAAAACATTGGCAAAAGCTCAAAGAATTAGTACTGAATTCCTCATGGCGCAATTTTGCTTTACAAATCTTTGAAAGTCAGGAACATTTGAATGTGCCTGTTTCGATGCCAGAAAAAATGGCGGAAGAGCTTTATGGAAAAGAAATTTATACTTCGATTTCACGTATGGAGAATTTTTATAATTGTGAATACAAATACTTCATGCAATTTGGGTTGAAATTGAAAGAACGAACTGTTTATGGTTTGACTCCAGCAGCAACAGGTGATTTTTATCATGAATCATTGGATCGTTTCTTCAAGCTACTGTTTTCAAACCAATTATCCTTAGTGAATATGACCGATGCGCAGCGTAAAGACTTTACTGAAAAAGTGCTGCAAGAAGTGTTCGGAGAACTTCGGTTTGAGATATTGGATAGTTCCGCAAGAATGAACTATATCCGCTATCAGTTAGGACAGACGATCCAAAAAGTAGCATGGGCTTTGCAAAAACAGAGCAAAAATACGGGCATGCATCCTCTTCAGACGGAGATTTTATTTGGTCAGATTGCTGGAGCAAAAGGTATCACAGGTCTGGAATTACCGTTGAGTAATGGTGGAAAACTCCACGTTCGAGGAAAAATCGATCGGATCGATGTAGCTTCTGAACAAGAAGATACTTGGTTAAGCGTTATTGATTACAAATCTAGTGGACGTTCATTCGATGTCACAGAAGCTTATTATGGCATGGCTATGCAATTATTGACGTATCTGGACGTAGCATTGATGGATGCGGTACGTTTGACTGGAAAGGCGGCTGTTAAACCAGCAGGATCATATTATTTACATGTTCATAATCCTGTATTGACGGAGACCGATGATGTAGAGAAGAATACATTGAAAAAATTTAGTTATGATGGCGTTTTTGTCGATGATCCCGCTCTTTTAGAAGTACTAGATCATTCACTGGAAGCAAAAGAACAATCACTGATCTATCCAGTGAAAAAAAATGCGAAAGATGAATACCAAAAAGGTAGTTTCAGCAAAGATAAATTTTTCACGGAAGAAGAACTGCAACTGTTCATGGCGCATAATCGGGAAAATATGCGGTTAGCTGGAGATGCAATCACTTCCGGAGAAATCAAACTGAACCCAGCTTATAAAGATAAACAGCGAATTGCCTGTGAATTTTGTCCATTCAGAAGCATCTGTACGTTTGATGTGATGCTGAAAGAAAATAATTACCACCGTCTGGAGAAAATAGATAAGGAAGAAGCACTGCGCAGAATATTGAAAAGGAGTGAAGAAGAGTGAATCAAATTCCTTTAAAACCGCAAAACGAACGATTTACAGATGATCAGTGGCAGGCGATTTTCGATCAAGGAGATAATTTGTTAGTCTCTGCGTCTGCCGGATCAGGTAAAACTACAGTGCTTGTTCGAAGAGTGATTGAAAAATTAAAAATGGGTTTTGATATCGATGAATTACTGATTGTGACATTTACTGAAGCAGCTGCAAGAGAAATGAAAGAAAGAATTCAAGAGGCATTACAAGAAGCGGTCAACAGCGAAAGCGACCCTGTACGAAGACAGCATTTTACTAAGCAGTTAGTTTTATTGCCCACAGCGAATATCTCAACCTTACATGCTTTTTGTCTAACAGTTATTCGACGTTATTATTACTTAATTGATATTGATCCGGTCTTTCGCATGTTAACAGATGAAACAGAAACGATCTTGATGAAGGAGGATGTGTGGGACGAGCTGAGAGAAGCACTTTATGCAGAAAATGATGAACGATTTTTCCAATTAACAATGAATTTTTCTAATGATCGTTCAGATGACGGCTTGACGAATCTGGTATTTTCGCTTTATGAGTTTGCCCGTGCCAACCCTGACCCCAAAAAATGGCTAGAACAGTTAAGCGCTAATTATCGTTTGACTGAGGGGCTAGCGAAATCTCGATTATATCAAGAACAAATCCGTCCTTTAGTTTTGGCAGATGTATACCAATGTGTACAATTATATGAACAGATGACTCAGTTAGCACAAGGTGAAGGATTAGAAAAAATGCATGAGCAAGTAGCTGGAGAACAACAGCAGATCAAAAATATCTATGAAGCTTTCTCGCAAGATCGGTTAGAAGATGCTTATGCTAGTTTGGAACAACTGACTTTTTCAACTTTTAAGAGCAGTCGTAAAGCAGAATTGAAAGAAATATCCAATGAAGTCAAGGGCATGAGGGATAAAGCAAAAAAATTGATTCAGCAGATAAGTAAAAGTTACTTTCCTGTTTCACCAAGCCAAATGGAAGAATTAACGGAAAAAGCACTACCGTTAGTCGAAGAAATGACAAAAGTCACGCAAAGCTTTATGGACGGTTTCAGTATGCGTAAACGGGAAAAAGGCGTATTGGACTTCAATGATCTGGAACATCTAGCGTTGCAGATTCTCACAGAAAAAACGAAAGATGCATGGCTGCCAAGTGAAGCTTCAAAACATTATCGAAAAAAATTCAAAGAAGTAATGGTAGATGAATATCAAGACGTGAACCAATTACAAGAAGCCATTTTATACTGGCTAAGAGAACCTGATGATACAAAAGGAAATATGTTCATGGTTGGGGATGTCAAACAATCCATTTATTCTTTCCGTTTAGCAGATCCTAGTTTATTTATCGGGAAATACGAGAATTTTTCAAAGAAAGAAGGCGGACGTCGGATCGTTTTGGCTGAGAACTTCCGCTCTAGAAAAGAAGTCCTTTCTTTTACGAATCTTATTTTTGAACAACTAATGGATCCAGCAGTTGGTCAAATCAATTATGACGAAGCAGCCAAACTGATACAGGGATTTTCAGACTTTCCAGAGAATGAACAGTTTGAGCCAGAAATCATGATCTATGAAAAAGAACAGGAAGAATCAGAGATCGAGATTCCCACTGACGATATACTGGAGGACAAAACAGAAGGCGAACTTTTTATGACAGGACTGAAGATTCGTCAATTGATTGATTCTTCCTTTATGATTTATGATAAAAAATCAAAGAAAGATCGTCCGATAGAATACAGAGACATTGTTCTCTTGACACCTACAAAAAAGAACAACTTAACAATTTTAGAGATTTTCAAAACATTGGATATTCCTTTGGAGATGAATGATGCTCAAAATTATTTTCAAGCGACAGAAATTCGCACGATGATCTCGTTGCTACAATTAATTGACAATCCCTATCAAGATATTCCGCTTGCAGCTGTATTGCGTTCGCCAGTCGTGGGTTTGATTGAACCAGAATTAGCAAGTATCCGATTAGCCGACCGTGCACATACTTACTATGATGCTGTGCTTGCTTATCAAGCATCAAACGAAGATGAATTAGCGGTTAAGCTGGAACATTTTGGCAAACAACTAGATCATTGGCGAGAACTTGCTCGCCGTTCTTCGATCACTGACTTGCTATGGGATATCTATTATGAGACGGGATATCTAGAGTATGTGGTCGGTCTGCCAGCAGGGGCACAGAGACAAGCCAATCTCTATGCATTGGTCGATCGTGCCAAAGCATACGAGCAAAGTTCTTTCAGAGGATTATATCAGTTCGTGCGTTTCATTGAAAAAATGCAAGAAAAAGACAAAGACTTAGCAGAACCAGTCATTTCAATAGAAGATAATGCTGTTCGCGTAATGACGATCCACGCAAGTAAAGGCTTGGAATTTCCAGTTGTATTTTTGTTAGATATGACGAAAGAATTCAACTTACAAGACTTACGCAATCGGTATGCTTTTGAAGAAAAACTTGGAGCAGGTATTCGCTATATGGATCCTGAAACACGGGTACTGTATGATACGTTACCATTTCAAGCCATCAAATTGGCAAAGCAAAACAAATTGTTATCGGAAGAAATGCGTAAATTGTATGTAGGATTGACTCGGGCAGAACAAAAGCTTTTCATTGTCGGTTCCTATAAAAATAAAGAGCAAATGATCCAAACATGGTCTGAAGCAGCTGATCATGAGGAGTTGGTTTTTGATCCTGAGCTACGTTTGAAGGGCAGAAGCAGCTTGATGAATTGGATTGGTTACGGATTGATCCGTCATCCTGAAATGCAGAAATACTTAGAGGAAGAAGTTTCGACTTCTCTCCTTCAATATTCAAATGCACAGTTTTCCATTTCATGGATGAATCAGCAATCAATCATTGAACAAAGACAGTTGCTTGCTGAAAAAGAACTGGTTAACTTAGATCAGCAGGTGAAAGAAAAGGAAACTGTATTAGCAGATTCGTTACAAAAACGTCTAGCCTATGAATATTCTTATCAGGCTTCTTCGCAAACCACAAGTTATCAATCTGTATCTGAGATCAAACGATTATTCGAAGATCCAGATGATACACAAGAATCACGCTTGACTCTGGAAAGTAGTCAGACAAAGGCAGCATCTCGTCAATTCCGTTATACGCAAGAACAACTAGCAGAACCAAAATTTTTACAAAAAGATCGGCAAGTGTCGGCAGCTGCTGTTGGAACAGCTACCCATGCTTTATTGCAATTGCTGCCATTAGAGATGCCAACTACAGAGAGCATCAATCAAAAGTTGCAGGAATTAGTAAAGAAACGTTTAATAGACGAAAAGGTCGCAAAAAAAGTAGATGTTTCTTCTATTATATGGTTCTTTCAAACAGAACTTGGGCAACAGTTGATTGCCAACAAAGAAAACGTAAAACGGGAACAACCTTTTTCCATGCTGCTTTCTGCTGATGAAGTATTTCAAGACTATCCAAATCAGGAAGATGAGCTATTGATCCACGGAATCGTCGATGGATACTTAGAAGAAAAAGATCATCTCCATATCTATGATTTTAAAACAGATTTCATTTTACATCCGGATGATCCAGCAGAAATAGACGCGATCGTCCAAAAATATCAGGGACAGCTAAGACTTTACCAACAAGCAATGACAGAAGCACTGAATAAACCTGTAGAAAATGTTTTCCTAATTTTACTTCGAGTGAAACGAATCATAAACATTAATAAATAATTATAATTGAGCAAACTTGACTTATATTTTGTAAGGATTATGCTATACTCTGGGAAGAGGTGAGTATGATGGAGCTAACACAGACAGAATTCGTTTTGTGTCCTAAATTTGAAAAAACGTTCTCTATTTTAGGAAAAAAATGGAACGGATTGATTATCGATGTACTACTCGAAAATGGTCCGCAACGCTTTGTCGAGCTTGCGGCAAAAATCCCGATGGTTAGTGATCGGGTATTGGTCGAACGCTTGAAGGAATTGGAAAAAGAAGGAATAGTCACTCGAAACATTGCCTGTAGTGAAAAAAGCCGTTCAGAATATCTCTTGACTGAAAAAGGAGCAGACTTGCAAAAAGCAATGCGTCAAATACAAGTTTGGAGCGAAAAATGGGTCACAGAGGAAGAATGCGGTTGATTTTGTAAAAAAAATCTTGTAAACTATAGTCCATACGAATAAGTAAAAGAACGATGACGAAAAAGAGTAGTTTGGCTAAACCAGTTCAGGGAGATCTGTCACAGACTGAAAACAGGTCCTGTGTTTGAAAAATGAAGTTCACTTTCCGAGTTCGTCTGATCATTATCAGACCGGCAACTGTCGTTAACGAAGTAAGAGTGCGATGTAAGTTTATTTATCGCAAATTAGGATGGTAACGCGAAGACCTCGTTCCTTAACAGGAATGAGGTCTTTTTGTTTTGTATTTGGAATTTAAAGGAGGAACAAGCACATGTCTTTACAAGCACAATTAGAGAGCTTGAAAGAAGAAACAATCGTCAAAATCACGGCGGCACAAGATTTAAAAGAATTAAATCAAATACGTGTTGAAACGTTAGGAAAAAAAGGACCGATCACAGAAGTATTGCGTGGGATGAAAGATCTAAGTCCAGAAGAACGTCCAAAAGTCGGAAGTTTCGCAAATGAGATCCGAGACCTTTTGACAGAAGAAATAGAGCGAAAAAAACAAGTGTTAGAAGAAGAAGCGTTAAATGCGGCTTTGGCAAAAGAAACAGTAGACGTGACATTGCCTGGTAGAAAAGTAAAGCATGGTACACGTCATATCGTGACACAAATCATGGAAGAAATTGAAGATATTTTTGTAGGTATGGGGTATCAGATCGTGGAAGGTTACGAAGTAGAGTCTGACCATTACAATTTCGAACGGATGAACCTGCCAAAAGACCATCCGGCAAGGGACATGCAAGATACTTTCTATATTTCAGACGAGATATTGATTCGGACACATACTTCACCAGTCCAAGCACGGACAATGGAAAAGCATGATTTCTCTAAGGGTGCTCTACGAATGATCTCGCCTGGAAAAGTTTTCCGCAGAGATACAGATGATGCGACCCACAGCCATCAGTTCCATCAAATTGAAGGGCTAGTTGTTGATAAAAACATCACGATGGGCGATCTTAAAGGAACATTAGAAGTCGTAATGAAAAAAATGTTTGGGGAAGATCGTGAAATCCGTTTGCGTCCAAGTTATTTCCCATTTACGGAGCCATCAGTAGAAGTAGATGTCAGTTGTTTCAAATGTGGTGGTGCCGGTTGTAACGTATGTAAATACACTGGATGGATCGAGATTTTAGGAGCTGGCATGGTGCACCCGAATGTGTTGAAGATGTCAGGAATCGATCCAGAAGAATATTCAGGCTTTGCTTTCGGCCTTGGACCAGACCGCGTAGCTATGTTGCGGTATGGAGTGAATGATATCCGTAATTTCTATCAAAATGACTTACGTTTCTTAAGTCAGTTCAAGGGGGAGTAAGAAGATGTTAGTTTCATATAAATGGCTTAATCGTTATTTGGATTTATCGAATGTAACACCAAAAGAATTAGCGGATAAAATGTCTGTAACAGGAATCGAAGTCGAGGGAATCACGGTTCCAGAAGAAGGCTTGAAAAAAATCGTTGTCGGTGAAGTCAAGGAATGTGTACCACATCCAGATTCCGATCACCTTTCTATTTGTCAAGTCGATATTGGCGAAGACGAACTGTCTCAAATCGTTTGTGGAGCGCCTAATGTGAAGGTCGGAATCAAAGTGATTGTTGCGCTTCCTAACTCACGGATTGCTGGAAATGTGAAGATCAAAAAAGGGAAAATGCGTGGTCAAGTATCAAATGGCATGATTTGCTCGTTACAAGAAATTGGCTATTCAGACAGTGTTATACCGAAAGAATACGCTGAAGGTATCTATTATATGCCACAAGAAGCTGTAAATGGCGATCCAGTTTTTTCTTATTTAGATATGGATGATTCGATCATTGAATTGTCTATCACACCAAATCGTGCAGATGCATTGTCAATGCGTGGCGTAGCTTATGAAGTTGGAGCAATCTATCGTCAGACGCCTACATTCGATGACGAGAAATTAGTAGAATCATCACAACTTGCTAGCGATAAGATCCAAGTGACAGTTGAAGATAAAGAAGTCGTTCCTGCCTATCAAATCCGCATCATTGAAGGAGTAAGAATCCAACCAAGTCCTCAATGGCTGCAAAATCTTTTGATGAATGAAGGCATCCGCCCAATCAACAATGTAGTAGATGTGACGAACTATATTTTGCTTTTATTCGGACAACCACTACATGCATTTGACTACGACAAATTGAAATCAAACGAGATCCTTGTCCGACATGCAAAAGAAAATGAGACATTAGTCACGTTAGATGGAGAATCTCGGAAATTGACAACTGACAATCTTGTCATCACTAATGGCAAAGAACCAGTTGCTTTAGCTGGTGTCATGGGTGGATTAGATTCAGAGATCACGAATGAAACAACAACAGTGGCACTGGAATCTGCTTTGTTTGATCCAATTTCGATCCGTCGTACAGCAAAACAATTTAATTTGCGTAGCGAATCTTCTGCACGCTTTGAAAAAGGGATCAACCATGCAACTGTTGGAGAAGCCAGTGAGGTTGCTGCAGCAATGATCGTTTCTCTTGCAGGTGGGGAAGTTCTACAAGGCGCGGTCAAAGGTTCAGAGATTAAAGCAGAAGACGTATCAGTGAAGATTTCACTTGAACGCATCAATCAATATTTAGGAACATCTCTTGTCGTTAAAGAAGTAAATGAGATTTTTGAAGCACTTGGATTTGGCTATGAAGAAAAGGATCATGTTTATTCCGTAGTCGTACCACCAAGACGCTGGGATATCCAAATCGAAGCAGACATTATCGAAGAAGTTGCTCGTATTTATGGATACGACCAGTTGCCATCTACACTTCCAAGTGGAGAAACGGTTGCTGGAAGCTTGTCAAAAGAACAAGAAACTACTCGTAAAATTCGTACAATCTTTGAAGGAAGCGGATTGAGCGAAGCAATCAGTTATGCATTGACAACAGAAGAAAAATCAAGACAGTTTGTTATAAAAGAAAGTAATATTACACGTTTGGACTGGCCAATGAGCGAAGAACGTTCTGTATTACGAATGAATTTGATCAGCGGACTATTAGATGATATCAGTTATAACACTGCTCGAAAAAATACAGAGATTGCTTTATATGAAATCGGTCGGGTATTCTTCCAAGAAAATGATCCGCGCGCACATCTGCCACAAGAAGTAAAACATGCAGCAATCGCTATTTCTGGTGTTTGGGAAGAAAAAGATTGGCAGACGAAAGCACAAAACGTAGACTTTTTCACCATCAAAGGTCTTTTAGAAAACTTATTTGAACAACTAGGTATCCATGAAGATATCCATTATCAAACAGTGACAGAAATAAAAGAAATGCATCCTGGAAGAACTGCTGCGATTTACCTTGGCGAACAATTTATCGGTTTTGTCGGTCAAGTGCATCCGACAATTGCCAAAAGTTATGATATTCCAGAAACATATGTAGCTGAGTTTGATTTATCTGCTGTAGTGGAAGCTGCTCAAAAAGGAATCGTTTTTGAAGCAGTGACAAAATTCCCAGCAGTCAGCCGGGATATCGCTTTGCTTGTAAAAGAAACTGTGACAAATCAGGAATTAACAGAAGTTATCGATTCTGCTGCCGGAAGATTTTTAACAGATATCCAATTATTTGATGTCTATCAAGGAGAAAACATCGAAAAAGGACATAAATCCATGGCTTATAGCCTGACATTCGTCAATCCTGAAGCAACATTGACAGATGAAGAAATCAATAAAGCAATGGATAAGGTAACAAAAGCTTTGACAGAAACGCTTGGAGCAAGTATTCGTTAAAAGTTAGAAGCAAAATAGTTATCAGTCGTCCATGCTTTTGAAAATGTTTTTTTAAAAACACTTTATATAGAGTAGATACTTGAGCAGATCCATCTTCGGTTCTGCTCTTTTTTATTTTTCAGGTAGATTCCATAAATTTCTAAAATCAGAAAAATAGGTAGGTATCGAGCCGTCGTATTCACAGTGAAAGACTATCAATAACACTGCTATGTAAGTATGATAAAAAAGAGAAGATGAAATTGAAAAGGGAGAGTTTTATTACACAAGTAATTAGATTTTAAATGAACAGGAAAATCATTATTTTTATCGCTAATTTTCAAAGAACAGTTTTGGCTATATACTAATAAGAGGTTTATTGGATAAGAAATCATGACATTTAATCTGCTGAATATGGAAAAATGACCGAGGTGGTAATCCCAACCATTTTTTCTTAGTGTATCATTAATTGAATTTCAGACGTTTTGCACATGGCTACTTCAGAGATTAAAGGAGGTGGTAGTGGTGTTCATGTTAGTTGTTCTTGGTCTTTTATTAATAATCGTTGGTATTCAACTTAGAAGAGGCAAATGGTATGGAATAGTTGCTGGGAATACTTTTAAAGATAAACCGATTGAAGTTCAAAAAAAGGTGCATTAGGAGCTTCATCTATTGCTTTTTTTGTAGGAGGCTTTTTACTAATCGTTTATATTTTAATGTTTTTTGATATTCAAACTAGATTTTTAATCATTCCAGTAATTGTAATAGCGATAGTATATTCTTTGTTTACCTTATATAAATATCTTAAACACTTCATTAAATATGGAGAATAAAGGAACTATTTAGTAAGAAAAGAAATAGTAGAAAATCTATAAAAAACTACCAATAAAAATGAGGGGGACACAGCTTTTGGCCCTTCTTTGACGACAGTTGAACAAAATATCCGCACTTGAAAAAGGGAATGTCACTGAAGCTGTGGTCGCCACTCAGCCGATCAATGAATACGAAGATGCATTGAAAAAACTGATCAACTGTGAAAAGCAGTATACGACACTTCTTGAAGAAACCACTCAAGTGATCGACAAACAAGTCGTCACGGACTAAGAACTGGCCAATTATTTCAACTAAAGTGAAAGTCTCTGATTCTGATTTTGAACATCAAAAAACCGAACGATAGAGAGCGTACGCATGCAAGTAAGCAGCTACTCAACTATTGTTCGGTTTTTTGAGTTTGGTAATGATGTCACTAAGATGGATTCACCGGTGTATTAATGGAAGTAATTGATCCCCATTGCTGATTTTACTTCAGAAAGTGTTTGTGCAGCTACTTTAGCAGCTTCTTCACTACCTTTACGTAAGATTTCCATAACAGCTGAAGGATCTTTTTCCAATTCTTCTCGGCGCGCGCGGATCGGTGCAAATTCAGCTTCCAATACATCAATGAGGTATCGTTTGATCTTTACATCACCAAGTCCGCCGCGGCGGTAATGAGCTTTCATTTCTTCAATTGCTTCTTTATCTGTTCCGAATACATCCAAGTAGGTGAAGACCATATTCCCTTCTACTTGTCCAGGGTCTTGTACATGGATGTGGTTTGGATCAGTATACATACTCATGACTTTTTTCTTTAAGACATCGGCAGGATCGGAGATATAAATACCGTTTCCTAACGATTTACTCATTTTGCCATTTCCATCGATTCCAGGTAATCTACCCATTCCTTTTGGTGGGAATACGCCTTTTGGTTCCACCAAGACTTCACCATATGTATGATTGAAGCTTTGTACAATTTCCTGTGTCTGCTCTAGCATTGGTTTTTGATCCTCGCCAACAGGAACGAGATTCGCTTTGAATGCAGTGATATCTGCTGCTTGAGAAACAGGATAGATAAAAAATCCTGTAGGCACGCTTTCACCGAATTTCTTTTGTTCGATTTCTGTTTTGACAGTCGGATTGCGACGAACGCGTCCTACGCTGACCAAGTTCAAATAATACATGGTTAACTCAGCTAATTCCGGAATTTGTGATTGGATAAATAAAGTAGATTTTGCAGGATCTAATCCCACGGCTAAATAGTCTAAAGCAACTTGCAAGACATTGGATGAAACCTTCTCAGGATTTTTAGCATTATCGGTCAGTGCTTGCATGTCAGCAATCATGACAAACAGTTGGTTGTCTTCATCTGCTTGCATAGCCACTCGGGTTTTTAGAGAACCGACGTAATGCCCTAAATGCAGCTTCCCAGTTGGTCGATCTCCCGTTAAAATAATATTTTTCAAAAAAGACACCTCTTTACGATTTGTAAGTCTGAGCACTTAATATCTTACCGTTTTTCCTGACAAGAAACAACAGTTCCTAAGGAAAAAACAAGGAAAGAGGATAAAATAACTAATAGATTAGAAATGAAAGAAATATTTATGGGAGAATAAACGTTCTAAGAAACTTTACAAATTACTAAACTATCAGATATAATGTATTTTATTATACATCTTTAAAAGAAATCTTACTAAATAATAATGGGAGTGTAATTCTATGGCAATGATTAAATTTGATCACGTGGATAAATATTATGGCAAGTTCCACGCATTAAAAAATATCAATCTCGAATTCGAGAAAGGAGAAGTTGTCGTTGTCATTGGTCCTTCTGGTTCAGGAAAGAGCACGATGCTTCGCTGTATCAATGGATTAGAGACGATTTCTTCAGGCAAGCTACTAATTAATGATGCTGACTTGCATGATAAAAGGACAAAATTGACAGAAGTCCGAAAGAATATCGGCATGGTTTTCCAGCATTTCAATTTGTATCCTAATAAAACCGTTCTGGAAAATATTACATTAGCACCAATCAAAGTGTTAAAGCAAGACCAGGCAACTGCAATCAAAAACGCGGAGAAATTTCTGAAAACTGTCAATATGTTAGATAAGAAAGATTCTTATCCTTCCATGTTATCCGGTGGACAACAGCAACGGGTGGCAATCGCCAGAGGTTTAGCGATGAATCCTGAGATGCTCCTGTTTGATGAACCTACTTCTGCTTTGGATCCGGAAATGATTGGTGATGTATTGGACGTCATGAAAAAATTGGCGCATGATGGTATGTCAATGATTGTCGTGACGCATGAAATGGGCTTTGCCAAAGAAGTTGCGGATCGTGTCATCTTCATGGCTGACGGAGAAGTATTGGAAGATAGCAGAAATGTGAGAGACTTTTTCGAAAATCCAAATGAATTCCGAGCACAGCAATTTATCAGTAAAGTTATCAATCATTGATAGGAGGAAAAAGATGCGCAGGTTTAAAAAGATACGCCTGATTTTCCTTTTAGGCATTGCTTTTCTTGCACTAGCCGGATGTAAAGGAAATGGGTTGGCAAATGAAGATATTTTAGAGCGAAGCAAATCTACCAATGAAATCATCTGGGGTGTCAAATATGATACTCGATTATTTGGAATGATGGATATTGAGAGCAGAACCGTACAAGGATTTGATGTAGATATTGCAAAAGCTATCACTGAAAAGATCCTTGGTGAAAATGGAAAAGCGGAATTTGTTGAAGTCACTTCTAAAACGCGGATCCCGTTATTGAAAAACGGAAACATCGATGCAATCATTGCGACGATGACGATCACAGATGAACGAAAAAAACAAGTCGATTTTTCAGATGTCTATTTCGATGCTGGCCAAGCTTTGTTGGTAAAGAAGGGAAGCCGAATCAAAAGTGTAGATGATTTGAATGCTTCTACAACAGTTCTAGCAGTCAAAGGTTCTACGTCGGCTGCGAATATCCGACAGCATGCACCAGATGCAAACATTCTGGAATTGGAAAATTATGCAGAAGCATTTACTGCCTTACAATCTGGCCAGGGAGATGCGATGACTACGGATAATGCGATCTTGTTAGGGATTGCAGATGAAAATCCAGAGTACGAATTAGTCGGCGGAACGTTTACTAATGAACCTTATGGAATTGCAATCAACAAAGGACAAGAAAACTTCTTGAAAGCTGTTAACCAGGCGCTAGAGGAAATGCATGCAGATGGCACATACGATAAAATCTATCAAAAATGGTTTCCAAATGAAACTGAAGGAAAAGTAGAGTAAGGGGGAGAGGCAATGAGCGAATTGATACAGACTTATGGACCAATCTTTGTCGACGGGTTCAAGATCACATTGTTTTCGAGTGTCTTAGCACTTGTGTTTAGTTTGATTATCGGAACGTTGATGGCAATCTTCCAATTATCAAAGAATAAAATAGTGAGTGCCTTAGCAAAGGCATATGTAGAATTTTTTAGAAACATTCCATTATTGATTATCGTGATGTTTTTTTATGTTGTCGTACCGATTTATTGGTTTAATCTAGACGGATTTCAAGCTGGGACGATTGGATTGACTATCTATACATCCGCTTTTATTGCTGAAACGGTACGTTCAGGGATTCAAACCGTACCAAAAGGCCAAACAGAAGCAGGATTGTCTTCTGGATTTACCTATCCAGAAATTATGCGTTATATTGTTTTGCCGCAAGCATTCAAAATCGTTATTCCGCCATTAGGCAACCAATTTATTAATCTTGTGAAAAACTCGTCTATTTTAGCAATCGTAGCTGGTTTGGATTTGATGTATCAAGGAGACTTGATCGCCAGTGAAACATTCAATACCTTCGATACGTATATCATCGTTGGGTTATTTTACTTAGTTATTACGCTGCCGTTATCTTACTTAATGGTTTATCTTGAGAAAAAATGGGCGGTTCGTTCATAGAAGGAGGGGAAATACATGGATTTTAGCGGCGCTTTTTCATGGATGAATGTCCGTTTTTTATTGGAAGGATTAAAGGTTACTGTTGAAGTTTCATTGTTTTCGATCATTTTCAGTTTCTTGATTGGTGGTCTGGCAGGTGTGATTCGTTTTGCGAACATCCCTTTCTTGTCCAAAATCCTTGGTATTGTGATCGATATCATACGAAATCTTCCATTATTATTGATCATTTTCTTCACTTATTTTGCCTTGCCTCAGATTGGTATTCAGATGAACATCTTCTGGTCCACTGTTGCAGCATTGACGATCTTTGAATCAGCTATGCTGTCGGAGATTTTCCGAGCAGGACTTAATGCTGTTCCGAAAGGGCAGATGGAGGCAGGATTGTCAACAGGACTGACTTATGTAGAAACGATGCGGACGATCGTCTTGCCGCAAGCATTCAAATCAATGATTCCGGCAATTGTGAGCCAATTGATTTCACTGATTAAAGATACTTCATTAGCAGTAATCATTTCTTTACCTGAACTTTCTCATCAAGCACGTATTATTTATGGACAGAATACCAATTATGTGCTTCCGATGTTCATCATCATGACACTTATGTATTTCGTGGTGTGTTACGCGCTTTCTCTGCTTTCCGGTTACTTGGAAAAGAGACGGTACAGTTATTAATAGATGATTCTTTTAGCGGTTGTGGCAGACTAAAGTCACAACCGCTTTTCCTCTTTCCATTCGAAAAAAAGAGAGTTTGATTGTTTTAAGCAAGTGAGAGCACTTGAAAATTCACGCTAAAAAGTACACAATAGGGAGGATAGAATTTATTGAAAAAAAGGATGATACGATTGACAGATAATCGCCCTATCGGATTTATTGATTCAGGTGTCGGCGGCTTGACTGTAGTAAAAGAAGCCCTGAAACAATTACCGAATGAAAATATTTTATTTGTAGGAGACACAGCACGCTGCCCATATGGCCCTAGACCCGCGGAACAGGTAATCCAGTATACTTGGGAAATGACGGATTATCTGGTGGAGCAAGGAATCAAGATGCTAGTGATTGCTTGCAATACCGCAACTGCGGTTGCTTTAGAAGAAATCAAAGCTGCTCTTTCTATTCCAGTCATCGGTGTGATCCTTCCCGGTACAAGAGCGGCAGTAAAAAAAACACAAAATAAACAAGTTGGCATTATCGGTACGATTGGTACGGTAAAAAGTCAAGCTTATGAAAAAGCACTGAAAGAGAAAGTGCCAGAATTGACTGTGACAAGTCTTGCTTGTCCCAAATTTGTTTCAGTTGTCGAAAGTAATGAATACCATTCATCTGTGGCAAAAAAAATCGTGGCAGAAACATTAGCTCCGTTAACGACTAAAAAAATCGATACATTGATTTTGGGATGCACCCATTATCCATTATTACGCCCCATCATTCAAAATGTAGTGGGTGAAAATGTTCAACTGATCGATTCTGGAGCAGAAACAGTAGGTGAAGTATCTATGCTACTCGATTATTTCAATTTGAGCAATTCACCGCAAAATGGACGGACATTATGTCAGTTTTATACAACAGGATCTGCTAAACTTTTCCAAGAAATAGCCGAAGACTGGCTTGGAATCGGACACCTAAATGTAGATCATATTGAATTAGGAGGAAATAAGGATGCGTCATGACGGGAGAAAAGCCCAAGAGCTTCGTAAACTGGAGCTTCAAACAAATGTTTTCAAATATCCAGAGGGATCGGTTGTGATCCGTTTTGGTGATACAACAGTTATTTGTTCTGCAACAGTAGAGGATTCTGTACCGCCCTTTTTGAGAGAAACAGGAACAGGGTGGGTAACTGCTGAATACAGTATGCTACCTCGAGCAACGAGTACGAGAAATCGTAGAGAAAGCAGCAAAGGGAAACTTTCTGGTAGAACAATGGAAATCCAGCGTCTTATTGGTCGCTCCTTGCGTGCAGTAATAGACTTGGAAAAGCTGGGAGAGCGTAGTATCATCATAGACTGCGATGTGATCCAAGCGGATGGCGGAACTAGAACAGCTAGCATCACTGGGGCATTCGTCGCGTTGAGACTAGCAATTGAAAAGCTTTTAAGAGAAAAGGAATTGTCAGAAGATCCAATTAAAGAGCATCTTGCTGCAGTTAGCGTAGGGATCTTGCCGGATGGGACTTGCGTGACAGATTTGGACTATCAAGAAGATTCCGCAGCACTTGTAGATATGAATCTCGTGATGACAGAATCAGGAAAATTCGTGGAGATTCAAGGAACTGGAGAAGAAGCAACGTTTGATGGAGAACAGTTGAATGAAATGCTCTTTTTTGGAAAAAACGCGATTGAAGATTTGATCAAAGAGCAAAAACATGCTTTGCTAACAGAATTTGCTCAAGATAATGAGCGGATAGAAGAAACAAAAACAATCATCATTGCGACAAGAAATCCAGGAAAAGCAGAAGAGTTTCGAAATATGTTCAAAGAAGCGGGATATCATGTAAAAACATTACTTGACTATCCTGAATTGCCAGATGTAGAAGAAACTGGCAGCACATTTGAAGAAAATGCCCGATTAAAAGCAGAAACGATTGCACAATTACTTGATCAACCAGTCTTAGCAGATGATTCAGGTTTGAAAGTGGATGCATTAGGCGGTATGCCAGGAATCTATTCTGCACGTTTTGCAGGGGAACAAAAAAGTGATGCGGGGAATAACGCCAAATTATTATATGAATTGACAGATGTACCAGATGAAAAAAGAACAGCACAATTCCATTGTACACTAGTATTCGCGGCACCAAAAAAAGATAGCCTTGTAGTAGAAGCGGAATGGCCCGGTCGAGTAGCCCGTATACCATCTGGCGAAAACGGCTTTGGGTATGATCCTTTATTTATCCCAGAAGGTAAGAAACAAACAGCAGCAGAATTATCGAGCGAAGAAAAAAACAAGATCAGTCATCGGGCTCAAGCAATGAAAAAATTGAGTGCCGAGTGGAAACAATGGCTGGAAGGAGAGAGATAGATGCGGTATTTAGTAGTAAGTGATAATCATGGGGACAGAGATATCCTCGTTGACTTAGTAGATCGCTATCGTTCTGAAGTGGATATCTTTTTCCATTGTGGTGATTCGGAATTAGAAGCTTCTGACCCATTATGGGATACATTCCAAGTGGTTCAAGGTAATTGTGATTATGGACCAGGATTCGAACAGAAAAAAGTGATCCAAACTGGTCAGGATACAGTATTCATGACTCATGGTCATTTATCGAATGTCCGATTTGGTTTGACACAGTTAGCAATCGAAGCTCGAGCTGCAAATGCCGATATGGTATTTTTTGGTCATACCCATCAAATAGGCTGTGAGATGGATCAGAAAATCCTATTTTTGAATCCTGGAAGCATTTCTCAACCTAGAGGCCCGATCCAAATCCCATCATATGCTCTTATTGAAAGTTTAGATGACCAAATTTCTGTTCAATACTATAACCGTGCCCATCAGGCAGTTGAAGAGTTGGCCTTTTCTTTTTCGAGAGAGCGCTGAATAAAAAAACTCTAATTTTTAATAAAAATAAGCTTTATTTTGTGAATTTTGCATCCGGTTTCGGTAAAATAGTAGTGTTGAATGAAATAGAAATGGAGGCCATCAGATGATTGGACCTATAGTAAGAGAAATGCTGCTGGAAAATCAGGAAACGTTTTTGATTCCTGCAGAAAATGTGGCAAATGTTATGTATCATCATCCATTATCCCATGGTTTACTTGTCTTATCGAAGGTCGGTTATTCCAAAATTCCTGTATTAGGAAAAGATGATCACTTTGTAGGACTAGTAAGTTTATCAGATGTGGTCAATAAAATGATTGACTTGCAAACAATCAGCATGGATCCCTTAGAAGGACTAACAGTTGCTGATGTAACAGAAACGGATGTTCCGACGATTGATGAAAATTGGGAACTAGAAGAAGTACTCCATTTGTTAGTTGATTCGCCTTTTTTACCGGTTGTCACAGAAGAACGGGTTTTCAAAGGAATCATCACAAGGAAAGAGCTGCTTAAAGCCGTAAACTTCATGGTGCATGAATTAGAACGTCGCAATATATTGTCTCCAAAAATCGAAGAATTAAAAGAACAAATCGATATTGTGAGCTAAAGAACGAGAAACTGAAAGATAATCAAAAAATAAGTAGAAACAAAAGCGTACCAGTTTTGACTTTATCTTGAAAAAGAGGCTGGGACAGAAGCGTTTAACTCCAAGAAATAAGAAGGAATTCACGAAAATTGCTTTTCAAATTTTTGTGAATTTCAGCTTATTTCCGAAGGAGTTGCTTCTGCTTCCGCCGTTTATACGTGTTTAGAGCGTGGGACAAAAGTGTTCTTTACTTTTGTCCCACGCTCTTTTTAGTGAGATCCGTTGCATCGTTTGACCAAATTATTTTCCGACAGCAATTGGACTGTTCGGAATCGTGAACCCAGAAGCTGTCAATTCTTTGACATAGGAGCTCAAAAACTCTTCTTTTAAGGCATATTGTTTTCCGTTCAATGCGTAGCAGACCGTACGAATAGCAAAATTACTATTACCAAGATCCACTAAACCAAATATGGAAGGTTCAGTTTGAAGCTCTTCTTGGTATTTTTCAGCTAATGTATGATTTACTCGATCAATGATCTCATAGATTTTGTCATATCCTTCTTCAGGAACGATCCGGATATCTAAAAGTACTTGCATATTTGCACGAGAAAGATTGCTGATCGTGGTGATGTTTCGATTCGGGATGAAATGGACAGTACCATCCGTTGCTTTTAGCTGAAGGGTACGGATACCAACAGATACGACGGTTCCTTCAATCGTTAAGTTTGCTAACTTGATGTAGTCTCCAACATCCATCTGTTGTTCCATGATAATAAAAAATCCGGTAATAACATCACTCATGAACCCTTGGGCACCAAGACCGATCGCCACACCTGCAATTCCGGCACCAGCCAAAAGTGATCCGATCGGTACACCGATAGCAGATAAAATTGCATAGATAAAGAAGAAACCAAGGGTATAATGAAAAATAGTATTTAAAAGACTATGTAAAGTCTTTAAGCGGCTCTCGTTTAGAATGGCTTTTTTAGAATACTGATTAAAAGACTTATCAATCAGATATTTTCCCACACGGTGAAGAATCCAAAAAAGGATGATCAAAAAAACCAGATATAAACTTTTTTGGATAAAGGCAGCCAAAATAGCGTCCCAATCAATCCCGTCCCAAAACCGCTGAAACGCATTTACTTTGCTGACAGCTTGATCTGTCAATGTCTCGCCAGAAGAGTCTGTCGTACCGGCAGTTGCTAATAATGAAAACATAAAATCCTCTTTTCTAAAATTTGATTCTTTCTGTATTGTACCAAGAAGTTTTCAAAAAAGGAAATAGCAAAAATAACTATAATGAAGGAAAAAAGCTGAAAATAAAATGACAAACAATATGGATAATGATAAAATGTGGAGAAAATAACGAAGGTGGTAAATATATGCAAATCGATTGGAATAATTTAGGATTTTCTTATATCAAAACTCCTTGGCGTTTCATTGCCAAATGGAAAGACGGACAATGGGAAGAAGGGGAATTGACAGAAGATAATTACCTGACGATTCATGAAGGCTCTCCAGCGCTTCATTATGGTCAGCAATGTTTTGAAGGTCTAAAAGCTTATCGTCGAAAAGACGGGAAGGTCAATCTCTTTCGACCTGAACAAAATAGTCGTCGGATGAATCAAAGTGCTAGACGCTTGCTGATGCCGATGGTCCCTGAAAAAATGTTCGTTGATGCTGTTAAGCAAGTGGTAAAAGCAAATGAAGCTTTCGTGCCTCCGTATGGAACAGGCGCTACATTATACTTGCGTCCTTTACTGATTGGGGTCGGTGAAAACATCGGTGTCCATCCTGCTCCAGAATACTTATTTGTCGTCTTCTGTACGCCAGTAGGAGCGTATTTCAAAGGTGGGCTAAAACCAACGAACTTTATTGTATCTGATTACGATCGTGCTGCTCCTAAGGGAACTGGCGCAGCAAAAGTCGGCGGAAATTACGCAGCAAGTTTACTTCCAGGAACAGAAGCAAAAGAACTGGATTACTCAGATTGTGTTTATCTTGATCCAGCCACACACACGAAAATCGAAGAAGTAGGGGCAGCAAATTTCTTTGGGATTACGAAAGACGGAAAATTCATCACCCCGCAATCGCCATCTATCTTACCAAGTATCACGAAATATTCTTTGCTGCAATTAGCTGAAGAACGACTAGGACTTCAAGCAATAGAAGGAGATATTTTCATTGATGATCTAGATCAATTTGCAGAAGCTGGTGCATGTGGTACAGCGGCTGTTATTTCTCCAATCGGCGGGATTTATCACAATAACAACCTGCATGTATTTTATAGCGAAACGGAAGTAGGACCAGTAACCAAGCGGTTGTATGATGAATTGACAGGTATTCAATTCGGGGACATAGAAGCACCAGAAGGCTGGATTGAAGTCGTGGAATAATTTCAAAGTAATAAGTTGAAAAAACGTAAAAAAGAAAAAATCAGGAAGAGACTTTAAAAAGTTTTTTCCTGATTTTTATATGTTTTACTTTAAAGAATGCAACAAAAGGGTTATGAAAGATGGACACCTTTGTCAACGTAGATAATATCACCGATGATTCCGCTGGAAAGAGGACTAATCAAGAAAGCACAAACATTACCGACTTCTTCGATCGTTACACCTTGCTGATCAGGCGTACGAGATTCAGATAACTGGATCAGTTTTTGATAGTCTTTAACCCCTGTAACAGCTAATGTTTTGATTGCTCCAGCTGAAATACCATTGACTCGGATGCCTTTAGGTGAAAATTCAGCTGCCAAATAACGGATAGCTGCTTCAAGAGAAGCTTTCGCGATACCCATCATGTTATAATTCGGGATTGCGCGCTCTGAACCTAGATAAGTCATGCTAACGATTCCGCTATTTGGTGCAAGAAACGGTTGTGCGTATTTTGATACAGCAATCAAAGAGTAGCTACTGATATCTTGAGCTAATTGATAGCCGTCTCTGGAAATATCAGACACATTTCCAGACAATTCTTCTTTGTTGGCGTAAGCAACTGCATGGACAAGGCCGTGGATCTCTCCAGCATATTCACCGATGGCATTCATTGCTTTTTCGATGCTTTCGTCGCTAGAAACATCACATTCTACAGTGAATGCTTCTTCGCCGACCAATTTGACTAATGATTTTTTCATTCGTTCATTTTGGTAAGTATAGATAATCTCTGCCCCTTGTTTCAACATTGCTTCAGCGCACCCCCAAGCAATGCTTTTTTTGTTAGCGACGCCCATGATGACGATTTTTTTTCCTTCTAGAAATGACATAATGACTCTCCTTTGTTTCTGATAAAAATTTGATAGTCGTAAAAAATAGAAAATAATAGCTAAAATAACTTCTTGATTTCTTAATTATTAGTCAAAATGTTTTGATTGTCAAACTATTTTTTCTTAAATTAAAAAAAGATTGCTAAATATTTAGGAATATGATACTTTGATAGTCAAAGTAATGAAAATGGCAATTGCCTGAAAGAAGGAGTTTAGTTATGTCTTACGTATTATCTGCTACTGAAGTAATGGACTTGATCCCTAATCGTTATCCTATTTGTTATATTGATTATGTAGATACATTAGAACCAGGAAAAAAGATCGTGGCGACAAAAAATGTAACGATCAATGAAGATTTTTTCCAAGGTCACTTTCCTGACAATCCAGTGATGCCGGGTGCGTTGATCCTAGAAACACTGGCACAAGCAGGTTCGATTCTTATCCTAAAATCAGAAGAGTTCCTAGGAAAACGAGCTTATATAGGTGGAATCAATAAGGCCAAATTCCGTCAAAAAGTTGTTCCAGGAGATGTACTGAAATGTCATTTTGAAATCACCAAAATGAAGGGGTCAGTCGGTACAGCGTTATCTGCAGCATATGTAGATGATAAAAAAGTCTGTGAGTGTGAATTCACGTTCATCGTCAACCAAAATGCTTGATCATAAAAAAGTTGTTATAGAAAAATAGAAGGATGCTTACCTGCTTTTTTATGTAAAAAGAAGACGTCTGAATCTAGCACATTTTGTCATATTTGCTAGATTCAGACGTTATTTTTATGTTCTGTTTATTTTGCTTCTTGCAGTATATTGATTTTATCAATTTTTACTTCTTCTTTTGGTTTGTCTGAACTATCTGTTTCGACATTTGCAATAGCATCCACGACATCCATTCCTTCAATCACTTGACCGAAGACAGTGTACTGACCATCAAGGGAAGGATAACCGCCGTTTTTATAAGCATCGATAATCGCTTGAGGGTAATCATCTTTTAAAAGACCATCATGCATGTCATCTGAATTTTGAACGATAAAGAACTGGCTGCCGTTACTATTAGGATCTTGTGAGCGAGCCATAGATAACGCACCTCTTATATTGTAAAGGTGGTTGTTAATCTCTGTCTCAAATCCTTCTCCCCAAATGCTTTCGCCTCCAGTGCCATCGCCTTTAGGATCGCCGCCTTGGATCATGAAATCTTTGATGACGCGGTGAAAAGTCAAGCCATTATAGTAACCATCTTTTGCGTGTGTCATAAAGTTTTCAACTGCTTTAGGTGCATATTCAGGGAATAATTTGATTTTGATTGTGCCTTTATTTGTCACCATTTCGACCAAATCTTCATTTTCAGCTACATCTTTCGTCAATTGTGGCAATTCCAATGCATTCAAATCGACACTACTGGCAGTTGTACTTTCCGCAGTGGATGTACTCTTTGAACTTTCAGCGGATGAATTAGGAGAAGTCGTACTGTTTGCGGAACAACCAGCAAACAATAATGCTGCAGCTAAACTAATACTTAAAATAACTTTATTTTTCTTCATAACTATTCCTTTCCAATTTACTATTTTGTTATCTTTAATGATAACAAAATAGAGGAGAAATACCTACTTAAATTATTGGAATTTATCATTTATTTTAAAAGAAAAAGAAAAGGTGTAGACCATTTGTCTTGTCTTTGCTATAATGTAAGTGGATACAAAAACGAAAAGATGCAGGAGGAAATGGTAATATGGGAAAATTAGGAATCTCGATTTATCCAGAACGATCAACATTTGAAAAGGACAAAGCGTACTTGGATTTAGCTCATAAGTATGGGTATAAACGGGTTTTTACCAGTTTACTGCAAATCAACGACGACAAAGAAAAAGTTCTTTCAGAATTTAAAGAAGTAGTTGATTATGCGAATAGCCTAGGCATGGAAGTAATGGTGGATATCAATCCAGCGTTATTTGAACAGTTGGAGATTTCTTACGATGACTTATCTTTTTTCCATAAGATGGGTGCCTATGGAGTTCGCTTAGATATCGGGTTCACCGGAGCAGAAGAAGCAAAAATGACGCGTAATCCTTTCGGTATCAAAATCGAGATCAATATGAGTTCGGACACGAATTATGTTGACAACATCATGAGTTATTCGCCAAACACGGATAATTTATTAGGTTCTCATAATTTTTATCCTCATCGATATTCTGGTTTAGGCTACGACCATTTTGTTTTTTGTTCAGAAAAATTTAGAAAATATAATTTGAATACGATGGCGTTCGTCAATTCGCAATCCGCTGAGTTTGGCCCTTGGCCTACACAAGATGGCTTGTGCACACTAGAAGACCACCGAGACCTTGAGGTTGCTACACAAGTGAAGCATTTGATCCTTACAGGGCTGATTGATGATATTTCTATTGGAAATGCGTATGCAAGCGAAGAAGAATTGAAAGAAATGGCAGAAGCTTTTAATGCAGATTATCCAACATTGAAAGTAGATACGGAAGAAGGGATTACAGAAAACGAACGAATCTGCTTATTTGACAACCTCCACAGTTATCGAGGAGATCGCTCAGAGTATATCCTTCGTTCGACGATGACTCGTGTATATTATAAAGAAAAAGATTTTCCACCTCATAATACGCGAGATATGCATCATGGTGATGTGCTGATTGATAATGATGGGTATGGTCAATATAAGGGAGAAACACAAATCGCCTTGAAGGACATGAAAAATGACGGACGGGTCAATGTTGTAGGAAGAATTTCTGATGACGAACTGTTCCTCCTTGACTTTTTGAAACCTTGGTCAAGCTTTAAATTAATTGAAAATAAAAAATAGATAATGAGTTGCTGCAGAAATAATCCGCTAGAAATAGCCAATTATTTCTGCTTTTTTATTTTGTTTTTTTATAGGTTATAAAAATGAACATTGCATAGTAGAGATTCTTTGATTATACTAATTCAAGGTTAGATGAAAAAAGAGAAATGAGATGGATAATTTATGAAACTTTGGATGAAAATCCTTCTAGGCGTTGCCCTAGTTCTAATCGTTGCGCTATTGTTTGCAGGGAATTATTTTTATAATTATGCTGTCGTGCCGTCTGAGAAAGACTTTTTAGATGAAGATACACCAGGTACAACACAGACCTCCAAAGAAACGGATGCACATAAGTGGTTTAGTTCAAAAGAGAACCGAAGAAATTGGACAATCACTTCGAAAGACGGTCTGAAATTATCAGCGATTTATCTTCCTGCTGAAACGAAAAGTGAAAAAACAGCTCTAGTTGCTCATGGCTACATGGGAGATGCTGAAACAATGACCAATTATGCAAAGATGTTCCATGATATGGGCTACAATGTCCTTGTTCCTGATGCAAGAGGGCATGGAAAAAGCGAAGGGGATTATATTGGATTTGGATGGCCAGAGCGCAAAGACTATGTGCAGTGGATCAACAAAGTGTTAGAAGAAAATGGAAACTCGCAAGAAATCGTTCTGTATGGTGTCAGCATGGGGGCAGCAACTGTCATGATGACTAGCGGAGAAAAATTACCAAATAACGTAAAAGCAATTATTGAAGATTGCGGTTATTCTTCTGTCCATGATGAGCTTGCGTATCAGCTAGACGATATGTTTAGTCTTCCAGCATTTCCGCTTATGCAAGTAACGAGTCTAGTGACAAAAGTCCGTGCCGGCTACTTTTTCGGTGAGGCAAGTGCAGTGGATCAATTGAAGAAAAACCAGCGTCCAATGCTATTTATACATGGAGACGCAGACACATTTGTACCATTTGAAATGTTGGATAAGGTCTATCGTGCAACGAAGGGACCAAAAGAAAAGTATGTTGTAAAAGGAGCCGAGCATGCGGAAGCATACAAGACAGATCCTGAAAAGTATCAGCAAGTAGTCCAACAGTTTTTAAGCCAATATGTTCATTGAACTAGTTTAAATGCAAGAGGATAAAAAGAAACAAGCCTTTGACTGGATCCAGTCAAAGGCTTGTTTTATTGTTTGATTTATTAAATTACAAGTTAGCGAATTTTTCTAGTAAGCGAATCATTTGGCAAGTGAATCCGTACTCATTGTCATACCATGCAACAGTTTTGACAAGTTGGAAATCGCCAGCAGTTGTTACTTCTGTTTGGGTTGGGTCAAAGATCGATCCTTGAGTTGTGCCAATGACATCGCTAGAAACGATTTGACGGTCATCATACCCAAATGAAGGATTGTCAACTGTGTGTTTTTTGATTGCTTCATTTACTTGATCAGCAGTTACTTTGGTTTTCAATACTGAAACTAATTCAGTTAATGAACCATCAACGACTGGAACACGTTGCGCATGTCCTTGTAATTTTCCTTGTAACTCAGGGATAACTAAGCCGATTGCTTTTGCAGCACCAGTAGAATGTGGAATAGTGTTGTCAGCAGCTGAACGAGCAGCACGTAAATTACCGCCTCTTACTGGTCCATCTAACAGCATTTGGGTTGAAGTGTAGGCATGGACTGTTGTCATTGTACCAACTTCGATCCCAAATTCATTATTCAAGAAATAAGCCATAGGTGCTAAACAGTTTGTTGTACATGAACCTGCTGAGATGATTCGGTCGTTTTCATCTAATGTATCATCATTGACGTTATAGACGATGGTTTTCATTGCACCAGCTGGGGCAGAAATAACTACTCGTTTGACACCAGCATCTAAATGTGCTTTTGCTTTTTCTTCAGATGTATAAAAACCAGTACATTCTAGTACGATATCTACACCGTTTTCTTTTACCCAAGGGATTTTGCTTGCGTCGGGTTCTGCATAAACACGCGTTGCTTCGCCATCCACTACGATTGAGTCTTCTGTTGCAGTAACTGTGCCAGGATAAGTACCGTGAGTAGAGTCAAATTGCAATAATTGTGCCAACATAGTTGGACTTGTTAAGTCGTTGATTGCTACTACTTCAATATCATCTGATACTTCTTTGATGCGGCGGAAAGCCAGACGGCCGATACGCCCAAATCCGTTAATACCTACTTTTACTGTCATATCAAAAGTTCCTCCTTTATTAGGGGTGCTATGAAACGGCATCCTCAATTAATACAATTAATACACTGTTATTCTGCTACGCAAAGCATATTTTGTCAAAAAATTATACTCGATAGCAGAAAAATGGTTGGAAACCTTACCAAATAATAAAAAAAGAAGAAGGCAATCAATCTTTTTGCTGAAATGATAGACAAAAACAGATTTCACCGATAAAATAAGGAAGACTTTTGTTTATTGTGGAAATTCAGGCAGTCAAATAAATAAATTGAATAATAGGAGGACTTAATTATGTCCATGTTTTTAGATCAAGTAACGATCGATGTGAAAGCTGGCAAGGGCGGAGACGGAATGGTTGCATTTCGTCGCGAAAAATACGTTCCTGACGGCGGACCGGCTGGTGGAGACGGTGGTCGTGGCGGTGATGTCATCTTGGTCGTCGATGAAGGTTTGCGTACATTGATGGACTTTCGTTTTAATCGCCATTTCAAAGCGCAGCCAGGTGAAAATGGAATGAGTAAAGGGATGCACGGCCGTGGTTCAGAAGATACCTATGTGAAAGTACCGCAAGGAACCACTGTCCGAGATGCAGAGACTGGTGCTCTTTTAGGAGACTTAATTGAAAATGGTCAAACACTAGTTGTGGCGAAAGGGGGACGTGGCGGACGAGGAAATATTCGGTTTGCCTCTCCTCGGAACCCTGCACCGGAAATTGCTGAAAACGGGGAACCAGGACAAGAACGAAAAATCGAACTGGAATTGAAAGTATTGGCAGACGTTGGGCTTGTAGGCTTTCCATCTGTTGGAAAATCGACTTTGCTATCTGTGATTTCATCTGCTCGTCCAAAGATCGGCGCTTATCATTTCACGACACTAGTCCCTAACTTGGGAATGGTTACTACAAGTGATGGCAGAAGTTTTGCCGCAGCAGACTTGCCAGGGTTGATTGAAGGAGCTTCGCAAGGTGTTGGGCTAGGTACACAATTCCTTCGTCATATCGAAAGAACGCGAGTTATTTTACATGTGATCGATATGAGCGGGATGGAAGGACGAGATCCTTACGAAGACTATCTTGCCATCAACAAAGAATTATCTACTTACAACTTACGCTTGTTAGAGCGTCCGCAAATCATCGTGGCTAACAAAATGGATATGCCGGATGCACAGGAAAACCTAGTGAAATTCAAAGAACAGCTGAACAAGGAAAAAGAAGACGAATTCGCTGATGATATCCCAGTATTTCCAATTTCTGGAGTGACTCGACAAGGATTGGATGCGTTATTGAATGCTACAGCAGACTTGTTAGAAGTAACGCCAGAATTCCCATTGTACGAGGAAGAACTGGAAGAAGAAACTGTACACTATGGATTCAATCCAGAAGGTCCTGAGTTCCAGATCAATCGTGATTCAGATGCAACGTGGATCTTATCTGGTGAGAAGATCGAAAAATTATTCCAAATGACGAATTTCGATCATGATGAAACGGTAATGCGTTTTGCTCGTCAATTACGTGGTATGGGTGTGGATGAGGCACTTCGAGCACGTGGGGCGAAAGATGGCGACCTTGTCCGTATCGGTGAATTTGAATTTGAATTTGTCGAATAGGCAAACAAATAAAAACAAATACCAAAAAATATAGATTCAAATCTAAGGGGAGTATGGCTGAGGCCATTCTCCTTTTTTATTAGGTAGAAAAGAGTGCTTTTCTTTTCTTATTTTACAATTAAAGGTAAAATAAATAACAAGAAGGTATGAAAGGGGCGTTTTCAATGAGCAAGCGAGTAATCATTTTAAATTTTCAAGTAGAAAGCCAAGCATATCAGGCATTTTCAGAAATCAAAAAACTCCATGCTGTTCGTTCGATCAAAGGAGAACAGATGGCCGTTGTCAGCCATGATCCCAATGGAACCCATCAATTCAAAATAGAAGATTTTATCGACTTTACTGGTAATAACAAATCTTCTACTGGTGGTTTGATTGGTATGTTGGTTGGCGTATTAGGTGGGCCGCTAGGGATTCTATTAGGATGGTTTGCTGGAGGGATGATCGGTGCGACACAAGATGCAAAAGAAATAAAAGATGCTCAGACTGTGTTCGACTTTGTAGGAAATAAAATCGGTGAAGGAGCTACAGGACTGATTTTGATTGCGGATGAAGAAGACAATCGTCCATTGAATCAATTAGTGATGATGGAATTAGGCGGAGAAATCACCCGTTTGGATTATGAAGATGTCGAAAAAGATGTGCATGATGCGAAGGAAGCCGAAAAGCAGGCGAAAGAAGCTGCCCAAAAGACTTGGGAGGACAAACATCCGCAATCTTCCGATGACAATGAGAGTTCCGAATCTTCAAATTAATAAAAACAGCAGAGAATCTCAAAAGGATTCGCTGCTGTTTTTACAATGGAGTTTAAAGGAGTTTAAAGAAAACGTTATCACAGAAGAACATTATTTTTATTTGAAGCCTTTCTCGACTTACGGTTGATTATCCTATCTTTTTCCCCTAAAATTAAAGAGGAACTTAAAGAAAGTCAGGTAGATTATGGAATTACAATTTTTAGGAACAGGCGCAGGTGTTCCTGCAAAACATAGAAATGTGACAAGCATAGCATTGAAACTTTTAGACGAACGTAATGAAGTTTGGTTATTCGACTGTGGTGAAGGCACGCAAATGCAGATTTTGCGAACGACTATCCGTCCGAGAAAAATCGGAAAAATTTTCATTACACATTTACACGGCGATCATATTTTTGGGCTTCCCGGACTCATCAGCAGCCGTTCATTTCAAGGTGGGGATACGCCATTAGAGATTTACGGGCCAAAAGGGATAGAGGAATACATAAAAGTCTCTTTAGGCATTTCGCAAACACGGTTAAGTTATCCGCTGAAATTCATCGAGTTAAATGAAACAGACCCGATTTTTACTGATCAGCAATTTTCTGTTTATGCAAAAAAACTAAATCATGGAATCGACAGTTTCGGTTATCGTGTGGTTGAACATGATCATAAAGGAGAATTGCAGGTGGATCGTCTGAAAGAATTAGGCATTCCCGCTGGACCACTGTACGGCAAGCTAAAGCAAGGGGAAACGATCCAACTAGAAGATGGTCGGACGATCAATGGAAAAGATTTCGTAGGCCCAAATAAAAAAGGGCGGATCGTGACTATTTTGGGGGACACGAGAAAAACACATAATTCTGTTGTGCTTGCGGAAAACAGTGATATTCTGGTACATGAAAGCACATTTAATAAAGATGAAGCAAGAATGGCGCATAACTATTTCCATTCCACGACTCATCAAGCTGCTGAAGTAGCAAAAGAAGCGCAGGCAAAACGGTTGTTGCTTACTCATATCAGTGCAAGATATTTAGGAAAAGCAGCTCTAGAGCTTGAAAAAGAAGCAAAAGAAGTGTTTGAAAACACAACGATCATGAAAGATTTTGATAGCATTGAGATACCATTTCGTGAGGAGGATGAGGCATGAATTTAGAAGATAAAGTTGTTTTAGTAACAGGTAGTTCAGGTGGTCTAGGCGCGCAAATCTGTTATGAAGCAGCAAAGCAAGGAGCAATCGTTATAAGTTGCGCACGAAGAATGGCATTTGTAGAAGGTGTCAGAGACGAGTGCAGACGCTTGAGTGGCAAAGAGGCTTATGCTTTCAAAGTAGACGTCAGCGATCCTTATAGTGTGGATGAACTATATGAAAAAGTAATGGAAGAAGTTGGACGTGTCGATATTCTGGTAAACAATGCTGGTTTTGGTATTTTCGAGGAATTCCTTACATTCGATCTCGGAAAAGCGTACGATATGTTTGAAGTCAATATCTTAGGAATGATGGTTTTGACACAAAAATTTGCGATCAATATGGCAGAAAGAAGACAAGGACATATTATTAATATCGCCTCAATGGCTGGGAAAATGGCAACTGCAAAATCAACGGTTTATTCTGCCACGAAATTTGCAGTCCTTGGCTTTTCCAACGCCTTGCGATTAGAATTGAAACCACTTGGTGTAGCTGTTACGACAGTAAATCCAGGTCCAATCGAGACAGATTTCTTTGACAAGGCTGATCCAAGCGGAAGCTATTTGGAAAAAGTCGGGCAAATCGTTTTAGAACCTACTAAGTTGGCAAAAATGATTGTCCGCAATATGAGACATCCAAAACGGGAAATCAATCAACCGTTTATTTTAGAAGTTGCATCAAAATTTTATACGCTGTTTCCAACGATTGGTGATTATTTAGCCAGCGGAATTTTTAACAAAAAGTAGGTGGAGGAATTGAAAAAGCAAAGCAATGTGATTCTTGGATTTATCTTAGTTTTGATTATTGTTCTTTTTGCTGTATTGAACAATAAAAATGTCCCTGTAAGTTTTGGCTTCACTTCCTTTTCTGCACCGTTGATCTTAGTGATCATCGGTTCTGCGCTGATTGGTGCACTGATCGTATTCTTGACTGCTTCGGCAACACTATGGCAGCAAAAAAAGCAAATCAAGCAGCTGACTCAGGAAATATCAGAATACCAAACAGATCTGCAAAAGAAAATTGAAGAAGCAAAAGAAGAACAGCAACGCGAGTTTAGAAACGAACGCGCGGAGTTGGAAGCTGCTTACCAGGCGGAATTACAAGCGAAAACAACACAAATCAGTCAATTGAAAGCGCCGGAAGAACAAAAAACGCAAGTACCAAAACAAAGCTTCAATTATTTTGACTAATAGGGATATTTCATAAATGGTCGTATAAAAGATCGGGTCCTGCTGAACATCAGTCTAGCGGATCTGATCTATTTTTATTCTTTCTTTCTGCTTTTTTTTGCTGATTTCCTTTGCTATAATAACTAAGTTAGGAGTGAGAAAGTGAGACAAGCAAATTTTGATTGGAAGTTAAGCGAGACAGAGCCTTCTGAATCCTTTCTCCAAATGATCCGTGAACTGAAATTATCTCCATTTGTCGGTAAGTTACTGTGGCAAAGAGGTTACCATGAGGAAGAGGATATCAACCGATTTTTACATCCAAAGGAACAAGAACTACATGATCCGTATCTGATGCACGATATGGATAAAGCAATCAGTCGAATACAAGAAGCTGTAATCAGTGGAGAAAAAATCCTCGTTTATGGTGATTATGATGCAGACGGAATCACCAGTGCAACGGTAATGAAAGAAACACTGGAATTACTTGGCGCAGAAGTAGAAGTATTTTTGCCAAATCGATTTGAGCACGGGTATGGACCAAATCGATCGGTATACCAAGAAAAGATCGAAAAAGGCATCCAGTTGATCATCACTGTTGATAACGGGGTAGCAGGAAATGATGCAGTAGCATATGCACAGCAAGCTGGTGTAGACGTGATCATTACAGACCATCACGAACTACCTGAGAAATTACCAGACGCCTATGCGATTGTTCATCCTCGTCATCCAGCGGGGCAATATCCATTTCCAGATCTGGCAGGAGTCGGAGTAGCATTCAAAGTAGCTTCTGCATTGTTGGAAGAACCACCTGCAGAATTTTTGGATTTAGTAGCGATAGGAACAATCGCCGATTTAGTTTCATTGACTGATGAGAATCGAATCCTTGTTTCATTAGGAATCGATGCCATCCATCATTCAGAACGGATAGGACTTCAGGCGCTGTTTGAAGAAAGCGGCATAAAAATGAGGGATGCAGACGAAACAACGATCGGCTTTTCGATTGCGCCCAGACTAAATGCCATTGGTCGAATGGGCGACCCGCGACCTGCCGTTTCATTGCTTGCAACGTTTGACGAAGAAGGGGCATCCATTCAAGCAAAAAAATTGAATGAAATCAATGAAGAAAGAAAAGCAATCGTAGAGCAGATAACAGAAGAAGCATTAGCAATGGTCAATAAGGAGAATCATATCCATCTATTGGTAAACCGAGGATGGCATGAAGGTGTTTTAGGTATTGTTGCAGGAAAAATAATGAACGAAACTGGTAAACCAACGCTTGTTCTTACTTTAAAAGAAGACGGATCAGCTAAAGGTTCTGGACGTAGTGTTGAAGCCTTGAACCTTTTTGAAATGCTTGACCAGATGCGGGATCTATTTACTTATTTTGGAGGACATCATGCAGCAGTCGGGTTAACGATGCCAAGTGAAAATGTCACAATACTACAGGAGAAGATGAACCAATATATAGTCGATCGTCAAATCGATTTGACAAGAGGACCTGAATTAAGAATTGATGAAGTGCTACTTCCGAATGAAGTAACAGTAGAGCGTATTGATGAACTAAAATTATTAGCGCCATTTGGTACAGATAATCCTTTACCTCAATTTTTATTTCGGCAAGTCCAAGTAGCGAATGTCAAAAAAATCGGAGCAAACCAACAGCATCTGAAATTTGTCCTTTCCGATGAATCTAGTCAGCTTGATGCGGTCGCTTTTGGTTTTGGAACTCAAGAAGAAGAACTGCTGAATAATCTAGTAGATGTAGTAGGAAAGCTTTCGATCAATGAATGGAATGGACGTAAGAAACCACAACTGATGGTATCTGATTTTGCAGTAGGTGGTCTGCAGGTATTTGATTGGCGGGCAAAACGTTTCCGTGAACAGAGCCGAACATCTGAAGACAGTCTTTATTTAGCTTTTGATTCTTCGACGTTGAAATTCGTGCCGGAGCGCATCCAAGAAACGGCGATTGTTTTCGAAGGAATGGACTTTATACAAGCAGTAATTGAAAAAAGAAAACCGAAATCTCTGGTTATTATGGATTGTCCAGATGATTTAGCAAAGCTGAAAGAAGTCTTTGGGTCTTATTCATTCAATCGTGTTTATCTGATGGGGATTTCACCTGATGAGGCTTATTTGAATGGGGTAGGCACAAGAGAACAGTACGCAAAATTGTTTAAATTGATCCATTCTCAAGAACGAATAGATATACGTCATAAAATAAAAGCAGTAGCTCAATATTTGAGTATCCCTGAAAAATTATTAATTTTTATGATACAGGTGTTTTTTGAATTGAAATTTGTTACAATAGAGAACGGTGTTTTACAAAAAGTCGCCAGCCCAGAAAGTCATCCTTTGACTGAGAGCAAATTATACCAGCGGCGGCTAAATAAAATCAAAGTTGAGGAATTTTTGCTTTTGAGCGATATTCCTACCATAAAGAAATGGTTAACAACCTAGGAGGAAACAAAGAGTGGATTTAAAAGATTATATTGCCAGTATTCCCGACTATCCGTCAAAAGGAATTGTGTTCAGAGATATTTCCCCGCTGATGGCAGATGGTGATGCTTATCGGGAAGCTACGAAGCAAATCGTAAATTATGCAAAAGAAAAACGAATTAATATGGTAGTTGGACCAGAAGCACGTGGGTTCATCGTAGGATGTCCTGTTGCTTATGAGTTAGGAGTCGGTTTTGCACCAGTCCGCAAAAAAGGAAAATTACCTCGAGAAACCATCGAAGTGACTTATGGATTAGAATATGGAACAGATACATTGACATTGCATAAGGATGCCATTAAACCAGGTCAGCGTGTGCTGATTTGTGACGATTTGCTGGCTACAGGTGGAACGATCAAAGCGACAATCGAACTGATCGAACAATTAGGTGGTGTAGTCGTAGGCTGCGCATTTTTAATCGAATTGATGGATCTCCATGGACGCGACAAAATCAAAGGATACGACATTATTACATTAATGGAATATTAAGCAGAAAAAGCGATTTATGATTTATAATTTATAAAGAAGCGATTTTGAAGCGACCCTCAAAAGTCAGATAGGCACTCTGACGCTTGAGGGTCGCTATTTTTTTATAAATGGAGCCAGTCAAAGTCCAGTAAAAGTTCGAAAAAAAGGATGTGACCGTTTTTTGTCACACCCTCGTAAAAGTTTAACTTTTTGTCTTTTGAACAATTAGCAGTCAATCCTCATTATGATTGCCTGGATCTGTAGTAGGGTTCATGATAGAAATGATCTTCATGAATTCTGCGCCGCTCAGATTGACGGTACTTCTTTTCATCCCACAACATGAACCACAAAGTAAATAACGGAACAAACACAAGTAAAGCTGGACGTATGCCGAAATTACCAATAATAATACCTAAAAACAAAACAGTTAATACTAAGCCAAGACGTCTCATTGATTTCATGAATTCTCACCTCGTTAATTTATGCGAACAATTGTTCGTATATTTAGTATACGAATATTTGTTCGGTTTGTAAAGAGGGAAGCGATAAAAATTTGAAAGAAGAAGAACTTGGGCGAAAAAAGAGTTTGAGACAATGGTCTCAAACTCGGTTTTAAAAAATTTCTTTTTTAGTACTAATTAATAGATATGACTACGATAAAGCCCTACTACTCGTCCTAATATAGATACTTGATCTAAAATTATTGGTTCGAGTAAGTCGTTTTCAGGTTGAAGACGGAAGTAGTTTTTTTCTTTATAGAATCGTTTGCAAGTCGCTTCATCCTCTGCAGTCATTGCAATGACGATATCACCGTTTTGTGCAGTTTCCTGCTTCCGAACGATCACGTTGTCGCCATCCAAAATTCCAGCATTGATCATACTATCTCCACGAATCGTCAGCATAAAGAGACTGCCTTCTTCAGAAGAAAGATTAGGAGGGATCGGAAAGAAGTCCGAAGCATCCTCTACTGCTAAAATTGGTTCTCCAGCTGTTACTACGCCAAGTACTGGAATAGTTGTTGGACGAATCCCAATCTTTTCTAAACCTTGTTTTGTCAACTCGATTGCACGAGGTTTCGTCGGATCTCTTTGGATAAACCCTTTTTTTTCAAGCCGTGCAAGATGACCGTGAACAGTAGAAGTAGAAGAAAGCTGAACAGCTTCCCCGATTTCACGGACAGTTGGCGGGTATCCTTTTTGGGTTACTTGTTCATGGATATAACGTAAGACTTCAATTTGTCTTGATTCAGTTTGTCGGGCCACAAGGTACACCTTCTTTCACTTGATAAATAAATAGTACCATATAAAAAGCGCTAAATCAAACGAATGTTCGTATTTTATTTAGTTTATCTAGTTGTTTTTTTTTCAGTTTTTATATAATATGAAGGAGAGTAAAAGGAGGGCTGAGCATGCTGTCACCTGAAAAAATAGAGCGGATCAATGAACTTGCACGTAAAAAGAAGGAAAATGGTCTCTCGAAAGCCGAAGAACAAGAACAAATCAACTTGCGTAAAGAGTATTTGGAAGCTTTTCGTTCCGGTATGCGTCATCATATCGAAGGAATGAAAGTCGTCGATCCTGAGGGCAATGACGTGACCCCGGAAAAATTAAAAGAAATCCAAAAGAAAAAAGGCTTACACAACCGAAATGACAACTTTTAGTAAAAAATACTGAAAATGATTGCTTTTTCGTTTGACATCTTATAGAATGAGAGTGTAAGAAATAAAGGTAAAAAAAACCTAAATTAATAGGAGGGGTTATTTTGTTTGACAAAATTGACCAACTTGGCGTTAACACAATTCGTACATTAAGTATTGAAGCAGTCCAAAAAGCAAACTCAGGACATCCTGGATTGCCGATGGGCGCAGCACCTATGGCATATGCGTTATGGACAAAACACCTGAAAGTAAATCCAACGACATCGAAAAATTGGGCTGATCGCGACCGTTTCATTCTTTCAGCAGGACATGGGTCAGCAATGTTATATAGTTTACTTCATTTAGCTGGCTATCAAGTGACAATTGATGATTTGAAACAATTCCGTCAATGGGATTCTAAGACACCGGGACATCCTGAAGTCCATCATACAGATGGTGTAGAAGCTACTACAGGCCCATTAGGCCAAGGAATTGCAATGGCTGTTGGTATGGCGATGGCAGAAGCACATCTTGCAGCCACTTATAACAAAGAAAACTTCAACGTAATGGATCACTATACGTATGCAATTTGTGGGGATGGAGACTTGATGGAAGGAGTCTCTCAAGAAGCAAGTTCGATGGCAGGTCATATGAAGTTAGGTAAATTAATCGTTTTATATGATTCAAACGATATTTCATTAGATGGTCCAACTTCAAAAGCGTTCACAGAAAATGTTGGTGCTCGTTATGAAGCATATGGCTGGCAACATATCTTAGTGAAAGACGGAAATGACCTAGAAGCAATCTCTAAAGCGATTGAAGAAGCAAAAGCTGAAACAGATAAACCAACGTTGATCGAAGTAAAAACAGTCATCGGCTACGGTGCTCCTAAAGAAGGAACATCTGCTGTTCATGGTGCTCCTCTTGGTGAAGATGGTATCAAGATGGCTAAAGAAGTTTACGGATGGGATTATCCAGACTTCACTGTTCCCGAAGAAGTAGCTGCCCGCTTCCATCAAACAATGATAGAAGAAGGACAAAAAGCGGAAGATGCGTGGAATGAAATGTTTGCCAATTATAAAAAAGCTTATCCTGAATTAGCACAACAATTTGAAGATGCCTTTGATGGAAAACTGCCAGAAAACTGGGATGCAGAATTGCCAACTTATGAAGTGGGAAGCAGTCAAGCAAGCCGTGTTTCAAGTAAAGAAGTCATCCAAGAATTATCGAAAGCTATACCAAGTTTCTGGGGTGGTTCAGCAGATTTATCAGGTTCCAATAATACAATGGTAGCTGCTGATAAAGATTTTACTCCTGAACATTATGAAGGACGTAACATCTGGTTTGGCGTTCGCGAATTTGCGATGGCTTCGGCTATGAATGGTATCCAACTTCATGGCGGAACTCGTATCTATGGCGGAACATTCTTTGTCTTTGTCGATTACCTAAGACCAGCTGTTCGTTTAGCAGCGATTCAACATACGCCTGTTGTTTACGTTTTGACACATGACTCCGTTGCTGTCGGAGAAGACGGACCAACACACGAACCGATTGAACAATTAGCTTCTGTTCGTTGCATGCCTGGTGTCCAAGTGATTCGTCCAGCAGACGGAAATGAAACACGTGCTGCTTGGAAAGTGGCGATGGAGACTAGTGATGCGCCTACTATCCTTGTATTGAGCCGCCAAAACCTTCCTGTATTGCCTTCTACAAAAGAAGTAGCAGATGAAATGGTCAAAAAAGGCGCATACGTTCTTTCTCCAGCTAAAGGAGAAACACCAGAAGGTATTTTGATTGCAACTGGCTCTGAAGTTGATTTAGCCGTGAAAGCTCAAAAAGAATTGGCAGAAAACGGGAAAGATGTTTCTGTTGTCTCTATGCCAAGCTTCGACCTGTTTGAAAAACAATCTTCTGAATACAAAGAAAGCGTACTTCCTAAAGCAGTGAAGAAACGCGTGGCGATCGAAGCTGCTGCATCATTCGGATGGGAACGCTATGTGGGTACAGAAGGAACAACGATTACCATCGATCATTTCGGTGCATCTGCTCCTGGTGCTAAAATTTTAGAAGAGTTTGGATTTACAGTAGAAAATGTTGTGAATACGTACAATCAATTATCATAGACACCAATCATTGTTTGAATGATAAAGACAGCTGTCTGCAAGTTGGAGGCAGCTGTTTTTTATGTGGTGGTAAGAATAAATCAATGTTACTTTTCGTTTTCTTTTATATTACATTTAAATGACAAAACAAAGAATTCTTCGGATTAGTTTGTGTTTCTTGAGAATTAAAAGTATAATTTAATTAATTAAGTTTGTTTTAAGAAGAGAACTTTTTAGTAAGTTTTTTTATTTTGAGGAGGAATTTGAATGCAAGAGCTGAAGACCCGCAGTGCCCGACACCATAGACCTAAAAGAAACATGGTGATCAATAAAAAAGCGATTGCTCCTTTAATTGGAACGAGTCTTTTAGTTGGGCCGATGATGGTTACAGCGGTACCGCAAAGTGTTCATGCAGATGAACAAGGATCTCAAACAGTTGCTGATCCTCAAGCGTTTATCGATCAAATCGGCTGGTCTGCATCAGAAGTTGCTGCAAGTAATGACTTGTATGCTTCAGTCATGATCGCTCAAGCGTTGTTGGAAAGTGCATATGGTACTTCCGGATTAGCTAGTGCGCCCAATTATAATTTGTTCGGTGTAAAAGGAAGCTATAACGGACAGGTCGTTTATATGGCAACCAAAGAATATGTAAACGGACAATGGGTAACGATGAATGAACCATTCCGAAAATATTCTTCTTATTGGGAATCCTTCCAAGACCACGCAAATGTTCTTCGTTCAACCAGTTTTTCAACAGGCGATTATCATTATGCTGGTGTATGGAAAAGCAATACAACAAGTTTTTATGATGCAACAGCGTACTTGACAGGTCGTTACGCTACTGATCCAGATTATGGAACCAAATTGAACTCATTGATTAATACTTATAATTTAACCCGTTTTGATACACCATCAACTGGTTCGGCGACAACAACAACTACAAGTACAACAACAACAACTACTACGACGACTTCAACGTCATCATCATCGTCGACAACAGGTACGGATACAAATAGTAGTCAAACATATACAGTTGTATCAGGAGATACGCTATGGGATATTGCACAAAAATTTGGCATGTCTGTTGATGATCTAATGGCGAAAAACGGCATGTCCATGTCCAGTTATTCTTTATTAGTCGGACAAGAACTAAACGTGTGATTTAGATAAAAAGGCAAAGAAACGACCATATCTGGTATATCTTTGTCTTTTTTTTTACTAGTCAAAGACGAATCACTCGCCAGAAATGAACAGATTGTATTATGATAAGTAGGGAAGAGCAAAGACAAGGAGGAATTGAAGATGACAGCTATCTATAACTCAGTCACCGAATTGATTGGTAAAACGCCAATCGTCAAATTAAATAAACTCGTACCAGAAGATTCAGCAGATGTATTTGTGAAACTTGAGTTTTTTAATCCAGGAGGAAGTGTAAAGGACCGGATTGCTCTAAGTATGATAGAAAAAGCGGAACATGATGGATTACTGAAACCAGGAGATACTATCATTGAACCTACCTCCGGAAATACAGGAATCGGATTGTCGATGGTAGGAGTCGCGAAAGGATATAAAGTCATTATCGTGATGCCTGAGACGATGAGTATCGAAAGACGTTTATTGATGAAAGGATACGGCGCAGAGTTGATTCTGACGCCTGGTGTGGATGGTATTTCTGGATCCATTAGAGAAGCAGAACGTTTAGCAAAAGAAAATGGCTACTTTTTACCATTACAATTTGAAAATGAAGCAAATCCTCTTGTACATGAAAAAACGACTGGTCCAGAGATTCATCAAGCCTTTGGAGTAAATGGATTGGACGCTTTTGTCGCAGGTATCGGGACAGGCGGGACAATCACTGGCGCTGGCCGAGAATTAAAACGTGTGTATCCAAAAATCGAATTAGTAGGGGTAGAACCGGCAGAATCTGCCATTTTAGAAGGAAAAGAAGCGGGTCCTCACAAGATCCAAGGAATCGGTACAGGATTTGTCCCTAAAACACTGGATACCTCTGTATATGATAAAGTCCTTTCCGTGACTGGTGACGAAGCGATGGAAACAGCTAGAGAAGTCGGACGAAAAGAAGGGATTTTAGTTGGTATCTCATCTGGTGCTGCAATTGCTGCCGCATTAAAAGTCGCAAAAGAACTAGGGAAAGGCAAAAAGGTATTAGCAGTCGTTCCCGACAATGGTGAACGTTATTTATCTACAGCCCTTTACCAAGAAATGTAAGTAAACTTGTTTCTCTATAAATAGGTTTATGTGGAAGGCTTTTACAGATGAAAAGAGAAAACACAAAAATCTATGATAAGAAAAGAGTTAGTTGAATAGAGACGTAGAATGGTGAACATGACTGTTTTACGTCTTTTTTTCATTAAAATACAATAAAATTGAATTTTCTTTTCATGTTAAGTGGATTTTAAAATGTAAAAATAGTATGATAAGACGAGAATAACAACGTGGGGTGTTTACATGGAAAATAAGTTAGTCGAAGAGGTTATCGAAAAGTTAAAAAAAGAGAACATTCGAATCACACCTCAACGGTATGCGGTTTTAGAATATTTGATTGAACATCATTCCCATCCAACAGCTGATGAGATTTATAAAGCACTTGAACATCGTTTCCCAAACATGAGTGTTGCGACCGTTTACAACAATCTTCGTCTGTTTACTTCGATTGGATTTGTTCAAGAAATGAAGTACGGCGATGCTTCTAGTCGCTTTGATTTCAGCTCAAAGCGTCACTATCATGTGATTTGCGAAAACTGCGGTAAGATCGTTGATTTTCATTACCCAGGGTTAGAAGATATAGAAATGGCTGCGAGTAGGCTGACTGATTTTGAGATTAACGAACATCGGTTGGAATTGTATGGACTTTGTCCAGACTGTAAAGAATCAGCAAAAAAGGCACAAATGTAAAACAGTTTCTACAAGTGTTACACTTAAAAAAGCTGGCTACGTAAAAAAACGCTAGCTTTTTTTATTTTTTTGTCTTTTATTCACAAGGACAAACGTTAAAGTGAATGTTATCACAATGAGGATCTTGCTAACAATGGATTTCTATGATTGTAAATGAGTAAAACTACAAATAAACCTTTGTGAATTCACAAGCATTAAACTGTTGTATCCGTTTTATTTCTGTTATAGTAATTTTGTCGAAGGACAAAATGTTAATCGGAGGGACCATAAATGAAAGTAGTAGTAATTGGCTGTACTCATGCAGGTACTGCAGCTGTAAAAAGTATTTTAAAAAATCATCCAGAAGCAGAAGTGACAGTGTATGAAAGAAATGACAATATTTCTTTCTTATCTTGCGGTATCGCACTTTATGTCGGCGGAGTAGTAAAAGACCCAGCAGGCTTGTTCTACTCAAACCCTGAAGAATTATCTTCATTAGGAGCAACAGTTAAAATGGAACACGATGTAACAGACGTCGATACAGAAAACAAAACAGTGACGGCAAAAGATCTGAAAACAGGAGAAACAGAAACGGTTTCTTATGATAAATTAGTAATGACAACTGGTTCATGGCCTATCATCCCACCGATTAGTGGAATTGATGCAAAAAATGTACTCCTATGCAAAAACTACAACCAAGCAAATGAAATCATTGCACAAGCGAAAGAAGCAAAACGTGTAGTAATCGTTGGTGGTGGGTATATCGGTATTGAATTAGTCGAAGCTTTTGTCGAATCTGGAAAACAAGTAACATTGATTGATGGGTTAGATCGCATCTTGAACAAATATCTAGATAAACCATTCACAGATATCCTAGAAAAAGAATTGACAGACCGTGGTGTCACTCTTGCATTAGGTGAAAATGTTACTGAATTCATCACAGATGAAGAAGGAAAAGTGAAACAAGTAGCTACACCAACAGATACATTTGATACAGATATGGTCATTTTATGTGTGGGCTTCCGTCCAAATACAAAACTGATCGAAGGAAAAGTAGAGACACTGCCAAACGGGGCAATCAAAGTAAATGAATACATGCAAACAAGTGATCCAGATATTTTTGCCGCTGGAGATTCAGCAGTAGTCAACTACAATCCAAGTGGCACACAAAACTATATTCCTCTGGCAACAAATGCCGTGCGCCAAGGATTGCTTGTAGGAAATAACTTGACAGAGCATAAAATGGCGTATCGTGGGACTCAAGGAACTTCAGGACTTTATCTCTTTGGCTGGACGATTGGCTCGACAGGAGTGACCAAAGAAAGCGCAACATTGAACGATCTAGAAGTCCAAGCAACGGTATTTGAAGACAATTATCGTCCAGAGTTCATGCCGACTACCGAAAAAGTAATGATGGAGTTAGTTTATGAAAAAGGCACAAATCGTATCGTTGGTGCTCAGTTCATGTCTAAATACGACATTACGCAATCAGCAAATACTATGTCTTTAGCTGTTCAAAATAAAATGACTGTAGAAGATCTTGCTCTTTCAGACTTCTTCTTCCAACCACATTTTGACCGTCCTTGGAATTACTTGAACCTACTTGCACAAGCAGCGCTAGGCGAAATCGAAACAGCACAATAAAGAAAGACAGACGAGAGCGGTTAGGAAAAAGCTGTTTAGTTTTGACTAAATACCGTTTATTTTGGAAAAAGGGTTGTGACGTATTTTTTGTCACGACCCTCTGTCTTTTTGTGAAAAGTACAATTAGTTGTCTTTCTTCGCATTTTTTGTCACAATAAGCAACAAAGATAAAGTTGTTACGTAAAAGAACAAGCAGTTTTACTTGAACTTGAAAAGAAAGGTGAGAAAGAAGATGAATAAAGAATATTTTGTCCAACAAGATGCATTTTTAGAAGATTATAAAAATGTTGCGAAGGAGTCGACGATCAATATAGATGAGTTGGCGGAGCAAGTGCTCTCTCAATTGAATGAAACACAAGAGGAATATTATACGATGCCAGCAGAAGATGCGAAAGATAATGCTTCTCATCGTTTTCCTTTCAGTCGGCGTATCTACTCAGATGAAAATGACGGCACGTTGAATACGGAGTACACATATGAAGGACAGCCGTATGAACTAGAAACAGAAGATGATGTTTAAACACCGTTTATTCGGAAAAAGGGGTTATGACATTTTTGTCAAACCCCTTTTTTCTTGATTTCATTCTCTTTTTTACTACAAAAATCCTTTTAACTTTGTTGTTTAGGAAACAAAAAAATAATATAATGAAAGAAAAAGAAGGTGTAGAAATGGATAAAAGACAGCTGCTAATAGAAGAATATCTGGATTTAGCTAATGAGATTATTCATCGTAATAAACCAGAAATGGAAAAAGAATTTGCAGGATTTACGCTAAATGAACTAGAAGTGATTGAACATATCGGGAAAATCCCTGATCCTAACGTGACAAAATTAGCGAATGCTAGTTATATGACTAGAGGAGCCATCAGTAAGCTAACAAAAAAACTGATAGCCAGAGGGATCATAAACACTTATCAAAGCGAAGAGAATAAAAAAGAAATCTATTTTCAATTGACGCCAATCGGACAAAAAATAAAGAATAGACACGAGCAACTACATCAAAAATGGGTCCAGCGAGATGCTGCTGTATTTGAAAATATGTCAAAAGAAGAATTTGACACAGTATTTCGTTTTATCGGTCGATACAGAGAATTTATACGGAGTAGCAAATGAAACTAATGTTTTATATTGTAATAATAATAGGCAAAGATTATAAGCAAAAACCCGAATATCGTCGGAAGAACTGGTGCTGCGGCATAAAGCTGTCCTGCGATTAGCGGGCCGATGACGCGCGATAGAGATTGTATACTTTGGGTACCGCCCATTACAAGACCTTGCTGGTTTTCTGAAACAGAATTGGATAGTTGGCCATTGAATACAGGAGTAAAAATAGAATCGCCGAAACCATAACAGATAATCCCAAATAAAAACAAAACCGGCAGTAGAAGAATTCCAGATAATGTGATGAATAGATAGGCGAGGATTTCACTGCACATTCCTATTCTTGTGATCTGCTGTTCTGAAAATTTTTTGAGCAATCGAGGCATAATGAATAATTGCGAGACAATATCCAAGATTCCAATCAAAGAGAAGCTTAAACCAACCAACCCCGCTTTCCACTGAAAGGTGTCAATCGAAAATTGAGAAAAGATAGATTGCAGAGAGCCAGCCGCTAACCAAACAGCAAAACCGACTGTCAATAAAGGAATAACGGATGAAATCTTGAATAATTGTTGTAATTGGTGAAAAGGTCTTACATGGGAGAAACTTAAATCTACTGAACGTTTTTTTATTGGAAGGCTTTCTTGCATAAATGTGTAGCCATAAACGGCATTTAAGAAAGTAAAGAGTGCTCCAATAAATATAGGAACAGAATTTCCCAATTCAGCTAATAGACCACTTATAATAGGACCAAGCGTTGTTCCTATACCGACTAAAGCACCCATCCATCCAAAAACTTTGGTTCTTTCATTAGGTTCCGTGATGTCGGCAAAGTAAGCATATAAGGTGGAGATTTCTCCTGCTGTCAATCCTTCAATGATACGACCAAGGAACAACATCCATATCGAATTTCCTAAACCAAAAATCAAATATCCAATACTTGATCCTAATAAACTGATAATAAGGATCGGACGACGCCCGAAATGATCACTTAAGCTACCGAGAATGGGGGCAGATAAGAAGGCAGCTAGAGCATGAACAGACATGAGCAAAGTGATATAGAAAGCTTGCTGATGTGCGGAGTGGGAATAAGGAAGCACTAAAAAAGGAAGTACAGGACTGACGATAGTAAATCCTAATCCAGTGAATAAGACAGAAATATATCCAAAAACTTTAGAATGTTTATTTGTGAAACTGAACATTTAAAAAACTCCTTTATACAATAATGTTAACTCGGAAACAAAAAAAGTGTACAGTAATTTTGTTTCCTTGTCAACATTATGAGGAGCAGCGAAATCTACTTGACTTATTTATTCCGAAAAGTGAAAATGCACATCAAAAAAATAAACAAACAAAAATCAAGTAGACGACACTATAAATCTGACCGATCAGTGAAGCAATAGAAAAGAAACCTGTTCTTGCTTCCCATGTTTTTTTTACGTATACTGTGATTGAGCGGAGGAGAAATCATGTTGAATTTAGAAAAATACTTAAGTGCTGGACAAACAGTCATATCTAATCTTTTACTTAAAAATTATCATAGGATCGGTCTGCAATCTGAAGAATTTTTATTTGTTCTACAGTTGCACATGGCACAGCTTGAAGGAGATACTTTCCCTGATTTGCAGATGATTGCTATAGATATGGGAATCAAACAAGACCAGATTTTTCAAATACTGGATCGTCTCGTAACAAATGGATTTATCAAGATAGAAACGACGAATGTCAATGGTAAAAAAGCAGATCGATATAATCTTTACCCTATTTATGATCAATTAGGTGAGTATTTAAAAACACAAGAAAAAAAATACGAAGAAAAAATACAAGAAAAAGAAATCCAGTCAGTGTATCAATTATTTGAACAAGAATTTGGACGCCCGCTTTCTTCGATCGAGTTCCAGCGGATTGGTCAATGGCTAGAAGAAGACCATTATCAGCCGGAAATTTTGAAGCTAGCACTACGGGAAGCCGTATTGAATCAGGCTTATAGTTTTAATTACATTGACCGCATTTTGCTATCGTGGGAAAGAAAAAATCTACGTACAAAACAGCAAGTAGAAGAAGACCAAAAACGAAGGAAACAGCAACTTCTTCAAAGAGAAGTAGAACAGCCGACTCAACAAGAAGAATTGCCAAAAGTTTCGCTGAAAAATTGGTTGGAGGAGTAGCAGAATATGTTAAGCAAACAAAAGACGATGGAAGCTCTAGAAACGATGTATGAAATGTTCCCAGAAGCACACGGAGAACTGAAACACAATAATCCATTTGAGTTATTGATTGCAGTGATCTTAAGTGCCCAAGCGACAGATGTATCAGTAAATAAAGCAACGCCAGATTTGTTTGCCTCCTTCCCGACACCTGATGCATTAGCAGATGCTTCAATCGATGAAATCATCCTCAAAATAAAAACGATTGGTTTGTATCGTAACAAAGCAAAAAATATCAAAGCGTGTGCGCAGCAGCTGATTGAACGTTTCGACGGACAAGTACCAACGACAAGAGAAGAATTGATGTCTCTTCCTGGCGTGGGCAGAAAAACGGCAAATGTCGTATTAGGAGATGCATTCGGGATACCAGCAATCGCAGTAGATACCCATGTTGAGCGTGTTTCAAAACGACTGAGGATCTGCAAACTAGATGCCTCGGTCATGGAAGTAGAAGAAACACTGATGCGGAAAGTGCCGCAAGAATTATGGGTAAAGACACATCATACACTGATTTTTTTCGGTAGATATCATTGTACAGCAAGAAATCCTAAGTGTGAGGTGTGTCCTTTGCTATCAATATGTCAAGATGGGAAAAATCGGATGCGCCTAAAAGAAAAGACGCTAAAAAAGAAACCACGCCTGTAGACGTGGTTTCTTTTTTCTATCTGTTTCCAGAAGCTGAGGTGCTACTGGATGGTGTATGGTCATTTGCAGCATCCGCTTCGCTAGTTGCTGGTTCACTGGAAGAAGGAAGAGTAGATGAAGACGGCGTCGAGCTTTCTTCAGATGAAGAAGAAGGAACCGTCGTTGATGACGCTGGCTCACTTGTCTCTGCTGTCGTGCTTTCTGTTGAGGACTCAGCGGTTGATTCACTTTGACTAGTAGAGCTAGTTTGAGTCGTCGTCTCTGTTGTTGAGCTTTCAGGAGCCTGGACATAGCTGGAAGAAGGAATAGTTGTTGATGGCGCAACTGTATTTGATTTCACTGTATATTGATCCTTATAGTACAGTTCACCGCCCACACGAATCAAACCGCTTGGCATCTCCCAGTCTGTATTTGTCACGTTAGCTGAAACATATTGCATAAGCTCGCGATAAACATCAGAGGCCACGTGTGACGATTCTGAAGTGACAGGTGTCATTTTCTTGTTGTAACCTGTCCACACGGAAATCGAATAATTTGGTGTATAGCCCGCAAATAGGATATCTGGATATACACCAGAAGAAATACCAAGTTTCGCATATTCGTCATCTGTATAATTTGATGTTCCGGTCTTACCGGCTTGATATAACCCAGCGATTTGCGCATTCGTACCAGTACCTTCAGTGATTGTATCTTTTAAAATGTCTGTGATCATATAAGCTGTTTCTGGAGACATGGCTGTTTTTCCATCAGGTTCATAAGTTTCTTCTGTACCGTCTTGGAAGACGATTTTATTAACATATTGAGGTTTGTAATAGGTTCCTCCATTGGCGAAAGCCGCATAGGCTGCTGCCATTTTTAAGGAAGAAGCTCCGTATTTTGTCCCATCTTGTTCTTCCGTATTACTAGAGATCGCATTCGATTGATGGATCGTGCTGTATTCGATCCCAAGATTTTTTAAGAAAGAAGCCACTTTATCTGAACCGACTTCATTGAATAATTTGACTGCTGGAACATTACGGGATAAGTAAAGTGCTTGGCGTAAAGTAATGGTGCCCATATATTGATTATCCCAGTTTCCTACAGGAGTAGAAGTGCCTTCATAGTTATACGGCGCATCAGTGATAGTTTTTCCAGTAGAATATTTCAAATATTCAAAAGCTGGTCCGTAATCTGTGACAGGTTTCATCGTAGAACCAAAATCACGGGAAGTATTCACTGCTAAGTTGTTGCCTAAAGTCACGTCTTCTGCGATGTGACGCCCGCCAATCTGGGCTTTGACTTTCCCAGTATTTGTGTCGATAAGCGTGGAGGCAACTTGCATCTCGTCGTCTGGATAAGAGACATACTGATCCGTATTGACGATATCATATAGTTTCTTTTGAGCATCCAGATCCAAATTCGTATAAATCTCTAAACCGTCTGTGTAGACATTCTTATCTGTTTTTTCTTGTACTTCATTGATGACTTCTTTGACATAATTATCGACGATCTTAGTGTTGTCATCAGATTGAGTTAGCTCTTGCAAACCATCCGTTACCGGTACATTGACAGCTTGATCATATTCTGTTTGAGAGATTTTTTCGTTTTGAAGCATCGTATACAAAACAGTATCTCGTCTTTTCTTCGCCTGATCGGGATAAACATAAGGATCATAGGCAGAAGGGGCTTGCGGCATTCCAGCAAGCAATGCTGTTTGTGGTAAAGAAAGTTCTGATAGTTTCTTACCAAAGTACATCTCAGAAGCTGTTTCCATCCCGTACAAACCATTTGACATGTACACTTTATTTACGTAGTAGGTCAAAATTTCTTGTTTCGATTTTTTCTGTTCCAATCTTACAGCCATCCACGCTTCTTGAGCCTTACGTTTCAGGGTCTGATCCTCGGCGCTGGTGGAGAAGAAGGACAGTTTGATCAATTGTTGTGTCAAAGTACTTCCGCCTTGTAGACCGCCAGAGGTGAAATTAGAAAGGGCAGAACCGATGATCCGAATAGGGTCAACCCCGATATGTTTATAAAAACGCCGATCCTCTACTGACACGATCGCATCTTCCAATGTTTTCGGTAATTCATTTGCAGAAATCTTTTCTCGCTTTTCCGCACCTAGATCTTCGAATAATTCGCCATCTTGTGTATATAATTTGGAAGATACGGTAGCGTCCAATTTTTTATCTGTCAATTCGGGTGCATCTTTTGCGTAATACCAGAACAGTCCTACACCTGCTAAAAAGAGGATACAGAAAAACGAGAGGATGCCTAAAAGGATTTTAATAAATAATCCTTTTTTATATGGTCCAGAAGTCTTCCCAGAACCTTTGCCAGAATTCTTCTTCACACTCTTTTTAGGAGTAGGCTGTTTCTGTCGTCTAGAGCTTCTAGTTTGTTCATTTGCCATTCTTGCTTTCTCCTTCAATAGATAATGTTGATAAATAGAAGTCAACCGCGTCCAAATAAGGAATCCGCGGAGAAATACCAGTTTTGATCTCTATTCCTAGTTCTTCGATCAATGATAAAGGCAGTGATTTGCGTCCTTTTTCCTTTTGAGCATCCCAGTAAGCAATCAAATGAACACTATTCAAATAAAAACAGCGTTTCAATGTCGAAAACCATAATAAGACAAAGCAGACTCCTTTTTGTTCGAGGCATGCTTTCATGTGTTCGATTTGATGGGCATGGAAGTTTTTAAAGGGAAACGATGTTTTGTTCTTGGTTTCTTTTGCTTCAAAGTCCAAGTAAAAGCCTCGATAGACGCCATTATAGTCTGTGGTTGAGGCTTGGGTAAAGTAGGCTTCTTTGATTACAGCAGCGCTTCTCTTAGGATAGTCTACTTTCACGATTTGGATAGGGGTAGGCTTTTTATGGATAACTGCCAACCCGCGGGAAAGATAATACTCATTACTTTCATTGATTGCTTCTTCAAAGCGCATCCCCCGATTGCCGAATTCGGTGATTTGTTTTCTTTTTTCTTGAATTTTTTCGACGGGAGAGGCATTCTTATAATAAGGTTGGCCGTTTGGATAGCGCAATACCATCTTTAATCACACTCCTAGGCCACATTATAGCAAAAAAGCAGATAGAAAGAAAAGGAATCTGAGATGGATAAGTCAAAAGTAATCTATGTGTCTGGGTATCGAAGTTTCGAACTCGGTGTTTTTAAAGAAAATGACCCTAAAATCCAAGTTGTTAAAAATGTTTTAAAAAGGGAACTCCGCCAGTTAGCAGAAGAAGGGGTGGAATGGGTACTTGTCAGTGGGAATTTGGGCGTTGAACTATGGACCGTGCAAACAGTAGCGGAATTGAAAGAAGAATATCCGGAACTTTCCATTGGTATTTTGTATCCTTTTGCTGATTTTGGTAATAACTGGAATGAAGGGAACCAAGAGAAAAAACAATTAGCAGAGCAATTAGCAGATTATGTCGAAGCTGTTAGCCATCAACCCTACCAATCACCTAGTCAGCTAAAGAATCATACTCGTTTTATACTTGAACATACAGTAGGCTGTCTGCTGATCTATGATGAAGAATTCCCTGGGAAAACGAAGTATTTTTTTGAAGATGCACAGAATTACCAAGCGGATCATCCCTACGAAATTCGGCTGATCAGCATGGACGATCTTCAAAATTTTAGTGAATAATCGATATTGTGTTTGATTTATCAACTTTTTTCCTATACAATGAAAAAGGTAGAAATGTTATTACGTAAATGAAAACTAGAGGTGTAAATATGGCGAATTTGGTTTATAGTCCTAAAGACATTTTACAACAAGAATTCAAAACAAAAATGCGCGGCTATGATCCCCTTGAAGTTGATGAATTCTTAGACAATATCATCAAAGATTATGAAACTTACAGCAAAGAACTCCTTGCTTTACAAGAAGAAAACGATCGATTGAGTGCAAAAGTAGCTCAATTATCTAAAACTCAAGGAGCAGCTCAAACACGTGTGCAGCAAACAGAAGTACCGAAGAGCGCAGCAGTAACCAATTTCGATATCTTAAAACGCTTGTCAAACCTTGAACGTGAAGTATTTGGTAAAAAGCTTGATCAACAAGCAAGTGCAGTTAAACCAGCACAACCTAATCCAAATAACTACACAAATGCAGATACAAGCTTAGATGATAATGAAAAAACACGTCAATTTTAATTTTTGACTAATGAATTTGCGGTTTTCGGGTAATCGCGGTCTGACTTGATCAGGCTGAGGAAAGTCCATGCTCGCACAGGCTGTGATGCCTGTAGTGTTCGTGCTTAGCGAAAACATAAGCTAAGGTACTCTTTGGAGTAACGGCAGGAAAACAAGCTAAGGCTTCGGCTATGCTTAAGTATCCTTGAAAGTGCCACAGTGACGAAGCGGCTGGGGAAACCCATCCGGTGGAACGCGGTAAACCCCTCGAGCGAGCAACCCAAACAATGGTAGGGGCGCTTTTTGTTTGGAAGAAGAACAAGACAAAAAGGCAGTACAACTGCAGATAGATGGTTACCACTTTGCTTTTTCTCCCTGGAAAAGCAAAGTACAGAACATGGCTTATAGAAAACCGCAAACATCAGGGAATAAGGTCGTGACAAAAGTATTTTGTTCTTATTACAAAACAGACTTTTGTGTCACCGGTTATTCGGAGTTTGAGTAAAAGCGTGGGGTAGGACTGACTGATGTCCCACCCCCCCTTTTTTTATAAATAAGGAGATTATGTATGGAAAAAAACAGGAAATTCAACCTCGTCGCAACTGCGGCAAGCGGTCTCGAAGCACTGGTTGGTAAAGAATTAAGAGATCTTGGAATTGAATGCCAAGTTGAGAACGGACGTGCACGATTTGAAGGAACAATGGAAACAATCGCTACAGCTAATTTATGGTTACGTACAGCAGATCGAGTAAAAATCGTGGTTGGGGAATTCGATGCGTATACGTTTGATGAATTGTTTGAAAACGTAAAAGCATTGCCTTGGGAAGATTTTCTTCCACTAGATGCAGCTTTCCCTGTAGCTGGAAAATCAATCAAGTCGAAACTATATAGTACGCCTGATTGCCAGGCAATCACAAAAAAAGCAATCGTTGAACGTCTTCGCACGTATTATCATCGTCCAGCTTCTGTTCCGCTGACGGAAACAGGCGCACATTTCCAATTGGAAGTAGCTTTGCTGAAAGACCATGTGATGCTAACTTTGGATACGACAGGACCAAGTTTATTCAAACGTGGTTATCGCTTAGAAAAAGGTGGTGCACCATTGAAAGAAAACATGGCGGCCGCGCTTGTGATGCTGACAAATTGGCGGAAAGATCGTCCATTTTATGATCCTGTATGTGGTTCAGGTACGCTTTGTATTGAAGCAGCCTTAATAGGCCATAATATCGCACCAGGATTTAATCGTGAGTTTGCTTGCGAATCTTGGGACTGGTTCAGTCAGGAAATCATGGAAAATGTTCGATCAGCTGCAGAAGAAAAAGCAGATTATGATATTGTATTAGATATTACTGGTTCAGATATCAATGGACGAATGATTGAAATTGCCAAAGCCAATGCTGAAGAAATCGGACTAGGCTCTTCGATTGTCTTTAAACAACAAGCAGTGAAAGACTTCAAGACAGATAAAGAATATGGGGTCATCGTTGCTAATCCGCCATACGGAGAACGACTAGGAGAAGAAGAAACCGTTCGAAAATTATATAAAGAAATGGGCGATGTATTCCGTCCATTAAAAACATGGAGTAAATATATCTTGACTAGCGACTTAGCGTTTGAGGAATTTTACGGACAAAAAGCAACCAAAAAAAGAAAATTGTATAATGGTGCTTTGCGTACGGATCTGTTCCAGTATTGGGGAACTCGTCCGCCTAGAAAAAAAGAGAAAGACGAATAATCTGACTAATTGATTCATTCAATTGGATGTTTGGAGGAATAGGGAATGAAAGAAAAAGAGTTTTTACAAGAAGTAAAAGAAATCAATCTTCTACAACAAGCTTTAGGAATCCTCGATTGGGATACACAAACAGGTATGCCAGAAAAAGCTAGTGAATACCGGAGTGAAGTAGATAGCTATCTTTACAGTATTTATTTTTCAAAAAAGATCGGTCCAAAAATTAAAGAAGCCATTCGCTATTTTTCTGAACATCCGGAAGAATTATCGGAAGTCGGAACGTCCGTTTTTGACAAAGTAAAAGAAGAGTATGATTTAGAACATCGCGTACCGGAAGATCTCATGAGAAAATATACAGCTGCTGTTTCTTCCGCTCATGGTCAATGGCAAAAAGCTAGAGAAACACAACAGTTTTCTGATTTTCAAGAATCATTGAACCAAAATATCGAATTGACAAAACAATTGATACCTTATTGGAAAAAAGAAGAAAAGACAGATTATGATGTTCTACTTAACCAATATGAACCTGGGATGACTGTTGAAATCCTCGATAAGGTATTTGATCAACTCAAAGAAGGAATTCTTACGATCCGCCGTGCGCTCCAAGAAAAAGGGACGGAACCTGAAACAGACTTCTTAAATCGGAGAATGACAAAGGAACAACAGAAGAGATTTGTAGTAAAAGTGATCGAACAACTTGGTTATGATTTTAGTCGTGGTCGTCTAGATGACACTGTCCACCCATTTATGACTGGAATCAATCCAAATGATGCACGGATCACGACACGCTGGAACGAAACAGATTTCAAAATGGCTGTTTTTGGAGTGATCCACGAGGCTGGTCATGGAATGTATGAACAAGACATCGATGATAAATATGCTTATACACCGGTTTATCAAGGCACATCAATGGGTATTCATGAATCACAATCGTTGTTTAATGAGATCATTGTGGGAAGTAGTCGCAGCTTCTGGAAAAAGCAATATCCTTTCTTCCAGGAATGTGCAGAAGGAACATTCGATGATATTCCTTTTGACAAGTTTTATCGTTCATTGAAACATACACAATCAAGTTTGGTTCGTATCGAGGCAGACAGTTTGACTTACCCTCTCCATATCATCATTCGTTATGAAATCGAAAAAATGATTTTCAATGAAGGCGTAGGTGTTGCTGAATTACCTGAAATATGGAATCAAAAATATGAAGAGTATCTGGGAATACGACCAACAAATGATGTGGAAGGTATCCTACAAGACGTTCATTGGTCAGGTGCAAGCTTTGGTTATTTTCCATCTTATGCATTGGGGTACATGTATGCGGCACAATTACTTCATTCTTTGCAGCAAGAAATAGATGTGGAAAATGTTCTAGCGTCAGATGATTACTCTCCAATCAAAAATTGGATGTCAGAGCATATCCATCAATATGGTGCATCTAGAAAGCCAAATCAATTGATTATGGATGCAACGCATGAACCACTTAATCCGCAATATCTGATCGATTACATGAGAGAGCTATATTTCAATGTATATCAAGTAAAATAAAACCTATTTATAAAGATAGCTGGAATTCATCTAATCGATTAGATGTTTTCAGCTATTTACTTAAGAAAGAAGTGGACTGGATGGATAAATTACAAGTAATCGCTGATTATAGCATGGAAAAATTAGCACATGATCAAACGGGACATGGAAGCGATCATACCAAAAGAGTCGTCAAGCTAGCAGAGAGAATTTTGGATACGGAACCGCAGGCAGACCGTTTTGTGACGCTTGCAGCAGCTTACTTGCATGATACGATTGATGATAAAGTCGTTAAAGATGAGAACGAAGCAAAGCAACAGCTTCGTGTATTTCTTCGCTCTTTGCCAATCACAGAGGAACAGATTTCAATGATTTTTGCCATTATCGAAAATATGTCCTTTTCTAAAAATCTCTCTGAAGCAGTCGAACTATCTTTGGAAGGGAAGATCGTTCAAGATGCTGATCGTATCGAAGCGTTAGGAGCAATCGGCATTTTGCGAACTGCTTATTTCGGTGGAGGACACGGACACCCGATTTTTGATTCTGAACTGTATCCACAAACATTCAAGGATAAAAAAAATTACCGAAAAGGCACGACAGTGATCAATCATTTTTATGAAAAACTGTTCTTGTTACCTGATAAAATGAACACTGATTACGGATACAAAGAAGCCAAACGTAGAGAAGGCTTTATGCGTGAATTTTTAGAAGAATTTTTTCTAGAGTGGTCTATTGACGATCCATCTTTCACACCAGAAAATTGGATCAAAAATAACAAAAAATGATGGAGATTGTGACCGAGGAGTTGGCAGGAGAACACCGTTTATTCGGAAGAAGGGACTGTGATAAGACATTTATCACAGTCTTTTTTCAAATTCAATATAAATATTTTGTGAAAAAATGATCAGATAATAAGATTAAAAATTGCTGATAAATAAAGATGAAAGCTTTTTGCTTATTTTTTTATTTTTTATTGGTCTATGCGATAAATAGTTTAAAAATTCAGAATATACTAGATTTTATCTAGCTAGCTTCCAACAATGGTTTTGTTGTGTTTTCTTTCTAGGTAAATCAATATACCACCATTATTTAAAAGTTAACTTTTCATACTATCCAAGTTCTTGGAAAGTAAAAAGATGCAGTAAATAAAAAATATGGTTAAATAACTCTCATAATTAATGTAAGCGTTACCAATCGTGTGGCATACTTGCTTCGTAGATGAATGACAAGATATATGTTTGGGATGTTCTGCAAGACAGATGAATATGGAGGTGGAGACCATGTCTTCCAAAGAGTTAATGACGTATTTGGAGAGAGAATTGGAGCAACTGAAAGAAAAGGGATTGTACAACACGATCGATATACTAGAAAGCGAAAATGGTGCTTGTATCATCGTAGACGGAAAAAAGATGATCAATCTGGCATCCAACAATTATCTCGGGTTTGCCAATCACAAAGAATTGAAGAAAGCATGTATTGAAGCAACTGAAACTTATGGCGTAGGAGCAGGTGCAGTCCGAACAATCAATGGCTCGCTGAAGATCCATCAACAATTAGAAGAAAAAATCGCAGAATTCAAAGGGACAGAAGCTGCAATCGCCTTTCAATCTGGATTCAACTGTAATATGGGCGCTATCTCTGCAGTAATGACAAAAGAAGATGCTATCTTATCGGATGAATTAAACCATGCATCTATCATTGATGGATGTCGTTTATCCGGAGCAACAATCATCCGAGTCAAACATCAAGATATGGAAGACCTTGAGAATAAAGCAAAGGAAGCCGTAGAAAGTAAGAAATATAAAAAAATCATGTATATCACAGATGGGGTTTTCTCCATGGATGGAGACATTGCACGATTGCCGGAAATCATCCCAATCGCCGAAAAATATGGACTCATCACCTATGTAGATGATGCGCACGGCTCAGGTGTAACTGGAAAAGGTGCAGGAACCGTCAAACATTTTGGATTAAGCGACAAAATTGATATGCAAATGGGTACGTTATCGAAAGCTGTAGGTGTTGTTGGGGGTTATGTAGCTGGTTCAAAAACACTGATTGACTGGTTGAAAGCCAGAAGCCGGCCATTTCTATTTTCTACCTCGCTAACTCCTGGAGCAGCTGCATCTGCGTTGGCTTCGATCTTTTTGATGCAAGAACATCCGGAACTTGTCGAAAAAGTTTGGGAAAATGCTAATTATTTTAAAGAAGAATTGAAAAAAGTCGGCTATAACATCGGTGTGTCTGAAACACCTATCACTCCAGTTATTTTAGGAGATGAAAAAGTGACTCAGACTTTCTCTAAGAAACTGATCGAACATGGGATTTATGCTAAACCAATCGTTTATCCAACTGTTCCTCTGGGGACAGGTAGAATCAGAAATATGCCGACTGCGGAACATACAAAGGAAATGCTTGATGAAGCAGTAGCGATTTATCAAAAAATAGGAAAAGAAATGGAAATTATTTAACTAATTTATTTTTTTCGCATATTTAAAATTAGAGAACATGTTCACGCATATATTGTTAATCATCTGAAGATAGTAGTAAAAAAAGATCAGGGAGGATCATCATGAAAAAAGTATTGGTGACAGGATGTTTAGGACAAATTGGTTCAGAGTTGATCACGCGGCTACGTCAAGAACTAGGCAGTGAAAATGTCATTGCGACAGATATACGCATGCCTGAAGTCATTGGGAAAAACGATATCTTTGAGATCCTAGATGTAATGGATTACGAAAAAATGCGCAGCATAGCAGAACAATATCAAGTGGACACATTGATCCATTTGGCTGCTCTTTTGTCAGCTGTTGCAGAAGCAAAACCACAGTTAGCATGGGATTTGAACATGACTGGGCTGGTCAATGCATTGGAAGTCGCTAGAGAATTCCAGCTGAAATTTTTTACGCCAAGTTCAATCGGCGCGTTTGGTCCAAATACTCCAAAAGATCATACCCCACAAGACACTCTTCAGCGCCCTACAACCATGTACGGGGTAACGAAGGTAGCTGGAGAACTACTATGTGATTATTATTATGTGAAATATGGCGTAGATACTCGTGGTGTCCGTTTCCCTGGATTGATTTCTTATGCGACCTTGCCAGGAGGCGGTACGACAGACTACGCAGTCGATATTTATTATTCAGCAATCAAAGAAGGAAAGTACACTAGTTTTATTGATCAAGGTACATCAATGGATATGATGTATATGCCAGATGCGATCGATGCCATTATAAAGCTCATGAACGCAGACCCTAATCGACTAGTTCACCGAAACGCCTTTAATATATCGGCAATGTCTTTTGAGCCTGAAGAAATCAAAGCATCTATTCAAAAAATCATACCAGATTTTGAAATGGATTACGATGTCGATCCTGTGCGTCAATCGATAGCAGAATCTTGGCCAAACTCACTAGATGTTTCTTGTGCGCAAGAGGAATGGGACTTTTCACCAAAATACGATTTAGATGCAATGACAAAGGATATGTTGGAAAAACTGAGAGAAAAATTAGCAGAGACGGTATAAAACAAGAACTATAGCCAAAAAGGTTTCTATACTTTTTGGCTATGGTATGTAAGGAGGTAAGTAATGGAAGAATATCAAGCCACGCCAATAAAGGAAGTAAAAACGGAAAATGAATTGAAGCGTACGATGGGTTTTTTCACTGCTTTATCGACTGTTATGGGCACAGTGATCGGTGCAGGGGTGTTTTTCAAAGCCGCAAGCGTAGCAGAAGTAACAGGTACCGTCAGTTTGCATATGTTTTCCTGGTTTCTAGGTGGTGTGATTTCTGTTTGTGCAGGACTGACAGGAGCTGAATTGGCTGCGGCTATTCCTGAAACAGGCGGGATGATCAAATATATCGAACGGATTTATGGAAATACAGCAGCATTTTTACTTGGCTGGGCTCAAGTCGTGATTTATTTTCCAGCAAATGTAGCAGCCTTGTCGATCATTTTCGGTACACAGTTCGTCAATTTATTTGATCTTTCCCAGTCGATGATTGTTCCTGTAGCTGTTACAGCTGCTGTATCGATCATGCTGATCAATTTTTTAGGTTCTAAAGCTGGAGGAGCTTTTCAGTCGATTACGCTTGTCTGCAAACTCATTCCTTTGTTTGTGATCGTTATTTTTGGTTTATTCAGACAAGAAGGAGTAGACTTCCAACTGTTTCCGATCCAAGCAGGAGAAAACCTTTCATTTTTCTCTGCTTTGGGAGCTGGCTTACTAGCAACGATGTTCGCATACGACGGTTGGATACACGTAGGAAATATTTCGGGAGAATTGAAAAAGCCGGCGAAAGATTTGCCAAAAGCCATTTCTTTAGGAATCATCGGAATCATGATCGTTTATTTATTAGTAAATGCGGTTTTCTTAAAAACTGCGTCTATCGACGGAGTCGTAGGAAACAGCAATGCGGCAAGTGATGTTGCAAAAATGATTTTTGGCGGCTTTGGTGGAAGACTAGTCACAGTTGGTATCTTGATTTCTGTTTATGGAACTATCAATGGCTATACTCTTACTGGAATGCGTCTTCCTTACGTTATGGCAAAAGAAAACAACCTGCCTTTTAGCAAGCTTTTTGCTAAACTTCATGATAAAACTAAAGTTCCTGTAGCCGCGGGTATCTTAGAGCTAGTCATCGCTATTGGCATGATGATGGTCGGTGGTTTTGATACACTAACAGATATGCTGATCTTTGCCATTTGGATTTTTTATACGATGGTCTTTGTTGGTGTCATCCTTCTTCGTAAAAAAGAACCTGATCTGATTCGACCATATAAAGTTCCAATGTATCCGTTTATCCCATTAGTAGCAATCATTGGAGGAACCTTTATTGTATCAAGCACACTTATCACTCAAACTTTTTTAGCTTCGATGGGGATTGCATTGACACTTGCTGGTGTCCCGTTTTACCTTTATTTGAAACGTAGATAGCAAAAAATGATTTGAAATTCATTGGAAACAAACTTTTGACCATAAATACCCGTTAAGAAATTAAGTCATTTCTACCAAGGAGGATCTTATGGAAATAAACTGGTTGCAAGAAGCACAAAAGAGAAAAGAGATGTTGCTAGAGGATTTAAGTGAATTGCTACGCATCAATAGTGTAAGGGATATCGAACATCAGACAGATGAATATCCACTAGGTGCTGGTCCTGCTTTAGCATTGAAAAAAGTACTGTCATTTGGGGAAAGAGATGGCTTCAGAGTTAAAAACATTGATAATCTAGCCGGACATATAGAATATGGGGAAGAAACAGCAGAAGCACTTGGTATCTTAGGACATGTAGATGTCGTACCGCCAGGAGAAGGGTGGGCAACTGATCCGTTCGAACCAATCGTCAAAGAAGGGAAATTGTTCGCAAGAGGTTCAAGTGATGACAAAGGTCCTTGTATTGCTGCCTATTATGGGATGAAAATTATCAAAGAACTGCAATTATCAACATCGAAAAAAATTCGATTCATTTTCGGAACAGATGAAGAGAGTGAGTGGATAGGTATCCATCATTATATGGAAAAAGAAGAAATGCCAGCATTTGGATTTTCGCCAGATGCCAATTTCCCAATCATTAATGGTGAAAAAGGGATTTTATCTTTCGAGCTGAGTTTTTCTTTGAAGGAAGAAAAGGCAGACAAAATGCAACTGAAAAGATTCTCTTCTGGTTTGCGTGCAAATATGGTACCAAGCGAGGCAATAGCCGTCTTGGAAATTCCTGATTTGGAAAAGTTATCTTCTTTAGAAGCTGGATATACAAAATATCTAGATGACAAAAAATTGAAAGGGACTTTTGAATATAAGGAAGGAGAAGCATCCTTCGTTCTGTATGGAAAAGCTGCACATGCCCAAGAACCAAAATTTGGTATCAATGCGGGAACTTATCTCGCCGACTTTTTGCATCAATATCCATTAGACAGCTCAGGATCTGCTTATCTTTCTGTCATTGCCAATTATCTGCATGAAGACTTTAATGGGCATCGGTTAATGGTCGATTATGAAGGTGACGTGATGGGAAAAGTGACTTCAAGTGCTAATGTATTCATTTATCAGCAAGAAGGAGAGAAAAAGATCATTCTTAATATTCGTCATCCAAAAGGGATTACAAAAGAAAAAATTCAAGAATCCTTGCTGACTGTCCTTCAAAATGAATCAGTATCAATTTCGATAATTGGAGATATCAAGACTCCGCATTATGTTTCAGGAGATGATCCATTCATCCAAACATTATTGTCTGTTTACGAAAAACATACTGGGGAAAAAGGTTATGAACAAACAATTGGTGGAGGTACGTATGGACGAATCTTGGAAAAAGGATGTGCGTACGGTAGTTTATTTCCTGGTAGAGAAAATGTAATGCATCAGCCAAATGAATATATGTACGTAGAAGATATCTTGAAAGCAACAGCTATTTACGCTGAAGCAATCTAACGTTTGGTTAAATAAACGTATTCATAGAAAAAACGTTACCAATCAGTCGTAACTATTTTCACACTCGTAACGTTTGTATCCTTCAGTAAAAAAGAATATTCATGAAAGTTTGAAAGATTGCAGAGAATAAGACGGCAATTTCCTTGAAGTAAAGAAGCTTCTAAAAATAAAAATGAACCAGATGATAGAAAAAGCTTGTTTTTCTTTCATCTGGTTTGAAAAAGGAGGAGAATAGATGCCAAAAGAAAAACATTCTAGATTAGATAAAGTGTTAGATACAGTAGAAAAACTAGGGAACAAGGTGCCCCATCCAGCTATTATATTCTTAATTTTGATCGTTATTGTAGGAGTACTGTCTCATATTTTTTATCTAATGGGTCAACACGTTACGTTTGATGCTATTAATGCTGAAACAGGAGCACTAGAGCTTACTACTACACATGTAAAAAGTTTGTTGAGTGGTGAAGGGATCCGTTTTATGTTGACTTCGATCGTCTCAAATTTGATGAGCTTTCAGGCTCTTGGAGTCACTTTAGTGGCGATGGCAGGCGTAGGATTGTAGGATTTGCAGAAGAGGTTGGCTTAATCGGTGCGATGATTCGAAAGCTGGTAAAGGTAGTACCAAAATCTAGTCTGACAGCGGTACTAGTACTTCTTGGCGTAATGTCGAGTATTGCCTCTGATGCTGGGTATCTAGTATTGATTCCATTAGGTGCAGCAGTATTTTATAAAGTCGGGCGGCATCCTTTAGCAGGTTTATCTGCGGCCTTTGCAGGTGTTTCAGGAGGATTTGGTGTCAACTTAGTTATTACGCCAGTGGATGGAATGCTTACCGAAATATTAAATGATGCAGTACATATCATTTATCATTAATCCATCCTATTCTGTTGATTTAATGGCAAATTTTTATTTTTCGATTGCATCAACCATCTTAGTAGTGATTGTTTCCACTATCATTAACGAAAAACTCATTGAACCTCGCTTAGGAACTTTCCAAGAAAAAGGAATGATTGCTAACGATGAGATTACCGATGAATCGAAAGGCTTACATTGGGCTTTTTGGGGATTTACAGTGGTACTGGCATTTATCCTGTTGATTACGATACCAAGTGGTGCCCCACTTCGCCATCCTGAAACTGATGAATTGATTGGTTCTACACCTTTTATGGATAGTTTAATCGCTTTGATCTTGATTTCATTTTTGATTCCAGGGATATGTTTTGGAAAGGCAGTTGGAAAAGTCAAATCCAGTTTGGATGTAGTAAATCCGATTATTAAAGTATTCAGCAACTTAGGCGGGATGATTTTCTTATTGTTAATCATTAGCCAATTCATTTCATATTTCAATTTTACTAATTTAGGTACTGTTTGGGCAGTCAATTCAGCCACAATTATTGAAGATATGAATTTGAGCAGCTTAGCCTTGTTACTTAGTTTCTTAGCACTAGCACTTATTCTTGATTTTATTTTAGTGGGAGCGATACCAAAATTTGCTATTTTAACCCCAATATTTGTTCCATTACTCTATCAGTTGGGAGTAGCTCCAGAAGCTGTTTTGGCTGCTTATCGAGTAGCTGATTCTCCTGTCAATATTATCACGCCACTGATGCCGTATTTTGCTTTGATCGTTACATTTGCCACGAAATATCAAAAGAAAACCGGTGTCGGAACGATTATTTCCATAATGCTACCACATGCTGTAAGTCTAACTATCACATGGATCATTTTATTTATTCTCTATTATGTATTCCAGCTACCGCTAGGACCAGGGATCGGTATGCATTTGAATTGAGAAAACAGGCAGAAACCGGGTTCAACCGATTTCTGCCTGTTATTTTGCTTTGCGTAAGAGAAATATTCGGCGTACACTGCGATAAATATTTAATAAAACCAAGCAACCAGAAATGAAAATGGGAAGCCAAATCAGATAGACAGGGTAGCCAATCATTTTAGACAAAGCATGTGGAGTCATTTTATCCATTTCAAAAAGCGCTTGCTGCCAAGTCTGAAGGTTGAAGACAAGCATGAAACCTGAAATAATCAGGAGAATAAATCCTAAATAATGAATCGTAGTTCTTTTTCTTACATAAGCAATTGTTGCATAAAGGAACAGTAAAAAAATAGGTACGCCAAAAACAAAGTACATATTCAGCATCTCGACACCCCCTTTGAGTTTATCTTACTTTACTTTGAAAGAAATGAGAAATAATAGCCTCGTTACTTGCTTGAAACAGCAAAGGACTGCTAAGATAAGGGAGATACAAAGAATCAAGGAGGAGTCACATGGCAAGTTATATCGAACCGATTCGTTTTGCGCTGGTTGTTTTTCCATTTTTAGCCTTAGCGATTTCATCTGTTTTTTTTATTTATGAATATCGAAAGTATGGAACATTTCTAGTAACAAGGGCAGTTATTTTGTATTCCTTTGTTTTCTATTTATTGTGTGCATACTTTCTGGTAATCTTACCACTTCCGGCAAAGGAGACGGTTGCCCAAATGACAGGACCAAAGATGGAGCTGCATTTATTTGCTTCATGGCAACATTTCAGAGACAACACGGTATTGGTATTATCTGAACCTAGTACCTATCTGCCGGCGATGAAGCAGAGTGTGTTTTTGGAACCAGCTTTTAATGTTTTATTACTCATACCATTTGGCATTTATTTAAGATATTATTTCCGGCTTTCCTTTATGAAAACGATGATTGCTAGTTTCTGTCTATCACTATTTTTTGAGCTGACGCAGCTAAGTGGCCTTTATTTTATCTACCCAAGACCATACCGCTTATTTGATGTGAATGATTTAGTGACAAATACATTGGGTGGAATCATTGGTTTTGTTGCTACGCCGTTATTTACATTTATGCTTCCTACGAGAAGACGGATGGATGAACTTTCTTATGAAAAAGGAAAAACTGTCTCGTTGACACGACGTTTGGTCGCTTATTTGATCGACTGGACATTTTTATCTATTGTCAATTTTATCGCAGCGATTTTCTTTAAACTTGCGTTCGATTCAGGGACAGTTACTTCTCATATCTGGTGGCTTTTATTGGAAGTAGGGCTATACTTTATGATTGTACCGTTTATAACCAATGGATGGACACTTGGGAAAAAAGTTGTACGCATCCGCTTGGTGGAGCAAGACCGCGAGCGAATTTCTTTGAAAGCATTGATCATCCGCTATGGGTATCTATATTTTCTTTTTTATGGTTTAAGCTGGTTGGGGCAGTTGCTTCAGCAAATCATGAATTCGACAACGAATACGGTGTTGCAGATGAGTGCAGTATTCATTTCTCTCGGTGTCTTGCTACTGCAAGGTATTTTTATTTTAAATATCTTGCTATCATTTTTGAGAAAAAAACGGATTCTGTTTTATGAAAAAGCTAGTCACACATATACCGTTAGCACGATTACTCAAACAAAGGATGATGATTCTCGAAATTAGCTGAGCAAAAATACTTTGTCTATGTTATAATGCCAAAGTCGTGATAATTTAAAGAGAAGAGGTGCACGAATGAATAATTTTGATATATTTCGCTTCAAACCATTTATCAATGAAGCGTTAGCCGCAAAGGGCTTCAAACAGCCCACAGAGGTCCAGGAACGTTTGATTCCTTTAATTGCAAAAGGAAAAAATATCATTGGGCAATCTCAAACTGGTACAGGAAAAACACATACGTTTTTGTTGCCGTTGTTTGAAAAAATCAATGCAGATAAAGAGGAAGTACAAGTTGTTATTACAGCTCCAAGTAGAGAACTGGCTGCACAAATTTATGAAGCAGCTACACAAATCGCTAAATTTTCTACACCGGAGATCCGTGTTTCGAATTTTGTCGGGGGGACAGACAAACAGCGTCAGTTAAACCGTCTGCACCATCAGCAGCCACAGGTCGTAGTAGGCACGCCAGGTAGAATATTAGACATGATGAATGAACAAGCGTTGAAGATTCACACAGCATTTGCATTTGTTGTTGATGAAGCGGATATGACATTGGATATGGGTTTTTTAAATGAAGTAGACCAAATTGCAAGTCGGTTACCAGAAAAATTGCAGTTCTTAGTCTTTTCTGCCACTATTCCAGAAAAACTGCGTCCATTCTTGCGAAAATATATGGAGAATCCAATCATTGAAGAAATCAAGCCGAAAGCAGTTATTTCTGAAGATATCGAAAATTGGCTGATCTCAACAAAAGGTAAAGATGAGAATCAAATGATTTATCAACTGCTGACGATTGGTCATCCTTATTTAGCAATCGTATTTGCCAATACAAAACAGCATGTGGATGAAATTGCTGATTATTTGAAAAACCAAGGATTGAAAGTAGCAAAGATTCACGGGGACATCACACCAAGAGAGAGAAAACGAGTGATGCGACAAGTACAGAATCTGGAGTATCAATATGTTGTAGCGACTGATTTAGCTGCTAGAGGAATCGATATCGAAGGTGTTTCTCATGTTATCAATGCAGAAATCCCGGAAGATCTGGACTTCTTTATCCATCGTGTCGGACGTACTGGACGTAATGGTTTAAAAGGAACGGCCATTACGTTGTATTCACCAAACGATGAACAAGCCATTGATGCGATCGAGAAATTAGGCGTCTCATTTGAACCGAAAGAAATCAAAAATGGTGAAATCGTTAAAACATATGATCGTAATAGACGTACCAAACGAGAAAAATCAAAGGATGTATTAGACCCAACTCTGATTGGACTTGTGAAGAAGAAAAAGAAAAAGATCAAGCCTGGTTATAAGAAAAAAATCGATTGGGCAATTGCAGAAAAAAATAAAAAAGAACGCAAAATCGAACGCAGACAGCAAAGTCGTATTGCTCGTAAAAATAAGAAAAATTCGCATAAATAAAAAACAAGAGATTGTGACACGCCTTTTGTCACAGTCTCTTGTTTTTAAGCGAGACTTTTTTCCATTCCGATACAAAGTACTTCATCTTCAATAAAAGGTTTCGTGCAAGTATGATACCCTTGTTTTTCATAAAAATCTACAGCCGTCATTTCAGCTACTACATAACTAGTCTGACAACCTTCTGACATCGCCCGTTTTTCTGCAGCTTCAAGCAACTGACCGCCTAACCCTTTTCCTCGGTATTCTTTTGCTACGCAAAAGCGTTCTGGCTTGAAGCAAGTAGGTGTTTTCTTTTCATAACGCAATGTGGCTACTGGTCTTTTTTTATCAAGAAATAGATAATAGTTTTGTTGCGGGATATCTTTTCCGTCGAATTCTAGTTCTGCAGGAATTCCTTGTTCTAATACAAAAACTTGATATCTCAAAAAGCAGCTAGCTGCGCGGATCCATTCATCTGCGCCAACTATTTTTTTCATCATATTCCTCCTTATCATGAATAACAGAGATGTATTGATTTCTTTATCCTTATCGTACCAAAAAATATGGAATATGACCAAAAGGAAATAAAAATAGGTAATTGAGATATTGACAGTGATTGACAGAATGCGTATACTTATTAAAGTACGAAAAGGACATGATTTGTTTTTTTAAGACTCACAGAAAATTCTTTCTTGGCTGAAAAAAGAATAGTCACTAATCAAATTGCTCCCTTTTTCTATTTTGGTAGAAATACCGACGCAGCTCAGCGTTATCGAGTTTAAGAGGTAATGATTACACATCATTGCAATCAAGGTGGTACCGCGAGTTTTCGTCCTTGGCTGTAATGGTGTTTTTTTGTATTTAATTTATAGAAAGCAGGTAATAATGATATGAAACAATTAAGTAGTGCACAAGTTCGACAAATGTTTCTTGATTTCTTCCAATCTAAAGGACATACAATTGAACCTAGTGCGTCTTTGATCCCCGTGAACGATCCAACCTTATTATGGATCAACTCTGGTGTTGCAACATTGAAAAAATATTTTGATGGTTCAGTTGTACCAGAAAATCCAAGAATCACAAATGCCCAAAAGTCTATTCGAACAAATGATATCGAAAATGTCGGTAAAACAGCACGTCACCATACGATGTTTGAGATGCTGGGCAATTTTTCTATTGGTGACTATTTCAAAAATGAAGCCATCCACTGGGCATGGGAATTTTTGACTGATCCAAAATGGATGGCATTCGATCCAGAAAAACTTTATGTAACAGTTTATCCAAAAGATACAGAAGCAAAACGCATCTGGCATGAAGAAGTCGGTCTACCGTTAGATCACATTATTGATGTAGAAGACAACTTCTGGGATATCGGTGCAGGCCCATGTGGACCAGATACAGAAATTTTCTATGACCGAGGAGAAGCTTATAACGATTTAGCAGAAGATGATCCTGAAAACTATCCAGGAGGAGAAAATGAACGTTATTTAGAAATCTGGAACTTGGTATTTTCAGAATTCAACCATAAACCTGATAATACATTTGAACCACTTCCTCATAAAAACATTGATACGGGCATGGGATTGGAACGTATGGTCTCAATCGTTCAAGATGCGCCCACGAACTTTGAGACAGATTTGTTTATGCCTATTATCCACGCCGTAGAAAAGCTAAGCAAACAAGTAAAATATGGTGAAAACCCAGTAACAGATATCTCTTACAAAGTAATCGCAGATCATATTCGGGCCCTTTCATTTGCTATTGGCGATGGTGCATTACCATCGAATGAAGGAAGAGGGTATGTCTTACGCCGTTTGCTTCGTCGCGCGGTCATGCATGGGAAAAAATTAGGTATTGAACAAGCATTCTTATATCGTTTAGTCCCTGTCGTTGGGGAAATCATGGTAAGTTATTATCCTGAAGTACTTCAACAAAAAGAATTTATTGAAAAAGTTATCCGTACAGAAGAAGAACGTTTCAATGAAACAATCAATGAAGGATTGGAAATCTTGAATCAAGTGATCCAAGAAGTGAAAAACGAAAACGGTACGACTCTATCAGGAAAAGACATCTTCAAATTATACGACACATATGGCTTCCCAGTAGAATTAACGGAAGAAGTGGCAGAAGATGAAGGACTGAAAGTTGATCATGCTGGTTTTGAAAAAGAAATGGACGCACAACGTGAACGTGCTCGCTCTGCCCGTAGTACAGAAAAATCAATGGGTGTACAATCTGCTTTATTGACAGATATCAAAGTAGAAAGTAAATTCATCGGATACACGGAGCAAGAATCAGATAGTCAATTATTGGTCATCGTAAAAGGCGAATCTCTTCTGAATGAAATCGCAGAAGGTGAAGCTCAAATGATCTTTGACCAAACACCTTTTTATGCAGAAATGGGTGGCCAAGTAGCAGACCAAGGTTGGATCATGGATGAAGCAGGAGAAATCGTTGCAGTTGTTACAGATGTTCAAAAAGCGCCTAATGGTCAATTTATGCACACAGTAGAAGTAAAAGCACCAATGAGCGAAGGACAAACTTATCATCTATTGATCGATCAATCGATGCGCAACCGTATCATCAAAAACCATACAGCAACCCATTTACTGCACAAAGCATTGAAAGAAGTACTTGGCGAGCATGCAAATCAAGCTGGTTCTTTAGTCGCTCCTGGACATTTACGATTCGACTTTACCCATTTTGGTCAAATCACTTCAGATGAATTAGCTGAAATGGAAAGAATCGTCAACGAAAAAATCTGGGAAGCTATCCCAGTTGAAACAATTGAAACAGATATCGATACAGCCAAAAATATGGGTGCAATGGCTTTGTTTGGTGAAAAATACGGACATGACGTTCGCGTAGTCAATATTGGCGGTTGGTCAATCGAACTGTGCGGAGGCACACATGTAGCAAACACAGAAAACATCGGAATCTTCAAAATCGTTTCTGAATCAGGAATTGGTGCAGGCGTGCGACGAATCGAGGCTGTAACAAGCAAAGAAGCGTATGAACTACTTGAAGAAGAAGAAAAACAACTAAAACAAGTAGCAACAATTGTTAAATCACCTCAATTGAAGGAAGTTGTTTCAAAAGCGGAACAATTGCAACAGCAAGTAAGAGAGCTACAAAAGGAAAATGAACAATTAGCTAGCAAGTTAGCGAATCAACAAGCCGGTGATGTATTCAAGAATCCAGAAAGGATCAATGGAAAAACAATCATTGCAGCACAAGTAAAAGTGAAAGACATGAATCAGCTGCGTCAATTAGCTGACCAATGGAAACAAAAAAATATTTCAGACATTCTTGTTTTAGCAAACGAACAAGAAGGAAAAGTCAGTCTGCTAGCGGCAATGACGAAAGAATCAAATGAAGCTGGACTAAAAGCTGGCGACTTGATTAAAGCAATCGCACCGAAAGTAGGCGGTGGCGGTGGTGGACGTCCAGATATGGCACAAGCTGGTGGGAAAAATCCTGCTGGTATTCCAGATGCACTTAAAGCTGCGAAAGAATGGCTTGCGCAACAATAGACCGTTTATGTTTGATAGAAAAAAACAACTGTTCAATCATTGAACGAAACACGATCATGGGGGCGAAGACAAATAGTCTTGCCCTCATACTTTTTTCGATGGAATAGAAGAGCGCATCTAATCAAATGGTCGATTTCGGATGGTCTTTAGTTGACGAAAGTGACAGAAATTTTTACGATTAGTATAAATAAAAGGGGTGAAAAAAATGAATAGCAGAAATAAAACCTTTCGACTAGTCTTACGTGCTATCTTATTAGCAATCATCATCGTACAAGCTATGGTACCTTGGCTTGGCTTTATTCCATTAGGGTTCATTAGTTTAACGATTATTCATATTACAGTAATTATTGCCGCAGTAGTATTGGGTCCAAAAGATGGGATGGTAATTGGCCTGTTTTGGGGAATTGCTACAATTGTCCGTGCCTACGCCATGCCGACAACGCCATTTGATACATTGGTATTCACGAACCCGATTATTTCGGTAGTTCCCAGAGTGCTTGTTGGCTTAGTAGCTGGTTTGGTTTTCCACTGGATTTATCAAAAAAATAAATCAATAACGATCAGCTCGGTCTTTGCAGGGGTATTAGGTTCATTGGTCAATACAGTCTTAGTGTTAGGATTCATGGGATTATTTTATACAGGTGCAACGGCAGATGCCTATGGTGTAGATTCTGCTCTTTTATTTAAAACCTTAGCAGGAGTTGCAGCAATCAATGGGATACCTGAAGCAATAGGAGCGGGAATCATAACACCATTACTAGCAAAAGCGTTATTTGCAGCAACGCCATTAAAACCAGAATAACGGCCATCTTTGAATGAATAGTAGGACGCATGATAGATGGAAAAAGGAAGAGAGGAGAGGAAAAGAATTGTCCTCTCCATCTTTTTACCTGAGCAACAAGCAAACTAGAAGGGGTAAAAAACTTGGTTAAGAAACAAGAAGAAAAAAAGAAACAAATACCGCAACAGCGGACAAAAAAAGGAGTACTAGCTGGCATATTAGGATTGGTTACGAATCTAATCTTGTTTGTCTCTAAGCTAATGATCGGACTTTTTTCAGGGAGTGTCTCCATTATGGCTGATGCAGTGAATAGTCTATCAGACACTGCTTCATCTATATTGACTTTGATTGGATTTAAAATTGCTGCAAAGCCAGCGGATCAGGAACATCCTTATGGACATGAACGTTTCGAATATATCAGTGGGTTATTTGTTTCGATCATCATTACTTATGTAGGATTTCAATTTTTAGAGTCATCCGTTGAAAAAATCATCCATCCAGAAAATGTCTCTTTAGCACCCATCGTCTTTTTTGTCCTGATCATTTCCATCTTTTTGAAATTTGCACAAGGAAAAATGTACCAGGTTATTGCACGATCCATTGATTCTGAAACATTGAGAGCTACAGCAACAGATAGTTATAATGATGTCTTTACTACACTGGCTGTATTGCTTTCAGCAGCAATCGAATGGGTAACTGGATGGCGTATCGATGGATATATCGGTTTTGCTTTAGCATTATATATCCTTTATAGTGGTTTAACGATGCTTCGGAATTTTGTATATGAGCTATTAGGTAGTCGCCCAACGTCAGCAGAGATTGAAGAAATGGAAGAACACTTGAATGCCTGCGACGATATACTTGGCTATCATGATTTGCTGGTGCATAACTATGGACCCAATAAACGCTTTGCATCAGTCCACATCGAAGTAGATGAATCAATGAATTTGAATGAAGCACATAAGATTATTGACCTGATAGAAAAAGACTTCAAAAAGTCTTTAGACGTAGAACTTGTCTGTCACTTGGACCCAATGCCTGTTGATAACGAAAAATACTATAATATCTTGCATCAATTAAAGCAAATTCTTTTTGAAACAGGTAGAGGGCTCGATATACATGATTTTAGAGTCATCCATCAAGGGAAAACATTGCAGTTTGACGTAGTTGTTCCTGAAAAATTCCAATTTGATGATACAGAACTCGAAAGAATTTTACGTATTCAAATAGAAGAAAAAATCGGAGATTATCATTTGGAAATCACTTTTGATCACAATTATCTTTTGTATTAAAGACAAGACACTAAAAAGACTCTTTAAAGTTTTTTCTTCGAAGAGTCTATTTTTCTTTTAATTGTTTTTGTAGGGCTTGTCGTGCGAGGTTATCTGCCCCTTTGTTTTTGTTTTCGGGCAACCATTGTAGGATTAACAAGGAAAAGTCGGGCAGAAGTTCTTTGATTTTTTGGAGATAGGGAAGGAAAAGCTCGTTTTTCGTTGTGTTTTTATCGACTGTAGAAACCAGTGTTTTGCTGTCTGAAAAACAGAAAATCGTTTCATTCTGTAAACCCTTATTCTTTAGAAATTCTAAAGTTTTTAAAAAGACTTCGAACTCTGCTTGATGGTTTGTCCCTACAGAAAGGGGAATAGATAGCTGTTCTTGTTTACCTTGATAGACAATCAAGATCCCTCCTCCGCTAGGTCCAGGGTTGCCTTTTGTAGAGGCATCAATGTATACTTTTAACATAAAAAGAGATTCTCCTTTTTGTTCAAATTAATGTTATGGTAAGATTATATCATTACTGAATCGGTGAGAGGTTAGAGAATGAAAAAAAATATTCGATGGCAGCCTGAATTGGCACATACGATCATCTATTGGTCATTGACCTTGATCATTCTGTTTTTTAGTCTGATTCTTTCTTTAGAAAACACAGGTCCGTATTGGAAAAGCAATATTGTTTTAGGTGTTTTTCTTGTTTTTCTATTTCTAGGATGGCGGCGTTCTTTTATTTTAAAATCCAACTCGGTCATCATACGCTATGCTGCTTTTTGGAAAGACCGGGAAATAACTGTCGGACAGATTCGATCTTTGACACCGACTAATACAGGAGTACAAATGACATTGCAAAATGAGAAAGCCCCATCTGTTTTTATGATGCGAAAAAAAGATCAAGTGGTTCTTTTTGATCATCTTGAAAAAAGTGGGCCTAAAGTAGGACCATCTTCTCAACAGCAAAGAAATAATACCCCATATACGAAAAATAGAAAAAGTTAATTTTAAAAAATAGGCCCTGAAGAAATGAATCTTTGTAGGAAAAGAAAAGAGTGAGACGTACGGATCAACCCGTTAAGCGTCTCACTCTATTTGATTATCTAAATCAATGTATACTGGATTCGGAAGTGTGAACACTGCCTTTCTTGACATGGGCAGCTTGTGTTCCTCGATTCCCCTCGATGATCTCAAATTCGACCACTTGATTTTCTTCCAAAGTTTTGAATCCCTCTTCTTCAATCGCAGTAAAATGTACAAAAATTTCTTCTGTGTCATCATAACTGATAAAGCCGTATCCTTTTTTGTTGTCAAACCATTTTACAATTCCTGTGGTCAAAGCACTCACGACCTTTCTAAAGTCTGATCATAGCCTTCATTATAAAGAGTATTTATAAGTACGTCAAATAAATTAAAAACCCGTAATTTAATGTTTTTTTTCTGAATAAAACAAGGTATAATTGGCATATCTTAACAAAGAAGGTATTTTTTTAAATAAAGTTCGTGAAAAGGGGTAATCAAATGAAGAGTGATCTGCAAATTTCACAAGAAACAGATCTAGAACCGATTATTGAAGTAGCTAGTAAATTAGATCTTAAGGAAGACGATTTGGAACTGTATGGGAAATATAAGGCGAAAATCAATTTTTCTGGAATCAATCGCTCAAAGGATAACGCTGAAGGGCATTTGATCTTAGTTACTTCCATCAATCCAACACCAGCTGGCGAAGGAAAGTCAACAATCACTGTAGGGTTAGGAGACGCGCTCAATAAAATCAATAAAAAATCTGTTATTGCATTGCGAGAACCCTCACTTGGTCCTGTGATGGGAATCAAAGGTGGTGCTGCAGGCGGAGGATATGCACAGGTATTGCCTATGGAAGATATCAACTTGCATTTTACTGGTGACATGCATGCTATCACAACAGCTAATAATGCATTATCTGCTCTTTTAGATAATCATATTCATCAAGGAAATGAATTGAACATCGATGCTCGCCGAGTGATTTGGAAACGGGTAGTTGATCTCAATGATCGTGAACTGCGTAAAGTAATCGTTGGCTTGGGTGGGCCAATCCAAGGTGTCCCAAGAGAAGATGGGTTTGATATCACAGTTGCTAGCGAAATCATGGCTATCTTGTGTCTTGCGGCAGACCTCGAAGATTTAAAGGCTCGTCTTGCAAGAATCGTTGTCGGCTATACATTTGACCGTCAGCCTGTGACTGCTGGAGACTTGAAAGCAGAAGGCGCTCTGGCATTACTGCTGAAAGATGCCATCAAACCGAATCTTGTACAAACAATTTACGGAACACCAGCTTTTGTCCACGGGGGACCGTTTGCCAATATCGCCCATGGCTGCAATAGTATTTTAGCTACCAAGACAGCATTGAGATTAGCAGATTACGTTGTCACAGAGGCAGGATTTGGTGCAGATCTTGGCGGAGAGAAATTTTTAGATATCAAAGTACCTAACTTGAAAAAAGCGCCGGATGCAGTGGTGATCGTCGCAACAATCCGCGCATTGAAAATGCATGGCGGAATGAAAAAAGATGAACTTAAAAATGAGAATCTTGACGCTTTGAAAATAGGTTTTGCAAATTTAAAACGTCATATACGTAACATGGAACAATACCAACTCCCTGTGATCGTTGCAATCAATGAATTCGTAACAGATACAGATAGTGAACTTACACTGCTGGAGCACTTGTGCGAAGATCAGGGAATCCTTGCTAAAAGAGCAAGTATATGGGCAAATGGAGCAGAAGGTGGCGTTGATTTAGCAGAAGCTGTGGTACGATTGATTGATAGAAAAGAAGCTGATTACAAGCCATTGTATCTCCTAGAAGAAACGATACAAGAAAAGACTGAAACAATCGTCAAGAAAATCTACGGAGGAAATGGTGTTGTTTTTAGTAAAAAGGCGCAAAAACAAATAGAAGAATTTACGAAAAATGGATGGGATAATTTGCCGATTTGTATGGCGAAAACCCAATATTCATTCTCTGATGATCCTTCATTGCTAGGCGCACCTGAAGATTTCACCATCACCATCCGAGAAATCATCCCAAAAGTAGGGGCAGGATTTTTAGTAGCCTTAACTGGGGATGTTATGACGATGCCTGGTTTGCCTAAAAAACCTGCTGCATTAAATATGGACGTGACAAACGACGGAGAAGTATTTGGTTTGTTTTAAGCTTGATTATAATCTACCGTATACTAAATGACTTTCATTAAACATAAGAGGAGCTGTATTTTGACTACAGCTTCTTTTTTTGAAGGTGTCAAGAGATTAATTGTGTTTGCACTAGGATCATTCTTTTTCTTTATTGTATTTTGAGCTATACTAAAGCATAATAGGAGGGTACGATGAAAACGACATTTATAAGAAAAACCGGTTTTTACGGTATGGGCAGCTCGATTCAATTAAGAATCAATAATGAAAAACGCAGTTTTCTCAATCATGAACAAAAGATAACGCTTGATCTGGAAGTTCCCTTTACGATGCAGGTCACCTTTTATTGGCTAAAAAGCCCCGTTTATACAGTGAAAGAAGCAAAGCCTGTTTATGTGATCACAATGAATAGTTTGATTCTTCAAATCTACCCGTTCTTATTTCTGGCAACTGGGTTGGGGGCCGTTTTCCTACAAAATCTATTTTTCAGTTTTTTTGCAGTTGTCGTGATGTTTGCGTTCTTTTTCTATATAAAAAACCGGGCATATTTGATCAAGGAGGAAAATTATGGCAAACTCTGATCTTTTTTTAATCAGTTTCAATCGAATCGAAAAATGGATGAGAGACGAGATGGGAAATGCACGAAACATGGGATTTACCGAACTTGTCAGACGCCTAGCTCAAAGAAAACAATTGATGATCAGAAAATATGAAGATGATCTTTTACAGCTTGCTCAGTTAAGGAATGCAATCGTCCATGACCGAATCGCCGTCGATTTTGTCATTGCAGAACCAAATGATTGGACAGTCAAGCGAATCCAGCTGATCGAACAAGAACTGATACGCCCAGAAACCGTACTACCTCGATTTGCAAAACGTGTAACCGGTTTTGAGCAAGATCTTCCGCTACTTGAACTGTTAAAGATAGTAGCAGAAAAAAGGTATTCACAGTTTCCGTTATATAATAAAGGAAAATTTGTAGCATTGATTACTTTACGGAATATCGGATTTTGGCTAGCAAAAGAAAGCCAAAAAGGTCCTGTTGATTTAACAAATAAACGAGCATTGGATTTGATTATCCAAAATGGGAAGTACACAAATTATCATTTTGTTCCAGCTAAAACACATATTTACGAGGTTGAAGCGATGTTTCGTGAGCAAGGAACTTTGGAAGCCGTACTTATCACTAAAGATGGTAATCCCGATGGTAATCTGCTTGGGATCATACGACCTCGCGATATTTATAAACAAATAGAAAAGGATTGATTTTTTGTTAATTATTTATTGGATATTCAGCGCTCTGCTAGTGGGAGTGGATCAGCTGGTCAAATGGTGGATCACTGATAATTTAGCGCTTGGAGAGACGAAAAGTCTTATACCAGGTATATTGTCACTGAATCATATTCGAAACACTGGAGCCGCATGGAGTATGCTAGAAGGGAAGATGTGGTTCTTTACTATAGTGACACTCATTGCAGTCGTTGTGATTCTCACATTGATGATTAAAAATCGTGAAAAAGGTAATCGCTGGTTCATGATTGGATTGAGCCTGATTCTAGCTGGTGCGATAGGTAACTTTATTGATCGTCTCCGACTTGGCTATGTAGTAGATATGTTTCAAACAGACTTTATGAACTTTCCAATTTTCAATGTAGCAGATGTGACACTTGTATGCGGAGTGATCTGTATATTAATTTATATTATTTTAGATGAAAAGGATCAAAGAAAAAAATGACAGAACTTAAAACAACGATTTATCATGAATCTGGTAGGATCGATAAAGTATTGACTAATCTATTCAGTAATTACAGCCGTTCGCAAATTCAATTGTGGCTGAAAGAACGTGCGGTTTCTGTCAATGGAGAACCAGTCAAAGCAAATTACAAAGTAAAACAAGGAGACGAGATCACTGTCTTGATCCCTGAACCAGAAACATTAGATGTTGTCCCAGAGAACATCCCGTTGACCATTGTTTACGAAGATGAAGATGTCGCGGTAATCAATAAACCCCAAGGAATGGTCGTTCATCCTTCAGCAGGTCATACGCATGGTACAATGGTCAATGCGCTGATGTATCATGTCAAGGATCTTTCTACGATCAACGGAGTTATCCGACCGGGTATCGTCCACCGAATCGACAAAGATACTTCAGGTTTGCTGATGGTTGCCAAAAATGACCAGGCACATGAATCATTAGCTAAGCAATTAAAAGATAAGACTTCTTTACGTAAATATGTTGCTTTAGTCCATGGAGAGATTCCTCACGAAAAAGGCACGATCAATGCGCCAATCGGCCGTTCGAAAGAAAACCGAAAAATGCAGGCGATAAGAGAAGATGGAAAGCCAGCTGTCACGCATTTTACTGTATTGGAACGTTTTGAAGGATTTACTCTAGTTGAATTAAAACTGGAAACTGGAAGAACACATCAGATCCGCGTGCATATGAAGTATATCGGTTATCCGTTAGCTGGAGATCCAGTATACGGACCGAAGAAAACTTTGAAAGGCAATGGTCAGTTTCTCCATGCGCAAATGTTAGGTTTTACGCACCCGACTACAAACGAAAAGATGATCTTTGAAGCACCTCTTCCAGAAGTTTTTGAAAAAACTTTAGAAAAATTAAGAAAAAACATTGCATTTTAATTTAGATAACGGTATAGTAATTAACAACGAAAGCATAAAACTTAATAGAATTCCTTTAAGTTTAGTCCCGTGAGGCTAAGAAGGGTGGGAGCAAGGATACGTATGGTGCGCCATAAAGTAAATTGCTCATTGACATAGTATAGCTATCAGTGTATCAGTATACGCTCAGTCTAAACATCCCTCCTGTCCTTTTAGGGCAGGAGTTTTTTTATGCAAAAAAGTAGGGGGAATGAAAATGCAAGCAAAAGAAGTAGTAGATCAGGTAACGATGAAGCGAGCATTGACTCGAATTACTTATGAGATTATCGAGAGAAACCATAGTATCCAAGATATCGTATTGGTAGGTATCAAAACACGAGGAATCTACATTGCATCAAGAATCGCTGAACGTCTGAAGCAGCTAGAAGATATCGATATTCCTGTAGGAGAACTAGATATCACTTTATACCGAGATGACAAAAAAGAAAATCCAGAAGAACCGGAACTTCATTCTTCTGACATCCCAGTTTCCTTAGAAGGAAAAGAAGTTATTTTGATTGATGATGTTTTGTATACAGGACGAACGATTCGAGCGGCAATGGACGCAGTAATGGATTTTGGCAGACCAAGAAAAATTTCATTAGCAGTTCTAGTAGATCGTGGGCATCGAGAATTGCCAATCCGTGCAGATTATGTTGGGAAGAACATTCCAACATCTCGGGCGGAAGAGATTTTAGTAGAGATGCAAGAGCTTGATGGACAAGATCGCATCATGATTTTGAAAGAGGAAGATTAGAGGAGAGAGAAACATGTCGGAGAAAAAAGGATTTCATAATGATGACGTGGTGTTAGATATCCACGATCGCCCAACCCCAGGACATTGGGTTGGATTAAGTTTACAACACTTGTTCACGATGTTCGGAGCAACCGTGTTAGTACCTATCTTAGTAGGGATCGATCCAGGTATCGCACTAGTCAGTTCAGGACTAGGTACATTGGTGTACTTATTTACTACTAAAGGAAAGATACCTGCGTACTTAGGAAGCAGCTTCGCTTTCATTGCAGCGATGCAGCTTTTGATGAAAACAGATGGTTATCCAGCGATTGCACAAGGAGCAGTCACAACTGGATTAGTCTACTTGATTGTTGCGCTGATCATCAAAAAGATCGGTTCAGCATGGCTAGATAAAATCTTGCCTCCGATCGTCGTCGGCCCAGTCATCATGGTTATCGGGTTGGGACTTGCGGCAAATGCAGCAACAAATGCTATGTATAATCAAGGCACATATGATTTCAAGTATATTGCCGTAGCACTGATCACATTAGGATTGACCATCTTCTTCAACATGTGGCTAAGAGGTTTTCTCGGATTGATTCCGATTTTACTAGGTATTATTAGCGGGTACATCGTAGCCTTGCTGTTTGGAATCGTGGATACTAAGCCAATCGTAGACGCTGCCTGGTTTGCTGTTCCTAACTTTGAGATTCCATTTTTACAATATGAACCAAAGCTATATCTTGGAGCAATCACAACAATGGCGCCCATCGCTTTTGTGACGATGACAGAGCATATCGGCCATCTTATGGTATTGAATAAACTAACTAAACGTAATTTCTTTGAAGAACCGGGTCTTCATAAGACGTTGACAGGTGATGGCTTAGCACAAATCGTAGCAGCCTTCGTTGGTGGACCTCCTGTAACAAGTTACGGCGAAAACATTGGTGTTCTGGCTATCACACGCGTCCATAGCGTGTTTGTGATTGGGGGAGCTGCAGTTTTTGCAGTCGTTTTGGGATTCGTAGGAAAATTAAGCGCTTTGATTTTAAGTATCCCTGGACCAGTCATCTCAGGAATCAGTTTTATCTTGTTTGGTGTCATTGCAGCAAGCGGAATGAAGATTTTGATCGAGAACAAAATCGATTTTGACAAAAAGAAAAATCTGTTGATTGCTTCAGTTATACTAGTAGTAGGAATTGGCGGACTTGTCTTTGAAGTAGGCACATTTACATTGTCGGCAATGGCGTTAGCAACTGTACTTGGCATCGTTTTAAATCTTATCTTACCAGAAACTTCACGAAGCGAAGAAAACTAAGGAGGAAACATTATGATCATCAAATCAGAACGTATCAGTTTAAAGCATTTATTGACCGTTGAGGCACTTAATGACCAAGAAGTTATGGGCTTGATTCGCAGAGGGCAAGAATTCAAGCAAGGGGCTAATTGGACTCCGCAAAAGCGCCAGTACTTTGCTACAAACCTCTTTTTCGAAAATAGTACCCGCACACATAAAAGTTTTGATGTAGCGGAGAAAAAACTAGGGCTTGAAGTGATTGAATTTGAAGCAAGTACAAGCTCTGTCCAAAAAGGAGAAACGTTATACGATACAGTACTGACGATGTCTGCATTAGGTGTAGATGTAGCGGTCATCCGTCATGGTGATGAAAACTATTATGACGAACTGATACAAAGCAAAACCATCCAGTGCTCGATTATTAATGGGGGAGACGGAAGCGGACAGCATCCAACCCAATGCTTGCTTGATTTGATGACCATTTATGAAGAATTTGGACACTTTGAAGGACTGAAAGTTGCCATTGTAGGGGACATCACCCACTCTCGGGTAGCGAAATCCAATATGCAGATGTTGAAACGCTTAGGTGCACAAGTATTCTTCTCAGGTCCTAGAGAATGGTACGACGATGAATTCGAAGTATACGGACATTATATGCCATTGGACGAACTACTAGATCAAGTTGATGTCATGATGATGCTTCGAGTGCAACACGAACGCCATGATGGAAAAGAAAGCTTCTCAAAAGAAGGCTACCATCAGGAATATGGTTTAACAGTTGAACGTGCGAAGAAGCTGCAAAAACATGCAATCATTATGCACCCAGCACCAGTTAACCGCGATGTGGAATTAGCTGATTCATTAGTGGAAGGATTACAGTCACGAATCGTTCAACAAATGAGCAATGGTGTCTTTGTCAGAATGGCAATCTTAGAAGCAGTGCTAAATGGAAAAGCGTAATTATAGGAGGATGGAAAAATGAAAACACTCATTAAAAACGGTCAGATCAATACACGAAAAAATATGACGACACCAGCAGAAATTTGGATAGAAGATGGGCGAATCAAAGCAATCGGTACAGGATTCTCAGAAGCCGAATTTGATGAAGTGTTTGATGCAAAGGGACAATTGATCACACCTGGTTTAGTGGACGTCCATGTCCATTTGAGAGAGCCAGGATTTACATACAAGGAGACGATCGAAGCTGGAACTCGCTCAGCTGCACGTGGTGGTTTTACTACTGTATGCGCGATGCCGAATTTAAATCCTGTACCTGATAAGGCAGAAAAGCTGAAACAAGTATATGACATCATTAGAAAAGATGCAGTTGTGAAGGTATTACAGTATGCGCCAATCACAGAAAATCTGCGAAGTGAGAAATTAGTTGATCAAGAAGCACTGATTGAAGAAGGTGCTTTTGCTTTCACAAATGACGGTGTAGGTGTCCAAACGGCTGGAACGATGTATCTGGCTATGAAAGAAGCTGCGAAAAACAATAAAGCACTAGTAGCCCATACAGAAGACGAATCTTTATTATTTGGCGGTGTTATGCATGCTGGCAAGAAGGCAGAAGAACTGGGTCTTCCCGGGATCTTAAGTGTAACCGAGTCTTCTCAAATCGCCAGAGATCTGTTGCTAGCTGAAGCAACTGGTGTTCATTACCATGTGTGCCACGTATCTACTAAAGAGAGTGTCCGAGTAATCAGAGACGCAAAAAAAGCAGGAATCCACGTAACAGCGGAAGTTTCGCCCCATCATCTTATTTTGATCGATGAAGATATTCCCGAAGATTTCGGCTTTTGGAAAATGAATCCACCGCTAAGAGGACGGAAGGACAGGGAAGCCTTGATCGAAGGTTTGCTTGACGGCACGATCGATTGTATCGCTACAGATCATGCCCCACATGGATTAGAAGAAAAAAGCCAAAGCTTCATGAAATCGCCATTTGGCATAGTAGGAAGCGAAACAGCATTCCAACTGATCTACACTCATTTTGTAGAAACTGGACAATTCACATTGGAACAAGTAATCAATTGGCTGGCAGTTAAACCGGCTGAGATTTTTGGTTTGAATGCAGGAACGCTGACAGTCGGCGCACCCGCTGATGTAGCAATTTTTGATATTACAAAAACTTGCACGATCGATAAAGAAGACTTTTTATCAAAAGGGGAAAATACACCTTTTATCGGCTGGAAAGTAAAAGGTGAAACACAAATGACTTTTGTCAACGGAAAACTTGTGTGGCAGAAGGGAGAATAAAAATATGGAACGTTTGCTTATATTAGAAGATGGAACAGTTTTCGAAGGAAAAGCTTTTGGCGCGGATGCAAATGTCTTCGGAGAAATCGTTTTTACAACAAGTATGACTGGTTATCAAGAAACCATCACCGATCAAAGTTTCAACGGTCAAATCATTACATTTACCTATCCTATGGTGGGCAATTATGGGGTAAATAGAGATGATTATGAATCGATTTCTCCAACATGCAAAGGAGTAGTAGTAAAAGAGCACGCGCGTGTAGCTTCAAACTGGCGAAACCAAATGACGCTAGATTCATTTTTGAAACAAAAAGGGATTCCTGGAATATCAGGTATCGATACGCGCGCCCTTACTCGTAAAATCCGTGAAGTCGGAACGATGAAAGCAAGTATCGTTGATGCTGGAGATTCCTTCGAACATGCATTTGATCAGCTGAAAGCAACCGTTCTAGCAACCAATCAAGTGCAGCAAGTCTCCACTAACAAACCTTATCCAAGTCCAGGAACAGGACGGAAAGTTATCGTCATTGACTTCGGCTTGAAACATAGTATTTTACGAGAATTGAGTAAAAGAAACTGTAACCTCACAGTACTTCCCTATAACACAGATGCCGAGACGATTTTAGCGTTATCACCAGACGGAGTCATGCTGACGAATGGACCTGGTGATCCAAAAGATGTGCCAGAAGCAATCGAAATGATCAAAAAAATCCAAGGAAAAGTACCGATTTTTGGTATTTGTCTTGGTCACCAGTTATTTGCTTTAGCCAACGGTGCAGATACCTATAAAATGAAATTCGGACATCGAGGATTAAATCACCCGGTACGAGAAGTAGCGACCGGAAGAATTGATTTTACTTCTCAAAATCATGGCTATGCAGTCGATGAAGCCACGATTGATTCAGAAAAACTCATCGTAACCCATGTAGAAGTAAATGACGGAACAGTAGAAGGAGTCAAACACAGAGATTATCCCGCTTTCAGTGTGCAGTTTCATCCAGATGCTGCTCCTGGTCCGCACGATGCACTACATTTATTTGATGAATTTATGGAAATGATGGATGCAGGAAAGGAGCAGTAAACAGATGCCGAAACGTACAGATATCAAGAAAATTATGGTGATTGGATCTGGTCCGATCATCATTGGTCAAGCCGCAGAATTTGACTACGCAGGAACACAAGCTTGCCTTGCTTTAAAAGAAGAGGGATATGAAGTGGTTTTAGTAAATTCTAATCCTGCGACGATCATGACGGACAAAGAAGTGGCAGATCAAGTATATATCGAACCGATCACACTTGAATTTGTATCAAGGATTCTTCGAAAAGAGCGTCCAGATGCTCTCCTTCCAACTTTAGGCGGACAGACAGGCCTCAATATGGCAATGGAGCTGGCAGCATCAGGTATTTTAGAAGAATTGAACATAGAACTTCTAGGAACGAAGCTTTCTGCGATCGATCAAGCAGAAGACCGTGATTTATTCAAACAGTTGATGAAAGAATTGAATCAGCCAATCCCCGAGTCTGAAATCGTCAATACAGTAGAAGAAGCTGTAGCGTTTGCAAATAAAATCGGCTACCCCGTCATCGTTCGTCCAGCCTTTACTTTAGGCGGGACTGGTGGAGGCATGTGTGAAAATGAAGAAGAATTACGAATAGTCTCAGAAAATGGATTAAGTCTTTCCCCAGCTACCCAATGTTTAATTGAACGAAGTATTGCGGGTTTTAAAGAAATTGAATATGAAGTGATGAGAGATTCGGCTGATAATGCAATCGTTGTCTGCAACATGGAAAATTTTGACCCAGTGGGTATCCATACAGGTGATTCTATCGTGTTTGCTCCTAGCCAGACATTGTCTGACCATGAATATCAAATGCTTCGTGATGCTTCTCTTTCGATTATTCGAGCACTTAAGATCGAAGGAGGCTGTAACGTCCAACTTGCTCTTGATCCACATAGCTTTAATTATTATGTGATTGAAGTCAATCCGCGTGTTTCTCGTTCATCGGCGTTAGCAAGTAAGGCGACTGGCTATCCGATCGCTAAGCTAGCTGCTAAAATAGCGCTTGGATTAACATTAGACGAAATGAAAAATCCTGTAACAGGAACGACTTTTGCAGAATTTGAACCTGCATTAGATTATGTTGTAGCTAAAATTCCTCGCTGGCCGTTTGATAAGTTTGAAAACGGAGAACGGCTTTTAGGTACGCAGATGAAAGCAACTGGTGAAGTGATGGCTATCGGTCGGAATATCGAAGAGTCTTTATTGAAAGCTGTGCGTTCTTTAGAAATCGGTACACACCATATCGAACTTCCTGAGTTGGCAGACATCACGGACGATGACCTAATCCAAAAAGTGGTTCGAGCACAAGATGATCGCCTGTTTTATGTAGCTGAAGCTATTAGACGAGGGTACACCATAGAAGAATTGGCAGATTTGACAAAAATCGATTTATTCTTTTTAGATAAACTGTTGCATATCGTAGAAATTGAACAGCAGTTGAAACAGCAGCCGTTGGATGACAGGATATTGAAAACAGCGAAACAAAACGGTTTTACAGACAAAAAAGTGGCGGAGCTGTGGGAAATAAGCGAAGAAGCCGTTCGCCAGATGAGAAAAGAAAATGACTTGATTCCTGTATATAAAATGGTTGACACTTGTGCAGCGGAATTCGAATCAAAAACACCTTATTTTTATAGTTCCTATGAATATGAAAATGAAAGTTCACGATCAGAAAAGCCCTCAGTTCTAGTACTGGGATCTGGTCCTATCCGTATCGGACAAGGAGTTGAATTTGACTATGCGACTGTGCATTCTGTCAAAGCAATCCAGCAGGCAGTATACGAGGCAATCATCATGAACAGCAATCCGGAAACAGTTTCTACTGACTTTTCTATTTCGGATAAATTATATTTTGAGCCATTGACCTTCGAAGATGTGATGAATGTGATCGAGCTAGAACAGCCGATAGGAGTAATCGTTCAATTCGGTGGTCAGACAGCAATCAACTTAGCCGAACCTTTGACTACTGCTGGTGTAAAAATCTTAGGGACAACGATTGAAGACTTGGATCGTGCGGAAAATCGTGATTTATTCGAGCAAGCGCTGAAAGAGTTGGATATTCCGCAACCTTTAGGGGATACTGCTACAAGTAAAGAAGAAGCCGTGGTTATCGCTTCGAGAATTGGTTATCCAGTACTTGTTCGTCCAAGCTATGTATTAGGCGGGCGTGCGATGGAAATCGTTGAAAATCAGCGAGATTTAGAAGACTACATGGAACATGCTGTGAAAGCTTCTCCAGAACATCCAGTACTAGTGGACCGCTATTTGCTTGGTGGCGAATGCGAAGTGGATGCGATTTGTGACGGTGAAACAGTACTCATTCCAGGGATCATGGAACATATTGAGCGTGCCGGTGTCCATTCAGGGGATTCAATGGCTGTGTATCCACCTCAAACATTATCTGAATCAATCAAGAAAACGATCGAAGACTACACGATCCGTTTAGCATTAGGTTTGAACTGTGTCGGGATGATGAATATCCAGTTCGTCATCCATGAAAATGAGGTTTATGTGATCGAAGTCAATCCTCGAGCAAGTCGGACTGTTCCATTCTTAAGTAAGGTGACAGGAATTCCAATGGCACAAATTGCGACGAAAGCTATTTTGGGAGAGAAATTAAAGGCACTTGGTTATGAAAACGGACTTTATAAGGAAACAAAAGAAGTCCATGTTAAAGCGCCCGTCTTTTCTTTTACTAAATTGCAGAAAGTCGATACTTACTTAGGGCCTGAAATGAAATCGACTGGAGAAGTAATGGGGTCTGACAGACAATTAGACAAAGCTTTGTACAAGGCATTCGAAGCTTCTGGATTACACTTGCCTGAATATGGAGCCGTATTGTTTACGATTGCGGATGAAGCAAAAGAAGAAGCACTAGAGTTGGCTAAACGTTTTACAGAAATCGGCTATAGTATGATAGGAACGAAACATACAGCTGCCTATTTCGAAAAACATGGTTTGGTTGTTGAAACAGTTGCGAAAATTTCTGAGGAAGCAGCAGAAAAAAATGTAGTCGACTTAATACGAGATGGTAAAACACAAGTGGTTGTCAATACGATTGATAAAGATCGGGGAAATGCTTCTAAAGACGGCTTCATTATCCGAAGAGAAGCAGTCGAACATGGTATTCCGTTGTTTACTTCTTTAGACACAGCAGATGCGATCGTTCGAGTGATGGAATCCCGTGCATTTTCAACCAACCCTATTTAACGGTGTATACATGTTAAGACCGAAAGAAGAAAATCCGTTACAGGAGGGGACAGATGAAACAAGAAATGATGGAAATCGTTCAGCAAAAACAGCTGGCACCAAAGATTTTTGAAATGACATTAAAAGGTGATCTAGTAAAAGAAATGCAGCAACCAGGACAGTTCTTGCATATCCTCGTGCCGCGTGCAGACTTGCTGCTACGCCGACCGATTAGCTTGAATCATATCGATCACGAGACAAATACTTGCCGTATTATCTATCGGGTGGAAGGTGAGGGGACTAGCGTTTTCTCTACTCTTTCTGCCGGAGACTATTTAGATGTTATGGGCCCTTTAGGTAATGGCTTTGATTTATCTGATCTTCATACAGGAGACGAAGTATTTATAATCGGTGGAGGAATCGGTGTCCCGCCTCTGTATGAGTTATCAAAGCAGTTAGTCAAAAAAGGGATCAAGCCAACGCACTTTTTAGGTTTTGCCACACATGAAGTCGTTTATTATGAAAAAGAATTTAATCGTCTTGGAGAAACAAGAATCGCTACTGACGATGGCACATACGGTATGCACGGAAATGTCGGTAATTTATTATTAGGAACGAAGACGAAACCTACAGCAGTTTTTGCATGTGGTTCAAACGGGTTATTGAAGACAGTGGAACAGCTGTTTTCTTCGCATCAAAATGTCCAGTTATCATTAGAATCCCGCATGGCATGTGGGATAGGGGCTTGCTATGCTTGCGTTTGTCATACGCCGGAAGATGAAACAGGAACAAAAAGTGTGAAAGTTTGTGACGAAGGACCGATTTTTAAAATAGGAGAGGTAATTATATGAATGAGAATCCTTTAGCAGTCAAACTTCCTGGCCTAGAATTAAAAAATCCTATCATGCCAGCAAGCGGCTGTTTCGGTTTTGGCAAAGAATATGGAAAATACTATGATTTGAATCAGCTTGGTTCGATCATGGTCAAGGCAACGACTCCAAATGCTCGCTTTGGCAATCCCACACCGAGAGTGGCGGAAACACCATCTGGCATGTTGAATGCGATTGGTTTACAAAATCCTGGTCTAGACGTTGTTATGAATAAACTTCTTCCAGAATTAGAGGAGTACAATGAGTTACCCATCATCGCAAATGTTGCTGGTGCTTGTGAAGAAGACTATGTAGAAGTTTGTAGCAAAATCGGCGAAGCGCCAAATGTGAAAGCAATCGAGCTGAATATTTCCTGTCCAAATGTCAAGCATGGCGGTATCGCTTTTGGAACAGATCCTGACGTTGCTTTTCAATTAACACAAGCAGTAAAGAAAGTTGCTTCTGTTCCTGTCTATGTCAAACTATCTCCCAATGTGACAGACATCGTTCCAATCGCTCAGGCAATCGAAGCTGGAGGGGCAGATGGATTTACAATGATCAATACACTACTTGGTATGCGGATTGACCTTAAGACAAGAAAACCAATTTTAGCCAATCAAACAGGTGGACTATCCGGACCAGCAATCAAGCCTGTCGCTATCCGTTTGATTCATCAAGTGGCAAGTATATCCAATCTTCCAATCATTGGGATGGGCGGCGTGCAGACAGTGGACGATGTTCTTGAGATGTTTATGGCTGGAGCAAGCGCTGTAGCTATAGGGACTGCGAATTTCACCGATCCCTATATCTGTCCTAAACTAATCAAAGAGCTCCCAGTGCGAATGAACGAACTAGGTATTGAGTCACTGGAAAGATTAATCAAAGAAGTGAGAGAGGAACGTGAACGATGAACCAACTAAACCAACGACCAATCATTGCATTAGATTTTTCAACTTGGCAAGAAGTAGAAGACTTTCTTCTTTTTTTCCCAGAAGAAGAAAAATTGTTTGTGAAAATCGGAATGGAATTGTTCTACCAAGAAGGACCTGAAATCGTACGTTATTTAAAAGATGCTGGTCACGATGTGTTTTTAGATCTGAAACTTCACGATATTCCGAATACGGTCGAAAAAGCAATGCGGGGACTGGCAAAGCTTGGTGTTGATGTCACATGTGTTCATGCAGCTGGCGGTATTCGCATGATGGAGGCGGCAATGCGTGGATTAGAAGAAGGAACGCCAGAAGGTGGGAAACGTCCCCTACTTCTAGCTATCACTCAACTTACCTCTACAAGTGAAGAGGAGATGCATGCAGACCAACTAATCGAAGTTCCTTTAGAAAAAAGTGTGATCCATTACGCTAACTGTGCCAAAAAAGCAGGATTAGATGGTGTGGTTTCTTCTGCTTGGGAAGTAGAAGCGATCAAAGAAACGGCGGGAGATGAATTTGTTTGCTTAACTCCAGGGATAAGACCAGAAGGAACAGTCGTAGGAGATCAGACAAGAATAGTCACACCTTCTCAAGCAAGAGAGATTGGCTCAACTTTCATCGTTGTGGGACGACCAATCACACAGGCAACTGATCCTTATGAAGCATACCGAGCGATTCAAACAGAATGGAGCCAACCTAAAATGAATGTAGAACAAAGTATCGCAAAAGATCTATTAGAGATTGAAGCAGTATTTTTAAATCCAAGTAATCCTTTTACTTGGGCAAGTGGAATCAAAAGCCCCATTTACTGTGATAACCGAATCACGATGAGCTATCCAAAAGTCCGAAAAGAGATCGCAAAAGGCTTAGCAAGAAAAATCAAAGAAGCTTTCCCTGAAGTACAAGTAATTGCTGGAACTGCAACGGCAGGAATTCCTCATGCTGCATGGGTAGCGGAAATATTAGACTTGCCAATGGTCTATATTCGAAGTAAGGCGAAAGATCATGGGAAAGGCAACCAAATCGAAGGGCGTATAGTTGAAGGTCAGAAGATGGTTGTGATCGAGGATCTGATTTCTACAGGAGGTAGCGTCTTGGAAGCAGCTGAAGCAGCAAAAAGAGAAGGTGCAGCTATCCTTGGTGTTGCAGCTATCTTTACGTATGAGTTGCCAAAAGGAAAAGCAAATTTCGAAAAAGCCGAAATCCCTCTTATGACGTTGACCAATTACTCTGTATTGATCGAAGCAGCTTTAGAAGATCGTTATATCGATGAGCAAGAATTAACTCTGCTAAAAGAATGGAAAAAAGATCCTGAAAATTGGCAGTTTTAAGTACAAAAATACTTAGATAATTGAAGAAATAAAGCTATATTATTTTGAATATTTCTAAATTACCATTTCTCTACACCGTTATATTTTTTAAGGATACAGTTTATGTAACTGTATCCTTATTTTTTTCATAACCCTGCATGGATGATTTGGATGAGGAGATACATCCATAAAATACATATGCATGATCTTCAATAGCGCTGATTACACAAAGTATGAACGACTTCAACGAGTCAAAAACAGCCCCTCAACTGTGTTCCTATCCCACAGTCGAGAGGCTATTTTTGTTTTATATATGTAGAAAAGCAGTTCAACACTTTTACAAAATAGATTGAACACTTATCAGTAAATGATAAAAGTGTTGGGAAATAGTTGTAACTATAGCTTTTACAGGCTGAACAGAAGTTGGCACGGTATTTGCTTTATATAAAACTGTCAGCGAGGAGGAAATAAAAATGAATACGATTATTCTAGCTAGTCATGGCGCATTATCTCAAGGTCTAAAACAAACAGCTGAAATGATCTTGGGACCTGCCACTAATATTTATGCATTATCGGCTTATCGCGATGAAGATGAGCCGATAGAACAACAAATACAAAGTATAGTTTCAAAATTAGGAAAAGAAAATCTATTTATTCTCACAGATATCTTAGGAGGAAGTGTCAATAATGAAATGATAGGACTGTTAAAGAAAGAGCCAGCAATACGCTTGATCACAGGAATGAATCTACCCTTAGTGATTTCAATCGCCACGCAAGTTAACCCAATTGCTGCTGCAGATTTAGAATTGATTATCGAAGAAAGTCGGCAGTCATTGATTGATTGCAATCGATTACTAAAAAAATCAAATGAAGGAGGAGATGATCTATGATCAAGTTCATTCGTATCGATCACCGATTGTTACATGGACAAGTGGTGTTTTCTTGGAGTAAATCTTTACAAATCAACCGAATTCTGGTGGTGAATGATGAAGCAGCCAATGATGAATTTAAAAAAATGTCTTTAGAACTATCAAAACCTCAAGGAATCAAACTCAATATATTTACCGTTGAAAATACCTTGACAAAAATATCTAAAATAGAAGCATTGAGTGAAAACATCATGATGATCTTTGGAAATACCAAGGATGTTCGTCAGTTTTGCGAAAGTTACTCAAACGTTAAGGAAATCAATTACGGAGGCATCATAAAAAAAGAAGGATCAAAACAATTCAGTAATGCTATCTTCTTGACTGAAAATGAGATAGAAGATGCGAAAGTACTAAAATCAATGGGCATCAAACAGTTCATGCAACAGGTTCCAACCTCCAAAAAAGAGGATTTGAATACAATGATTTAAAAAGAAAGGAGTTTACGTTATGTTGTTTCAATCGATTGCCTTAGGTCTGGTCGGAATCATGTGCATCTTGGACTCTAGACTACTAGGGAGGATGAATTTTGAACGGCCTTTAATCGTGAGTACGTTAGTTGGGTTAGTATTAGGTGACTTGGAAAAAGGTTTGTTGGTTGGTGCTTCTCTGGAATTGATGTCGCTTGGTCTGGTAAATATCGGAGCAGCAGCGCCACCGGATATGAATATGGCGTCCATTATTGCTACAGCTTTTGCTATTCTATCTGGCTCCAATGCTGAAACTGCTCTGACTATTGCCATTCCAATCTCTGTATTAGGACAAATGCTTGGAATATTGATGCGGACGGTACTCTCAAATCTGACACATTGGGCAGATAATTTAATCAATGAAGGAAAGTTCAGCAGAGCACGACGGATCCACATAATCTATGGTACGGTCTTATATTCACTGATGTATTTTATCCCTATCTTTTTAGCTGTTTACTTTGGAACAGATTTAGTGAAAAATATCGTGAGCAGTATCCCAGTATGGTTGACAAATGGTCTGACTTTAGCAAGCAAAATTTTACCAGCATATGGTTTTGCTTTGTTGTTACAAACGATGTTGACGAAAAAAATGATCCCGTTTTTATTACTTGGTTTTCTAATCACAGCTTACTCCGGATTAAGCATCACAGGTATCGCAGCTTTTGCTTGCATTGTGGCCTTTGTGATGGCACAAGTCAAATTCAATGGTAAAGATAATAGGACAGCAGTAAGCGAACCTGATCCTTTAGATGATTTATAGAAAGGAGTTTTTTTATGACTAAGAAAGATCAAAATAGTTGGAAGTATTGGCAATTTTTCTGGCGTTCGTGGGCAATACAAGCTTCGTGGAATTACGAACGACAAATGAATATGGGATTTATGTATGGTATTGCACCAATCATCGATAAAATCTATGACAAGCCAGAAGACAAACAAAAGAAAATCGATGCTTATGAGCGGCACATGGCTTACTACAATTGTACGCCGCAAACAAGTTCATTCGTTTTAGGACTAACAGCATCTATGGAAGAACAATATGCCGAAGATCAAGAGAATTTCAATCCGGAAACCATCAGTGCTTTGAAGACTTCGCTTATGGGCCCTTTGTCAGGAATCGGAGACTCTTTCTTCCAAGGAACCATACGTGTTTTGGCCTTTGGCTTTGGAATCAATCTCGCTCAGCAAGGTAGTATCTTAGGCCCTATCTTGGCCATTATCATCTCCTTCATTCCGTCCTTTTTCGTTACATATTATGGCGGAAAAATTGGTTATAATACTGGGAATAAATATTTAGCGAAACTGTATCAAGAAGGTTTGATGGATAAAGTGATGTATGTTTGTACGATTATCGGTTTGATGGTCATTGGAGCCATGATTGCTAGTATGATTGGGATCACCACGCCGCTAAGATTCGGCAAGGCGTTTGTTTTACAGGATGTTTTAGATAATATCATGCCCCAGTTGATTCCTTTAGGGCTGACGTTTTTTATGTATTGGTTGTTGCAAAAGAAAGTTCGGACCGGTTTGATGCTCACTATTTGTATCGCTGGTGGTGTTTTACTAAGTTTATGCGGGATTTTTAATTAAGGGACCAACCTAATTTAGGTTAAAAATAAATAGTATGAGGAGGAATTCAAACATGAATTCAACATTAAGTCCAAAAGATATCGTCAAAGAAATCATCTCGAACAAAGAGGTGGAGTCCATCGTATTTGTCGGCTGTGGTGCATCGAAAGCAGATCTATATCCAGCAAAATATTTTTTAGAACAAAACGCAAACAAATTACGTATCAGCCACTTTACGGCAAATGAATTCAATTATGCGACACCTCGCTCGATCAACGATCATACTGTAGTTATTTCAGCTTCATTGGGAGGTACGACTCCTGAAACTGTTCAAGCTAACGCAGTAGCGAAAGAACAAGGTGCCACAGTTATTAGTTTAACACATAGCGTAGATTCTCCGTTAACGAAAGACGCAGACTATGTGATTTATCATCGTTTCACAGAAGATTACGCAGCAAAACTAGAAAAAACAGGTTACTGCTTAGAACTTGCAGTTGAACTACTAAATCAGATCGAAGGATATAAAGACTACGATAAGATGATGGATGGTTTCGACAAAATTTATGATTTGTCGCAAGAAAGTGCAAAGGGAGCACGTCTACAAGCAAAAAAATTCGCCGAACGTTTCAAAAATGAAAAGGTGATATATGTTATGAGTTCAGGAGCGACTCATGAAGTTGCGTATTCCACTTCTATTTGTTTAATGATGGAGATGCAATGGATTCACTCTGGTACTTTCCATTCTGGTGAATTTTTCCATGGTCCATTTGAAATCACGGACAAAGACGTACCATTTATCTTATTGATGAATGATGGTCGTACGCGTCAAATGGATGCCCGAGCACTGACTTTTTTGAATCGTTTCGATGCAAAAATAGAAATCGTAGATGCACTGGATTGGGGACTGTCTGCCCACATTGCGAAAGAGGTTCTTGATTACTTCAATCCATTCGTCATCACAGCAGTATTCCGCGTCTATGCAGAAGAATTAGCTGAAGTACGCCAGCATCCACTGACAAAGCGTCGTTATATGTGGAAATTAGAGTATTAAACTAGAGCTGAGGCCAAGTGCCTCGGCTTTTCTTCCCTTGCATTGAAAAGGGTTTCTTATTCTCGTACAATTGATTGAGCAAGAGTAAATTGGGTGGTGTTGATCATGAACAAAAAAGTAGAAAAATATTTAAAAGAGCTGACAAAAAATTACAGTGAGCATCATGCAGAAGATTTTTCAGCTTTATCAATTAGCGAAAATGTCGGTTTGAATCGAAGTACAACAAGCTTCTACTTAAATCAAGGAATGAAAGAAGGAGTATTGGTCAAGGTCAAGAGTTACCCCGTCTCTTTTTTACATGTTGAAGCTTTAGCTGAACTTGGCATTTTTCACAGAGAATCTGAATATGAAACTTGGGAAGACTTATTTGCAGCAGAAAAAGCCAATGCATTAGAAACGGTGATTGGAGCAAATGGCAGCTTAAGAGAAGCAGTTGATCAAATAAAAACAGCAGTACTTTATCCTGGGAATGGGTTACCTATTCTTTTATCGGGCAATAGCGGTTCAGGAAAAACATTTTTAGCAGAAAAAATCTATGAATATGCTGTAGCAGAAAAGGTCATCCCAAAAGATGCTCCGTTTATCTCTTATAATTGTGCCCAATATTTCAACAATCCTGAACTCTTGTCTTCTGCTTTGTTTGGCCATGTCAAAGGAGCATTTACCGGAGCAGAAAAAGAACATATTGGATTGATAGAAAAGCTGATAATGGCGTATTATTTTTGGATGAGGTTCACCGCTTAAGTGATGAAGGGCAAGAAAAGCTTTTTACATTTATGGATACAGGAGAAATTTCACCGATGGGGGACAATGCAATCAGACATAAAGCAAACGTCCGTATGATATTTGCAACAACTGAGAATGTCTATCAAACATTTTTGCCGACCTTTATTCGCCGTTTGCCAGTGATTGTCATGTTGCCGAATTATGAACGTCGTCCGCAATCAGAACGTATGCAACTGATAGACACATTTTTTATCAATGAAGCGAATATTTTGTCAAAACGCATCGATGTAAGTTATCAACTAGTGGACTTTTTGCTTAATAGTGACTTAGAAGGCAATGTAGGGAAGATAAAGAACATCGTGAAATATGTCTGCGGTAGTGCGTACGCCAAAAACCAAAATAGTCTGTCTATTCGAGTTCGTTTGAAGGATCTTCCAACTGAAAATACCATGCAGCTAAAAGAGCAGCTAAAAAAAACGATTAAAGCTTTATCAGACCGCCAATATTTGCCGCATACAGCTAACCAAGTCTTTTTAGAATCTTCAGAAGTCAGGCAAATCAGACAGTTATTTGAAAAAATAGTGCAAATGTATCAAAAAGTTGAAAAGCAAGAATTAATGATCAAAGATTTTATTGATCATACGGTAAATCGAATCAATCATTTGATGGACGAGTTTATTTTTAAAGATAGTTATTCGAAAGAAGAATCATTTTATTCTGTACTAACCTATCAGATACGAGAAACTTTTGATTGGATGCATGAAAACTACGGATTGGAACAAGATGGTAATCGTGTGATTGCCCTAGCACAGTATCTCTACCATAAAAACAACACAGATATGATTGCAGAAAATCATGAATGGCAAAGTGTCAAAGACAAGTTGTTAGAATTGGTTTCGAGTTCCATAGATACTTCTTATTGGTATGCTAAAAAAGTACTAGGACATATTTCTCGACAATTAGATCAAGATTTTAAAGAGGAAGATTTGATTTTTATTTCCTTTTATTTTCATGGGTTGCAGATCACGCTAGGAGAAAAGAAAATCAAGAGTATCATTTTAGCTCATGGTTATTCTACTGCTAGCAGTATGGCGAACGTAGGCAATCGGATACTGAAGCAGAATATCTTTCAAGCTTATGATATGCCAATCAATATCACGTTAGCTAAAGTAGAAGAACAAGTTATTCGCTTTATCAATGATCATCAAACGGACGCCGGGTTGATTTTATTAGTAGATATGGGGTCGTTGAACGAAATCGGAAAAAAGCTAGCAGATAAAATACGTGGTCCACTGCTGATTATCGATTATGTCTCTACGCCTCTTGTATTGGAGATTGGGCAGTTGATTCAAAGACAAATGTCTATCGCAGAAATCAGCCAAAAAATCGATATAGAAAACAAAGTAAAAAAACAACTAATACTACCAAAAAAAGAAAAAACACAGGCAATCTTAACTTGCTGTTACACCGGAATAGGTTCAGCTACTCAAATACAAGAGATTTTGGAATCTTGTTTAGAAAATCATTGCAAAGAATTGACGATTATTCCGTATGATTACAAAAAATTGCAAAAAAATAAAATGTATGAGGATCCTTTCCAAATATATGAAGTATTGATGATTGTAGGAACAGAAGATCCCAAAATCGAACAGGTTCCTTATATTGGTCTTGATCATTTAATTAACGGTGAAGATGTTGAGAAGTTCATTTCAATTCTACAAGATTATTTTGACATACGTGATAAAGATTTAAAAGAACAGCTGATGTTCAGTTTTTCAATTAATAAAATCATCGAAAATTTAACGATTTTGGACGCAACCAAACTGTTGCGTTTAGTGCAAAGTGCTGTATCCGTAGCTGAGGAAACCTTAGAGATCACTCTATCTAATAGTAAGTTGTTTTTACTATACCTACATTGCTGCTGTATGATTGAACGAATTTTAAGGAAAGAAAGTGTGGATGAACAAGAAGATATAGAGGAATATACGACTCAAGCAGGTGCAGAAATGGAACAGATCCATCGTGCCTTTTTCGAAATAGAGAGTGAGTATACTATCAAGATTTCCACGTTGGAATTACGATTGATTCATGAAATTATTTATGGATAGGAGGAAGGTTTGTGAATTTAGGCATGATTTTTGATATGGATGGTGTCTTAATTGACTCAGAAAATTTTTATTTTGATCGACGTATGCAATTTTTCAAAGAAAAAAACATCCTACCAGGTTCGACGAATAAGTTGGATTTCGTTGGACTGACAGAAAATGGGATTTGGGAAGTATTGGTCTCAGAAAAAGACCAACGAGCTGATCTTAGAAAAGAATACCTTGCGTACCGGGAAAAACATCCTATTGACTTTAAAATAGCACTGCGAAAGGGTGCGGAAGACATCTTGGATTATTTAAAAAAGAAAAGTATCAAAATTGCTCTTGCTTCTTCTTCTCCTCAAAGAGAAATCGACAAAATGCTGACACAGAATGCTTTAGCACCATACTTCGATTTTGTCATTTCAGGAGAAAAGCTATCTAAAAGCAAACCACATCCAGAAATTTATCAAATCGCAGTAAATGCATTGGATGGTAGACATTGCATCGCAGTAGAAGATTCTCCTGTTGGTATTGCGTCAGCAAAAGCAGCTAATTTATATACGATTGCATTAAAGCAAGATCTGCCCCTTGATCAGGCACAAGCAGATATCGTGATTGATGACTTGAACGATATCATTCAAATAATCGAAACTTACGATATAGATTGATTCAACTATCTGAAAAAGATTTAATGCCCCGAAACTTCGTGAAATTTTTGAACAAGAATCTTAAGCATATAATTAATTGATTGTGAGAAAAAATGGCTATCAATCGATATAAAAACAATCCAAAAACTGATTGCGAAAAGTATCTTTTCATCAGATATGAAAAGAAACTTCTATCGTGATCAGTTTTTGATTTTTGCAAAATTTATTTTGCTAAGACTAAATAGCAGAGAAAAGAGAATAATCTCTTCTCTGCACTCTATTCTATCGAGAGTTTCTCTATTTTTTGGTAAGCGAGCTGTTGCGAAAATGGAAAAGAGCGGAAATGTTGCGAATGTCAGTTATTTAATGATATGATATTCGGAAAAAGAAATCTCAAAGGGAGGTAACTTTTATGGGATTGAATGAATTTATTTTAGGATTGAACAATTTAGAGACGATCACAAGGGCACCTGGTTTTTTTAAATATACGGAGCATACAGTCGCAGCACATTCGTATCGTGTAGCATCTATTGCGCAAGTTCTAGGAGATATTGAAGAAGCAAATGGGCAGCCAATCGATTGGAAACTGCTCTATGAAAAATCACTGAATCATGACTACACAGAACGTTTTATTGGTGATATCAAAACACCAGTGAAATATGCAAGCAAAGAATTAAGAGGGATGCTGCAAACAGTTGAAGAAAAAATGACGGACGAATTCATCAATCAAGAGATTCCAGCTGAGTTCCAAGAAGTTTATCGCCGTCGGTTGTTCGAGGGAAAAGATGAAACTGTAGAAGGAGAACTATTAGCCATTTCAGATAAGGTTGACCTTCTTTATGAGTCTTTTGATGAAATCATCAAAAATAATCCAGAAAAAGTTTACAAGGAGATGTTCATTGAGGCAGTGACGACTATCAAAAGCTTTGAACATCGGCCTTCTGTTCAGTATTTCTTTAAAGAGATATTTCCGGAACTATTGAACCAGGAATTTTATGGAAAAGAGGCGTTTTTAGAAACTGTCTCAACGATTGTAAAGAAAGAAGAAAAATAAAAACGATATGAGATGCAGGGGGAAGTATAGTTGAAAAAGAATATGGATGTCGAATGGGGCTATTCTGGAGACAGAGGTCCGGAAAATTGGGCGAATTTATGTGATTGGTTTGCGAGAGGTGCGGAATTTCCGTTGCAGTCACCTATTCATTTAACAAAAGGTGAAGAAATAAAAATGAAAGGAGAGACACTTTCGTTTCATTATCAAAAGCAACGCTTCACTGACAAGGAATTCAAAAATACGATTCATTTAGTACCTTTTGATCAACTCAGTTATGTAGAGTTCAAGAAAGAACGCTATTATTTGACAGATATTCATTTCCACTTACCATCAGAACATATCATCGACGGGAAACAGGAAGATATTGAGTTTCATTTTGTTCATATGAACAGCAAAAAAGAGAATCTGGTCGTGGGCGTCATGTATCAGTTAATGGAACAGGAAGGTTGGTTTTATAATCAAGAAAATGGAGAGAGATGGAATTTAGAAAAACATGAACACTGGGTAAATCCAGATGTCTTTTTTCCAGAGAAAAAAAGCCATTTTCATTATGTAGGTTCATTGACAACTCCACCTACCAGCGGACCAATCCAATGGTTTGTGATGGATCATGTAGAAAAATTGAACCAAGAGTTTCTTCTACCCTTCAAAGGGCAGTATGCACAGCCGAACAACCGACCAATTCAACCCTTGAATGGAAGAGAAATTTATTATTTTGAGGAGTTTGAGCAATGAATATTCAACAAATGAAATATGTGGTCGCTGTGGCAAATAATGGTAGTTTCAGAGAAGCTGCAAAGAAAATGTTTGTTTCACAACCAAGTCTTTCAGCTGGTATCAAAGAATTAGAGACCGAGTTAGGAATCACGCTATTTACTCGAACGAATCGAGGTGCATATTTAACAGAAGAAGGACAAGATTTCTTAAATCGTGCCGAAAAAATCTTGGTTCAGCTTGATACATTAGAAAGTCACTATCTAACGAGTGAAAAGAGAGAGAATTTTTCAATCGCTGCCCAGCATTATGATTTCTTAGGTCCTTTGACCGCACAGCTACTCGAGGAATTCAAAGATGAAATCAAACAATTTCGGATCATGGAGACGACGACGGCGAGAGTGATCGAAGAAGTCAAAGAGCAGCACAGTGAAATCGGCATTATTTATATGAACGAGCATAATCAAGCTGGTATCAGAAGATATTTGCAACAAGGAGAACTAAGTGGCCGCAGCATTGGAAAATTTAAAACACACATTTTTTTAAGGCATGGACATCCGCTAGCTACACACGCAGAGATCACAAAAGAAGAATTGTTATCTTATCCTCAAGTTCGTTTTACACAGGATGGAAATAATTTTCCGTATTTTTATGAAGACCTTATCGAGATTCCTGATCAAGAAACAGTGATCTATACCAGTGATCGAGGGACTTTGATGAATATCGTTCTTGAAACTGATGCGTACGCTTCAGGGTCTGGTATTGTGATTGGAGGAATTCGTGAGCACTTGCGGTTAATTCCTTTAGCAGAAGGCGAGCTAAATGAATTTTATATCATTTATTCGGCAAAGCGCCCGCTCAGTGAAATCGCTCAAAGATTTATCAAAGAGCTTCCTCGGTTACTGGACCAACAGAATTAAGAAAAGCAGACGGAACATCTGACTGATATTAAGTAGAAAGAACAGCCAAACAAAACAGTTTATTCGAAATAAGGGGTTGTGACACGAATTTTGTCACAACCCCTCTTTTTATAGAAAGCAATTTATAACTGATTGCTTTTATGAAAAAGTACGAAAATATGATTCTAAGAAAATACATTCATTACCCGTTTTGTTTCATAGCTATAATTTTCTCTTCTTCTGGTGTCACGATGACTTTTTTCTGATTTTCATAAATGACGTAACCAGGTTTGGCACCATTTGGCTTGCGGATATGCTTCACTTGTACAAGATCAACTGGTACTTGGGCAGAATATCGATATTTTGAAAAATAGGCAGCTAACTCGGCAGCTTCGGTAATTGTTTCATCTGAAGGTTGATCACTTTTGATGATGACGTGCGAACCAGGGATATTTTTTGCATGGAGCCAATAGTCGGTTTTCTTAGCTGTTTTCATTGTCAGCTGGTCATTTTGAAGGTTGTTTTTACCAACAAGAATGAGCGTTCCGTCAGAAGAAAAGTATTGATCAGGCTGAGATGGTTTCTTTTTCTTTTGTTTTTTCTGTGTCTTCTTTTTCAAATAGCCCTCAGCAGTCAATTCTTCTTTGATTGCTTCGATATCCATCGGACCGGCAATTTCCAGTTGAGACAAGACAGATTCAAGATATTGGATTTCATCTTTGGCTTCTTGGATTTGTTCGCCAATCAACTTAACGGCATTCTTCAGCTTTTGGTATCGATGAAAATATTTCTGTGCATTTTGATTTGGCGTCAACGCCGGATCTAATGCTATTTTGATTGGCCGGTCTTCTTCATAATAATTAGGTAAAACAACTTCTTTTGCGCCACGTGGTACTTGTGTCAGAAAAGTAGTAAGTAGTTCGCCATCTCTACGGTAATTCTCAGCGTTTTCGGATTCTTTGAGTGTTTGTTCACGTTTTTTCAATTTATTTTTATTTCGTTTTAGTTCATTTTCGATTTTTCGGATCAGTTCTCCGCCTTGTTGTTTTGCCCGATCTTTCTCCGCTTTTTCGTGATAATAGCTATCTAATAATTGACTGAGTGTTGGATAAGTTGTCACAGCAGATGCTTGTTCGGAAAATACCTGATAAACAATCGGCGTAAAGAAATCTTTATTTGTCGTTTCGTAAAAAGTAGGGTCTGGGTGATTGATGATCGATGAGAAAAATTCGTCCCAAACAACCATTTTTTCATTAGGACGTTCAAGCAATCTCTTGGTCAGCTCTTGAGCAGTATCGAAACCGATTCCCTGAAACTGATATTGGATTGCTTTTGGTTCTAGTTCAGTTTGAGAAAGTCGCTGGAAGATTTTTTCTTTATCGGAGCTAAATGGGTTCAAGACCTCTTGTTTTGGCGGAGCAATGTATTCTACGCCGGGAAGCAAAGAACGATAAGTGTTTTGAGAGCTTCCTATGTGTTTGATCGCGTCCAATATTTTTCCAGTTTCTTGATTAACTAAGACGATCGTACTATGACGCCCCATTAATTCAACGATCAATATGATATTCTGTAAATCGCCCAACTCGTTGCGCTTAGCAAAGTGAAAATGGATCACTCGATCGTTTTCGATTTGTTCGATGCTTTCTAAAATAGCACCATCCAAATACTTTCGAAGCATCATCACGAAGTTAGGCGGATTATCAGGATTCTGATAATCGATTTGGGTAATCTGTACACGAGCATAACTAGGGTGCGCAGATAATAATAATCGATGGTTTTTGCCGCGTGAACGAATCACCAGCACGATTTCATTTTCATAAGGCTGATGGATTTTCGAGATCCGGCCAGATAGTAACGTTTCACGCAATTCGTTGACCATCGCATGGGTAAATACACCATCAAAGGACATGGTTCATTCCTCATTTCTTTTCATAAGTATATTCATTATAACGAAAAAAAGAAGAAAAACCAATTTGGCCGAATAGTGAAGCAAAAGTCTAGAAAAAATTGGACTAATTACATAAAAAACAGTGTTTTTATCGTTGAAATCCAAATTTTTAGGTATAATAAAAAATAGGAGAAAAAGTAGAAAAGAAGGTGTTTGTTATTTGGGAAGCAGTTAAATCGAGAGTACAAGAAATGAATGATCATTTCTCAGTGTCATTCGCAGAAAATCCAATTAAGTATTTTCGACGTCTTGTGTTTCTGCTCATCTTATCATTGCTACTAACAATTGCGATGTTTTTGTTGCCGGAAAAAATCCGAGAAGAGCAAGTAAATAGTCTCGTTTATTCATCCATACCAACCAGCAAATTAAAACCTTTTGATTACAGTCAAGCGGATCAGAAAATCAAACAAAGCCGAGCGATATCGGTGATGTTCAGCAAACCGAACGGGAAAACCTATCAGGATATGCTGGATGTCTTTAATGACCCTGAGCTTATGGAAGAATTGAATCGACCGATCTTTTATTATCCGATCGTTTATGACGTACATGAACTGGAACAAAAATATAACATACGAACGGATGAAGTGACATTTATTTTCTTTGATGGAGGAAAAGAAGCAAATCGGATAACTGCGGGTAAGGGAGGAATAACTGATTTTGATAAGGAGTTGATCCCTGAGCTGAATCGACTACCGTTAGCCAATATCAAACAATTAGAAGAAGAAATGGATAGAACAGGAACAGCTTCCCCAAATGCCGAGACTGCTAATTGAGTTGTTAACGTGATGAAATGGTGGCTCTATATAGCGCTATTTTTAATTATCAGAACAAGTGATGTTTGATCTTCAAAATAACAAATGAAAAAAATAAAAAATATAGTTGACGAAATTCAAAAATTCGATTAGACTTAAATCAATTCTTAAGGAAAGGGTGACCTGTAATGAACTTATCAAAACGTATTTCAGCAGAGAACAAAAAAAATTGGCGCAGCTGGCGTAGATAAGTTGTATTAATGGTGAAACTTTCCCATAGATACAACTTTTTAGAGTGCATTTCTAAAGCTTGTATCTATGCTAGACATGAACATTGACTGCCGCATAGATCCTATCTATGCGGTTTTTTGTGTAAAGACAATGACCGTTTTGGCCATTGTCTTTTTTTGTAGACTGGATACTTGCCTGATTTTAATAAATAAAAAGATTGACTTTGCAGGAGGAAAAAATGAAAAACAAACGTTTAATAACAGTTGTAGTAATTATTTTAGTTTATTTAGCAGGTGCATTTATTTATGGAAAAGCCTCAGGAGAAAAAGAAAGTACTTCGACGAACCAGACAAAAAAAACAACAGTTGTCGGGGTATTGCAATATGTGAGCCATCCGGCATTAGATGAGATTTATCGAGGGATCAAAGATGGTCTGAAAGAAGAAGGATTAAAAGAAGGAGAAAATCTTGAAATCAAATTTCAAAATGGACAAGCCGATCAGAGCAAGCTAGCCACAATGAGTCAACAGCTAGTACAATCCGATCCTGATGTTTTGATCGGAATCGCAACGCCTGCTGCTCAATCATTAGCAAACACGACTTCGTCGATTCCCGTTGTATTAGGTGCTGTAACGGATCCTGTGGGGGCTGGATTAGTTGGTTCTTTAGAGAAACCTGGTGGAAACGTGACAGGTGTTTCTGATCAGCCACCTGTTGCTTCACAAATCAAGCTTGCTTCTGATTTGCTGCCAAATGCAAAAAAAGTCGGGATCTTGTATGCTTCTTCGGAAGATAATTCAAAATACCAAGTAGCACAAGCGGAAGAAGCTGCAAAAAAAGAAGGGTTAGAAGCAGTAAAATATGCGGTGCCTTCCACTAATGAGATTGCACAAACGGTACAAGTGATGAGCCGACAAGTCGATTTTATCTATGTTCCATTAGACAATACGATTGCCAATGCTATGCAGACAGTGGTTAAAGAAGCGAATAAAGCAAATATCCCCGTCATTCCTTCTGTTGATACAATGGTAGAACAAGGCGGACTAGCAACAATCGGGATCAATCAATATCAATTAGGGCTTCAAAGCGGTAAGATGGCGGCAAAACTTGCGAGCGGAAAAGAAAAACCGGAAACGATACCTGTTTATATGTTTGATCAAGGGGATACAGTGATCAATCAATCTCAGGCTGATCACTTAGGAATCACTATTCCTCAATCGATGAAAGAAAAAGCCAAAATCATTACAGATGAGTCGCAACAAGAAACATCTAAGGAGGATGACAAATGATCGTATCAGCTATTTCACAAGGCATGCTTTGGGCAATATTAGGATTAGGGATTTTCATGACCTATCGGATCTTAGATTTTCCTGATATGACGACAGAAGGGTCCTTCCCATTAGGTGCTGCTGTCTGTGTGACAGCTATCACTCATGGGGTAGCACCGATTTTAGCTACGTTATTGGGCGTAGGTGCTGGTATGGTAGCAGGACTCATTACAGGGTTACTTTATACAAAAGGAAAGATACCGGTTATTCTAGCAGGGATTTTAGTGATGTCAGGATTGAACTCAGTTATTTTGTTTGTGATGCGAACACCAAATCTATCTTTATTGAATCATCCGATTCTACAAGACAGCTTTCATCGCTTTGGATTACCTGATTACTTTGACACAGTCCTTCTTGGCTTCATCTCTTTGGGCATCTTGATTGCTGTACTGCTATTCTTCTTCAATACAGATTTAGGTCAAGGCTATATTGCGACAGGAGACAACGAAACGATGGCTCGGTCGTTAGGGATAAAAACCGATCGTATGAAAATTTTAGGTTTGACTTTGTCGAACGGTGTCATTGCATTATCCGGTGCGCTGATTGCCCAGAATGACGGATATGCAGATGTAAATAAAGGGATTGGAGTGATCGTCATCGGTCTTGCTTCCATCATCATCGGTGAAGTGATTTTCCAAGAATTGACGCTAGCAGAAAGATTGATTGCTATTGTTGTCGGCAGTATCATTTATCAACTATTGATTTTAGTAGTAATCAAACTAGGGTTTGACACGACTTATCTGAAGTTGTTCTCCGCTATCATCTTAGCTATTTGTCTGATGATCCCGCAATTGAAGAAAGCACTGAACTTAAAAACGGGTTTTGAGAAGGAGGCATAGTAATGACAGATATATTGACAATCAAAAACGGCAGAAAAGTCGTAAACAATGGAATGAATGAAGAGAAAGTACTATTGGATGAAATCAACCTTACAATCAGAGAAGGGGACTTTATCACTGTTCTTGGCGGGAATGGTGCTGGAAAAAGCACACTGTTCAATACCATCGCTGGTACGCTTCAACTCAGTCAAGGATCGATCTCTTTTAAAGATCAGCTGATTACAAAAGATTCAGAAGAAAAAAGAGCACGATTCCTTTCTCGGGTTTTCCAAGACCCTAAGATGGGAACGGCTCCCCGGATGACTGTAGCAGAAAATCTGCTACTTGCACAAAAAAGAGGGCAAAAGCGGAAATTCCGTTTACGTAACTTGAAAAATCAAAAAGAAGATTTTTTCAGACTATGTCAAGAAGTCGGTAATGGCCTAGAACAACATTTGGATACTCCAGCAGGGGAATTATCTGGCGGTCAACGCCAAGCATTAAGTTTGCTGATGGCGACGATCACGGCTCCTGAATTACTGTTATTAGATGAACATACTGCCGCTTTAGATCCTAAAACAGCTAAAGCATTAATGCAGTTAACAAATCAGCGGATCAATGAACAAAAATTGACTTGTCTCATGATCACGCATCGAATGGAAGACGCCTTGAAATACGGAAATCGTCTGATCGTACTCCAAAAAGGAAAAATTGTTCAGGATCTTTCTAAAAAAGAAAAGCAACATTTGACAATGGGCGACCTTTTGCAGTTCTTTGAAGAAGTAGTAGATTGATTTCGACAGAAAGTCTCCTTTCAGTAGAAGGACTTGAAAACTCATTGACATCTTCCTTTGATTCATCCTATACTTAAAACAATAAACAATTGGAACATATTTGGGTGTTTTGTAGGATCACGTAGTCAATGATTTTAACAATTAAATAGAATATTCTTTGCTCTGACAAGTGAACGATGAGAAAAGAATTTGCTACTTTGCCACCTAGACGTTTCGTACTTTTTCGTATCAAACGCTAAGTGGCTTTTTTTATTGAAGTAAGAACAAAGGAGGAATAAGATGATTTCTGGACAAACCAAATTAGCTGGACTCTTTGCTGATCCAGCTTCTCACAGTTTATCTCCATTGATGCACAATACTGCTTTTGAAGCAAACAACATCGATGCGGTGTATTTAGCTTTCAAAGTAAACCCAATGAATTTGAAGCAAGCAGTCGAAAGTATACGAACTTTTGATATGTTAGGTGTGAACCTTTCGATGCCGAATAAAACAGCGGTTATTCCTTATCTGGATGAGGTAAGCCAGGAAGCACAATTGATTGGAGCAGTGAATACGATCGTGCACGAAAAAGGTCGTTTGATTGGCTATAATACCGATGGTGCGGGCTTCATGCAATCCGTACAAGAAGCTGGGATTTCGGTCAAAAAGAAAAAAGTGACTCTGCTGGGCGCTGGAGGGGCAGCAAAGGCAGTCACTGTTCAAGCGGCGTTAGACGGTGCTAAGGAAATTGTAGTTTATAAACGAAACAATCAAACATTCGCTCAAGTAAAAGAAACATTCGAACAACTCAGCTATCGAACTTCTTGTGAGATAAAAGTTCGTGATTTTGCCGATACGTATCAATTAAGAAAAGACTTGAAAGAAAGCTGCCTTCTAGTCAATGCAACAGATATCGGGATGGGAAAGAAAATCGATCAGTCACCGCTCTTAGATATAAACATGATGCATGAGAAACTAGCGGTTTTTGATTTGATTTATGCACCTAGAGAAACACGTTTATTAAAAGAAGCAAAAAAAGTAGGAGCAAAAGGATACAATGGACTTGGCATGTTGATCTACCAAGGAGCAATCGCGTTTGAATTATGGACAAAGGAAAAGATGCCGATCCATGTGATTGAAAAACTGTTTGATTAAAAAAGGATAATAGATAAAGATTTTTTATTCTCGCATAAACGGTCTCAAGAAAAGTAATTCTTTATGTATCGAAGCATTTATTTCGTTATTTTTTATTAAATTATCAAAAAATGATAGGCTTTTGTCGATTGGTTATCGTATCCTTTATTTATCAGTAAGAAACGAGGAGGAACCACAATGAGTCGGATGGATCGCTATAAGGACATCCATAAGAAGGCGAAACCTCTGAAGCGGGATACGGGGAGTATTTTTGCTAGAAGAGAACGAAAACGAACGCGTATGGAAAATGAGGAAGATGCTACCCGTATTTATGAAAGAGAGCAGCACTCATTTGAACATTTGAACCAACACGAACAACAGATATATAGAGATGCACCAAGAACAGAAGAACAACAAAAAAATAAAAAATTTTTCAATCGGCAAAAGAAGAACAAACCGTTGAAATCTCGAAGAAAGCGATCGTGGAAAAAAATCATTCTATCGATTTTGCTTGTTTTGATCCTTTATTCAGGTATCTCATTTTTTATTGGTAAATATGTAGCTGAACATGACACAAGCTTAGAGGCAGCGACTTCAGAAACCTTTCATGGGCAAAAAGCGACAAATGGTGCGCATAATATTTTGATTCTTGGGAGTGATACACGCGGAGAAGATGCTGGACGAGCTGATACGATCATGGTCTTACAGTTGGATGGTCCTTCCCATAAGCCGAAACTGATTTCTTTTATGCGTGACAGCTTCGTTACGATCCCAGGGGTAGGACAAAATAAGATCAATTCAGCTTATGCATACGGAGGAGCCGATCTAGTGCGTCAAACTTTAGTAGAAAATTTTGGAATCAATTGTCAATACTATGCGAAAGTCGATTTCAAATCGTTTGAAAAAGTGATCGATGCCTTGTTCATGAACGGAGTGAAGATCGATGCAGAAAAAGATCTGAATCTGGATGGTGTAGATATTAAAAAAGGGGTCCAGAAGATGGATGGACATGTTCTTTTGCAGTACGCACGTTTCCGAATGGATGAAGAAGGAGACTTTGGCCGTGTCAGACGCCAACAGCAAGTAATGAACGCTATTTTCAGCCAATTGAAGAATCCATTGAATCTGATTCGTGCACCTTATGCAGCTGGTAAAGCTTTAGGGTATACATCCACAGATGTCACTGCTTGGTTCTTGACGAAAAACCTCTTTTCGATTGCACGAGGAGCTGGTGGCATTGATCGAATAAGTGTGCCAGTAGACGGTTCGTGGAATTATGGGCAAAGTGATTATGCTGGTAGCATTCTTGAAATTGATAATCAAATGAATCAATCAGTTATTACAGATTTTTTGAATAAATGATCATAAAAAAGATTAAGAAGAAGTTGCGACAAGGCTTTTGTCATGAATCAATCAAACGATTCACTCGTAAAAAACGCTTTCTTATGATAGATTATAACCAAGAAAGGAGCTGTTTACATTGGATATCTATCTGAACTTCAAAAATGAGTCTCGTGAAGCCATCGCTTTTTATGAAAAAAGTTTTTGAGACTGAAGCATCAGGTATCACCACATACGGTGAAATGCCTGGAATAGAACAAATGAACTTGCCAGAAGAAGCAAAAAATCTAATCACGAATGCACGGTTGAACATTTATGATACATTAGTTATGTTTGCAGATATGCCAGAAAGAATTGGTCCTGAATTAGTTGTTGGAAATAATGTTTCTTTAGTCATCCAAACAAGAAATGAAGAAGAAACGAAGCATCTATTTGAAAGCTTAGCTGATGGTGGTAAGATTGAGATGCCGCTGGATGCTGTTCCGTGGGCTCAGTTGTATGGGATGGTAACTGATCGATTTGGCATCAATTGGCAGATTAACCAAGAGTGACAGCTAAAGATGAATATTTTCTAGAAACATCAAGCAGCAAACGGAACAACGTTTGCTTGCTTGATGTTTTTTGTGCCTATTTCGACTATACGGTATCTTTTTTTTATTGCCAGATGCGAAAATATGTTCCATAATAGAGAAGTCCGCAAAAAATCAAGTAACGGAGGTCAGAAGATGAAGACGGTGATACTAGCTGAAAAACCTTCACAAGCAAAAGCCTATGCCGAAACCTTCCAACAGCTAAAGCGGCATGAAGGGTATTATGAAATCAGCGATCCATTGTTTGCTGGTGAAGTAACCATCACTTATGGTTTTGGACATCTGGTAGATATGGTTGCCCCAGGAGCTTATGAAGAGCGTTGGGCAAAATGGTCTTTAGAAAATTTGCCTATTTTCCCAGAAACCTTCCGTTACGAAGTTCCAAGGGACAAACGTGCACAATTTTCGATTGTAAAGCGAGAGTTACAGTCAGCCAATACCATCATTATTGCAACAGATGGTGATAGAGAAGGTGAAGCCATCGCGTGGTCGATTATTCGTCAAGCAAACGCCTTTTCTAAAGAAAAGAACTATTTACGTTTATGGATCAATTCTCTTGAAAAAGAAGCAATATATGAAGGTTTTAAGAATCTCCAACCTGGAAAGAACTATTTTCCAAAATATAAAGAAGCGCAAGCAAGGCAGAATGCTGATTGGCTGATTGGAATGAACGGAAGCCCATTATATAGCTTACTGCTTCAACGAAAAGGGATTGATGGTAGTTTTTCTCTTGGTCGTGTACAAACGCCGACACTTTACATGATTTATCAGCTGCAAGAAGAAATCAAACACTTCAAAAAAGAAACGTACTTTGAAGGAGAAGGTTTAATTACGACAAACAAAGGACAGTTTTCAGGAAAAATCGTACCAAAAAAAGCATTTAAAACACAAGAAGAGTTAACAAAGGAAATAGAGAGACTCGGAGCGCATTTAGGTAAGCAAAACGGACGGATTCTTGAAGTTACGAAAAAGGGAAAGAGGTTGCATAGCCCACGTTTATTTTCGCTATCTAGTTTGCAGACAAAGATGAATCAGCTAATGAAAGCAAGTGCTAAAGCCACACTTGATGCTGCTCAAGGATTGTATGAAAGCAAATTTCTAAGCTATCCAAGAACGGATTCCTTTTATATCACAGAAAATGAGCATCAGTATCTGGTTAAACATCTGCAAAACTATAAAAAGTTTTTAGGAATAGAAGAAGTACAGACAACTGAGATCAGAGCAAAGAAACGGTATGTCGATGCGAAAAAAGTTCAAGAACATCACGCAATCATTCCGACAAAGACGATTCCGACTCCTGCACGCTTTGCGAAGCTATCTAAATTACAGCAAGCAATCTATTTGCAAGTCTTACGTACCACTGTGGCTATGTTTGCCGCAGATTATATTTATGAAGAGACGACTGTCACGACGGGTGTACAGCAATTAAAGCTAAAAAGCACCGGAAAGATCCCATTACAGCAAGGGTGGCAGGAAATCTTGCGCATCAAGTCAAAAAAGAAAGAAGCTCAGACGCTTCCTCCTATCGTAGAAAATGAAGAAGCAGAAGTAGAGCTGAAAAGTATGGAGAAAGAAACACAACCTCCGAAACCCTATACCGAAGGAACCTTGATCACAGCAATGAAAACTGCGGGAAAAACGCTGGATAATGATGAAGCGCAAGAAATCCTCAAAGAAGTAGAAGGAATAGGGACCGAAGCTACACGGGCCAATATCATTGAAAATCTTAAGCAGAAACATTACATCGAAGTCAATAAAAACGAAATAATCGTTACGCCAAAAGGAATCACTCTTTGTAAGGCAGTAGCTAATGAACCATTGCTGACAAGTGCAGAAATGACTGCACGCTGGGAAGGATACTTGAGAAAAATCGGTAACCAAGAAGGAACGCCATCTGTTTTTTTAGAAAACATCAAAAAATTCATCTTACATTTATTGGCAGAAGTACCTAATCAAATCGATAAGGTAGATTTCTCAGATGAGATCAGCGGAATACGCCAGATAAAAGCGATGGAGAAGAAAAACGACCAATTAGGAAGATGTCCAAAATGTAAAAAAGGGGTAGTCATGCTTTATCCTAAAATCGCTACATGTTTGAACCCGGAATGCGACTTCAAATTGTGGCCAACAGTAGCTAAAAAGAAGCTGACTAAAACAAATCTCAGAGATTTGCTTTCAAAAGGAAAGACAAGTAAAGTTGTCAAAGGTTTTACTGGTAAAAAAGGGAAATTCGATGCAGTTTTAGTATTAAAAGAAGATATGACGATCGGTTTTTCTTTTCCATGGATCGAAAACAGCGGAACAAAAGCAGTTGATGGAAACAAAGAAACATCAAGAAAAAATAATGAAAACGAAGTAGAGTAAATGAAAACAATGAAATAGCAGAATATTTATTCCGAAAAGTCAGAATATAAATACCAATAAAACCAAAAAATATCAGTCAATCAAGCAAAAATGTTGGGGTAGGCTGATTTTATATAGATAGCAAGGAGTTTTTTTATTTGAAAAAAGTGCATTCATTTTTAAATTATCTTATGGGAGCAATCACGATTGTGGCTGTATACCAAGCATTTCTAAAGTATCCTGATTACGGGACGAAGTTGCTGTCATTGACGCACAATCAAACAGCATATTCACCAACGCTGATTTTATCGACTTTGACTGCAGGAGCTAAAAGCGCTACTTATTTTTTTCATAAAACGACAAGCATGTTGAAGCGAAAGAAACAGCGTAAACAATTGTTGATGGTGGTAGGGGCTATGATCATTATTTATTTCCTACCAGTTATTACACAAGTATTCCATCAATATTTTGGTTAAAAATACGAGAGTTTGTGACAAAAGTCATGTCACAAACTCTTTTAACTTTTTTCTTTTTCGTTTTTCCGTAAGAAAAAGTAAATCAATAGTATATACATTGATTAAATGTATATACTTAGATATAATGTACTTACTATAGAATGATATAGAATATAGAGGGTGGCGAAATATGAAAAAAATGAAAAAGTATAAAATTAGAAAATCCGGCAATAGCGATGTAACAACTATCCCACCAGAAGTAAAAGAATTCATGGGTGTGCAGACGGGTGACGCAATCAGTTATGTTTTTCAATCTGATGGTTCTGTACGAATGATCAAAGCACAAGAAGAACCTGATATTGATTTATTAGTTGATTCGATCATGAATCAATATGAAGACGCGTTAAAAGATTTGGTTGATTTATGAGGTATCTTTCGACTAAAGAAATTATCAAAATCAACGCAAAAGTTATTTTACGTTACTCACCAGGCGAAATGATTGGTATAAAAGATGCCAATGCATTAGATATGGCAGTTAAACAGCCTTCACAAGCAGTATTTAATCAAGAACTCTATCCCGAAGTCTATGAAAAAGTGGCAATTTTAGCAATTAATTTAGCTAAAAAACATCCTTTTCATAATGGTAATAAACGAACTGCTCTTGTTGCCATGCTGTTGTTTCTTCAATTGAATAATTGTTCAGTTGCTTTTTCTCGTCAAGAAGCTGTTGATTTTATTATAATGATTACCACTAGTTCATTGGATTTCGATTCACTGAAGTCCAAGATAACCAATTATTTACGACAAACCGCAATAAAATGAACGAATTAAAAAAATTTATTTCTCCATTCGATCAGCATGTCATTAAAGAATATGCTGATTTTTTGTATGGTTGTTCATACAAAATAGTTTTTTCATAAAAATATGGATTAATTTTGAAATAATTGATTTAAAAGGAATACAAAAGTGTGAAGAGTAGGAAATAGTGGTTTAGAACTAGTGGATTGATTTTTTATATATTTTAGTTTACATAATATATATTATACGAAGTAGATTTAAAAAATAATAAACCTCTCTCGAACGGTTTTTTATCAAAAATCGTCATTTTTCCATCAAAATCTACTTGTGCAAAATTATAAAAAAATTTTGTAGTTTTTCTTCTTTTTTAACGTTTAATTAAATGATAAAAACCATTTTCTTTATACAGTTAATCCAGATTACGACTCACTGTATTTATGTTTGCCATCACTGAAGGATTTTTAATCACATAGATAAATCATTTACTTAAGTTTTAGTTGTCACTGATATCGATTCGATTATTTAATCAGCAGATTACATTTCATACGTATGGATCATTTGCGACCGAATCGATTATAATCATTCCGTTTATTTGCTTACCTATAGATATCAATAAAAAAACTGCTTAACAGATATTTCAGCTGTTAAGCAGTTTTTGACTTTTTAGTTCTTACTCATTATTTCTTATAATACAGTGTTCAATACTTCTCTTAAAGCACTTGTTGATTTGCTGAACATTGCTTTTTCTTCTTCGTTGATGGATAATTCAACAACTTCACGAACACCATTTTCGTCAACGATTGATGGCACACCTGTAAAGATATCTTTTTCGTTGTATTCACCAGTTAAGTAAGCAGATACAGGCAATACAGCTTGTTCGTTATTCAAGATAGCTTTTACGATACGTGCAGTACTCATACCAATACCATAATAAGTTGCTTTTTTACGATCAATGATCTCATAAGCAGCATTACGAACTTTATCAGCAATTACATCTAATTCGTCTTTTGCGATACGATGATCTTTTTCTACGATTTCAAAAACTGGTTTACCACCAACAGTTGTATGTGACCATGCAGCAACTTCTGAATCACCATGTTCACCTAAGATATAGCCGTGAACGCTACGTGGGTCTACTTTTAATTTCAATGCGATTTCTTTACGGAAACGAGTTGTATCCAATGTTGTACCAGTACCGATAACACGTGATGTTGGCAGGCCTGATTCGTTCCAAGCGATATATGTCAAAATATCTACTGGATTTGAAGCAACAACGATAATTCCGTCGAATCCTGATCCCATGATTTCTTTGACGATTTGGCGCATGATTGACGCATTTGTCTTAACTAAATCTAAACGAGATTGACCAGGTTTTTGGTTGATACCAGCTGTGACAACAACGATATCTGCATCTTTGCATTCTTCATAACCGCCTGACCATACAGCAACGTTTTCATCGCCCCAAGCCATACCATCTAAAAGATCCAGTGCTTCCCCTTCTGCTTTTTCTTGGTTCACATCGATCAAGACTAATTCATTAGAGATTCCTTGGTTGATCATTGCATAAGCGATACTTGTTCCAACAAAACCTGTACCGACGATTACTACTTTACGACTTGTTTTTTTCATGAATAAACAGCTCCTTTTTCATAACTATTTGTTACTTTCATGGAAATTATAGTCTTGTTTATTCATTTTATCAATATGTTAATTATAATAGCTGTTATTATAATTTTTGATGGAAACGAATTCCTAAATACGTACAACAGATAACTGATAAACGATTACACCCATGTACCCTGCCAACACAACTAAAAGTACTAACGCTATCACTAATGGAGCTACTTTAGCTCCACCTTTATCAAAGCTATACTTTTTCCTTGTACGCTTTAGAACTGAAAATAAAACCAAGCCAAAAATAATTAACCATAATAAAAAGCCAATCGCACCTAAAATCAATATCCCTTCATTTACGATTGCAATCCCTATATCCATTTGCTCTGCTCCCTCATTGTCACATCTAAAGTTTTGTTTTGTTATAAACGTTTTTCTTTACTTTGTCCGTATCAGTCAATCCTTTTTCATAATTTTCTTGGATCGTTTTCTTTTGTATTTTATAGGATGCAGCTAACTGTCTTTTAAATCGGCGTTTGTTTTTTCGTATACTGGTGCCTTTTAGATATTCATAGAACTGTTTGACGATAAAAATGAACAGATAGACGGCAAAAAAAGTGGATAATCCGTATCGGATGAGATACATAGCAACGAAGGTGGCAAAAATACCAGTTCCTTCATTTTGTGCTAAGACAGCAAATTCGCTTAAAAAAGTTATGATAAATGCAAAATTTCCCATGCTTCACCTCATTGTAAATAGTAAATAATTGCCGTATCATCCTTTGATTTCTTTAAAGAGATAGAAAATATCACTTACGATAGTTTTTATATTGCTGCTTCTGAAAACCCTTATTACTAGGTGCTTTACTCTTCGTACTTGAACTTGCGGACATCTTTTTGCTCAACAAAACAGTTAATAGAATCACGAAAAAAAGAGCACCTAATAATACAAAACGATACTTAGACAAATACATAGCGAACGCAGAAAATAAATCAGTTTGTCCAACAACGCTGTAAGCAGCTAAACCACTCAACCAAGCCTTTACCATTTTCATCTCCTCCTCCCTTCTTCAATCACATTATCTAAAGGATACAATAAAAGAAGTTTAAAAAAGGAACTGCTTTTTCTTATTTATGAAAAAACTGTTCCTTCTATATGTTTATTGGAAGATAAGAAATGAGTACACTAGTATCGGATATACCTTATGATATGTACCAAACAAAAGCCTATCTGTCTGACTAACCTATTGAAATGAGTGAATATTATTAAGAATAAGTCCAATGGTTCATCTTGGATAAAGTATGTCTTTTTGAGTGTCCTCTATTTTTTTCTGCCACGTATCCAATTAATAATGGATTCCCATCTCTGGACGCTAATCTTCCAAATTAGAAAGATCAGCGTATCTATCATCACTGTATGCTTACTAGTGAGTATTTATCAAATGAAGAGAAGGCACAAGTGGAAACAGCCACTACTAAAACATCTATTTATAGCAACTTATCTCCTATATAGTGCCATCAACTTTTTCCTGCTTCTCTTGATTGAGTTTAGTTAATACGCGGGTAAGACTTTGAATAGTCTTATCTGTTTTTTACATGTCAGACTGTTCTTCTTATCGGGGGTTTCTCCATTCATTGGGCGTACATGTTGAATACTTTTTGAATAATTTGAATAAAGAAGTGGTTTGTTTATATCCGATGCGATTAGCAATCTCTTCCAACGAAAAACTCGTTTCTTGAATCAATTCCAATGCAAAGTCAAATTTTTTTTGTAGAACCAATTCTTGAAAAGAAGCATCAAAATACATTTTCAATTTATTACTAAGGTAGACCGGATTGTAGCCAAAATGAGCCGCTGTTTCTTTTAACGTACAAGAAGTAAAATGCTTATCGATATAATCCAATATACCAAGCACCTCGTTTTCTGCGTATCCATCTGCTGACGAAAAGGTTTGCTGTTCTAATAAATGAGTCAATTCGATTAGTAGTAGTGATATATATAGGTTTAGTGAACGGATTTTATGACTGTATGTATCAAAATAAATCAACAGCATATTTTCAATCAAATGCGTCAAACGACTCGCTTTTCCGCCATGAAAATGAATGAATTGCGTATGTTCTCACTTTTCTTTTGCTGCATTGATCAAAAAAGAAGAAAGCAGATTATTGGTGCTTGCCAAATGGTTCAATATTTCTGTAGATAAGGTCTCTTCCTTTAATAAGATGTTGATTAAAATATCCTCTTGCCCTGTGTATTCAATTCTTTGAGTAGCTTCTTTATCAATGATTACCACGTCACTTTCTTCCATATCCACCCTTTCCCCATTGATGACCTGTGAACATCTTCCGCTATACATATAATTGATCTCAACAAAATCATGTGTATGCTCAGGAACTTCCGCATATCGACGGTGTTTACTGATATGAATATTTCCGTTTTGAAATAAATCTCCTCGGTGGATTTTTGGTGGTGTCTGAAGATGATAAGCTAAGTTTAAGTCATTGACATTCTTTCCTTGTTCACGCTGCAGAGTTTCGATTGATTCTTCATTACGCAAAAAAGTGTCTAATTCAGCTAGTTCCAATTGACTTCCTCCTTCTTGTAAGCAGTTTCTTTCGCTTATTAGTTTACGCTGTACTGCAATTATATGCAAAGCTATTTTGGGTTTCACAAAGACTTTCTATGGTTGGGACATGAATTTCCTGTGGTTCCGCTATTGAGTGAAGAGCTACTTCATACTATATTTTTGATAAGCGCTTACAAAAAGTGAAAGGAATATGTGTATGAATAAAAAAATGATGAAATTTTCTCTACTGTCAGTCTCTCTTATTTTGACTTCTGCTGGTGCGGTCACATCAGCGATTCCCAGTATGTCAGCTACTTATGCCACGCGTTCTTTATCTGCTGTTGAATTATTAACGACTGCTCCATCTTTTATGGTCACTATTTTCGTTTTGTTTAGTAGTTTTATTGCTAGGAGAATCGGACAAAAACAGACTGTGATCATCGGGTTAGTGATTGTATCGATTTGTGGTGTCCTCCCCCTCTTCTCGCAAAGTTACAGTATCGTCTTAGCTTCACGAGCTGGGCTAGGCATTGGCTTCGGATTGATCAATTCTTTGGCAGTCAGCATGATTGCTGCCTTTTATCACGGAGATGAACGTGCATCTATGATTGGTTTTCAAAGTGCATTTCAGGGATTTGGTGCAGCTCTAATGACATTTGTTGCAGGACAACTAGTACAGTTCGGCTGGCAATATACTTTTTTAGTCTACGCCATCAGCTTACCTATTTTAATCTTGTTTGTTTTGTTTGTTCCTAGACCTGAAACAACTAAGATTCAAGTACAAGGCACAGCTTCAGCAAGACAAGTAATCAAAACAAATCCCCAAATGATTAGTTATGGTATTTTTCTCTTACTGATCATCGTGATATATAACGCTGTCTCAATCAAATTAGCCACAGTCTTGACGACCTATTCTCTAGGAGACGAAACCAATGCAGCGAATATCTTGACCATCATGCAGTTGGCAAGTATGGCCGCCGGAGTTTGTTTTGGCTGGCTTCAGGTAAAAGCATATCGTTATATGCTTACTCTTTCTTTACTACTGATGGGTATTGGCTTTGTATTGATTGCCAGTGCCATGAATCTGTATGTGATTGGATTTGGCGCGATTTTAACTGGGATATCTTTTTCGTTATTCATTCCTTATTTATTCAACCAAGTGAGTATCCAAGCGCCTAAGCATGCGGAGAATTTCAATACCTCGATCTTACTAGTTGGCGCTAATTTAGGCACTTTCATTGCACCATATGGTTTGCTTTTCCTCTCTTTTGTTTCTCTTGGAAGTAAGACACTTGCTGTTTTCGTTAATGGCAGTATCTTGCTGTTGATTAGCGCGCTTGTTAGCGTTCTAGTGGTATACAGGACGAATAGAAAGTCAGTAATAAGAGTAGATGAAGAAATAAAAGAACAATTGACAACAAAATAATTTTGATGGAGGTCGCGCAAAATGACAAATGAAAAATCACAAAATAGATGGCTTTGGTATCCTGGAGACTTTGAGATCCGCCATGGACTGCTACAAAATTTCCAACGAGAAGAACGAGGTTTCGACTGGCCGGCGTACTGGTACATGGATGATTGTCATCGGAACGTCAAGTTTAAGAGATATTACTTTCTTGATCATCCTTCCATGTTCAAAGTGACGATCCAAGGAGTTGGGTACGTAGAAATTAATGGGGAAAAGCATCCATCTGGAAAATGGCTGACTTGTCCGGCTGGCAAAGTAAAAATCCGGATCTTCGTTGGACATACATCTGGGCTACCAGCGATGTTTATCGAGGGAGATGAAATAAAATCAGATATCGGCTGGACAGCAAGCAACTTTATTGAAGAATACCCAGCTGGTTGGAGTCCACTCTATGTCGATATCGCTAAAGATCCAAATCAAATCTATTATCAAAAAGAATGTGTCCATCTAGTTACTGAAAGGGAAGTTAATGGAGGAGTCTTATTCGATTTTGGACGAGCAGTGAATGGCTGTGTAGAACTAATGTCTCTGGACGATCCTATCGAATCCATCACTCTATGTTATGGAGAGTCCGATGTAGAAGCTATGGATATCGAGTATTGTTACTATAAACAAATTGGAATGACAAGAAAAATGAAAGCTCGTAAACGCGCTTTTCGCTATTTGTTTATACCAGAGGTTTCTACTGGAATGGTTCAACTTCAAGTTTTTCATGAATTTTTATCTCTTTCGAAACAAGCTACTTTTTCAAGCGATTCTTCTTTATTGGATCAGATCTGGTCAGTATCAGAAGAAACTTTCAAGTTATGTAGTGATTTGTTTTTTATCGACGGTATCAAACGAGATCGCTGGATTTGGTCTGGAGATGCGTATCAATCATTCATGATCAATCAATATCTTTTCTTTGACGAGGAAATCAATAAGCGAACGATATTCGCATTAAGAGGACAAAATGAAATCAAGCAACATATGAATACGATTGTCGACTATTCGATCTTATGGCTGATTGGCATCGAAAACCACTATATGATGACGAAAGACCGCGAATTTTTACGCATTGTCTATCCTAAGATGCAATCCTTGATGAGGTACTTGATGGAACAAACGAATGAATTAGGGTTTATTTATGGAAGAGAAAAAGATTGGATCTTTATTGATTGGTCTGAAATGGATAAAGAAGGAACGCTTGCTGCAGAACAAGTCCTATTACTGAAAGCCTACCACTCTATGATCACTTGCGGAGATATCTTAGCTGAAACATATGGAGAGGCTGAAATTTATCCTACTGATCTCTATCAAGAAAAATATCAGGTATTGAAACAAAACCTATTTGACTACTTTTGGGATGAAGAACTTGGCGCTTTTATCGATTGCTATGAATCTGGGAAAAGAAATGTGACGCGTCATGCGAATATTTTCGCTGTTTTATTCGATTTTGCTAACAAAGAACAACAGCAATCGATTTTAAAGAAAGTCTTATTGAATGATACTATCACACAGATTACTACACCCTATTTTAAATTCTATGAACAAGATGCCTTATGCAAACTCGGACAGACGGAAATCGTCTACCAAACGATTCTTGATTATTGGGGAGGGATGTTATCTCATGATGCGGTAACTTTCTGGGAAGAATACGACCCTACTCAAACAGGAAATGAAAAGTACAGTATGTACGGAGATCCTTATGGAAAAAGCTTATGCCACGCATGGGGAGCAAGCCCAATCTATCTTTTAGGACGCTATTTTATCGGTTTGTATCCAACAAAGCCAGGTTATGAAGAATTTATGATACAACCTAATCTAGATTCATTTGAAACACTGAATTGTACGCTACCTATCAAAGATGGAATGATTTCGCTGGAAAAAACAGAAGATAAGATCGTGATTACTTCTGATAGAACAGGCGGAACAGTGAAAATGAATGGTAAAAGTTATCCTCTTCTAGCAAAACAGCCACTTGTCTTAACAAGCCATTCAATAATAAATGCATAAAACAAAAAACTGCTTGCGACATATCAGAAAACATTCGATCGTCTTCTGATATTGTCCAAGCAGTTTTTATTTTGAAACTTGCTTAATTCTGTTCTTTAGAAACAATGTTTGTTCTTTTTCCGGCAAAAAGAAAGCTAGATAATACGACAAGTAAAAAGAAAGCGATGATTCCGACTGTCAATGCCATTTGACCGTATTCTCCTAGTTTCCCAAGTACAAGTCCTGGTACTAGATAATCAGTATCGGCAAATGTAGAAGAAGCGATTTTAAGATCTCCTAATACCGGAAGGATAAATAATGGCAACCAACTAATCAATAAGCTATTGAAAGCAGAACCTAATACCGCCCCTCTTCTACCGCCAGTCGAGTTGCCGAAAACACCAGAAGCAGCTCCGCAGAAGAAATGGCCAACTACTCCAGGGATGATAACTGTAGTCTGTAAGCCTATCATGGCAAACATCGATAGTGTTCCTACAAAGAAGCTGACAAAAAAGCCAATCAATACAGCATTAGGTGCATATGGAAAAACGATAGGGACATCTAACGCTGGTTTAGAATCAGGTACAAGTTTTTTAGCGATTCCTTGGAATGCTGGAACGATTTCTGCCAACACCATCCCAACCCCTTGAAGGACGATAACAAACCCTGCTGTAAATGTTCCAGCTTGGATCAATGCAAAGATTACAGCATTATCTCCATTGCTTAATTCTCTTTCAACAAATCCAGGACCTGCTAATAAGGCAAGTGCGACATATACGATTGACATCAAGAGCATGATCGATACAGTAGAATCTCGCAAAAAACTGAAACTTTTAGGAATCTTTATGTCCTCCGTAGAGCGGTCTTTATTTCCAAAGAACTTACCGATCCACCCGCTAGACGCGTAACCGATATTGCCGGTATGTCCTAGCGCAACTTGGTTGTTCCCAGTAATGTTTTTCATGAATGGTTGACAAAGTGCGGGCGTAATAGTTAATAGTGTTCCTTCAAAAATCCCTCCTAATAAGATCATCCACACGTTTGCAGTAAATCCAGCGCTTACTAAAATGACTGCTGTCAGACAAGAAACATAAAGCATCGCTTGACCTGTAAGAAAAATAAATTTATATCTTGTGAATCGAGCAAGTAGAATATTCACGATCATCCCTACTAGCATGATCAAGGCAGTAGGTGTCCCGAATTGTTGTAAAGCAATCGCCACTACTGCTTCATTACTTGGAACTACACCTTGGGTATGCAGAGCCGTTTGGAACATCGAAGCGAAAGGGGTTAATGAATTACTGATCAGCCCAGCACCGCCAATCAATACTAAGAACCCGACAAATGTTTTAATGGTTCCTTGGATCACTTCTGAAAATTTCTTTTTTTGCAGAACAAGCCCAAGCAGTGCAATCAGAGAAACGAGGATGGAGGGCTGACTGACGATTGAAACAAACAAATTCAACAATTTATCCATTGATATTTCCTCCCTTGAATCATTTTTATTCTTTTGACAAAATCTGTTCTACTTTTACTTTTACTTCATCACTATCGATGATCGATTGCAACGGCACGAGTTTTTCATCCGGTATAGAAGTAAGTGTATCTTTCAAAGAATGTTCAATGAAGAAATAATCCGCCATATCGCTAGATACACTCCCAATATCCGTATGACTTACTTCGAAATCGTCCACATCTGCTCCAAGATCTGCAAGAGCTTGTTTGATGTTCATCTCTACCATAAAACTTGTTCCTAATCCACTTTGACACACTGCAAAAATTTTCATGTTATTCGTCTCCCTTTTTTATGATTGCTAGTATTTCTTCTTTTGTTGAGGCTTGTAATAGCTGTTGAAGATTTTGTTTATTAGAAAGCAGCTTGGTTAAATTTGCCAACGCTCGAAGATGTGCCTCGTTATCGATAGCGGCTAAACAGATAAATAAGCTGATGGGATGAGCAGGATCATCGATTAGATCAACTGGTTGTTGAAGTTTCAGCAAAGACATCCCTACTTCGTTTACACCGTCTTCCGGACGAGCATGCGGCAGTGCGATGTGGTCGCCGATGTGGATAAACGCACCATACTGCTCCACACGTTCAATCATCGCTTTGATATAACTCTTCTCTATTTTATTCTTTAATAATAGTGGCTGTGCGGCAAGTGTGATTGCTTCTTGCCATTTTTTTGGTTGATCGGATAATTGGATCATTTCTTCTGTTAATAATTCAGATAGCATAGGACGTTGATCCTCCTTCTTTTCTAAAAGTTTGTTCATTTTACGATTTAAGACTTGATAGAGCTTTTCTTCATCTACACCTTCTTTTAATTCGATATATGGAAGTAGCGCAGCTAGCAATTCTTGAGCAGAAGGCATGGAGAATCCTGGTATCAGCCAATCTCTTTGTACTTGATTGATCAGCTGGTTTTTTTCCAAGTCAGTCATGATTGGTTGTAGGACATACAGTGACTTTTTCTTATTCGTAAGCGTGAGAGTCACAGTAGAAAAAACAATATCGTAAGAAGTTTCATCAACCTCGTGCAAGCGATCAGCTGAATTGGTCTCTGTAAAAAGGATCATCGGGAATAATTGCTGAAGTTCGCTTTTTAAGATCAATGAAGAGCTAATGCCACTTGGACAGACGATCACGGCTCTTATTTTTCTGTTTCTTTCTTCTTCATCTACTTTTCTTATTTCTCCGCCGAATAGTATAGTGAAAAAACCAACCTCTTCTTCAGGGATGCTCTTCCCTATCCGTTTTTCTATCGGACGCAATGCTTTTCTTGTCATTTCATAGATGGTAGCATATTGATGTTTGATTTGATCAATCATCACATTAGGCAAGTAAAAAGAATAAGAAATACGAAAATAGGCAGGTACCAAGTGATAAAAGACATTCATCAATAATTCACGAAATGAATCAAATTCTATGGCCATCAGGAATTCCATGCGATGGATGACTTCTGAAGAACATTCCAGCAAAAAATCAAGCGCAGGCTCCTGGATATCTCCTTCAACAATGGAGGCTAAGCAAAGAGAGAAAAATAGAATCTCTGACTCTAGATGTTCGGAATAGCCTAAGCCAGTCAATACATGTCGACTGATGTCATTGATTGCAAGAGAAGCTAAAAGTTCAGCATCTTTTACCTTTTCTACAGATATTTTCCCCATTCGATTAGTGGTCAAACTTAAATAATACGCTAACTCATCCATTCGATTGGGTGCAAAGCGTAGATCTGATAGAGAGATTGTGTTATCTAACAAATCTCTAGCTTTTGCATAACAATCAAGAGAAAGCATTGCGTTTAAATACGTGAGACCAAATCTTCCAGCAAGCGATTGCATTAAAAGAGCGGTGCGATTTTTTGCTTCCTTTCTCAATATTACTTCTGCCCCCAGTAGCCTAAAGCCTGCTTTTCTAGTATATGTCAGCTGACATTCTTCCCCTTCTAATTCCTTTCTTACTTTTTTGATATCCGATAGGACTGTTCCTTTAGAAACCTGAAGAAAGTCTTGAAAATGAAATACAGAAATAGGTATGGTATTCGAATAGACCATCAAATAAAGAAGATCTCTACGCTCTTGTTCGGTGTACACCGCTTCAAAGCGAGTGATATTCACGTATTTTTCTGCCCAGTCGATCGCTCGAAATTTTTTCAGACGGATATGGGTCTCATCCATATATTCGGCAAAGGGAGCTAGTTGGTTAATTGCCTCGTCTATATTTACTTCGATGATCTCGGCTGCTTTTTCTAGACTGATTTCTCTGGGTGTTTTCAGGAGATAACTAATTTTGTAATTCACAGCGCTGTTCACCTCCTATTTGTATTCTAGTATGATACCGCTTTTAAAGCGAGGATTGTTTGGTACAACTTACAGTTAGATTTTTTTTACGACTGTACTAAACGACCTCTATCGAGTTACATAAAAAAAGCAGGTGACCAAATGGCTCCCTGCTTTTATGAATTAATGATGATCGTGTTTATTTTTTGAAGTCAGTTCTTCAAATTTTTCTTTGACCTCTTCAACCGCTTTTTCGATATCTTTTTCGAGGTGATTAGGTTCGTTAGATTCTGATTCTTCTTCTACGGAATTTGAACCAGATAAAGCTGTTTCTTTGTTTTCTGTTTCACCGGAGTTTGTACCAGCTAATGATTCTTCTTTATCTTCTGTTTCACCAGAATTAGTACCTGCTAAAGCTACTTCATCTTCCGTTTTAGGGGCCATTGAACCTCTTAATCGTTTGTGTTTTTCACCATCATAATTTGTCATATTGGTTCCTCCTAGTAATTCTATACTTTTTCATCGTACAATAAGACAGTTTGTGCGTCAAAAAACAAACCCGATTCTTACAAATATGTCATGTTTTCATCTTTTATTTTCTGATTCTTGAATGTCTTTGATTCCTTCTTCCAAAATTTTCATCTGTAAGATTGTTTCTTCATCTTTAATGACTTTTTCAGCGCCATTGACTAATGTCTCGTAAATGCCTTCGTAGACGCGACTATAATCACCGACCTCGGAAATCACTTTTTCTTCATGATAATCCCCTTGTTCATCTATATAAGTCAATACACCGTAGTGTTCGGGCAAGTCGATCCCAAAGTCTTCATGATCAGGCATATAAAACATTTTAAGATGTTCTTCTTGCCGATCTTTCGTTTGTTTCACGAACATCCCCTTTTTTCCATAAACGACGAAACTTGGACGTTCTTTTATACGGAAATAACTGGATTTTATCGAAATTTTCATGTTTCCGTAGAAAAAGTCCAAATCGAAGTAATCATTCATTCGTCCTTTCCCTAATAGTTGACGAACATCATAGAGGATATCATCTGGTTCGTCGAAATAAGAAAGAACTTGGTCTACTGTATGACAAGCATGTCCATATAAATAGCTGTTTGCAGTAGAAAATTCATGTGTATTTTCTGGTACTTCCGGTCTGAAATAATCGTAATGCATTTCTACTTCTAAAATATCCCCTAATTTCCCGCTTTCGATTACTTTTTGGACTGTCAAGAAGTCAGAATCGAACCGTCTGTTTTGGTAACATTGGATAAATAGCCCTTTTTCTTTTGCTAATGCAAATAACTCTTCTGCTTCCTTTGAGGTTTCTGCAAAAGGTTTTTCTACCAATACATTCTTTCCATGTTCAAGTGCCATTTTTCCATATTCATAATGAAATTGACTTGGTGTAGTAATGACAACTAATTGGATCTCAGGATCATTCCAAAGATCAGACAACTGATCGGTATATTCGATGTCTTCAAATGTTTCCCACACTGGTTTAGATGGGGAAAAAATTTTTTTGATATTGATTTTGTCCGTAAGTTTTCTTGAAAATGGCAAATGATAGCGATTTGTACTCTTTCCATTGCCGAGATAAGCGATTGTAAGCATGATTTGTGCCTCCTTTTATTGTTGTTTTCAGTATATCTTAGAAAAATATAGAAGGTGTCTATAATAGCTATTCTGGCAAAAAAGTTCAGAAAAACATTTGTTATCATTTGGTTTGGTGAAATTTATGTTCAAAGTAAGGTAAAAAATCAAAAAGAGAGTGGCGGAACCAAGCATTTATCAGTAAGATAGAATTTGGAGGTCAGATCATGCTTATTGAAGAAAAATTAACCAAACAAGAGTTGTTTACCACGACAGAGAAACGGATCGCTGATTATATTCGGAGGAATATCGAAGCCACAGTTTACATGACGATTGAAGAATTAGCAAAAGCTACGTATACTTCCCATTCAGCTATCATTCGTTTATGCAAAAAAATGGGCTTCAGCGGATTTAAAGAATTTCGTTTCGAACTAGGACGGGAAGTTCATCAATTGATTGCCCAGTTTAATCAAACGATTGATCCTAATTTTCCTTTTTCAAGTGAAGATAACACACAGCAAATTGCAAAGAAAATGGCAGATTTGTCGATCCAGTCAATAAAAAAAGCGCAATTGCAGATCGAGCATCAAGATTTGGAAAACATCAGTAAAGTATTGAACAACGCACAGCGAATTTTTCTTTTTGCAAAAGGTGATTCCCAAATCACGGCAAGGAAGTTCCAGAATAAAATGGTCAAGTTGAATAAATTTTTGATCTTGGCCGAAGAATATAGCGATTCTTCTTGGAATGCAGCCAATTTGACTAGTGAGGATTGCGCAGTTTTTATTAGCTACAGCGGTCGTATTCATCATTATGAACGGATAATGACCTATCTAAAGCATGTAGGAGCTCCAATATTATTGATTACCGGAAATCAGCATTCAGAAATGGCCAAACAGGCTGATATGTGTCTTGTTATATCGCAGGAGGAATATGATTTTGCTAAAGTAGCGACTTTCTCCTCTCAAATTGCCTTCGATTACGTATTAAATACGTTATTCTCAGTGATATATTCTCAAAATTTTGAAGAGAATATCCGCAACTTGAAAAACAAACAAGAATTGATGCAAAAAGGCCTTCTTAAAGAATATCGGAAAAATTGAGATAAGCTTTCTTTGATATCGTTATAAAGGTTCTGTTGCAAAGCGTCTCTAGCTAAAGATAATTTCCTTAAGCTTACTATCGATCAAGCCGGGATGCCTAGTAATCCTTTGATTTCAAGACACACTGAAAAACCAAAAAGGGACCCTTCTTTTCGGCTTTTCTTATATAGTCCTCGAATGGTTTCCATCCCTTTGATCGTGGTCGCAGCGGTACGTAAGCTTCGATAGAATTTATTTCTACGCTTGATCGGTCGATGATCTTGTTCAATCAAATTGTTTAAATATTTTACGGTTCGATGTTCTGTATGTTGATAAAACCCATGATTCTGCAACTTTTTGAAGGCACAGGAAATCGACGGTGCTTTATCAGTAACGAGAACCTTTGGTTCTCCAAAATGGTTGAACAGTCTCTTTAAGAACGCATACGCAGCTTGTGTATTGCGTTTTTTTCGTAACCAGATATCTAAGGTTAAGCCATCTGCATCGATGGCTCGATACAGATAATGCCACTTACCTTTAATTTTGATATAGGTTTCGTCCATCTTCCATGAATAAAAAGACTGCTTGTTTTTCTTTTTCCAGATCTGATAAAGTAACTTTCCGTATTCCTGAACCCAACGGTAAATGGTTGTATGACAGACCTCAATGCCACGATCATAGAGAATTTCTTGAACTTCACGATAACTGAGGTTATAGCGAAGATAATAACCGACAGCCACAATAATCACGTCTTCTTGGAATTGTTTTCCTTTAAAAGGGTTCATATCTTCGTTCCTCCCGGGTCATTTTAGTTAGATTTTACACTAAAAGATCTTGATTGAAAAACTTTGCAACAGAACCCCATATTGATTTTGTCTGTGATACCGCTATCTGCTAAAGTATCGACAAAACGATCGACACCGATTTTTACTTCACCGATCCGATCATTGTCGTTCATACTTCCTGACCAGTCTACGACCAATACGAGATCAAGAGGTGTGATATCTTTTTGTACATTTCCACGGGCATTCAAATAAACATCAAATAATCCAGGTGTAGTTGTCTCCTTTGCAAACTTACGTATCGCATAGTCTGCTTGATTGCCTGTTCCCCCGTATTCGATATACGAATGAGTCCGATCATTAGGATCTCCATCCCAAGAATTTATCCCATCCCATTGATTTGATCCATTTTTATTACCTTGGTGATCAAGAACATTTGTATTTCCTGTAGGTTGCCAATTGGCTTTAGGATAAGTGCCTTGATCATCTGTCGTATACTCTGTAGAAATCGTCTGGTTAGTTGAAACAGTCACAGCCGGCAAAGACAATCTAGGCAATGTAAAGGGGCTGACAGAATTTTCATTTTCTTCTGATACTCCTTCTTTTGTTTCGTCTGTATTTGATGTTGACACTTCTGTCTCTTTCTTGTGTTCTTTCGCATCAGTAATGTCATACTCTTTATTATCGACGATCAGCTTATTTGTCTGGCTATGATAAAGTGTTGGATCGATTGGAAGACTTAGATTGATCGTTTGTTTAGTATTTGGTGAGATTTCCAGCATGGTTTTCCCGCTTTTTACCTGATAAGCATAGCCATCTCCTTCCTTTCTTTCCACATCACTTAAGTAATTCTCAACTAGACCAATTTCCTTCTCTACCTTTTTTGTACTGTTGTTATTCGCATTTAGTTTGACGTTCAGTGCTTTTTTCCCAGATTGATCTGAAGTGATTTCAGCTGAAATGATTTCTAACATTGTTGGATTATCTGCAGCTTCTGCTATTGCAGTTACAGGCAGGATGTTCGATAAACTCAATAATATCAGCACAAAAACAACTTTCAGCTTCTTCCCTGTGGTCGTCATTTTTCCCCTCCTTTTTCTTTTTTTCTGTTTTGACGTGAATAGTGAAAATTATTAAAATAAACAGGCGTTACATAATTTTATTTATTTTAATATGATAATTATTATACGAAGGGCGCTAAAGGGAATCACACCAATTTTCATACCAATTGGTTTCATTTATGAAGTTGATTCCTTCGATTATTGAGCGTTTCATTGAAAGAAAAGGGTTGAGGGAGAAAAACATATGATCAGGTTGTTGGAAGGAAACTATAGAAAGATGGAAAAAATCATTCGAATTCTGTCCATTTCTGACAAGTGGATGACTAAAAAAGAACTTGCCAAACGAATTGGTAGTTCAGAATCTACATTTGTAAGGTATATCGAAGAGATCAAAATCCGCTGGGGAACGGATATAACGATTCAATCTTCACAAAAATTGGGGTATCGTCTTGAACATTTGAATGTACCAGCTTATTTAAATGTTCTGATGGAAATCTCACAAAGTTCTACAAATAGTCGTCTATTAAATGAAATCATTGTCAATCCGGGCAAAACGATCGAGTATTATTGTGAAAAAATCTCGATTAGTCGTTCTTCTTTTACGCGTAAGTTGAAACAATGCAATCAAATTTTAGAAAGCTATTTATTAAAAGTAATCGTCGATCAAGGGTTTCAGTTGACTAGCCTGAAAAGTGAGCTCCAGCTGCGTATCTTTGTCACCTTTTTCTTTTTAAGTTACTACGGAAGACGCACGTTGCCATTTCCAATCGAAAAAAAGAAGATCAAAGAAATTATGGTCAAGAATAATTGTCAGTTGAATTTGTTTCAGGAAGAAAGTCCTTATGAGCAATCTTTCTTTATTATGTATTTTGTTGTGCATCTTATGCGGGAATCACAAGGAAATTCATTCGAATGGAAAGCTGGAGACTCTTATGTACAGTTGATAAATATCGATAAAAAAGACTTTTTGATCTTGAAAAATCTTTTAGGGAAATTGAAGTACAGCAGCTATATAAAAGTAGTGAACTATTTTGTCAATACGATTTTTTCGGAATTTTCGGAGAAAGAAAAAAATGAAATCAGTGAACAAATACGAAGAAATATATCCTACTGTTCATTTTCATCTGCTGATTGCAAAGAAAAAAACGAAGAATTTGTTGTTCGACTCTTAACTCAAATTTATTTTTTCTCACGTATCTTCCCATACGACACGACTCATTTGACGATTCGCGCCACTTACTTTGCAGAACAGATGCAACATCGCCATATACGTCTATATGCTGGATTTCGTGCAGAACTTCAATTTTATTCCACCCTACTGAATCGAAATTTGATTTGTTATTTATCTAGCTATATATTTTGGATGCTTATCGGTAATCCTGAAATACACCATTATACTTCAGATAAAAAAATACTAATCGTCAGTGATTTAAGTCTTCGACATAGTCGATACATTGAAAAATATGTCAGTGATGTTCTTGCTGTGCATAAGATTCACTCTGAAACAACTGCTATCACTGAAGATCAACTTTCGAAGTACAATCTTCTTGAGTATGACCTGATCGTCACGAATCAACCAATTCCGAATACCCATGTTCCTTATATGTTGATTGATGATAGTGTGTCATTCGCAAATGAAGAAGAACTGATCCGCTTATTTGAACTATAAACAATCAAAAAACAGCTATGTATACTCTACTATCCTGATAAAAATATCAGGACAAATAGACATAGCTGTTTCTTTTTATTGTATACCTTCAGCAATCCAACGAGATTTATGGCGAAAGTCTTTTAACAACTCTTCTTTTGTCCAATTATTTGCAATGAGATCCGTCAATGTGTTCATTACGAGGGACATGGAAAAGTATAGGAAACTAACTGCTTCTTCCGACGATTGAATGGAGAAATGATTGATTCTTAATAATTCCAGCCATTTTTTGTTCATTGGAGAATCAGCCGATAGTTCTCTACGTTTGGTTGTCTGCTGATCATTTCGCTGGGTTAACAAGTATAACCTTTGCCAATAGATACTTTCGTGATCTAAGTCGCAGCACCTCTCTAAATATTTTTCGATCCCCAAAAAGAAATGTTGTTTGTTTTCGCTAATGAATTTTAAGATATCTTGATGGACTATGTGAGAACTGCTTTTGATCGTATACAAATAAGCATCTTCCAAATCTTGAAAATATTTATAAAAAGCACCGCGCGACATCCCCATTTTGTCAACAATCTCTGAGACTTTGACTTGGCTGATGTGCTGTGAGCAAAATATCTCCAGTAATAGGTCATCGATTCTCTGTTTCTTTGCGTTCGATAAATTGAAAAAAGTTTCTTTTGGCATCCACATCTCTCCTTTATCTCTGATTATACGTGGATAGCCCTTCATTGTCATGAAGGATTCATTCCTTCTTTTTCTCTTCTTCTGTCAAGTACCCATCTTCCATTCGATAAACGCGATCACTCCATTGAATCATACGGACATCATGAGTAACCATAATAGTCGCTTTTTGTTTCTCATGAGCTTCTTTAACTAGTAATTTGACGACTTCATATGCATGATCTGTATCCAAACTAGCTGTTGGTTCGTCTGCTAAGATCAAGCTTGGCTCATTATATAAAGCGCGAGCAATTGCCACTCTCTGTCTTTCTCCACCAGAAAGGTCTTTAGGATAACTATTTTTAAGTGACTGGATATCTAAAGATTGCAGCAAGGAATCGATTTTTGTTAAATCTTCTTTTTTTGAAGTAACTTGGTCAACTAGTTCAAATTGTTCCTTTACCGTTAAAAAAGGAATCAAATTAGAGCTTTGGAGAATAAATCCAATTTCTTTAAAGCGTAAATCTGCTCGTTTTTTTTCTGGAAGCTCAGTTAGAGAGTGACCGTTGATCACTATTTCTCCGGAAGTCGGTGTTTGCAATCCTCCTGAAATGGTAAGGAAAGTACTTTTACCTGAACCAGAAGGACCAATGATGCTGACGAATTCTCCTTCCTTTACATAAAAATCAATTGCTTTCAAAGCTGAGACCTTTGTATGACCAGAACCAAATGTTTTGGTAACTTTTTTCATCGTTAATATTTTTTTCATTTTTATTAACCTCCTATTGCTGTAATTGGGTCTACTTTGGTTATCGTACGTATCGAAAACAATCCGCCTAGCATTGCGACAATGATCAAAATCCCACTATATAGCAACCATTGTGACCAAAAAACAGCAAAAGGCATCGCGCTTGGTAAAATCAGACTAGTCAAATAAGCAAACAAAAGAGCAAGCAGAACGCCTACCACCCCAACAATAAAGGACTGTGCTACTAAAGATTTAGCGATGAAGAAATTTTTAATCCCTTGTGCTTTCATTACTCCAAAAATAGCAGTCTTCTGAAGTGTCATCACGTACATGAAAATACCGACCACGGCAGCAACCACTAAGAACAAAAAGTATATCATCGCATTTAAGGTCATATTTTGGGCAGAATAGCCAGGAATACTTTCAATGAATGTCCCAATAGTTAATAACTGTAGATCCTTCGATGTTTTTTCTTTCGAAATTTTAGCTGAATCCTTTATTACGATCCCATTGATCGGCTGTTCTTCTTCAGAAGCAAACGGCTGTTTTCCATACTTCAAAGCAGTCCACGTATCTAGGGATGCATAGATGACGGGAGAAACTGTGTAATAAGTTTCAGGAAAGATACCGACAATCGTCAAAGGATCGTCGTAACTGCCAATTTTGATCGTATCTCCAATTTTATAGCCTGAATCAGCCAGATTTTGAGAGATGATGATTTCATTCTTTGTTTTAAATTCATGCCCTTTCGTGAGTTTTGGTAATAAAAATGCTTCTTTCGTTGTGCCGAAAACTGTAACATTTTCTTTATTTTTTCCTTTGATTGCTCCGCTGTACAATCCGATTGGTGCTTTCTCTCCTCCTTCAATGTATTTCAGATCTCCTCTTGTTAATTGTGAAGCTGCAAATACTTGATTTGCATCCTCCGACAAAACAATCTCTTGTGCGTCCCAATCATCGATTGCTTTTTTAAACTCTTCTGAAAGTCCATTCGCTAGTCCTGACAACATGAATACGACATACGCAATCAAGAACATAATACCGACGATCAAGCCATATCGTAATTTAGAATAGCGAATTTCTTTGATAGCTAGAAACATTTGTTTTTCCTCCCTATGATAGATTGATAGTGACAAAATGTCACTCGTTGAATAGTGTAACTTCAAAGTGACATTTTGTCACTTATGTTGTTTTTTTCTTATCAATAAATTGTCTAAGACATCTTTCGATAAAACCTTAACATGAGTCATAAAAAATTTATTTAAGTCTTATTTATGCTTTCCATGATAAACTAAAGTGACCAAATGAATGAGGTGGGAAAATGATTAAACTGTTAGTAATAGAAGACGATAAAGTATTATCAAACAATATAAAAGAAATACTCACAACAATTGGTGAGATAACACAAGTTTATAACGGTAGTGAAGGACTGTTTGAGTTGGAAAGCGGTGTTTATGACCTTGCAATCTTGGATTTGATGATGCCGGAAATGAATGGTTATGAAGTCCTAGCAAAGTTACGGAAAGAAAAAATACAGACTCCTGTATTGATTTTGACAGCAAAAGATAGTTTGGAAGATAAGATTGAAGGATTTGAACGTGGTGCAGATGATTATCTGACAAAACCGTTCTATCGAGAAGAATTGATCATGCGCGTGAAAGCATTATTGAAACGATCGATTGGTCTCTTTGATGAAAACATTCTGAAGTATAAGGATATCAGTTGTGATCTAAAAAGTAATGAAGTATTGTACAAAGAACAAGTTTTGCCCATACAAGGAAAAGAGTTTGAATTACTCGTTTATTTTTTACAAAATAAAGGAATCATTTTGACAAAAGAGCAGATATTTGATCGGATCTGGGGATTTGATTCTGATACGACGATTACAGTTGTTGAAGTTTACATGAGCAATTTACGGAAACATCTACGCAGTACTGGACTAGATAAAGAAATCAAAACTTTACGTAATGTTGGTTATATATTGCAAGGGGTGTGATGCAATGAATGGAGATATTACGCGTAAGCAACGTAGCCGTTTTTTTATAACGAATGTAGCTGCATTTGCTTTGATCTTTTTTCTTCTGGGGTTCATTACTTTACAGATATTGAACCAATCTGCGTATAGAGAAACGGATCTTTCATTAGAGAAAACAGATTTTGATTCTCGGACAGTACAATTAGAGATACAAAGGTATCAGCAAGGTGATCCCTTTTTGAACCCGAATCAAATGGAACAAAACAGAACAAACATGGAACAACCATTGATGGAACCATCAAATGACCGATTTAACACTCAAGTGATCTTGTGGTCTGAAAATGGTGAGATATTGAATAAGGCAGCTATTGGTGGACGCTTCAATCAGATCAAAGAATTAAAAATGGATACAAAAAATCTGAATACCATCCAAAATATTGAATTAAATGAAGAAAACGACTCGTCTACCCTCTCCTTCCGCTCGATAACGAAAAAAGCAGAGACGAATCAAGTTGGTGTTGCCTATATCCAAATTTTAGAAAATACAAATCAAATCAAAAATTCATTAGCAACTTTTCGCACAATTATGATTTTGTGTATGGTTGTTTTCTGGCTTATCTCAATTGGCATTAGTTATTACTTGTCTAGTCTAAGCATGCGCCCTATCATTCTTTCTTGGAGAAGACAAAAAGAATTTGTCGAAAATGCTTCTCATGAATTACGTACACCGTTAACGATTATTCAAAATAGTTTGGAACATCTATTTACCAAACCTGATCATACCATCATTGAGGAATCTGAAAGTATTGCTCAAGCATTGTCAGAGACGAGACGGCTCACTGGATTGACTTCAGATCTGCTGACGATTGCCCGAAATGATTCTGATCAGCAGCTACTTTCAAAACAAATGATCAATACACAGGAATATATCGAAAACCTTGTTAAACCATTTCAAGAGATGGCCACCATAGACGGAAAGGAGTTTATCCTTCATAACGAGGCAACATCAGAAGTACCAATTGACGAAAAAAAGATCCATCAAGTTTTGGTTATTTTGCTAGATAATGCCTTAAAATATACGAATCCAAAAGATAAAATTATTTTAGATTCGTCTGTTAACCATAAAGAATGGCTGATTCACGTAAAGAATACTGGCCCTTCTATCAGTGAAGAAGATCAAGTAAGAATCTTTGATCGATTTTATCGGGAAGATCAATCTCGTGCGAAGGAAACTGGCGGTTACGGACTTGGATTGGCGATTGCAAAACAGATAATCGAACAGCACCACGGACAAATTTCTGTATCCAATTATCTTCCACAAGGAGTTGATTTTAAAGTCCAATTACCGTTGAAGCCTAAAAAATAATGCTTAACTCTAAAACATACTAGGAACAGGGCTGTGACAATAATCTTGTCACAGCCCTGTTTTCCGAATAAACGGTGTTCCAGAAGTAGCTTCTTCGGAAATAAGCCGAAATTTCACAAAAATTTGAGAAACAAATTTCGTAAATTCCTTCTTATTTCTTGAAGCGGACCTCTTCTGTCACAACCTCTTTAGCTTACGCTTAAGATTTTTTATTGCGGTCTTCAATGTGTACATCACCGCTTGTGTCAATATCCAATTCTTCTCGGCTAACATCTTCTGTCACTTTTTCAACGTCTTCATGTTCTTCTTTATGAATTCCCACTTCTTCACGAACAACTGTATGTTTGCTAACATCTACTTGCTCTTCTTTGATTGGGATAGTGATTGTGTCATCTTCCAAGTTTTCGTCTGTACCCTGTGAAGATGGATCTGTTACTGGTTTGCGCTCGATGACGATTTCTTCACGTTTGACCGGTACTTCTACCGTTTCAGTATCGTTGACCACATGTTTGTGGATGTCGACTTCTCCAGTGGTAACATCATGTGTATTTACATCTAATTTTTCTTCTTTTAGTTGAATCGTATCATCATCTAGATTTGGTTTGCGATCAATGTCTTCAGTCTCTCTTGTACTCATAGAATCAGCTTCGCCAGGTACGTCCATCGGATCAGTTCCTGGTGTCATATTCAATGGATCTGTTGTATTTTGAAAGCCTGTCGTGCCATCTACGTCCATTGGATCAGTGCCAGTCCCAGTCCCTAGTCCTGTTCCCATTGTGCTTGCCGAGGTAACTGTATCTTGCGTATCCATTGTGTCTTTTGTTGTTTCTGGCTGACGATAGCCTTTTACTGTGATGACAAATTTTCCAGCAGAAATATCTCCTCTATACTGATATAAAGGATCATTTTCTGGTGTAGCCGTCTCAGAATCATAGGTATCAAAAGAAAAAGTGTCTTTTATTCTTTCCCATAAAGAACGATCTTCTTCGCCATCCATCCGATTCTCATCTGTTTCAACATCTATACCGGATAATCCGTCGAATCCCAGTCTAGTTGCTGCTTCATCAGTAGTATAAATAACGATATCATCTCGATCATACCCTTCGTTACGTAATCGTTCGATTACTGATAATGCTTCATCCCTTGTGCTGTAGCTACCGATGACTGTTAAATTTTTGTCTTCCATGTAAATTCCTCCTAGCAAATAGATTTATGATTGGTATATTTTTACTTATAAATTTATTCTATAGGAGACGATTGATTTCTACAAATATTTAGATTGGAATTAGATTAAAACATTTTAATTGAAATTTCGGAATATCTATGCTAATAGCAAAATATATATCACTAAAATAGTCATTTGTGCATTTATTCCTATAGGAAATTTTTTGAAAAAAAATCCTTATATTTCCATTTATTACGATTGTCTCATTTATCCAATCCGTGAATAAGTAAGCTACTTATATAGATAAAGAGACTGATTCCCAGTATAATCATTCCTATCATAGGATAAATTCCTATGTAAGGTGAGGAAGTCCCAGCTATTTCTAATATTCCTTTAAGAATCATCCCGACGATATAGCTAGTCAAACCAGTATTGAATAAATTGAAAGCCAAGCGATTTTGAAAAGTATTTAATATTTTTTTGAAAATAAAAAGGAATGCCCCTCCTACCATTGGAATAACCCAGACCCATCTCAAGGCTTGTGAAGTGACCCCGTGGCTAAAATGATGATAAATCCATTGAAAGATGAAAAGAAGGACTGAACTAATAAAATAACTATAAAATGCTTTTTTCTTATTCATAACTATACCCCTTTTCTTAACCTATAAAAACGATATCACTGACAGATCGTTCAGAGTTTCCGCTTCCGCCGACTGTTTGATTAATGACTTTTCCATTGAAATAAAGTGTTGTTGATCCTCCACCATCCAAATTATATGCGGTTTTTGCTCCGTGATTTTTCAATACAGTTGCTAGTTCGCTGAGACTCAACCCTTGACTATCATCTGTTCGACCTTCTGAAACAACAACGAGATAATGGTTTGTTCCAACTTGAGCAATTGCGGTTCGTGGATTACTTTTCATCGACTGCGACACTTCCTCATCTTCAGAAACAGTGACTTCTCCATTTTCAACTAAAGCAGGACCAAAAGATAAAACTTGTTGTACGTCTTCTTCTACTAGCTTCTCAGCAGATGTTTCTGCTTCTTTTATTATTGAGAAATCACCATTTTTATCAATTACTAAGTCTTCTTTCGTTTCATCATCACTAGGTGTATCACGATATAGTGTGCCATTTCTAAGTACATATCCTTTATCTCTAAAACCATAATAATCTCCGTTTATCGCTAAAATTGCTTGTTGTTCTTGTGCGATCGCAGATGTAGTTTCTTTGAAAATAGCTAGAATCGCTTACTGTAATATCAGCAACATAAACTGTGGTTTCATCAACACGTTCTGAAGATAATGTGATATTGATATTTTCATCTTGGTAGCTATTATCTGTAATCACTGGTTCAAAAGAACTTGAGTTACTCGTGCTTTTTGTGTCTGTCGTCGAGCTGGAAGTCTCTTTGGATATCGTTTCTACTGATGCTATTTCCTGAGGCAAAACAAATGTTTTTAGTAATATATAACTTGAACTTCCTAAAAAGAAAACACTCGATAGACATGCCCACATATATTTTTTTCTTAAAAAAAGTTTCATATAAATTTCCTCCTAACGAAAGACTATGCGCCTTTGAATAGAAAAACTGGCAAAAAACAATAAAATATCTACAACAGCCTTACAAAGCAAAAGCGATTGAATAATAACCGAAAGGATTGACACACCTAGCCAACTTAAAATTAGTTGAAAGAGAAACAATAAGCTGTATTTATAAAAAGCAGTATGGGCTCTTTGCTTTCTGAACACATAATGTCGGTTCATTTGATAATTGAAAATTCCTGATAGTACTCTAGAAAGTATGGTAGCAATCAACAAAGAAGCCATTGTATGATTTCCAATAAAAAATATAATGGAATAGAATAGTCCAATATCCACCAATGAAGAGGAAATCGAAGAAAAAAAGAAACGAATGAACGGACGATAAACAAGATAGGAATCTTGGAATATTCGAAAATGGGAACCTTTATTTCCATCGCTATATATTGTTTTGATAGGGATCGTAGTCATTCGATAGCCGATCTTTGGTAAAACTAGCAGTTGATTGATTTCATATTCAAACCGATTTCCTTCGATTTTGAGCAGTTCAGATAAACTAGAGATAGAAAATCCCCTCAGTCCTGTTTGTGTATCCTGTAAGTGGATACCTGAGGAAAGATAATAAAAACCGCTCGTCATTCGATTCCCGAAATAGCTTCGAAAGGGCGTGTTTTCATACGAAAAATCTCTTACACCCAAAAGGAATTCCTGACCAGCTAATCGATCTACTGCCACTAGCATTTTTTGGATGTCTTCGATTTCATGCTGACCATCACTGTCTGCTGTGACAATGCCAGTAATGTCTGGATAGGAATCAAGTATAACTGAAAAGCCGAATTTTAATGCATATCCCTTGCCTTTGTTGTCAAGTAGCTGATTTTAGTGATATTAGGATGTTCCATTCGCTGAAACAGTTTTTGATAGGTTTTCCCACTTCCATCATCAACAATGATAATCGGTACGTTTACAGATTGTGCTAATTGATTAATGAAGAATACAGTGTTTTCTGTGGGTTCGTAGATTGGAATTAATAGAATAGCTGACATATATTCACCTGTTTTTATTTGAAATTGTAGTTATTGTTGCAAGTGAAACTTAAGGGCTTCTTAAAAACTAAGAGAATCACCTCTGGTTTTGTAAAGATTTTTAAAAGACAGTTACATGGATGCTCTTTATCAAAGCAAGACAAAGTCTCTATCCTCATTTGAAGAAATGCGGTAAAATAAAGGAAATGAACAATAACTGGAGGGATTTGTATTGGACAGCAAAACTAGAAAACAACTGCAAGAAAAATTAAAACAACGTACACATTTGCTCCCTTCCGTCTTTCAACAGTTTTTAGAAGAAAATCGTTCTTCTTTATCATTAGGTAGTCGCTATGAATATGCAAAAGATTTCCATTTGTTTACTGATTATTTGAGAAAAGTATTTTCTGAAGAAGTGGATGACCAGCTGATTATCCGTCTAGAAAAACAAGATTATCAGAATTTCTTAGCTAAAATCTATCGACATACTCGTTCGTTCCAAACTACAGCGAACCAAGAAACGGAGCAATTGTTTGAAAATAGCTATTACGGGATTTCGAGGAAGCAATATTCATTAAATCATTTTTTACGATTTTTGTATCAAAAAGGACTGATTGAAGAAGAGATCTCTCTTTTGGGTACAAGTTTACCGGAAACAACCAAAGCAGCTCCGCGATATATCGATGCTGAACTTTTCAAAGATTTTGAGCATTTGTTTATCCCGATTGAAGGCTTTCGAACAAGCAGAGAAGCTAGCTTTGAAGAAAAAAATAGACCGAGGAACCTTGCGATTACTGCCATTCTTCTGTATTGCGGATTAAAGATCCATGAAGTAGTAGAACTTAAACGTAAAGATGTATCTTTGACCAAGCAGATTCTTAATCTGAATAGAAAAGAAAACAGATTGAGTAAAGTACCAATACCAAAAGAAGCGATGCCGTTTCTGGAGAACTATTTTAAGTTAACAGCACAAAATACGGACGAAAATTATTTTGTTTTTCGTTCCTCGCATGATCAACAAATTTCTCCTCGGACTATTCGCCAAATTTTGAGCAAAATCACAGTGTATAAGAATGTATCACCAGAATTATGCCGAAAAACCTATCGCTATTATACTGAACTATATTTAGATGATGCTGACGCGGTAAACTATTTATGTGGTAATCGATACCTATCTTCCCATTCTTTTCAAGAAATCTGGGAAAAAATGGTTGATTTTTCTTATCATGAATTAGCGACATTCGTTCAGGTTTCTGTCACATAGAAATCTGAACTTTTTTCACAATAAACTATGTTATTATACAAAGGTTTATGTTACGATTATCTTTATTTTGTATATTACTTAACAAAAGATAATAGAGTGTGAATGATGGAGACCATAATGTATTCCCCTTTGAATTTATTTACGAATTTTCAAGAAGCTGCAGCTGGCTTTTCCGAGATCCCGATTATCTTTGATCAGCCGCTTTCTGCTTTTCCTGAGTTAGGACTTGAAACAACTTACAAAAAATGCTTTGAAAGTGTATTAGATCGAGCTTATCAATTGGCCCATCTTGGTGTGAAATCTGGAGACAAAGTCATTATCTATAAGAGTTCCGCTTTTGACACATACCTTCTCGCTGTTTCTGTGTCTTACCTTGGTGCAGTGCCTGTCATGACTTCTTATCATCTACCAACAGCGACAATGGAAGTATTTATCGACCGTTTAGAAGACCCCTTCGTTTTATTTGATGATGAGACAAAAAAACGAGTGGGAGAAATTTCAAACGGGACTAAATCAAAACAGATTCCTATTGTTTATTTACTGGAGCAACCTACTTTTCCTGTTCCCCAATCGTTTTTAGCTAAAAATGAAATTTCTTATATGACCAATACTTCTGGTACAACTGGTATCCCTAAGCTTATTTGTCATTCCGCTCATTCTATGGGTTGGCGAACGAAATGGCAAAAAACTGTTTTTGCAAAAATTTCAGAAAAGAAATTAATTGCTTTTCACATTTCCCCCGTACATTCTAGATTCAATATTGGCATCTCTTCTTTGATGTCCATGGGTTTTCCTATGATGCCTTTAGCAGACGCACAAAGTTCAAAAGTTATTCATATGTTGGAAACCTACCGACCAGTCGCATTAGAGACTCATCCGAATAACTTTGTTCAGTGGAGTTTTACTGCTAAAGAACATCCAAAAGCTTTCTCTGGCATCCGTTATTATCACTCTACTTTTGATGCCATAAACAATCAGACAATGGAAACATTTTTGCGAACATCAATAACACAAGATGCGGTATTTCTTCAAGTATATGGCCAAAGTGAATGTGGACCAATGATTCTTAAGGCTCATACACTCGACAGTTTGAAAACGAGTGATGCAAGAGATATGGGCGTTGGACTGGAAGACATGACAAGCGCACGGATCACAGATTCAGTCGGGAACGTCCTTCCTGAAAATACAGATGGTCATATACAATTACTGTCTAAAGGACGGGCTTTGACTTATTATAAGGAAGATGCACGGTTCCAAGAAAATGTTTATGGCGATTGGTGGGATAGCGGAGATTACGGTTTTATGGATGAACATGGCCACCTATTTTTGAAAGATCGGCAAGTGGATCTGATCGAAACGATCAATAGTACATTAGCTATTGAAGACTTTTTATTAGATTCGTTAGATTTTTTGGCAGAGGTAGTGATTGTAAGAGATAAAAATCATTCTCCACAGCCGATTATTGCTTTAGCTCCTGATAAAGAAATGGATTGGAATCGCTGGTGGGAGCAAGTCCATGAACTTCCACGTTTGAACGCCCCTATCATCCGTGACTTTGATGCAATCCCGCGAACAGCTACAATGAAAGTTCAGCGGCTTCAAATCGAGAAAGAATTAAAAACACAAAACAACTAATCGTTTTTAAGCGGTTGTGAAAAAGCTGTCCTGCATCAAGTAATAAGAACAGCCAAACAAAAATAGTTCCTTATATTTTACCGTTTGTTGAGCTAATATCGAGGGCCAGTTAATTGAAGACCGTTTATTTGGAAAAAGGGAATGTGACACGATTTTTGTCACATTCCCTTTTCGCTTCTTTTTGAAAATTGGATGAGATAAAAATATGCCAATTGGCTGTTTTTCTTTTTTGAAAATTTCGTTATACTCTTATTCATGGAGGGAAATGTTATGAAAAGAATCTTGACGATTGGTGGCTCTGATCCATTTGCTGGTGGAGGAATCCAAACAGACTTAAAAACTTTTGAAGATTTTGGTTTATTCGGGCTAAGCGCCTTGACATCTATAGGGGTACTAGATACGAATGGGCGATTTATCTTGGAATCTATTCCTTCAGAATTGCTTGAACGACAGTTGGCTTCAATTGATCAAATGACTTCATTAGATGGAATCAAGATTGGGTTATTAAATTCAAGTGAAGCAATCATGGTTGTTCGAGACTTCATAAAAGCAAAACAAAATATCCCAATCATTTTAGACCCTGTTTTGGCATTCAAAGAAACTGAAACTGTGATCAATCAATGGTATATTTCGCAGCTCATCGAAGAACTTTTTCCACTTGTTACGATGATTACGCCTAATTTGGCAGAAGCTGCTTTACTTTCTGGTCAAGCTCTCCCCTCTTCGTTGATAGAAATGATCCATCTCGCTAAAGAGCTCACTGCTTCAGGAGCAAAGAAAATTGTAATAAAAGGCGGCACAAGGATGGCTGGCGAACAAGCTGTGGATCTTCTCTATTCAGTTGACCATCATGAGGTGTTTTCTCAGAAAAAAGTCGATACCCCGACAGTAAATGGTGCCGGTTGTGCCTTTTCTTCTGCAATAACAGCGAATCTTGTATTAGGAACAGACGTTTCAAAAGCCGTAGCAGAAAGTAAAAAATTTGTTGCCCATTGTATTTCCAATGGTGTGCTGATGAATGATCATACAGGAAGCGTCTGGTCTGGCGGTATCCAAAAAGGAGGAACGATAAATGAAAACTAAACAACTAACAATCTATGCGATGTTGATTGCGTTGACCGTTGCACTTTCATTAACTATTTTGATCCCTGTACCGGCTACGAACGGCTTTGTGACATTATGTGAGGCTGGAATTTATACTGCTTCTTTTCTTTATGGTCCAATGGGTGGATTAGTTGTCGGTGCTTCCAGTGGTCTATTAATCGATTTGATTTCAGGATATCCGCAATGGGCTATTTTTTCATTAGTGATTCACGGATTACAAGGATATGTTGCCGGATCTTTCAGTAAATCTTCTACTCGTATGTGGCTATTTGGTCTTTTTTTAGGAAGCTTAGTTATGATCGTCGGCTATGGTATCGCCGGTTGGATTTTGTATGATTGGCCGGCTGGAGTGGCTTCTATCCCAGGGAATACCTTTCAAAATCTTATCGGTATGGGTCTTGCCTTTCCTATAACTGCAAGTCTTCAACGTATTCAAGCACGGAAGCAATATTAATTGAAAAGAAGGTTTTAGAGAATGAAGTTGTCAGAAAAAGAATTGAAAGTTCAATTGACTGAAATAGTTAATGACGTATTGGCTGAGGCACACTTGAAAAAAGGAGATCTCTTTGTTTTAGGGTGCAGCACAAGTGAAGTCGTCGGTGGACATATTGGAAAAAATTCCAGTGCGGAAGTTGGTCAGTGGATCATCCGTACGTTAAAAGAGCTATTAGATCCTAAAGAAATTGTCTTAGCTGTCCAAGGTTGCGAACATTTGAATCGAGCATTGGTGGTAGAACGAACAGTGGCAGAAGCAAAAAATTTCGAAATCGTCTCTGTTATCCCTGCATTACACGCTGGAGGTGCTTGTTCTGTTGCTGCTTTTGAGCAGTTCAATGACCCTGTCGAAGTGGAGCATGTAATTGGGCAAGCCGGCATCGATATCGGTGACACTTCGATCGGTATGCATATCAAACATGTCCAAGTGCCTGTCAGACCTCGTTTGAAAACCTTGGGACAAGCCCATGTGACAGCCCTTCGCTCTCGTCCTAAATATATCGGTGGTCCTAGAGCAAATTATTAAGATGGGTAAATCAGAAAAACTTCCTCGGAAAGTCCAACTATTGAACTTTAACGAGGAAGTTTTTTAATTGTTTGTTTTATACAGCCGAGCTTCATAAGGGGCTAGTGTTCCTTTTTTTTCAAAGTTTCCGCTAGAATAATTTGATAAGAGCAATGTCCATGACTGATCTGCTTCTTTTGGGAGTTCATAGTCAGCAAATGATTCCGTCAAGTTTACCATAATAAGATACTGTTCATCTTCTAAATCTCTTTCATAGACATATAGTTGTGGATGTTCATGAAGATATTCTTTATAAGAACCGTATATCAGGCCTTTATTGATTTGTCTAATGCGGATCATGTTCTTATAGAATTGCAAGATCGAATCCGGTTCATGTTCTTGTTGTTCTACATTGATCGTTTTGGTATTAGGATTAGTGATCATCCAAGGCTCATGTGTAGAAAAGCCGGCATATTCTTCTGAAGTCCATTGCATGGGTGTTCTGCTATTGTCTCTGGTGGTTTCACGAATGATATCTAATGCTTCTTCTCTTGTCTTACCTTCCGCAAGAAGCCTTTCATAAAGTCTTTTCGAATCCACTGCATCAACTTGGTTGATCGATTCAAAAGGCATATTCGTCATTCCGATTTCTTGTCCTTGATAAATAAATGGCGTTCCTTGCAAAAAGAAATACATCATAGCGATTGCTTTTGCAGACATAGTCCAAAATTCGGGACGGGTATCTCCGAACACAGAAACGGCACGAGGAACGTCATGGTTTTCCATATATAAAGCGTTCCATCCGATACCATCTAGGGAAGTTTGCCAAGCACTTAATGCATGTTTTAACTTAAGGACGTCTAATTGCCCTTCTTTTTCTTGCTGCCAAATATGGATATGATCGAATTCAAAGATCATATCGAAATAACCGTCTTTTCCTACCCATTCCGGCCCTTCTTCTGCAGTGACGCCGCTTGCTTCTCCGACTGTCATGATATCGTACTCTTCGAAAACATGTTTTAAATCAGTCAAATGTTCTTCGATTCCCGAGACATTTTGAAAGGGTGAAAAAGGGTTCTCTGTGGCTTTTACTGAATATTCATCTTTTTTTACATGAGAAATCGCATCTAAGCGAAATCCGTCTATCCCTTTATCTAGCCACCATCGAATCATATTGAATAGTTCTTCTTTCAATTTCTCACTTTCCCAATTTAAGTCTGGTTGTTCTTTTGCAAAGACATGCAGATAATACTGTCCTGTTTCGTGAGAATATTCCCAAGCAGAGCCGCCGAAAATCGATGTCCAATTATTTGGTTCTTTGCCATCTACTCCATCGACCCAAATGTAATAATCTCGATAAGGGCTTTCTTTGGATTTCTTCGATTCTTCAAACCATTGATGCTGATCCGAACTGTGGTTGATGACAAGATCCATAATAACTTTGATTCCTAATTCATGTGCTTCTTTCAGCAATAAATCAAAATCTTCCATCGTGCCGAATCGCTTTTCTATGTCTTGATAGTCACTTACGTCATAACCATTATCGATAAATGGAGATTGATAGATTGGATTGATCCAGATAAATCCGATGCCAAGATCTTTCAAGTATCCAAGTTTTTCGCGGATCCCATTGATATCTCCTTGTCCATCGCCGTTGCTATCTTTGAAACTGGCCGGATAGATTTGATAGCCTACTGCTTCTTTCCACCATTTTTGTTCTTGTATCATATCGTTTCACTCCTTTAACGGTCCCTCTTGATTATAACCGATTCTATTTTAGAAGTATCCTTGTTACCGGTAACTAGAAACGAAAAGCTCAACGAATCTGCTAAGTGCGTTCGTTGGGCTTTATTTTATCATAGATAACGGGCAATCAATTGAATCATTTGCTTGGGAAATTCATTTAGGTCAGTAATATCTACAAAACGGCTTTCACCGTAGATTGACTTGATCTCTTCTTTGTCTTGACCAATGGCTGCGGAAACAAATAATATGCCTTGACGCTCGTATTCTTTCAAAACAGACTGGATGTCCTCTTTTGCTTTTTTGCCAGTATAATCTGGCAACGCCTTTGGCTGACCGTCACTAATATTAAGCAACAGTTTGGCTGTGGCGGATTGTCTGTTTAATTTTTCCGCTGCTAAACGAAGTGCCGCTCCATCACGATTGTTTTGTCTTGGTTTCATAGTGACTAATTTTTCATTTAACCATTGAAACCCGTCTTCAAATTCTTTATAAGAAAACAAAGAAGTCTTTTCTCTTGCTGAACGGTCTGCTGTATCCCCGTAAATCAACAAGGGGATATCGACTTTCTTAGCAAATTCGGCAATGGCGATCGCTGCTTTTTTTGCCGCTTCGATCCGATTATCCCTTATCATTGATCCAGATTCATCGATCCGCACAGCTACCGCTAAGGAAGGTTGCCCATGTGGCGGGTTCTTTTTGTCAAAATTTCTCAAATCACCATATGCTACTCTACTTGCGTTAAACCGCTGTCCTTCATATTTTCCCTTTTGGTACGTCTCTGTTTGTTCATTATCCAGTAATTCTAAAATTTGTCGGCTAAGTGATTCTACTATCGGCATGACTTGCATTTGTAGTTCACGTGCTTCTTGCGTTTTTCCTTGGAAAGCCGGTCGGTGAACGATGAGACCTTCTTTTTCATGAATCGTTTCCTTCATGATTTGCCGCGCTTCTTTATTTAATTGCTTCTTGATTTCCTTATCATGTGTTTCCATGTCAGAAGCAGACATTTCTTGGGAATCCTCTTCTGTTTGTTGTTGTTCCTTCTGATTTTTCCCTTCGATATCGCTCCTGCGTTCTTTTTGCATTTGAGGAGGCATCTCGTTTTTTTCTGTTGTTTTCTCTAGTCTCTCTTCTTCCACATTTGGTTCTTCATCAGACAGTTGTTTCTTTTCATCTAAGCGCAAAGTTTCTTCAGCATCTTCAGTGATGTTTCGTTCGTTTGCTTCTTCGGCGCTGATAATTCTTCCTTTTGCATGCTCAGATTGAGGTTCTATTTGAGGATAGCCCCATTTTTCTTTTCTCAAAATGTCTTGAAGTTCTAATAACAATCCACTCTCAGACAAAGCTTGCTCAAGGATTGCCAATTCATCTGGATCAGTGGATAATTTATACAAAACTTTTGGATAAATCGACTGGAGTAAATTTTGTCCTTGCTTATAGGTATTCGCCCAATAAAAATATGAACGCATTCCTGCTACACCTTTGATGGCATTTGCTTTTGCAGTTTCATCCAATAAACGGATAATCTCTGCCATCTTCATAAGGAGTTCTTGATTTTGAATCATGGTTTTCGCCATCGCACGTTCTGCCATGACTTCTAAGGCAGGAAGATCCATTTTTTCCGCATGCTGCATCCGATCTCTTAAGGATTCATTTAAGGGTCGATTTCCTTGGTAGTTTCGATTTGTGGTAATGACAATAATACAATCTGGATGGCGACGAATGATTCCTGTTGGCAAATTCAACATCCCATTTGGTTCGAGCGCTGAGTTAAGTGACACAATAACAGAAGCATCACGGATGACAGTCGGCTCTTGGATCTCTAATAGATATCCTTTTTCGACCGCTCGAACGATTTCAGAAGGATAATAACTATAATGGATTGCATCTGGATAATCGGCTTCGATTCTTTGAACTAACTCTGCTAATTTTTCTTTGGCAGAAAAAGAATCAATGCCGTAATGGTTCTGGATCAGTGTCAGTACAGCTTCAAGTGTATCTGTTTGGTAAATAGCTTCCAGCAATTCTTGGTCTTGTTCTTTATCGGAATCTACTACAGGTAATAAGGCGCCGAACACATCTGATTTATCCATATCTGCAAAACATGTCACTTTTGTATAGGGAAGTTGCAAATCAGCAGATAGTGCTTTTGCTAACTGTGTCTTACCCGATCCGGCGTCTCCTTCTAAAAGAACGTTACTGATTTTCATTTCAGGATCTTGCCAATTTTCTTTGATTTCGGAGGCGATCCGCCACTCTTCTGCACTTGTCCGATGGCTTTTCGGTTTCTTCCAGATCATTTGCTTTTCTAGCCGTGAAAAGGTCCGGTTTTCTGTTAGTGAGAAATTCTCCATGCTTCTCTTCCCCTTTTGATCATCTCTGTCTATTAATATCCTAACTCATCTAAAAGACGTTTTAAAATACGGAATCGTTCCCCAATCAGTTCTCCGTCTTTTTGTAGTGTATCGTAATACAAAATAATGTCTTCATCGATCTTTGGATTTTTGGTATCTACCTCGACTGTCATCCGGTTTCCCTGCAAACCAATGATGTCCACAACTGGATTTTCTGGATCATAGAATTTTTCATAACGATAAGCATCTTGGAAGTATAAACTTCCTTGTGCAGCTAAGATCGCTAAGTCTAAAATACGTGTAATTGGTAATTCTTCTGATTGTCGAGACCATTTTTCTCCAGTATGTCGCCATACTTTGCCTGATATGTCGACTTTTCCACGGTCATTCCATTGAGCGAGACCTAGAGAAAGACCTTTTGCGTCCGTATTCAATGCATTTCTTCCATCAACTTTATCGTAGTCTTCTACAACGAGCACTGGTTTATGTTTTAAATTTGTAGGTATTTCCATGATTTTAACTCCTCGTCTTTCTATTTTTAGTAAATTAGTAAATCAGTAGTTTACTAATTCACTAAACTATATACGACATTATAAATGACTGAATAGAGAAATGCAAAGAAAAAGAGCCTGTTTGTTAGAAACACATAAAAACATCATCTTGCTCTTCTACACGTACATTTATCACGTGAATAAAGAGCAAGCTGATGTTAGAATATTTTTGGTATGTTTTTTGAATAAAAGGAATTATTGCGCTGAAATGGCGATGCCGATGGCTTTTTCGCCTAAATGTGTACCAATGACTGGTCCAAAATGACCAACTTCGATTTCTGCATTTGGATACTTTTTCTGCAATTTCTCTTTTTCCGCAATCGCTACTTCTAAATTGTTTGCATGTATCACATAAAGTTTGACTGGCGGTTGTATTTCGTTATTTCTTTTGCCAATGATTTCTTCAGCCCGAGCAAATGCTTTTTTACTTGAACGGATTTTTTCGAATAAAACAATTTTTCCTTCAGAAAATGTCAGGATCGGTTTGATTTTCAATAGGCTACCAATCAGTGCAGCGCCATTGGTCAATCGCCCTCCCCGTACTAAATTGTTCAAATCATCTACAATTAGATAAGCGTAAGTATTATCTCGAATTCGATCGACATGCGCAAGTATCTCATCAAGGGGCTGACCTTCATCATTTAAGTCTAAGGCAGCTTCTACCATATGTCCCATCGGCATACTAGTGATCTTAGAGTCATAAGGAATGACCGTTACTCCACTGATATCGTCTTTCATCGCAAATAAGGTGTTGACGAAACCAGAAATACCTGAAGAAAGATGGATACTTAAAATCGTGTCATAGCCTTTCTCTTTCAATTCCTCATATAAAGCCAAAACTTCCCCTACGACAGGTTGTGAAGTAGTAGGAAAATCTTTACTGTTTTTTAAAAGTCCATAATATTCATCCGCTTCGATATCGATTCCTTCGTTATAAATTTTCCCATCCATAATCAAAGGGATTGGAATCACGAATAAGTCGGGATGGTTCTTGATACGTTCCGGCAGATACGCCGAACTATCTGTAACTACTGCAAGTTTCATGTGTTTAATTTCCTCGTTTCAAAGAATTTTTCCAGACCTCATAACTATATCATAAGTAAGATTAGATATGAAACTAAAATTGGAAAATAGAAAAACGACAAGCGTAATCATACGAGTTGCCGTTTTTCTAGTGACAGCAAAAAGACGACTAGTTAGCCTATTCTTTGCTTCCGCTACGATGTTTAACATTTTTCAACATTCGGAACCCATTTTTTCCGAATTGAGAAAATAAAAATACTAAACCCCCAATACTTCCTAAAGCAACACAATAAACCATTGCATAACTTTTTGATTCCATTGGCAATCGCTGATTCAGCAAAAAGAAAATGATGAAACATACCGCAAGCATAATCAAGGTAGATCGGAAAGTTTTTAAGAAAAAACTGCTGATTTTTGCTAAAGGTGCTATTCGGTATTCTTTGCACATAAAGTGATACCCACGAATAAAGACGATACCGAATGCCAAGCCATTTGATAAGCTCATCCCGTATCCGCCAACTAGACCTAGTCCGATTACTTGGAAGATGACTTTCAGGATAATTGCTTCTACAGTTAGTCGAATCGCAAAACGATGGTGGTTCAGAGATTGAAGCATCGTTGATAGGATCGTGAATAATGAGAAAAACAAAGAAGCTAACAAAGCCATTTGGAAATAACCAACACTTTCAGGATCATAACCAAAAAACAATGTGTATAACGGTCCAGCTAATAAAGACATCCCGGTCAATGAAGGAAGAAGGATCAATAACGCAATCGAAAAACTGTCTCCTACTGTCTTTTCGATTTGTAAACGATCTTTTTTCTTCATTGTGCTTAGTATTGGCAAACTACTTATAGCAACTGTTCCTACCATGGAAATCAGGATCAATGTCAGTTTGTTTGGATTAACAGAAGCACGACTGAATAAGAATTCCAGTTGCTGATCTGCAATCTCTGGACGGAAAAAGTGAAGCAGTGGTTTCATCGTTACTTGGTCGATCATTTGAACGATAGTAATGACGGAGCCGACAAAAATGAACGGTAGTGTTTCCCGAATGATAGAGACAGAGGCAGATCGGTTCTCTCTTTCGAAGTAACGACTGGAAATCAAAAAGTCTTTAAGTTCAAAGAAGTCTTTTCTGCGTCCGACGATATACATATGGATAATCGCAGCTAACCCACCGAAGAAAGAAGCAACTGTACTGATCAATACAGCTTCTAATATGGTTCCGTCAGTCAATACGCGCAAGTAATAAGTACCAGCCAAGATAACGATCACTCGTACAGCTTGTTCAATAATCAAAGAAGTTCCATAAGGTCGTAAATCGTTTTTCCCTTGGAAGTATCCTCTCATTGCACTCAAAATCGGGATAGCAACCAAAGATGGGCATAAACTTCGGATAGCTAATATCCCGTTGTTAACGTTAGCGATTGGACTGATTCCGGCTAATAAAGGAGCAAATAAATACATCAACGCAGCAGAGGCGATACCGATGACGAACATGATATTGATCGTACTTCGAAAAATCAGCCGACAAGCAGCGTTATCTCCTTCTTTTGTTGCTACAGCTACTTTTTTTGCAATCGCATTTGGAAATCCGACTGTACCAAGCATCAGGAACAATCCATATGGAAGATAGCCAACATTGTATAATGTCGTAGCAAGCATACCATCTTGATTGTTCCCCATCATACTTAGCCAGGGAATCAAATAGACTACCCCTAAAACTTTACATAGAAGATTAGCAAAGGTTAGCCAAAATGTTCCTTGCATCAATTTTTTATTCATCTAATTTCCCTCAACTATTCTTTCATAAAATAAACATCTTCCCTATTATAGCAAAAAAACATAGAAGGACAAATCCCTCTTTAATTCTTAAAACAAAAAAGAGCTTGCATCATAAGTCAACACTAATCTTTTTATCCGAACAAATGAACTTGCATCCACAATTGGCTGATGCAAATGCAGTTTGGATAGATCAGTTTGAACAACTTATGTCGCAATCTCTGTTTTTTAGGGAATAAAACAGTTTAAAGCATGGACAGTAAAAAGACAGACGCAAGTCCTGTCAAAACTGACAACGCCATCGAACGTGTTTTGTAAGCCACACCTGCTACTAGAATCATTGCAGCTATTTTGATATTCCAAGCAATATCCAGATGTTCATGAGTAATGAAGACATCTTTGAAAGCTAACGCCGCAAACAATGCTACTGGTACATACTTCATCCAGTCACTAAACCAAGATGGCACTTTTCGATGAGTAAAATAAAGCGTCGGGAACAAGCGCGGGATATACGCAACGATGAACAGACAAGCAACTAAAAACAGCAAATATAGTTTAGTCATGATGGTTGGCCTCCTGTTCTGGGAAGTTGAAGAGCGGTTCATTGACATCTTTGCCGCGATCCCTTAGTTTCTTGGCTTTTTCTTTTTTAAATGCCTTCTCCAGCATGAATCCGGCAAATGAAGCAATAACAGTAGCTGCAATCAAGCCGAATGTGTTTTGGAATAATACCATGAAGATCACCCCTAATACACCTGAAAACAAACCTGTAAAGATCAGTAGTGCGTTTTTCATTTGCATGACAAACATAAAAATGAACATAGCAGTCAAAGCAAAATGGACAAGGTCAGCATCTACTCGAATCACCGAGCCAAAAAAATTACCGATCATGTTGCTACCGGCCCATGCAGCCATTGAGAACCAATTGACATATAAAGCCTTTCTTTTGTTCCAAGAGGGGTCAGTTGAGAACTTTAAGTAGTTCACCGCATAGTTTTCATCATTCAGTGATTGAGAAAAGACAGCTAAAAACGTCCGCTTTTCTTTTTTCATAAAACCGGCAAGACTTGCTCCTAATAATGTATAGCGTAATTCTAAAAAGAAAACCATCAATAATGTCGTTGCAAATGATGCTTGCGTCGTAAGCATAGATGCAACTAAAAACTGCGCGCCGCCGGAAAAGACCAGAATCGATAACAGCCCTGATAAGAGAGGATCAAATCCAACTTTTTGCAACAATACTCCACAAGCTAATCCCACTGGTATATAGCTTATACAAAGCGGCATCACTGCATGCAAAGCTTGAAGCCATGGCGCACTCTTCTTTTTGTTCATTAAAATATCTCCTTTAATTACAACAAATAAACAGCGGACTCATTGTAACATAAATTCGCTAAATTGTAGCCGTTTTATTTAAAAACAAGATTATATTTTTCTCATTTTTGCTTCAATTCATGAACATACGTTTTATTTGTGAGAATAATTTGGGTCATATTTATCTGTTTCAATGTATATATACATCTTCTTGTCAGGAAGAGACTGGCGCATATTTTTTTCAATATCATTGATGATCGAATACGTTTCATTTTCTTTGTTTCCAACAATATCTGCTTTTGCAGCGACTAAAATTTCCGTTGGACTTAAATGAACGGTTTTGATATCAATTAGCCGACTGATCTCAGGTCGTTCAAAGGCTAACTTGATTTTTGATAAATCGCTTGCTGTCACACTTTCACCAATGATCAGACTATAAAATTCTTTTGCTAGGAAAATCGCAGCTCCCATCAGTAAGAAACCAATCATTAATCCGCTGATAGCATCAAATGCAGCGATCCCGGTTGTATAAGTCAAGATTGTTCCCGCTAAAGCCAAGACCAAACCGATTACAGCACACAAGTCTTCCGTAAATATAATCAGTATTTCACTATGTCGACTTTCGCGCAAAAAGCGCATCGTGGAAAGATTTTCAGTATTCAATTCTTTGATTTCCTTCATTGCGACACGCAAAGAACTTCCTTCGATTACCAAACCAAATAACAAAATGGCAATGACAATGATTGGATTACCAACTTCATGGGATGGATGCGTCAATTTTTCAAAAGCTTCCATCACCCCTAGTGCTCCCCCACCGAAGAAAAGCATCATTGCGACGATCGTACTAAAAAAGTATTTTGCTCGACCTTCACCAAATTGATGCAAGTCGCTCTGACCTTTATTAGCTTGTTTATCGCCAAATAGCAGCAAAATCTGATTACTACAATCAACGATACTATGGATGCTTTCATTCAGCATGGCGGCACTGCCACTGATTGCATAGCCGACAAATTTGCTGATAGCAACTAGAATATTAGCCACTAGAGCAGCAATTACGGAAAACATTCCGCTTTTTTTAAAATTTTCCATATTCTTTTCCTTCTTTCATCAAGTGAACTGACTAAAGAGCAGCAATATCCGCCCTTTAACAGTTTTTATGAAACTTATAATTTAGATAAATTGAAAATGACCGATTGTCCATTGTTCAATTCGATCTCTTTTGCCCCAGTAGTAGCACTTTTCCCATCCACAGTAAACATCCAATAGGTTTGATTCTTTTCATCCTGAGAATGCCCTTCAAGCGAAGTGATGAAGCCATCATTTTCCTCGACTTCAAAATTTTGTTTCAAAATAGTCAGTAAAGTTTCTCCTTTTTTGAAAGTCACTTCTTTTTTCAAAAAGTTTTGACCATTTTCTTGTAACGTGATCGTTGCTTTTTGCGATGTTTTTACTTCCTCCTTTTGGTTTGAAGTCGATGGTGTTTTGGTTGTACTACAACTTGTCAACATGAGTACACTGACACTCATTGCAAGCAGACTATAAATTATTTTTTTCATTTTTTCCTCCTGAATGATTGTAAAAACGTTTGACGACTGGCAGAAAAATAAGGAAGAACACAACATTACCTATACTGTGCATCAGATCAAACGACACCCCTTGAAGGTAATAGACCCAAGGTTGAGGTAAATGATAGAGCAGCGTATCGAAAACAGTCATCCCTATTCCATAAACTATACCTGCTAGAAAAAAGCAGGTTCCTTTTAACCAGAGACTCCTTTGAATTGTTCTTCTCGAGTAGAAAATTGAAAACAACGCCAGAACGACGGTATAGCTGAGCCACTGACCGATGACCCATGGACCCACACCAAAATAAAAACTGCTGATTGCGATAGAAAGACTCATGACAATTAGCGCATCTTTCAAGCTTAAGTAAAGTACTATAAATAAAAAAATAGCAGTCATTGGCTGGAAATTCGGAATAAATTGAAAAGCGATCCTACCTGCTACACAAGCAGCAGACAATAAGCTAAGCTGGGCGATTTTATTTGTGGTCATTCTTGATGTAACTCCTCCTTCACCAGCAGATGATTCACGTTCATTCAGTACATACAGAAAAGACTTGTGACAATTATTCTGGATAACTGCCGCAAGTCCTTTGGAACAGAATTATCTGAATGACCTCTGGTAATCCAACTTATCCAATCAGGACTTTCTCACCATTAACGGAACCAAGAATTCGTAATTGATAAAGAAATCAATGACGGATCGTGGGTAATCTCCAGATGAGATCGACAAGACCGTTTGATCTTTTTCGTTTGTTGCTATCGTTAAAGACTGTCCTTTATCTAATCGTACTTGATAAGTAGTTTCGTTGATCTTTTCCATATCATAGGAGGGATTTTTCATCGCCACGATAAAAATATCATCCAATACTTCATTCGTCAATTCAAATTCGCTCTGAAGGTTCAAACGAAGTGGCTTCGTATTGTCTAGTAGTGTCTGATTAACTGTAAAACCAAGCATTCTAGCATGGGCTAATAATTGATTCAATTTGTGATTGAAGATCGTAATCTGTCCTGCTGAGAATACTCGATCAACTGACCAGTATCGGATCAAAGAAAGCACTCGATCATCCTGGACATCGATTTCCATCGTCTCTGGTGATACATTTAGAAGACTCATCGATTCCACTTGGTATCGTTGATCGATGGTCGGTAATACAAAGGAAAAGACTAATTCGTTTTGTCCATTCAACGTATAATTGATAGAGAAATGTCTTGTTTTCCATGTGTCATAAGCTGAATTTGATCGTTCCAGACCAATATCATTCAACGGTTTCAGTAATTCATATGTGAAGTATTCGATCAGACTTGTTTTTCCAATCGTTGAGATCGGTTCTTCATTCAATATAAAGCGGTCATATGATTCTAATAATTCGGGAAAATCTGATTCAATCAAATATTTTCTCATACGTAAATCCGCTAATTCTGCTTCCGCTGTTTCAATCAAACTGACGATATCTTGATAATCTTGCTCTTTTCCTTCTAAATATCCGGGATTTTCAGATACTTCATAAGCATGGGTGTTTTCTGAAGTATCCGTATTTGTCGGAATTTGTCGGAGTTACTTTTTCTTTTTCATGGATTTTTGTTTCTTCTGGCATAAGGACTTCTTCTGTGTCATCCAGTGGCTTACTGGTTTGTTCCTCTAATGAAGTGTTCGTTTCTTCATGATCTTCTGTCTGTGATTCATTTTTTGTCCATTCTGCTTCATCGTGTTCATTCATACTCGGAACCTCCTTCATTAGATTGATTATTAGGATTTTCATTACCAAGATAATTCATCAAGAATTCATGGATTGCTTGACCAAACCCCTCTTTGCTACCGAAATAGCGACTGATTTGCCGTTGCTCTTTTTCTACGATGGCTGCGCGAAGTTGGTCCGCTCTTGCTTCTTGTTTCAATGCTTCTTTTTGCTGTTGGATTGTTTCAGGTGTCTCGATATAAGGAAGCCAGCCTAATTTTTCATTAGATAGCACTTGCTTCTTCTTCTCTAATTCTTGAATTTCTTCCTCGATTTTCTTACGATTCAAGAATCCTTTATTATCGTCCAAATCAGTCATCTGCCGATTGATTTCTTTTATCTGTTCGTTTAGACGTTCGATCTCTGTCTGAGCTGTGATCACCTTTGCGTCTAGCTCATTGATTTTTTTGTCATAGTCCGTTGTCTCCGGTTGGGAATATTTCTCCCACTCTTCATCGATCTTAGGCAAAACAAAAATTTCTGGCAAACTTGCATCGATACCAATTGTAGGGCGATCATGGTAATAAGTGCCGATTTTGTAATAGCTCATCGTTGGTGAGATGCTTTCTACTTGTTCCATAAAAGGAAATTCTTGCAAAAAACGATCATGGATCTTACGCATCAGCAATTGGTCAATCTCGTGATTTTCATTTGAGCTTCGTTTTAATTCTTCGTTCAATCTGCCGTTGTACAAACGGTAGATCTCAGGAATATCTTCTTCGCGGACAGCTTTTTCAAAAGCTTGTAAATCTTCTAATAATTGGGAAAGATTCATGCTTGCTTTTTCTTTGATATCATAAAAAGAAGACGATTCTTTTGCTGTATCCTGATTCGTGCTCGTCTCCTCTAGTTCGCCTTGCTCGTAATTTGTGTTTGTATCTGGCTCTTTCATACTACTTGCCTCCTCTTACTCATCTGATTTTCACTTATTAATACTTCAATAGTACCATTTTCTGTAAAAAATTGTTATAAAAAAGAGCGGGCAATGCTCCATAAAACAGGCTGCACCAAAATTTGGCGCAGCCTTTTTTTCGATCAACTAGTCTTTGATATCTGATTCATCTGATAGGACAGAATCGAATACAATGACTTTTATCATATTCTTTTATTTACTAGGCAGATCTCTTGTTGTGAAATGAATGCGCTGATGGTCATCACGAGTTAGTTGCGTTTCTTCGTTTAAATAAGTAAACGTCAATTGTTCTAATTCGGGATCTTCAAGCATTTTTTCATAACCGGTAAAAATCGAACGGATATAGTGTTTATATGCGTTTTTCTTTTTCTGTCTTTTTTTCATGTAGCACCTTCCTTATCAAAAACTATCATACCAATGAATAACTATCTAGACAAGTTGGTTTAAATCATTTTCTTTGTTTTTTTGAGGAATTTTACTCTTCCAGTTGACGAATCCAAAAAAAAATGAAAAAATGCTTTAGTACTTAAGGAGGGAACCCAGTGAAAAAAATTGGTTTTGATTCAGAGAAATATATTGAAGAGCAGTCCGCGTATATTTTGGAACGAGTGAACCACTATGATAAATTATATTTGGAATTTGGTGGAAAGCTAGTGGATGACAAACATGCAAAACGTGTACTTCCAGGATTTGAAGAAGATGCGAAAATCAAATTGCTACAAAAATTAAAAGATCAGGCTGAAATACTGATTTGCGTCTATGCCGGAGACATTGAACGTAATAAGATCCGCGGTGATTATGGGATTACTTATGATATGGATATCTTGCGACTGATTGATGAATTACGCGGTTATGGATTATTGATCAACAGTGTCGTTATCACTCGCTATAGCGGCCAGCCTGCCACGAAAGTCTTTATCAATAAACTAGAAAGACGAAATATCAAAGTCTATAAACATTCAGAAATCGAAGACTATCCAGTCAACGTAGAAAAAATCGTTTCAGAAGATGGGTTTGGGAAAAACGAATACATTGAAACAGCTAAACCAATCGTTGTAGTGACAGCTCCTGGACCAGGAAGCGGAAAACTCGCTACTTGTTTGAACCAACTGTATCATGAAAGCCAAAAAGGACATGCAGCTGGTTACTCCAAGTTCGAAACTTTTCCAGTATGGAACGTTCCGTTGAAACATCCATTGAACATTGCCTATGAAGCAGCCACAGTCGATTTGAAGGATGTCAATATGATCGATTCCTTCCACTTTGACGCCTACAATAAAGTAGCTGTAAATTATAATCGAGATGTTGAAACCTTCCCTGTAATCAAACGTATTATTGAAAAAATTACTGGTAAAGAATCTGTTTATCAATCTCCTACTGACATGGGTGTGAATCGTGTAGGATTTGGTATCGTGGATGATGCGGTTGTCCAAGAAGCTTCTAAACAAGAAATCATCCGCCGCTATTTCCAAACAGAGTGTGACTTCAAAAAAGGATTGATTGACGAAGAAGCAGTTAATCGAATCAAACTGATTATGGAAGAAGTCGGATTACGCCCTGAAGACCGAAACGTTGTCGTTCCTGCCCATGATTATGCAGATAAAATTCAAGCACAAAGTCCTACAAAAGATCCTTCTGCTGTGATTGCCATCGAATTACCAGATGAAATCATTATTACTGGACGTACAAGCTCATTGATGGATGCGTCAGCGGCAGTCATCTTAAATGCAGTAAAACATTTAGCGCATATTGCAGATGACATTCCTTTATTATCACCATTAGTTCTTGAAACAATACAAGGATTGAAGTCAAAGACACTTCATTCCTCTTTGGATGCACTAAGCATCAATGAGGTTTTGATCGCTTTATCAATCAGTGCAGTAACGAATCCAATCGCTCAAGTTGCTTATGATAAACTAGCTGAACTTGAGGGAGCACAAGCCCACTCCACTGTGATGGTCAATAAAAATGATGAACAAACATTGAAAAAACTAGGAATCGATATTACTTGCGCACCTGTTTACCCTTCAGAAAATCTATACTACCAATAGAAAAAACTCACTTATAAAGGTTGAAAACGAAACTATTAGCATTAGCTTAAACAATAGTTTCGTTTTTTTATAGCCATTACTAAGTGGATACACTTCTTGTCCCTTCTTGAGGGATATTCAGTTTGAAAGAAAAAACAAGAATAGGATAAATTTTATTTCTCATACTTTCACTTACTTTCCCTCTCTATTTGAAATACGAAAAAACAATGGAACATCAGTTTTTTTAGCGTCTTTTATCTGTTTTTTTAATTTATTTTGGTTGCTTTGTATTCTAATGGGAAATGAATGCGTTTTACTCTAAAAAAGTAATGAAAATTTCACTAAAGATTAGTATTTTATTTACAAAACAGGTAAAATAAAACGGAATTTGGAATAGGAGTGATTATTTGAGTTATTTATTAGGTATTATTGGTTTATTTGTCACATTAGGTCTTGCTTTTTTGATCAGCAGCAACAAAAAAGCAATCAAATTGAAACCACTAATTGTGATGTTCGTTTTACAGCTTGTTCTTGGTTTCGTATTATTACGTACAACTTTTGGTACAGCGGTTGTTTCTGTATTGGCAAAAATGTTTGATCATCTTCTTGCTTTTGCTGGGCAGGGTGTTGACTTTGTTTTTGCCGGTGTAGCAAATAAAGGAAGTGCACCTTTCTTTCTTTCCGTATTGATGCCAATCGTATTTATTTCTGCTATTATCGGGATTTTACGTTACATCAAAATTCTTCCATTGTTTATGAAAGCCGTTGGTCTTGGGTTAAGTAAAATCAACGGAATGGGCAAATTAGAATCCTACAATGGAGTAGCTTCTGCTATTTTAGGGCAATCGGAAGTATTTATTTCCATAAAGAAGGAATTACCTTTCTTATCTGAGAAACGTTTATTCACCATGAGTGTCTCGGCTATGTCTACAGTGTCTATGTCAATCGTCGGATCTTATATGGCACTAATCGATTCTAAATATGTGATCACTGCCCTTGTTTTGAATTTATTTGGCGGATATATTCTGGCTTCGATTGTGAATCCCTATGTATTAGAAGAAAAAGAAGACGAACTAATTATTGAAGAAAACAAAGAACAGACCTTTTTCCAAATGTTGGGAGAATACATTCTTGATGGTTTCCATGTGGCAATCACGGTTGCTGCTATGCTTATCGGATTCGTTGCCTTGATTGCCATGATCAATGCTATCTTTCACGGGATATTCGGTATTACTTTCCAAGAGATCTTAGGTTATATCTTTGCCCCCCTTGCCTTCATCAGTGGAATCCCATGGAAAGAAGCAGTGGATGCTGGTAGTATCATGGCGACTAAATTGGTTACAAATGAATTTGTTGCTATGACAGAATTAGCTAACGGTCATTTCCATTTTACTGAACGCACAACAGCGATCATATCTGTTTTCCTTGTTTCATTTGCCAACTTCTCTTCTATCGGGATCATTTCTGGCGCGATGAAGGGATTAAATGAAGAAAAAGGAAATCTTGTCGCAAAACACGGATTGAAAATTTTGCTAACAGCGACTTTAGTCAGCTTTTTAAGTGCTATTGTGACTGGATTACTGGTATAATAAACAAAAAAAGCGACGTTGCTTTCAAAAGCTTTGGAAATATTTCCAAAGCTTTTTCAGTTGCTCAAATATCAAAGGAGAAATGATGATGAATTATTGCTATGTGTTTATCGGACCTTCTGGTTCTGGGAAAACTTCACTCGCAGAAGCTGTTTTTCAGCCCGAACAAAAGATCATTACTTACACGAATCGATCACCAAGACCTGGAGAAAAAGATCAAGAGGATTATTATTTTGTATCTGACGATGCATTCAATCAGATGATCAAGCGAGACGAGTTTGCAGAGTGGGATCAATATGCTCAACATAAATATGGTTCCAGCAAAGCAGAGATTACCAAAAAACTGAAGGAAGGAAATTGTTATGCCGTTTTGACGGCAAATGGTTTTTGGCATTTATACGAGTATTTTGGCACGGTAGTCCGTCCGATCTTTATTACGATTTCTAAAGAAACATTACAATCGCGCCTGAAAAAGCGTGGAGATTCACCCGAACAGATTTTGGCCAGAATGGCAGTTTATGCGAAAGACTTAGCTCAACTGGAACGGTTGACAGCTATTCCCACACTTTTAGTCGTATCAAACGATGGAGCGTTCCAAGAAGCAGTAGATAAAATAAAAAAAGGATTATTGATAGAAACAGATTAGCTAAATAGCCATAAGATAAGCTGAGAGGCCGCGACAAAAATGGTGTCACGACCTCTCGATGAACGGTGTTTCAGAAGTAGCTTCTTCGAAAATTATTTCTTGAAGCTCACCACTACTGTCCCAATCTCTTAGCAATCAGCTAGTTGTTTTTTCATATTATTAAGTCTTCATCCTTGTGAAGATGCTTTTATACTCACTTGATTATTTTTTGATACGCTTTTCTTTCACCATGTTCAAAAGGGAATTCAATCATTCCTTGATAAGTGAATCCAGCAGAATAGATGGTCTTTTCCATCGGTTCATTAGCTGGATAAGTATCGATACGGACATCTTGAATATCTTTGCTGGCTGCAATCGTCAACAAATGTTCTAAGAACGGTTTTGCTAGTTTTTTTCCTCGAGTACTTTCTGCTAAAGCAACACGATGAATCGATAAATAAGGACCAGTTGATTCTTTCCAACTACCATCTATTTTTGTGTAAACGGGATCCACGCCTGAGACTAATGCAGCTGTTCCAACAATTTGATCTTCGACTATTAATACATAACTTTCTTTTCTTTCAATATCGTTCAAAATCGTTTCTTTTGTTGGTTTCTGCCCGTTCTGCCATTGGGGAGAGCCTTGCGAAGCAATAAATTCCGCTGCAGCATCAATAATTTTTACCACTTCTTCTACTTCTTCTTTTCTTGCTAGCCGAATATACACATCCAGTTACCTCTTTTCTGTTTCTTTTTCATTTATATTCTCTAATTTTTGAATCACTTCATACAGTTCAGGAACTTTTGAATAACTTCTAAGCCAATTTTTTGGATGATCCAGTAGTTGACTGATAAGTTCCAAATGATGCATTAGGGACCATTTTTTCAATACTCCGAGTCCTGGAAATTTTTGTTGCTGGTAGAGAGCCAGTAATTCAATCATTCCTGATGTGATTAAGAGCTGATGATGGTGACGCATGATCCATTTTTTCATTTTATCTCCTGCTTCAAGAAACTTCAATGCTTGATCTTTAGCGGAATCATTACTGTCAGAGACAAAATGCTTTACGCGGATATTACCGTAAGCATCGATATACGTTAGATGGATAGCAAGCGCTCGGCTAGGAAACCCTTTATCGAAATAACGGCTGCCTTCGATCGTGAAATCAGAAAATCCACTATATCCGTCTTCGTGGAAAAAAAGATAGTCATCACTAAAAAAATCGTCTGCTTTATCTGTATAACTTTCAACATGCTTTCTCGTTCGAAAAGAGTCACGGATCACAATTTTATTTTCGGGCAGCCAGATGCGAAAGCGACTAGCATCTGGTATCAAGAATTTCGAATCGACTCCTGCCAGCTGTTTCCACACCTCTGCGTCTTTTGGATAGTGTTGTCCATCGAATACAAGAAATGTTGGAGGTGAATCCAGTACGTCGTTAAGATTTTCTGGCGTTAAAATCTGTGCAGAGACGACAGAGCTATGTTCCTTGACTGTCCAACTGTGCACATGCTGATCGAATAATTTGAATTGTCCTACTTGGGGATTTTGGATTACAGCGATTGGATGGTGCTTTTTTTGAAATAATTCGATCACGTTTTTAAGCGTAGCGGAATCACGTACTGGTTCGATTACCGGTTGGATTTTATTGGAGAGCAATCCTCGCGACAATGCTTCTTTTAATGCTAATAGGTCAAATTGTTTTCCTCTTAAATAAGGATAGTACATATTTTTCACTCCAATGGCTCTGTGGGCAACCGCCGGATCTGCTGTTGTTGCCTTAAGTATTCATAATCATGTTGAAGCGCAGCAACTTCTTCTTGCAACTCATTGATTGCCTGACTAGCTATTTCTTCTAAAAATCGTTCATAGTATCGTTCGTTAGAAAAGGGATCTTGGTTTTCTGAACGTCTTTTCAATTCTTTGTACAATTGATCTGTTGGAAAATATTTTACGCCTCGCTCCATTTGCTTTGCTTTTCTTACTTCTCTGAATAAAGAAGCCATAAAACGGTTTGTCAAAGCTTCTTCCGGTACAGCAAGCTCCTTCTTTGCTGCTTTTTTCGCAATCATAAATGTACCAGATGCAGGCATTTCCTCTTCGATCGTGTACGGGCGATATACTAGTACACCTATTCCTGTAGGGATCTCTGTTTTCACTTCTTCATATAGTTTACTTGGCAAAACAAAATAATTATAATGCCCGACAAATGACAGTTTGGCTGTAGAACGAAAATCTGCTTTTGTCACTTTCAGCTCATAGCATCGCCATTCTCGGCTGCCATCAAATTTTGTCAAGCAGCTAAGCGTATCTACAATTCCTTGGTCATCAGGCATCGTGACTTCTTCTACGACTAAGCCGCCCTGCTCGATGCAATATTGGTATATTGAGGATTCTATTTCGATGGTTAGCGGGGTCTTCATGTTTTTACCTCCGAACATATTTTCGTCTTACATTTTACATGAAATGATTTTAAAATACTAGACAGAATACACAAGAAACAAAAATAGAAATGATGCTTGTCACGTTAGCACCATTTCTATTTTTCAGATTGACTGATGGACGGAACGTTTTTCTAAATACTGTTGCACTTTTTCGATCCCGATACAAATGATCCAATAAATCAGTGCAACTAAAATATAGAGAGAAAAATAGTCGAATGTCCGACCACCTATGATCTTTGCTTTTTGAAATATTTCTGGCACTGTGATCGTTGCCGCTAATGAGGTACCTTTCACTAAATCCATAGCTACGTTACTGAGTGCCGGTACCGAGATTCGAAAGGCTTGCGGTAAAACGATATATTTCAATACCCCAAAGAAAGAAAAACCAGAAGCTAAACCAGCGTCCCACTGACCTGAAGAAACGCCTGCTAGTGATCCTCGATAGATTTCACCAATAAATGCACTGCTGGTAATCGTGAAGCAGATGACTGAAGCCGTTAAGGCACTTAATTGATAAGGTAACCCGAAATATAACAAGAACAGCAAGACTAGTGCGGGAATACCTCTAAAGAACGATAAATAAAAACGAATAAATACATTCAGAGGTAGCCAATCCAAAAGACCTAGAACTGTCAAAAGCAACCCTACCAAGTTTCCTAAAACAAAAGACACGAAGCCGATCCCTAATGTGTATACCAAGCCTTGCAGTACGAAAGGAAGTGAAGTCCACATGAGGGAAAAATCAATGAGAGGAAAGTACATCAATCACTCACCGACTCAGTCATCGTTTCTTTCGGTTTGACTGAAACATCAGTTTGAAAATATTTTTCAGATATTTTCTTTGTCGTCCCATCTTCTTTCATCTCTTTTAATACGCCATCGATTTTCTTTTTCAAAGCATCATTTCCTTCTTTCAATAAAAAACCACTTTCGTTTTCATTGAAATAAACGTTCTCCAAGATTTTTACGGGGATATCTGGTAAAGCAGATACGGCCATTTTCTGCAAATAATAATCATTTAGAATAACGTCTGTTCGACCGTTTGCTACATCGCTTAAATATTGATCATTCGTGGCGTTATCGTAAGTAACTAATTTAGCTCCGTGTTTTTCCGCTAAACGCATATAGCTAGTATTGGGTTCGCCAGCTGCTTTTTTTCCTTTAAGATCATCAAGTGAGTGGATTCCTGAATCATCTTTTTTTCGTACGATCATACTGTCAAATGAATATTTGAAAGGCTCTGAAAGGGAGAATTTTTTTCTCTTTCTTTTGTGATACCAAAATCGTTCGCAGCAAAATCTGATTCTCCTTTTGAAACAGAAGTGATTTGTCCATCCACATTGTATTCTTTAAAGGAGATTTTGACATTTAAACGTTTGGCTACCTCTTTCGCCAAGTCTACGTCATAACCAACTAATTCATTTTGATCATTATAATAAGAAGCGGGAAATAGTGTGCCAGAAGTTGCTACTACCAATTCTTTCTTTTTTTCCACATTACTCCAGCTGTGATCTTCTTGGTTAGCGGCAGCTGTACCGCAAGCGCTTAAAATAAAAAAGACGCTAGTTATTAGAGCAAACAATCTTTTTTTCTTCATTTTTTCTTCTCCTTGTTTCTGCTATTTCCATGGATTTGGTAAATGGAACTGGTGACTTGCTTCAAATAGATAGCCGATTTGAAGCAGCAAATCTTCTCTTCCTCTGGCGGACATAAATTGAATCCCGAGAGGCATGTTTTCTTTTGTCAAATGAGTAGGCAAGCTGATTGCTGGTTGTCCAGTCAGATTAGCCAATTGTGTATAAGGTGTGATCTTCAAGCTTTCCTCAAACATAGAAGAAACAACTTCTAAAGCTTGTACTTCAGAACAATCATGGATGTGTTCCATCTGTGCTCTTATCGTATCACTTTGCAAATCTTCGCTGATTTTAGGGGCAGTAAATGCAGTCGTTGGTGAAAGGAATAAATCATATTCTTGATGCAAGTGTTCCATGAAAATTGCTGCTTCATCCCATACATGCAGAGAATCAATGTAAGTAGCGGCAGAAAGTTTCTGACCATATTGGAACAAAGTCCAAGAGATCGGCTCAAGTTCTTCTTTTCTGACAGTTCGCTGGATGCCTGCTTCAATCGAGTGGATCATTGCTGCTGTCTCTGCGCCATTCATCTGATAATAAGACCTAATCAGTTTACGACCATCTAGTGGGTAAGGAATCTCCGTCAAATCATGTCCTTCTTTTTCAAGGAAATCTACAGCTTTTTTTACAGCAAGTACTGCCTCTTCACTAATCTGTGAGTGGATCGGTGAATCAACACAAAAAGCTATCTTCAAATGTTTTTTTCTTGGATGTGTTTGCCACTCAACTGGCGATACTTGATATGGCGCACCGGAATGGATGCTTCTCATCCCATAAAATAAAGCCTCCGTGTCTCTCATAGAAACCGTCAAACCGAAATCAATAGCAGCTCCTTGCCATCCTCGCCAAGCATATGGACCAACTGGCATCGTCCCTCGCGAAGGTTTCAGCCCAATCAATCCGCAAAACGAAGCGGGTATTCTAATAGAACCACCACCGTCACTAGCGCCAGCTAAAGGAACGATTCCCGCTGAAACTGCAGCAGCAGCGCCTCCACTTGATCCGCCAGGTGTACATTCAAGGTTCCAGGGGTTTCTTGCTGGGCCATAGATGACGGGGTCTGTAATATTTTTGAAACCAAACTCTGGCGCATTGGTTTGTCCAAAAGGAACTAGCCCTATCGCTTCTGCTTGCTGTACATAATTGGATGTATGAGAAGCTCGATGTGTTTCAAATAAACGAGATCCTGAAGTAGCTAGCCACCCCTTTTTTTCTTGACCGAGCATTTTTAAAGGGAATGGAATACCTGCCAATGGTCCTTTTTCTGACTGGGGAATCAATCGTTCAGTGGAACTATTCTCGAATGGTTCAAGTGCAACAAACGCATTCAATTCATGATTTTGTTTTTTTATTTTTTTCTGTACATCCTCAGCTAATTCTTGAAAACTAAATTCTTTTTCTTTAAGTCCTTTCGCTAATTCTGTTGCATCTTTCATAGTATCCTCCTTTTTGCCCCTGTTATTTTCCCACAAGTTCGTCTAACATACAATGAGTACGCTTGCACATGAATGAACAGACGAGTGTTTTTTATAAAAAAAGACGAAGATCAATCATGACCTTAGTCTTTTTGCTATGAAATGTTGCGTAATTTGCCTTTAAATTCGTCAATTGACGTATATCCTTTTTCTGACATAATCTGCGTTAATTCTTTTATGATTCTAGAAAAAATTTCCGGCCCTTCTTTATGAAGCTCGGTACCAATCTGTAACATGCCTGCGCCACATAGCAGATGTTCAAATGCATCTTGTCCTGTCCGAATCCCACCTGTACCAATGATTTGGATTTCTGGTTTCAAACGCGTATAAAAAGCGCGGACATTTGCTAAAGCAGTCGGCTTGATATACTCTCCCCCAATGCCGCCGAACCCTTCTTTTGGTTTGATGACCACTGCTTCTTTGTCTGTATCGATATACAACCCGTTACCCACACTGTTGATAGCATTGACATATGTCAACGGGAACTGATTCAAGATATCTGCCATCTGATCAAAATGAGCAAAATCAAAATAAGGAGGCAATTTGATCCCTAACGGCTTAGAAAAGATGCTGAATACTTCTTTCAATGTTTCATAAGTGGCCTCAAAATCGTAAGCTAGTTGTGGTTTACCAGGCACATTTGGACAAGATAAATTTAGTTCAGTAATCCCCTTGAATCCACTTTTTTCTATTTCCCCAAGCATTTCCAAGTTTTCTTGGACACTCATCCCGGCGATCGAAAAAAATAATGGTTGATTTGGTTTTTTCTGCGCTTTTTCATACGCAAGAGCATACTCTAGATAATAAGAAAAGCCTAAGTTTGGAAGCCCCATAGAATTGATACTGCCTAAAGGAACATCAAAATAACGTGGTTCGGGATTTCCTTTTCGTTCATTGATTGTACAGCTCTTAGTGATAAATGCTCCTGCTTCTGAATGAGCCAGCTCGTCTAATTCCTGGGTAGTCATGCAGTGTACACCAGATGCATTCATAAAAGGGTTAGCAAAGGTATGATTGGCAAAGGTCGTTTCTAAACTCAAGTAAATCGCTCCTTCAAACAAGTTATTTTATCTAGTGTATCATGACTAAAAGAAAAATCAACTCTTGTTTTTCAACGTATTTCTTAATCACCCTGTTCGGTTGATAGCACTTCCCCTGTTTCACTATTAATCTTGACTGATGTACTTTGATTACCATTTTTTACTTTGACTTCCCAATAAGTAGTACCTAGATCTTTATCCAGATCCCAATCTGTTGCTGTACCGCTTCCTACTTTATCGACAGCAATCTTTGCTGCTTCCTCAATTGTAATTAATTTATCAACAGCTAGACCATCTTCTTTTTTCTTTTGACCATTTTGATCCTCTCGATCTAGCGTTTCTGGATTCTCTGTTTCCATTTTTTCATTCTGAGCATCAATTCTTGCTTCATATTCTTTTTGATCATCGACACCTTCTATCTTGTAGAAGTAAGATCCCCAATCACTATCTAGTTCCAAACTAGTAATAGCAGTATCTGGATACTTATCTTTAAACAATTCAATCGCACGAGCTGCAGACACTTTGATAGCTGACTGGCCCATTGCCTCGCTCGAATTCTTTGTTTGGCTAGACGAAGATGTACTTGCGTTTGTTGAGGATTCCGATACCTGAGAAGAGCGTTGTTCACTACTTGAAGATGTATTCCCAGATGTTCCTTGATTGGTGTTTGATTGACAAGCAGCTAAAAACAAAGCCGCAAATAAACTAGTATAAATAACAGTTTTCTTCATTGATTTTATCTCCTTTATTATAAAATAGTATTCTATACAAGTATAACGAAGAAAAAATTTTCTGTCATGTTTAAAAATTAAAGAACAACGTTATTATTATGAAAATAAAAAAGAAGCTAAGCTTTAGAGACAACCCTAGAAGTTAGACTAAAATCTCACTTCGGGAGCATCATAAAACTTAGCTTCCATTTATTAAATAATTAAATAGCTTTTAAACTGCCTTTTTATATCAATTATGCACGATGCATTGGGATATCATTATTTCCAGGTTGAACAAGCAAATATTGAATTACATCGATATTGCTTGACTCAAATGACGCTGCACAAGCTTGTAAATATAGATCCCACATTCGATAGAAGGAATCACCCATTTCTTTCGTGACTTGATCTTGGACTTGATGGAAATTTTTTGTCCAATGCTCTAATGTCAATTGATAGTCACGACGCAAACTTTCTAAATCGATCAATTGCAAATCGTTTTTTGTAATATTATCAACTAATTCAGTAACCCCAGGAACATAACCGCCAGGGAAAATATATTTATTGATCCAAGCATTTGTCGCACCGCCTTGTTGTCGACTGATTCCATGGATCAAAGCTGTTCCTTTTGGTTTCAATAAATCTTTTACGACTTTGAAATAACCTTCAAGATTTTCAGAACCTACATGTTCGAACATACCTACACTTGTGATATGATCAAACGTTTCGCCTTTTAGTTCACGGTAATCCATTAATAATACACGGCATTTATCTTCTAAATGTTCTTCTTTGATTTTTTTTGTGATCAAATCGTATTGTTCTTCACTTAGAGTAATCCCAGTTGCTTTGACGTTATATTCTTTGGCAGCAGTGAACATCAATGTTCCCCAGCCGCAACCGATATCAAGCAACGTTTCGCCTTCTTTGATAAAGAGTTTGTCTAAAATATGATGGACTTTATTGATTTGTGCTTGTTCCAACGTATCTTCAGGTGTGTTGAAATAGGCACAAGAATAAGTCAGAGTTGGGTCTAGCCAAAGTTTATAAAAGTCGTTACCTAAGTCATAATGCGCATGGATATCTTCTTTGTTTTTTTGTTTTGTATGTTTTTCTTTCTTTGGCAGCCATTTTAGATAATCTTTTCCTCGTAAAAAGCTGTTTGCTTGCTGATAAGCATCGTTGATTAATGCTTGGATACTTCCCTCGATCTCGATTCGATGATCCATATAGGCTTCTCCTAGTGCCAAAGAAGCGTTGCTTGTAATCTCTTTCATTGGGATTTCTTCATGGATATTGATTTTGATTTGGGGAGGAGTGTCCGTATCTCCGTATTGTTTCGTTGTACCGTCCCAATAATTTACTTCGACAGGGAGCGAGAAAGAACGTGAAAATAATTGGTTGTATAAAGTTTTCTCTAACATGATTTTCCTCCTTAAAAAAACTACCCTATTACGTTAATACTAAAAAAGAAAAGAATCAACTAAGAAGTTTAATTTTTTCAGAAATTTTTCAAAAACTACTTTATTTTTCATTTTTTTCACATTCATTGTCGCACAAATCACTTAAACTTGTCATTCGACACGCTTATCTTTGAATTTTGTCTTAGCAAAAACCCATAAAAGCAGCAAGACAGTTATCATTGTTTGGACACTTAGCATCAAGATAAAGTCAAAGTGGATAAACCCTACAACTGCTGCTACCATGGATCCTATCCCCATCACGTTCAGCATCAAATTTGCACTCTCTTTGAATGTATGAATGGATGAGAGTTGGCTTTTTCTTGTCATCCACAAGAAAAAGGAAGCACCGAATAAAATGAGACTCGTCATGATAAATAGGACAAGACCAAGACTTAAACTATAAGATAAAATGATTGTTGGACGATTACTGGCATAAAATTCTCTTTCTAAAAATCGTTGGAAATCTTCCGGCGTACGTACAGAATCCGGTTGGAAAGATGGACTATAATTCATCGTATAGCGGCGTATACCAGATTTATCCTTTTGTTGGATCACCCATTGTTCCTTCTCAAAATCAATAAAAGTTCCATGATCGGATTGTTGTTTCTCAGATAAAGACACACCTACCAAAATTTCAGGGGTCACAGCTATCGTTTGTTGCGATGATTGTAACCCAGTTTCAGATAATTCAAGTTCAGAAAATTTTTTGGTTCCTTGTTCATCGATCAACGAATGAACGGATAGAAATTGTTCTAATGGAATCCCTTGGATCTGATTGGCATAAAAAAGAGTCACAGGCATGACCATCAAGGAAACTAAAAATACAAATATCAAGAAAAATTTGGGCCATGATAATAGTTTGCGTCCCGCAAACACTTGAGTTGGCGTACGTAAAGTGGAAAAATAATTTAACGGAAATGTTTGCATGATCCTCTGCTCCTATCCTTTTGTCCCGCCAGATGTCAGGCCGGTAACAAAGTTCTTTTGTAAAAAGAAGAATAATAGACAAATCGGTAAAGCAATCAAAATTGCTCCAGCAGCAAAGAGGGAGACCCTTTGATTTGTCACGTCAGAAATAAATGTTTGCAGGCCAACAGCAACAGTCTGATTTTCAGGTGTTCGGAGCAGGAACTTCGCTAGCATGAAGTCGCCAAAAGGTCCCATGAATGCCCATAATGCTTGAACGGCGAGCATTGGTTTGACAAGAGGTAATACAATCTGGAAAAAAATCCTGAAATGCCCTGCCCCATCAAGTTTAGCAGATTCATCTAAATCTATTGGTACTGTGTCAAAGTATCCTTTCATCAGCCAAGTATTCATTGGAATCCCACCGCCTATATAAATCATCGTCAAGAACCAATACTTATCTAGTGCCTCTAATAAGAAAGCCATGACATAAAAGGCAGTCAATGCTGCCATAGTCGGTACCATCTGAATCACTAAAAAGAACATCAAACTTGATTTGCGGCCGATAAAACGATAACGGCTATACGTATAACCAGCTAAAGTTACTACAGTTACTTGTACGATCATCGTTAGGACAGAGATGATTAACGTATTTTTATACCACGTCCCGTAAAGTGTTTCACTGAACAGCCGCGTGAAATTCCCTAAAGTCCAGTCGCTTGAAAAATCCAAACTGAAAGCCGCAATGTTTCCTGACTTGAAGGCAGTACTTGCTGTGATCAAAAGTGGATAGATAATAATGACTGATAACAGTAAAAGAAAAAAGTAAGTAAAAAAGTGAGAAAGCCGTTTTTGGAATCGTGCACTCGAATGAAATTTTTTCATTGTTTAATCCCCCATATTGAACGCATTTGTCTTTTTGAACACTAGCAAAGATACGCAGATAACGATGATGGAGATAATCAACGTAATGGCTGAAGCCATAGAATACTGTGGAGAAGTTCCAGTCGTAAGTTTATAAATCCATGAAATCAGGATATCTGTAGAACCAGCTCCTCCACCCACGCTTCCGGGCCCTCCATTGTTAAATAGGTAGATCATAGAAAAATTATTGAAATTCCCAGTATATTGGGTAATAAACGTTGGTGCCGCAACTAGAAATACAGCTGGCAGTGTGATATTTGAGAAACGTTGCCATGCATTTGCTCCATCGATTTTTGCTGCTTCATACAAATCTTCAGAAATCGACTGTAAAATCCCTGTAACCATTACATAGATATAGGGAAATCCTAACCATCCTTGAACTAAGATGATTGCCACTTTAGTCCAGTTCGGGTCCGTTTTCCAAGAGATTGCACTGATATCTACAAATGGAAGCTGGTTTATGAAAGGAATAACTTGAGTATTGATGGCACCTACGCTATCGTTGAATATATTCGAAAAACTCATGATAGTAATAAACGCTGGGACCGCCCACGGTAATAAGAAAATGATACCGAAAATACGTTTAAATTTAATAAATTTTTGGTGAGCAACAACCGCTGTGAGAATACCAAGGGTGATTTGTAAAGTTGTTGCACATAACGTCCAGATTACGGTCCATGAAAAGACTGCAAAAAAAGTATTGCGATATGAACTCAAGAAGAAGATGCTAAAAAAGTTTTTAGCCCCTACCCAATCAATCAAACTGGCTGGTGGAATATGATTAAAGTCATAATTGGTAAATGCAGTAAATAATGTGACTAAGACTGGGAAAATGATGGTAAAAATCATGAGAAGATACGCGGGAAGTGTCAATAGATAAGGAAAACCTTCATCACCTATATTATGTATGACTTCCTTCATCGTTCGATTGATTTTTTTCCCTTCTTTACGCATCCTTGCTACTCGATAGGCGTCTAGAAGATTCAAAGCGTAAAAAATCAAGAAAATGATTGTAATGATGAATTGCAAAGTGCCTTCAATCAAAATAAATAATGAATGATCTTCCATTGGTATACTTCCCAAAGTAACCAATCCTATCAATGCATGAAATCCGCCCAAGAACATCTGACCAATGAATAGGACGAATATTGCGAAAAAAACGATGCCTTTAAAAGTTTGGCCATTTACAAACTGCCCCATCCCCGGAATAAGTGAACAAAGCGTGATTTTTTTTTCGTTGATCTGGCTTGTTTTATCTTGCTGCATCTGAATGCCCCCTCTAAACTTGCTAAACCGCAAACTACTTTTAAGATAATGGCAACAAGAACAAGATAATTTTCCATCTCGCTCTTGCCACCTCTATCTGAAGCACCTGTTCCATTTTTTTATAAAAATGGACGGTTATCATTTTAATCAGTATTTTTGTTCTATGGCTTCACTGATTGTTTTCACTGCTTCATCTGCGGATTCTTTTGGTGTTTTTGAACCTGATGCTGCATCGAACATCAAGTTTTCTGCACCTGTCCAAACTTCACCCATTTCTGGGATGTTTGGCATTGCTTGAGCTGTTTCATATTGTTCGATCACAGCTGTTGTTAATTCATCGTTTTTAGCCTTGGCTGTTTCCCGAGCTTGTTGATTTGCAGGGATTTCATTTACCATTTCAAAGAATTTCTCTTGATTCTCCTGATTCGTTACATAATCGAGCCATTTTTGAGAGAGATCTTTATTTTTAGCATAATTGCTGACTACCCATCCTTTTCCTCCGCCAAATGGTTGATAAGGCTGTCCATTGTTTAGAGTAGGAATTTTTGCAACACCATAATTGATATTGTTTTCTTTGTATGTTTGCGCTTGCCATGGGCCGTCAATAATTGCTGCAGTTTTGTTGGACATGAATTGCTGGCTGGCGAAGTCCCCTGCACTTTTTATGTCTTGCATTCCCTTAGGCCAAACATTTTGGAACCAATCTGTTGCATAAGAAATTCCTTCTACAGCACCTGCATTATTCAAACCGATATCAGAAGGATCTGTACCATCATCACCGAATACATAGCCACCGTAACCTGCAATCAAACCATAGGAATAATAAAAGTCAGTCCATTTAGCTAAAAATCCTGTATTTTTTCCTGCTTCTGACTCAAAAGCAAAACGACTGTCTTTGGATAGATTTTCCAAATCTTTAAACGTCGCTGGTGCTGTATCGACTAAATCTTTGTTATAGTACAAAACAAGGGTCTCGATTACTGCAGGTTCTCCATAGATTTTTCCATCATAAGTCACTTGGGCTTTGTCTGTTTCATCGTAAGCTGATTCATTTCCCAGTTTTACTTCCGCCAGATGTCCTTGCTGTCCTAACGCACCGATCCGGTCATATGCTGCCATCATAACGTCAGGTCCCTTTCCAGCAGGCCCATCTAACGCTAATGATTCTAACTGATCGAACATGTCCTTTTCTACCAGCTTGATCTTCACATCGTTTTCTTTTTCGAATGTATCTTTTATTTCGTTTATATAATCTTTATATCCAGAATCAACGGAGACTGTTAACGTTTTCCCTTCTTCCGCTTCCCCTTCTGCTGAAGAATTACCATTGCCACAAGCCGCTAATCCGCCTAAGATTCCTAAAGAGACTAACCCTAAACCTAACTTTTTCGCGCTTCTTTTTTTCATCTTCATTTCCTCCTGTGTATTCAACGTGCTGTTACACCACTATTATAATGGGCACAAATCTTTATTTGCAAACGCTTTCTTGTTGTTACCGGTAACAGTTTTCAACACATAATCAAAAATCCGTATTGCTGTATCTCTGCTTTCCCATCTTCTAATAACTGACAATTTTGACTAAGAATAACCTCATTTTCCTGTTCTACTATCCAAGGTTCTGCTGACTGATTGAAGTAAATATGGATAATCTGCCCCTCTAGTTCACGTACAAAATAGAGCTTATCTTCACGATCATTTACTATTAACCATTGGGTAGCCCCTTCAGAAAGAATCTTAGACAACTGTTTCCTAAGAGAAACGAGTTCTTTTATAAAACCAAACAGTTCTAGATCTTGTTTTTCTTTTTCCCAGACCATACATTTTCGACAATCCGGGTCTTCTCCACCAGTCATCCCTACTTCTGTCCCATAATAGATACATGGAGATCCTTTTTGAAGAAACATAAAAGTCATCACAGATTTCATCAATTCCTTGTTCCCATTACAAAGAGTTAAGATCCTTGCAGTATCATGAGAATCTAATAAGTTAAATGTCCCTTCGTTCACCTGATCTCTGTAAAGCATTTGCTGATGATTCATTCCACTGACCATTTGCGAAGCTGTAATTTTCTTTTTTGCAAAATAATCTTTAATTGAATCTGTAAATGCGTAATTCATTACTGCGTGGAATTCATCCCCTTGCAGCCAGGCCTGTGAGGAATGCCAGATCTCTCCCAGGATATAGATATCAGGTTTGATGGCTGTAACTTCTTCTCTAAATTTTTTCCAAAAATGATGATCCACTTCATTAGCAACATCTAGTCGCCATCCATCAATATCGAATTCTTTTATCCAATAGGTGGCAATATCTAATAAATATTTTTGAACCTCTGGATTTGCTGTATTTAGTTTGGGCATGAATGGAGTAAATGCAAAAGTATCATATGGGATATTTTCAGCAGTTTCTGGCACATCAGTCATCTGATAGGAATCTACTGGGAAAAAGCGGATATGGAACCAGTCTTTATAGATTGATTTTTCTCCGTTTTCGAGTACATCTTGCCATTGGGGCGAATGGATTCCCATATGATTGAATACAGCATCAAACATGATACGTATCCCTCTTTTATGTGCTTCATCAATTAAATTTTTTAAAAGTTTTTTATCTCCAAACGCGGGATCGACTTCATAATAGTCGATCGTGTCGTACTTGTGATTGGATGTAGCTTTAAATATGGGACAAAAGTATATTCCGTTGATACCCAGGTCTGTCAAATAATCCAGATGATCCATCACACCTTGTAAATCCCCGCCAAAGAAATCTTCACGATCTGGATCTTTGCTTCCCCAAGCCAAAGTATGATCGGGATCATTTGCTTTATCCCCATTTGCAAATCTTTCAGGAAAAATTTGATACCATACTGTTTCTTTCACCCATTCTGGTACAACGAAGCGATCAATTTGATGGAAATAAGGCATTCGAAAATAAAAATTTGGTTCAGCAATCACATTTTTTCGATAAGGAAAAACACCTTGATCACCATAGAAACAATCCGTGCTGTCTTCTCCAATAACATGGAACGCATATTGTAATCGTCTTGTTTCACTTGTCAATTCAACTTCCCAATAATCATGAACATTTGTACTTAAACACTTTTTCATTGGTCGTTCTTTTTGATACCATTTTTCAGTTGTTATGGTATACGGATCTCCGCTTAACACATATACTTTTTTGATATCATTCTTCCGAGTACGAAGCCGGATACGGAATTTTGTATTCGTATATAGAAATGCATATTCACTTTCCGGTCGATGATAAATTGCAGCTGTGTCCATTGATTTCCTCCTTGCGATTTAATATTACGTCCTCACTATAAGTGATATAGATAGAAAAGACAACGCTTTCAAAAATGTTATCGGTAACAGTTTTTTTGGCACTTTTCTATTACTTTTTAAGCGAATTCAACAGATAGATTCAAAAACTTTTAAAAGTTTTTGAATCTATTTTCTACCTATTTCGAGTTCTATAATTATCTTAGTTTATCTGCTTCTCTGCTCTCTATATTCGATCCTCCTAATCGAAAAAGTTTTTTAAGAGTTTTTGCTTGATCGAGTGATTTCAGATAAGATGAGTTTCCTAAATTAGCCAAGCCTAATTTTTTTCTTAAACGAAGTTAACTTATAGTGAAAAATAAGTTATAATAAGATAAGAATACTATTAATCAACTAAAGGAAGTGGATAAATGAAAGAAACAAGACAATTTATATGGACATATGTCAAAATTATTTTTGTCCTCTTTATATTAGGAGTCGCTATAAATATGTTTTTAGGGCCTCATCATATCGCTGCTGGTGGTGTCAGCGGACTAGGAATATTACTGGAAGCTGCTTTCGGTTTTGACCGTGCTATAGTCATTTTAGTATTGAATATCGCTATGTTAGTGCTAGCTCTTCTGTTTTTAGGTAAAAAACCTTTTTTCAAAGTGCTTTTTGGAAGCTTAGTTTTTCCTTTGATCATCGCGGTAGTACCAGAGATGATGATTACTTCAGATCGGTTGTTATCTGTCATTTTTGGAAGTGCGATTTTTGCTTTAGGAGTGGCCATCTTATATAAAAATAACTCTTCCAGTGGTGGCACGACGATCCCTCCCCTCATTTTTAAAAAATATTTCCACTTGAACACTTCGATCGGCCTGTTTCTTACAGATGCTTTCGTCGTTTCTCTCAATCTGTTTGTTTTTGGAATAGAAGAATTTCTTTACGCTATCTTATCTATTGCAATCACTTCAATCGTCATGACCTATATCGAAACAGGGATCAATCGGAAGAAATCCGTCATGGTTATGAGCGAACATTCTTTGGAAGACATTCGCCTTCGCTTAAGTGCTGAAATCGGACGCGGGCTTACCTTGCTGGAGGCAAAAGGCGGCTATAACCGAAAGTCAAAAGAAGTGTTATTGATCGTTGTGACCGATCATGAATTCTCTCGAATGAAACCTCTGATAGAAGAAATTGATCCAAGCGCCTTTGTCATTGTCAACAGCGTAGCAGAAGTAATGGGACGCGGATTTACTTATCATCCAATCGAATGAGTTGGTAAGTAATCAACCCTATTATTTTGAATGCGTTTTCTTTAACTGGTATAATAATGGAAGAAGTAAGTAAATGTTCGATTGAAAAAGAGAGGAGAATTTTATGCATAAAGGAACAGAAATCGATTTTGTATTAAATGACAGTTTGAAAGCTCTAAAACTTTATCAAACGATCTTTGATGAAATAGAACTGATTGAGGCAACAGAGTATCCTAGAGGCAATAATGAAGTCATTTTTTCCTTGTATGGCACGCGGTTCCATATGCTGGATGACAATCCGCCCCTTGGTCTGACTGCCCCTACTGCTGAACATCCAAATACGATCTGGTTCAATATCATCGTCTCTGACATTAAGGACACACATAATAAAGCATTACGAAATGGCTGTGTAGAGGTCCAAGAAATGACAGAAATGATGGACTTTGGTGTGACCAATTCGATGTTCAGGGATCCTTTTGGTTATTTATGGATGCTTCATCAGGTTCATCGTGAAGTAAGTTTTGAAGAAAGAAAACAACTTTTTGAAAAATATATGTAAAGTTTATGATGGGATTAGTTCTTGTCACTGATATTTTTTTGTAAATATTCTTATTAGAGGAAGCAAGTTTGTTCCATGTGCTTTCTCTTTTTTCTTGAATAATCAATTTCTTTGCTTTTTATAATTAAATTGTGTACAATCTAATTGCATCAAATATAATAAAAGGTGGTAATCTTATGAAAAAAATGTATTCTACAAAAATGATCAACACAGGCGGACGTTCTGGAGAAGTCCATAATCCTGATCACACATTCGAATTAAATATTGCAGCTCCTGGTAAACGTGTTGAAAACGCAACAAATCCTGAACAATTGTTTGCAGCTGGTTTCAGTGCCTGTTTCAACAGTGCATTGGAGTTGATTAAACAACAAAAAAATATTTCTGGCGCTTCTACTGTCAGCGCACAAGTTTCTCTTTATTCCGAAAGTGAAATGAGCTTTGTCTTAGGCGTAGAGATTGAAGGATCTATCGAAGGCCTTTCTCTAGAAGAAACCCAAGAATTATTAGAAGCTGCACATAAAGTGTGCCCTTATTCAAAAGCGACAGCTGGAAATATCGAAGTTACTCTGAAAGCTGTTAGTGAATAGACTTTTTTGTGTAAATCCGCTATGATACACTATAGTGAAACAGCGGAGGTGGAAAAATGGAAGATCTATATTTAGCTAATCAAGTATGTTTTCCTTTATATGCCGCCTCTAAGGAGATCATCAGGCACTACACTCCCCTTCTCAAACCGCTGGATCTTACCTATACCCAGTATCTTGTGATGCTAGTTTTATGGGAAAAGAAAAAGACTACAGTGAAAGAGCTAGGAAATGATTTGTGTCTGGATTCTGGTACGCTAACCCCCTTACTGAAGAAGTTAGCAGAAAAAAATTATATCAAGCGTCAGCGTGAAACGGATGACGAAAGAATCGTAAATGTTACGCTCACTTCTCAAGGAGTTGCGTTGCAAAAACAAGCAGAAGGTATTCCACAAAAGATCAAGTCTTATCTTCCGCTTGAACAGGAAGAATTGGATACACTGCAACATCTGACCCGAAAAATGCTAGATAATTTTCATCAAGACCAGAAAAAGGGCTGAAACTGCTAGATGAACGATTTTATGAGGAAAACCAACTCATAAGATAACGTCATTTAGCGGTTTTTCTTTTTGCTCTTTCCCTTTCTTATTTTCGTATTCCATCATATAATGAATAACGTGTTTATTTTTGTTATTTGGAGGTTGTCAAATTGTCCGTTTATCAGCGTTTTTTGGCGAATGAAAAAATACGCCGCCTCACTGTTTTATTATCTGTCATTTTTGTACTTTTCTTAGTAAGAAGTATGATTACAACCATTTTACTCACATTTATCTTTACTTACTTGATGATCCACCTTGTTCAAATCATTCAGCGATTTGTCCGAATCCCTACAGGTATTTTAGCCATCATGATTTATACATTGATCGTTTATCTTATCTATCTGGCATTCACAAAGTATATCCCGATGCTTATTCATCAAACATTCGATATGATCCAATCTGTTATTGATTTTTACGAGCATCAACCAAAAGATGCAGATCCAGTTTTACAATACATCCACAATTATATCGAGCGGAACGATTTCTTTGAACAGCTTCAAAATGGCGCGTCAATTGCGCTTGGCTATTTACAAGATATAGGAAAACTGGCAGTGGCGTTCGCTATGTCGTTCATCTTAAGTTTCTTTTTTATGATTGAAAAGCAAAAAACGATTTTTTTCTCACGGTTATTTCTAAAAAGTGAGTTTTCTTGGTTCTTTCAAGATCTATATTATTTCGCCGATAAGTTTGTCAATACATTTGGTTTAGTATTAGAAGCTCAATTTATTATTGCTCTTTTAAACACCCTGCTCACAACTATTGCCTTGGCCGCATTTGGCTTTCACCAACTGCTGAGCTTAGCAATTATGATATTCATTCTAAGTCTGATCCCAGTAGCAGGCGTTATTATTTCTTGTATTCCTCTATCTTTCATTGCTTATTCACAAGGAGGAATCAGAGATGTTGTTTATATCCTGATGACGATTTTGGTTGTGCATCTGATCGAATCTTATGTACTGAACCCAAAATTAATGTCTAGCAAAACAGACTTGCCGATTTTTTATACATTCGTGGTCTTGCTTGTTAGTGAACGATTCTTTGGCGTTTGGGGATTGATTGTCGGCATCCCGATTTTCACCTTCTTTTTAGATGTGCTGAAAGTGAAAAAGATTCCGAATCATTCACCAAGAGAAACAGATCTCCTTTAAATTAAAAATGAAGAAAGATAAAAATTAGAACGACCCTAAATATCAGATTTAGAATCTGTTATTCAGGGTCGTTTTATTAATATTACTTTTTCGTTTGTAAAAATGTGTTCTCCGACATTCTTCAAATGTCAGTGTCATCTATTTTGTTTAAATCTTTTTACAGAAAACATCATTGTTATGCTTAATATAATGATTCCGCTCCACAGTATGACTTTATTTTGTGCTTCTCCGGATTTTGGCAGCTGTTTATTTTTCGTATCAGGACTAGCAAGGATTGTATCTTTGCTACTTTTTAAAGTCTCAGCTGGGTGAGGGCTATCAAATCGTTGTGTGTGTATTCTGCTTCTCTTTATTTATTTGTTGAATGGTTGTATCTATTTTTTGACTCTCTTTCTTTTCATCCTTTTGGGTGCTTATCTCTTTTGCTGTTATATTTGTTTCAGGTGTTTTTTCTGGCATTTCTGGGACCACATCTGGCTTTTCTTCAGGAACCCTATTTGGTGTTTCTGGATTCTCGGTTTCATTATCCGTGTCTGGTTTTTCTTCTGGTCTTGCTTCGTTGCTAGAGTCTGTATCTGGTTCTGGAGTCACATCTGGTTTCTCTGGATTCTCGGTTTCGTTATCTGTGCCTGGTATTGTTTCCGATATTGTTTCGTTTCCAGAGTCTGTATCTGGTTCTGGAGTCACATCTGGTTTCTCTGGATTCTCGGTTTCATTATCTGTGCCTGGTTTTTCTTCGGGAGTTGTTTCAGGTTTTGATTCATTGTCTGGCTCCGGCTTCATTTCTGTATCAGGCTCTTCACCAGATTCTATTTCCGGTTGCTGTTCTCCGTCTGGATTTTCTGTAGGCGGTATATCAGGCTTGTTTTCATTTTCTGGTTTATCCGTTGGTTCCCCAACAAGATCTCCTCCTCCTGAGTCGATTGCTGAATCTTGCTCAACTGTCTGCCGTTGACTATACGGCGTCAAATAATGAAGATCGTCCGGTAAGCCATCTGCTACTTTGACAGTAAACAGTGCTGGTTTTAGCAAGTCCTGATTTAATGTGACGGTGAAAGTAAATGTTGCTTGCTTGTGTTGGATAGACAAAGTATTCTCGTCGTAACTGATCAATAAAGCAGGGTCAACATTCTCAAATGTAACAGCTGATTGTCGTATCGGTGCTAAGTCTCCCGAATAATCAACTGTTGCTTTGATGGTCGCTGTTTGTCCTTTTTTCAATTTTGTGACACCTGAATTGAAGGAAGAAAATTCATCTTGGAAAGTAATTCGATTAACATTGGCCCATTTGGTTTCTGCCCAATTTGCTGTTCCTATCTCCTCTGTATGCACTGTCTGATTTATAGTAAGCGATAAGCTTAAGGCTGTAAATGTTGAGATTAAGATGGTTGGATATCTCATAACTCTCTCACTCCTTGATTTTTTTGTATGCAAGAAATAAGATAGTAGAGATTGTACCTATATGTTTACTGTCTTTTTGTCTAGATTCATGAAAAAAACAGTAATATTTTCTAGTTTTAACAATCTAAGTAAAAAGGAGCGCCCTTCATGCAAACCCAAGAAGCGATAAAAACGTATCTTTTAAAGAAAAAAAGCAATACAAAATTAGATATTTTTCTTTTCCTGTCTGAACATCGTTTCTTTATTACTACACAATATTTAGCAGATCATTTCCATATGTCTGAATCAAATTTTCTATTATACATCAAAGAATTAGAACAAGATTTTGAGCGTCTAAATCTAACAGAATTGCATATTGATAAACAAAAACCTTTTTTGAAGTTGAATTTTGAAGGAATTGATCCGGCTTATTGCTACTATCGTCTATTTGGAAGGTACTGCAACGAATCGGTCAGTTATGAGATCTTGACTTCTTTGTTCAGTTGTCAGACAAATTCGATTATCAGTTTAAGTCAGCAAACGAACTATAGTGCCTCTTATCTGTATACGAAAATGAAAAAAATCAATGCATTTTTAGCATTGTATGGTTTGTCTGTCTCCTTTTCTAATAATGGAAGAAAGTCCTTTTCTGGAAAAGAAGTACAAATCCAATATGCAGCATTAGATATTTATTGGAATATCTTTTCAAGTACTGCTACAGATTTTTATGATGAAGAACCACAGGTAGTTGCTTTTATGATGAATACTTTTTTAAAAAAGAGGTACTTGACCGACTGAATAGCGGTATGATGGATAAATTATATTTGCTGTTGAAAATATGTAAAGAGAATTTTCCGGCTACTTCTGTAAAAGGTGTGCAAAGAGAGTTTGATGAGTATGAATATATTGACTTTTTTATTGATCCCTCTGTCGATATTTTGCGTCCCAATCTGCCAATTTGTCGCGAACAACGCATCCTAGTGAATATTTTAGTACGGCTCTCTATCACGAAAATCGAATCAGAAAAAACAAGTTTGGAGCAATACGAACTTTTAAGAAAAGCAAATGTTCCTCATGTTCTTTATTCAAGAAAAATGGTGGAATCCTTTTGTACTGTATTTGATTTGCTTATGCCTGAAAAAGAAAAGATTCTTTACTCATTGGCGTTCGCACGAAATAAACTTTATAATGGATTTCTTAACTTCAATCAACCAAATACGCCCCTTCCTACTTTTATGCTTTATCAAGAGCATAACGTATTGAAAGAAATCCAAACAGCTATTGAACGATTTTACATGGATTTCAGAGAACAAAATCAACATATGCTGCCAGATATTTTAGAAAAAGAAAATGTGCTATGGATGGTCGAAGATCTAGTACATTTATATGATCGTTACAAAAAACAACCGCTGATCGTGATTGGTGTGAACTATACGCGTGATTTTTATATCAGTAAAGATTTGATTGTTAAGATAGAACAAATTTTTTCAAATGAATCGATCAAAATACAAAACGATTTTATGGAGAACTGTAACATCGTTATCAGTGACTGCCCTTTGAAACAGTTGCCTTCCCACATCAAAAAAATATATATTTTAAAGGGAATCATCACACCAGAAGATTGGAAAAAAGTGATTATGAGGATTTCAGAATATATTTTTGAATTAAAAGAAGAGGCTCTTATGAACCAATCGGAAAAAGAAAATCAAGATAACCTCTAGTTCCTAGACCAAAGAAGTGACATAAATCCGTATACTGTTGAAAAGCATACGGATTTATGTCACAAAAATTTGAATATCTTTTTCTTTTACATAATAAAATTATAAATTATTTACTGGTTTTCTTTACGTTCGTTTCCTTTTTCAATTGCTTCCCATAATCAATTTAGATATACCGCACCTAATGCTCGATCATATAAGCCATATCCTGGTCTTCCTGTCTCATTCCAAATCATTCTGCCATGATCAGGGCGGATATATCCGTCAAATCCGTTGTCATACATTGTTTTTAGTATACGGTACATGTCTAATGAACCGTATTCTGATTTATGCGGTGCCTCATAGAAATCTCGATTATCTAAAAACTTGATATTTCGAACGTGAGCAAATGGGATCCGGTCTCTTTGGCAAAATTCTGCTAAAATTTCATACACATCATTTTCTGGATCTTCTGCAATACTTCCTGTACAAAGAGTGATTCCGTTAGAAGGACTGTCTACTACTCGGCACAACCAATCTAGGTCTTCTCGATTCTTTACGATTCGAGGTAATCCAAAAATCGAGTACGGCGGGTCATCTGGGTGTACAGCCATTTTGACCCCTACCTCTTCACATGTCGGGATGATTGATTGAAGAAAATAAGCAAAATTTTCTCGAAGTTTTTCTTCGTCTACTGATGCATACGCTTCAAGCAAAGATTTGATATGAGCTAAGCGTTCAGGTTCCCACCCCGGCAACTCGAATTCATTGCTGGACTGTTCGATGCGTTCGACGATTTCTTTTGGATCAGCTGGAATATCAGCGGATATAAAAGCTAACGTAGATGAGCCATCTTCTAAGCGGTAATCAAGATCAGATTTGACCCAATCAAATACAGGCATAAAATTATAGCAGATGACTTCTATTCCATATTCTGCCAAGTTTCGAATCGTCTGCTTATAGTTTTCGATATACTGCTCACGGGATGGTAAACCAATTTTAATGGCATCATGCACATTGACGCTTTCGATAACCTTTAGTGTCAATCCACGAGACTCAATTTCTTCTTTTAATTCTTTGATCCGTTCCCTAGGCCACACTTCTCCTACTGGTATATCCATCAATGTGCCTACAATACCTTTGACTGCAGGTATTTGTCTGATTTCATCTAAAGCAATCTTTTCCTCTTGTGAACCGTACCATCTAAAAGTCATTTCCATTATAAAGTTCCTCCATGTTCTTGTAAGTAATTCTGTAATGTTTTTCGTACGGCATTGGGTCCTGCCAACATTTTGATGAACATTCCTTCTATTTTTCTGCCAATCTCAGCTTGATAAAGATCTACACCAAAAATTTCTTTATTTGACAAAATAGGAACAATTTTCTCTTGGATATGTGAGGTATCTTGCGTACCCAATTGAATATCAGAAAGCCTGTGCTGAAGTTCCACCAGCAAAGGATCTGGACTCGGTGTGAATGGTTTTCCTTGATCATCAAGGCCAATAAGGTATCGAAGCCAAGCAGCGAGAATCAATGGGATGAACACAAGAGTCTGCGGGTCCTTATTTTCTATTTCCATATATTTTTTAATCGTCTCACCGTAACGAATCGCCACCTTTTGAGAGGTATCCGTGGCGATTCGCTGAGGCATGTCAGGAATATTTGGATTAGAAAATCGCACAGTGACTACTTCTTCAAGAAAGGTCTTTGGATCAATGATTCCAGGCGATTCTACGACTGGAAGACCTTCATTGTACCCGATTTCAGAAACTAACAGTGACAAATCTGGATCTTTCATCTCTTCAGCTATACTCCTATAACCCAGTAAACAACCCATAATAGCTAAAGCCGTATGCAAAGGATTAAGACAAGTCGTCACTTTCATCGTATCTGCTTTATCTACCGTTGCACGATCAGTCAAGAACACTCCAGCTTTTTCGAATTTCGGACGTCCGTTTGGAAAATGATCTTCCATGATTAAATAATGGATATCTTCTGTATTGACGAATGGCGCAATATTGGTTCCCTTTGCGGTTTGCAAGATCGACATATTTAAAAAGCCTTCTTCTGCCAACATTCTGCTAACTGATATGGAAGGATTCGGAGTGATACGATCAATCATTGTCCATGGAAACGCAACGATTTCTTCATTCGATAAGTATTGGATAAATGTTTCTGGTACATAACCTTCCTTTTGCCATTCTTTTGCGATCGCTAGCAACGAAGTACGTAATTGACTGCCGTTTTGTGAAAAATTATCTGTAGAGACAAGTGCAATCGGCCAAGCTCCCGATAAAAACCGTCTATAAAGTAGTGCAGCAAGAATACTCATCGTATGTGATGGCTTTTTCGGACCATTTTTTATATCAACTGCAATCGGTCCTATATATTTATTACTTGTATCTTTCAATCGATAACCTTTTTCAGTAATAGCAAAAGTAACTAATTGTAAACTCGGATTTTCAAAGTGACCAATCATCTTAGCAAAGTGTTCCGAACAATCTGGATGACAATACAGACTGTCAGCTGTCGCAGCTAATACACGTTTGATAAATTTTCCACTGCTTGGCATGACCACTTCAAGAATCAAATCATCAAAAACTCGGTAAGCCTTTTCAATTATTTCTTCATCGAATGTTTCACAAACAATGACACCAGTGGGCAATTCGCCTTGATCCGCTAAACATTGAGCGATTTCTGCATGAAATCCTCGATAAAGATTTCCGCCACCAAAATGGATCCAGACAGGATTTCTTTGTCCAGTTTCTCTTAATGATGCACGGTCAAAATGAGGTATTTCTACTTCTTTTTGAGATAATTCAGGAATAAAGTTCTCCCAGTTGTTTAAATCAATCATTTTTCCCCTCCTAAACTAACATATCAGTTTTTGTCTTCAAATGAATTTTATGCAATAAAAACCGCTATGTCAATCAAAATTTTACTATTTGTACAAATCTACGAGTTAAAGTGACATATCAGATTGTTTTTCAGATCTCTTCTGTTATACTACGTTCATAGAAATGATTTTGGAGGTATAAAAATGAAAAGTAGCTTGCAATCTCAAGCTTACCAAGCGATTCGTAAACAAATCATCTATGCGGACCTAGAACCTGGAAGAAAAATATCTGAAAAAGCGCTGGAGGAACATCTTTCTATCGGCCGGACCCCCATTCGCGAAGCATTGATTCAACTACGTCAGCAAGAACTCGTGTACACAGTTCCTCAAAGTGGTACGTATGTTTCAAGAATCAATCTCTATTCTGCAGAAAATGCTCGATTTGTTCGAGAACAATTAGAACAGCAAATCATGATTGAATGCTGTTCCAAATTGGACCATCAAACACGAATAGTGTTAGAAACGATTTTAAAAGAACAAGAAAAAGCAGCCCAAATAAAGGATGAACGTGCGTTTTTTCGTGCAGATAATTTATTTCATGAAGCTTGTTTCGAAATTGCCGGCAGAAAAGAAGTTTGGAACTGGTTAGATGACCACAATACCCATTTAGAACGTTTTCGTTGGTTAAGAGTGACCATACAAGGGCTTCCATGGGAAACGATCATGGAACAACATGAAGATTTATTCAGAGCATTAGTCGATAAAAAACCAGAAGAAGCTCGTTTTCAAACGGGATTGCACTTGCACATGATGCTGAAAGAACAAGAAACTGTCACTCAACGTTATCCTGAGTATTTCAAGTAGTTGTATTTTCTTATGCCTCTTCCATTTTATAATTAACCAGCGTTTTTGAGTAATCTTTATTAAATAACAAAATATTCATTGACTTTCTAACTCCAACTAAATTACAATCATTATAAATAAATAATTATTATTGGAGGTTTTACTATGTCATTGATTGGGAAAAAAATAGAAGAATTTAACGCTCAAGCTTATCATCAAGGAGAATTTTTAGAAATTAGCGAGAAAGACCTTATGGGGAATTGGAGCATCCTATGTTTCTACCCAGCAGATTTCACTTTTGTTTGCCCCACTGAACTAGAAGACTTACAAGAACAATACAGCACCTTGAAATCTTTGGGTGTTGAAGTCTTTTCTTGCTCTACAGATACCCATTTTACTCACAAAGCATGGCATGATACATCAGATGCTATCGGTAAAATTGAATACACGATGATTGGCGATCCTTCGCATCGGATTTCTCGTATTTTTGATGTGTTGGATGAAGAACAAGGATTAGCTCAACGAGGAACATTTATTATTGATCCAGACGGCATCGTTCAAGCTATGGAAATCAATGCAGATGGAATTGGCCGTGATGCTAGTGCACTGATTGATAAGATACGGGCTGCTCAATATGTACGTACCCACCCAGGTGAAGTTTGTCCGGCAAAATGGAAAGAAAGTGGCGAAACATTGAAACCAAGTTTTGATCTTGTTGGAAAAATTTAGGTGGTCGACATGTTAGATAAAGAAACTAAACAAAACCTCGAACAATATTTAGCACTGATTGAATCTCCTATTGTTTTTTCTGTTAGTTTGGATACTAGTGAAAATAGTCAAAAATTAGCAGAATTTACGAAGGAAATATCAGAAATGTCTCCTAAAATCTCTCGGGAAAAAAAAGAGTTGATGCGGACACCTAGTTTTTCTATCAGCCCTCTTGGCAAAGAAAGTGGAATTATTTTTGCTGGTATCCCCCTCGGTCATGAATTTGCTTCTTTTTTACTAGCACTGTTACAAATTAGTGGACGGGCACCAAAAATCAGTGAGTCTTTGAGTCTCAAAATCAAACAAATCAAACAAAAGCTGCATTTTGACAGTTATGTTAGCTTGACTTGTCACAATTGCCCGGACGTTGTACAGGCATTGAATATATTAGCTGTATTAAATCCAAATATTACTCATACGATGATTGAAGGCGGTATGTTCCAAAAAGAAATTGATGATAAACAAATCATGGCAGTGCCAACAGTGTTTTTAAATGGTGAAGAATTTAGTAGCGGACGCATGACGATCGAACAAATCGTTGAAAAAATCACTGGTCCTTTGGTTGAAGAAGAATTATTTGAAAAAAAACCTTATGATGTATTAGTGGTCGGTGGCGGACCAGCAGCTAGTAGTGCAGCTATCTATGCAGCACGTAAAGGAATCCGCACAGGGATTGTTGCTGACTCCTTCGGTGGACAAGTCGTTGAAACACTGGGAATTGAAAACATGATTGGTACCCCTTACACAGAAGGGCCAAAATTAATGCAGCAAGTAGAAAATCATGTGCGTAGTTACCCTATCGATATTATGATCAATCAAGAGGCTGTTTCCTTAAATAAAGAGCAAGATTTTATCAATATCGGCTTGGCTAACGGTATATCACTTCAAGCAAAAACTGCAATTATTGCGACAGGTGCGCACTGGCGTTCTATCAATGTACCGGGCGAAAAAGAGTTTAAAAATAAAGGAATTGCTTATTGTCCACACTGTGACGGTCCTCTATTTAAAGGAAAAGAGATTGCTGTTATCGGCGGTGGTAATTCTGGTGTTGAAGCAGCAATCGATTTGGCTGGGTTAGCAAAACATGTATATGTTCTAGAATTCTTACCAGAATTAAAAGCAGATCAAATCTTACAGGATAAACTAGTCTCTCTTGCGAATGTCACTGTTATCAAACATGCAGCGACGAAAGAAATCAGCGGTACGAATCAGGTAGAATCTCTCTCCTATATCGATCGCCGTACGATGGAGATGCATACACTAGCTGTTTCAGGAGTATTCATTCTAGTCGGCTTACTCCCTAATACGGATTGGCTAGATGGAACGATCGAAATGAATCCAAGAAATGAAATAGTGACCGAGAAAAATGGCGCAACGAATATCCCCGGCGTTTTCGCAGCTGGTGATTGTACAGATAGTCCATACAAACAAATCATCGTTTCAATGGGTTCAGGAGCTACTGCAGCTTTAGGAGCATTCGATTATCTGATGCACACTTGAACTATAAAGATTGTATAAAAGACAGATAGAGGTTGTGAGCCTGCCGTTCAGCTCCGAGTCACAAGGAACAATTTCAATAAACAGTTTCTCATGTTTGTTGAATATTGTGACTTGTGGCTGAGGAGTAGGCATGAGAACACCGTTTATTCGAAAAAAGGATTGTGATAAGAATTTTGTCACAATCCTTCTTGTCTTTTTTTTTGAATAATCACTTTTTCTTCTCTTTTTCTTATATACTATAAGTAGTAAATAGTTTGAGAGAAGAAAGGTGACTGATTATGGCGCAAAATCGTATTTTTAAGACAAGTTTTGCAAGCGTTTACCCTATGTATGTAGCAAAAGCAGAGAGAAAAGATCTTACAAAAGAGGAAGTAGATGAAATCATTTGCTGGCTGACAGGTTATTCCCAAACAGAACTAGAAGAGCAACTACAAAAACAAGTGACTTTCGAACAATTTTTTGCGGAAGCCCCTGCCCCCAATCCTTCTCGTTCTTTGATTACAGGTGTTGTTTGTGGTGTGCGAGTAGAAAACATCGAGGATAACTTGATGAAAGAAATTCGTTATTTAGATAAAATGATCGATGAGCTAGCAAAAGGCAAAAAAATGGAAAAGATCCTCAGAAAATGATCTTTCTTAAGAAGCTCTTCTCCTTCACTCATTTTGTAACGTTTGATTTGGTAAAATGACTAGTTCACGTTAAAATAAGTCAAAGGAGGTTTTCTTATATGTTTGAGACGATTAAACAAAATATTCAAAAATATGCCTTATTAAGAGCTGCTGTTTATATTATTTCTGGGATTGCGATTGTGCTAAACCCTTCTGCTGTTTTTCATTTTATCGGTTATCTGATCACTGCCTATCTTGTTTTGCTTGGGGTGTTGAATCTTTTTGAGGCTTACCGTTTTAAAAGGAAAACAGGTTCTTGGAGTATCGGTCTGTTTAGTGGTCTTTTTTTCCTGATCTGTGCGCTGATCGTTTATGCTTTTGCACCTGCAATCGTTTCTATCCTGCCGATTCTTCTTGGATTAGCTGTTATCATCAACAGCTTGTTCCAGTTGTTCTTCAGCATGAATACAAAAGCTAAAAGTTGGAGTGTTTATAGTATTCTGTTGTTGATTGGCGGATTCGTCTTATTGTTTAATCCATTCAAAAGCTTGATGGTTCTATTTCAAATATTCGGTTTCATCTTGATTTTCATGGGCATCCAGGAAATCATCAATTTTATCAGAGTAAGAAAAATGACTATACGTTAATCGTTTTTAGTTATTAAAATAGACTGTTTAAAAACCAACAAACCAAAAAATACTTTTGGATTGTTGGTTTTTTTATGAGTATATTTTCCTATTTTTTCAATAATATATGTTATGCTAAGTTCGGGCTATATTTTATAAAAAGGAATGATGAGAATGGAATTTATTGGTATTTTATGCCTGATATTGATTTCAACAACGATTGGCTCACATATCTCTAGGAGATTAGGTATTCCAGCAGTAATCGGACAATTACTTGTTGGTGTTTTGCTAGGACAAGCTGGATTGAATTGGGTCAAACCGGATATTCTAGTCCATGACTTCTCGGAGATTGGTGTAATCTTATTGATGTTTTTAGCTGGTCTGGAAAGTGATTTATCTCTTTTGAAAAAATATTTCCGACCAGGCATGTTCGTTGCTTTACTCGGAATCATCTTCCCTGTTGTTTTTGGTTGGCTAACAGGCGAAGCATTCCAAGTTTCGGGAAATGAAGCGATTTTCTTTGGGATTATTCTTGCAGCAACTTCTGTCAGTATTTCAGTTGAAGTATTAAAGGAACTAAACGTGGTGAATACGAAAGAAGGCTCAACTATTTTAGGTGCTTCTGTTGTAGATGACATTTTAGTCGTTTTAGTCCTAAGTTTCAGTCTATCTTTTCTCACTGGAGAAGCTTCTAGCAATGCTTCTTTACCGCTTGTTTTGATTGAACAGCTCGTTTACTTTGTTTTTATTTTCTTATTAGTCAAATGGATTGCACCCTTCTTGCTTTCATTTGCAGAAAAAGTGTACGCAAATTCTTCTATTATCATCGTATCGCTAGTTATTTGTTTAGGTATGTCTTACGTAGCGGATCTTGTAGGTCTTAGTTCTGTCATTGGTGCCTTTTTTGCTGGGATAGCAGTCAGTCAGACAAAGGTCAAAGAAGAAGTATACCACAATGTTGAAGCTTTAGGATATGCAGTATTTATACCAGTATTTTTTGTCAGTGTAGGATTAGAAGTTGATTTTTCTGACTTTGGTGAGCAGCTTCTCTTTATTTCTATATTGACGCTTGTAGCAATTTTGACCAAATTGCTTGGAGGGTATTTTGGTGCTCAGATTGCCGGTTTTTCTCAACATAGTTCATTGATGGTCGGTGCTGGTATGATTTCGCGTGGAGAAATGGCTTTGATCATTTTGCAAATTGGACAGCAAAGTCAATTGATCGAACCACAGTACTATTCACCTTTAGTAATCGTGATTTTATTAAGTACACTTATTTCTCCACTTGTTCTGAAATATTTTACAAAAAAAGTTTATGAAGTGTGAGTGACCCAGAAAGTGGTCGTGAACCTGTCGTTTATTCGAAAAAAGGACTGTGACGATACCGTCACAGTCCTTTTACTATAGTTATGAAGTCGTTCTTTATTGATAATTTTGGTTGAGGTATTGTAATAGTTCGGGTGCTCGTTTAGTTGCTGAATCATCATCTTCTTTATTTTCCAACATGCTAACCATCATATATCCTTGGTTATCAGGGTTGAAAGCAAACAAGAAACTGTTCTCTTTCCCTTTTTCATCCTGTTTTTCTTTGATTTCCGCTGTACCAGTTTTCGCTGCCAATGGAATCCCTAAAGCAGAAAGAGAATGTGCTGTACCATTTACATCTTGCACAACTTCTCTCAGATCTGGCACGATCGTTTGTACTGCTGTTTCGCCGATGACATTCTTCTTATCTTTTGTCTCTTTATCTGCAATCAATTTAGGATAGACAAGTGTGCCATTGTTGGCAAAAACAGAATACATTGCTGCTTGCTGGATAGGATTAATTAGAAGTTCGCCTTGTCCATATCCAGTATCAGCTAGCAAGATATCTGAATTAAAGCTCTCTTCATTAGAAATTTGTGCTGGATTCATACTTATTGGCAAATCAAGGTCTTCACCAAAAATGAATTTATCCAAACCTGCACGGAAATTCTTCTCCCCCATTTTCAACGTTTCTTGTGCCATATATATATTATCGGAATAAATCAAAGCAGTTTTTAAGTCTACTTGTGACACATCACTAACACGAGTTACTTGATACGATCCCCAAGAACTATCTTTTTGCCATTTAAGCCCGTTGATCGTCAACACTTCATTTGGATCGATAGTGCCGTTGTCGAGACCGATTGCTGCTGTGATCATTTTAAACGTAGATCCAGGAGCATAACCTGTCGCAAATCGGCTGATGAATGGTTGTTCAGGATTTTCTTCATAAGCTTTGTAGTCTTCTTGTGAGATCCCGTTTGTCATTTTGTTTGGATCATAGCTTGGAGAGCTAGCAAGCGCAAGAAGATCACCGGTTTTTGGCGTTGTCGCAACAGTCGATCCAGCTTTTCCTCCTAGACTGTCGAAAGCTGTTTTTTGTGCCTTTGCATCGATTGTCAATTTGATATCTTTGCCGTTTTGTACTTCATGCTCGATCAGAACCTTTTTCTCGACACCGTCTGCATCTGTGATGCTTAATTTTCCACCTGTAGTCCCACGAAGATCCTTATCAAAAGCCATTTCCAAACCAGATCGTCCGATTTTTCCACTACTGCTTAATTCTGGATTTTTATCAATATCTTCTGCTGTGATATCTCCCACGTAACCAATCAGTTGAGCAGCTGCTTCACCCAAAGGATAATATCTGCCGTCTACTTCTTGGATGGTAGCTCCAGCTGGAAGTTCTGGCGTTGCTCCATCAATGATTTTCAATGGGACAAAGTAATCGTGTTGTACCCAACTTTGTGAAATAGCCTGATTGATAGCATCTTCTGTTAAGTCGAATACAGAAGCAATGGCTTTGATATTGGCTGTTTTTCCGTCCCCATCCCCAAGTTTGCTTGGAACGACTCCTAATTGTTTTAGTTTGCCGGTTGTTGCTAATGGTTCCCCATTTCGATCTAAAATGTTCCCTCTTGTTGCTTCTTGCGTGGTCAGACTTACTTTGTCATTTCCTTCCATTTCTGGAAAAACCAAGTTAGGCTGCCAGTTGATCGTGGTTTTTCCATCATTTCTGTCTAATGTTCCTTTATAAGAAAGATCTTTCAATTCACCTAATGAGGTATTCATCTTTGCTTTATATGAAAAGCTATAAGTAGAATCATCTTTTTTATCTACTTTTAGATTTGATATCTCAAGTCCTTTGACATCGGCAGCACCGTATATATTTTGGTATTTTTCTAAGATCTCTTTTTCAGATAATGCACTTTTATTTGCTGCCTTTTTCGATGCCATTCCTGCAGCTTTGTTATAATCTCCTTTGTTTAAAGCTTGGACAAATTGCTCAACCGTCTTTTCTCCAGCTTCTACTGCTTGGGTTTCTTGGTAGTGCCGGTAGTAAAAATAACTGCCACCTGCAGCTACTATTAAAATCACTGCGCCGGCAATATAAGCGCCTGTTCGATTTTTGCCGTGCTTGTCACTTCTTTTCATTTTTTCCTCCTTCCTTTGCTTGTTATTCCTTTATTTTCACTATTTATACCTGTTTATTCTAACATAATAAAAGAAGTCAGAACATAACATAAATTGTTATTTCTAACTTCTTTTATTTTATTTTCTTTACTTAATTATTCAGAAATTTTTTGATTGCTTCTTGGTTTTTGGTCAAATCTAATTCCAGAACACTTCCGGAAGGCGTATTGTCGTTGAAGTCCCAACTGCCGTCTACTGGTACGGATAATGTATCGATCTTTTTATTATCGTCTTTGAGGAAATCCATACCGCAATCCAGTAGCACACTCTCAGGAAGGTTCGTTTGGATACTGCCAAGTAGTTTTCCCACTGCTTTCGGTAATTTAAATATCGAAGTGACGTCTTTCAGCTGCTGAGAGATAGCTTTAATCACTTGTTGCTGTCTTCTAATCCTCCCAAAGTCCCCTTCTTCGTCTTCACGGAATCGAGCATACTGCAGTAACGTATTGCCATCCATTACTTGCTCCCCTTTTTTTATATATACGCCATCTAAATCTAAAGATTTTTCTGCATCAATCTTTACTCCATCAGGAAACAGTTCATTGACGCAATCGATAAAATCTTGAAATGTGATACTTGCATAATACGGGGCTTCAAATTTGAAATTTTCCTTTAATGTTTGGTTCAATAAATCAACTCCTCCGTAAGAGTACGCTGCATTGATTTTATCCATTCCGTAACCTGGTATATCGACATATGAGTCTCTCATGATAGAGATTAGTTTTGCTTGTTGTGTTTTCTGGTCGTATTGTGCAACCATAAGTGAATCTGAGCGACCATTTTCGTCTTTCGAACGGGCATCCGAACCAATCAAAGCCACGTTTAGTGTGGTAGGGACACTTTTCGGATCTACCTTTTTTACAGTTGAGGTCTGTTTTGCAGACGAAAATCCATGGACAAATTCAATCGAAAAAAAGCCGACTACTAGTGTAAGCAGTAACAAAACAGATAATATGATTTTTTGAAATACTTTCATTGCGAATTCCTCTTTCTAAAAAGAATCTCTCGCTTGAAAAATAAAAGATAGTCCTTTATGATAATTCAAACTGAGAGATTCTCAGTTTCTCTTTATTGTTTTTCAGGTCGATAGAGCGGCAACTCTTCGGCCTGTATCTTCGAAGAAATATTCAACGTGATCCCGATTCCTAAAGAAAGGATCAGATAACTTGTTCCTCCATAACTAACAAATGGTAATGGCACGCCAGTCATTGGCATAAGCCCTGCGATACTTCCCACATTCATTATCGTCTGAACGAATAGCAAAGTTCCGAATCCTAAAAGAAACAATCCAGCTTGCTGATTTTTGCAACGACTGCTTAAACAAAAGATTCTCATGCATAATGAGAATAATAAGAAAAGTACACACAATGCACCAATTAGCCCAAGCTCTTCTGTAATGATCGAAAAAATAAAATCTGTTTCTGTCTCTGGAAGATATCCCTTTTTTGTGATACTGTTTCCTAATCCTCTCCCCCATATGCCACCATTGTATAGTGCATAAAACGAATGAGTCATTTGATAGCCCGCACCATGACTATCTATGAAAGGATCTCTTAAAGTTGCAATCCTTTCATAAGCATGATTGAACATCTGGGGAAGCCAGCCTTTGTTTCCTAAATATAATACTCCGCCGGCTGCTCCAATCAATAAGGCAGAAAAAGTAACAATCAGATAGATTCCTTTTTTAAATGGAACTGCTGCTGCCCAAAAAATGACCCACGCAATCGAAAGAATCATCAATGCTCCAGCAATCTTTGGCTGGAATAAAATCAACAAAGTTATGCTTACTGTAATCAGGAAAGGTTTTTTTAGATTTTTTGGCGGATTATTTCCGTCACGAAAAAACCAGCTTAGATAAAAAATCAGAAAAAGATTTGCTAATTCTGAAGGCTGGAATTGAATGCCAAACAGAGAAATCCAACGTTGTGCGCCATTGACAGTGATACCGAATATTCCTACTCGTACTAAGATCAAAAAGAAAATCGATAAAGCTAAACCATATCCTGCTATTTTAGGGTGAAGTAAATAGTGCAGTTTGATTGAACGAGCTAAGAAGATTACGCCCCAACTCAAAAATATGAAAATCAGTTGGCGCAATAATAGACTTTTTGTATTTTCATCTGCTTGCAATAAACGATAAGAACTAGCACTGTATACTTCTAAAAGACCGATCATGGACAAAGTCAAATAAGGACCCAAAATCCACCAATCGATCTTTTTTCTTTTTTTCACCGCATCTCCTCCCACGGTAATCCACTTGTCAGGTAAGGAGCGAGTTTGTCTCTTCAAATAAGTCAGTCTTGAAACTATAAAGAAAAGGCCAGAAACCTTTTCGAACAAGAATTCTGACCTAGCATCATCTCATCGTCCGAGTTTTAGCACTATACAACGTAAAGAAAACATTTCTTAGCTATTGGAAAAAGCCTTAATCCGACAGTTTCTGTTTTACCCATTGGCGACTTTCGACGTTTCTGGGCAATAGCCTATGTTTGTATAGGAGCCTCACCTAACAAGGTTATTACTATATTCTATTTACGAGTCCATGATAGACTTTTCCTAATGAATAGGCAATGAAATTTGAAATGAAATAGTGAAATTTAACAATCTTTAATATTTTTTAGGAAAAAATAACAAATAACGTAAAAAAATCCCAGCGCAGTTTCGTTCAATTGTGCTAGGATTCCTTGATAATCTTTTTATTTTTAGTGTTTTTTTATATGATTTTCACTTTTCGGAATAAATGTTTATTTGTTTAAGTAATTGAATAACCCGCTAATCGTGTGGTCTGTTAATCCTATTTCTTTGCCGTCTAAAGTAACTTTGGTGACGACAAAATGATCTTGTAATGGCGGAACTTCTAAATACTGCCCTTGCAGAAAATCATTCACTGTCTCGTATTCTTTTCCCATTTCTTTTGAATCTGCTGATGGTTTATAACTTATTTTTAACATAACTATTACTCCTTCTTATTGGGGACGTGCGATCGTGAAAATTTCTCCTATTGCTGCATAATCATTTCCTGCCAAACGGCTTATAGCATTCAATTCTCTTGGATCGATTCTTCCCGTCTTTTCATCATAAACTGTTTCATTCAAATGATATTTCTGTACTTCTAGCAAAAATAAATCAGCTGTTACTTTTTTTTTATTCCGTATCTCGACATGTTCATATAAGGTTGTCTCAAAACGAACTTTTGCTTCTGTCAATGCTGGTACTGAAATGATTGCTGAATCCGTTAAAGTCAATTCAGTCAAGTGTAGTTCGCTTTCCTCATTAGGCAGATTAGCAGCTGTTTTATTTGCTTCTTCTACGTTGTCCTCATCAAGGATATGGATGACCGCTTCTCTTGTCTCAAGAATGTTTTTTGCTGTGTCTTTTACTGTATCTTGTTTTCTCTGGATCGCCAAGGATAAGATAGGTGGATTCGAACTGACAATATTAAAGTAACTGAAGGGTGCTATATTCACTATATCATTTACGGATTTAGTCGTTACTACTGCAACCGGCCTAGGGATAACTGAACCAATCAGCAACTTGTAATTTTCACGTTCTGTCAATTCTGAAGGACTTCGTTCAAACATGGTCTCGCCTTCTTTCTATAAAATACGCTAAAAAGCAGATCTGCGAAGACAAAAGGAAAAGCAACGCTTTCCTCTTCTTCTTAGAATCTGCTTTAAACTATCTATTAATTTTTCTTTTTTGTCAAGAATCTGTGCCGTACGTGTTTTTTAGTTCTTTGCTTTATTCGCGGCTTCGACATATCTTTTAGTGATGAATTGTGGACGGGTGATGATAGATCCAATCACGACTGAAAAAGCACCTAATTCATAGGCTTTCTCTACGTGTTCTGGAGAGTCAGTATGGCCTTCCATGACTACTGGTATATTGACTTGTTCTATGATCTGATTCAACAAATCAAAATCAGGCTCCTGTGTTTTTCGAGAATATTCTGTATATCCTGCTAATGTCGTAGACAAAAGATCAAAACCATCTTCTTGCGCTTGAAGCGCTTCCACAAAAGTCGAAACATCTGCCATGGCTAATCGACCGTGATCGTGGATCATTTGGACAAGCTCAGCTGTTGTTTTTTCTGTCGGACGTTTACGAGAAGTTGCATCCAGTGCAATGATCTCAGCTTGCGTCTCCAAAAGTTCTTTCACTTCTTTTTCTGTCGCAGTAATAAATACTTCTGATCCATCGTAATCTCTTTTGATAATCCCTATTACCGGCAAATCAACGATTCGCTTGATTTCATTGATATCTTCTGTTGTATTTGCGCGAATACCAACTGCTCCGCCTTCTTTTGCAGCCAAAGCCATTCTCCCCATGATAAAAGAACTGTGTAATGGCTCATTTTCCAAAGCTTGACAAGAAACGACAACCCCACCTTTTATTTTTTCCAGTACATCCACACTATCTCCTCCAATGACGTTCTCTAGAAATACATCTTCTTATAAAAATGTAACCCTTTTCTATCTAAGAGTCAATAAAGTAGCTATCCTTTTTCTTTTAGCAAGCCTTTCTTGCTAAAAGAAAATTACTTCAAACTCTTCATATACGATTAGCTTCTCTTCTGTAAATGCCATGTTCAGTGCTTCTTTGTAGACATGCTTGAAAAAGTCAGTATGGACTTTCCGCCAATAGGCTAACGTTCGATCTCCTTCTCCTTCTTTCCAAGCATGTTCTTCCGTGATTTCACTAAAAGGCAAGATAGTCACATTTATATTTTTGATGATACAAACTGGTTCATTTTTTCCATTCAGAACCACATCTAACTGACCCACTTTTGGTAAAGGTTCCTTCTCTTTTTTATATAGATCATATCCACTTGATGTACCGGTTTTTATTTTTTTTACAACTAACTCACTCAATTCATCTGCCATTTCTTCTGTATTCCCAAATGAAAAAAAGCTTAGTTCTTCTGATTGATACCTAGGATATTTTTCTTGAAACTTTTTGAAATATTCTTCTACTTTTTGATACATAATAGCATCTACTCCTTTGTTTCGTATAATAAAAACCATCCAGATACTAGTATAAACGATTATCTGGATGGAAAATACGATGGATTATTGAATATTTAAGACACGTAGACTATCCTCAACGATTTGGCTTGGTGTCAAATGATAACGTTCATAAAGTTTAACTGTTGGAACACTATCTGTGAATTCTTTCTTTGCACCGAAATTCAGCACATGCATTGAAGAATCGCCATAATAACGACTGATTTTTTCACCAAATCCGCCTGATAAACTACCATCTTCTAATGTGATGACTAATTCATGGGCTTCTTTTAATTTATCTAATGTTTCTACATCATTTTCTGTGATTGTTCCTGGATTGATCAATGTTGCTTCGATTCCTTTTTCTCTAAAAGCTTCCACTGTTTCTTTTCCTAGTCCAAGAAAACCACCTAAAGCTAAAATTGCCACTTTTTCGCCTTTATTCACTGTCTGATAGGCTGGAATACTGTAATCATTTGCGATAGCTTTACCATGTTCCACACCATGAGTAGGGATTCGAATAGCTACAGGCTGTGCTGTTTGCTCAAAAGCCCAATCTAGCATAGAGATCATATCTTCTTTTGTTGCTGGAGCAAGATATTTGATATTCGGGATACTTGATAAATAAGGAATGTCAAACGTTCCTTGGTGTGTTCGATCACTAGCAGAGATCGTTCCGCCACCAACTAAAATGATGACTGGATTCTCGTTGATTGCTAAATCATGTGATAATTGATCATATGCCCGTTGCAGGAAAGTACTTGATTGGAAGACGACTGGACGTACTCCCTGAGAAGCCAAAGCAGAAGCAAACGTAATGGAATGCTGCTCGGCGATCCCCACATCAAAATAATGATCTGGATGTTTTTCTTGGAATGTTTTCAGTCCAAAGGCGCCTGGTATTGCTGCATTGACAGCGGCAATAGGTGCTGTACTTGTTTGCACTTTTTTATCCAGATAATCCATGATGATCGTATTGAATGTTTCTCCAGAAGCTGCCTGTTTTGCTTCTCCTGTAGACAGATCAAATGGGACGTGCCAATGATATTTCATTTTATTATCGATCGCTGGCTGATAACCGCGGCCTTTTTCCGTATGTACGTGAAGTACGATTGGATGATCAATATCTTTTACTTCTTCAAATAAACGGATCACCGTTTCTAGGTCGTTTCCATCATCCACATAGCGATAATCAAATCCCATAGCTTTAAATAGGTTATTACTGCTTTCACCGTGAGTTTGACGAAGCTCTGCTAAGTTCTGATATAAGCTACCGTGGTTCTCATCAATAGACATCTCATTATCGTTTACTAATACGATTAAATTGGTCTGTAAAGCGCCGCCGTTGTTCAGCCCTTCAAAAGCTAAGCCGCCACTTAGTGAGCCATCTCCAATAAATGCTACCACATTTCCTGATTCTTTCTTCAAATCTCTGGATTTAGCCAACCCAGTAGCTAAGCTGATAGATGTAGATGTGTGACCCACTGTAAAATAATCATGTTCACTTTCGTGTTGATTGGAATACCCGCTTACTTCATGGTAATGTCCTTTTTCAAAGCCATTTTTCCGACCAGTTAGCAGCTTATGACCATAAGATTGATGGGAAACATCCCATACGATTTTATCCTTAGGTGAATCAAATACATAATGAAAAGCGATCGTTAATTCGACTACACCTAGATTCGGACCAACGTGCCCACCTACATCGCTGTCCTTTTGCAAGATCTTTTGGCGCATTTCTTCTGCCAGCTGTTTCATTTCCTCAACAGATAACTTTTTGACATCTGCTGGACTATTGATTGTATCCAATACATGTAATGCTGTACTCATTATACATTCTCTCCTCCGTACTATCTTCTTTTTAGTTGAAAATAGATTTGTAACACTTTATCTATTCTACTCCTTAGAGTTGACTCTAAGTCAATAGTATTTTTAAAAAAATTCAGAGAAAGTTTGTTATATAAGTAGTTCTTCGCACAAAACAGATCACAAATAAAAAAACTTCTACAGTCTTTTAAAAAGCTCTGTAGAAAGTTGATTTTTGTCTTGCTTTAAGATTTCCTCAAGAAATATGTTTTTTTAATAAATGAAGCTCTTGAGCAATACGATACAAAAGGATGTTTGCGCCTTTTAACGAGATAGGATAGACCTTTGTTTTTTCCGTTTCCAAACCAGTTTGATAGCTAGCAGCATCGCATAAAACCACTCGTTTTTTTGAACACAAACATTCATCAGGTAATTCTTCTAAAGAACGAAATAGAATGGGGTTTATTTCAGCCATATCTTCTTCAGCATACAAATGAAATTGAGTTCGATAAAAAAATTGTTTGACTGAACTTTCTGAAACAACAAATATTTCTATCTCTTGCTGTATCATCTGTTCTCTGGTAATCAAAGAAAGACTCTTAACAAATTTTCGGATGAAATTATCATTCCATCTTAGATGAATTTGGTTTTTCTTTTTCCAATCGTCTAGCACTTCTACTATTTTTCTGTATAGAAGCTGTTCTTTTTCTGACAGTAGATAGATTCGTTCCGGTAAAAATACTTGACCGTCTGCCCACAACGTACGGACAAATTGTAAAAAGGATTGCTTAAAAATAAAATTGTCTGCATCGTCGATTTCAGCAACTGGGAGAATCTGTAAAATCAATTCATTGAGTGACAGGTCATTGAGAACAAAATTTTTATACACAACTTCGAAATCTTTTCTTAACAGCTCCATGTTCTCATTGGTATAATTTCTGCTATTGAACAAAGAGAAAATATAATAGATATCTTCTTTCTGTAAGTGTAACATCCCTTTTTGCTCTTCCAATCCTTGACAGACTAATTGAAATAATGGCTTCGTCTCCGCACTTTTCTTATCTTCTTCTTTCAGTTCAAGGGGAAACGTCTTTCTTCCAATTGCAATCTCTATTCCCCGTAAGATAAAGGACTTTTCATCTTCCGAATATCTCCTTTTAAAAAAATGAGTCTCTACATAATCGATCAGCTCGTTACAAGCTTCTTCTACATGTGGATTTTTACTCTCATATCCTTCCCAATTGATATAACGTACTAAAGCTAGCAGAATATTCCGCGAATCAAATTCTGGAATAATGATTTCTTTATTTTTCAAATAATCATTTTCTTTGAAAAAATCCAAGACGCTCTTTTTGATCGTATATACTTTGCTCAAAGAAATAAATTCAAGATCAGCCAGTTCTGTACTCGTGAATATGCCCTTGAAATAATAACTTAAAAACTTTAAAAAATAAGATTGACCATACAAAAATTGCGTAAGCTCAGAAAGAGCGATCCCACGTTTAAATATAAGTTTGTACTTATGCTTCTCTCTTATTTTTTCTTTTATGCAATATTCCAAACACTCGGCTAGACTTTCTAGATCATGAAGGATCGTCGGTGTGGTCACCCCTAGTGAAATAGCTGTTTGTTCGATATCTATTTCTTGGAATTCAAATAATTGTTCGCATAGATACACTTTCCTAAATATATTTCGCTCGATGTATTTTTCCAGCATTCCTGATACACGCCTCCAGTTTTTCTTATAGTTTTATTTAAACATATCCACGAATCGCTTTTTTATTTACTTTTTGTTTAGAAAACCCCTTTCAAAAACCAATAAAAAAGAAGCCGGAACAAAAGTCGATCAAGCTTACAATCCCAGCTATCGTTTAGATAACTTGGCATCGCTTGGACTTTTACCCCAGCCACTTTCAAGAAAGGTTATTCGAAGATATCAGCATCTAGTTCTTTGACTACGTCCTTCAGTAATTGGATGCCAGCTGCACTGTTACCGAATGGATCTAATGCTGGACTGAAGACGCCTATACCGTAACGATTTGGCACAGCTGCCATCAAGCCGCCACCTACCCCGCTTTTGGCAGGTACACCAACATGGACGGAAAACTCGCCTGATTCATCATACAAACCGGCAGTTGTCATAATCGATTTGACGATCGTTGCACTTTCTTCAGTAATGAGCCGGTTGCCATTCCAAGGAGCGATCCCTTTATTTGCCAATACAGCAGCTAATTTTGCTATACCTGTAGCGGTGACATTGACGGAACATTGTCTGAAATAGGCATCGAGTATCTCTGGAACGTCTCCTTCGATCATTTGATTGCCTTTCATGTAATAAGCAAGAGAGCGATTGATATCACCTGTTCTTGATTCAGAATGATAGATTTCTTCATTCAATGTGATATCAGGATCATCACAGATTTCTTTCATAAATGATATGATCCGTTCAAATTTTTCATCTGCATCTTTTCCCGCAATCAAAGAGGTTGTTGCAATCGCTCCTGCATTAACAAAAGGGTTCATCGGATGTTTGCGATGATTGATCTCCATATTCATGATAGAATTGAAAGCAAATCCGGTGGGTTCTGTGTTGATTGTTTGAAAGACTTTTTCAATTCCGTTATCTTTGATTGCTAATAACAATACGGGAACTTTTGACATGCTTTCGATGGCAAAACGTACATCGGCATCTCCTCCCTCGATCAGTTGTTTTGTATCAAGATCATAAATCGCCATACCTAATTGTTTTGGATCCACTTCAGCTATGCTGGAATGTAGTCTGCCACTTGTCCCGTTTGATAGTAGTGGAAATTTTTTCCAATCAATTGTTCTAATTCTTTTCCTTCCATTTGAATAACCAGCTTTCATTTTTTATTTTTCTGCATGCTGGAATTTATGACGGCATGCATAGATCGTAAATGGAATAACTAAGACGATAAGATAAGAAACGATCAGAATCGTTTCATAAATCCCATGCTGTCCAGCTGCGATACTTGCAGGTGGAACAAATGAGATACAAAAAGCAAAAAGTGAAGTCAAAAGACCTAAACAAGCAACGATTACTTTTACAACTTTTCCGCCTGGAACCTGATAGGCTCTTTCAAGACTTTCATCTTTAAATACTAACTTCAAATAGCCCGCGAAAAACATAAAGTACAACATTAGGTAAATCACAACAGTCAATGACATTGCTGCAAGAAACGAAAGATTATTCCCCCCGCCACTTAATGTAAAGACGGCTGCCCAGATTGTCGCAACAATCCCATTTGCAATCATCAAATGCGCAGGAACACCATGTGCATTTTCTTTCGCAAAATATTCAGGAAGTAATCCTTCTTCTGCCGCTACGTGAAGTGCTTTTGAAGGAGAAGTTACCCAAGAAGCTATTTCTCCGATGACACCTAAACAAACAAGGATCGCAAGGATTTTCGCAACCCATGCAAGACTTGGATCAATGTGTCTTAATAAAAATTCTAACGATTGGATCACTCCTGTATTAAGAGACAAACCCTGTTGAGGGACTGTAGTAGCCACAGTCAATCCGCCAAAAGTGTCTAAAATGATGGCCAGAATGACCAATACAAACATTGCTAATGGATAATCCTTTTTAGGGTTTTCCATTTCATTTGCATGACTAGCAGATGTTTCTACTCCCATATACGCTAAAATAAAGGAAACAAAAACAACCAGCGTAGGTAATTTTGAAAAATCAGGAATCAATGTTTTCATAGAAAGTGTCGTTTGTAGTGGAGCACCTGAAGAGACATAGTGGATCCCTAAGCCAAACAAGAATAATGCAGGCAATAAGATCCCAGCTACAAAACCGATTCGAGCAATTAAAGAAGTGTATTTGGTTCCTTTTAGCTGAGAGAGCAAAATAGCCCAGAAAATAATCAATAAGATGGCCAATTTCAGAAATTTATTGTTTTGTATAGCGTCGATTCCCGTTGCATAGGATAATGCACCAGTTAAGAAATACAGCATAGTCAAGTAACCAACAGTTATCTCAAACCATTGGAAAAAGATAGCGGCAAATCCAAATCGTTTTCCCAATGTCCGACTGACCCAAGTATAGACACCGCCTTTTTCCCAGCCTTTCACCGTTGCCATCTCTGCTGCACACAATGCCACAGGGATAAACCATAGCAAACCGCCTAATAACAAGAAAAATACTAAACTGAAGCCAGAGGTCGCAAATGTGGGATATTCATATAGTGAAACGACCATTGAGATCGTCATGGCTAAAAAGCCGAAGAACGTTAATTTTTTTGCAGGAATTTTCGTTTTGCTTTGTTGCATGAATCTTCCTCTTTTCTATTTGATTTTGTTTCAATTGCGTTTGTTACCAAAGAAGAAAAAGTCTAATCCTTCTTCCTGCTCTTCTTTTGTAGTAGTGATCGTTGTGAAATGCATGGCTGATTTTAGAATCGCTGTTGTTAGCACATAGGCATACACGGCAGTAATGATGACACCAATCACTTGGATTCCTAAGAAGTACCAGCTGCTTGGATTTGTTAATAAATGGCTGTTAGATGCAAAAATTCCGATCAGAATCGTCCCTGTGAATCCGCCCATTCCATGGACGCCCCACACATCAAGTGCATCGTCCCATTGTTTCTTTTTACGAAAATCAACAGCAGCATGACAGACGATTCCAGCAATGATTCCGATCAACATAGCACTTTTTGCTTCTACATAACCAGCACAAGGCGTAATGGCTGCCAATCCAGCAACGGATCCTGTTAGTACGTCGACAAAATCAAAGCCATTTCCTTTTACTTTTGCAATAATCAACCAAGTAACCATCGCAAATGCAAGAGCGATGAATGTTGAACCAAATGCATTGACTGCTTGATCATCTGCTCGAAGTGCACCACCAGAGTTGAAACCGAACCAGCCAAACCAAAGTAGACCTGTACCGATAGCAGCTGCCATAAGACTGCTATGCTGGTTTCTTTCGCCCATAGGAATCTTCCTCTGTCCAAGTGTGAGGATGCATGCCAATGAACCGAATCCAGCTGTCGTGTGGATGACTGCTCCGCCAGCGAAATCTCTAAATCCCATCTGATCCAAAAATCCGCCGCCCCATATCCAATGGCAAACAGGGAAGTAAATCAGCAGGTTCCAACAAACAACAAGGATAATATAGCCTTTTAAATTCAGTCTCCCTGCAAAAGCTCCTGTCATCAAAGGAACAGTAATCACGATAAACATCAGTTGATAAAGAAAGAACATCAAAAATGGGATCGTCGCTCCATGGAACATGTTGGGAAAGCTTGTAACATGTCTCATCAAAAAGAAATCTGCCGGATTTCCAATCATACCGCCAATATCTCGTCCAAATGCCAATCCGAATCCACCGAATATCCACATGATCGTTGTTATCCCAACTGAGAGAAAAGATTGAGTCATGATCGTCAGTATATTATTCTTTCGTGCCAGTCCGCCGTAAAAAAATGCTAAACCAGGAGTCATCAAGCAAACCATTGCTGTACATAAAATCATGAATGCTGTATCTCCTGTATTGATAGGTAATGTATTCATTTTTTCGCCTCCTTTCTACGTTTGCGAGTATAAAAAAAAATCTACTTGTATTTTTCTTCTGTTTTTATAAATACATTCTTGTATTTATAAAAGACAGACAATCAATAAAAGCTTGGTGTGCTGTGCTTTTTTATCGTTTTGACCAAATAAAGACAAAAAAATAAACGATTTTCTTTTATAGAAAACCGTTTATTTTCGTCTTTTTTTATTTTTCAAGCTATTTTTTCATAAGGAATAAAGAATACTTCATATAAAAAAGAACCGCAGCAAGTTTCGCTGCGGTTCTCAAATGTGTTCTTCATTTCAACATAAGTTTTTCTTCAATTTGCTTATAATTTACGTGCAAAGAATGAAACGACTAATACTAAAATGATTGCACCAATCAATGATGGAATGATAGCCATTCCTGCAATTGTTGGTCCCCAAGTTCCTAATAAAGCTTGTCCAATGGCTGAACCTACTAAACCAGCAATGATGTTTGCGATGATTCCCATTGATGATCCTTTATTCGTGATTGCTCCTGCAATTGCTCCGATGATACCTCCGACGATTAATGCCCAAATAAATCCCATTTTAAATTCCTCCTAACTGACTTTTTACTTCTTATTGTACACGTGGTTCGTTATTTTCTTTGACTTTTTGTGCACCTTTGCCTACAGCAGCTTTTGCCTTATCTGTTTGGCGTGAAGCAAATTGTCCTGTTGATTTTGCTGCTTCTGTTACTTTGTCTTGTACTGTTTCTTGATCTTTTTGGTATTCTTCTTGTGTTTTGATGTCTGCAACATTCACATTTACTTCGATAACATCTAAATGTGTCATATTGTTTACTTCAGTACTGATCAATTCTTTAATTTGGTTGTAGATGTCTTCGATGTCTTTACCGTATTCTACAATCACATCTAAATCCACAGCTACTTGTTTCTTTCCTACTTCTGTATTGATACCTGCTGTTACATTATCTGTGTTGACTAATTTTTCAGCCATATTTGAGAAGAATCCGCCATCTAATGTCAATAGACCGTCTACATCTTTCAATGCATAGCCGATGATTTTTTGGATAACTTTGTCTTCATAAGTCAATTCACCATTCATCATGCGGTTTTCCCCTTTTTCATTTGCCAAAACTGATCCATTTGTTGTGTTCATGTTTTTGTTTTCCATCTTTGTTTCCTCCTATGATTTAAAAAATTGATCCACTATTCCTGTCTGTTTCAAATAAAATCCGATTCCTGCGCCAATTGCTGTCATAATGATGATCAACAATGTTTTGAAAAATCCAATTGTTAACCATAAAACAGCTAGCAGTAGTCCAAGACCCCCAAAGATAATAGGGAGCTTGTATGCTGAAAATAGTTCTTTCATTATTTGGCCCTCCTATTCCACTCGAGAGTGCTTGTAGTCTCTTGTATCTTCTTGTTCTTCATAACCGCTGTATGTGACTGCCACTTTGACTGTTTCTTTTGTTCCAAGTACTCTAGTCACTTCTTCTTCGATGTCTTGCATCAGTACACCTGTTTTCCCTACTAATGAAGAAGTTCGCTTCAAGTCTCCGTTGACATGGATATGGATTCGATTTTTCGTTGAACGTATCCGTACTTTAGGTGAATGAATGAACTCTTCTTCGTGTAAATGGGAACGTACCAGCCCTTCGATCGCTTTTTTGTCGATCGTCAATTTGCCATCTTCCCGTTTCATAACGAAAGTTCCTCTTGATTTTGGATAGAAAAGAACGACTAGCAAGATGATAATAGCAAGAACGGCAAATACTACAGCTGCCCAGAAAATATATTGTTGCATGTAGTAATTCGTTAAGGTAAAGAAGCGAAATCGTTCCAATTGTTCAGGCATAATATACGGCGCATTAATTAACGCAATTGCTAGAAACACTGAAAGTAGTAGCAAACTCATGATAACACCGGTTATTTTTAACCCCTTATTCATTTTCCACCTCCTATAAACTTATTTTTACCCTGTAAATAACTCTACCGACAATCACAGTATAGAGAGCGAACAGTTAGTTTAGCACCAATAAATAAATCGCTACCAAACGATATTGGATTATAACGGCATTTTATTGTCATTCTGATACTGAAATAACAACTACTCACTTATTCTCTATTTCTTTTTGATTGCTGGCTATACTTAAAGGATATTATTCAAGATTAAAAATTGCAAAGATTATGCTCAGTTATTATTACAAAATTCTATTTATTTGTTAAAATTTTTCAGTGAAGAAAAAAACGCAATAAAATAACTTAAGTTACTTTATTGCGTTTTTACTTTATTTTTCTATTATCATTTTTCTTATTCTCTTCTTTGGTTTATACTATTCTTATAAAGAAAAACGAGGTATGTCCTATGATGAAAAGATTGTATTATTCATTGATCATAACGATTGGCTATTTGATTGTATCGAATCTTGGAAATATGGTATTTGGTATCAGTAAAGAATTCAGTTGGACTACTACTCTATGGGAATCTTTATTCTTTTTCATCTTTGTATTTTTGTTACAAAACTATCGAAAAAAATAAAACTGTGTCAACGATCTGTTGGCACAGTTTTTAGGACTTACGGTACTTTTTATTCGGTAATCCATTTTATTTTTACTTATTTTTCTACTTCTTTTTTTAATGCTTCTGGTACTTTTGGTTCATAAACTAAACCAATACAGGTACTTCCGCTTATTACAGCCTTTTCGGCAACGCTGATAGCAATTGTTGTGATTGCATGTGAGAGACTAAATTTAGTTTGTGTGTGTTTCATTTGATGATCTTCCTTTCTTTTTTTGGAATGAATACAAGTAAGATTGCGGTCAACATACCCAGTAATATCATGACTCTTGAATCATTTGCTGGAATCACTGAACCGATCAGCGTGAGGCTTATTCCTATTATAACTAGTTTGTTTCTTACGCTTCTTCTTTTTTGTTGGTCTTGTGCGATAAAGGAACCAATGATTCCTAAAACCATACTAAGAATAGCTGCTCCGATGAAATATTCGTAGCGTGTAAGTTCCAAATTGTAATGATTAGCCAAAACAGGTAGCGCCACCAATAATCCCATACTATAGAGCGTGCAGGCCATGCTTCGGCTTGCATGATATCCTTTTGCATATCTTCGTACAGCAATAAAAGACAAATGAGTGGTGATCACAGCAAGAATGCTATGTAAGAAAAACGCTGATACGTAAATAAGCATGAACTTGAAAAGATTAATGAACAGGATCGCTAATCCATAGTTGACTTTTGCTTCCTCCAGTTCTGTTAACCTATATTTCTCTCCGAGTTTTCTGCTCATCTTGCTTGACAGCTTCTCTTCAAGAGACAGATATTCATTTGGCATATCGTTCACCCCTTTCTCACTTTTGATTATACTAAAAATAAGGATGCATATATTAAAAAGTAAAAAGTGCGCGTTTTTTTTACATAACTGCAGTGTTATCTTTCTTAATAAAGCCCTTATATTCTTTATATCTAAATTATTCTATAAAAAAAGAACGTGACATTCGTCACGCTCCTTTGCTAAATGCAATCAATAATTTTTTTAAACTTCGGGTGGAAACAAGACACTTTTCTCCGTTAGACATAAGGATCGTTCTTTCCTTCTTGTCGATGGAACAAATATTATCCACATTTACAACAAACGATTGATGGCAACGGTAAAAGCTCGGGCTAAACGATTCGATCTCTTTGATTTTTCCATTATATTCTAGCATTCGATTTTCAAGATGAACGATCACTTTGTGAGGAACAGGACTGGATTCAAAAAACAAGATTTCGTCTACGAACAATTTTGTATTGATTGGTCCACTCTTAATACGAATCTGTTCTCTTGTAGGTAAAATTGTATCAAGATATCTTTGGTTAGCCACATCGATACATTTTGTCACGCTTTCTTGCAGCAGTGTATCGTTCCCCTTCACAATATAATCCATTGCTTCTACTTTATACAAAAAAGTGAGATAAGCTAAATCCGTGTAACTGGTCACAAAAATAATTTTTGCTAGTGGATCGTATTCTCTAATCGTAGCGGCTAGATTGATTCCGTTCATATTGGAACTTAAGTCAATATCTAAAAAATAGATGCCTTCTGTTTTATTTGAACGTATATATGAAAGCAACACTTCAGGGGCCGAGGTATCCATTTGAAATTTGATGTCATAATCTTGCATCATTAAATAATTTTGAATCATCTTTGCTAATTTTAATCTAAATGTTCCGTCATCTTCGCAAACAAAAATTTTCAACATAAAGATTCTAACCCTCCCAAATGGTCAGTATTTGAATAAACTGTCCTTCTTCGATTTTAGTATCTAAGTACACATTTTTATTCAACTGAACTAATTCATCAAGATTGCTTAGACCAATCCCACGTTCTTTCCCTTTTGATGAATAAGATTTTTTCTTTAATACATGTAAATCAGGTATACCAGAACGACATTTATTGGCAATAATAAAGGTTATCGCTTCTTCTTGTCTCAATCCGGCAAACAAGATTTTCGGCTTATCTATAATAGAAGATTCTTCAACTGCATTATCTAGTATGATCCCCAGCATCCGAACTAGCATGATAGAAGGAACGGGGAAAGAATCCAATTTTTGTGGCACATTTACGTCTATTTCTATTCCTTTTTCATGAGCTAGATACAACTTGCTCAAAACGATGCTTTTTATTTCCTTGGCTTCAAGATTTCTTATCGGTGACATTTCTAATAATTCCTGATCAAAAAGGGTTCCAGTTTCCTTGATGTGGGAGTAAAAAAAATGTTTCAATCCATCTATATCATTAATTTGGATATAATTTTCCATAGAAACTAGTATGTTTTTGTAGTCGTGCTTGAACTTGCGTATTTCCATATAACTTTTTTCGATTTGCTCACTATATTCGATAAGATATTCCATTCGATTCTTTTCTTCTTTACTTTTATATTCTGCCTTTTTTGTATAAACAGCTAAAAAGCTGATAAGAATAGCAAAAAGGCTATATGCCAGCATAAAGATCCCATGAGCACCCTTCATGAAACAGTCTAAATCTGAAAAGCGTTCAATCATAAGAAAAATGAAATAAATCAAAAACGTAGCAATAACAGTATACTTACTAATATCATATACCATCGATTCAAGGGGTACTTTTTTTAATATATGATTCCTTAAATAAAATGCGAAACATAAATATAAAATAATTGATAAAAAACATATACCCAAATCATTCATCATTATAGATAATGATTTTAAGATAACGTAAATCAGATAATTAGAAAAAATAAGTAGGATAATAGATAACGAAGCATAGAATAAAGCTGATTGAAGCGTCTCTTCATGATAAATCACGAGAGCACACATGACTAGCCATACCAAACCAGTGGCAATTACATTTATCCATTGATAAAGAACCGATATTAATAGGATAACTAAGATTGATAATAAAGCATACTTTTTATTTCTTAGTTTCTTGTTCAAATAGCCCAATCCAACAAACATCGTCATCAGCTGCCCTGATATGAGTAGAGAATAACTTAACTGTAAAATATTCAATTTTAGAACCTCACTTTATGCATGTTTTACATAACAAAATAAACAGCAATTATGAATAAAAAAATTTATTTTTTAAGTTTTTCCCCATAAAAATTGTAACATAGTTTACTAACTATTTGTAAATAACATATTTAAAAGTTTCCTTATAAATCAAAAAGAATCAAAGGCTAACTTCAATTAAAACTCTCAAATACTATAAAACCACATTTGCTAAAAAAGGCAAAAATTTATTGTTTTTCGATAAAAATTAATTGCTTTTCAATAATTATCCTGCTATATTTTAGCTATCAAAGATAAAAGAGGGATAAAAATGAAATTAAAAACATTATTATTAAAGTTTGTTGTTTTAGGTATAAGTGCCGTATTTATTTTATTCGGTATACTTTTTTATACTCAGATTGCTACAAGCGAAAAAGGATTCACTTTTGATTGGCAGACGACTTTATTCGTTTCTGTCATCTACTTCGCCCTTCTCTTAGGGATTATTATTGCTTATTTCTTATTGAGACTGTTGAAACAAATCGAAGAAAACCAGGCCTTTTCCAATCAAAGCTTGGACATTCTCAAAAAAATCGAACGAACGATTTTGATTATTGGCTTCGCCTTTTTCGGCTTGCTTCCTAAATTTTTGAAAGTGGCTGATTTAGATGATGCTCCTGGTTTGATGTTGGTAGGAATTGCTGTCGTATTCATTCCTTTTGCCGTATACACTTTGACAAGCGTGTTGGAAAATCTGCTCGAACACGCGATTTTACTTAAGACAGATCATGATTTGACAGTGTGAGGTGCGACATGGCTATTATCGTTAATCTAGATGTAGTATTGGCTCAAAAAAAGATGAGTGTAACAGAATTGAGTGAAAAAGTGGGTATTACGATGGCAAATATCTCTATTCTAAAAACCGGAAAAGCAAAAGCTATCCGTTTTTCCACCCTCGAAAAAATCTGTGAAGTATTAGAGTGTCAACCGGGGGATTTATTAAGTTACCAAAAAGACCGCGATCCTATACCAAAAAAAGGAATATAAAACATAACAATCAGTAAAAAAATAATCTGAATAATAGATGTACGAGACCTTTAGCGGTCATTACATCTATTACTCAGATTTTTTTGATGGAATATCCTGTTGTCTATAGATACGTATTTACACGTAGAGAGACTTTTCTTCTACTACTTGGTACTTCTTCTGATAAAAATGGAGAAGATTTTGGATCTCACGTTGATTTGGAAATAGAGAAATACCGAAGACCGGAATGTTTGTCTCATCATCAATCATTACATTTGTAATAATACAGTCGATATCTAGATGATATGATTTCTTTTCTTTCTGATAAAAGTTTGGCATGACACTAAATTGATAATAGTCTCCCAATTTTTTTTGCAATCTTTTTGCTATGTAATCCGCCTGTTTTTTTCTTGTATTTATGACTATCACTGCTTTTAATTTATTTTCTTTCCCTTCAATGTATGATAGCAATAACGGCCAGTCGAAAAGAATTTCTAAGATAGCATGGCGAACAAATGAATCGAGTTCAGGGATGACGTATCCTTTTTCTCTGCAGTCATCAACCATCCTGCCCTTCAGTTCTTCATATAAACAGGCTAAAATCGGCGGATCGACTATCGTTGTCTGGCTTGGATCATTTAGGATATATTCTGGAAATCGTGGTTGTGTCAGTATCTCTTTACATCGTTGAACGATCAGATCTTTGTTCTCACATTCCAACTGATATTTTTTTTCCAAGCAATCCATCCATGTCATTAAACAATTACTGATACAAAAATGATACTTTCCTTGCTCGCTTGCATTTCTTATTTTCAAAGCAGTATGGATGACTTCTGTATCAAATATCCACTGCCAGATTTTTTCTTCCCATGGCAAAGAAAAATGGCTCAAGTGATTTTTCTCCAAGAATGAAAAGGTGAAACAGCTGATTTTCTTTTGCTCCATTTCCATTTTATTTTTGTTGAATCGTTGTATACGACAAGCAATAAAAAAATGTAAAAAACATAAGGTTTTCGGATCATTTTTTGCTACCTCATACAGCTGATTTTCTTTTAAAAATAGGATAACCACGTCATAAATTGATTCGCTAAAAGAACGATTAAAAATACTAGCAGGAGAAGGATATTTTTCCATCAGCAAACGAGCTGTAAGACCGTTGATCACCTGACCCTCTCCGACAATCCGAGTCAACCCTTTGATCTTCAAATCGTATTTTTTTAATTTTGATTGGGTTTTCTTTACGATTCTTCGCAATGTACTTTCTGAAATAAACAGATACTCTGCTAATTCTAAATAATTCTCTTTTGGATGTAGCAGTATGGTTTCTAAATATTTATATTCAGTAGATTGGGAGATCACGATCTGATAAATATGATCTTTTGTGAAGGCAGGTGAAAATATAGCTGTCACACCAGCATTCCGATCAGTGACGATTTGGATATCGGAAGAATATGTATTGATTTCTATAAAATCGTTCCGCAATGTTTTTCCAGAACTTGCCAATCTTTTTTCCAATTGACTAAGACGGCAACGTTCCTCCTCGAATAGTATTTCTAACAGATTCAACTGACGTTGTAATTTTTTTGAGAGAAGATTCAACATGTTTCCACCCCTTTCTAACAAAATCCTTTTGATACATCCTGATAGATAAATGTAAAAGCACTCAATGTCGGTTTCCCTTATTGAGTGCCTTTAATTATATTATATCGTTTATCTGTTTTAGGAATAGGAACTTTGAGAACTATTTTTTCTTACTTAAGCAAAAAACGGTTATTGATTTTCAACTTTCTCTTTTGCTTTTCTTCTCACAACAATCGCCCCTATGCCTGCTACTAACGCGATACCAATCAACGTCCATGCAGTATTCCTAGTTGCATTGGTTTGTGGCATATTCAGTGAAGATTCATTATCTGCACTTGTTGTTGGATCATCTTGGATGCTTGGTGTCGTTCCTTCATTTCGTTCCGTACTGCCGCTTGTTCCATCATTATTCGTGTTATTATTTTGTGATTCATTCGTACTGGATTCCGTCGTGTGATCACGTACTTCATACGGCATATTCAATTCTGTTGAAAAACCGCCATAAGAACTGTCAGTCGTCACGTTGACTGCGACATTGTTCCGACCAGGAGTCGATGTGTCGATTTCAGAATTTAAAGAGACTGTATAAAGATTTTCTGGAATGACCTTGTCATTTACTTTTACATTTTTGATAAATGATTTAAGATCGAGATCCGTTGCACCTCGTGGGATTTCTACTTTATTAGCTTCTACATCAATTTTCCCGCTTGGTTCGAACCCATATTCTGTGACTTCATAATAAGCATATTGAGAACCGTAAGTGAAGTTCTTCTCCTGCTCATCTTCCATCAACATATTTCGTCTAAACTCTTTCGTATGATAGATCCTGACAATGTCTCCTATATTGACATTCAATGGCTGTCCACTATTGAATCGAGACAATGCTTGTTCGATCGTTCGGTTTCCTGTTACATCATATGTGAATCTGCTAGTGGTATTATCTTTGTTCATCACATCGAATTGATAATAAATCGATCGATCGGAATAATCATGCACTACTTTGGACAACTCTGTATTTGCCACACCTTGAGATGCTCGGATCATCATTTGAGTATTCTGATTGTTCGGATTTGTCTGTTTAATTAGACTGAATGCGCCAATCGTTGCGCCGTCATTGTTTTTGACTCGGATCGTACTTCCCCATTTCACTACATAAGGGATCTTCACTTCTGTGAACCCAGTACCATCAGTCGTGCTTACTCTCACACGAACCCCTTTTTCTCCCACTGTTGTCGTATCGAAGTTAGACAATTGTTCCACCGTATAAAGATCACTCGTTAGCGGACGTCCGTTGAATGTCACATTTTGGATCAATTCTGCCGGATTCACTGTATTCGTCTCATGTCCTAACAGCAGTTCTTGTGAAATCGGATCAGCCTTGATATCTGTAAATGGCTCGAATCCTTCTTCCGTTACTCTGTAATAGGCATAATTAGAACCACCTGTGTAATCTCTGACCATTTCATCCATCATCAGAAGATTTCTTCCTTGTGTCTCCGCGTGATAGACTTTGATGGTATCTCCTACATTGACTGCTAACGGCTGCCCGTTGTTGAAGCCGTTTACTGCTTGACGGATCAAGGTATTCCCTGTTACTTCATAATTGTATTTTCGCGTGTCGTTTTCCAGCACTTCGATGGCATAATAGATTCCTCTGCCGAACGGATTGTTCACTGGACGATTCAAGTCCATGTTACTTGAACCAGGAGAAGCATGGATTGCTAACTGATCGCCTTCTTTTAATAAACTAAACGCGCCTACGGTCATTTCTTCCAGTCCTCGAAGAACGAATGTACTTCCCCACTGTACTTCATAAGGCACTTCGATTTCGGTTTCAGCTAACCCATCATTCATCGTAATCTTTACTTTTGTCGTTCGTTTTCCAGTTGTACTTGTGTCAATCTCTGAAAATTGTTCGATCGTGTAACGATCCTCTGAGATACTTTGATGATTGATCGTGACATCTTTGACTAGTTCTTTGACATCTAATGTGCTGACGTCATCTCTCAAAGAGAATGTTTGCGAAGTCCCTTCTGCTTCCATCACTGGAATCGGTTCTAAGCCAAATGCAGTCACTCTGTAATAAGCATATTCGGAATCATAAGTGAAATCCCGTTCTTCTTCATCAATCATGACAATTGAACTGTTTGGCGATTTCTGCGGATGATAGATCTTGATTACATCATCCAATCGAACGTCAACGTAACCATTTCCACTCCCAAAGTTATCGATCACTTGGCGCAGAGTTCCTCTACCAAGTACCTCATAATTGTAGATTGACTGATTGTTTCTCAGGACTTCCAATGGGTAATACAAGGCATGCATCGATTCTTCCGTACCGACCCGTTCATCTAATGCTGAAGGCAACCCACTGGTAACGGTTAATCTAGCTGCATTCCCACTTCTCAGATGCAAGGAATAAGCTCCTGCTGAACCACCTTCGCTTGACTTGATCATGAACGTATCTCCCCAAAGATAATTGACCGATGTTTCGGCTGTTCCTTTGATCGTCTCCCCTGAAATCGGGTGTTTCGCTTGTACCGTGATCCGAATATCTTGTTTGCCAGCAATCGTATTCGTCGGCTCTGTCGATTCTGCTGCGACAAATTCTAGATCATCGATCGCAACCGATTCCCCTTCAAAAGTGGCTTCTTCAATATAATTTTTAAATGTACTTGCAAGTGACGCAGAAGTTTCTCCTAATGTACGGTCTTCCATTGGCTTCAATTTCAGCTGGATAGCCGGATCAGGAAGTACAGGAAGTGGTTCAAATCCGAAAGCCGTGACACGATAATAGGCGTTATCTGTCCCGTAAGTGAAATCCTGTTCTTCTTCTTCTACCATCAAGACTGAGCTTCCTGCACTCTTTTGTGGATGGTGGATATTGATGATATCTCCCAACTGTACATCAAGGTATCCATTTCCATTTCCAAATGTCGTGATCACTTGCTGTAAAGTCCCCCTACCAGGTACTTCATGGAAATATATTTGCTGATTATTTCGTAAAACTTCGATAGAGTAATACAACGAACCTTCCAGACCAATCCGTTCATCAAGAGAAGAATCTAATCCTCGAGTTGCCACGATTCGAGCATTATTCCCATTCCTCAACTGGAAAACGTATGCTCCAGCTGATTGTCCATTATGGGCTTTCAGTAAGAACGTGTCTCCCCAACGAACATTGATCTTCGTTTCAGCTGTTCCTTTGATCATCCGCCCCGTAACTGGATGTTCCGTTTGAACAGTCAGCTTGAGTTGCTGTTCTCCTGCGATGGAATAATCTGGTTCAACTGATTCAGATTCAACAAGCTCTAAGTTATCGACATCAATCGTTTGTCCTTCCATCCTCGCTTCTTGGATGTATTCTTTGAAAGAAGAAACCAAAGTTTCATAACTTCCAGCAAGTTGACGATTTTCAACTGTTCTCAATTTAAGATCTAATGATGCCACTGGAAGAACCTCCATCGTGATGGAACCAATCGCTTCCCGCCCATCAGCAGCCGTTGCTTTTGCCCGCCACGTTTTCGTACCAGCTGAACTCGTATCAGCATCGAGCCACTCTAACTGATAGGTCTGTCCAAGAGGGTCTCTCACGTCAAAGTAGTCAGCAGGATTAGGGATTGCTTCATTCAGATAGATAGAATGTGGACCTGCTTTCCCATCGATTTGTAAATTTCTCGTTTGAACGGTGATTGGTACATCTATGGTCTTTGTTCTGCCAGATATATCTTCTGTTACCTTGATTCTAGTATTTTGGGGACCTGCTACAAACATTCTTGGCGGGACTTCCCATTCTGTCTTCAGATCCCATTTGACATTGCTCTGATCAATTTCCACATAACTAGATGGATCTGGAAGATCATTTCCTATCCATAGATAATGTGGACCATCTTTTGCTTCGACTCCAAGTTCTCCCATTGCTTCTGTTGCTGAAGGCATATTAAGAACTAGTTCATATTCATACATTTTTCTGGAACCGTCCGCAAAATCGTGTCCATACGCAGTTCTATAGTTCGGGAACACTTCATTGCCGGTTATGGGATTATTCGCATTCCTAGTTAATTCAATCACCAATGGTCTATCTAGTCCAGTATTTCCTCTAAAAGTTAATGTCCAGTTTCCACTTGCAGTGCTTCTATTAGTAGTGTAAACAAAATCAGAGATAGGGTTATAGAAGAAGCTAATTCTTCCACTTGGAATAGCGGTGATGGGAATGGCGGGTCCTACTACTGGTCCTTCCGCAAATGCCCATCCTACAAGTTGGTCAGTAACAGTAATTCTTTCTCCTACTTGAAACGTATGATCATGATTTTTCATTGCCTCAGAAATGATATACTCCATTCTACGTATAACTGCTGCGTATACTTCTTCTATGTCATAGATTGGAGGTGGCGGTGTTGAGAAATTTGAAAATATATTTGTTGTTTCTAATTCTAGATTATTTTCAACTATTGGAAGCTGTGGTAATGTTGATACACGAGCATCCTGTTTTTCTTCTGCTTTTTTATCTTCTTGAGGGCGCAATTGCCTTAATACTGGTAATTCGATCGAATGTAAGGCAGAGGCGGCTTCTACTACGGTACCGCCCATATTCCCTAGAACCAGTCCCAAAGATAGTGTACTAGTTAATAGCTTTTTTATTTTTTTCAATGAACGTTTTACCTCCTTTATTTTTCCTATACAGATCAAAAACGATCTGTTTTAAACCGTCAGCAAAGAAGGTATGCTATTTTCTCTTGTTTTAAACATAAATAAATAGTGTAAAAATAGTTTTGTCTGTTTCTAACCTCCGTAGCTTTTGCTCAATTGACACAAGTCTGATCGATCAAATAGTATTGATTTTGCTAAACACCTAACGATCATTTGTTGTGACAAACTTGACGGTCAGCATTGTACGTGAATTGCTTCTGTTCCCCTTCTTACGATCTTTGAATATGTAGTTCTCTCCCCAATAATCGTAACTGGGTGTCTCCCACTCCTTTCTTTTTGTTTTTATGCGGGAGCAAACTCCCACATTTATACTGTAAAGGGGTTCTTTCTATTATGTAATGCCACTTTTTACCATTTAATATGGAGTTTTTGACAGAATGTTTCGAATAACAACGATCCACTACTCATTTTTCTTTTTAACGTTAATTTGATAATAATGATTATTTATTTAAAAATACATTAGATAACATTTGTTACGACACGAAAAAGCTTCACAAACAAATGTCGTTATTTTAAAATGAGGACGAATTCACACAATTAGGAGAAATAGTATGCCATTCATCGTTTACTTTTTTCTTTCATTACTCGTGATCTATATTCCATTACCAACATTCTTTCTGCTCGTCAATCGTCTAGCTGAGCAACATGATGCGATTACTGCTCTTACGAAACTTTGTTTACTTCTATTTGTTTGTCTAGATTACTTTACGAGCTATTATTGGCTAAAACAGACAAGAGTAAAAAAGAGATATTATTTCTTCCTTGTCTTTTTCAATCTCTTTGAGTTTCTGATCCATTGCTTTTTACTTCATCAGTATCATACGATTCATTTGTGGATCATCTGGGTCTTTCAAGTGGTCGTACTATTTTGTATGTTCACCTTCCCTCTCTCAAGAAAATTTAGGGAGACATTGTTTTATTAAAAAAAGGTGGAGAAAGCTTCTCTGTATCAATAAAGACACAATTAAGGAAAAACTGGTCAACATACTGGTTTTTCTTTAAAAAACTTTTAAAAATCTAATTGGGAATTTACCCACACAAACAAGGGGCTATGACAAAATCTTGTCACAGCCCCTTATTTCGAATAAAAAGCTTGCATCTTCGATAATAAGCCCAACCAAACGAAAAATATGAAAAGCTATTTTTGTTTGGTTGTTCTTATTACTTGATGCAGAACAGCTTTTTCACGACCTTTTTATTAAAAGTCTTTTTACAGTTTTCTAGCAAAAAATGAGACAATCAGTACTAAAATGATGGCACCAATCAATGATGGTACGATTGCCATTCCTGCAATACTTGGTCCCCAAGAACCTAATAATGCTTGGCCAAGTGCTGATCCAACTAAACCTGCTACGACATTTGCAATAATCCCCATAGAAGAACCTTTATTCGTGATTGCTCCTGCAATTGCTCCGATAATTCCTCCGACGATAAGTGACCAAATAAATCCCATGTTTCGTTCCTCCTAATGTTTTGCTTCCTTATTACTGAACGCGTGGCTCTGTATTTTCTTTTACTTTTTCAACGCCGCTTCCAGCTGCTGATTTTACTTTATCTGTTTGATTAGAAGCAAATTCACCGGTTTTTTTCGCTGCGTCAGTTACTTTGTCTTGCACTGTTTCTTGATCTTTTTCAAATTCTTCTTTTGTTTTGATGTCCACTACGTTAGCGTTAACTTCGATGACGTCTAAGTGTGTCATATTTTTTACTTCTTTGCCGATTACTTCTTGCATTTCTTCAAAGATTTTTTCGATATCTTTGCCATATTCCACAATGATATCCATGTCAACTGCTACTTGTTTTTTACCGACTTCTGTTTCGATCCCAGCCGTTACATTATCTGTATTCACAAGTTTTCCTGCCACATTAGAGAAGAAACCACCGTTTGCAGATAATAAACCGTCTACTTGTTCAATTGCGATTCCAATGATTTTTTGCACCACTTTGTCTTCATAATTCAACTCACCGCGCATCGAATCTTCCTGCTCAGAGCCATGGTTTTCTTGGTCATTTGTATGTTGTGAACCAAATTTTTCTTGTCCATTTGAGTGTTCAGAACCAAGTTTTTCTTGTGCTTTCGCATGATCAGAAGGGTGCTTTTGTTCCTCTAATGGTTTAGAAGGATCGATTGCATCATGTTGTTCTGGAACTTTAGATTCTGGAGAGCCGGGATGATGAGGCGCATGTTTTTCTGCGTCATGTTTCTTTTCTTCTACACCTTGTTGAACATTTGGCACGACTGGATCTGGATGTGCAGATACTGGTGCTGTTTTGTTCTTTTCATCGTTCACACCATTTGATTGGTTTGGTGTCGTTGGGTCTGGATGTGCAGACACTGGTTTTTGGTTGTTCATTTTATTGTTATTATTATTTTTGTTATTGTTATTCATGGATGTTTCCTCCTAAGATTTAAAATAGTGATCTAAGATTTTCGTTTGTTTCAAATAAAAACCGATAGCGACACCGATAGCGGCCATGATCAAGATCAATAAAGTCTTGAAAAAGCCGACGGTTATCCATAAAACGGCTAATATCAACCCAAGTACCCCAAAGATGATAGGGAGCTTGTATGTCGAAAATAGTTCTTTCATTTTGGTCCCCCCTATTCTACTCGTTTGCGGTCATTACTTTGTTTAGCTGGTTCTTCAAAGCCTGTGTATTTCACGGATACTTTCACTGACTCTTTTGTGCCTAATATGTGTTGTACTTCGTTTTCGATTTCTTTCATCAATGTTCCCGTTTTACCAATGAGTGCTGAAGTTCGTTTCAACTCCCCTTTTACATTGACGGCGATCTTGTTTTTCGTTGCTTTGACATTTACTTTTGGTGAATGGATAAATTCATCTTCATGCAAGTGAGAACGAACCATTCCTTCGATTGCTTTTTTATCCAACGTCAACTCCCCATCACCATGTTTCAGTAAAAAGGTTCCGATCGTTTTTGGATAAAACAAGAAAACAAGCAACGTGATAATCGTCAAAATAGCAAATGCAACAGCAAGCCAGAATACATATTGTTGCACATATGAATTAGTGATGGAAAAGAATCGAAACTTCTCTAATTGAAAAGGCAGTGGATAGGCTGCACTTAATAGTATCGCAAACAAAAGTATAGATAGCAAAAGTAACGTTCCGATCACTCCAAGCGTTTTTACTCCTTTATTCATTTTCGCACCTCCTCATAGGGGTGAAACGATCAACTTTTTATAAGTTGATCGCTTCTCCACCAGTTACTCCGTAGATTTGAGCTGTGACATAACTTGCTTTATTCGATGCTAAGAAGACATAGACCGGTGCTAATTCTCCTGGCTGACCTGCACGTTCTAGTAAACTTTGCTGACCAAATTCAGGAATTGAATCAGAAGGCTGACCTTCGTCTAGTTGTAGCGGTGTCCAGATTGGACCAGGGGCTACGCCATTTACACGGATTCCCTTAGGAGCAAGTTGTTTTGCTAAGCCAATCGTAAAGTTAGCGATTGAAGCTTTTGTTGCTGCATAATCCAATAAATGTTCACTTGGATTGAAGGCTTGGACAGATGTTGTTGTAACAATCGCTCCTCCTGCTGGGATATGCGGAACTGCTTCTTTCACTAAAGCAAACATAGCGATGATGTTGACCATGAATGTGTCTTTGATTTGTTCAAGTGGCAGTTCAACAATGGACTGGCAAGAAATTTGCTGTCCTGCATTCAATACCATCGTATCTAGCCCACCAAGCTCACTTACTGCTTTTTCAATGATTTCTTTAGGTGCTTGTTCATCACGAAGATCAAATGGTAGTAAGACGATTTTACGTCCTGCATCTTTGACGTATTTAGCTACTTCTTCTGCATCTTTTTCTTCTCCTGGGAAGAATTGAAGAGCGATGTCTGCACCTTCTCTAGCAAATGCAATCGCTGCTGCACGACCGATCCCTGAATCGCCACCAGTGATGAGTACACGTCGGTTTTCCAGCTGATTACTGCCCTCATAGGATTCTTCTCCGCAATCAGGAACAGGAATCATGTTCTGTTGTAAAGCTGGCGTATCCTGATCTTGCTTAGGAAATTTCTCCGTATGGTACAGATTTCGCGGATCGATTAATTTTGGTTCTGTCATTGCTGTATTCCTCCTAGTTTTTCTAAATTGTATTGCCAAAACAAATTTCTTTGTTTGATACCTGTTTTAAATAGTTTGTTTAATTCGTATAATCTTTTCGATATAGATGGTAGCCTAAAACCGCCGCTGCTATCAAAGAGCCGAATACTACGAGGATAAATCCTAAAGCAGAGCTTTTACCCGGCAACCCTCCTGTATTCATTCCCCAAATCCCTGCAAACAACGCCGGAACGGAGATGATTAGTGCAGCTGAATCTAGATATTTCATGATGTGGTTTAGATTATTGTCCATCATCCCATTGAATAAATCACCAATACTCTCCAATAAGTCTCGATAGATCTCGATCATTTTTTCTGTTTGGCGCTGCCTCAAATGGACATCATAAAGCAACTGTTCATCGTCTAAACGTTTGATAAACGTTTCAGAATTCCATAATTGATCCATCGTTTTCCGCTGATCTCTTAAGGTATGATCGATATACACAATGTCTCTTTCAAGATCTGCCTGTTTATACAGTTCCTCATTCTCCGTCGTTTTACGAGCTGCTTTATCCAAAGCGTCAATTCTATGCTTCATTTCTCTTAGTTCTTTCACGTAATGGGTATAAATATCCAGTAATGTATATGTGATGATCTTTTCAAACGAGTTTAAATGATCTCCATGCTTTGTCAGCAAGCGATCCACGAACTCGGTCTTTCTATCAATACATGTAATCAAGAGATTTTCGGAAATTACAAAAGATATCGGTGTCAATTTTTTTTCGATACGATTATCTGACTGATCCAGATTGATCACAACCAAAGAAAATGGATGCGCTAATTTGGTCTCATAAAGGCGCTCCATCCGAGAAACTTCTTCCGGATATTCCGTGCCTACGAAAATATCATCTGGAAGCTCGAATTCTTTGATTGCCTGCTGAATCTCTTCTGGCTTTGTATTATCGAGAATAAGCCAATTGTATTTGTTTTCATCTGTTTCTGTGACTTTCTTTTCATCATCCACAAAGTAGTATCTCAATGTATACCTCCTTTCTGGACTTTTCAAAAACGATTAGCTGAAGAAGCAGTTCTTTAATTTGATATTATAATCGAGTACTGCACTTTCATTTTCTAATGAGAAGCTGTCAAGCTGTTTATTAAAGTCCATGTTTAGTCGTTTATCGAAATAACTTTGTTCTACTTTAGATGTATAGATCTCCAGTAAAGGATGCTCGATTTTTGTTGCATACTCTCCAAATTCCGAAACAAAAGGAATGATTTGGAAAAAGCTGCCTTTTGCAAAAGCACCTTTATCCCTTAAAAATGGATCGGAATCATTGATGAGAGCGAGTGCAATTTTTGTATTTTCCCCCACTTTTTCGATTAACGTCTCTACTGCATTTTTAGACAGTGTAATTTCCATTCCTACTCCCCCTGTTCAGTTGTAGTCTTGTATTATTTAACAACTACGTCTGTTTTTTGTTGAATTTTTGCATATTTTGGATATTTAGGGAATTTAGCCACACAACGGAACGCCGTCATCCCTGCATATTTTTCGTAATATTTCTTCGTTGGTCCTTCAAAATCCTTGCTCCAAGGTTTCACATGTCCTGAGAAATGGATAATGTAAGGATTGTTGCGTGTTTCTTCGTATTCACGTTCACCTGCTGCTGTTGGATGTTTCTTTGCTTTAGCCATGATATAGCCTTGTGCATTCCAACGCGGATGAAGCGGAAGCCAACGATCATGTAAGATTGCATTTAATGCATCTTGGTCATGGAACCTTAATTTTTCTGGATTATGTTCGATGAAGTCTAATACTTTTTGCGTAATATTTTCATCTAACCATTTTTTTACATTGATCAGCATCAATCCTGAGTTGAAGTAACGCATTGATTTAGCTGGAATCTCCATTTTTTCTAATCGTTGATGGAACCCAGCGTCTTCAACAGCTGCTACGATTGAATCACCGAAGTCAAGACGCCATAATTTAGAGATATCTTGTAAAGCAATCATGTCGCAATCCATATATAAGATACGTTCAACTTCCGTGCCGCGGAACAATTCCGGAATCGCTATGCGGTAATAAGCTGTTTCTGGAATACGATCGCTGATTACTACATTTGTAAAGAATTCTTTATTGATTTTCAAAAATTCTACATCTGAATTCATTCGTGCATTTTTCACTGAGAAACGTAAAAGCTGTTTGCTTTCAAAATCGATATCGTCGTCAATCACATAGAACCGAACAAATTTAGACGGGTTGCAATTATCTAATACTGAGACAAATAACGCAGCTAAATGCGATACGAATTTTGTGTTACAACTTGCGACTACTGCTATTTCTTTTTTATTCATTGATCTCGCCTACTTTCGTTAGAGTACTGTGTGCTAATTTTTTTAAGTATAAATTGGTATACGGATGATCTTTCAACGTATTCCAAGGTTTATCATGTCCTGTAAAATGAACGATTGAAGGTTTTTCATTTCCTTCTTTATACAGACGTTCATATTTTTCATTTGGTGCTGGGTGTCGTTCAAAAATCAAAGAAGTCTGCATGTTCCATTTTGGATGAAGTTGTTCCCAATCTTCATAAAGGACAGCATTCAAAGCATCTTGATCGTGATAAATGATTCGATCACCATTTTCACTTAAATAATGGATAGTTTTTTCTGTAATTTCTTTTTTATTCCATTGATCGATGTCAATCACCATCACCCCTGAATTGAAGTACAAGTCATCGGAATCTATTCCTAATCTTTCCAATGCTTTCACTTGTCCTGGATCGATAATGGCGCCGATCGTTTTTCCATTTAATGGTTCATCATATAGTTTTACGATATCGTCTAGCACTAACACATCTGAATCTAAGTAAAGGACTTTCTTATAATCCTCTTTAGCTAATAAGTTGGGTAAAGAAATTCTTAAGTAAGCGGTAGTTGTGATATGGTCGCTGACTAGGAAGTCTTCGTAGATATCTTTTTCCACTGTCAGGAATTGGATACTTGCATTACTTGAATATTTATTTACCGTTTCTTCCAATCCTTGTTTACTATATTCTGATAGACCATCGTCAATCACATAAAATTTTATGCGTCTTGCTTTATTGCAATTTTCTAATGCAGTTGCGATCATCACGCTCAAGTAAGGAGCATAATTTTCGTCTGAAGCAGTCACCACAGGAACTACGCCGTATCTCTTCTCCATCAAAATCACTCCTTTTTCTAATCTTTTTCTAACCTGTTCTACATCTAGAATATTCCTCATTTGGCTTTAAAGCAAAATATATGCTTTGTTTTCATTGAATATTTTAAAATTTTTTTATTACAAAACGCATTGGTAAGCGCTAACTATTCGTTTTTCATGGCTTTTTATTCAAAGGTATTGACCAGAAACTACTATATATAGCCACCTTTTTCTTAAGAATGTTTTTTGAAAAAATTCATAACGGCAAAGCAAGTTAGTTTCATTTTTTTAATTTCTCATTTAATCTTAAGGTAACAGGAAAATAGATATGTAAAAAGAAAGTAGGAAGATAAAATGAAACTAGCAGCGATTGATTTAGACGGTACCTTGCTTGATCGAAATGGAAAGATACCAGAAGAAAATATCCAGGCACTTCGGAAATTTGATGAAAATGGCGGAATCGTAACAGTAGCTACAGGAAGGAACAGCATTTCTGCTAAAGATATTTTTTCCGAATTAGGGATCGGCGGCTATTTGATTTCTTCCAATGGTTCGCTGATTGCTGAAATGAAGGATGGAAAGATGGCAAAGGTTCTCAGACGTTCGAAAATAGATATCGATACTCTGAAAAAAGCCTTCTTCTATGCTCAAGAAGCAAAAATCTCAATTATTGCCAGCCGAGAAACCCAAGATGATCAGCTGACATTCGATGAGTCAAATCTTGTCAAAGACGACCCCTATTATGAACATTTCAATCTGCAGAATCATTCTTTTGATCAAATTTTAAGTATGTTAGAAGATCCTTCTCTTAGCTATCTTAAATTAGCGTTAACAGATAAGAGTGAAGAAAAACTACAGAAGTTACAAAGAGATCTGCAAGCAGACGGCATCAATTCAGTATTCTCTGATCCGCATTTCTTAGAAATCACGCCTACAGGTATCACTAAAGCTCATTCACTTGTTTTTCTGGCGGATTACCTTGGAATCGAGTCGAGTGATATCATGGCTTTTGGCGATCAAGAAAACGACATTGCTATGTTGAATTATAGTGGGTTGAGTATTGCGATGGGGAATGCACAGCGGCAAGTAAAAGAAATTGCAAACCAAGTAACACTGACGAATGAGGAAGCTGGGGTTGCTTATATTTTAAAAAACTTCTATTGAAAATAAAAAAATGACGTCATGAACGTAGGAGGAAAGAAAATGTTAGTTATTATCGATATGCAAAATCATATTCTTGATCCAAATAGCGAATTTTATATTCCAGAATCAGACCAATTGGCGGAACGCATTGCTAAACGATTAGCTAAAGCACGCAAAAACAAGGAATATATTCTATTCACACGGGATATTCCAGTCGAACTGAAGGACAAAGAAGAGGAACGGGAAGATTTGCAATTGATCCCTCTTCTTTCTCCCCAAGGAAATGAACGAGTGATCAAAAAGTATTACTTTACGATCCCCCCTGAAACTTTAGCTGAAATCAAGGAGACTTTGTTTGAAAGCAAAGAAGAACAAAAAGAGATCGAAGTGGTTGGGATCGAAACAAACTTATGTGTGCTCTCTAATTTGATAGGCTTGCAGAGTGCGTTTCCTGAAGCTGACTTTTTTGTTGATCCAACGTTAGTTTCTAGTAGAAAACATGGAGAATCTGCGTTGGAACTTCTGAAAGATTTCAATGTTTCGATCATTGAACCTAAAAAATAGACAGTCACACGTATGCTACAGTCTATTCTTTATATAAGTTCTATTATCATTTAGCAAGCAAATAAAAAAGAAAAAGCACGAAGAACTGTTTTCAGTCTTACGTGCTTTTTCTACAAAAGTATATTGGCTTTTCCATGACACCTTGGTAAACAGTGTTCTCCTGCCAACTCCTCAGTCACAAGTCACAATATTCAACAAACATGGGAAGCTGTTTTTTGAAATTGCTCCTTGTGACTCAGAGTTAAACGGTAGGCTCACGACCTCTTTCTTAAATGGTGTTCAATCAGCTGACTCTCGGTATTAGCTTAACAAACGGCAAAATATGAGGAACTATTTTTCCGTTTGTTTCTCTAATACTCAGGTCAAAACGCTGATTTCACAACCTCTTCCTTAAACGGTGTTCAAAAGCTTGCATCTGCGGTAATAAGTCCAACCAAGTTAAAAACATAAGAAGCTGTTTTTACTTGGCTGTTCTTATTAGTTGATGCAGGGCAGCTTTTTCACAACCTCTTATGTACCTTGTAGGACTCGAACCTACGACCGGACGGTTATGAGCCGTCTGCTCTAACCAACTGAGCTAAAGGTACATCATCATGAGATATATTTTAGTTACTTTTTAACTATAGCACGAATTATAGACGCTCACAAGCTTCAAAATATAAATAATATGATATATTTATTCTTATTTACTTGACTTGAAACTTGACTATTTTTTACTTGCTTATTTTAGAAGAAATGCTATTCTTTTAAAAATTCTCAATGCTAGGAGTGATTATTTTGCCATTTATTGCGATTTTATTCGATTTGGTTGCGGCAGCAGCTTACTTTCTCCAATACAATCATCAAAGTTCAGAAGTCCTGTTTGTTGGAATGATTTTCCAAGGTGTGATCACCCTTCTCCTTCTCATCATGATAATCAGCTACAAAGGAAAAAAATATGCACGTGTCCAGACAGAAATATTTGTTAAATATGTTTCTATTCGTTACGGGATCATCATTCTTTCCTTTTTAATGAATGCAATCGTCCTCTTTTTATATGTATTGAATTACTTAAATATCAATCCATTGATTTTTTCTAGATAGATAACTTGTATTTAGCGGAACAGTTCTCGCGTATGAGCAGAGAGCTATTCCGCTTTTTCATCGGTCTATTCTTCTTTGATTTTCCTAGCATTTCATTTGTGATGTATGCAATAACATGTTATCTTTTATTAGAAGAAACGTTGAGGAGTCCGTTACATGATTACGTTGGTTAGAGTTTTGTTTTGGTTGCCTTCGGTCGTCCTGATCGCAATTATTTTTTATCTTATGCATTGGAACAAAGAACGGCTTTATTTAGCTGTTTTGACTCTTCCGGTTATTTATTTTATGTGGAAGGTTTTTAATTACAACTACTTTGAACCTGATAGTGTTTTTGTAGAAGAATTATCAGGGTTGGTTTTGTCTCTATTAATCGTCATTCTTTATTTGATACGTTTAAATAAAAAACATTGAGTCCTATTGATTGCTTGTGTAGCTTTCTATGGTCATTACAACTATCCTATTATGATGAAAGGTGATTAAATGAGTATCGAAGAAGCTATTTTACTGGATACTTTACGTTGTCGTCTGAATTTTTTAAGAACTGGCCGATCTTTATCCCAAGTAGCTGTTTCTAGCGCGTTAAGTATTCCTTTATTCAAATATCGTAAATACGAACAAGGGGAAGAAATTCCAAGTATCATTGAATTGATCTACATCGCCGACTTTTACGATATTTCCGTTGACTACCTGATTGGTCGGTCAGAAACAGCAAGCAAACTGAAATGATTTTTTCCAGCCATTGTGCTGGTTTTTTCATTTAATGTTTAAAGTGAACAAACTATGTACAAAAAGGAGATGTATCTATGCGTTTATGGCATGAAAAATTGATTTCAAAGCTTCCTCGTCAGCAGCTTTTAGGACAACATCGAGAATGCTGTGCGTTAAGAGGAAATGGTTGGGGAAAGAAACACGCTACTGTAGATTATGTCTTCCACTATTCTCCTTATAAATTATTTCAATATCATCAACTTGTCATGGACGAAATGGAAAAGCGTGGCTACAGCCCAGCACCAGAATGGACAGATCCTATGTACCGTGGCAAATCATGCGAAGCATTTTTTGATTTGCCTACTGTAGAACGTAGCGTTCCGATTTATCCGGAACATGATGAAGTGTATCTTGCAGAGTGTTTAGCAAATTTGGAGCAAAAAGGAATTTATCTTACCTAAAAAAGAGGCTGGGATAGAAGCGTTTAACTCCAAGAAATAAGAGGTAATTCACGAAAATTGCTTTTCAAATCTTTGTGAATTTCAGCTTATTTCCGAAGGAGTTGCTTCTGCTTCCGCCGTTTACACATGTTTAGAGCGTGAGACAAAAGTTTTTCTTTACTTTTGTCCCACGCTCTAATATAACATGAAAAACTCTTCTACTCTTTACTCATCGAAAAAGTCTTAACCAACGTAGGGTAAGCTCGAATGGTGCAAGTTGATTCTCAGGTTACCTTCGTCATCACGTATAAATCCGAAAGTATATTCTACTTTTGTTTCATCACCCGTTTTCCCAGAAGTAAAGTAATATTCTCCTGATGCGATTGCTGAATCCGTATCGATGATCGTTTCATGATTGTCGAAGCGGATGTCTGTCCAAGGTTCTAACGCAAAACCAGAATCTTCGCTGATATCACCGCCAACGAAATAAGAAAGTGCTTCTTCTTTTGTTGCCCTGAATGGTAACTCTGCAGCTTTAGTTGGTTTAAAAAGCACAGCACCTTCGTCGTATGCATACAATGTCTCGATGACTTCTTCTGCTTTTTCTGTTGCTTCCTCCATACCTTCTTCGCTTGCTGTACCGATACTTATGATTGCTTCTGCCCAGCGTTCCCGTGCTTCGTCGACTTCGGCTTCTGTGATCGTCTCAACTTTTACCTCTTCTGTCGTGTCTTCAGTTGTTTCTGTTGTTGATTCAGTTGCCGAATCGGTTGTAGAACAACCTGCCATTGCTAGTGTTAATGTTGATAGTAAAAATAGTTTTTTTATCATAAGTTTATCTCCCCCTGAAAACAGACTAAAATAATAACATTTCGTTTTTTTATTTTCAGTTAAAGCTTAATAATTTCTAAATGTTCTTAAATTTTATTTAAAAACTCTTATAACTTTCATAATACATAACATAGTTATTTTTAAATAAAAAAATAAGCTCAATACATTTAAAATAAAAGACATAATTAAAATTAATCAAATAAATATCGTTATCTAAAAACAAAAAAAATCCTTTTAAAATCTTACTACTATTAGGCTTTTTCGTTTTAATTTTCTTTAAATAATTATGCAAAAGTAATAGTTTATCTGTTTTTTTATTGTTTTAATAATCGATACACCACTTTATGTAAAATACTTCTCGAAAATACCTATTGACAAACAAACACAGCTATGAAATGAAAAAGCAAAGGACGAAGCAAAAAAGCACCAAGAAAAACATCCTTCCGCCTATTCAACGATTGATGAATTTCTTCGTACAAAAAAAACCGTCTTTTCGAAAGAAAAGACGGTTAAAAGTCAATTTTTATTAAGCTTTAACAATGTTTGTTGCTTGAGGGCCACGTTGACCATCTTCAACATCGTAAGACACTGCTTGGCCTTCTTCTAAAGTTTTGAAACCGTCGCCTTGGATAGCTGAGAAATGTGCAAATACATCATTTCCATCTTCACCAGTGATGAAGCCAAAACCTTTGTCTGCGTTGAACCATTTTACTGTACCGTTATTCATAAATAAATTCCTCCTGATACGTATCAATGTACGTTTTTTCGTTGCAATAAATATTTGATAGGCAAAAGGAGTTTTATCTATGTAGATATATCGCTCAAATTACGTTTCAAAATAGATTACTTATTTAATATATCATGCTTTTTCTAATAACACAAGAATAATGCAATGAAATATAAAATTTATTGTCTTCGAATCGATAAAAAAGTTGGATAACCGCGTTTGAGCCGCCTATTGTTCTCCATTTATTTGTTTTTATCTACTAGCATTTGTTTAAGTTGTCTGTTTGCTTCAGAGATTTGTTTCTTTTGATATAGTATTCCTTGTGAATCCATCATGAATCGTTTACTAATATTTTCTAGCATTCTCTCTATGCCTGGTATGGCTTCTTCTGGCGCTGCTCCTTGGACGATCCATAGTACTGGTAACTGGTGCAATGGCGCGTTTTCTGAATCAAGTCCGATTTGGAATAATTCTGTCCAACGGTCAATAAACGTTTTAAGCAGTCCACTAATATCCCACCAATAAATCGGTGTACCAATAACTACGTAGTTCGCCTTCGCCAATCTATCCATAACGGCATCAAAATCATCATTAGCTTTGACTTGACCTAATTGAGCAATATGAAAATCTACAAGATCGATCCTCTCATGATCTATTCCTTCTAGAACTTTCGCTCCCCACTTACTAGTCATACCTTCTTTGTTTGGACTTGCATTTATAAATATAGTTGTCATTGTGTTCCCTCCCCACTTTATTTTACAACATGATTGCTAAATTTTGACTTTAAACTTTCTTAACTATGAAAACCTTTCAATTGGTGATATACTTATAAATGGAATTTCGTTATCAACGTGTTCGTTGCCTTTCAGCAAGTATTTAAAGAAAGGAGAATGGCTATGACATTCTATAACAAAGATATACAATATCGAGTAACCTTGGATACAGATTTGAATCTCTTTGTCGTTTTTGACAAAGAAAATAGCAATCATGTTGCAACAGGTGTTACGATCGAACAAGCAGTGCAAGAATTAAAAAAATCTGCATAAGGAGTGGAAACCCTCATATGGACGATTCTCGTTCTTCTCTTTAAACGCATCTACTGGATGATAACAGTAGGTGCGTTTTGTGTTTTCAATAACTTCTTCTCTTCTGACAACCCTCCATCTAATTGACGATTGTATTCGACTAACTCAATCAACTAAATATTTTTTAAAAAAAGGAAGAATCCTACTATAACAGAAAAAGTAAAAAATCCATTAAAACCTAAAAAGCCATTACCAAATATTTGGTAGTGGCTTTTCGGGTTCTGTAAGGGTGGTACAGAACATCAATAGTCGGTGGGTTAGAACGTATGTTATCACATCTTTGGAGAAGGTTGTATTGGTATTATTCGAGTGACTTATTAGATGCGATAACAAGGATAGTATACAGTAGGGAAAAAATTTATTTTTTCTTTTTTTTATTAGTTTTGTTTCTTATTTTCTAAAAAATAAAAATAAATATTTGATGAATCAAGCATTCTCCGGATAAAACTGGCTTTCGAATACATATTAGGTTATCGTTTGTAATTTTATTTCACAGTTGTTATGATTGTTATGTAAAATAAAAAAGTTTAGGATACATCGATTTTTTGGGGAAATTCTTTTTGGGGGGTATCCTAAACCTTTTCTATTATTTTCTCATATTTTCCATTATTGGTCTAGACATATACTAATGAACTTCCTATCTATATGATGGATGAATCCTTTTTCATTTATCATGAGATAACTTTGCTCCAAACTTACTTATGATAGATGGATGGTATTTTTTGTTCACGTTCTAACAAACTTGACACATTTATGAATTCTTAATCTATCTATCCTATAATTATAAAAAAAGGAGGTGCTGCGTATGAAAGCTATTCATATTTCTTTGCTTTTTTTCGCTAGTGCATTGATTTTATTTGCTATTCATCTTTGCTCCCAGCCTTATATCAATAACAACGGAATATTAGTAGAACCAGCATTCTTTTGCTTACCGCTCGGTCTTTTATCCCTTTTTGCCTCCGCTGGATTCGGATTTGTTTCCTTTTTTAAACGATCGAAACAACAAATCTGACTATAAAATTTACGTAAAAGAGACCGTAAAAAAAAACATATCACCTTTCCTTATTCCGAATAAATATTTTCCATAAACAATCTTTTGACAATAGGCTGGACGTCTCTTTCGCGAGAACTGATACACGGTACCTACAAGCTCTTCAGTCACCAGTCCCACTATTCATCAAACCTGAGAAGCTGCTTAGTTCCTTCTGACTCGGAACTAAGCAGTTTCTTCACATCCTCTTTTACATCATGAGCGTTTATTCCTTGAAAAATGCTACTAATTTTTGGTATGTTTCTTGCGCTTGTTTATTACTAAAATCAAACTGATATTCATGGTTCAAGACAACATTTTTCTTCGTATAGTCTACTTTTGTGACTTTCACTCCTACTTTTTCAAATGCAGAAGCTGTTTGTTCCATTTGTTTCGTAAATGTATTTGTGTTCCCATCCGTCAAGAATGTTTTTTGCGTCCAACGGTCTGCATGTCTTGCTAAAGCTAAATGTTTGACGTCTTCTAAACGTTCAAAGTTCTTACTATCAAAATAAGCCCATCCACATTTTGCATAAAGAAAGCTAGAAATCTTATCACTTACTTGGGTAAATGCAGAAGGGTCTAGTAGTCCAGACAAAGAAACAAATTTTGTGATCTGCTTGTTCTCCAAAGTTGGATCAAGTTGATCGGCTTTTTTGATTTCTTCGTTTTGAAGTGCTAACAAATACTCTCCGATAATTTGTGCGCCTGCTGAATCGCCACCAATCGAAATATTCGACCAATCCGCTTGCTCTTTTATCTCTTTTTTGGCTGCTTGAATGGCTTCGTTCAATTGGATAACTGGTGTAGGATGATTTGCTTCAGGTGATCGTTCATAATCGATATTTACGACGATCTGCTGCGTGTCTGAACATAGGTATTCCAAATAATCACGACAATCGTTTTTATCCCCTCCTACATATGCGCCTCCATGCATCCAGAAAAGGATGGGCAACTTTTTCTTCTCCGTTTTCGGTGTGTAGATATCCATATGATTGTTTTTGTACTTTGAAGGATAAGTTATTTCTTTATTTCTATCGATTTGTTTGATTTTTTGCTGGAAATCGTCTGGTCTGGCATATACTTGTTCTTTTTCACTTGTGTCAAATTGTTTTCTAACAAGCAAACTAATCGGCTTTGGTGTGATTTGATTAATCAAAAATACAGTGACTAAAATAACTACGATGATAACTGGCACTGCAATCACTATTCGCTTGAACCATTTCATTCATTTACCCTCTCTTTCTTCGCCAAATCCATGTGATAATCGTGCTAGCAGATAAAAATCCACCTGAATAAATGAGAAGCGAATGTTTCTTTTCCCCAGTTTTCGGCAACATTCCTTTTTTTGTATCTGTCTTTTTTTGTACTTTCACTGTCATCTGAATCGGTAGCGTATCATCACTTGATTGATCATCTCGAGGTTCATCCTTTCCCTTATTGTCTGCATTCTCTGCCGGATCTTGTTTTTTTGGTGGAACTACTGGGATTTTTTTGTAATGGTAAATAATAGTTGGTGTCGTCTCGTTAAAAACCCCTTCAGTCGGTCCTTCAACATTTGCTAATTCGTATCCTTCGAATGTCTTTTGCTCTGTCACATAATTCTCTCCATAAGCTCCGTAAAGCCGGATTTCGTCCTGGTCTTTGAGTAGACTTTTATTGTTTTCATCCACATATTTCACGTTTATCTGATCATGGAACACTACTTTCAAAAAGTCCGTTACATGTTTCGTGTAGGCAGCATGGTCAACTTCCTGTGCCTTTCCATGCCCTGCTCCTTCTACCAATAAAAGGTCTTTATATCCTCCTGCTAACTCATATAGTTTTTGCGCGTTAGACACAGGTACTACATCATCTGCCGTTCCATGGATGATCAATTTAGGCAATGAACCAGACATTCCAATCGTAGGTAGAGCGGCTGTCGGATCCAAATGCATCTCCTGATCAAAATAATATTGTTTCAAAAGCCCCATAAACAAATCTTCATGCTCTTGATCCCCAATGATGTCTAACTGATTTTTTATGGCAGGCGGTAATGCAGGGACTACTGTCTGGCTATACGTAAAACGTAGTTGTTCATCGATTGATGCAAATCCGCAATTTTCAATAATTCCTTTGACATTGACTGGGATATCTTTTGCTAATACAGACATCATCGTAGCTGCTCCCATGGAACCACCATACAGCAGGATCTTTTGAGATGGACGTTCTCGAACTTCTTGATTGATCCAGTAAAGGACATCATCTGATTCATATTGTCCATAGGTTACATAATCGCCTCCACTGTTACCAGTTGCTCTGGAATCAACAAATAATAAATTATACCCTGCCTTATAAAAATCATTGTATTCTTCTGTAACGATCCCATTATTCCAATTCCCTCTAAATCCGCCATGGATCATGACTGTTTTATCTGAACCCTGGTCGACATAGTAAGCATACACATCCATCATTTTGCCGTCTTGTTTGTTTAGTACAGTTTGATGAAGTTGTTTTGTGTTTGGATAGAAGCCTGTGTTTTCTGTAGGCGTCGTACCATCATCTGTACCTCCAAGCATTGACATCAACACACTATTTTTAGAAAAAGCGATATCATACAATAGATAAGTAGCAATCAGATGTTTGATAATCTCTTTGTCTACACCATAATCCTTACCAAAAAGCTCACTTAATACTAAACCTATTAGTCGTGCGTTAATTTCATCTACTGGTCCATTAAGTATATCTGTCATCTGTTTACCGAAGTAATTAAGATATTTCTTACCATTGAAGTTTTCGCCTTTACCGATATCATCATTTTCTGTCCCATTCTCTTTGTCACTTACTTTAGCAGAAGAGGATTTGTCGTTTGGCGTTTTTGTAGCTGTTGCTTCATCTGTTTGTTGGTTATCTGTGGTAGCGGTCGTTTCTTGATCTGTGCTAGTAACAGATGTCTCAGCCGTTGTTTCAGTACTTGTTTCTGTTTGTGAAGTACTCGATTTCGTTTCGTTTCTAGCATCAGTTGTTTCCGTGGTTTCGACCTCCCTAGATCCCGATTCGGAAAAGATACTCTCTCCATATACTGACCATTGCGGGACGTTTGTACTTACAGCAAATAAGACGGCCAACGCTCCCTTTAACACTTGTTTTGTTCTCAATCGATTCACTCCTTTTTATGATTCTAGGAGAATTATATGTAAACGCAAACATTTTTATACAAAAAACAAACGGTTTATCCCATAAAAATAGAACAGGATTATTTTCTCAATTTACGTAACAAAGCAGAATGGATAAACCAGTATCCATTCTGCTTTTCTTTAAACGATGAAACAACTTATTGCTCCAAAAATGTCAGAAATCGTTTATCCCAAATCTTTTCGTAAAAAGCGATTGTTTCCTTCGCTTTCATAAAAGGATGATCATAAGTCGTCGCTGCTCCTCTGCACATCATAAGCTGGTATCCTAATCCATGAGCAAACTTCACAGTCGTATCTATACAATACTCTGTTTGCGCCCCACATAATTCGATCGAATGACAGTCCAATTCAGTTAATAACATACTCAAATTAGTCTTATAAAATGAATTCGCATGGGTTTTTCTCACAAAATAACTGTGTTCAGGAATAGATAATTCCGACAATAGCTCCCATGGTTTTGTTTTTGGTACTAATTGATCATCTTCGTGTTGAACGAAAATAACTGGCTTTCCAATCGTTTCGTATGCTTTGATTCTTTTATTCACTAATGCTGTCACTGTTTTTAATCCGTGTATCGTCGAAGAATCAAAACATACCCCTTTTTGTAAATCGATCACTACGAATGCGTCGGCTGTGTTTGACATACGTATGCCTTCTTTCTTGATTTAATAGTATTTCTTATCTAGTTAGTTCCTTTATACGTGACAACAATTTCTTATTTTACACCTATAAATGGCACTTTTCGACTATTTCTTCATGTTATTATTTCATAAATATTTAGCTATTGGAGGAATGTGTCATGATTAAATTATATATAGGTTCTAGTTGCTCGTCTTCTAGACGCGCAAAACGTTGGCTTATCACACATGATATACCGTTTATCGAACAGAACTTAATTCGTCAACCACTAACCAAAAATGAATTTATCCACTTACTAAAATTGACAAACAATGGCGTGACCGAAATGCTCTCTACTCATTCTATTAGTTATAAAAATCTTGTTCACAGAATAGATGAGCTCAGTTTGAGTGAACTATATATTGAGATTCGTACGTCCCCTTCTTTATTGAAAAAACCGATTATCTACGACCAACCTGCAAAACTTTTGACTGGATTTAGCGAAGATAAAATCAGGATGTTCCTTCCTAAAACTAAAAGAAAACAAGAGCTCAACGAACTCTTGCTTTCTGGTCATCTTGTTGATTTTAAAGAAAATAATCTTTGCGTTCCTGTTATTTCCTGTTTCTCAAATATGTTAGTAAACAAAAATAAACCTGGCAAAGCTACAACTTCGCCAGGCAATACAGCACTCTCGAATGAAATATTCACTCAAAAATCTATCGTTTTATTCAATTTTAAATCTGTTGCTTTTATTCTTTATTTCACTCGATGGAAGAGAGAACGAAAATAGCTTGCTCCTACAATCAAAATGAGTAACACACCCATCCATGTAATTAGCTTGTTTATGGTTCTACTACCAGTTTCTGGTAAATCGCTTTTTCTCTTATCTGTTTCTTTCGCTTTTTCTTGATGATCAATTCCACGAGAAACAAAATCAGACTGTTTTAGCACACTTTTTAGGTTGCTCCCTGCATTTCTCTTTTGTTCCTTAGTTGGTATGATAGGTACCAAATCAAGTTCATTATTTACTTTTCCTGTGCTGCTTTCGCTACTTGTGTTTCCTGTGCTACTTTCACTACTCGTACTATCCGTACTGCTCGACGGTCCAACAACTGTCCAACTACTTGGTTTCAAATTCTCCGTAATCGTCATCTGTCCATCATAAAAAACAATCAAATCAACTTTATCTTTACTCTTGATCTCATCAATCGATAGTTCTGCAGAAATCATTATTGTATACTCAATACCAGCGGTCCATTGTACGTCCTTTAAACAAACTTCCCCAATAACCTTTTCTGAACTTCCATTACCATCCCAACCATATGTTAGAACAGCATGTATATCACTAGCATTCACGCTTTTATTTGGTTTGATCGGAATAGTAATGACTTGTTGTGTCACGTCATAAACGATCCGATCAGTTTTCACAGTAAATGAAAGATTTTCATTTGTCCGTTCATTTGCAGAAGTACTGATTCCAATCATTGCTGCAATTATACTTAGCCCAAGAATAACAAATAATACGGTCGCTGTTGTCTTCATTTCAATCACTCTCCATATACTTACCTTCTATTTGATAAAGGAATTATATAAAATGAAAATGATGAGAACACGACAGTCAGTTGTGAAAATCTAACAAAAGATGTCGTGTATTCGTTTGAATCTGTTTACTTTTTCGTTTAATCAATGAAAGAATTAAAAAAGCAAGACCGATATCAGCCTTGCTTTCTTCATCTTTTATTGATAAACAGCAGTGTATTTCTTCATCCGCTTTGTTTTATATGCATAGAGTAACAAACCAACAATCAAGACTAACAAGAATAATGTAGTCGATATAGACGCTTCAGCCCCAAAGTTTCCCCCAGTAATTATTGTGTTTTGCGATTGAACCAGAGTGGAGAAAAAACCTTGTTCTTGCGTTCCGCTGACTGGTATACCCAAAATAGCTCCTTGAGTTTAATTCCAAGTAATGTGAGCACCGATGGCCGTAAATAAACTTTCTGTACTGTAGATAAGTGCACTGAAAAAGCAACCTGCTAAAAAGATATTGAAAACTGCCAGAAATGTCATGTTAGGATTCAATCCATGTAAAAGAGCAAATAATGCAGCAGATCCAATCATTGCTATTAATGGACCAAAACTAAGCAACTGATGCTGAAAAAAGCCACGGAATAAAAGCTCTTCGGATGCCCCCACTGCAATAAATAAAATAAAACTCGTGATCAGCGGCACAATATTTGCGTTTCCTGAATCTAACCGATACGCCCCTATCAAATATAATGGACTAGTAATAAGCAGAAACACTCCAATTCCAACAACGAGACCTCCCCCTAAATATCCCCAGTCTTTTCCTCGTCCAGAAATACCATAATCTTCCACTTTTTTCCCTTCTATCTTACTAGCAAGAAATAAAGCTAGTAAAAAAACAACTAAATGTCCAACCGTACCAGCAATTGCTCCAATCCATTCACTGTCTCCAAGAAACATATCCGCAAGTGCATTATTGACAAGAATTCCTAAAACAAAACCAACTAAGACTATTAAAACAGATCCAATCAATCGAATAATCCTGATCATCTTTCATCCCTCCTTTATATTAAGTGTAATAACCCTTTTCTTTCTTGTCTCGTGAAAAATATCTAAATGTTCTCCATCATAGAGAGAAAAGATTTTTACGAACTAAGAATGTCTACAGCAACCTTACGAAAATGAAAGACTGTCTGCCTGGTTCTTCTGTTAGACTGTCTTTAATAAGGAAAGGATGGGAAATTTTTTGAAAAAACAACTACTGATTATGTGCCTTTCAGGATTTGCTATTTTACTATTCTCAGGTTGTAGCAAGTCCAATGAAACAATTGCAACGTTTAAAGGTGGAACACTTACAGTTCAGGATTTTTATGATAACCCAAAAGTTAAATCAAACAATCAAACACTATTAAGAAAAATGATCGTCTTCAAAGCGTTTGATGATGTATACGGAAAAGAGATTTCTTCAAAGGAAGTAACAAAAGAATATAATGAACAAATCAAAAAACTTGGTCCAAACTACAAGGAACAATTAAAAGCAGTTGGCCAAACGGAAGAGACATATAAGAAACTTTTGAAACAGATGCTGGCTTTCCAGTACGGTTTGAAAGCCAATGTAAAATTAACAGATAAAGATCTAGACACTGCTTGGAAAGAATTCCATCCAGAAGTTAGTACACAGATCATCCCATTTTCGACTAAAGAAGAAGCAGATAATGCAAAAAAAGAAGTAAATGAAGGGGAAAATTTCTCCAAGCTTGTTCAAGCTTATGGAAAAAATAAAACACTAAAGGAAACTGATGGAAAAATGAATTTTGATTCAACCAATCCAGGGATTCCTACTGAAGTAAAAAAAGCAGCATTTCAATTAAACAACGGGGAAGTTTCTGATATCATTCCTGTAACAGATCCAACGACTTATCAGCAAAGCTATTATCTAGTAAAAATGGTAAAAAAACAGGATAAAGGTGCCAATAAAGATAAATACAAATCAGAGCTAGAAAAAATCGCCACGGAAACAAAAACCCTTGATACGGAATTCATGGATAAAACAATCCATAAAGTGATGAAAAAAGACAATGTAACTATTAAAGATCCTTATGTAAAAAATATATTCAAATAAACAAGCTTGACCCGATTGGGGATGTGGCAAGCAAGTTTCGGAAATTACTTCTTATTTCTTAAAGATGAACACTTCTGCCACGACCTCATGCGGGTTATTTTTTTCCATACCAAAACAAGTAACTGAATTTATCACAATCATATCAATATAAAATAAAAAAGAAGTTTTTTTATTTATGAACATGCTATATAAAAAAACCTAAGTCAACTTGACGACCTAGGTTCAAAAATGGATATAAAGATGAATAATTACATAAAATGAATATATTATGTTTATAAATCACTAGGATTGATTTCATCCGTTTCTACGATTGGAACGGATGATTTTTTTAACACTTCAAATCGTTTAACGTCATTTACCCCATACACTTGATACTCGATTCCAGATTTATTTAGTTTATTGATTGTTTCTTCTGTAGCAGCATCATTAGATACTGAGAGCAACGCTTTTTTATAACTTTTTACTTGTTCAATCTCATCTTCAAGTTTATTTTTTTTTTCATATAACCAAGATACTGTGCAGTCAGGATGATTCTTTACGACTTCGTCTCGGATCTTTTTATCCGTCAGTACAAAAAATGAACGTTCATACACACTATTTTGTTTTAGCGTGTTTACGATGTCATTAACAAAATGTTCATCCTGCCAGTTTCCTTTTGAACCATCCACGTTGACAATCAAGTTATTTTTTTTGATTTCCTTTACGGCTTCTTCAAAAGTAGGTATCTTAACTTTTTTATTTACGTATTCTGGATAGTTTTTCGTATCTAAATTAAACTTCTTTAGTTGTTTGATCGTGTATGTATCTGGTTTCCCCGTTCCATCTGTTGTTCGATCCAATGTGTCATCATGCATCAAAAAATTCACGCCGTCTCTACTTGTCCGAACACTTGTCCGAACATCAATCTCGACTGCTTGGTAGCCTAATATTTTTGCTTGATGGATACTCTCCACCGTATTCTCAGGCGCAATAATGTGTGCGCCACGATGAGCCACTAAGTAAGTACCTTCATGTTCCAACCAATTATTTGCTAATGAAACACATCCTGTTAATAAAACAGTGAATAGCATTACTATTCCAATCTTTTTTTCACTTGCCAAATCACCTCAAAAACAAGTATAGCAAACTTAAACCTGTTTAAAAAGTTATTTTAAAACGAGCTAAAAATATCCTTATGGACTTTTTCTTCTTGTTCTGTTATACTAAAGAAACACGAAAGATATTTTTATGCGACACTTTTCATTTGTTTTTATGAAATTTATTCAAAACTGGCGTAACTTCAGAGTTACAAGGATGTATTAGAGGTTAGGGAATACATCGTTTAAATGAGAAATAAGTAATAGTTAGTAATAGTCACCGAAACTTTAAATTAATGAATATTGAATCGTCAGATAGCCTTCTCGAGTTTTCGAGAAGGCTATCGTTTATTTTATGGATAAGTGAGTCCGCAAGTCATTCCTCATCCCTCATCGGAGCTCATCAAGTATTTCTGACTGTCAATGTTGAAAATCAGACGTTTTGTAAGTCTATTTCTTTTTTTGATTGAAGGCATTATCTGCGATACCTTTACTTGTTTTTCCTCTTTTTGCATCATTTGCTAAAATCCCTGAGCGTTATATAAGCAATGTTTCTCTTTTTGATATATAATTATTTTATCATTTAAGAAAGGAGAATTCTAATGAAAACTTTAGATGCTATTGCATTAACTTTATTGATTGTGGGAGGGCTGAACTGGTTGTTGGTAGGCTTGTTCGAATTTGATTTAGTAGCTATGATTGCTGGTGGTTCAACAACTATTTTTGCGAAGATCATTTATATCATCGTAGGTATTTGTGCGATTTACTGCTTGAAATTTTTCCCTATGATTACTAGAAAAGTTGATGAAAGATATTAGAAAGCTATAATTATTAAAAAAGCAATTATCTTCATGAACCTTCCCATTAGTGGGAAGGTTTTTTTATTTGAAGTCATCTGATTCCACATGGAAAGTGGTATACTGAATCAAGATAATCTATTTTAGGAGGTACCATCATGAATAAAGGGATTTACGTAGGATTGTTGGGGGTTGTACTACTTTTTTCAGCCTGTGGAAATGCTACAAAGAATTCTATCAATGAATCTTCACTAACCAATTCAACACCTGTGGTCGGTTCAACTAAAAGTACTTCTACTGCTTCCATTACTAATACTTCTACTAATAATGTAGATTCTCAATATAACCAATCAAGCATTCAGTCGTCTACCATTTCTTCAACATCTGAAATGCAGGAAAGAACTGAACCTTCTCTTCCATTGGAAAACTCTGATGAAGCACTTCTATTTCTTATTGCCCATCGTTCCGAATTACAAAGTGAAGATATCGTTACTAGCTTTTATCAAAAAATCGATCAAGATTATTTGTTCACGACTTCTAGCAAGCAGACTCGTGCCCAAGGAGGATCAGGAAGTGTCGGTTTCTATCGAGTTTCCCCCGATGGAGTGATCTTGATAACTGATGCGTACGGCACACCGTTTTGATGATATAGAAAATTTCACATTTCTGTCTGTTCATTGTGTGTTTTAACGCTATTTTATTTTGAAAAACGCGAACGAGTATCTCAATCGTTCGCGTTTTCTATTTCAAAATTCTCTGGTACGTCCCATTTATTCGCCACCATTTTTTTGTTAGATGCAGTCATACGATATAAGTGACCATTTGCGTCAACTACATAGTTTGCTACAGCTACTTCTTCCATAAAAATATCTACTTCTACTTCTCTAACTTGATTGATACGAACGTCAAACCAATAATGGTTAGCGCTTACAATAGTTGGATCTTCTAACTTCAAATGATAGTATGCCCACTTCTCTACTTGCTCTCTTGTTAAATTTGTGGTATCTACTTCGCTTTTTGTCAGTTGTGTAATAAAATTAGTCGCCGGATGGTTTTCTAAATCCAATTTTTCTACATTTGGGTAAAAGAATTTGCTTATTATAAAAAATGACACGATGATGATTCCTGCTATACAACATGTGTAATAGACGATTTTTCTTCTACGGGTTTTACGTATCGTTTTTATTTGGTAATTTCGCGCTTCTCGATCTCGCCATTTTCGTTGCTGCAAAGCTGTTTTTTCTTTTTCTAAAAGATAGCCGAGTTCACGTTTCTTTTGTGGATTGCTTGTCCTAGCGATTTCTAATTCTAAATGATAGATTCTGCTTTCTTCTCGCCAATAGGGATTTGTGGTTTTTGCCATATTTTCTCCTCTCTAAATTGTTTTCTTACTATTATTCTAGCAAACCCTTTCTCAAATTAGAAAGATAACCTTTGTAATTCACTAGATGAAACATTCACAAAGACAACCGTTATACTTGAATTTTTTTCAAAATAGAGTTATTACATAAATAGGGATAAATAAAAAATACTCTATTGAAAGGATGATCAAAAATGGCAAATGTACCTAGCATTCGCGACATGTTCCCTGATTTCAATGATGTGTTTAGTCCAGCGTTCAATGATTTTTTAGGTGTTTCAAGTTATCCAAAAGTAGATTTAGTTGAAAACGAAAAAGAATACAAACTAACAGCTGATATGCCTGGCTGTGACAAAGAAGACACGACAGTTGAATATTCAGACAATACTTTGACGATCTCCGCCAACCACGAGTCCCATACGGAAGATAAAGAAAATGGCAACTATGTACGGAAAGAAAGACATTCGGTCTCTTACAAACGTTCATTCTATCTTCCTGATGTTGATGAAGAAAAAATCACCGGAACCTTTAAAAATGGTGTACTGAAATTAGCATTACCTAAAACGGCGCATCATCCAAAAGAAACGAAAAAAATTGAGTTAAACTAAGAACTTTCGCCTCTCAATAAATGAGAGGCGATATTTTTATTTTTGATAAGAACAAGTGATTTCTAATTGAAATTCATAGTTATTCAGAACTAATTCAATAATCCTAATTAAAATTTCAAACGATACAAAAAAATATTTTGTTTTGGCGATAAAGATGGTATGATCTCTCTTGGTAAAAAATATGGGAGTTGATCATTTGATTGTCTTAAGTAAACTTTTATTTTGGATACCATTCATCATAATGACCAGTATTTTCTTTTACTTATTCAAAAAACTGAACAAATACTTACTTTTATCTGCTTGTCCGATGATTTATTTTATCCATAAAATCAGAGGCTTTTATTATTATGACTCTGGTATTTCATTGTTTTACTACGAAATCGGTTTATTAGCTTCGGCCATCTTTTTCATTTGTGTGTTAGGATATTTCAGAAAAAAATAAGCTTCCAGTCAAAATTGGCTGGAAGTTTTTTATTTTGGCGTAGAACTTTTCATTTGATATTCATACAAGTTGATCCATTTTTCTATTATTAAGTACATACCATTGTTACTCTTTGAATGTGAGGGATAAAGAATAAAAGGAGCTGGTATTTTGTTAGCTATGAGTAAAGCTTTATTTTTACTTCCCTGAACATTCATGTTTATTGTTTTATGTTACTTCAAAAGGGGGGGGAAATGGTGCTGGATCGATGTTTTGCTGTTTCTTCCCTTTTTTCCGCTTATTTATTTTCTGGAAGAAATTTAGGATGACATGGCATGTGATTCTGCTTTTCTTTTTAGTCATTCCTTGGGGCTTATGCTCTCACTTATGTTCTTTGCCATTGTGCTATTTTTTTGAATAAAAAATAATGTATAAACACGTTTGTCCCAACTAATTTATCTTGTAACTTGATTTTTTGCATTAAAACTAAATAAAAAGATAAAAAAGTTCGGTATTTCGCACATTTTTATTATAGATAAACGTTTAGACAAATTGGATTACTTTTAGGTTCGTGATACATTGGCATAGAAATTATTTGCAAATTATAAGTTTACATCATTTAATTATAGTTACATACTATTTTCCCCCCCTCATTCTCTGATATTCCAAAGATAATTTCTACTTTGTTTTGATTTTTGCAGTGATTCACATGACAAAAATGTTCGACTTTTCGATTGTATTTCTTACTTCAATTCATTAATAATGTGATTGTCACTTGTTTCATTTATTTAATCATTAGGAGGGGAAAATTTGAATACTGTTCGTTTGAAAAGAGGACTTTCTACCTTTGAATTGAAAATTTTAGGGATTACATTGATGTTTGTCGATCACATTCATCAAATGTTTTATCCGTTTGGTGTCCCCGACTGGCTGGATTGGTTTGGTAGACCAGTTGCTACTTTGTTCTTTTTTATAAGCGTTGTAGGCTTCTCACATACACATGATAAAAAGAAATATATGCAGCGGCTTTATCTCTCAATGGTTCTTATGGCCTTTTTTACTTATTTTTTAGGTAATATCGTTCATTATGATGAAGTAGTATTAATGAATAACCTTTTCAGAGATCTGTTTATTGGTACGGTCATGATGTATGCAATCGATCTTTTCACTGAAGGAAAAAATACAGGAAGTTGGAAAAAGATTGTTACAAGTATTCTCTTATTCATTTTACCAATCTTGCTCTCATTATTTATCCCGTTGTTATTTTCTAGTCCTGTTATCCTTCAAAACAAAGTTGTTTTTATGCTGATTACATCATTTTTACCTGCACTGCTTTTGGCAGAAAATAATTTTATGGTTCTTTTGATTCCTTTGCTTTATTTAGCAAGAAATCACCGTAACATTCAATGTGTCATCATTTCGATTGTTGCTGGAATATTCTTCTTTTTAGGTACGACCCAGTGGATAATGATCTTTTCAATCATCCCAATCTTGCTATATAACGGACAAAAAGGAAAAGGAATAAAATATTTCTTTTATATTTTTTATCCGGCACATATTGCCCTATTATATTTGCTGTCTGCCTTTTTATATAAATACTAGACTGATGAATGACCATTTCGATTTAGTTCCTGTCTTTAGTCTTTTTTACCCATTCCATGTTACAATCGCTTTGCAATCGATCTCAAAAAAGGAAGCAGGAGGGAAAAAGATGAAGCAACTATTACCGTTTTTGACATATAATGGTCAAGCAGAAGAAGCAATCAATTGGTATCACAAAGCTTTTCCTAACTCCCAAATCACTAAGTTGAATCGGTATGGGGATGCGAGCAAAGAGGAATCGGATCTTATCCTTGAAGGTGAACTTAAGTTAGGCAATCAAGTAATTGGATTTTTGGATATGTCAAAAGATTTCCCTGCGCCTGTCTCCACCTGGGCATCTACCATTTTGATTGAAGTAGATAATCAGGAAGAATTTGATCAGGCATTTAATACATTAAAAGATAGCGGAACCGTAATGATGCATGAAAAAAATTACGAAAAGTATACGGAAGTTTGCTGGGTGACTGACAAGTTTGGCTTTACTTGGCAACTGTTATTCTAGTCATGAGATAAAACGAAAAAGCGATAGTTGACTTTCCATATTTAGTGGATGGCAACTATCGCTTTTTCTCTCGAGTAGCATTACTTTTCTAATTTGAATAATTCGTCTAACGCATTGGAGAATGTTGTTATTTCAAAATCTGGAAATTTCTTTTTAAATTTATCAGAATTAAACTTGTTATCATAATGATATCTAGGTAGTAACTCTTTTAGCTCTTGCATATTTTTATTGAATATAGAACCAAGATCAAACATCCATTGTTTGATCACTTTATATTTTACCGGTTTGCACAACTTTTCTTCCATCAACTTTATCATCTCTTCATATGTTCGACTTACATCACAAGGTAGATGCCAAGTTTGGTTATAAGTGTCAGGATGATTTGCTAAAAGTGCCATGGCTTTACTAGCATCAGGTGTCCAAATCAAGGTCCTTAAAGTTTGATCAGAAAACTGTTTGTAATACTTTGCGTCTTATTAGGTCCATAAAATTCAGGAGCGCGACAAATCATCACATCGATGTCAGGATTCTCCATTTCAGTCACTAGCCGATCTGCCATTTTAGCTCGAACAGTGGATTTGATACCATCATAAATAAATTTGCTATCCTCAAATTGTTCCGTGTCATTTTTTTCGTACATATAAGTGTTATCGAAAAAAACTAATTTCGCCTTTGTTTCTTTACAAGCCTGTATGACATTTTCTAACATGATTTCAAATTTTGTTTTCCACTGTTCGGAGTCCATCGGTAATCCTGCAGCAAAATAAACAATCTCACTTCCTGCTACAGCACGAATAGTTGCCTCACGATCTAAAATATCCGCTGAGATTAGTTCGTCTGTATCGTTGATTGATTTCGGATTTCGACTAACTAAGCGCAACTGTTTCCCGTACGTTTGATTGAGTTCTTTTGCTAATTCGTATCCAATTTGGCCATTACTACCAATAACTGTTTGCATTTAGATAACCTCCTTGATGGATGTTCGTGCTAGTTCTCTTGTTGAATACGGGTTTTGTCCAGTAATCAGATGTCCATCCTTTACCACATGACTCTTAAAGAAACGCTTCTTGATAAAATGTCCTTTTCTCTTTACAGTCATCTCTTCATTATCAAAAGGAACTACTTTGCTTTTCATCGCTAATCGTTCCTCCGTTTTAGTAAAACCAGTCAATTTTTTATTTGCTATTAAATAGTCATTATTAGCAAGTCTGATATTCAATAAACCTGCTATACCGTGGCACACAGATAATACATAGCCATTTGATTCATAAATATCACTCGCTATTTTTTGTAATGCGTTATTTTCTGGAAAATCCCACATCACACCATGTCCTCCGGTAAAGTAAATAGCAATATAATCTTCACTCTTTACGTTTGCAGGAGACAACGTATTCCTCAAACCTTTTTCAATAAATGTTGCATTAGAATAAATGTCCATAACATCAGAATCTAGATTTTTCATACTTCTAGGATCAATCGGCACATAGCCACCTAACGGACTAACAAAATCAGCTTCAAACTGATATTTATAGATTTCTGCTAAAAATTCTACTGTTTCTCCTAGCCAAAGCCCAGTAGCTTTATTTGTTCCTTTATATTGATTGACGTTTGTTTCAACGATCAGAATTTTCTTCACTGTCTTTTAGCTCCTCTATTTCAGTTATTACATCATTCAAAAAATCTCTTAATTTGTATATATTTTTATTTTCGTGTTTTAGATAGTAAAAATTTTTAGTTCCTTCTTCTCTGACCTCTAATAAATCGGCGTCTTTTAAAATTTTCAAGTGGTGTGATACTGCTGGTCTTGATAAACCTGTATCGTCAGTTAGTTCTCCTACTTGCAAGCCATGACAGCTTTTTTCATTTAATAGTCTAATCAAGATTAATTGTCTCTTTGCGTCACCTAACGCTGCTAAAAAACCACTCAATGATTCTAGTTCTGTTTTTAAACGATCATGTCTAATCATTGTAGCTCACCTCTTTAGTTTATATGTTTAAACCATTAAACCATATTTGGTAAAATATGTAAATTCCTTTGCTCAGAAAAGTATCTTCTTTATGATTTGACGGTTTCAGAAAAAGATATCAAAGCAAGTAAAAACTGAGTAACAGAAAATAAACAAACTAAATCAAACAATAGTGTTAAACTTAATCAATGAACGAAAAAAATCCCTCACCTAATATTACAGTGAAGGATTTTTTCTACCAACATAAACAAAAAAACCACCTCATATGAGGCGGTTAACGTTCAACATTATTTTACGATATTTACTGCTTGAAGACCGCGTTGACCTTCTTCAATATCATAAGTAACTGCTTGGCCTTCATCTAAAGACTTAAAGCCTTCTCCTTGGATTGCTGAAAAATGAGCGAACACGTCATTTCCATCTTCACCAGTGATGAAACCAAAACCTTTATCTGAGTTAAACCATTTTACTGTACCTTTATTCATATATATTTCCTCCTGATACGTATATAATACGTGTTTTATTGCAATTAATATTACTTGGTAAAAGGAGTTTTTATAGTGTGAATATATCGCTCAGATTACGTTTCAAATTAGATTACTTATTTACTGTAACACGTATATAATACTAACACAAGGATAATCACTCGATATAAAGTTTAAAAGATGTAAAATTTCAGAAAAATCACAACAATTGTTTAATGAACGAGTATGATCTCCGATTAAAAATCTCATATCTATCTACTTTCTTTTTGTTCTTCGTTAACTACTTACTTTTTCAACCTGAATGATGGCCGGCAATACAATTGCTCGCAATTTTATCCGCTGCTTCTGTAGGAACACCGTATTTTTTAAACTTTGCTTTTATTTCAGTTAGTTCCGGTTTTCTGACTTTTTCCATTCTGGTGTGTTTGTAGTCCATTCGGAACTATTATCCTTAATATTTGGTTATTAGTTGATAAAGTGCTATTATCCTAATTGACATAAGACGATATGGGAGATGATACGGTGGTCACATTTAGCATGCTTTTATTTTGGATTCCAGTCTGTATTGGTATCAGCTCTTTTTTTTACTTCACTAAACGTTCTAGAAAAACAGTTATATTAATGCTTTCTTTTCTTCCTACAGCAATTTTTATCATAAAAATAGTGAAATATACATTTTATCAATCGCTTTCAGCATTATTTTTTTACGTAGTTGGGTTGTTTTTATCACTTATTCTTTTCATCATTGTTTTGCGATATCTTTATAAGAATGATTAATTGTTATACATCGAAATGATTCTTGTTATCCTGAATGCTATTTTTTTAGATTTCAATTTTTTATAAATATTTTAGGTCTTGCTCTTATCTTATTTTCTAGCAATATTATAAAATTGATTGGTAACTTTCTAAAAGACGATCACTAGTTGATTGTCTTTTTTTCTGAATGTCTATGTAACTAAAAAATAAAAAAGAAGCTGTTTATCTTTTCACCTAGCGATAGTCGCTAAACTTTCCTTACCTTATTTTCTCTTCAGCAAAAAAATGGATAGAAATAAAAGTATTATGTATAATTAAATTAAAATTAAAATAATTAGAGAAGGTGAAATTATGGATGAATTCCAAATGATAAAAAGTACTCTTATGTCTATAAAAGAATATGTATCGATGATAAGTAGCTTTCCTAATGAAAGTGATAGAAACAGTGTAATAAGACAGTTTAATATTCAGTTTATAGGAAAAGAATGTAAAAAAGTTATTTCTATAGAGATTGCTAATTATTTAAAATTAGAAAATAGTATATTTAACAAATATATTCAAGAAATTGCCAAAGAACTCCACATCAAATTAGAAGGACTTCATAAGGTAAATTCTGCTACTTCGGAAGCTGATGCGTATTATATCTATCTTTGACAATAAGTAATTGATGTGTTTTAAATATGCGTAACTCCGATGTTTATAAATTAATAGACAGCAACGGAAATAGTAAAAACATACTAGGAAACAAGGATGTGAATTTCAACTCTTCATAATTGTTCTTACTATTTTTCAACCGTTGCTGTCTATCGCATTTCATCATTCTTTCAATCCGAATTAATTAGGGTACTTTATCGGCATATCTAGTATTAAACCGTCTATACCATGACTACTAGCGTAACATCTGTCTTTTTTTTCATTCCGCTCCCTCCCATTGACGAGCATCATTTTATATAGAAATCCAAGCTTACGAATAACCTCACTTGCAATAGCAACACCCTGACTTGCCACTTTATATACTTCTTCTGTAGAAACTCCGTATTCTTTTTCAAATGTTGCCTTCAGTACGTTCGATTCTTGTTTACTCGATTTATTCATTGCCGTTTTTCCAATTCTCATTAATCAATAACATTTTAAGTCGATTTTCTGAACTTATGTATCAATGATCATATAGCTTGAAACCGTTCTTATTATACTGTAGTAATCTACGTATCTAAGCAACCCTTCATTTTTGTATAAGTCTTTTATTACCGACCCCCCCTTCAATCTCATTTTTTTCTCATAATCAATGAATAATGATAAGATAAATATATTGCAAAAGAGAAAAAATAAAGGGGATATAACTTTGTTATTTATTAGTAAAATTTTATTCTGGGTTACTTGTGCATATAAAATTATTGTTCTACATTGTTTAAAAACATGGCGTAAAAAAGATTGTTTACTGATCGTCTCATCCCTCCCATTTATCTATTTCATGATTCAGATTTGGGATGATTCAGATACTGATCCCCTTTTTTTATCCAATTATTTAGTTGGTTTAGTATTTTCGATAGTATTTTTTATTTGCATACTAATTTATCTGAATACAAAAAATTAAGTTTTCCAGCTCTTAGGGCTGGCTTTTTTTGTTTCTAGTCTATTTTTTCTGAAAAAGTTACTTGAATAAATACACTTTTTGAGAGATTATAGCCAAACTATTTTTTAAAACAGCTAAGAATTTTGCGCTAACTTAAGCGACATCACTCAGTTTATACATGGATTCTTTTGACTAATCCAAAGTTGTTTCCGACTAATCCTCTGATTCCATGGCATCCAAAACATGATTAGATGGACACCTATTCTCATATTACAAATAAAATGAGAATTGAAATGGTAGATATCATGGAGAATTTTACCAACAAAAAAACCACCGGTGACATTCCGGTGGCAAACCCATGTAAATATGGTATTTTTTTCAGTATTGTCAAATAGACCTCTTACTACTTCTTACTTTCTTCTTCGTCCATTTTCAGAACGGCCATGAAGGCTTCTTGCGGAACTTCGACGGAGCCGATTTGTTTCATCCGCTTCTTCCCTTCTTTTTGTTTCTCTAAGAGTTTACGTTTACGAGAAACATCTCCACCATAACATTTAGCCAAGACGTTTTTACGCAAGGCCTTGATGTCTGAACGGGCAACGATTTTTTGTCCAATAGCTGCTTGGATTGGCACCTCAAATTGTTGGCGTGGGATTAGTTTTTTCAGTTTTTCAACGATTGCTTTTCCACGTTCATAGGCAAAGTCTCGGTGAACGATAAAGCTTAATGCATCGACTTTTTCTCCATTCAGCAAGATGTCCATCTTCACTAACTTGCTTTTTTGATAACCAGACATTTCATAATCCAATGAGGCATAGCCTTTTGTACTTGATTTCAATTTGTCAAAAAAGTCAAAGACGATTTCAGAAAGCGGAATATTATAGACGACATTTACTCGGTAATCGTCTAAATAATCCATCGTAATGAATTCACCCCGTTTTCGTTGAGAAAGTTCCATGACTGCACCGACAAAATCATTGGGCACCATAATCTGTGCTTTGACAAATGGTTCTTCTACATCTTGGATCGTTACAGGTTCAGGAAAATCTGCCGGGTTATCAACTGTAGCAGTCGTACCATCTGTTTTATTAACATGGTAAATAACGGATGGTGCAGTCGTAATCAATTCTAGATTGAATTCTCGTTCCAAACGTTCTTGGACGACATCCATATGAAGAAGTCCTAAGAATCCGCAGCGGAACCCAAATCCCAATGCTTGAGAAGTTTCTGGTTCGAATTGTAAAGCAGCATCGTTCAATTGCAGTTTTTCTAAAGCTTCCCGCAAATCGTTGTAACGAGAAGTATCAATTGGATAAAGACCACAATAAACCATCGGATTCATTTTTCGGTAACCTGGTAAAGCTTCAGCGGCAGGATTGTCTGCTAATGTTACTGTATCCCCTACTCGAGTATCTTGGACAGTTTTGATACTTGCTGTGATATAACCAACATCACCGACCATCAAAAAGTCTCTAGCAACTGCTTTTGGCGAGAAGACCCCGACTTCTGTAACATCAAATGTTTTGCCATTACTCATCAGTTTGATTTTATCTCCGGGTTTGACCATACCGTCCGTGATCCGGACATTTAGAACAACACCGCGGTAACTATCATAAATAGAATCAAAGATCAAAGCTTTTAGCGGTGCATCTAAGTCTCCACTTGGTGCTGGAACATATTCCACAATCTGCTCGAGAATATCTTCAATTCCAATCCCTGCTTTTGCACTAGCTAATACAGCTTCACTAGCATCGATTCCGATTACGTCTTCGATTTCTTGACGGACACGTTCGGGATCTGCTGCGGGTAGGTCGATTTTATTGATGACTGGCAGGATCTCCAAATCATTGTCTAACGCTAAATAAACATTGGCCAATGTTTGTGCTTCGATTCCTTGGGCTGCATCAACCACTAAAACGGCGCCTTCACAGGCAGCAAGGCTTCGAGAGACTTCATAGGTGAAGTCGACGTGCCCTGGAGTGTCAATCAAGTGAAAGATATATGTTTCTCCGTTTTTCGCTGTGTAATTGAGTTCTACAGCATTTAATTTAATCGTGATTCCACGTTCACGTTCCAAATCCATCGAGTCTAACAGCTGATCTTGCATTTCGCGAGACGTCACAGTGTGCGTCATTTCTAAAATACGATCGGCCAATGTAGATTTTCCATGGTCGATATGAGCAATGATCGAAAAATTACGAATCTGCTCTTGGCGTTCTTTCATTTTCTTTATATCCATAGCGTCTCCTCTTTTCATATAATCAGCACTTTCCATTATACCAACGAAAAGCAGTAATTTAAAGACTTTTTAATTAGTCAGCTTTAGAAGTTTTTTTGGTAGAATTTTGCTATACTGTTATCAAGCTAATAAATGGAGATGAAAAAATGGATCAAAAAGATTTTAGAGAAAATCTTGAATTAAAACCAGTCACTCAAGAACATATCGATCAGTTCAACGAATTACTTTCCTATGTGTTCCAAGTGACTGAAGCAGATATCGAGGAAAGCGGGTTTGAGAATAAACGAGCTTTTATCCGTTCCAAAAGACCGATTTTAGAAGTATCAAAAGTGTTCGGGTGGTTTCATGAAAACAAACTAATCTCTCAAATCGCTATCTATCCTTGTGAAGTCAATATTCACGGTGCACGTTATAAAATGGGAGGCGTGACTGGAGTTGGAACTTATCCAGAATATGCGAACCACGGATTGATGCAAGATTTAATCATCGTTGCATTGGATAATATGCGCAAGAACAAGCAATGGATCTCTTATTTGTATCCTTACAGTATCCCCTATTATCGGCGCAAAGGATGGGAGATTATGTCTGATAAACTTTCCTTTAAAATCAGAGATACACAGCTACCTAAACAAGTCCCAGTAAGTGGGATGGTTGAACGATTACCAGTTGATCATCCAGATGTATTTGCCGTTTATGACAAATTTGCCCAACGAAACCATGGTGCTTTATTCCGCAGTAATTTTCATTGGGAAGAATATTGGCGTTTCGAAAATGAAGATGAGCGCACAGCCGCTGTCTACTACGATAGCAATCATGAACCAAGAGGTGTTCTATTCTACTGGGTAGCTGAAGAAATATTTCACGTAAAAGAAATGTTCTATCTTGATCAAGAAGCTCGAAATGGCTTATGGAACTTTATTTCCGCACATTTTTCCATGATTTACTGGGTACATGGAGATATTTACAAAAATGAACCCTTAGCTTTTTTGATTGAAGACAGTCAGATCAAAGAGCAGATCGAACCATATTTTATGGCTCGGATCGTTGATGTAAAAGAATTCCTACAACATTTTCCGTTTGTTGGAACAGCTGATGCTTTTCATTTCATCATTGAAGATCCTGTCGCTCCTTGGAATAATGGCATCTTCGCCTTAACATGGGATGAACAAGGACAAGTCCGTGTCTTGAATGAACCTATAGGAAAACCTGTTCGATTGAATATCCAAACATTGACATGCTTGATGATGAATTATCGACGTGCTTCTTATTTGGCAAGAATCGAACGGTTAGAAACAGATGAAGAAACACTGAAGTCACTAGAGCGTATTATTCCAAATATGGAAGCTTACTTTAGCGATTATTTTTAATAAAAAGGATGATGTTTAGATGAAAATTTATTTTGCCGCACCAATGTTTGCTAAAAGTGATTTGTTATATAACGAGCAGATAGTTAAAGAAGTCAGAGCGATCTCTTCTAAACTTTCAATTTATCTTCCTCAAGAAAATGAAGCAATCAATGACAAAACTGCTTATGCAGACAGTCGGATGATTGCTCTTGCAGATACAGAAAAAGTGCTGGAAAGCGATTTGATGATCGCTTTATTAGATGGATTGACGATTGATGCTGGCGTAGCATCAGAAATCGGTGTGGCTTATGCGAAAGGTATCCCAGTGATTGGTTTGTATACTGATACCCGGCAGCAAGGCGGAGCCCACCCGAAAAAAATCGCTGCGCTACAGGAAACAGCTGAGAATCAATTTCACTATCTGAACTTATATACAGTAGGACTGATCAAATTGAACGGAAAAGTGGTTTCTTCAGAGACTGAGTTGCTTTCAGAAGTAAAAAGATTTTTAGATGGAGGGACTTTCAGTGATTAAAGAAATCAAAAAGGTTCAAATAGCTTTACTTGCTTTTGGTGTATTCGTTGTCTGTTATAATTTTTATGAATTTATCACCCAAAAGTATTCGACTTCTCAAGGAATCACATTTATCGTGGAATCTTTATTAGGAATTGCATTTATTTTCATGCCACAAGTCATTTTGACAGTTTTCAAACTTAAAATTCCAGCAGCAATCGTTTTGTTTTACTGGTTTTTCTTATTTATCTCTGTCTTTTTAGGTACAGGGATGCATTTGATTAGTATCATCTCTTTTTGGGACAAAATCTTACATGCAGTGAGTCCAATGGTTCTGACAGCTCTTGGCTATGGATTGATTGGTTACTTGATGAAAGATGCGGAGATATCAAAAACCAGTCCTTGGTTGTTCCTCTTATTCGGCTTTGCGTTTGCTGGACTTTGCGGCGTGTTTTGGGAGTTCTGGGAATTCTTATGCGACCAGTTCTTAGGCATGAATCTTCAACGTTTTGCTGCTTCTGATGGCACACTGTTTGTTGGACGAGCAGCATTGATGGATACGATGGGCGACTTGCTGACAAATACGATAGGTGCTGCCTTGATGGGATTGTTTGCTTGGTCTCAAAGTAAAAAAGATGAGCGTTACTTTGAAAGTTATAAATTAGAAAAAGTGAAAAATACTTAATAACAAAGGTCGTGACAGAAGTGGACAGCTCAAAAAATTTCGGCTTATATCCGAAAAAGCTACTTCTGGAACACTGTTTATTTGAAAAAAAGGAGGTCTGACAGTAGTTGTGTCAGACCCCTTTTTTCTTTTATAGTCTCAATGGAAGATTAGACGATTTCTTCTAGCTCTTCTGTTTTGAAATGAAGTTGTCCATCAAGTAAAGTAATCGTTACTTTTGATTTAGGAATAACATGTCCTGCAACGATTTCTTTAGCTAATGGTGTTTCTACTTCCTTAGTGATAAATCGTTTCAATGGTCTGGCACCATATGCTGGTTCATAAGCATTTTCAGCGATCCACGTTTTGGCTTCATCACTGATTGTTAGTAGGATTTCTTGATGTTCCAGACGTTGTGCCAATTGCGCCACCATTTTGTCAACGATTCCTTTCACGTTGTCTAGGCTCAATGGTGTAAATAAAATCGTGTCGTCGATTCGGTTCAAGAATTCTGGTTTGAAGTTTCCACGTAATAGCGTGTTGACTTGTTCAGCCACTGCTTCTGGAATCGTTCCATCAGCAGTCACACCTTCCAACAGTAACTGTGAACCGATATTGCTAGTCATGATCAGAACCGTATTTTTGAAATCAACTACTCGCCCTTTTGAATCGGTTAGGCGTCCGTCATCTAGGACTTGTAACAAGATATTGAAGACATCGGGATGCGCTTTTTCGATTTCATCCAACAAGACGATTGTATAAGGATTTCGTCTGACAGCTTCCGTTAATTGTCCACCTTCTTCGTAACCTACATAGCCTGGAGGAGCTCCGACTAGACGAGACACAGCATGTTTTTCCATATATTCACTCATATCGATCCGTACCATATGATCTTCTGAGTCAAACAAGTTCTCAGCTAAAGCTTTCGCTAATTCGGTTTTTCCGACACCAGTTGGTCCTAGGAAAAGGAAAGAACCTAGAGGACGATTTGGGTCTTGCAATCCAGCCCGTGAACGAATCACCGCGTCACTGACCGCATCAACTGCTTCATCTTGACCAATCACTCGTTTGTGAAGCGTTTCATTCAATTTAATCAGTTTTTCTCGTTCGCCTTCTACAAGTTTCGTTACGGGGATACCCGTTAATCTGCCAACGACTTGAGCAATTTCATTTTCGGTAACGGACTCTTGAACCATCTTGATCTCGCTGTCTTTTGCTTTGGTTTCTAGTTCCTTCAATTCTTTTTCTAATTGAGGTATCGTACCATGGCGCAATACAGCAGCGCGTTCCAGATCATAGTTATTTTCTGCATCTTCTAATTCGTGTTTTGCTTTATCGATTTCAGCACGTTTTGCTGAAACAGAATTGACCTCTTCTTTTTCTGTTTCCCACTGCATCTTCATTGCATTTGCTTCTTCACGAAGTTCAGCTAATTCTTCTTGCAAATTTTTCAGTCGTTTTTTACTTGCATCATCTGATTCTTTTTTCAGTGCAGCTTCTTCGATTTCCAACTGCATCAAACGTCTGGTCACTTGATCTAATTCCGTTGGCATAGAGTTCATTTCTACCCGAATCGTTGCACTGGCTTCATCGATCAAATCGATTGCTTTGTCTGGTAAGAATCGATCAGTAATATAACGGTCAGATAAAGTAGCTGCTGCGACCAGTGCGTTGTCATGGATGTTAACACCATGGTGGATCTCAAAACGTTCTTTTAATCCACGCAGAATACTGATCGTATCTTCCACTGTTGGTTCTTTGACTAATACCTTTTGAAAGCGACGTTCCAACGCTTTGTCTTTTTCCATATATTGACGGTATTCATCTAAAGTTGTGGCACCGATCAAATGTAATTCACCGCGAGCAAGCATTGGTTTCAACAGATTTCCGGCATCCATACTTCCTTCTGTTTTTCCTGCTCCTACGATATTGTGAATTTCATCAATGAACAAGAGGATCCGCCCATCACTTTTTTTGACTTCTTTCAAGACCGCTTTTAGTCTTTCTTCAAATTCACCGCGGAATTTTGCTCCAGCGATCAATGCACCCATATCTAATGAAAAAATCGTTTTATCTTTTAAATTTTCAGGCACATCTTTGCGTACGATACGTTGAGCAAGTCCTTCAACGATCGCCGTTTTACCTACACCTGGTTCTCCTATCAGAACAGGATTATTTTTTGTTTTTCGTGAAAGAATACGGATGACATCACGGATTTCTTCATCACGACCGATGATTGGATCCATTTTTCCACTTTTGACTTGCTGTACTAAATCAACGCCGTATTTTTCTAATGCTTTGTATTGTTCTTCTTGGTTTTGCGAGGTCACCCTTTCTCCTCCTCTCATCTCTTCGATGTTTTTACGCAATTCTTTTTCAGATAATCCGTTTTTATTCAAATAAACAGTTAACGGATAATTTTTTAATTTCATCAACGCTAAAATAACGACTTCCGTTGAAAGAAACTCGTCGCCGAAGCTTTCACGTATTTGGTCTGCTTCATTCAATAATCGAAAGAAATTCTGGCTGAGGTTTTGTCCATATTGGACGTTTCCACCAGAAACAACTGGATACTCATCCAGTAGACGATCGATTTCATGTTCAAAAGATTCGACATCCAATCCGGCATCCGTATAGAAATTTCGACCAAAATGATTAGGTTGTAAAAAGATTTTCCATACATGGGCAATGTCGATATCTTGGTGTTTTCGAGTGACCGCAATCTGTTGAGCTTCAGCAATCGCTTCTTGAAGCGTCGTAGTCATTTTCTCAATATTCATACAGGTATACCTCCTAATTAAAGGTAAGATCACTTATTTCTTTGATCTTTACACAAACTATTATATCTCTTTGGTCAATTTTGGTCAAAATATACACATGTTTTTTTGACTTTTTTTCTCGTCTTATATAAATCTTAAAAAAACAAAATTGATTGTATACATACAAAAAAAGAGCAAAACAAACGTAAAATTATCTTACCCATAACGTTTTTCTTTGATTTGATAAAAAGTGTAGATCTTATAAAAGACCTACCCTTGATTTTCTTTATTCTCTTTTTTTACTTCTATTATTTCTTCTTTGATCACTCTTCGCCGTTCAGCAATCACATACACAAATCCATAGAGAAATGGCAAGATAAAGGAACTGAAACGATACAACAAAAGCGAAGAAACTGCGTCAACTGTTCCGACAACTGGTCTAAACAATAACAAGTAGACAAATTCAAAGGAGCCAATACCAGCTGGCGTAGGAATAACCCCTGAAAGCACTACTGCAAAGCTGATAAACGAAATGGTCAGTAGAAAATCTATTTTAGGATGGTTTTCAATCAGAATCAAATAGGGAAGTACATACCAAAATACAAGTTTCAACATATTCCATAGATAAATACGCAATAGCGCAGTCCTGTCTTGGATAATGGTTTGGACCGTTTCCCTTAAAGAGTAGATCTGCTGATTACATGTATCCACCCATTTTCGCAAACGCTCACTCTTAAATAACTTATTCGATAAGCTGACAAAAAATATTTGGACATTCAGACTGATGGACATTACCAATAAAAAGGCAACAATCACGATCGTCAAAAGAATTCCAGCAATAATAAACCAGATCATTGACGGACTATTAGAATAAAAAAGAGAGAATTGGATGAGCAAGCCAGCTAACGCATAGGTAATCACTGCAAGTTTGTACATGATCATATGGAGTGCTGTCACTCCTGCTCCCTGAGACAGTTTCATTCCTTTTTTATTATAAAAATAAATTTCCGAGATCAATGTTCCTGTACCAAACGAAACGATTCGATAAAACGCAATATAGCTAGAGGTCAAGAACCCATCTTTCGTTGTAAAATTCGGCGCGAAAGGTTCAGCAATTTCTTTGATTGAGCGCCCTTCAGCGATTTGGTAAACTGTCCCTAATATAACAGTGGCTGCCAAAACGACAACACTGGTAGACATTAATTCGGCAAAGATATCTGCAAATGATTGATTGATTAAATAATAAATAATAGCAAAAATCGCAATCAGCAAAAGCAGATTCAGAATGATTTTAATTTTCGTTCCTTTAGATGACATCTCCTGCTCCTTAATGGAAAAAATAAATGAGAATCAAATCAACAAGCACACCCGCAGTGAATCCTACGGTAAACTTTTTTTTCCTTGTTTTATGATGAAAAACTTTCCGAGAAATCAATCCTCCCAAACCACCGCCTAACAGACTGACAAATATCAAGTTATTTTCAGGTACACGCCAGCCGCCATTTCGAGCCTGATGTTTATCATATCCCATCAGACAAAATAAATAAAAATTTACAATGAATAGATAAAACCACAAAGGATTGTGCAACAATACATCCATTATTCTTCTTCCAACTTTCTATTAACTACTATTTCTAAGCTTGTTCTTCTTTTTTTGGTGAATAAACTGCTAATCCTTTTGATACAACAGATAATTCAACTGGAAGATCATCTGTCGTGTCTCCATCTGTCCGAGTGCCAACAGATTTTTCCTTTGCTTTGATTTTCATGCGTTTGGCTGTGAAATAAGTGATGCCAGGTATCGTATAGAATTTTCCTCTCATGATTCTAGGCAAATAAAAAATAAATCGGAAAATATCTAAGGAAGGTACGATCGTTACATGGAATTTTCCATCATCTGGGGTCGCTGAATCGTCGAAATTTGTAAAGCCGCCCACGGAGTTAGACATCGTGACTGTCAATAACTGAGATTTTCCTTTCCAATGCTCCTCGTCTGTTTCTAAATCCAAATGATATTTTTTCTTCTTCAGCAATAACTTAAAGAATTTCTTGATAAAAATCCACGAGCCATAACGCTGTTTTTCTTCTTGACTGATCCAAACTGCTGTATCGGCTAAGATACCGATTGTCAGTGTAGAGATAATGACTGCATCATTGACTTGGCCATAGTCTATTTTTCGGACATTTCCTTCTAGAATCACGTCAGCAGCCTCTTCTTTCTTCAATGGAATCTCAAGGACACGTGCGAGATTATTGACTGTTCCACCTGGAAGTAATCCGATATGATACTGAGATAACGTTTGCTGGAACGCTTGGACGATATGATTGATCGTTCCGTCCCCTCCTATGATCACTAGAGTATCGGCTCCTATAGCTTCTGCTTTCTTGACTAAATCCGCATGGTCAATCGACGGGCCAGTTTCAGCTAAATCTACAAATAATTCTGGTTGCTTTTCTTTTACATAATCTTGAAACCAGCGTGCTAATTTCTCCCCCTCATCTTTCCCTGAACTTTTGTTATAAAAAACTAGCAGCTTTTTCATTCTTTACCTCCTATTTACTCTTCAAAAAAGAGGGCGGGACAATCCATTCCATTGTCCTGCCCTTTAGCCTTAGACAGATGACATTCCATCATCGGACGAACGCCTTGTCATAAGCTGTTCTTTTTCGATTTTAACTCTTTGTGTTCAATTCTGCAATTTTAACAATCACATCTGTTGCTTTTTCCATTACTTGTAAAGAAACAAATTCGAATCGACCGTGCATATTTTCTCCTCCGGCAAATAGATTTGGCGTCGGAATACCCATGTAAGAGATTTTTGAACCATCTGTTCCTCCTCGGACTGGTTCGATCACTGGAGAGATCCCAAGCTCGATCATTGCTTGTTTCGCTAATTCCACGATGCTCATATCTTTTTCGATGATTTCTTTCATGTTGTAATATTGATCATACATATCTACTTTGATTCGTTCTTGATCAAATCGTTGATTCAATTCTTCTTGGATATGTGTGATTTGTGCTTTGCGTGCTTCGAATTTTTCACGATCATGATCGCGAATGATATAACTCATAGAAGCTTCTTCAGGATTCCCATTCAATGCCATCAAATGGAAGAAACCTTCGTATCCTTCTGTTTTTTCTGGAACTTCATCGGCTGGAAGCTGATTATGAAAATCAATGGCCAGCTGTAAAGCATTGATCATCGTATCTTTTGCCGTCCCTGGATGTACATTTTTCCCTTGGATCGTGATATTTGCTTGAGCAGCGCTGAATGTTTCATACTGCAATTCACCTAAAGGACCGCCGTCGACTGTATAAGCAAAATCCACATTGAATTGCTCAACATCGAATTTATCCGCTCCGACACCGATTTCTTCATCAGGTCCAAAAGCTACTTTGATGGTACCATGAGGGATAGAAGGATTATTGATCAAGATCTCCATTGCAGTCATGATTTCCGCAATCCCTGATTTGTCATCTGCTCCCAGTAAAGTACTGCCATCTGTAGTGATCAACGTGTGGCCTTCATAATTTTTCAAATTTGGGAAATCTTTTGTATTCAACGTGTAACGTTCTTCCGCATCTAGTACGATCGTAGACTCTCCATCATAGTTTTCAATGATTTGTGGATTGACTCCTACTGCATTAAAGTCTGCTGTATCCATGTGGGAAATAAATCCAATGGAACGCACTTCATGATCGACATTGCTTGGTAATGTTCCCATAACGAATCCATTGTCTTCATTATAGAAAACATCTGATAAACCTAACTCTTCTAATTCTTTTTTCAATTCTTGTGCAAAAGCAACTTGTGTCTGAGTCGATGGGGTCGTTTTGCTTGTTGCATCGGAGCGTGTTTCTGTTTTGACATACCGTAAAAAACGTGGCAAAAGATTTTCGTACATAGTATTCTCTCCTTTAATTAAATTGAAATGGGTTTGTATTCGTTTCAGAAACGAAAAAGTCAATATCCCAATTTTCTTCTTGTTTCCAAGTCTCAAATTTCTCGATGAACCGTTCCTTACATAACGATTCAATATAATGTCCGGGATCAATTGCAATCAACCCGGCGCTTTGCATATCATGAGCCGTATGATAATAGATGTCTCCGGTGATATAGACGTCTGCTCTTTGAGCGATTGCTTGCGGATAAAATTTTTCGCCGCTTCCACCGCAAATCGCAATACGCTTGATGGATGATTTTGTTTTTTGAGGCTGAACGATTCTCAGTCCTTCTAATTGGAAAACTTTTTTTACTTGTTCCACAAATGTTTCTAAGGGGATTTCTTGCGGTAATTCACCTATTCGACCTAGCCCAAACTTTTCGACTGGTTCATCAATTGCGAAAAGATCGTACGCAGGTTCTTCATAAGGATGAACCGATTGCATGGCATCAATCACTTGTTTTTCGATTGTTTCGGGCAAAATAACCTCGACTTTTGCTTCTTGGACTTGTTCTGCCTTCCCTACTTTCCCAATCGCTGGTTGTGCACCAACATTCGGAGTAAATCGACCGTGTCCAATCGAGGTAAAACTTGTACCGGTATAATCGCCTTGCGTACCAGCACCAGCTGCAGCTAATGCTTCCCGCATTTTCTGTGCATGATCCACAGGTACATAAACCGCCAGTTTTTTATAATGGATTTCATGAGTCTTCACTAAATGACTCTCCACTTCAATACCAAGCAGTTCGCAAAACCAGTCATTCAGTCCGTCCCAAATAATATCCATATTCGTGTGTGCCGCATAAACGGCAATATCATGTTTCAACAGATCTGCATACATTTTTTCTTGCGGCTGATCAGTAGTCAGCCGTTTTACAGGGCGAAAGATTGGGGGATGTTTAGCAATCAGCAGATCGATTTTTTTCTCGATTGCTTCTTCGACCACTTCTGGGCGAACATCTAATGTCATCATTACCCGTTGAATCGGTTTATCTAATGTTCCAATATGCAGTCCGACTGGGTCTCCTTCTTCAGCTAGCCATTGAGGACAATAGCTCTCAAACTTTTGGATGAAGGTACGTCCGCTTATTGTCATATCTCTAAAACCTCCTCAATCATTTGGATTTCCTGTTCGATTTGTTTTTGACGTGCCTCTTGATTAGCTGCTTGTTTGAGCTGTTCACGGATAGCTTTTCTTTGTTGAAGCTCTCTTGTCCATTTTGATTTGAAGATCTCACTTTTCTCTTCGAGCAGAAATGGTCCGAACATCAGCTCCATTTCGTTGTAAGTAACTGGTTTTTGTTCTTTTTCGGCTACAATAATTTCATATATTTTTTTGTTTTCTTCAAGTATTTTTTCTGATTGGATTTTGTATTGATTTTCTTGCAGCCATGATCGTAACGTACGCTCTCCGATATTTGGCTGAAGGATCAAACGTTCTTGTCCACTTAGGCGTTGATGCAACTTGCCAGCTTCTAGGATCTCTCGGATCAGCGAACCTCCCATACCCGCGATCGTGACAGCCGTTATAGCATCTTGCGGTTGGATCGCATCTAGACCATTTGCAAGACGTACAGTGATACGGTCTTCCAATCCATCTTTTTGGACTTGCTTACGTGCTGATTCATAAGGACCTTGAACGACTTCACCTGCAACTGCATATTTGATTTTTCCTTTTAGCATCAATGCAACAGGTAAGTATGCGTGATCTGATCCAATGTCTGCTAAACGAGCAGATTCAGGAACAAATTCACCAACTGCCGCTAAGCGCTGAGATAAATCTAAATGGTTCATAGCTTCACTCCTTCTAGGTAATTATAGCATTTTCCATATAAAATAAGGAGACTAGGAATAAAAAAATTCCCAGATCTCCTTAAAAATTATACCTTTTTGTTCTATAAAACAACATTTTCTTATTTTTGAAAAATGTTGTTAATTATTTGTTCAATGAAATATCAATGATCGAATCTCCAGGCACTTGTGGTGGGATAGACATCGTCATGATCGGCATCTCAACTAATGTAAATTGGACTTTGTCACCGATTTTCAGTTCATCTATGTCCACGCTTATTTTTTCAGCAGTATCATTCAAAATCACTCCGTCATTGCTGAATGATGTCCCCATATTCGCTGGATCTTCTTTGGCCATGACATCGACGAGTTTCAGTTGAATCGTTTCTTCTTCCGCTTCTACTTGAGTGATGCTTTCAATCGTTCCTACAAATATGCTTTGTCCCTCCGTTTTCGTACTGCTTGTTTTTATTGTTTGACCCGCATCAATCGAATCAAGAGAACCTGTGTTGCTGTCTGCACTACCGCATCCTGCTAAAATAAAAAATAGACCAACTACATATATACTAGAAAAAATAGCCCTCATAAAAAATCCTCCGTTTAAGTTTTTGCATTACTTGTTGCGGTGATTGTCTCCGGTCATTTCTGTCCATGTAAAGATTCGCTGACCTGCTTTTACTCCTTGGTCAAATATCAGTTGGACTTATCAACTGTTCAACCATTGCGGCGGTTGCGACCAGTCATTTCGATTTCTTTTGTCAAATAACGTATGCGTTCCATTATGCGTTTTGCTTTCAGCGGCTCTTCATCTCCACGTTGAGTGACGGACAAATGCTGTTCCAATTCATCCATTGTGAAATTTGATGAGAAGAAGGTCGGTAGCTGTTCCTGCATCCGATATTGAAGGATGACGCCAAATACTTCATCCCGTATCCAACTGCTCATCGCGTCTGCACCAATATCGTCAATCATTAAAATGGGGGAACGCTTCACTGCATCTAGCTTTTCTGCCACTTGATCTTTTCCGATTGCCTGTTTCATCTCAACGGCAAACGTCGGAAAGTGGACTAATGTCGTGGTGAATCCAGCAATCGCTAGTTCTCTCGCTGTTGCTCCTAATAAGTATGTTTTTCCAATACCAAAACTCCCCACCAAATAAAGACCTTTATGATACCCTTTTGGATCTGCAGTATATTTCTCTACGAAATCTAGGGCTTCCAAGCTTGCATATCCTCGTCCATCTGTACGCTCAAAGTTTTCAAAAGATGCTGATTGAATATCTTTTGGCATATCCATTGCTTTTACTCGGCTTCTAATTTCTTCTTGTCTTTGCCGAGCTAACAATGCTTCTGTTGGTACATAAGTGACATCCACATAATGAAAATTCAACGTCAACTTCGGCTCGTATCCTGGAGCGATCATCGTTGGATCGTTTTTTTGATATTTACGCTTTTCTTGCACGAACTCATACAATTTGGCGTAGCTTTTTTCAATATCCGCTTGTGTCAGTTCTTCTTGGTGTGCACTTAGAAAAGCTTGAACATCCGTATCATTTAGGACGTCAGCAATCATTTCAGCATATTTTTCTTGATAATTACGTTTGCTGATGATCCTCTTCAATTCTTTGCCTACGTCTTCCATTAGATGTCACCCTCCTTTTTCGCCAGGTATTCTTTAAAACGGCGGTCAATCTCTGCTTTTTTCTCACTACTGATCTGTTTTTCATCTTTTGGCTGGTTGACCCAATCAGGAAGCTTTTCCCGCCGAACATTTCGCTTGCCGTTTGGATAATTTGTTTGCTTTTTTTGTTTTGATTGTTTTGCTTGATTGCTTATTTGCCGAATATGCTGAATCGCTTCTTCTGCTGTGGCGATTTTCTTTTGTGCCCATTCATTTGCCACTGTATTCACATAACTAGCATTTAAGCTAGCATTATTTTTGATCACCAATACATAATTCAGCAAAACATTGATCACACTGCTGGAAAGACCTGATTGAGAAACAAGGTCTTGCAGTAACCAAGTTTCTTGTTTAGAAACATATCCGCCTTTTTCTGACTTGATTGCTTCCAGATATTTCATCGGCGGAATGCTCTGTGCTTCTTTTATCAACTGAAGCGCTGCATTTGTCAAATGTTCGTTCGTCGGAGATTCATTGCTGTTTTCAGCAACAGCTACTGTTTCCTTTATTTGCTTCACTGGTCGTCTCTGCATTGCCAAAACAGCTTTTTGCAGCTCCTTCATGGATACTTTTTGTTCACTAAAATCATAAGATTGACTGATGAGTTCACCAAGAGTTAGTTCATCGAATCCATAAAGCTGATGATACATGTCGACTTGTTTGATGATTGAATCATCAAGAACAGTCATATGTTTTTTTGCCAGCCAATCATTCAAAAATTGCCAATCGAATGTCGAATCTGTTTCAAGTAATGCTACTGGCTCAGATTCTTCAAAAGATTTATTCAGTGATTCGATGTTTTCTTGATTAGCAGCGTATACTGCTTCATTGAAGCGATAAACATCTAAAAATTTTTTTGTGATTTTTTGATATCCCTCTGTTGTATGCCTTTTAGGTTCAAACAACTGGGTAAGCTTCTGGAATCGTCGTTCACCAACTTTTTCCAAAAGAAGAAATGCCAGAACAGAATCTTTGAAAAATGCTTTAGGAATGAGTGGCTCTAACAACTCATAAATAAAACGAGGCCCCAGATCGCTATCTTCTTTAAAATAAACATCCAGTAAGCCGATTCCTTCCAGCTTTTTTCTTGCATCATAAAATTGAGGGATCCCGCAGCCTAGACTACTGAGTAAATCTGCATGCATCCCTTCAGGACCTTCACCAGATTCTTGCGAGATCTCTGATAACAGAGTGAAATAGATACTCAAGGCTTCTCCGCCGATCAGTGGCTGATAAAGATACAGCAACGCGTTCTTGCTGTCTTCCCTCAGCGGAGCTTCTTTTCTTCCTTGGTAAATATTTTTTGGTTGAAGCTCTTTCCAAGCATTTTCCAAGGAAATGCCTCCTTTTTGTTTCTTAATTGTTTTCTTTATTATTCTCTTTATTATTCTCTTTATTATTTTCTTTTGCTTTATCCACGATATCTTGCAGCTCTTTTAAGAAAACAGACATATCTTTGAACTGGCGATAAACACTGGCAAAACGGATATACGCGATTTCATCTAAATCGACTAAATCCTCCATCACATATTCACCAATCAGATTCGTTGATACTTCGTTTTCCCCAAGACTGCGTACGCGGTTTTCGACATGGTTGACGATTTGTTCCATTTGCTCCATAGCTACAGGTCTTTTTTCTGCTGAGCGGATGAGTCCTCTTAAAATTTTATCGCGATTGAATTCTTCGCGTTCCCCGTTTTTCTTGATGACTAATAACGGAGCAGCTTCAATTCGTTCAAAAGTAGTGAATCGGAACGAACAATTCTCACATTCGCGACGGCGACGGATCGCACGTCCATCATCTGCTTGACGGCTGTCGATTACTCGTGAATTATTATGTTGACATCTGGGACATCTCATTTTGTCTCACCTCTTGCATCGCATTTTTATATAAAGGATGTGTCTTTCTTTACAACTAGTTGTATTATAACACGAAACAAATCACAAACGCGACTGTCCTACCCAAAAAAACACGGATATAAGAACAATTTTTTCTATTTTCATGCGTAATTATGTCCCCTGTCCTAATTCAATTTCAATTTTCCAGTACTGATGACCTTGATTGCTGAGAAATGACTCGCCCAAAAGCTGATTTAGTCGGCTAGCACAAAAAACTTGAAGCAGATGAACATCTTATCATCTGCTTCAAGTCACATCTCTATTTCTTATTGTTTTATAACTTCTCTTCGATTCCTGTATAGTGTTTCATTCGTTGTTCCTCGATTTTTTGTTCATCAGGAATGTGTTCACTTTCTGGGAGCGGTGTCTTACTACGATCAGGTACCGGATTTTTTCGTTCTTGAGTCAAATCTTGCTGTTTCGCTTCTTTTTCTGCCTGCTGGTCTTCTATTTCATCGATTCTTGCTTGGTACTGCTTTTCTTTCTCTTCTGCTGTTTCTGATTGCGTACGACCTTCATCGATTAGATTTTCTTTATTGAGTATTTCGCCGATTTTTTCTTTTGCGTTACCTACGACTTTATCCTTTTGGTTTTTAAATGATCCCATCGCTATCCCTCGCTTTCTATATACTCAGGATAGCAAACTTGACACAGATACTCAAAGAAAGCGATTAGCTGAAAGCCAATTTTCGATTTGTTCCATAAGTTCCTCTTTTGTTCCGTTGTTGTCAAACAAAATATCCGCACGCTGCTTTTTTTCTTCGATTGGAAGTTGACTGCTAATTCTCTGCTGTGCTTGTTCTAGTGTTAGTTGATTACGTTTCATCAAGCGTCTGAGTTGAATATCTGGCGTGGTATAAACGACAGCTACTGCATCCATATAGTGGTCATAATGACCTTCATAGAGCAATGGGATATCTACAATTACTAAAGGATGATGGGAACTTAGATAGGCGATTTGATCTTTTATCGCTTTTCGGATAAACGGATCTAATAGCTGATCAAGTTTTTGTCGTTTCTCCTTTGATGGAAAAACAATCATCCCAAGTTTCCCTCGATCTAGCTGACCATCAGACTGCAATATCTCTTGGCCAAACACGGACACAACCTTCCTCAGAGCAAGCGTTCCAAGCTCAACAGTTTCTCTAGCAATCACGTCACCATCGATCAAAGGAAATCCATGAGACTGAAAGACTTTGGCTGCCGTACTTTTGCCAGTAGCTATTCCGCCCGTCAAACCTAAAACAAAGCCTACTTTTCGATTTTCAGCCTTTGACAATTCGGACAATAGTGAGTCCCCCTTTGTGCCACTTTTATTTTCACGATCGGTGTCCCACAACGTATACATGGTTTGCCAGTTTGCTGATAGACATGCAGTGCGACTTGGAATCCGCCTGATTCTCCTAATGCATTCAAATAGCTGCGAATCGTGGTACCTCCGGCTTCTATTGCACGATTCAAAACATCAATGATCGATAGACGTAATTGTTCTATCTCTTTTGGACGTAATGTATTCGCCGGTTGTTCTGGATGAATCTTCGCTTCCCATAATGCTTCGTCTACATAAATATTACCTAGTCCCGTTACTAGACGTTGATCTAGCAGTAAAGGCTTGATTGCTTTGTGCGATTTTTTCAGTCCAGCTGCAAAATCTGCTAATAAAAAGCTGTCAGGCAATGGCTCAGGTCCTAATTTCATGATTCCTCGGTAAGTTGCACTTGCTCCTTTTTCGACAATTGTCATACGACCAAATTTTCGTACATCGTTGTAGCGAAGTTGGCTCCCGTCCTCAAAAAAGAAAAGTACATGCGTATGTTTATCGATTGGTGTATTTTCTTTCGTGAATTGATATTTTCCTTCCATTCGCAAGTGTGAGATCAGTTCATAATGATCGAGATGAAAAATCAAAAACTTCCCTCTACGTCCAATGGATTGGATGGTTTCGCCAACAAGAGAAGCCTCAAAGATGGGCGTCTCTGGATGCTCAATGATCTTGGGCCACAAGACCTGCACTTTCTGAATCGTTTTTCCTACTACTAACCGTTCCAATCCTTTACGAACGGTTTCTACTTCTGGTAATTCTGGCATTTTTTCTTTTCACCTTCATTATATTGCTCTGTCTTAAACAATGTTTATTTTGCTTCGTACCACGTTTTTCCCCAACTGCTGTCAGTGATCAGTGGTACATGGAGAGAAACAGCTTGTTCCATAACTTCCTTCACCAATTTATCTAATGATTCAAGTTCTTTTTCAGGTACCTCGAAGACAAGTTCATCATGAACTTGTAACAGCATCGTAGCTTGAAGACCTGTTTCTTTTAATCGTTTATCCAATTCAATCATCGCGATTTTCAAAATATCAGCAGCACTTCCTTGAATTGGTGTATTGATAGCTGTTCGTTCCGCAAAAGAACGGATATTGTAATTTCTTGAATTGATGTCTGGCAAATATCGTCGGCGGTGATACAGCGTTTCGACGTAGCCTTGATCTTTTGCTTCGCGTACGATTCTTTCCATATATTCTTTGACACCTGGGTATTTTTCAAAGTACGTATCGATGTATTGCTGTGCTGCTTTTCGGCTGATGCCTAAATTTTGTGAAAGTCCGTAATCAGAGATGCCATACACGATACCAAAATTCACTGCTTTTGCCTGCCGACGCATATTTGGTGTGACATCCTCTGCCTTTTCGATTCCAAATACGCGCATCGCTGTGCTGGCATGGATATCTTGACCTTCTAGGAAGGCAGCTTTCAAATGTTCATCATTTGAGATATGCGCAAGTACGCGTAACTCGATTTGTGAATAGTCAGAAGAATAAATCAACCAGTCTTTTTCTCTCGGAACAAATGCCTGACGTATCTTTCTCCCTTCATCTAATCGAATCGGGATGTTCTGCAAATTAGGATCAACAGAGCTTAATCGTCCTGTTTGGGTCAATGTCTGGACATAACGGGTATGCACTTTTCCATCTGATTGGATCACTTTCAGCAGTCCCTCGACATAGGTAGATTGAATTTTTGCGATTTGACGATAGGTTAGGATATCCTCTACGATTGGTGCTTGTTCACGAAGCTGTTCCAGTACATCTACGGCTGTGGAGTACCCAGTTTTTGTTTTTTTGATGACGGGTAATCCCATTTTTTCAAATAAGATCACTCCTAATTGCTTTGGTGAATTCAAATTGAATTCTTCGCCGGCTTCTTCGTAGATTTTTTGTTCGATCTCTCTTAAGCGAGCAGAAAACTCGCCCTTCATTTCTTGTAAGCGAGTCGCATCTACTTTGATCCCGCTTATTTCCATCTCTGCCAAAATGATAGACAATGGCAGTTCCATTTTCCGGAAAAGATCTTCTTGGTTTTTATCTGCCAGTTCTTGGCTCAATTTTGGTGTTAACGCATTGATTGCAGCTACTTTTCGCGCTAAATGAGCAAAAAAGAGTTCCTCTTCTTCTGGTAAACCTTTTTTCGCCCCTTTGCCGTATACAGTTTCATCTGATTGGATATCGTTGTATCCGTAATGTGCAGCTATTCCTTCGATATCTGTGCTTTTTTCATTCGTATCGAGAAGGTATGCACCTAGCAAGACATCAAAATCGATTCCTTTCGTTTTTCCAGTATAGCGATTTAAAGCAACATAAGTTCGTTTCGCATCATATACTTTTTTCAATCGGTTCGGATCAGTGATCCAAGAATGGAACGCTTGGTTTTCGAATACAGACAGATCATTCGTGACATAGATTTTCTTTTCTGTCCCCCACGCTACTCCGACGATTTCCTCTGTATGGTAATTGTCGCCCATCATTTCCACGTACAGTGCCATATCCGTAGTAAACATTTCCTCTTTAAATTCATGCACGACTTCAAATAAAATATCATCCATTTTTACTTCTTCTTCAACGATATTCAGTTTAGAAAGGAACTGATTGAAATCCATTTCTTTATAAAATGGAACGAGTTTATCGAGATTTTTCCCTTCATACTTCAATGAGTCGATAGAGACCTCCACAGGGGCTGAAGTATTGATGGTCGCCAATTTCTTCGATAAGAACGCTTGCTCTTTGTCATTTATCAGATTTTCTTTCATTTTGCTTTGCTTCATTTCATCAATATGCTCATAGATTCCTTCGACTGAGCCATATTGTTTCAATAGCTTGATAGCTGTTTTTTCTCCGATTTTAGTCACACCTGGGATATTGTCAGAGGCATCTCCGGCTAGTCCCTTCATGTCAATAATCTGTTTTGGTATCAATCCATCATATTTTTCCGCCACATGTTCTGGTGTATAACTTTCGATATCGCTGACACCTTTTACAGTGATATCCACTTTTACTTCTTTACTAGCTAATTGAGTCAAATCCCGATCACCGGAAAGTACGACGACATCAAATTGATTTTTATCTACTTTTTCTGCCAAAGTACCGATAATATCATCCGCTTCATAATTGGGCAATTCGTAATACTGTACACCTAATCCCGTCAACAAATCACGGATATATGGCATTTGTTCTTTGAATTCGCCTGGTGTTTTAGATCTTCCTCCTTTGTACTCCGCATACATTTCTGTCCGAAAGGTCGTTTTTCCTGCATCGAACGCAACCAGAACATGCGTCGGTTGCTCTTTTTGCATAACATTTTCAAACATCGTATTGAATGCATAGATTGCATTTGTATGAAGACCGTTTCTGTTTTTGAAACGTTCAAGGGAATTGTGCAGCGCAAAGAATGCGCGAAAAGCCACACTGTTCCCATCAACGAGTAATAATTTATTTTTTGTCATCTTCTTAACTCCTTACTGTAAAGTTCTTATTCATTCTAACAAAGAATCATGCGGAATGCGAAAAGAAAAAGCGGGACCATACCAAATATTTTGGTATAGCCCCAACTGATCAATTTTTTCCTTTTTAGTTGTTCCGTCCAAAGATTCTTAAAAACGCCAAGAACAAGTTGATAAAGTCTAAATACAGCTTCAATGCCATAAATACAGCAATGCCACTATGTGCTGTTCCATTTGTCTGGACATAGATATTACGAATGCTTTGGTTATCATAAGCTGTGATCCCTGCAAAGATGACGACTAAAAGCAGTGAGATGAACAGCTCAACTGCGCTACTTCTCAAAATGAAGATGTTCAAGACTAGTGCAATGATCACTCCGATCAAAGCAGCCTGTCCTGCTCTTCCGACCCCACTAAGATCTCGTTTTGTTGTCACTCCGACAACAGACATCCCCATGAACATCAAGGTAGCTGTCAAGAAAGCTTGTGTTACTGTTCCAATATCGTAGAATGCAAGAGTAACTGCTAATGTTACGCCATTCAAAAGAGAGTAGGCAATGAATCCACCGATCGCTAAGCTCGGATTCTTTTGTGCTTTTACGCCTAGAACCATTACCAAAATCAGTTCAACGATCCACAGACCCATAAAGCCTAATGGAAAGTTATTGATAAAAGTTGCTAGTTGTAAAGGAAATACCCAAAGAGCCAAGTAAGAAGTGACTGCACTAAGGGCAAGCCCCATACCTAAAAAACCATAAACTTTTGCATAAAAACGATTGATGCCTGACATTGATGTACTTGGATTATTCATTTAATTCACCTTCACTTTCGATTGCTATTTCCAATTCAGGAACTTGTGGCGGTTGGACCATAACAACAGCATCCAACACACGATCTTCGTTCGTGTTTTCCGCTTCTACAGAAATCGTCACCACGTCCTTCATCTTATCTACTTTTATGACCTCAAACTGAAAAGTCAGTGTTTCATAATGGAAAACCGGTTCAATAAAATTGACAGAAAAATTGACAACATGTGATCCTGGTCCAGGAAGATGCTTTGAAATTGCACTTGTGATGATCCCCATCAGCATCACTGATGGAACGATTGGCTGATGATATTCTGTTTTTTGTGCAAAGTCATGTTGGATATACAAAGGATTTGCATCATTCGTCAATCCCAAATACAGCAAAAGCTGGTTATCTTCAATAGATTCTGTTAAAGATAACGAGTCGCCTTCCTCGATTTCATTTATTGTTTTTCCTAGTTTTCTCGGCTTACCTATGTTCAAGATAGAAACCCTCCAGTTTATTTTTAATCATACATTATTGTACCAAAAGCAGCGCAAAAGGCAAGTTCTGCTCCTTTGATTTAACAGATTCCTATAGTTTAAAGAGGTCGTGAAAAAGCTGTCCTGCATCAAGCAATAAGAACAGCCAAGAAAAACAGCTTCTCATGTTTTTGATTTGGCTAGGCTTATTACCGCAGATGCAAGCTTTTGAACGCCGTTTATCTGAGGTCGTGAAAAAGCTGTCCTGCATCAAGTAATAAGAACAGCCAAGAAAAAACAGCTTCTCATGTTTTTGATTTGGCTAGGCTTATTACCGCAGATGCAAGCTTTTGAACGCCGTTTATCAAAAGTTGTAAAAAGGGAGCATGACAAGAATTTTGCCACTCTCCCTCTTTCTATTTTTATAAGGACACTGCAGTAATTGTATTACAGTACATTTTTCGTCGTGCTGCTTAAAAGTTTTTCATACGCTTGTTCAAATTTTTGAACATCTCCAGCACCCATGAAGATTACTACTGCATCATGATAATCTAATAATGGAGATACATTATTTTCTTTGATGACTTCTCCACCTTTTTTGATTTTCGCTCCAAGGTCTTCGATCTTAACGTTTCCTTGTTCTTCCCGAGCCGAACCAAAAATATCGCATAAGTAAACTTTATCAGCTAAATCAAGTGCTTCTGCAAATTCATCCATCAATGCAATCGTACGCGTAAACGTATGAGGTTGGAAAACTGCAATTATTTCTTTATCTGGATATTTTTGGCGTGCGCCATCAATGGTTGCTTTGATTTCTGCAGGGTGATGCGCATAATCATCGACTACGGTCATGTCTGCTACGATTTTTTCACTGAATCGACGTTTTACTCCTGGGAAAGTCAGCATTTCTTCCGCAACTTCTTTCAGATCCAGTTTTTCGAAATACGCGACTGCAATAACACCTAAAGCATTTAAAATATTGTGTTTGCCGAATGCCGGTACAGTGAAATGTCCAACAAATTCATCCCCATGATAGACATCAAAAGCAGAACCGGATGTTGTACGTTCGATGTTTCGTGCTTGGATATCATCATTTTCTGTGACACCATAATAATAAATCGGCACATCTGCTTCTAATTTGCGTAAATAAGCGTCGTCACCGTACGCAAAAATAGCTTTTTTCACTTGTCCAGCCATTGTTTGGAAAGCTGTAAATACATCGTCGATACTTGTATAATAATCCGGATGATCAAAATCGATGTTTGTCATGATCGCATAGTCTGGTGAATAGGCAAGGAAATGACGGCGATATTCACAGGCTTCAAATGAAAAGAATTCCGCTTGCGGATCACCATGCCCTGTTCCGTCTCCAATTAGATAACTTGTTGGACGAACACCACTCAATACATGAGAGAGCAGACCAGTCGTACTTGTTTTTCCGTGAGAACCGGTTACAGCGATACTCGTATAGTTTTGGATAAAATGACCAATAAAGTCGTGATAGCGAATCACTTCCAAACCTAATTCTTTTGCTCGCTGGATTTCTTCATGTGAATCAGGAAATGCATTTCCTGCAATAATCGTCATACCTGGTTTTACATTGTCTGCGTTAAATGGCAGAATCGTGATATTTGCTTTTTCTAAATCTCTTTGTGTAAAGAAATATTTTTCAATGTCTGATCCTTGGACATTTAAACCTTGTTCATGTAAAACAAGAGCCAAGGAGCTCATTCCTGAACCTTTGATACCAACAAAATGATACAATTTATTTTGATTTTCCATTTGAATCCTCTTCTCTTATCTATCGTCCATTCTTTTAGCTATTACATTCAACACGCTCCTCATTATCTTATAAACGATTGAAAATTTCAACCAAATTTATTTAGAAAGGAGGATTCGCCTGCTAAAAAGGTCATGTACGGGAAAAATCCGTTTTTATTGACTGTTTGATTCTTGTATAAGAAGACCAAACTTCTTCTGATATATCAATATGAGGAATAAAATCTTTTCCTTTCGGACCATAGCCATTCTCATCGTCGTGGAGTCGCTCCATTTCTCCTAACACCAGTGCATAGAAATATTCCTTCGGCCATTGATGGTTCAGTTCTTTTACTGTAAAGACGATCTCCTCAGAAAAGTGAAGGATTTCCGGCACAAATGGCACAGCATTTGCGAAAACAGTTTGTTCATTTTGCCATACTTTCTCAAAAGTTGCTCGAGTCCTGCGTTGCAGTGTCGGATCATTCATCAATAGGACTTTTTCTGGTACAGCATCTAAGGAATGAAGAATCTCCAGTGAAAAAGTGGCGTTCTCTCCAGAATTTGTAGACTTCGATTCTATCAGGAAAGCCTTATCGGGCAAATCATAGACTTCTTTTAGATACTGACGACAGATTTCACTTTCACTCATGCCTTCTTCAAAATGAAATCCTTGCTTTTCAAAATTCTCATAAAGGATCCTAGTCGCATGACCCACCCCGCCGACCAAAAACAAACGTTCTACTTGACCATTTACATACATTTGTGCTGCTTTATCAGCTAAGATAGGAAGACCGTTTCCAGCTAAAATAAGTGTAGGTGCCGACAATTTCTCAAAATCTTTCTCATCAGGTGCGGCTAAAAAGGCTAATAACTGATTCCAGTCTTTTAGATTTCTCTGCTCGTTTTTTTCCAAAAACTCTTCATCCTTTCATTTGATTTTTTATACTTCATTGAGGCTTTCTCTCTTTGTCTCAATCCATTTGATTTCCCCATGACATCTTCCACAACGATATTTGTGTACATCGATTCTTCTTTTGCGGCAGATCGTGGCAGAACAATCTTGGCATTGATAATATTCGATCTTTATCTGTTTCTTCGTCAAGGCTGGCGCATAGCGCAATCCTCCTGTTTTTTTCAAAAGATACTTGAAATCCATATCTTTATGACGATATCCTCTTCCAGTTAGATGCAGATGATAATGGCAAAGTTCATGTTTGATGATTCCTGCAATTGTTTCTTTGTCTGACTCTTCAAACAGCTTTACATTAAAATCTAAATGATGATCGTTTAAATGATAGCGCCCGCCAGTTGTACGCAAGCGTGGATTGAACATTGCTTGGTGCTTGAAAGGACGCTGGAAGCTTTTTAATGATATCTCTTCTACTAACTGCTGCAGTTCTTCTTGTGTCAATTTTTGTTACTCCTCATTGTTACTCTTCATAAGGGGAAAGCATCGTCAAACTGATTCTGCCTTTTTTCGTATCAACTTGCTCTATCCAAACCGTCACGATATCTCCGACTGACACGACGTCTGTTGGATGCTTGACAAATTTTTTGCTAAGTTTTGAGATATGGACAAGTCCGTCTTGTTTCACACCGATATCGACAAATGCGCCGAAGTCGATGACGTTACGGACCGTTCCAGTCAATTCCATACCTGGTTTCAAATCTTCCATACTCAACACATCTGTACGCAATAGGGGCGCTGGCATCTCATCACGCATATCTCGTCCAGGTTTTGTCAGCCCAGCTAAAATATCAGCTAACGTTTCTTCTCCGACTGATAAGCTTTCAGCCAGTTTCTCCGCGGATAACCGTGTCAATTTTTCTACTGCTTCTTCTGTCCCAAGCTCTTTTTCTGAAAGATGGACGGTCATTAATATGTCTTTCGCAATAGAATAACTTTCGGGATGGATACCGGTGTTGTCCAAAATGTTTTTCCCGCCAGGAACTCGCAAGAAGCCGATTGCTTGTTCATATGCTTTTGGTCCTAAACGTGGCACTTTTTTCAGCTGAGTTCGTGCAGTAAATTCTCCATTTTCTTCACGATAACTGACAATGTTTTGGGCAGTCGTTTTATTCAATCCTGATATATGCTGCAAGAGCTGTGGACTAGCCGTGTTCACATCCACGCCTACTTGGTTGACCGCTGTTTCCACGACAAAATCCAATTGTTCAGCCAAACGTTTTTGAGAAACATCATGTTGGTACTGTCCTACACCGACAGCTTTAGGATCGATCTTGACTAATTCAGCTAAAGGATCTTGCAGACGACGGGCAATAGAAACAGCACTTCTTTCTTCTACTTGTAGATGCGGGAATTCTTTTCGTGCAATTTCGCTAGCAGAGTAAACAGAAGCGCCAGCTTCATTGACAATGGCATAATAGGCTTTATGGTCGGCTGATTTCAATTGTTCAGCCACAAAAAGTTCTGATTCCCGACTGGCTGTTCCATTCCCGATAGCTACCATATCTACTTGATATTGATTGATCAATTGGATAAAAGCTGGACCAGCAGCTTCCCTTTTCGCTTGTGCTGCAGGTTTATGCGGATAAATGACTTCGATTGCCAAAACTTTTCCTGTCGCATCTACGACTGCTAGTTTACATCCAGTACGATAGGCCGGATCAAATCCCAGTACGACTTTACCTTTTAGCGGCGGTTGCAACAAAAGATTGCGAAGATTTTCTCCAAAAATAGCGATGGCTTGCTCATCCGCCTTTTCAGTCAATTCATTACGCAGTTCTCGCTCGATTGCCGGCTGTATAAAGCGTTTATAACTATCTTGATAGGCTTCTCTTACAAAGGAAAAAGAAGGTGAGGCAGGATTTTTCACTAATTGGCGATCCAAGTAAGCTAAAACTGCTGCTTCGTCTACTTGAAGGAATACTTTGAGAACCTCTTCTTTTTCTCCTCGATTAGTGGCCAATATCCGATGAGAAACCATTTTATGGACAGGTTCTGCAAAGTCATAATACATTTCATATACGCCTTTTTCATCTATTTTCTCATCCTTGACTTGGCTGACATACATGCCTTTGTTATACGTATAAGACCGAATCCAAGTCCGAAATTTTGCATTATCGCTGACTTGTTCAGCAATGATCTCATGCGCACCTTGCAACGCTTCTTCAGCAGAAGAGACTTCTTTTTCTTTATCGATATATTTTTCTGCTTCCGATTGCACCTCTCCATCTGTAAGCTGCATCAGCCACAGCGCGAGTGGCTCAAGTCCTTTTTCTTTAGCAATCGTTGCTTTTGTCCGTCGTTTCTGTTTGTATGGCCGATATAAATCTTCCACTTGTTGCATTTTTACGGATTGCGTGATTTCTGTTTCTAACTCAGGGGTCAGTTTCCCTTGTTCATCGATCAGCCGAATCACTTCGTTTTTTCGTTTTTCTAAGTTTTCAAGATATGCATACCGCTCTTCGATTTCACGAATCTGGACTTCATCAAGACTTCCCGTCATTTCTTTTCGATAACGCGCGATAAAAGGAACGGTGTTTCCTTCATTTAACAAATTAAGTACAGTCGTCAACTGCTTGGGACGATAGTCTGAAAGCTCTTTTTGTACAAGCTGAATGATTGTCTGGTTCAAATTTTCCGTCATTAAAATGCCTCTTTTCTGCTAAAAATTGCTTCTTTATTCTATCATACTTTTTATCATGGGTTAAACTGCTGAAAGAAACAATATTCTCTATACAAATAAAAAGAGCCGCAACAAAGTCGCAGCTCCTTCATTCTTTCCATTTGTCAGATTCCTTGCCAAGATCCTTCGTTGTTCTGATATTCAATGTCTTGAAGGATGCCTTCCTTGTCAAAAACAACCCCATGCAATGACCCTCCGAATACAGCCCCACCGTCCATTCCGATTTTATGATCCTGAATCCAGAGATCTGTTGTCTGCATATCTCCATGGAGCATTGGTGTAATCGTATGTCCAAATACAATTGTCTTACCTGTATTGTTTTTCCCTTCATGAAATGGTTCCCGTATCCAAATAAAATCGCTTGGACTTGTCTTACGCCAGTCTTTCTTTGTCAAATCCACTCCAGCATGGACAAACAGATAATTTTCCCATTCATAATACAAGGGGCGCTGGACTAAAAATTCAATCAGTTCTGGGTATCTCGATCGGATCATCATTGAGATTTCAGTCGGGGAGTATTCCTCCGACGCACCTGGGTGAAGTAGGCTTTCAAATGTTTCTTTTCCACCATTTCTGATATAAGGCGCATACCAGTCCTCCGGTGCTTGCAGAAATTGCAAAAAATATTCTTCGTGGTTGCCCCGGAGATAAATGGCTCCTGTTTCTTCGACTAATTGTTTTCCTAATAGAAAACATTCCTTTGTACGAGGTCCTCGATCATTGAGATCTCCTAATAAAACAAGCTGATGGATCGTCGGATCATAATAGTGAATAAGTTTTTCAAAAAGATCATATTTACCATGGACATCGCCAATAGCATAAATCAATGATTTCATGTGGATCACCATCCTCAACGATAGTATAGCGCATATTGGAAATGGTCGACAATCAAAACTATTGTTTTCTATTTATTTAAAGCTGCAAACCGCAGTTCTGCTTCTTCTGGAGAGATTCCATGGTCTTGAACATAGCGGTTGCGTGGATGTTTCGCACACTCTACGCTACATGCTCCTAAATGTTTTTCTTCATTTTCAATGGAAGCAAGAATCTGGCGATTGCACTCAGGATTGCTACAATTGATATATCGTTCACATGGTGTTCCGTCAAACCAGTCGCGACCGACGATTTGTTTATCTACTTGGTTGATATCGACAGCGATTCGTTCATCAAACACATACATCTTGCCGTCCCATAATTCTCCTTGGACTTCAGGATCCTTACCATAAGTAGCAATACCGCCATGCAGCTGTCCGACATCTTTGAATCCTTCACGGACAAGCCAACCAGAAAACTTCTCGCAACGAATACCACCAGTACAGTAGGTCACTACCCGTTTTTCCATAAATTCTTCTTTGTGCTCGCGAATCCAGTCTGGAAGCTCTCGAAAACTGCGTATATCTGGGCGTACGGCCCCTCGAAAATGCCCCAAGTCATATTCATAATCATTCCGTGCATCAATCACCACTGTCTGTTCGTCTAAAATAGCTTCTTTAAATTCTTGCGGTGAAAGATAAGCACCTGTCACTTGGTTTGGATCAATGTCCTCTTCTAGCTTTAAACTTACAAGCTCTGGACGGTATCTTACAAACATCTTCTTAAAGGCATGTCCTTCGCTTGGATCAATCTTGAACATCATATCAGCAAATCGAGGATCAGCTTTCATTGCTTCCATATAGGCAGTCGTGTTTTCAACGGTTCCAGACACAGTACCATTTATTCCTTCTTCAGCTACTAGAATACGACCTTTAAGATCCAAAGATTTGCAAAAGGCTAAATGATTTTTGGCAAATTCCTCTGGTTCTTCTATTTTTGTATAATTGTAATAAAGCAGTACTTGATAATCCATGTATTTCTTCCTTCCTTCTTTTCGTTCCTAAACAGTATAAAGAAGGCGTTCGCATTTGACGATTTATTTGCTTGTGTATAATTACGCATGTGATTTTTTTGTTTACATAATATTATTATTTGAATTAAAAAAACTTCGCTTTCCTGTTTTGCACAGAAAAACAAAGTCTTTGTTTCTATTATTTACCTGTAACCGCAAAGTAATTGCCATCAGGATCAGCAAAGTTGAAGACATATTCTTCTCCAAGCTGTACCATATCACCTAATGTGACTGATTGCGTCTGCATTTTTTTATATAATCCAAAGATATCTTTGCTGTAAAACATCAAAGATGGGGCACTAGTAGCTGTACCAGGTGAATGGGACTCAACAAACGCTCGATCATATAACACGAATGAGGTTTGACTGTCCTCAATCCCTACTTCAATTACAAGCGTCCCATCCATTTCTTGACGATCTTTTTCCGCAAAGCCAATTGCTCTCCAAAACGCTGCATTTTTTTCTACATCGTCCACATACAGCATGATTTTTATTTCATTTGTAAACATCTGTTTCCTCCTAAACGATCTGTTCTAACATCCCCAACTTTGTCAGTTTACCATAGGAAAATGGGAAAATCTACGAAAGCTCTCAACAGATTCATCCTACTTAAATACGCTTCTCTTTAATAATAAATTAAGTTGGTTGTTTTTGTTATTCCGACTTTCACTTTTCGGAATAAATATTTTGTACTTATATGGAATGAATAAAAAAACATACTAAGAGAGGAGAACCTCATTTATCAATGATGTTCCCCTCTAATCTTAGTATGTTTTTAACTATTCATTCACATCGATCACTTTTGAATCATCATTGATGACATCGCGATCTAAATCTTTGATGCGTGCACTTGTCACGATACCAGCTACCATGCTACCGCTGACGTTTACTGCTGTGCGTGCCATATCGATTAATGGTTCAACAGAGATAACTAACCCAACGATTGCTACTGGCAAGTTCATTGCCCCTAAAACGATCAGTGAAGCAAATGTTGCACCACCGCCGACTCCGGCTACACCAAAAGAGCTGATTGTTACAATCGCCACAAGCATCAAAATAAATTCCAAACTAAAGACATTCACTCCAGCCGCTGGTGCGACGATCGTTGCCAACATAGCTGGATAAACACCAGCACAGCCGTTTTGTCCAATAGATAAACCAAAACTTGCTGAGAAGTTAGCTGTTGCATCGTCTACTCCTAAAGCTTTTGTCTGAGTCTCGATGTTCAATGGCAAGGCTCCGGCACTTGAACGTGAAGTAAACGCAAAGCTCAATACTGGAAAAGCTTTTTTGAAATAGTTGATTGGATTGACTTTGGCACCAATCAAAATCAGTGAGTGGACAATTAAAACAGCCAGCAATGCTACGTAAGATGCAACGACAAATTTACCTAAATTGACGATAGCTGCAAAATCACTTGTTGCCAAAACGTTTGTCATCAAAGCAAATACCCCATATGGTGTCAAACGCAGAACAAGCGTCACAATCCGCATAATGATTTTATACAGACTGTCGACTAGATCTGAAAAGAATGCTGCTTCTTTTGGCGCTTTTCTTTTCACCCCTAGATAAGCGATACCGACAAAGGCTGCAAAAATAACGACTCCAATCGTACTAGTTGCACGGCTACCTGCTAAATCAGCAAATACGTTTTTAGGGATAAAGGATAAAATCTGCTGCGGAATCGATAAGTTTTCAACCGTTTCCTGACGTGTCGCCAATTCAGAGATCCGTGCTGTTTCTGCTGCTCCTTGTGTGAATTTAGCTCCTTGAAGACCGAACAGCATCGTTGAACCGATTCCGATCAATGCTGCAATAGCTGTTGTACCAAGTAAAGAAGTCAGTACAGTTGCACTGATTTTCCCCAGCTTTTCAGAAACTTTCATTTTTGTGAATGCACCAATGATCGAAATGAACACTAGAGGCATAACTAGCATTTGCAAGAATGATACATACCCTTGTCCTACGATCCCGATCCATTCTATTGATTGAGTAACGACTTTGTCTTCTACCCCAAAGATTAATTGAAGCAGACCGCCAAAGACGATACCAACTCCTAATGCTGTAAAGACGCGTGTTGAAAATTTTGTATGGCGCTTTTGCATACGATAGAACACATATAATAATGCCGCAAAAACTAGAACCACTAAAACTGTGATGAGTGTTGTCATTTTTATCCTCCTCATATTATTAATGACAAGTCCATCGAAGGAAGTAAAGGTTCCCGAGAATGATTCTTCAACCATCCTCCTGAAAAATTTTTTTCAGTGACTTTTATATTTTAGACGATTTTTATCGAAATGACATTCTTTTTGCTTACAATTAGTAATAAAAAAACATGCCTGTGATAGATTAAAACTATCGCAGGCATGTTTTTACTGTCTATTCTTGTTTTTCTGATTGAAAATTCAATTTTACCCCAGGCTGATCCAAGGCGATCTCTGTCACCTCATAAGACATCCGGCGTACGATATCGAATAAAGGTGCTACTAGTTCGTCCACTTCTTCTTGTGTGACATCATTTTGACCTTCAATTTTCCGATTGAGGATATGATTGATCTGACTCACACTTCCAGATAAAACATATGTATCAAACACTAAACGGAACTCTAAGCGTGCTCCTACGATGCTATGTTCTTTCGGATAGTTTTCGATCGTTTCTTTCAAAGGCGAGAAGCCCACTTTCAAATCTGTTTCTACTTCTTGGTTCGGTAATCTCATATCATAATGAAATGCTTCTACTACTTCTTTTTGTCTTCTGATTTCCATATAATTTTATCACTCCTTTATAAAAATTATAACATATCTCCTTTGTAAGGGGATACTATTTTTTTACGTTACTCTGCAAGGATAGGATTTCATTCAAATTTCCTACCACATAATCTGCAGGAATCTCTCCCAGAAAATGATCGATATCGTAAAGACAAGTAACGACTCCTGCGTTTTTCCCTGCTTCAATATCTAAACGGCGATCGCCGATCATCATCGTGTCTGTTCTTTCTAAATGAAAAGTCTCAATCAAATACTTTAAAGATGCTGGATCCGGTTTACGAGGAAAATCCTGATCAATCCCTACTACTTCCTCAATCAGATGGGCTAATTGATACTCTTTCAGCAGTTCCCATGTCGATTCTGTCAAACGGTGGGTCAAGATGAAGTGACGTCCTCCATTGATTTTTAGCCTTTCAAGTACTTGTTTCGTTTCTGGAAATGGACGGGAAGCTTCCTTGCTTTTTTTCTCATACCGATGAAACCATTCATTAAACTCATTGGCGTCCAAATTTGATTCATTGATCAAATAACTGGTGGAATATTTTTTCATTTTGAAGTAGATCTCTTTTTTGTCCATATTGATACCAAAATCTTTTAGAGCTTGCTGAGCACCATCTACCATTGCGGGATACGTATCAAACAATGTCCCATCAAAGTCCCATATATAATTTCTCACGTTTTTTGTTCCATTCCTTTGCTTCTTTTTTCTATCTTTCATTATAGATAAATACGTTGATTAAAGTATTGTTTTCTCTAGAATCGTCAAATCGTCTGTTAATGTATATTGGATTGGTTGTGCGTTCGGGATATCAATTGTATCCATTTGATCCTCAGGAACATTTTCTAAATATTTTGTCAGTGCTCGGATGCTATTCCCATGACCCACAACTAGTAAATCTTTCCGATCTTTCAGTTTTGGTGCTATTTGATCTTGCCACAAAGGAATGATCCGATTCACTGTCATTTCTAGACTTTCTCCGTACGGAATCAAATGTGGATCCAAATGATCATATCTGCGGTCAAATCGGTTTTCTGCGGTTAGCGGCGGAACTTCTGTATATCCTCTGCGCCATTTCTTTACTTGATCTTTTCCGTATATTTCTTTCATCTGATCCTTGTTTTTACCAACAAGATCCCCATAGTGCCGTTCATTCAGACGCCATGTTTTTACTATAGGAAGCCACAACTGCCCCATTTCTTCTAGTGCGACTTGACCGGTAAGAATCGCGCGTTTTAAAACAGAGGTGTAAACCGCATCGAATTGAAGACCGGCTTCATACATTTTTTGACCGGCTACTGCTGCTTGTTCTTTTCCTTTTTCTGTTAAGGCGACATCTAGCCACCCTGTCCAGTAATTTTCAAAATTTGCTTCGCTTTCGCCATGACGCAATAATACTAATTTCATTTTTTTCTCCCTTAAACATTCGTTTCGAATTTTATGCCACATGTTTTGCATGTCACGCGTATTCGTCCTTTTCCTCTAGGCGCACGCTGCTTTTGATGACAATTCGGGCACTCAAAAAAAGTATAGCTTTTTCGTTCCGTTTTAGCTTGCTTTTTGTTTCTCATCTGATGATATTTTTCTTTGACTTTATCAAAATATTCCAAATAACGTTGATTTTCATTTAGTCTAGGATAGATTTTTTTTGATAGAAAACGAAATAGCATCCATCCGAAAAAGACGATGAACAACAATTGCCCGATTCTAAATGGCAACCACCGACTTAGTAAACTAAAAAAAAGTGCGATAATCAATAGAATCCGATTCAATTGATCAAATTTTGCATATCTTCCCTGCATAAGTTTTTGATAGTTCTGCTGAAACCGTATCAGTCTTTCTAACCATGTTTGCATCCTATTATCTCCTCCATCATCTATCATTCATTATGACAAAAAAAACAAAAAAGAAAAAGCCTTAATTGGCCTTTTCCATTGCGACTTGATGAAGGACATTCCGATTTCTGGTAAAGTCGATCACAATCACTTTCTTTTTATCTTCTCTGTTGACTACACGGAATGTGTCCGTCAATGGCAAAAACAGCTTCTTAGATGGTAGCTGTTGCATACGTATAAATCGATGGATCATCGTAATCAATTGAGGGAATTGAATGGACGTATGAAGCAGATTTGGATATTTTTTCAACAGTTGAGTCGTTTTGATCAAATTCCGTTTTTTACTGATTACTTTTAAAAAGCTTTTTAGAATCTTTTGCTGACGTCTAAAAATAGAAAAAGAATTTTCATCATCTATTTGATAACGCATTTGTTTCTGTAGTTCTGCTGCAGTCAAATGAATCTTCCCATCATTCGTATCGATCATCAAACCTTCTGGGAATAGCTCAACGACTGCTCGATCCCAAGATTCGAGAGAAAGCTCGATATAATCTTTTACCGGTAATTCCAATTCTGCCTCAAAAAAGTGCAAAACAGCCGATAGTCCTTCTGCTTGATAAATTTCTCCTAATGTTAGTCCCTCTAGATGGAACTCTGGTGAAAAATGCAGCAATGTTTTATTTTCCTGCAATTGAACATATAGAAATGTAGACCGCTCAATCAGAGTATCTTTTAAAACAACTAAAAAATTCATTTTTCTCCCCCTTTTTTCATCATTTTTAAAATAGCATATTTTGAAAAGAATGTCTGATGCTTAGAGAAGAATTTCATAAAAATTTACTATTTCATAAGTATTCACGAAAAAAACCTAAACAAAAAAGCGGAAATAACGTTCATCCGCCTTCTTATTTAGGTATATTTTTTCTTCAAATGCTTGTCTATGATTCAGGACTTTCTCTATCGTTAGTTTCATCCAAAAGTTCCTGCATCCCGATAATTTCCCGATACTGATGAATCTTAGTGATACCAATTACTTTATCTACATCAATACTAAAACAAATCCCGTTACCTGGAACATCGATGTTGATGCCTTGACCAATCGCATCCATCACTTGATTCGTCAAACTATCTGGTACTAATGTCAAAACAACATCTTTTTCTGGCGAGATGTCCAAACCTAAAAATTTCCCTGAATCATGTACACCAGAACCACGACCATGCAAGATTGTACCGCCAGCTGCACCTGCTTCTTTTGAAAAGTCGATGACATCTTCACCTGTTCCTCCGTCCACGATCGTCACAATCATGTGAAGATTCAATGCTACAAGATCTTTCATTTGCTTCCCCCCAATTTTTGCAATCTTTCTTTTTCGATTCTGTCTTTTTCATCTTTTCGTTTATAAATATATCCTAGTACTAAAGTGGATAATATTGGTGTCAATGCAATCATTGCAACCACACCAAACCCATCAATGATCGGATCTCTTCCCTCAATTTGTGCAGCGATCGCCACGCTCATTGATAAAATAAATGTCGAACACATCGGACCCGTTGCTACTCCACCGTTGTCAAAAGCCATTGCTAAAAAGATCTTGTCCACTTTTCGTCCTAAAATAAATGCTAGCCCATATCCTGGAATCAAGAAATAATAAAGAGAGAATCCGACGAGCAAACGCCACATAGACAATCCTACTGCTGCGCCAATCCCAATCGAAATTACCATCAGCATGACTTTCGACCGGATCCTCCCTTCACTCAATTCTTCAACCTGTTTGACCATTACATGAATCGCCGGCTCAGCAAACCCTACTAGGAACCCCATCAAAAAGCCAAGTGGAACCAATATATAATTATAGGGCAATCCAGCGATCGTACTACCTAAATGCTGTCTTACCGGAACGTAAGCCATGTTGACTCCGTGCAGGAAAAGGATCAACCCAATAGTCGTTATCAAGAAGCCTTTCATAATGTCAAAGAAACGCTTCTTGCGCATACGAAAACTAATGATATTCATCAAAACAAATAGAATCACGATAGGTGCCACTGCTAAAATAACTTCCATAGTAACGATCTCGATACCATCTATCACTTGCTGCCAGAAATTCATTGGAAGATCACCCCCAAAATCATTACGGCAAGAATTGGCCCTAATGAAGCAATACCAACCATTCCAAAGCTGTCATTTTCATTTTTCTTTTGTTTGATCATACTAGTCATCCCTCCGGCAAGGGCCAAGATAAATGGAACAGTTACTGGACCAGTAGTCACTCCCCCCGAATCAAAAGCAATCGGCATGAATTCGGAACTGGTGAAGAACGAGGCGATCAAAACGCCTATGTAGCCTATAGCCATCAATTGATAATAGGATAGCTTGAATACGACCCGAAGCAGCGCAAAGGCTAGAAATACTCCAGTGCCGACGCTGACGATCCCAATCAGCAACACTCTGCCAATCTCTCCGTCAGATATATCATATACTTGTTGTCCCAAAACTTGGACGGAAGGTTCGGCAATCGTGATCACGATCCCGATAGCAAACCCCAAACTGACCAAAACAGCCAAACTTTTCTTTTTGATCATATATTTCCCTACTAGATCTCCGACTTCCATCATGGAATAGTCAGCCCCAAACAAAAAGAGCGTCATTCCGATCATCATGATAGCCGCACCTACCAAGAATGAAGCGAGGTCTTCTCCTTCTAACGGCGCAAAAACAAACGTTAAAATGACAATCAGGACGGTCATCGGCAATATGGCAGCAATCACTTCTTTAAAATTTTTTAGCATGTATCCTCCTCCTTTACTCTTTAAGTTTACCTTAAAATGAAAGAGTTTTCGAGTATAAACTTAAAACGTTATCATTTAATTTTTCTCAACATAAAATAACACACGTCCCAAAAGTATCTTTTTACTTGGAAAAGATGACTTTGTAGGGACGCACTTGCTGTTGTTTTTTATTTTACAGAGCCGATCATTCCTTGAACGAATTGCTTTTGCAAAACAAAAAATACGATGGCAGTTGGTAAAGTAGCAATGACTAATCCAGCCATGATCATTCCATAATCTGGCGTATAGGAAGCACCCATAGCAGATAAAACAAGCGGAACCGTCCGTTTATCAGGAGATTGCAAAGCCACTAAGGGCCATAAATAATTGTTCCAACTGCTCATGAATGTGATGATTGCTGCCGCTGCACAGGTATTTTTAGCCGTCGGCATATATACTCTAAAAAAAATACTTAGTTCTTTTAGACCGTCTAATCGAGCGGCTTCTACTAGATCTTTTGGAAAGGATTTAACATTTTGTCGGAAGAAGAAGATCAAAAAAGCAGTGCTGACAGATGGTAAGATTACAACTAAGAAACTATTGATTCCCAAAATCGTTCCGTTCAATTGTGAAAACATTCGATACAAAGGGATCATCAACGCCGCAAAAGGAACCATCATCGATAGCAGTAGAATATTGAAAATCAAGTCTTTTCGCTTGCTTTGATAAATCTCAAATCCATATCCTGCCATTGACGAAATCAGCAATGCAAACACAGTGGTCACTAAAGCGATCATTGCTGAATTCCAAAGGGAACGAGTAAAATTCAGTTCATTGGAAAACAAATTTTGAAAATTGATGATCAAGTTACTGCCAATCTTTATTTTTCCCGATGTGATATCCACGGGTGTATTCGTCATTCCCAGAATCATCCAGACAAAAGGGAAAATGGAAATAAATGATAGGATGCTTAATGCTGTATACTTTAATGCTGACCCAATTGCCGAACGAAGTCCTAAGGCTTGTTTTTTGACGTTGGGATGTTCGATCGGTTCTTTTTCTACCATGCTTTTCATCGACTCTCTCCTCCTACTTTCGTTTGGATTATCGACAATATCACAATAAAGGCAACAATAACAAAGGAAACTGCTGCCGCATATCCAAAATTAGGCGTGAATTTATAACTCAAATTATAGATGTATTGAGACAAGGTGGTCGTTGCATTTGCTGGACCCCCGCCAGTAATATTTTGTACTTCATCAAAAAGCTGCAATGTCCCGATCGTCGAAGTAATGGAAGTAAACAAAATGATCGGTTTTAAATTCGGGATCGTCACTTTGATAAACTGCTGCCATTTAGAAGCACCGTCAATAGATGCTGCTTCATAAATCTCCGAATCAATATTTTGCATGCCTGAAAGGAAAAAAATCATATTGTATCCAGTCCAACGCCAAGTGATCGAAAGAATGATCAGAACTTTCGCCCAAATTGGATGAGTCAGCCAGCCAATCGGTGTATCAATCATACCAATGCCCAACAACAAGTTGTTTACAAGGCCAGATTGAGAAAATAGACTTTTCATGATCAGAGAATAACTGACCATCGAAGTGATACACGGAAGAAAAATAGCTGTTCGAAACAACCCTTTATATTTCAGCTTTTTATCATTTAAGAGGTTGGAAATAAAAAGCGCTAGAAACAGCATGATTGGTACTTGAACTAGTAAATATAGGAACGTATTGAAAAAAGCTTTTTTAAAAGTAGCATCTGTCAGCATCCGCTGATAATTACCTAATCCGTTAAATCTCATATTGACAGGGGGACCACTTTGAAAAGACGTGATCAAAGCCAAAACCATCGGAATAAAAACCATGATCGATATCAAAATGACTGGCAAGATTAAAAAAGCATGCCCGTTTTTGAATAAATCTTTCTGCTTCATTCTTTTCCCTCCAATTCTATCATCGATTATTTAATTGAAAAGACAAGAAAGACAACGTCTGTAAGGCAGCCGCCATCTTTTTTGTCTTTTCGGTTGTCTGATGAAAAAGCAAAGAAATTTGCTTTTTTATCACCAATCAATTAGCCAACTGTGCTTCTACTTGTTTTTGTGTATCTGCTAGTACCTTGTCTGTCTCTTCTCCATTGATGATTCGATGAAGAGCTTCGGCTACGACTGCTTCAATTGCATAGGTCTCATGTCCGTAATTCACTTCTGGAATTTCTGATGTCCATTTGGAAAAATCATCAAAGACCTTTTGGCCACTGTAAAATTCTGAAGCTTCTTGATAAGCTTCTTGTTCATTTGCACTAAGCATCGTAGACACCAGTCCGATTTCTTTCGCAAGAGTGCCCATCAGTTCTTCATTCGATGCAAACGTTGCTTCGAGGAAATCTTTCGCTGATTCTTCTCCAGCTACTCCTTTGAGCACATACCAGCCAGCGCCGCCAAGGTTAGAAGCTTGCACTTTTTGTAAACTTTCTGGCAGTGCAGGTATTGGCGCAATCTTCCATTTTCCAGATTGGTCTTCTGCTCCTTGGATCGTTGAAGAATACCAAGCGCCAGTTGGGCTAGAAGCTACTGCTCCTGATTGTATCGCAGTTACTCCAGCATTCCAGTCAGAGGTTTGTTCGACTAGGTCTTCTTTCAAAAGAGTGGCAAATAATTCAAGACCATACTTTAAAGATGCATTGTCTTGGATCGTGACCGTCTCCCCGTCTTTGGACGTATACCATTCTCCCGCTTGTTGCATCATCATTCTTACTCGACCAAGATCAGAAGGATTGACTTCAGCGATTTTCTTTCCCGTCTTTTCTTTGACATCTCGCGCCACTTGAATATACTCGTCCCACCTCAGATTCTCCATGTCCTCTTCTGTATATCCTGCTTCAGCCATCAGATCCGTACGATAGAAGTTTGCTGTTACGCCCGAATCGAAAGGAACACCGTATATTTTTTCTCCTACTTTGTTTACCGCAAATTTATACGGTGCAAAATGATCTTCCTTTACAATAGCAGACAAATCAGCGAATGCATCTGGATAAGAAGTCAAATAGCCTTGTATCCTATAATCTTCAATCAAGACGATATTGGGCAATCCTTCTGTATTCCCGCCTGCTAAAGCGGTGTTCAGTTTCTGAACGATATCATCCTGAGACATCGTAACAACTTCTATCTCTGTTTCTTCGTTCTCATAAATTTTTTTTGCTTCATTCACTGCTTTGATATTGAATGTCTCATCCCACGCCCAAACAGTGACTTTTTCTTCGTTGCCTGCTGTGCTACTAGCACTTCCGCATCCTGTTAAGAAACCTGATGCTGCCGCTAAACAAACGACTCCAGCAATTAACTTTCTGATGTTCATTTTTATCCGCTCCTTTTCCATCCTTAGTTGTTTATGTTTGCTACATTCACCATACCAAAATTTGAAAACGGTTTCTTTATTATTCAGATACTTCAAAAATTTCTCCTAAAATAATAAAAAAATACAAATCAACTATGACAAAAGGAATAATCTTAGCATCTAGACCAAAGATCGAAAGGGTGGAGGTTTCTTTAAAATAAAAATATCCTTGCATTTTCTCCTAGAAATAAGTATTTTTAAATTACAAGACTATTCTTAAGGCGGGTAAAAAAATGCCAATACGCGTAATTCTTATCGATGATGAACAGACGATTTTAGACGGAATGAAACAGTTGATCAATTGGTCTGAGCACGGGTTTCAATTAATAGGAACTTTTTCCAGCCCGTTGAAAGCGCTTGACTTTTCTTTGGCACATGCAATCGATATCGTGGTCACAGATGTAATGATGCCTGAACTAAATGGGATCGAATTATCGCGGCTATTAAAACAGCAACAACCTGAAACACAGATTCTTATCCTCTCTAGCTATGATGAATTTGATATGGTTAAAGATTCTTTCAAATATGGCGTCGCTGATTATCTTTTAAAGCCTCGATTGAGTCCTGATTTTTTTCTAAATTCCTTAATTGCCGTTTCACAAAAAATCAAAAAAAAGCCCAACAAAAGCCCAATCACCGATCGTTATGAGCAGATCTGCGAGAATCTTTCACAGCAGATTGCTGGACAAACTCGTCCATTGCTTGACCCTCTTCTTTTTGAACACACCTTGTTTTTTCTGGTATATACCGAAAATCGGCCATTCAGTTCAAAACAAGGCTCTAAACAAAAACAGTCGATCATCCATTCGTTGATGGATAGCGACGATTCATTTACTATTTATCCCTTTTCTACCTTTTCGGAAGAATCCGGCTATGTGATCAATACTGATTCCAAAGATACGCTTAGGAAGTTTGTTCAAAAGTTTCGTCAAGAAATTTTTCCAGGTGATTTTTTTGTTGTTTCTGACTCTTTTGCAATCCAAGATATCAATGAAATATTCCAAGAAATCAGAAATTGTACCAAAGGACAACGTTTCTATCATAAGGGAAAGAACCTTGCTTATCAGCATGAACTTCTTCCGTTATCAACCAACCACGAGCAGCAAGCAAGTAGCTATTTAACAAAAATCGTTCATAAAGACTACGCTTTAGCTGTCAAAGAACTTGAGGGTTTCTTCACGAAAATATTGGAACAGCCTATTGATCCAGCTTATTTGAAACATGAGGCAATCAATCGTTTCTATGCATTACTCAATGCTTTGGCTGACGAATATGTTGGGAATGAAGAACTTTCTTTGCTCAAGATCGCCCTTCCTTCTTTATTAGCCGATGCTGAGTACTTGGAAGATTTTTCTATTCTTGTCAAAGAAACACTTGAGAAACTCACCCACTTTTCTGCAAATGCAATAAAAGACAATTTCGATATCTTGACTTTGATCTACGAGTTCGTCCAGGAAAATTATGAGAAAGAAATCAATTTACAACTTCTATCCGAAAAATATCATTTTTCATATAGCTATCTTTCAGCTATCTTTACTGAAAAATTTGGCATCAACTTTTCAAAATATCTAAAAAAAGTCCGTATTAGTAAAGCCAAGCTCTTTTTAACGGAAACACGGCTTACTTTGACGGAAATCTGTGAGAAAGTCGGCTATACCGAACTGGGTTATTTCTCCAGAGTTTTTAAAGAAGAGACAGGAATGACACCTTCTCAATACCGTAAAGGAACTTTTGTAAAATGAGAAAAAAAATCAAAGAGCATGAACTCTTTACCAAACTTCTGTTCATTTTGTTCATCGGTCTTTTTCTGCAGGCCATCGTCATCTCTTTGTTTATTTATCATCGATCAAGGGATGCCTATATCCAGCTGTTCAATCAATCGAATGATGTGGTACTAAAAAAGATCCAATCTGAATTTGAAGGCTTGAATGATGCAATCGAGAATACATTAGCCGCTTTTGATTCCAACCCAGCTGTCGAAAGCTATTTTTCCAATGGTCCAGTCCAACATATGGAACAGCTTCAGCAGCTAAGAACGATCCAAAAAATGAATGACTCTCTTTCAAAAATCCATCCAATGATCGATTACGATGTGTTGATCTTTGGAGAAAACGGAAGAACTTTTGTCGGAAACGACATGCTCACTGCCGTATCTGCCGATTCTTTTTTTCAATCTGCGATTGCCCAGAGAGTGAATGAACGTGCTGCTGATACACAAATGCTTTTTGTACAATACGGATTGACTCTTCGCGATAAGAAAGCACCCAGCGTCTTCTTTGTCAAAAAACTGAAAAACACATTGAATCACATTTACGGATATGCTGTTTTATCGATCTCATCTCAGCAACTAGCGAATCTTTTTCAATCTGTAGTGAATCCTGAGATATCGAAGATCTCCTTCATGAACGAAGAACAGACGATCATCGCATCAAATGAAGAAAATAGAATTGGGAGCCGATCAATGATTTTCAAAAAACTAACAGTAGGCGAAACAACGATTTCAAATGGACAGCAGTTGACCCGTCTTCCCCTGTACCGCCAGGATTGTACATTACTCAGTCAAGTCGATCTTCATTCTTTGTCTAACCAAATGGGCGTGATTTTCCCCATTATTTTGTATAATATCGTGACACTTGCTTTTGCTGGCTCATTGGCATTTATGTATTTGGATCGACACACAAAATCGATCTACCGCTTGATTGATTCGCTAAACTGGCTAGAGGAAGATGGCTTAAAAGCTACTGTTCCTGTACAAGGAAGCCATGAAGTCCAATTGCTAGGGAATACGATCAATCAATTGCTAAGTAATGCGCAGCATCATTATGAACAGACCATCCAAGACGAAAAGAAGAAACGTTCGCTTGAAATCCAAACTATGCAAGCACAGATACAGCCCCATTTCATTTATAATACGCTGACTAGCTTGAAATTTTTGATTTGGCAGAAAAAAACAGATGAAGCAGTTCAGGGATCGACAGTTTCATTACTTTACTAAGAAGTACGATTGGAAAAAAAGAAGAAGTGATTCCAGTCAAGGAAGAAATCAAAAGCGTACAAAGTTACATTGATCTTTTGAGTATGCGATATGGCGAAAGAATCTCGGCTAAAATAATGATTCCTGATGAACTGCAGACATTATCTATGCCGAATATGATCCTTCAACCAATTATCGAAAACGCCTATCTTCATGCTTTTCACAATAAAACGCAAGGATTCATCACGGTGTACGGCAAAACAAAAAATCAGCTTCTTTTATTCGAAGTGATTGATAACGGCGATGGCTTCGATACTGAAAATACCAAACAAAAAAATGATCATTTCTCAGGAATCGGCATCAGTCATGTAGATGAGCGGATACGCCTAATGTATGGAGATGCATATGGCATAACGATCCAATCAGTGATTGGGACAGGAACGACTGTAACGATTTGTCTCCCGCTTCTTCCTAAAAATCAATCAGAATAAGAATAGCCAAGCGCTGATTAATTTATTTTAAGTTAAATCAATCAGTATTCTTGACTTTCATCTACGCGTCTATTCTACTGTCAATACTGGATAACAGCCCAATATTTGACTTTTTCCTCCGAGCATCTTGATTTCTTGGAGCGCATTCTCTACTAATGCCATTGGGCGGTCCAATAACAAATCGATTACGAAAAAATATTCTCCCAAGCTAGTTTTCAATGGTCGGGATTCAATCTTACTTAAGTTGATCTCCCGCCAGCCAAAAGCTGCCAGCATTTTATGAAGCATCCCTGGCCGATTAGCAGGCAGTGTCAAGATGACACTCATCTTTACTGGAACTGGCTGCTGGCTGGTCATCTTTCGGTCACCGACGATCCAAAAACGTGTCTGGTTCAACTCATTATCTTGGATATTCACAGCTAAGATCTCCAATCCAACATGCTGTGCTGTTTCTAATGAAGCAATCGCTGCTGCGTCTTCTTTCGGATGTTCTGCTACATACATTGCTGCAGCAGTTGTTGATTCTGTTGCTACTAAAGGAACATTAGGATAATGCGTTTCTAAAAACTGTTGTGATTGTGCTAGTGCTTGGGGATGAGAAAGGATTTTTGTAATCTTTGTTGCTGCATTGCCTAAAAGCTGCTGCTTGATAGGAAGAACGATTTCACTTTTAACTTCGACTTCTGGATGTTTGGAAAGAAGATCGATTGTGTGATGAACAGATCCTTCCAATGAATTCTCTACAGGAACGACAGCCAGATCCACCTGTTTGCGAAACAAAGCGCGCAAACAAGCAGGAATCGAAGCATACGCAGTCAATTGTTCTGTAGGAAATAGCTGGCAAGCCGCCTGATAAGTGAACGAACTTTCTGGCCCTAGATAGCTGACATTCATATGCTTTTGATCCTCTCTATAATGGTATCGATGATCTTTTCTGGTGTTTCATTGGTCGTGTTGATTCGAAGTGTCGCGCTCTCTTCATACCAGGAAAGTCGTTGTGCCAATAAGGCTTTTATTTCTTCTCTTGTTTTTCCAAGAGCTAACGGTCGAATAGACGTTTTATCTTGTTGGATACGATCGATTAGACAATCTGCTTCTGCCTCTAAGTAAAGAACAATTGGCTGTGTTTGTAAAAATTGCCGATTGGCAGCACATTGGACGATTCCTCCACCAGTCGCGATAATTTTATCTTCATTTGACAGCTTTCTTAAAACCTTTGACTCCACTTTTCGAAAGCTGTTTTCACCGTAATAGTGAAAATATTCGGCAATCGACAATTGGATATGTTCCTCAATCTTTGTATCTAAATCTACATACTCTTTTTGTAAACGTTGAGCTAACCCTTTACCGATCGTTGTTTTTCCAGCGCCCATGAAACCAATCAGCAAAATGCTAGCCATGAGCTTCTCCTCCTGACACAAGTTCTGCTAAATCATCGAAAAATGCCGGATAAGAGATTGAAACGGCTTCGGCTCCTTCTAGTTCGCAAGGTCCATCAGCTATCAAAGCAGCTACTTGCAGCATCATCCCGATTCGATGATCGCCTCTGCTAGAAACTTTTGCGCCATGCAGAGGTGTTGGTCCATGGATGATCAAACCATCTGCTGTTGCTTTTATCTTTGCTCCCATTTTTTGCAATTCTTCTGCCACCGCATCAATTCTGTTGGTTTCTTTTACTTTTAATTCTTCTGCGTCTTTAATGATCGTGATTCCTTCTGCTTGAGTAGCCACTAAAGCTAGAATTGGCAGTTCATCAATCAGACGCGGAATGATTTCTCCACCAATCGTCGCTTTCTTCAAATGACTCGTCTTGACACTTAAATCAGCCGATTGGTTCTGTTTATTGTGATTCGTCTGGGTAATCGCTGCGCCCATCTCCTCCAACACATCTAAGATACCTGTCCTTGTTGGATTGACCCCGACATTTTTTAACAACAGCTGGCTTTCCGGAACAAGAAGTCCTGCTGCTAGAAAGAAAGCAGCTGATGAAATATCACCTGGAACAGTGATCTGCTGACCGGTTAATTTTTGCGGTCCTGTCACCATGATTGTTTTATCTTCCACTGTGATCCTTCCACCAAATTGACGAATCATTTCTTCCGTATGGTTACGGGAACGTTCTTTCTCAACGATTACGGATGTACCTTCTGCTTGTAGTGCCGCAAACAGCAAAGCAGATTTGACCTGTGCACTAGCTACAGGCATATTGTATCGGATAGGTGATAAAGAGTGGGTTCCTGTCACAGTGATTGGTAAACACTGGTCATTTTCATTTCCTTGCAAGTCAGCACCCATCTCGCGTAAAGGCTCCATTACTCGCCCCATTGGACGTTTAGACAATGAAGCGTCACCGAACAGAGTCGTTGTAAAAGGCTGACCAGCCAAAATACCCATCAATAAACGACTCGTCGTACCGGAGTTTCCCATGTCGATGGGTTCAGTTGGTGGGACAAAGGAGTGGCTACCGCGACCATGAATCTTGATCACCTCTTCCTCTTCTTCGATTTCGACGCCTAATTGTTGGAAGGCATGTAAAGTACTCAGACAATCTTCTGCGCGCAAAAAATTTTGTATAGTCGTCGTTCCCTCAGCAATTGCTCCAAACATGATGCTGCGATGAGAAATCGATTTATCTGCTGGTATCCTAACAGTCCCTCTTAATCCATGTATTTGTTGTAATAATCGCATTTATCCAGCCTCCTATTTGATCCAGCAATGATAACTGGTATTAGACATAATGGTTCTTTTTGCTTGTAACAAATCCTGTTGATTTTTGAAACTGATTTGCAGTATCCCTAAAATATCTTCTCGCGTCTCTTGGATCTTCAAATTAATCAAAGAAACTCCCGCTTTTCCGATCAGTCCAGTTACTTCTGCAATAACGCCAGGCACATCTGGCACATCGATAAATAAATCAAAAAAGGCAGGGATTGCGCCTTGCTTATGGATAGGCAACTGGTCTCGACTTTCTTTTGCCCGATTGAAAAAAGAAAAGATTTCCGATTGGTTCTCAGTCATGATCCATTCTGCTATTTGTGTCATTTCTTGCTGCCAATCTGCCAATCGTTCCAATAATATCTGCTTATTGCTCAACAAAATATCTGTCCACATGACAGGATCCGAGGAAGCGATCCTAGTGATATCTCGAAAGCCTCCTGCTGCTAGTTGTTTGGCTCGCGGATATTCTTGATTGAATTGTTCTGCCTGATTGACTAAACCAGCTGCCAGAATATGTGGAAAATGACTTAGCATTCCTGTTATACGGTCATGTTCTCCTGCTGTAAGAGTCACATATTTTGCTTTGGTTCCGCAAAATAGTTCTTGCAGTTTTTCAACATCTTTTTTCGTCTTTTCCGAAGGTGTAAAGATGTAATAGGCATTTTCAAATAGTTTAGCATCTGCTGCCTGTATACCTGATTTGTGAGAACCAGCCATTGGATGTCCACCGACAAACCGAAGATTTTTCTGCTCAGCGGATGTCACGACTTGCTGCTTCGTACTGCTGACATCCGTAATGATGACGTGATCAGACAAGTTGATTCTTTCAAGGACATCAAGATAAGCTAAGGTTGTACGGACGGGAACGGCTAATAAGATAACGTCTGCTTGTTCTGCACCTGTTTCAAAATCATTTGCAACGTAATCAACGATCTGCTGTTCTACTGCTTGCTCACGGGTTTTTGACTGACTATCCCAACCAACTACTATCAGTTCTGGATTGGTCTGACGAATACAAAGTGCCATAGAAGCACCAATCAGTCCAAGCCCCACGATAAAAACATGTTGTGCCATCTTATTTGCCCCCTTTTTAGTAATGTTTCAAGTAGTCACGGTACTCCTTCACTGCAGCTTTCAACTCAACAAGCGAATCACTTGGGAATTTTGACAATAGCTCTGTCGCTACAACAGTGGCTACAACATTTTCCGCAACGACACTAGCTGCAGGAACTGCTGTACTATCCGAACGTTCTACACTTGCTTTGTAAGGTTCTTTTGTATCGATATCAACACTTTGAAGTGGCTTGTACAATGTAGGGATGGGTTTCATGACCCCGCGGATAATAAGTGGTTCGCCATTGGTCATTCCGCCTTCGAAGCCGCCTAGATTATTGCTACGTCGGAAGTAGCCTCGTTCTTCTTCCCATAAGATCTCATCCATCACTTCTGATCCTGGTAATGATCCAGCAGTGAATCCGACCCCAAATTCAACTCCTTTAAAGGCATTGATACTAACCACAGCTTGCGCGATTTTGGCATCTAGCTTCGTGTCCCATTGTACATAGCTTCCTAATCCAGCTGGAACGCCTCCAACGAGCACTTCTACAATTCCTCCGATCGTGTCTCCATTTTTCTTTGTCTGATCGATCAGTTCTTTTATTCTTTGCTCGACTGCTGAATCAACAACCCGTACTTCTGATGCTTCAGAAATTTCTTTGATTTCTTGAATGGAGATATTTCCAGGTATTTCTGCTTGGATTCCACCAAGACAAATCACGTGTCCGGCTACGATGATGTCAAGTTCTTCCAGAATTTTCTTGGCAATTGCGCCGATTGCTACACGCATGGTCGTCTCTCTTGCAGAGGACCGTTCAAGCACATTCCGAAGATCTCGATGATGGTATTTCATACCGCCTACCAAATCCGCGTGTCCTGGACGCGGACGTGCAACTCGCCGCAGTGATCGGTCTTTTTCAGGTACTTCTGCTACAGACATGACAGTTGTCCAATTTTTCCAATCTTTATTTTCTACCACTAAAGTGACAGGTGAACCAATTGTTTTGCCGTGACGGATGCCAGACGTGATCCGAACACGGTCTTTTTCGATCTTCATCCTTCCTCCTCTGCCGTAACCAGTTTGTCTGCGAGCGAGTTCGTAATTGATTTCTTCTTCTGATAGAGGTAACCCTGCTGGTAGTCCTTCAATAATCGCTGTTAATTCTGGTCCATGGGATTCTCCCGCAGTCATATAACGCATCTTACAGTCCTCCTAAGTAATCTTTGAATGTCTCTGTGGGAACAGGTACGATTTTTGCTTGCCCAATCTTTTCTAGCAAGATGATATTCAATTTGCTTCCTCTTGCTTTCTTATCATGGGTTATCGCGTGGAATAATTCCTCTGGATGACTTAGATCGTAAGTAATCGGCAGGTGGAATTTTTGGAGTATCCTTTCTAATGCAGCTGTCGATCCAGTTGGAGACAAGCCGATTTTTTCTGCATGAGAAGTGATGGCTACCATTCCAATAGCTACTCCTTCTCCATGACTGACTACCCCATATCCTGCTGTATTTTCAATTGCATGGCCAATTGTGTGACCAAAATTTAAAATAAGTCGATTTCCTTGGTCAAAGACATCTTCTTCCACTACTTTTTGCTTGATTTTCAACGTAGCAGTGATGATTGGAACAGCATGCTCTAAAAGATCTTTTTCGTCTTTCAGCTCATTCAGCTGTTGCCAAAGCATTGCATCTGCTATAGCTGCTGATTTGATGATTTCAGCGATCCCTTCTCGTAAACGACGTACCGGCAAAGTCTTTAGAACCTCAGGATCAATCAATACGCCAGCTGGCTGGCTAAATGTTCCGACAAGGTTCTTCGCTTTGTTTGTATTGACTGCTGTCTTCCCACCGATACTAGAATCTACTTGTGCAAGTAGCGTAGTCGGAAGTTGAACAAAATGGATCCCACGCATGAACGTTGAGGCCACGAATGCGGCTAGATCACCCACCATTCCTCCACCAAGTGCAAGTATTCCATCGCTGCGGGTAAAATCATTATCTGCCAAAAAATCGTATAACTCAGCTGCTTGTTCCAAAGATTTACTGGTCTCACCCGCCGGTACGATTGAAAGGACTGGTTCAAAATCAGCTTGTCTCAATTGGAACATGATTTTTTCCGCATACAGTGGAGCAACGTTGGTATCAGTGATTACAGCTACTTTTTGAGGCTTCCAAATCGTTTGAAGCCATGATCCAGCCTGTTCTAGTGCACCTTCTTCAATATGAATATCGTATTTCTGGTTATCAACATGTACAGTAAGCATTCGTTTCACTTCTTTCTTTTAAAAAGCTGGCATTAATCGAGTGTTTGGATCTTTTCCATTGCTTCTTTCATGATCGTCACTTCTTTCATCATGCGTGAGTAAGTCTTTTCATTCAACGATTGGGGACCGTCTGACCAAGCATTTGCAGGATCAGGATGAATCTCTACGATCATGCCATCTGCCCCGCTTGCCACACCCGCACGGGCCATTGGTGGTACAAGATCCCAAATACCTGTACCATGACTTGGATCAACGATCACAGGGAAATGAGTTAATTTTTTCATCAATGGGACAGCACTTAAATCAAACGTATTACGTGTAGCTGTCTCGTAAGTCCGAATCCCACGTTCGATAAAAATGACAGGAGATTTGTCTTCGACTGCAATGTATTCTGCAGCATTAAGCCATTCATTGATCGTACCAGAAATCCCACGTTTCAATCCAACAGGTTTACCTATTTTGCCGACAGCAGATAGCAGTTTGAAATTTTGCATATTACGTGCGCCAATCTGTAGGATATCGCTGTACTCAGCCACCATGTCGATATGTCCTTCATCCATCACTTCAGTAATCACTTTCATTCCAAATTCATCAGCCGCTTGACGGATGTATTTCAATCCTTCTTCTTCTAAACCTTGGAAAGCATATGGAGAAGTACGTGGTTTGAAGGCACCACCTCGCAGAATTTTTGCGCCCCCGGCTTTAGCCATCCGCGCACATTCTCTGATTTGGTCTAATCCTTCGATAGAACAAGGACCAGCCATCGTCACAAAACTGCCGTCACCGATTTTTACTCCGTCTACATCCACGACTGTATTGCCAGGATGGAATTCTCGAGAAGTCAATTTGTATGTGTTCAAAATACGCACAGCATTTTCTACTCCTTCGTAGCGTGTAAATGCTCCTTCTTGTAAACTTCGCGTATCACCTTTTAGTCCAATCACTACTCGTTCTGTTCCTTGATCGATTGAGACTTTGAATCCTTCTTTTTCGATATGATCGACGACTTTTTTTACTTGTTCTTCCGTTGCTTCTTTTTTCATAATTACTATCATTGTTTTTCCCGCTTTCTTTTGTTTACTTATCTATCTTGGCTGATTTTCTCTACTTTTTCAAGGTGGTTTTACATAAATTCCGACTAAACGACCGTGTCCTATTGTTCTCATTTTCGCTCCTTCTTTCCTACTTATGAACCGGATAATCAACAAAAAAAGATGTCCCTGTAGGAAATTGCCTCTACAGTGAACATCTTCAACGAGCCTTAAAAAGCGCTGCAAAAATATAAAATAGCCACTATAGATGAATTTCTCTACGTGGCTGTAAGTCGTGTTTAAAAATCTTTAGCCATCATAGATACAAACTTGGTTTGTTTGTACCCACGAAGTCATGAATACAAACCTATCTAAAATAGCTAAAGTAATACGTATTCAGTTTTGTAAGTTTTCTAGATTTCATAAAAAATCGCTCCAAACTGATGTAAGAATTGTACCTAGTATAGACATAAAAAAATCGACTGTCAATCATTTTTGTGAAACTTTTTTTAATTTTCTGATAGTTAACTTTATTTTTCAGAAAAATAACAATTGGTTTCATTGAAGAAAATAGTCATGAACAAAAGATTCTGAGAACTTTTTTGCTCGCTTGTTCATGACGTATCTTGTTCATGACGTATAGAATAAAGCAGCTTTGTCTTGTAAACTCTGTTTTTCAAATAATAATCTAAAGATCGCTACTGGATAATAAAGCTGATTTCATGGTCCTCTTCGCCGCTGATGCGATAAGGTGACTCAACATCCGCTCCCCAGCTATTGATACCCCCGACTCCTCTTACTTTTGCAAAAATCGTAAGAACCGTTCGTCTTTCTGGCGGTAGTTCTTCTATATGTGTCGCCTGTTCCAGTTCTTCTGCTTTGAATGGTAAAGCGGAAAAAGCAAATGGCGTATCCTGCTGTTCAAATCGCAACGAAAAGTCTTCTTGATCTTTGTCCGTATTATCCAATGTTTGATTTCTTGTCAGTTCTATCCATTTCGTTTCCATATGCATACCGCATTCTTGGGGAACAAGATATGGAGGGATAGGGAGTCCTTCCACTTTATAAATACCTTCGATACCACCAGCCAGCCGATCCGGATATGTTTCCCCTGATAAACCCTCATACTCAAAGAATTTTGCTTTTGTTGGCATAATGAACCTTATACCCAATGCTGGTAATTCCGGCAACCCTTTTTGTCCAACATAATGCATTTTAACAAGCATTTTACCCTCTCCAGCAATTTGGTAGGAAATTGTCACTTGTGTTTTTGGTACTGTGTTGATTTCCAGTGTAAAAATGATTTCAACTGTTCCAGCGTATTCATTACTTGAATATTGATTATTTACTGGAGCAATCGGCAAATCGATCTTTTTATTGTCCACCAGTACTTCTATTTCTTTGACTTTTGGATACAATCCGGCTCCTAACCACATACCAGATTTAAATCCAAATCCGCTACCTCTGTCATTATCGGTCGTTGCCCGCCAAAAAACTGGAAGTGTTTCCCGGTATAGCCATTCTTTTCCGTTTTTATTGAGCGATTCTAGTCCGCCTCTTGTATAAGAAAAAATATAATGCGTATTCCCCGATTTGACACCTAATGTACAGTCGCCGAAGACGATTGCAACTTTTTCTGTCTCCATATGACTTTTATTTACTGTATTTTTCATAATAATATCTTACCTCCTGCATGGCGGGTTTTTCTTGTCCATCTGCAAAAACGATTCCATTCCCTGAGAATTCATAGTCACTTGGTTTATCGTCAAAGTCACCGCCATAGCGCATCACTTCTCTACCAGTGATTGGATCAGTCACTTGGATCGCCTGATCTTTAAAATCCCATATATAGCCTCCTTGGTACATTTCATAACGATCAAGCAACGTCATGTAAGAATCCATTCCACCTAACGAATTCCCCATGTCATGCATGTATTCACATAAGATGAACGGTTTTTCCGCTTTATTTTCAAGGTAGTCAACGATCTCTTCTGGTGGCGCATACATGCAGCTTTTTACATCTGAAATCGAATCTTCGAATGCTGGATTTGGAAAATTCCCTTCATAATGAACAAGTCGATCCGGGTCTACTTTTTTGAAGTAATCGTTCATTTGTCGAATGTTTTCTTCCGCATAGGATTCATTTCCAAGAGACCAAAAAAGAATGCTTGGATGGTTTTTTAATGTTTCGAAATTCGTTTTTGCCCGATCAAGAACAGCAGATTGCCACTGAGGTACTGCACCTGGCACGTTGTAAGAAGGCTCAAATGCACCCATTTTTTGCCATGAGCCATGGGATTCGAGGTTCGTTTCCGCCATCACGTGGATACCTGCTTGGTCGCATAAATAATACCAAGTGATCTGGTTGGGGTAATGAGATGTCCGTACGCCGTTGATCTTTGCATTTTTTATGATAGCCAAATCTTTTTCCATATCTTCTATAGTGATGGCGCGTCCTTTTTTTGGATGCCACTCATGTCGATTTACCCCGTTGATGATCATCCGTTTTCCATTGAAGTATATGATTTTATCTTTGATTTCGATTTTACGAAAACCGAAGGAATAGTTAATATACTCCGTTACTCTTTTTTCTTCGTCTATCGTCTCCAATTCAAGCTTATATAAATTGGGCTGAAAATGCCCCCACAATGCCACGTTTTCAAATCCATCGATCCGAATCGTCATTTGTTCTTTTAACGGATATTGCTGTTGATAGATTTCCTTCCCCTCAGGATCTAGTATCGCTACATTCAGCTGACTGTTTTTGGCTACTTGCTCAAAAGACAAATCTACTTCAAGTTTACCATTTTGACATTTGTCATCTAAGCGAGGTTTGATCCAAAGATCTTCTAAATGGTTTTGTCCTCGAGCAACTAAGAAGACCTCTCTGAAGATCCCAAAAAATCGGAAAAAGTCCTGATCTTCCAAGAATGCAGCTGTACTTCTTTTGTAAACCTCCACAGCTAGAATATTTTCTTCTTCCAAATAAGGTGTTAAATCAAATTCAGACGGAGTGAACGAATCTTCGGCATAGCCGATAAAATGACCATTCAACCAAAGGAACATTGCTTGTTCTACACCAGCAAAATGTATCGAGATTTGTTTTCCCTTTAGACCTTCTTCTAATCGAAAAGTCGTCAAATAGGACCCCACCGGATTGTCTTTAGCAGCTGAAAATATCCCTTCCGCCTCTTTCTCAGGGCTTGTCGTGAAAGGGGGACGGCGAAATACATGTCCCTCCCACGGATACATCGTATTGATGTAATGGATCTTGTCATAATTTGCTAATTCAATATGACTAGGAACAGTGATTTCATCAAAAGAACAGGCATCAAAATCTTTTTTATAAAATGTTTTTGGACGTACCGAAGGATTTGGCGAATAACAAAAACGCCATGTTCCATTTAAAGACTGTTTAAGGGATGATGTGGTTTCTACTTCTTCCCTTGTTGCATAGCAAACATGATCACTATGCGCATTTGATTGGTTCACTCTAAAAACTTGTGGATCATCTAACCATTTTATATTTGCTTTCATACTTTTTTCCTTCTCTCTCATAACTTTTTGAAATGAAGCAGCTCTGTTTGGAAATCACCTTGAAAATCAGGGAAGTAAAGTCCGACTGTCATCAATTCAGCCCCCGAAAATAGCCGCTTCGAGGTCTGTTCCTGATAAAGTGCCTCATCATCTAACCCCAACAGATATACTTCATGGAACGTTGGTTGAGCTGAAGCTAGTATCCTCCCTAAAAACACAATAGCTTCATCTTGTTTAGGAGACACAAACATCCATGCGACAATATTTTCTTCAAAAGGACTCGCCAAACGATAATAATGGCCGTACTGGATCACGGGACGAATCGTTTGATAGGATATAATTTGTTCTTTGACTTGCTTTTTTTCTTCAGGAGACAGCTTTGTCAAATCCAGTTCATAACCAAAAACAGCGCTCATAGCTGTTTCTCCTCTTGTTTTCAACGAAGTAGATCTGCCAGTCTGATGATTTGGTACAGCTGATACATGAGCCGTGATGGACGAAATCGGATAAGCAAGACTTGTTCCATATTGGATTTTCATACGCTCCACTGCATCCGTGTTATCACTTGTCCATGACTGCGGCATATAATAAATAAAACCAGCATCAAACCGCCCACCTCCACCAGAACAGCCTTCCCATAAGATTTCCGGATAATCAGCTGTCAAATGTTCGAGTAGTTCATAAAGCCCAAGCATATAACGATGCGCTACTTCTCCTTGTCTAAGTGGGTCAAGGGTAATCGAATAGATATCTGAAAGCGAACGATTCATATCCCATTTGATGTAGTCAAGAGGAATCGTGTCTAAAATCTTTCTCATTTGTTTCTCAATCGTCTGCCGAACATCTAACCTTGTAAAATCCAGTACATGTTGTGATCTGGAAGCAGAAGGCATTCTACCTGGCACCTGCATAAGAAAATCAGGATGTGTTCGATACAGTTCAGAATCAATGGAGATCATTTCTGGTTCAAACCATAAACCAAATTTCAATCCTTTGCTATGAGCATAATCTGCTATTTCACGTAATCCATTTGTCAACTTGCCTTTATACTCGAACCAGTCTCCTAATGAAGAATTGTCCGCATCTCTTTTTCCAAACCAGCCATCATCTAATACGAACATTTCGATGCCTAGCTCCTTTGCTTCATCAATGATCGCCTTGATTTTTTCACTATTGAAGTCAAAGTAAGTGGCTTCCCAGTTATTGACAAGAATCGGCCGTTCAGCAAATTGATGACGACCTCTTGCGATTCTTTCACGTAGCAACTCATGGTGGATCTGACTCATTTTGTTCAATCCCTGACTTGAGTAAGAAAGGATCATTTCAGGTGTTTGAAAAGACTGATTTGCATTCAATTCCCACGAAAAACAATGGCTGTTGATCCCACCGACGACTCTCAATTGATTGATCTGATCTTTTTCAAGTTCGAAAGAATGGTTGCCGGAATAAACAAATTGAAGTCCAATCGCTTCTCCAGTATTTTCTGTCGTATGATGATGAACTAAAGCAATAAAGTTATTCATATGGTGACTGCTCGTTCCTCGACGGCTTTCAAATACTTTTGTTCCAGATAAAAGAGATTGCCGTGAGATCTGTCTTTCATTGACATGTGCTCCTGGCAAAGCAATGACTTCATCAAATCGCCTAGTATGGGCAAAATCTAACTGGAAACTAGCTGCTTTTTCTAGTTTGATTGTTTCTCTAGTTTCATTTCTTATCTTTACAGATCGTGTGATCACTGCTCTATCACTAAATATGGTATAGAACAAATCGAAATAAATCGCTGTTTCTCTATCCTTAAGTGAAATCACCAACGTTTGTGCCTCTGACTTGTCTAGCACATAAGTTTGAGGCAAGCCTTCGATGTCTGGCTTCCCATCTGTAATATAATGACTATCATATCTCAGATCCAGTAAGTCTGACCCATTCTTGCGCTGAATGATCGATGCGGGCGTTCGAAAGTCCATGCTGCCATGAGAAGAGTATTCTTGTGGTAGTGTATCTTTCGACAGAGACCGGTCAGGATTTAAGGGAATATTTCCTGAAAATCCACGATCTCTTCGGGGATAATTTTTATTGTCTTTGTACTGCTTGACTGGTTTGCCAAAATAAATATGCGCCAATACATTGCTCTCTTCTATCTTTATCAGATAAGAAAGAAATGTATTTCGTAAATGGAATACTCGGCTCTTTTCATCAAATAAGATGAAATTTTTTTCTGTTTTTTTATGGGTAATATCCATCATTTCACTCCCACCAAAACGGAAACCGTTTACTTTTTTTATAATTCCTGTATACTGTTTACTAAACAATTTTGTCAATAGAAATTTTTTGTTTTTTTGAGGAGTGTGTAAAAATGGTTGGAATTAGAGATGTCGCACGAAAGGCAAATGTCTCTCCTGCTACAGTTTCCCGCGTGTTGAATAACGATCAGACGATCCATGTGGCTCAGGCTACTCGGCAACGAATAGTAGAGGCAGCAGCTGCGTTGGATTATGATATCAGTACTCGAAAATATATCAAAAAGAGAATGCCTTCGATTGGTGTGATCTCTACGATCGGCAAAGCGAGCGAAGAACATGATATCTATTACAAACATTTGCGAGTAGGGATGGAAGAAGAAGCTCGACGTCTGCATTTAGGGATGAATCGAATCTATAATCTATCTGATAATCCTAAACAATGGGAAGATCTAGATCAGTTAGGTGCGGTGATCGTTGTTGGGACCGTTACGAAAGAATCGATTACCGCCTTATTAAAACAAAACATGCAAATAGTCGTCGTGGATAACCCTGACATCCAGCAAGAGGTCGATATGATTTATGCAGATCTTGAACGGATGACTAAAACCGTACTGGAATTGTTCTTAGAAAATGGCCATAAAAGAATAGCCTATATCGGGGGGTATAAAGTCGATATGGATGAACTGGGTGGGAAGCAGATTTCTATAAACGAAAAGAGAATGCGTGCCTATCAGCATTTTATGATCGATCATCACTTAGAAAAATATATGTCTTATCGTCTAGGTGGCTGGACAGAAAAACAAGGTGAGGGACTTGCGACTGATCTATTAGAAAATGAATCCCCTCTTCCTACTGCCATTCTTGTAGGGAGCGATCCAATGGCAATCGGTGTCTATCGGGCATTGAAACAAAAAAATATCCAAATTGGAGAAGAGATTGTTGTAGCAAGCTTTGATAATATCGAGACAATCGCAAACCTCTCCCCTGGCTTGACCAGTGTCCAAATCAATGCGAAATCAATTGGGCAAGCAGCTGTTCGAATGGCATTGGAGCGAATTGACGGAATACGGGACGAACCAATCATTTTGACTTATCCTGCACGATTGATTGTTCGGGAAAGTTTTATCCCAAGAACAAAAAGGTATTAAAAGAGAGGTTGTAAAAAGCCGCTTCGTTTCTTCATACTCAAAACTAAACGGCTTTTTCACAACCTCTTACTTATACTTATTCACAAAATCCAATGTCTGCTGGTAACAATTTTGCGATTCTTTTAGCGTGTAATCAAATTGGTATTCATGGGTAATCTCTTTTTTTGTATCTGTATAAAACAAGGATTGCACGGGTACCTTTAATTCTGTCAACCGATTTTCTAATGCTTGACCTTGCTCTTGGAAGGAGTAAGCATTTCCGTCAGTTATATACGTTGGCGGAAATTCCTTAGAAACATGGTCAGCCACACTAGCTTCTTTCAGTTGCTCGCTCGTTTTCCAATCTTTTGTTCCAATCAACGACCATGCAACGGTTTTGACGAAGAACTTCATAAATCGATCATCCGAATGTTGCTGTGCTGTTAGCTTTAAATCAACGGGTCCACAATAAGAAATGGTTCCTTTCAAACTATCTTTTGGAAGTACCTGTTTGATTTTCATCTGTTTGGCATACGCTTCATTTGTTTGTAGAGCTGCATATTGCAAAGCGATTTGTGCACCTGCACTATCGCCGCCAAAAAATAGTTGTTCCATGTCTAGCAGTTTGTCGTCGCCTTCAGCTAATAAATCTTTGACCAGCTCATTCACTTGAAGAACTTGATTAGGGTATTCTGAATCAGGCGCTAATTCATAATTCATCGCAACCACTGCGATGTTGGCATCTGATACTAATTTTGTCGCAAATTCCTTGACACCTGATTTATCTCCGCCGACGAACCCTCCACCATGTACCCAAAACAGAACAGGAACAGGTCCCTTGCTGTTTTTTGGATAGTAGATATCATACGTATTCTCTTTATAGTTGGACTCGTACGTCAAATCTGTTTTTTTCGCCACGTTTTTTTCTGCTTGATTGAACGTTTTCTGATCGGTGATTTGAACAGTATTTGAAAACATATGGTTGATCAAGAATGCTCCGGGTCTGGGGGAAAGCTGGAAGGCAAGAAAGATTGCAAACGCGATTCCAAGAATGATTCCGAAGAACCATCCGATAAATTTAAGAATTTTCTTTTTCATAAGTCTCCCTCAGAAATTAATATTAAGCATTCTGATTATACCATAGTGTTCTTTCCTAGCAAGCTCTCCTGCATGATTTAATTGTTCCCCCAAACTTCTTCTGCAATGCTTTTGACAAAAGCAATCTTTTCCCATTGTTCTTCTTCAGACAAAATATTTCCTTCTTCTGTTGAAGCAAATCCGCATTGAGGACTTAAGCACAAACGATCCAAAGGCAGATATCGTGTCGCTTCGTAGATCCGGTCAATCACTTGCTGGCGCTCTTCCAGTTCACCACTTTTCGTTGTGATCAAGCCTAATACAACTAATTTATCTTCGGAAACTTTCGCTAAAGGTGCAAAACTCCCAGCACGTTCACTATCGTATTCTAAATAATAGGCACGGACATTTTCTTGAGTAAATAATGGATCTGCTACGTCGTCATAGCCCCCCGATGCTGCCCAAGTAGAATGATAATTCCCGCGACAGACATGTGTATTGAGTGTTAAATCATCCGGCTGGTCAGCTAAGACTGCATTGTTGATCGTTAAATAAAGATTTGCTAGTTCCCGACGAACTTCTTTTTCATCTTTTCCCTCATCCATCGCAAACCCTTTAGGAAGTGGTGCAACTAATACTCCCCATGTACAATCATCTAGCTGGATCGTCCGCGCACCTGCTTCATATAAGTCGTCGATCACTTGACGATAAGCTGCGATGATATCTTTGATCAATGTTTGATTGTCTTCATAGACTTTTCGAACATGGGGTAATATATCCGGACGAAGTAGTTCCACTAAAATTTGAGCTGGAGCAGGAATTGTCTGTTTCACTTCGATGCCTTGACTTGTATGTGCCTGAGTGAATTTAAAATGTTCGACGAAAGGGTGGTTCGTACCAGAAATTTTCCCCGTCACAATCACTGTACCAGGACGTGTCTCTTCTCCATGAAAGAAATAGCCATGTTCAGGCACATAAAATTCCACGCCATTCAACCCATAAAAGAAGTCCAAGTGCCACCAGCTGCGACGGAACTCTCCATCAGTAACAGCTTTCAAACCAGCTCCTTCTTGTTTTTTTATCAATTCGATGATTGTTTCATCTTCTACTTTTCGAAGTTCTTCTTGTGTGATTTCCCCATCAGTAAAACGAGTCCTTGCCTCTTTCAATTTTTCAGGACGTAAAAAGCTCCCAACGATGTCATAGCGAAATGGTGATGTTGTTCGAATTGTCATAAAAAATCTCCTCCAATAATCATGTTTTAACAAAGCGTAAGAAGTTTTTCAAAAAAAGAAAAAGTACCCGCCTCTTTTGCCGTTGAACGACAAAAGGGACGAATACTTCGTGTTACCACCCTTATTTGCATTATTCTCACAAATAATGCCTCATCGGTACAGATTGTATACCCGGCGAGTTATCGGTCGCTTTACCGTTTAGATTGCGTGAACAATCAAAAAAACTCAGAGCTCATCTTCACTGACCAAACAATCCTTGCTCTCACCTACCAAGGTCTCTGTACTTATTTCCGATCAGCTACTCTTCTCTTCAACGCTTCATTATTTGCTAATTAATATCCCACTTTCGTTTCATTTTGTCAATCTTTTTTTAATAAAAAAATCGAGCGATTTCTCTCTCATTTCATTTTCATCCATTCAATCCACTTATCCTAAATATTTCTTTCCTATTTTTTCATTTCCATCCATGCATGATAATATTCAATTCTGATATTGTTTTCGTCCGTATTGGTCAATAGATATTGTCCGATTACTTCTCCTGTTTCCCACCCTTTTTCATGCATTGTTTCTCTGACTTCTAAGATATTATTACGTTCCTCATGGTTCATCTCAGATTTCAATAAAAACCGGCGATAAATAGTCGTATCTTTTTTCTTCCAAATCACATCTTGGGAAAATAAATGTATCTCACTGGGGTCGATAAAAAAGCCGTACATCGTTTGCGAACTGGAAGCTGGCATACTCATCATTCCAAAACTCGAATAGTTCGGTAGAAATTGTTTTATTTCCACAATATCCTCAAATTCCGTTGAGATCATACAGTCAAAAGGGATCTCTTCTATAGGAAATTCTTCCTCGTTTGTATCGATCATCAATTTCAACTGTTTTTTTCGCGCCCTTATCTCTTTCTGTTTTTGTTTCATTATCAATAGTTCTTTATGGATTCTTTTTTCTGTTTCATCAAGTGTCTCATATAACTCCGTCAGCGTTTTACCATATAAATTCTTCATCTGCTTGATCGGTATATCTAATTTTCTATAAAAAACAATATCATAAAGCATAAAGATATCGTCGATATCAAACAAGCGGTAATCATTCTCTTCCTGTCTGCTTGACTGGATCAGTCCCTGTTCATCCCAATAGCGAATCGTTGATTTTGGCAAATCAAACAGTTCCGATACTTGGCAGATCGTGTACATTTTTTTCATTTTTTCTCACCTCTTTTCCAGTTTATTCTTTTTTCTATTGACCTTCAAGCTACTTGAAGGTATAGAATCGAAAAGTATCAGGAAAAAGGAGGAATAATATGACTATCTTAAAAAAATTCTTACAGCAAAACAAAGGACTCGCTCTCCTTACCTTTGTGATGATCTGTTTACAAATCGCCGGTACATTAGGTGTACCAAAATTAGTAGCCAAACTGATCGACACAGGTATAGCAAGTGGCGAAGCCTCTGTTATCAAGAAAATCGGCGTTGAAATGCTACTTGTAGCATTTCTAGGAACAATCGCTGCAGTTGCCTCTAGTTACTTTTCAGCATTGGCATCCGCTCGGTTTGGTTTCCAGACACGGGAGAAATATTTCCGTAAATTCCAACAACTGTCAATGAAGGATATCAGCCGTTTCAGTTCTGGATCTCTTTTGACAAGAATGACGAATGATGTCGATAATGTCCAGCAAATGATTGTTTTATTTTGCCAAATGATTTTACCAGCACCAGTTATTTGCTTTTTCACCATCCTCATGATGTTTCGTTATTCTCTATTGCTTACATGGGTTACATTATTCTCTGTTGTTTTTTACGTATGGATCGTTTACCGACTGATGAAACTAGGAACGCCTTTATCTTTGAGTATCCAACCAAAAATGGATCGGATCACCATCACATTGAGAGAATTCTTTACGGGGATCAATATGATCCGTGCCTTTGATAATCAATCATATGAAGAAAAGCGAACGAATCAGACCTTTGCAGATTATGCTAGTCAAATGATCAAAGTGAACCGAATCTTTGCTTGGGTCACTCCAATTGCTTTTTTACTCATGGGAATCGTTTATGCTTCTATTTTGTGGTTTGGCGGAAATCTTGTGGCAGACGGGACGTTACAGATCGGGGTCGTGACCGCGGTAGTGGAATACTCTATGCTGACACTTGCTTATTTGATGATTGCAGCCATGGTACTGGTCATTATCCCTAAATCATTCGCCTCTTTACGACGGATAGAAGAAATACTCGAAGCAGAGATCGAAATTAAAGAAGAGACGATCCAAACAGTTGCTAAACCATCCTTTGATCAGACAAATGCAGCTGCTTTTGAACATGTCACATTCAAATATACTGAAACTTCTGATCCAGTTCTAGAAGATATTGATTTTACAATACCTAAAGGAAAAACAACGGCGATCGTTGGTGGGACCGGATCTGGAAAAAGTAGTTTAGCAAAACTTCTCTTGAGACTAAGTGATCCTACGGTAGGAAAAGTGACCCTTGGTGGTATTCCTCTTACTCAAATGACGCAGGAACAGATCCGCTCCCACATCAGTTATGTCCCTCAAAAAGCCTTCTTATTCAGCGGTGCGATCTTAAGCAACTTGCAGATGGGAAATGAACATGCTTCACCAGAAGAATTGGCTAAAGCGATCAAGGTCGCCCAATTAGAAGAACTAGTGGACACTCTTCCTTATGGATTAGATAGCTTTGTTGCTCAAGGTGGTTCTAATTACTCTGGCGGACAGAAACAGCGGATATGCATTGCTCGAGCATTGATCAAACCAGCAGAAATCTATATATTCGATGATAGTTTTTCCGCTTTAGATTATAAGACAGACGCAGCATTAAGGGCAGCACTCCATAAACACATGTCGGAGAAAACTCTCGTGATTGTTGCTCAACGGCTCAGTACGATCCAACAAGCAGATAACATCATTGTTTTAGATGAAGGAAAAATCGTAGGACAAGGTACTCATGAAGAACTATTGTCTAATTGTCAAACATATCAAGAGTTTGCCAAATCACAAGGAATATAGAAAGAAGGGATTCGATGGAAAAGAAAAAAACGTTGAACACACACGCTTTGATACGTTTTTGGAAAATGATCAAACCTGAACATAAATATTTTTACGGATTGTTTCTATGCAGTTTATTGGGCAACCTATTAGTTGTAGCCATGCCCCTGATCATGGGAATTGGGATTGATGATTTGTTGTCGCAAATAAGAAAAACAGGTATTGGACAGCTTACTTTCAGTGATATCAAACAGGCATTGCTGTTCCCTGTCTTATTGCTGATCGGCTGTTCAGTCCTAAGCAGTGTTGCTTCATTTATCCAAGAACGTACAATGGCAGCATTAAGCGAAAAGATCACATTGAGGGTACGAAAAGAAATCACAAAAAAATTCAAAACATTGCCGATGTCGTTTTTTGATAATCATCAAGTCGGCGACATCATCAGTCGGACGACTACCGGACTCAATCAGCTTTCTCAAGTGTTATTGACAGGTATCAATCAATTTTTCACTTCTGTGGTAACAATAGTTGCTGCTGGTCTAATGCTGTTTTATATCGAAAGCAAGCTTACTTTGCTCGTCTTATTACTGATCGTCGGAAGTTCAATTGTTACAACTAAAATTGCGAATAAAAACAAACAGATTTCTGAACAAAACCAATATGAACTAGGTGTCTTGAATAATCGGATGGAAGAAATCTTAGCTGGTAATCTAGTAGTCAAAACATTCAATCAGCAAGCTCGTGCAGAGGCTTCTATACATGAAGTAAACAAAAAACAATACAATGCTTTTAAACGTGCTCAATTTATGAACTTTGCCATCTATCCGGCAATCCGTTTCATCAATCAACTTGCCTTCATCATAAGTGCGGTATTCGGTGCTATACTCGTTCTTTCTGGCGGTGTGACGATTGGCTTCTTACAAGCTTACCTTCAGTACATCAATCAGATCTCTGAACCAATTTCCACTGCTTCTTATGTGATCAACTCGATCCAATCCGCAATGGCTGCAATCGAAAGGATCTTTGAAATATTAGATGAAACAGATGAAATTCCGGACCTACCAGAAGCAAAACTTTTGGAAGAACCGAAAGGAAAAATAGCTTTCAAAAATGTACAATTTGGTTACACATCAGATAAAATATTGATGAATCAAGTTGATTTTTCAGTAAAACCAAAACAAACTGTGGCGATTGTTGGCCCAACTGGTGCAGGAAAAACGACTTTAGTTAATCTGCTGATGCGTTTTTATGAACTGAATAAAGGAAAGATCGAATTTGACGGCTGCGATATTACTAAGCTTTCGCGTGGAGAACTACGCCGTTCTTTTGGGATGGTCTTACAAAATACCTGGCTGTTTGAAGGAACAGTGGCCGATAATATTGCCTATGGGAAAATGGATTCCACGAGAGAACAAATTATCGAAGCGGCTGAAATCGCGCAATGTGATCACTTTATTCGAACACTGCCAGAGGGATATGATACAATCATCTCTAGCGAAAATGGTACGTTATCTCAAGGACAGCAACAATTATTAACAATTGCACGGGTCATTTTGGCAAATCCCCCTGTCGTTATTTTAGATGAAGCAACTTCTAGTGTAGATACACGAACAGAAGCATTGATCCAGCAAGCAATGGAGTCTGTGACAAAAGACAGGACAAGTTTTGTCATTGCCCACCGTTTGTCAACGATTGAAAATGCAGATATGATCCTTGTAATGAAAAACGGCGATATCGTCGAAAAAGGAACGCATTCTGAATTACTCCAAGCACCAACGCTTTATGCTAGCCTTTATAATAGTCAATTTCAGGTAGCATAGCCAAAAGAGCGTGGGACAAAAGTAAAGAACACTTTTGTCTCACGCTCTAAACACGTATAAAAGGCGGAAGCAATTCTGATGGCTTTCATGAGTTTTTTTAACGTAGCTTTTCTAAATGCAGCTACGTTTCTTGTTTCTTTTGTCATCATGACTTTTTTCACCCCTCATTTTCAACGACTTTTTCATGAACAGCCGTTTGAATTACCAAAAAACGTGGAGTAAAGCGGCATTTTGTTCACTCTTTCTTTGTCTTTTTTAGGTTATATTATTGTCAAGAACATGAAACGAAGTATAGGAGGATTTAAATAGTGAAAGGATGTGGAACGATCATCAAGATCATCGTTCCACATCCTTTTTTAACCATATTAATTATTAAAGATCTTAGGGCCTTTTCTCATGTTTTTACGATCATTTTTAGGTGTTTCCATTTGTTTGGATCGACCTCCACCTTGTTTCTTTTTGATCAATTCTTTCATTTTTTCTTTTTGGTCCATTTTTATTCTCCTTTAACGAATGAAGCGACTAATTCGATATGATGGGTTTGTGGGAAAAGATCTACAGGCTGAACTTTCTTCACGGCATAACCTGCTTCTGCAAATAACTTAGCATCTCTTGCAAAAGTTGCCGGATTACATGAGATATAGACGATTCGTTCTGGTGACATTTCGATTGCTGATTCAATAAAATGATGATCTAATCCTTTTCTTGGAGGGTCAACTACGATCACAGATGGTTTGATTCCTTTTTCTTGCCATTTTTTCATGACTTTTTCTGCTTTTCCGACTTCATAATAAACATTTTCGATTTTATTATTTAAAGCATTGAATTGTGCATCTTCAATTGCTTCTGGAATAACTTCCATCCCATACACCTTATCCACTTTGTCTGCTAAAGACAAGCCAATCGTACCTATTCCTGAATAAGCGTCAATCACAATGTCTTTTTTATCTAACTCAGCAAACTTGATGGCTGTTTGGTACAGATACTCTGCTTGTTGAGTATTTACTTGATAAAATGACTTTGCTGAGATTCGATAGGTTTTTCCTAATAGCTGATCTTCGATATAGTCTCTGCCATATAAAACTTTTTCTTTGTCTCCTAAAATCACATTTGTTTTTTCTTCATTGATATTTTGGATGACCGAAACCACTTCTGGCAATTCTTCATGAATGGCTTCAGCAATTTCCTTGGATTTAAAGAATTTTTCTTTACGAGTAACTAAAACGACCATCATTTCATGGGAATAATGACCACGACGTATAATGATGTGACGAAGCTGTCCTTCATTTTTTTCTTCATTATATCCTCGTACTTGGAACCGTTGCAAGATATCTCTGACTACTTTGATTGCTTGATCGATGACAGGATCTTGGATATAAAAATCTTCGATAGGGACTAGATCATGGCTATTCTTTTTGTAAAAACCGGTGGCTAACTGTCCATCGATACGGCGAACAGGGATCTGTGCTTTATTACGGTAGCCGAATGGTTCTGCCATTCCGACAGTTGGAAGTACAGGAATTTCTGACATCTTAGCAATCTTCGCCATTACATGCTCTACTTGTTTTTGTTTGAAAACAAGCTGTTGTTCATACTTCAAATGGGCTAAAGGTGCGATACCTGTGCGAAGTAGTGCATTGTTTTCTACAGGCTGGCGATCAGGAGATTGTGTAATAAATGTTTCGACTTTCCCATATCCAAACTTATTGCCCGCTTTCACTACTAGTATTTCTACTTCTTCTCTAGGAAGTGCATTTTCGATAAATAATGGATAACCATCGATTTTTGCTACCCCCATTCCTTCATAACTCAAGTCGACGATTTCGACTGTATATCGTTCGTTTTTCTTTACTATTTGCTGTTCTGTCATATTTTGCTCCTTTAAGCCTATTTTTCAATCCTACTGAACTCTACTATAAATCAGTTAATTACACAACTAAAACCGGCACTGACCTTACTACGTTCAGCACCGGCTTTTGATTAATTCTTTTGATTAGGTGTTTCGTCTGCTATTTTTCCGTCACCGTCGATATCTTCATCCGTTAAACGTTCGACTTCTTTTACGAATTCTTTGCTGACAACCTCTAATTCTTCTTCATCTGTGCCTGTGATTGCTTCATCAGGAATCTGATCGGTATTGGCAAAGAACTCAATGTGCTGATGAAGATTTTGGAAATGCATCGGTGCTTCCCCGCCATATTCACCATCTAAGTTGATCATTACTGGTCGATTGATATCATCTTCTGTTTCGACGAACAAACTGCTTGTTTTGGTATAGATTACTCTTGGATCATCGACATGTCGACCGCCATTCAGCATGAGTGCCGCAATATGCAAGATCTCAAAGATATTTGCTGTCTTTACAATGATCAAAGAAAACTTGCCATCATCCAATTTGGCATCTGGCGCGATCTGTTCGAATCCTCCAACAGAGTTCGTCAGCCCTAGGAAAAACATTGAAGCATTTCCGATATATTCCCCTTCATCATACTTCAAGCGCATTTTGATTGGCTTTACTCGAGGTAGCATCTCTGCTCCTTTCGCAAGGTAGGCAAGATAACCAAAAATACTCTTTAGTTCTGATGGAACTTCATAAGTCAATTCTGTCAAATAGCCGCCTGCAGCGATATTGATGAAGTAACTGCTATCAGAAAGACCGATGTCCATTTTTACGGTTTGGTGTTTTTTTATTACTTCTGCTGCTGCTTTAATATTATCTCTAGGAATTTTTAATGCTCGAGCATAGTCGTTCGTCGTACCGGCTGGGATAATGGCCATTTTAGGACGGTGTTCAAGCGGAGCGATCCCATTGACCACTTCGTTGATCGTTCCGTCGCCCCCAGCTGCCACTACTAGATCAAAACCTAGTTCTGCAACTCTGCGTGCTTCATTCTTGGCTGAATCAGGTTCTGGTGTAGTGGCATAGGCGCTAGCTTCAAATCCTGCTTCTTCTAATGCCTGCAGGATATCCGCCAAATTTTTTTTCAATAATTCTTTTCCCGAGGTAGGGTTATAAATTACGCGTGCTTTTTTCATTTTCAGCCTCTAGCGTTTCGCTAATTCATCTTTAAGCAGCTTGTTCACGACACCAGGATTTGCTTGCCCTTTAGTTGCTTTCATGATTTGACCGACTAGGAAGCCAACCGCACGATCTTTTCCATTTTTGAAATCATCGACAGATTGTTGATTGTTATCCAAGATTTCATTAATGATTGGAAGAAGTTTGCTAGGATCAGATAATTGTACCCAACCATTTTTCTCAACAACTTCTTGCGCTTCTCCGCCATTTGTGATCAATTCACGGAAGACTTTTTTGGCGATTTTTGAGCTGATCGTTCCATCGGCGATCAAACGAATCATTCCTGCTAAGTTCTCAGGTGTCAATTTTGTCTCAGCTAATTCCAGTTTCTCACTGTTTAAGTAAGCAGAAACTTCACCCATCAACCAGTTAGATGCTTGCTTGGCATCTGCACCATTTTCCAAAACAGCTTCAAAGAAATCAGACATTTCTTTTGTAAGTGTCAATACCATTGCGTCATACTCTGGAAGACCAAATTCACGGATATAGCGTTCGCGACGAGAAGCTGGCATCTCAGGTAAACTAGCTTTTACTTTTTGAATCCATTCGTCATCGATCACGAATTTCGGAATATCAGGCTCTGGGAAATAACGATAATCACTAGAACCCTCTTTCACACGCATCAAAACTGTTTTATTCGTTGTTTCGTCAAAACGGCGTGTTTCTTGTTGGATTTCTCCTCCTGAAAGAAGAACTTTTGCTTGACGTTTTTCTTCAAAAGCTAAACCTTTTTTCACGAAAGATAAAGAGTTCAAGTTTTTCAATTCTGCTTTCGTACCGAATTCTTCTTGTCCATAAGGGCGGAGAGAAATATTCGCATCACAACGCATAGACCCTTCTTCCATTTTCACATCGCTGACTTCTGTAAATTGGATGATTGAACGTAATGCTTCTAGATAAGCGTATGCTTCTTCTGGTGAACGCATATCAGCTTCAGAAACGATTTCGATCAAAGGTGTGCCTTGTCGGTTCAAATCAACGTAAGAATAGCCGCCGATACCATGCATGTTTTTCCCAGCATCTTCTTCTAAATGGACCCGTTCGATCCGGATTTTTTTCTTCTTGCCTTCTACTTCGATTTCGATCCATCCGTCATGACCGATTGGTTGATCAAATTGAGAAATTTGATATGCTTTCGGATTATCTGGGTAAAAGTAATTTTTCCGGTCAAAATGAGTATCTTTAGAGATTTCGCAGTTTAATGCCAAAGCGGCTTTCATCCCGAATTCCAGCGCAGCTTTGTTCATTACTGGCAGCACGCCTGGATAACCCCAGTCAATCACGTTTGTATTGCTGTTTGGTTCTGCACCAAAATGAGCTGGCGCTGGAGAGAAAATTTTTGAGTTGGTTTTCAACTCGACGTGGACTTCTAGTCCAATGACTGTTTCAAAATTCATTCGTCTTTCCCTCCTAAAATAGCTGGTTGTTGTGTGTGGAATTCTGTTGCTTGTTCAAACGCATATGCCGCTTGATACATCGTTTTTTCATCAAAATAATTACCGATGATCTGCAATCCAACTGGTAATCCTTCTGACAATCCTGCCGGTACAGACATACCTGGAAGTCCAGCCAAGTTGACAGGGATCGTTAAGATGTCACTCATGTACATCGTGATTGGATCGTTGATGTTCTCACCGATTCCGAATGCCACTGTTGGTGAAGATGGTCCGATGATCAAGTCATAATCTGCAAAGACTTTTTCAAAATCTCGTTTGATCAATGTACGGACTTGTCCTGCTTTTTTGAAGTAAGCGTCATAATAGCCCGCACTTAATGAGAATGTACCTAACATGATACGTCGTTTTACTTCTTCACCGAATCCTTCTGAACGTGAGTTGACATATACATCATCCAATGATTTCACGTTTTCAGAGCGATAACCATAGCGGATACCATCGAAACGCTGCAAGTTGGAACTTGCTTCTGATGAGGCAATGATATAATAAACAGCCACACCGTATTTTGAATGAGGTAAGCTGACTTCTTCCACAACAGCACCTAATGAACGGAATGTTTCTGCTGCTTTCAATACAGCTTCTTTTACGCCAGAGGCTACACCTTCGCCTAAGTATTCTTTAGGTAAAGCAATCTTCATTCCTTTGATGTCACCGGTCAGTCCCTCTGCAAAGTCAGGAACTGAAACGCCTGAAGAAGTACCGTCTTTTTCGTCATAACCACTGATAGCTGTCAATGCTAATGCGTTATCTTTCACCGTACGGGTCATTGGTCCGATTTGGTCAAGAGATGAAGCAAAGGCAATCAAGCCAAAACGTGAGACACGGCCATAAGTAGGTTTCATTCCTACAATGCCGTTGAAAGCTGCTGGCTGGCGGATACTTCCCCCCGTATCACTACCTAAGGAAACTGGGATTTGTCCAGCTGCTACTGCTGCTGCAGAACCACCGGAAGAGCCCCCAGGTACTTTTGTTTGGTCCCAAGCATTTTTTGTTTTCTTGAAATAAGAAGTTTCTGTACTTCCGCCCATAGCAAATTCATCCATGTTTAGTTTTCCAACAGGGATCATATCTGCTTGATAGATTTTATCCATGACCGTTGCATCATAAATTGGTTCAAAATTGTAAAGAATCTTAGATGCAGCGGTTGTCAAGATATCTTTTGTTACGATATTATCCTTGATCCCAATCGGAATTCCAGCAAGGATGTTGCTTTCATCAATACCTTTTTCATCTAAAGCTTTTGCCTGTTCCAATGCTTTTTCTTCATTCAATGTGATGAATGCTTCGATCTCAGGCTCTGTTTCTTTGATTCGTTCAAATGTTGCTTTTGTCAAATCTTGTACAGTGATTTCTTTCGATACAAGCATACGATGCAGTTCTTCTAGAGAACGATTGTGTATTTTTGTCATTATGCGCCAGCCTCCCCATTATCGATGATTGCGGGTACTTTGATAAAGCCGTCTTCTGTTTCCGGCACATTTTTCAATAATTCATCACGGTTCCATCCAGCTTGCGCCCGATCTTGTCGCATCACGTTTACTGTTTCGACAACATTCGACGTAAATGGAACACCTTCCGTATCTACTTCTTCCAGCATTTCCACCATATCGATGATTTTACCTAATTGGTCGGTAAAACTTGCAAGTTCTTCATCTGCGAACGCAAGTTTTGCTAATTTGGCAACGTGTTTCACTTGTTCTTCACTAATCGCCATACTACCCCTTCTTTCTAAACGAGTTAAAAACTTTGCTCTCTATTTTAACATAAGAGTGCTCTGTCTGAAATTATTTATTGAAATTTGTCTGAAAAAACTCAATATTTATTCTTTTGCTGAGTGGCTTTTAGCCAATGCTTCTGCCATTTGATCTTCTGTCCAAACTTCGATTCCTAATTCTTGTGCTTTGGTTAGCTTGCTGCCAGCATCTTCTCCTGCTACCACGATATCTGTTTTTTTCGATACGCTACCAGTCACTTTCCCGCCAAGATTTTCGATCGTCTCTTTTGCTTCTTCACGAGTCAATCGTGTTAGTTTACCAGTAAGGACTACTGTTTTTTCTTTAAAAGGCGACTCGACTTCTTGCAATTGGGTACTTCGAAGCCCTTTGTATTCGAAATTGACGCCTGCTTGTTTTAATTCATTCATCAATTCATGGACTTCTTCGTTACTAAAATAAGTGACTACACTGTCGGCAATGATATCACCGATCGTATCAAGCGCAATAATCGACTCATAGTCGCTTCTACTCAATGTCTCTAGATCACCGAAATGTTCTGCTAAAATTTTTGCTGCTTTCGCTCCGACATGTCGGATTCCTAACCCGAAAATCAACCGCTCGACCGAATTATCTTTGCTGTTGTCAATTGCTGTCAAAATATTATTTGCTGATTTTTCTTTTATTTTGTCCAACGTCAATAACTCTTCTTCTGTCAATTTATAAAGATCAGCAACATCTGCGACTAGTTTTTTGTCATACATCTGTTCAAGCACACGTGGGCCCAATCCGTCGATATTCATCGCATTTCTTGAGACAAAGTGGTTCAAGCCTTCTTTCATTTGAGCAGGGCATTTAGGATTGATGCACCGTAGCGCTACTTCTTCATCCAAATGGACAAGTTCACTTCCACAAACTGGGCAATGTGTAGGTAATTGGTATTCTTCGCTGTCTTTAGGTCGTTTATCCAACACGACTTGCGAAACTTCTGGAATGATATCTCCCGCTTTATAAATCAGAACTGTATCTTTTAAGCGGATATCCTTCAACTTGATATAATCCCCATTATGCAGACTGGCACGGCTTACTGTCGTTCCTGCTACTCGGACAGGCGTCATGATTGCCGTTGGTGTCACTACCCCCGTTCGTCCGACTGTCCATTCGATGTTTTCGATCAGTGTTTCAACTTCTTCTGGGGGAAACTTATAAGCTGTTGCCCATCGTGGTGCTTTGACAGTAAAGCCAAGTTGATCTTGCAACGAGAACTCATTCACTTTGATGACGATTCCATCAATCTCATAGGGCAAATCTACACGTTTATCATGATATTCCTCAATGTATGCCCATACTTCATCAATCGAATGACATAGACGTTTTTCCCGATTCGTGTGGAATCCTATTTTTTCTAGCTCTTCTAATGCATCATACTGTGTTTTTGCTTCCATAGGACCGAAATCAGCTACTGTGTATAAAAAAGTATCCAGATTTCTTTTCGCTGTGATTTTAGAATCTAACTGACGCAAGGAACCGGCTGCGGCATTCCGAGGATTCGCAAAGATATCTTTTCCCTCTGCTTCTCTGTCTTGATTCAATTGAACAAATGACCGTTTTGGCATGAAACATTCGCCTCTTACTTCGATGTTCATCGGTTCTTTTAATTTGATTGGGACTGATCGGACAGTCTTTAGGTTTTCAGTGATGTTTTCTCCTACAGTCCCATCCCCACGAGTCGCTCCTCTAACGAAGTTCCCATCTTCATAACGCAAAGAGACGGAAAGACCATCTATTTTTAGTTCGCAGCAATAGTCGACTACACGTCCCACTGCTTTTTGTACACGTTGATCAAAAGCTATCAGTTCTTCTTTGCTGAAAACGTCGTTCAAACTGTAAAGCGGAATATCATGAGTGACTTTTTCAAAACCTTCTAATACTTTTCCGCCTACTCGTTGAGTGGGAGAATCAGACGTGATCAAATCAGGATATTGTTCTTCGATTGCTACTAACTCTGCGTATTCTTTATCATAAACATAGTCTTCCACTGTTGGTTTATCTTCTACGTAGTATTCACGAGACCATTGGTTCAATCTTGTACGAAGTTCTTCTGCTCGTTTAGCAGCTTCGTCAATCGTCATTTCATGTTCCATCATTTACCCTCCACTACTAAGCTTTTTCAATTGGCGCAAAGGCAGCCAAAAGACGTTTTACTCCTTGACTTGGGAAAGCCACATCTAGTTCTAGATCCTTCGACGTCCCACTTACTCGGACGACTGTTCCTAGGCCCCATTTTTTGTGTTTGACTTTATCTCCAGGTTTCCAGCTGTTCTTTTCCCCTCCAGTGGCACTTTTAGAGGAAACAACCGCTGTCTCTGGCTGTTTATAGCTATATGCTGTTTTTTTTGCGAATACAGGTGTTTTTTTAGGCGTAGGACGCATGCCCTCGATTTCTAGCAATTCTTGATCGATTTCTTCTACAAAACGAGAAGGACGGTTATATTGCGTCCGTCCATATAATGTTCTGGAGAAAGCATTGGTTAAATACAACGCTTCTTCTGCTCGCGTGATTCCTACATAAGCGAGACGACGTTCTTCTTCCAGTTCGCTTTCTTCCATCAATGCTCGAGATAAAGGAAAAACACCTTCTTCTAGACCAATCAGGAATACAACTGGGAATTCTAATCCTTTGGCTGCATGCAACGTCATCAATGTCACTTGCGAAGCGTCTTCTTCTAAATTGTCAATGTCAGAAACAAGTGCCAGATCGTTCAAGAAGACCGTTAGTTTTTCTTCTGGTGCATCAGCATCTTCTTCATTTTGCTGTTCGAACTGCTTATCGAATTCTTGTGTGACCGTTAAAAATTCCTCCAGGTTTTCGATACGCGCTTGTGCTTCTAATGTATTTTGGATTTTTAAATCTTCCAGGTATCCGCTACGATCCAAAACCTCTTTCGTCAATTCTGTCACTGTCAAGTATGGGATCATCTGCGTGACTTCTTGAATCATCTCTCCAAATGAACCTAATTGCTGGCCTGCTTTTCCACCGATATTTGCCAGTTCCACATTTTGGGCTGCTTCAAGCAGTGGCCATTCATGGAGAGAAGCAAAACTGCGTAGTTTTTCGATAGATCCTGGTCCGATGCCTCGTTTGGGCGAATTAACGATACGCTCAAAACTGATTGAGTCTTGAGGATTTGCCAGCACATTTAAATACGCTAAAATATCTTTGATTTCTTTCCGATCGTAGAATTTGTGCCCTCCAACCATTTTATAAGGAATATTTGCTTTCAACAAGGTTTCTTCCATCGCACGAGATTGTGCGTTCGTCCGGTACAAAATGGCAAAGTCGCCGTAATTCCGATGATTGCTTCGAATCTCTTCTTGCATCCGGTCTACGATAAAACGGGTTTCGTCTCGTTCATTATCTGCACGATAGTAAGTGATCTTGTTTCCTTCTTTGTTTTCTGTCCACAAGTTTTTTGGTTTTCGATTGCTATTGTTTTCAATGACTTGGTTTGCCGCGCTAAGAATGTTTTTCGTGGAGCGATAGTTTTGTTCCAGCAAAATCACTGCAGCATCTGGATAATCTTTTTCGAAATCCAAGATGTTCTGCATATCTGCACCGCGCCAGCCGTAGATACTTTGATCTGCATCTCCCACTACGCATAGATTTCTAAATCTACCTGCCAATAAATTGACCAACGTATACTGTGCGTGGTTTGTATCTTGATACTCATCTACATGAATATAATGGAATTTGTTTTGATAATATGTGAGTGAATCAGGATGTTCTTCAAATAACCGGATCGTATTCATGATCAGGTCGTCAAAGTCCATACATTGATTGTATTGAAGCTCTTTTTGATAAGCAGCGTAACATTTTGCCACAATCTCTTCGTAATAACTGCCTTGCATTTTTGCAAAATCTTGAGGGGTCTGCAAGCTATTTTTTGCTTGGGAGATTGTTCCTAATATGCTGCGAGGATCATATTTTTTCGGGTCAATGTTCAGTTCCTTCAGTATCCGTTTCATCAAGGTCAGCTGTTCAGAAGAGTCGATGATCGTAAAGTTCCGGTTATACCCGATAAAATCAACATCTCTTCTTAAAATACGCACACACATTGAGTGAAAAGTCGATACCCAGACATCTTCGCCCCCAGATGCGAGAATCGCATTGACACGTTCTTTCATTTCTTTTGCAGCTTTATTGGTAAAAGTAATCGCTAGGATGTTCCAAGGATTGACTTCTTTTTCCTCAATCAAATAGGCAATGCGATGCGTCAACACTCTCGTCTTTCCACTTCCCGCACCTGCCATCAGCAATAATGGTCCGTCAGTGTGAAGAACAGCTTCTTTCTGACGGGGGTTCATCCCGTTTAATAATTCAGCTTTGGATGACATTAACAACATCCTTTCTTTTATCAATCTTGTTAATTATAGCATTTTCTTGGCTTTCATTAAACTAGCTAATTCAAAATCATTTGTTTCTTTTTATGGATTTCTTCTTGTCAATTCGTTGATTTCGCGCTAAATTAAAAGAAAGCGAGGCGTTTGAATGGAAAAAAAAGGAAAAATCAAGAAATTAGATAAAACTCAGATATATTTTATTCTAAAAGGAATATTCGTTGGACTACTGACAGGAATCGTGGTTAGCCTGTTTCGTTTATCGATCGAAAAGTTAGGCGATTTTGTTCGAAGCATCTATGAAATAAGTCGGGAACAGCCGATTTACTTAGTTGGCATGGCTACTTGCTGCATCCTTGCAGCATTTTTTGTGGGTTATCTGGTCAAAAATGAACCGGATATCAAAGGAAGCGGGATTCCACAAGTAGAAGGACAGCTTCGAGGGGAATTATCAATGAACTGGTTCTCTGTTTTATGGAAAAAGTTCATTGGTGGTGTACTTTCAGTTGGCGCAGGACTTTTTCTAGGTCGAGAAGGCCCTTCTATACAGCTTGGTGCAGCTATCGGACAAGGAGCTGGACAATTGTTTCGGAGTCCATCTTCAGAAGAAAAGATTTTGATTTCTAGCGGAGCAAGTAGCGGACTTGCAGCAGCATTCAATGCTCCTATCGCAGGATTACTCTTTGTTTTAGAAGAAATCCATCACTCCTTCTCTCCTCTTGTTTGGCTGACATCTTTTGCTTCGGCCATCACAGCTAACTTTGTCTCTCTTTATTTTTTTGGCTTAAGACCAGTTTTATATCTAGGGGATCTTCCTTCTTTGCCGTTGAAATATTATGGTTCTTTGGTGGTATTAGGCGTACTTCTAGGCGTCTTAGGTTTTATTTATCAAAAGGTCCTGCTAGCATTGCCAAAATTTTACAACCGATTGCCTTTACCAGCTTATTTTCATGGATTCGTTCCTTTCTTGCTGATTTTGCCGATTGGTTATTTATGGCCTAGTACGCTAGGCGGAGGTAATCAAATCGTTTTAGCTTTTGGACATGCTTCATTGCCAATCATTATGATTATCGGTTTGTTTGTTCTTCGATTCGTTTTTTCCATGATTTCTTATGGTGGTGGTCTTCCAGGAGGGATTTTCCTTCCGATATTGACATTGGGGGCTTTAATCGGTAGCTTTTATGGAAACATCATGGTTGATTTCGGGATGGATCCAATCTACATCAAGGATTTCGTCGTGATTGCCATGGCTGGTTATTTCACAGCAATTGGGAAAGCACCGCTGACAGCAATTATTTTAGTGACAGAAATGGTTGGCTCTCTCAATCATCTGATGCCTTTAGGGTTGGCTGCTCTTGTTGCTTATATCGTCAATGATCTTCTCGGAGGGAATCCGATCTACGAATCATTGTTGGAACGTTTACTTGGAAACAATCAGACCGCCGCTCTTAAAGGCGCAAGGACAACTTTTGATTTTCCAGTAACGGCAGAGAGTTCTTTAGACGGATTAATGGTACGGGACTTCAATTGGCCTAAAAATATGCTGCTAATCTCTATACGCAGAGGAAATCAGGAAATCTTGACTCACGGCGATACGATCATGAATGTAGGAGATATTTTGGTAATCTTGACTGATGAAGCAAACTTACCAAGAATCAAGCAAGAAATCGAGGCTAAATCTTCGATCACAAATTTGAAGCAATCATTTTAACGTACCGGGAAGAACTATTTTATGGCACAACAACTATTCATCTATACTACTTTTACTCTACAAAAAAAGAAGAGGCTGGATTTCCCCAGTCTCTTCTTTTTATTTCTATGCTTCTGCTACTGCAGGAGCTTTTCTCAATAAACCATAAATCACACCAGAGACGACTGCTCCGATAGCAATAAACACCAAATACATGATTGGGTGACTCAGTAAGAATACAACAAAAATTCCGCCATGAGGAGCCAGTAATTTGATTCCGAAAGCACCGACTAATCCGCCAGTTAAAGCAGAACCAATAATAAAACTTGGAATGGCACGAATCGGGTCAGCTGCTGCAAATGGAATCGATCCTTCCGTGACAAACGAAAGTCCCATCACGATGTTCGTCAAACCAGCATCTTGATCTGTTTTGCTGAATTTATTTTTGAATAAACGTGTAGCAACGAAAATCGCCAATGGAGGGACCATTCCTCCAGCCATAACAGAAGCCATCACAACACTTCCGCCAGTGGCAACAGTCGTAGCTAAAGTTGCTGTACCAAATACATAAGCGGCTTTGTTGATTGGACCGCCTAAATCTGCCGCCATCATTCCAGCTAATAATGCACCAAGTAAAGCAGCATTCGAACCACTCATACTTGTCAAGAAACCGTTCAATGCATCATTGATTGCTTTCATAGGGACATTGACTAGCAACATCAGGAATCCAGTAATCAGTAAGCCAAACACTGGATAAAAGAGGATCGTTTTGATTCCATCCAATGATTTTGGTAAGTTCTTGAATAATTTACGTAAAAATACGATGACATAACCAGCCAAGAATCCACCAATCAGTGCGCCTAAGAATCCTGCGCCACCTGTATTAGCTAATGCACCAGCAGCAAATCCAACAATCAAACCAGGGCGGTCGCCGATACTTGAAGCAATAAATCCAGCTAATACCGGTAACATGAACCCAAATGCAGCTTGTCCGATTTGGTTGAACCAGCTAGCAGCTTGATTGTAGTTCCCCAGATTCGATAACTGGTCATGCGGCAAGCCAATAAATTGGTCAATCATGAAAGAAAGAGCAATAGCGATTCCTCCACCAATAACGAATGGTAACATGTGTGATACGCCATTCATCAAATCTTTATAGATTCTTTGTCCGACAGTACCATCCGCGTTTCCTTCTTCTGAACTATTTTCTTTTCCGTCACCATGGAATATTGGTGCAGTACCACTAAGGGCTAGATTGATCAACTCTTCTGGTTTACGGATACCATCACTGACTGGACGATTGATCAATTCTTTTCCGTCAAAACGGTTCATCTCTACTTTTTTGTCTGCTGCAACGATCACGCCTTCTGCACGAGCGATGTCTTCAGCAGTCAATCGGTTTTTGATTCCTTCTGAACCGTTCGTTTCGACTTTGATCTCCACTCCCATTTCTTTCGCTTTTTTCTTCAAAGCATCTTCTGCCATGTAAGTATGAGCGATTCCTGTTGGGCAAGCTGTAACGGCAACAACGAATCTTCTTTCTGGATGAGCAGAAGCTTCTGCAGCTTGTGTTTCTTGTTCTGCTTTTTCTTCTGCTTCTTTTTGCTCTTCAGCTGTTTGGAACAAGTCTTGGACTTTTTCTGGTGTACTTGCTTCTTTTAATTTCGCTACAAAATCTGCATCAATCAGCAATCGAGATAGTGCTGCTAATGCTTGCAAGTGTGTGTCGTTCGCGCCCTCTGGAGCTGCGATCATGAAAAACAGATAAGTTGGCTGTCCGTCTAATGCTTCATAATCTACTCCTTTTTGGCTTTTTGCAAATAAAACTGTTGCTTCTTTGACTGCACTATTTTTCGCGTGAGGCATGGCGATTCCGTCACCAAGACCTGTAGAGGTTTGTGCTTCACGAGCTAGAATTCCTTCTTTATATGTGTCGATATCGGAAATCCGGCCGGCATCAAACATTTTTTGGACCATTTCATCGATCGCGCCTTTTTTATCAGTCGCTTGCAAATCCATGATCATTGCTTCTTTGACCATTAAATCCTTGATATTCATGATTATCCTCCTTGAAACTAATCAATTTTTGTGATTTCAACTTCTGGCAATAACTCATCAATCAGTTCGCGATCTGCCAAGTCATCAGAAAAAGCCGTTGCGCTTCCACAAGCAACTCCCCATTTAAAGGCTTCGATCGGATCTTTTGTCCGACTGTAAGCACCAATAAAACCGGCGATCATTGAATCCCCTGCACCTACTGAATTTTTCAACGGGCGAACCAATACATTCGTTTTATAAGTTCCTTGTTCTGTAAAGAGCAAAGCGCCATCTCCAGCCATTGAGATCAGCACATTCTGTGCCCCTTCAGCTAGTAATTTTTTCCCATACGGAATGATTTCTTCCACAGATTGGAAGGTTGTATTGTAAAGCTCAGCTAATTCGTGATTGTTTGGTTTGATCAACAACGGTTTCTTAACAAGTGCATTCTTTAGATCATCACCTGTTGTATCGATTACGAAATCTGCACCTTTTTCTCGAATGATATCAATCAGTTCTTGATAAAATCCTTTTCGTAGGCTGGCTGGCGCGCTTCCTGACAATACGACGATATCTCCTTGTTCTACTTTCCCTAGCGCTTGCTTCAATTCATTGATTTCTTCATCTGAAATAGCTGGACCTAAACCGTTAATTTCAGTTTCAGTATCTGATTTTAGTTTGATATTGATTCTTGTATCTTCTTGCACGTGTGTGAACAAAGATTTGATTTGTTCTTTTTCAAGCCACTTCGAAATAAATTCGCCAGTGAATCCTCCTAAAAACCCTAGTGCTGTAGATTGAGAATCGATCCGTTTCAAAATACGGGAAACATTGATCCCTTTTCCTCCAGGCAATTTGAAGTCTTCTTTCATCCGGTTCAAATCACCTAGTTTTAACCCATCTACGCGTACAATATAATCAATTGATGGATTAAGTGTTACTGTGTAAATCATTGTATTGCCTCCTTAATTGTTGTCTTTTCACGGAATTCATTGATGAATTCTAATGGACAACGCTCGGTTATGATCGTGGCTGCTTCCAAAGGTGCAACAGAGGTGAAAGACAACTGGCTGAATTTAGTATGATCAATCAATACAAAGGTCTCTTCTGAATTTTTCATGGCTAAACGTTTAACTGCTGCTTCTTCTGGATCCGGAGTCGTGAATCCTTGTTCGATATGTGCACCGTTCATTCCCATAAACGCTTTATTGAAATGAAAATGTTTTAGTTGTTCTATCGCATTAGATCCTAAAACAGCATTGGTTGACAGCTTGATCGTTCCACCTAAAATGATCGTAGCAAGCTCCAAATCGACTAAATTTGCCGCATGTTGAACGGAATTTGTCACCACTGTGATTTGTTTTCCTTGTAAAAAAGGAATCATTTCTAAAGTAGTCGAGCCAGCGTCTAAATAGATGACATCTTCGTCATTAATGGTTTCAGCTGCCAATTTGGCGATCTGCTGTTTTTCATGAACGTTTTTGAGTGATTTTTCACTCATATTCTGCTCAAAATTCAATAATTGCTCTTTCTTAGCGCCGCCATGGACTCTTTCTAGAAACCCACCATTCTCCAACTCTTGCAAATCACGCCTTATCGTTGATTCTGAAGCATTCAAAAGGTTTACAAGATCTTGTGATTTCACGATTTTCTGCTGTTCAAGCAAGTCTAGGATTTTTTGTCTGCGTTCCTCTGTAAGCATTTTCACGATCACCTCAATACAAATAATAGCATATTTTTTTTAGACTCGCAATACAAATCAGTCAAAAACATTCATAAAAATTATAAATCAGTCAAAAAAATAAAAAACCAGTCTTTTTTTGACTGGTTTCCTACTTTACTTGACTATTATCAAATTGTTTTATCGTTTGTTATTTTCGCTTCTTGTTTTTTTCATATAAACAGTAGCAGGTTTTCTTTCCTTATGAAGAAGGTAATAATAAAGTCCCATCCCACCAAACATAACCAAGAAACCGATGACTGATCGAATAGGAAAATTAGGAACAAAAAAAAGACAGACGGATAATAATGATGCTGGAACCATGATTCGATAATAAAGTTGTTTATCCATTTTCTTCACCTCATATTTTTTGTAAAGTAATCAATTGTTCTAATTCGCGATAATCTAAAAACTGCACACGCAGATGCTTCTCGCCTTTCTTGACATCAAATTGGACACTACGCTGTTTTTTCTTTATTCGTTTGAAGGCAATATCAGAGAGTCTGTGTTTGATTTCCTTTAACGGTAAATCCGGAAGTGCTTCAGAAGGAACATAGATTCTTAATGATAAAAGATAATCTTGATATTTCTCATCTGTTACCTCTACTTCTAGATATTCCCTGATGTAATAACAATACGCTTCGATTCCATTGTCCAAAGCAACAGTCGGATCGATGATCTTATAGCACATCATTCGCGCGCGATTCTCGTCAACCCAAGGAAAATACGCCTGAGCATTCAGTGTTCCGCGGACACGTCTTTCTTTATAATTTCCTCCTTGAATATCATAACTTTTCGTTACAAAGAACGAGGCATTTTTTTTGGGAACAGGTTGCATTTGCGCATTTTGATACTGGACAGATTGAATCGTATGATCAGTATAAATGTATTCAACAAATGGTGGTTTCAACAATCCCACGCCGTTATCCCAAGCAAGGTGGTCAAACCCAAGCTGGTCTCTAAAATAGGATTGGAATAGCTGATTGTTTGTTTTTTGCCAATTGAATGGGTCTCGATAAAGCTGGATATATATGACTTCATTATCTAATTCTTTCACTTTTTCTACTTGTTGTGTATCGAGAAAAATCGGTTTTGGGATAATCTGATGGTAATAGTGACTGTAATACATTTCCCAGCATGAGGTAAAACATAAGCCTTGATAAAAAAGATCGTAGCCTGGAAATTGATTGCAATCCACTACTACGTCGCCATTTTTCTGTTTCATTTTAGGTAAACGCTCGATTTCATCCATCGTCTCAAACAGCAGCCGCTGGGGGATCTCTTTTGTATTGTGATAGATAAACTCGCTATACGCTCTCATATAAGCAAACACACCATGGGCAATCATTTTTTTCTGAATGAAATCTCGAATCAAAAACTGGTTTTCTTTGAAAACAGAGATAGACAATACATTTTTTATCAACAATTGATTGCCTTCCAAACGAAAACTACACTCGTTCTCGTCATTCCCTACAACTAACCAGCTTTCGTCTCTTACCGATGCGAGCATTATTTTTTCTTGAAGTTTCCTAAGATTATACGGGTCCGCTTGTTGAGTGAAAGAGCGGATAAATGTTGGCTGGATCAACAGACGTGTCAAAACAGCCCAATCGCTTATTTCCTGTTTTTTTTCTTCATCATCTAAGTCTGTGAGCTGGATAGTCATTAATAATTTATCTTCACCAATCATTTTCTCACCTCTTTCAAATCTTTTTATAATTTAATTATAACGAATGATAAAGAAAAACTAAAACTTTTTGTCTTGGAAACCAATTTTAGGTATTACATGGTAAACTAAGTAAAAAAGGAACAAAGAGGTGTTCGCGATGGGATTGAAATTTGAACGTACAGACAATTTAGATAAACTTTTCGAATCATTTGCTGTCGATCCGAAAAAAACAGTTGCGCCAAAAGAAGAAATCGATCGGTTTCTAAAACCGCAACCACAAAAAGAAAAGAAAAAAGACAAGAAACAAAAGTAAGATAAGTTCTGCAAAAAAAGACTTACCAGCCAAACTTTTATGGAAGAGTTTGACTGGTAAGTCTTTTTTATTCTTTTTATGATTCGATTGCTTGTTCGATTGCTGCCCATGCTTCTTCTTTTCCTTGTTTTGTAACGGAAGAAAAAAGAATAAATGTGTCATTATGATCAAAATCCAATGCTTTTTTGATCTTGCTTTCATGCTTGTTCCATTTACCGCGAGGAATCTTATCTGCCTTAGTAGCAACAACTATCACAGGGATATCATAATACTTCAAAAATTGATACATCTGGATATCTTCTTGAGAAGGCTTATGGCGTAGATCTACTAAAGAAACGACCGCACGTAGTTGTTCTCTGGTCGTTAAATATGTCTCAATCATCTTTCCCCATTTTGCTCGTTCAGTTTTGGATACTTTTGCATACCCGTATCCTGGAACATCGACAAAATGTAACGCATTCTCAATCAAATAAAAGTTCAAGGTCTGGGTCTTTCCAGGCTTACCGGAAGTACGCGCTAAATTCTTTCGATCAATCAATGTGTTGATAAAAGAAGATTTCCCTACATTTGATCTCCCTGCCAGAGCTATTTCCGGCAATTGTGTCTCTGGATATTGTTTTGGTGCCACTGCACTTATGATGATTTCAGCTTGATGGACTTTCATGGTCTCTCTCCTTAAAAAGGTGATGAATAAAGCAAGCGGCTGTCGTAAAAGCCAAAATGACTTTTACGGCAGCCTCTTCTCATCAACCCGCTTTTTTCTCTGAATCTTTATAGATCACTGTTGGCTCACCAGACAATTCAGCTGCTTCTTTGGTAATAATCACTTTTTCGATGTTTTCATTTGAAGGGATATCAAACATCACATCCATCATGATTTCTTCGATGATAGAACGAAGACCTCGAGCACCAGTGTTGCGTTCGATTGCTTTTTTCGCAATAGCTCTCAACGCTTCAGGTTCGAATTCAAGTTCAGTATCATCTAGAGAAAGAAGCTTTTGATATTGTTTGACTAACGCATTTTTTGGCTCAGTCAAGATCCGCACCAGATCATCTGTTGTCAATTTCTCTAAAGCTGCCATAACAGGTAATCGTCCGATAAACTCAGGAATCAATCCGAATTTCAGCAAATCTTCAGGGATGATATGTTGCATGACGCTTTCGTCTTCAGAAAGTTTTTGGTTTTGTGTACCAAATCCAATCGTTTTTTCGCCCATACGGTTTTTCACGATTGTTTCGATACCATCAAACGCCCCACCTACGATGAACAAGATATTCGTCGTATCGATCTGGATAAATTCTTGATGTGGATGTTTACGTCCTCCCTGAGGCGGAACACTTGCAACAGTTCCTTCTAGAATCTTCAGCAAGGCTTGTTGGACACCCTCACCGGAAACATCACGAGTGATGGATACATTTTCGCTTTTACGCGCGATTTTATCGATCTCATCAATATAGATGATCCCTTTTTCTGCACGTTCCACATTGTAATCAGCAGACTGGAGCAATTTAAGTAAAATGTTTTCTACATCTTCACCCACATAACCAGCTTCTGTCAAACTTGTCGCATCTGCGATTGCAAAAGGTACATTCAACGTTTTTGCTAATGTTTGTGCCAAAAATGTTTTCCCTGACCCTGTAGGTCCGATCAAGCAGATATTGCTTTTTTGTAGTTCAACATCATCTGTGTTCTCTTGTACTTGCTGATTGACACGTTTGTAGTGATTGTATACAGCAACAGCTAACGAGCGTTTTGCGCGATCTTGTCCAATCACGTAGTTATTCAATACTTCAAGAATTTCTAGTGGTTTAGGGACTTCAGTGAATTCGCGTACAGCTTCTTCATAAAATTCTTCATCAATGATTTCTTTACATAGGTCGATACATTCATTACAGATGTAGACCCCTGGACCAGCTACGATTTTTTTCACTTCTTCTTGGGTTTTCCCACAAAAAGAACAGCGTACGGTCTCATTGCTACTTGGATTGTCATACATGGTCTTCACCCCTTAACTTGCAAAAAGTATGCAAGAAACTATCAGAGACTTTACAGTCTTTTATTATCATAACATAGTTTAGTAAAAAGAAAAAGTGTTTAACAAAGGATCGATTGACCTATATCTTTGTATATTTTCACGCTTAACAAAAAATAAGGGACTGTGACAACAAACATGTCACAGTCCCTTATTTCATGACCTGTATTACTTAATTTCTATTCTTTTGCTTCTGTCGCTGTACCCGTGATCAATTCGATTGCTTTTTTCATTGTCACATCATGTTCCAGCATATCTTCTGTCAACACGCGTTTGATTTGTTCGATTGGCATGTTGTATGTTTCTGATAATTCTTGGATTTCTGCATTGATTTCTTCTTCTGTTGCTTGAAGATTTTCAGCAGCTGCAATTGCTTCGATCACAAGATTTGTTCTTGTGCGCATTTCTGCTTCACCTTCGAATTGTTTATGCAAGTCTTCTTCTGTAGAACCAGTTAATTGATAGTACATTTCAGGAGAGATACCTTGACGTTGCATGTTGTTCAAGAATTCGTCCATTGAACGATGTACTTCATCATGAACCATCACGTGTGGCAATTCAACGATTTCTGCGTTTTCAACAGCCATACGGATTGCTGCTTCATCTTTTGCATCGTCTGCTGCTTTTTCTTTAGTTTCTACTAATTCTTTGCGATATTTTTCTTTCAATTCGTCTAATGTTGATACTTCGTCATCCACATCTTTTGCGAATTCGTCATCTAATTCAGGCACTTCTTTTGCTTTTACTTCATGGATTGTCACTTTGAAGACTGCTTCTTTTCCAGCAAGATCTTCTGCTTGATAATCTTCTGGGAAAGTTACATTTACATCTAGACTTTCACCTGATTTATGACCAACTAATTGATCTTCAAATCCTGGAATGAATGAACCTGAACCTAATTCAAGTGAGTAATTTTCGCCTTTTCCGCCATCAAACGCTTCGCCATCTACAAAGCCTTCGAAGTCGATTACTACTGTATCGCCATTTTCAGCTGCAGCATCTTCTTTGATAACTAATTCAGCTTGTGCTTCTTGTTCACGTTTGATACGTGCATCCACGTCAGCATCTGTTACTTCACGATCTTGTTTTTCAACAACTAGATCTTTATATTGTCCTAATTTTACTTCTGGTTTCACTGTTACTTCAGCAGTGATTACCCAGTCTTGACCTTTTTCCATGCTTTCAACATCGATTTTTGGTTGAGAAACAGGATCGATGCCAGCTTCTTTGACAGCAGCTTCATAAGCTTCTGGTAATACAGCATTCAATGCATCTTCATATAAAGCTTCTTCACCGTACATACGGTTGAATACTTGACGAGAAACTTTTCCTTTACGGAATCCAGGTACGTTCAAGCTTTTTTTCACTTTATTAAACGCAGTTGTTAATCCTTTTTGGATTTCGTCTTGCGCAATCGTAAATTTTAAAACACCATCATTCGTGCCTTTTTTTTCAAATGTTGCAGTCATTTAATTCCCTCCGAGTTTAGAAATTCATTTTATACATCAAAAACGTTTCATGCATACCTTTAAATAGTACACTAACCCTTTCAAATTGTAAACATATTGAATGGGTAGAATCATTGTTTTTCATAACATTTTTATCTTTTTCACTGATAAAATCTAATGGAAGAAGATCATTTGCTCCAAAATTTTCTCTCGTTTTTTAAAAAAATTTTGTTTTTCATCTTCCGTACCATCATACATCGTTTTTCCTGTACATGCCTCTACAGTCAGTTGAAACCAACGCCTCGGGTCTTCAATGTATGTATCATAGACAGGATAAACGATTGCAGATTGCAACGTAAATTCTTCTTTCAGCACCGAACTAAGTAGCGCATCTTCATTCCCATAATGGTCTGATAACACACACAATTGTTGATAACTTGACTGTTGCTGTGGCTTAGGCAAATCTTTGGGTATAACTTTGACTAGTTTTTCTTCAATCGTCAAATAGAAAACAGGGTTGCATTCATTCAATTGCCTAAGCGTCTCCAGCAATTTTGCCCTCGCTAAAATATGGACCTCTGGTAATACAATCAGTTTACTCGCTGTTTGGATAAACTCATGGTAAGGAAGCTGTTCGATCTCCTCAATAGACGACAGCTGACGTGCTGGTTCCAATGAAGGAAGTTCCTCCGATTTTTTATGGAGCGCCTTGACTTTTTGCCTCTCCATTTGGCCGGATAACTCTTCTGCAAATTGGATTTTTTCAATGATACGCTGCTCAAAAGATTCATAAAAATCTGTACTTGCTATCAATTTTCTAGCATATAAAAAATCTTGTGCACTGATTAACAAGTCAAAATAAAATTCAGCAAACTCCTCGTTTTGAAGATACTGTTTTTCATGTAAGAGTGCTTGTTTCAACGCTTCTTTTTTCTCGTCTAACTCATAAAGACAAAAAACAAGCAGGCTATTAGCCTCAAAGCTTTCTTTCAACTCGTAAGCACGTTGAAATAGTTCTTTTGCCTGCTGATATTGCTGGTTTGCTAGTGCTTGTTGGGCCACTCGCATTAAATTCTCATATTTTTCTGGAAAATCAATCGGCTTCACGCAGTGTCCTCCTCTTGCTTATGTTCAGCTCATGTTCAATAGTAGCAAAACAAAAAAAGCATGACAATTAAAAATAATCGAAGCATCCTCTAAAAGCTAGATTTTTGATCTGACTTTTATAAGATGCTTCAAACTACTGTTTTTTATGGATCATCAGCTGTTAACTTCTTGGTTGAATGCTTTGATCAGATTAATCGTAACGACACTTGTATTAGTGAAAAAATCTCCCAGATGCTGCTTTTTCTGATTAAAGATTGCTGGAAGATACCCTAACATCAGCAAAGGAAACTTTAAAATGAACCGGCAAGCACCTTCTCTAACTAAAACAGTTGACCAGCTAAGTTCTTCTTCATCAAAGCTGATGACTCGAATACCGAAGATCATTTTCCCAATCGTTTGGCCATGATTGAGTTTCGTCAATAAAACAAAATACGCTAAATAAATGAGTAATGCCGTGAATCCATAGAGACTCAAATACGAATCTGAAAAATTCAGCCAACCTAGATTTTTGGCAATACCAAGTGTTAAACGTGTAATAGCTCCGATACACAAAAGATCGATCAAGAAGGCAAACATTCGGATCAAAAAGCCTGCATAGAAATAATGAGGAAAATCATTTGCTTTTGGTGGTTCATTTTTTGTGTCAGTATACTTTTTCCATTTCCGTTGTTTCTTTTTGATTTCTTCTGATGTCATCGGTTCTCTTTCAAAAGAGCTCAGCACTTTTTGGGAAAAGCTTGGATCAGGTCCCACAGCAGGCTGCTGTTGCCTCTCTCTTCCTTGTTCCTTATTTTCGTTTGGAAGTTCCGTCATGCTTACTCACCTCCGTAATAATACATTGCTTTTGGTGATTCTGCAGTTCCGAGATTCTCAAGTATTGATAAGATCTGACTAGTTTCAGAAGATTTCAATCCTTGGAACTCTGCCAGTTTGCTCCCTAACCATGTGCTGGCAAATCCAGATGATGGGGAGGAATATTCTACTAATTCAGCATCTTCAAGCTTTTGTTCCTTTCGCATAGCTTGTAAGGCGTCTTCAGGGAATCCCAATTCATCAACTAAACCTACTTCTTTTGCTTGGACACCATCATAAATCCTTCCATCTGCTATTTTTTTGACTGCTTCTTCAGATTTATTCCGTCCCTCGCTAACGATTCTTACAAATCGTTGATACGCACTATCAATATACGCTTGAAGCACTGCTTCCTCTTCTTTTGTCTCTGGGCGTGTTCCTGATCCCATATCTTTCAACGCGCCACTTTTCACTGTTGTGTCTTCCACACCCAGTTTTTCTAAAAGCCCTGAATAATTCAATCCTGACATGATCACACCAATTGAACCGGTCACTGTTTCTTCGGTTGCAAAGATTTTATCTGCTTGAGCAGAAATATAGTAACCACCGCTAGCTGCCATGTTTTTCATACTGACATACATCGGGATATCATGTTCTTTACGGATCGTATCTAATTTCTTAGCGATTTCCGCACTTTCATAGACACCGCCACCAGGAGAGTTTACTTCTAAAAAGATTCCTTTAACTGTTGGATCTTCTTCCACAGCTTTCAGTTGTTCCATGAAATTTTCATGGTTATAACCTTCAGAAGCAAATAAGCCAGAAGATCCTCCTGCAGCAATCGTTCCATCTACTGTCAGTTTTACGATTTTTTGCGTACTGTCTCCCTCTTCCAACACATTTGGTACTAACTCTTCATCCCCGTATAACCAACTGTTCAACCCTTCGACTTGATTGTTTTCCTGAGGGTTAGTCAAACTCGCCGAAACTAACGAAACCACAAATAATCCCGCAGCAATCAGAACTGCTGCCCAACGTTTTTTATTCATTCTTTCTCCTTTCTAATACAAGTTTTTTATGACGATTACAGTTTCTGACTTCTCGGAAGCGTCGAACCGCTCTGCTTTTTCTTCACGCGCATACCCAGAAAATGATTCTTTTGTCCATTCATCTTCTACCGTAAACTCTCGCGCTTGGACAACTTCCAAGGCATCAGGTGCGATTTCCTGGATGCTATCCCAACCAGTATCTAAAAATATTTTTGTATCATCTGATACACCAGCTGATGCTTCAAATTCGGACAATTGTTTTTTTAACATTCCAAGTGTCATGATTTCAATTTTTGAATCCATTTTTCTCCTCCTTCATCCTATTACTTTCCATTGTACCGAACTCCTGAAAAAGATGATAGACAAAAACCGATTATTTTTTGATACAAAACGCACACCCAAAAGGCAATTCGATATATACCAATTTATTTTTATTCTTTTTTTGTTGACAAAAACATTCGCAAAAGGGTATGATTTTAAATGTTTCCAGATAAAAAACAAAAAAGGAGGATAGTTATACCTTTTAGGATAGCGCCTGGTCTGTGTAAACAGATGACGAGGAGAGGGTTTATCGAAAGATTCGGCGGATGACCCTAGGGACTGCACTCTACAGAAGATCCACAAAAAGTATCTGCAAAGATAAAACAAAAGGATTTTCCTGCAGCTGGAAGCATTCATACGAATTCATTATAGAAAGTAGGATGTTTTTTATGTGCGGAATTGTTGGAATGATTGGATTAAAAAATGTAACACCAGGATTGATTGGCGGGCTAGAAAAATTGGAATACCGCGGTTATGATTCAGCTGGCATCTTTGTCTCAGATGGCACGACAGATCATTTAGTCAAAGCACAAGGCAGAATCCAAAATTTAAAAGATAGAATAACTTCTGATACTACAGGAAATATAGGCATCGGCCATACACGTTGGGCAACCCACGGACAACCATCTGAGGAAAATGCCCATCCACATACTTCACAAAGCGGGCGTTTCGTGCTTGTCCATAATGGCGTGATCGAAAACTTCGAAGAACTTAAAAATGCTTATTTAACAGATGATCACTTTATCGGTGAGACAGATACTGAGATTATCGCTCATCTGATTGAAACTTTTGCGAAGGATATGACGGCAAAAGAGGCATTTTTAAAATCTTTGCGCGTCATCAAAGGTTCTTATGCTTTCGCTTTGATTGATCGTACAACACCTGATGTGATTTATGTAGCGAAAAACAAAAGCCCATTGTTAGTCGGACTTGGTGATGGATTCAATGTAATTGCTAGCGATGCAATGGCTATGCTTGCTCATACGAAGAAATTCGTCGAGGTCGAAGATGAAGAGATGGTTACCGTTACATCAGACAAAATTATTATCCAAAATTTTGCGGGCGACATTATGGAACGTTCTTCATTTGAAGCGCAAGTAGATGCTTCAGATATCGAGAAAGGCACCTATCCTTTTTATATGCTGAAAGAAATCGACGAACAGCCTATTATCATGCGTCGTATTGCTCAAAAATACGTAACAGAAGACAATCGGGTCCCTCTTGATCCAAAACTGATCGATACATTATCTGACAGCGATCGAATCTACATCGTTGCTTGCGGAACTAGTTACCATGCGGGATTAGCTGGTAAACAGACTTTGGAAGAATTGACACAGATTCCTGTCGAGGTTCATTTAGCCAGTGAATTCGGCTATAACACACCTCTTCTTTCACAAAAACCATTCTTTATTTTCTTGAGTCAAAGTGGCGAAACAGCGGACAGTCGGCAAGTGCTGGTAAAAATCAACCGTCTCGACTATCCTTCACTTACGATTACAAATGTTGCTGGCTCTACTCTTTCGCGAGAAGCATCCTTCACCCTATTGTTGCATGCCGGACCTGAGATTGCAGTAGCATCAACGAAAGCTTATACTGCACAAATAGCAGTACTGACTTTATTAGCCAAAGCTATCGGTGACAAAAAAGAAGTAGAAACTTCTCTTTCGTTCGATATCACTCATGAATTGAGTTTAGTCGCAAATGCGATGGAATCGGTCATTGCCCAGAAAGATTATTTAGAGGAGCTGGCTGCAGAATACCTCAGTGACACAAGAAATGCTTTTTATATCGGACGCGGGGCAGACTACAACGTTTCTCTTGAAGCCGCTTTGAAATTGAAAGAAATCAGTTACATCCAGGCAGAAGGTTTTGCTGCTGGTGAATTGAAACACGGAACAATTGCTTTGATTGAAGAAGGAACACCCGTGATCGGAATCATCAGTGAAGAAGTGACTGGCGCGCATACTCGAGGTAATCTGAAAGAAGTCGAAAGCCGTGGTGCTAAAACATTAGTTATCGTCTCAGAAGGATTAGAAAAGGAAAATGACCAACTAGTACTGCCAGCAGTCCACCCTTATCTGTCTACTCTTGCTACAGTCGTGCCGACTCAATTACTTGCCTATTACGCCACACTGTTACGAGGGTTTGACGTTGACAAGCCACGTAATCTGGCGAAATCAGTGACAGTTGAGTAACGTTTCTGTACGGGAAATCATTTGATTTTTGCAGTCTTTTGTAAAAAAATAAAAGCATAGTATGTACCGAACACCAAAAATTTGATTTTTAGTGTTCGGTATTTTTACTTTATTTCCCGTTTACTTTTTAAAACCTCGTTTAAATAAATCGTTCACTTTCTCTGTCTATAATATTGGAGTTCCTTTAATAATTTGGCTTTTAATTCCGTTTCTTCAACTACTTCAAGTAAATCAAACCCTTTTTGCATTAATTTTGTATCGTTTTGGCAGTACCCCAATCTTACGAAGATTATGCCTAGAAAATCAGCTCGTTTTGCTCGTTTCGCCATATCTTTTGCTAGATTCAACGTGTATCGGCCATCTTCTACAAGATTTTTTTGTATATATATTTGAGAGATATTCATCAAAAGTGTCAGCCTTACTGTATCGACAACATCCAATCGATTATATCTATCAAGCGTAGCTAATAGAATAGGATACATTATTTCTAACGTGCTGATTTCTAGATGAAATGAAATGATCGCAAATATTTGAATATCTCTTAATGTCCACACCTCTATTTTTGAAAGCCGCTGCCAAATCGGAGTCACCAACCCTTTGAATTCTGTTTTATCAAAGTCTATAGGATCAGCAGATAAATACAAGCGTAAAATCAACAGGATTTCTTCTATTTTTTTATCTGAACAAGTAGATGTAAATTCTAAACATCGTCTATACAACTTTCTTATCTGTGCACTTTCTGTATTTGAAATAATAGAATAAAAATCCTCAATAAGCCTTGTACGATTATCTCTATTATCTCTATTCTCTATATTTGCCAAATATCTAAATTCATCTAAAGATACATCTATCCTCTCTAATAAATAACAAGCATTTTCAAACCTTGGCTCCGTCTCATTTTTTTCAATCCGCGAAAGAGTTGTCCTATCTAAAAAATCATTACAAACTTCTTTTTGAGTCATTCCTTTCCCTTTCCTTATAAATCGATACATTTCGCCAAACCTCAATTTTTTCTCCCTCCAAAATTTTTGTGAGCTTATGCAACAAATCTACCAAAAACAATTAGATGATTATAAAATATAAGGGTAACAAAGAAACTATTATACTTATATTATAACAAAAACAAAATGGAGGTTGGCCTATGATAAGAAAAATGCTTATTATTTTTGTCACTACAATTGTTGTTTCCTCACTCGTCCTGACTTCTACTGCAATCGTCTCCCTTGCTTCTGAATTAGATACTACCACTATCAAGCCTGATGTTTACAAAAATGATAGTTATGAAGATGCTAACGGCAATAGAGGGACTGGTAGAATAACCTTGACTGAAGCACGCTGGAGTTCTACCTATGATTTTCGATGGTAACAAAATTAACGCTCTTACGCTGGTCTATTCTCTTTTTTGATAGTATAGTTGCTTCTCTTGTTTTGTACTTCCTTATTGCGGACGGGCAAAACTATTATTACGTCTATCTATTGGCTCAAATTCCTAGTTATATTATTCTTGATCATATCCACAAAAAAATAGGATTAAAAGCAGATAAAGCACGCAAACGTGCTATTTTACTAGTGATGTTGAGTTTTTTCATCTCTTACATTGGTATAATATTTCTTACACAATATGTTTTTAAATAAAAGAAAAAGCAAAGACCAGCGACGAATAACCGTCACTAGTCTTTGCTTTTTCTCTTCTACCTTAGGTTCTTAATCTAGACCGATTTCTTCTTTGACTACTGCTGCGATTTTATCGACATAGTAATTGACTTTCTCATCGGTAGGCGCTTCTGCCATCACACGAAGTAATGGTTCTGTGCCGGAAGGGCGAACTAGGATTCTACCTTCTGACCCCATTTCAGCTTCTGCTTCTTCGATCACTTTTTTAATTGCTGGAACATCCATCGCACCATTTTTATCACTTACACGGATATTCACTAATTTTTGCGGATAAATCGTTACCTCTGCTGCAAGCTCAGATAATTTTTTACCCGTCTGTTTCATAATATTCAACAACTGAATTCCTGAAAGCATCCCATCACCAGTTGTGTTGAAATCTAAGAAAATCATGTGTCCAGACTGCTCGCCACCAAAATTATAATCGTTTTTGCGCATTTCTTCTACAACATAACGATCACCGACTTGTGTAACGACATCTTTCAGACCGATTCCTTCTACCGCTTTGTGGAAGCCTAAGTTGCTCATCACAGTTGTAACGATGGTGTCTTTTTTCAAGCGATTTTTTTCTGCTAAGTATTTAGCACAGATAAACATGATTTTATCACCATCGACGATATTCCCAAGTTCATCTACCGCGATGATGCGATCGCCATCGCCATCGAAAGCTAGACCAGCGTCCGCTCCTTTTTCAACGACCATCTCAGCTAAACGTTCTGGATGCGTAGAACCTACCCCATCATTGATGTTTAAACCATCTGGATTTGTGCCCATTGTATAGAAATCTGTTTCAAGATCAGCGAACAAACGATTGACACTTGTTGAAGTTGCTCCGTTTGCTGCATCGACACAAATCGTCAAACCGGAAAGATCGCCATTGATCGTTTGAACAAGGAATTGAGAATATTTCAATAAACCTTCTGGAAATTCTTCTACAGTTCCCAAACCGTCAGCTGATGGACGAGGCAATTCATCTACTTCTGCATCCAACAATGCTTCGATTTCTAGTTCTTGATCATCTACTAATTTAAAACCGTCTGCACCAAAAAATTTGATTCCATTATCCTGCGCTGGATTGTGAGAAGCAGAGATCATCACTCCTGCACTTGCTTTTTGTAACCGTGTCAGATAAGCAACACCTGGCGTAGAAATCACACCTAGTTGGAACACTTCGATACCCACCGATAAAAGTCCTGAAATCAGCGCTTCTTCTAACATTTGACCTGAGATTCTTGTATCCCGCCCCACTAGTACGCGTGGGCGTTTTCCTTCTTCTTCATGCTGGCTTAGGACATAACCTCCGCATCGTCCCAGCTTAAATGCAAGTTCTGGCGTAAGCTCCTTGTTGGCTTCACCGCGGACGCCGTCTGTTCCAAAATATTTACCCATAGTTGTAAAATTACTCCTTTAACTTAATTTTCCGAGGAATTTGTTCTGCTCATTTGTGTTGATTCGCTTGTTTGCGACGTTTCTTCTGTACTCGTGGATGAACTGCTTGTTGCAGATTCCGAACTAGAAGAGATGGACGTTGTTGTTGAAGGTACCGTTACTGAATCAGCAGATGTGGTGCTTGTACTTATATTTGTATCTTGTTGTGTCCGACTGCTCGTCGAAGCGGAGCTGCTGCTTGACGTTTGCATTACGGGTGTAATCTCCACACTGACTGATTTAGGTTTGATACTTAGTCCTTCTTCTACTGGTATTTCGATTTTACGAGTTGTTCGATGACTGATTCCTGAGACATTGATTGGTACAACGATACTGTCGCCGATTGACGCAAGCAAATCGCTAGATCCGCTTACTTCTGCTTCCAGGTCTGAAAAACTGAAATCATAGCTTTTAACCCCAGCAGCCGGTGTTCCTTGTTGCGTCCCATAAAGTCGTACCGTTTTGCTTGGTTTGATTGCATCAGCTTTCACAGTTACTTGCACTGGATCGGAAATGATACTTAATATTTCTCCTGCTGCGTTCAGCGCTTGTATCGGCACTTCACTATTGATTCCATCATCCGTGACCATCGAAGCATCTACATCAGCTACTACTCGTTTGATTTCGGCCAACGTTTTATCACCTGTAGTGATAGAGACTTTTTTAGGACTAACGGAAGTATCATCCAGATCATATCCAGATGGTGTGATCGTTGAAGGAATCAATGTTTCCACATCGAAATCTTTTGTCACCTTTTTCTCAACCGTTACTGTAATAGTTGATGGTTCCATCTTTGCTGTGACAGCACTGCTCAAGTTCTGAATTTTCAGCGGAACTTCATGTGTTCCTTCGCCAAGCTTAGTGATATCTGCAGTGATGCGAAACATCCGTGTATCTTCGTTTGCTTCTGCATTCAACTGGACTCGGTTTGCACTGGAAAGTTTGACCGTCACTGTGTTTTCATATCCATGGATATAATAGCGTTGCGAATCATAAGAAATTTTGATTGGCACACCAGTGACTGTTTGATTATACGCTTCATTTCCAGAAAGCGTGTTTTGAACGGACTGTCCATTTGCATTGAAGTACAGTGCAATACTGAACAGCAATGCAATAAAACTGTAAAGAATGCTTGTCCGTTTCTCTTTTGAGATCATTTGCGATCCCCTCCCTTAGTCATACCGTCTAGGAAAGATTGAATCACGTTTTTCTTATTTTTTGTTTTCTCTTCAGCAATTAATTCTCTACGCAAGATTGCCAAATATTCTTGCTGGGATAAGCCAGCCATCAGTTCATTATCTAACGTGATGCTGACGTCCCCGGTTTCTTCAGAGACAACGATGGTGATCGCGTCGCTGACTTCGCTTATACCGACAGCTGCCCGGTGTCGAGTCCCGAATTCTTTAGGGATCAACATACTTTCTGATAGAGGAAGATAGGCACTTGCTACTGCGATCTTTCCTTCTTTTACAATAACTGCACCATCATGCAGCGGTGTATTAGGAATAAAGATATTGATCAGCAGCTCCCCAGTGATATCTGCATCTAAAGCAATCCCTGTCTCAATATACTCATCTAATCCAGTATGACGTTCGATAGTGATCAGCGCACCGATTTTTCGCTTGGACATATATTGGATGGCTTTGTCAAAAGACAAGATAATCTTCTCATCTTCCTGCTGTTCGCTTTTTGATTGTTTGAAAAGCGAACTGCGTCCAAGATGTTCCAGTCCTCTCCGGATTTCCGGCTGAAAAATCACGATAGCAGCTATCACCCCGTACGTGATGACTTGGTTCATCAGCCAAGACAAGGTGTGCAGACCAATGATTTCTGCTACGATTCGGATAACAATAAAAATAGCTACACCTTTCAGAAGCTGAATCGCTTTTGTGCCTCGCAGCAGTTGGATCAGTTTGTATACAAGATACCAGACAACCAGAATATCAAGTATGTTCACCAAAAAATTCAGAGAGAACAAGTCACCGGAAAACATTTGCTGCCAATAGTCCAAATTAAAAAGTTCCCCGATTTGAAATGACATAAAAAGCCTCTCTTCTCTTTTGAGATTTCCTCTCTAGTATATCATATGTTTTAATTTTAGAGGCTGATCTACTCGTTTTTTTCTTGAGAAAAACACATAATTTTCAAGAAAATTACAAGTATGCGTTTTATTTTTCTCTAGAATAAAAATTTTTAAACCTCAGAGAATTATTCATTACATTTTTTCTGTTATTTTTCACTTTTTTCTTCTGTAACGTGTTCCATTTTTTTACGTCGTTCTGCTCGAGCGGCTCTTCGGGCAGCTCTTCTTTCTTCCGCTTCAAGATCCGTCGTTTTTTCTTTTCTCGTCTTAACGACTACATCAATGGACTCTTCTGGTTCAAGTCTTTTCTTGATTTTTTCTAATTCTCCTGACAGTGCAGCATAGTTGTAAAAACGTTTTTTAGCATCTTGGACAGTCTTTTCAAATAAAGCTTTTGCAAGATTTGGATTTGCGTTCTCTAGTGAAGAAAAGCGAACCTGTTTCCTCATGAAATCAGGCATAGTAGAGAAATCAGGTTTTTTGTAGTCCAAAGTCATTGGTTTCTTGTTTTTTTCGACCATTGTAGGGTTATATCGATATAATGACCAATAACCAGAAGAAACAGCTTCTTTTGCTTCTTTAAGCGATTCTTTCATTCCACCAAGCAAGCCATGTGTGATACAAGGTGTATAGGCAATAATCAGAGAAGGACCAGGATACTTTTCTGCTTCTTCAAATGCTTTGATTGTCTGCATTTGATTGGCCCCTGAAGCGATTTGTGCTACATAGACATTCCCATATGTCATCGCCATCATCCCTAAGTCTTTCTTTGAAGCATATTTTCCACTAGCTGAAAATTTAGCGATTGCCGAAGCTGGTGTTGCTTTTGAGGTTTGACCGCCAGTATTGGAATAGACTTCGTTATCCAAAACAAGGATATTTACGTCTGCTCCGCTAGCAAGTACATGATCGATCCCGCCAAAACCAATGTCGTAAGCCCATCCGTCTCCGCCAATCATCCATTGGCTGTTTTTTACGAATAGATCTCTTCTCTTGTATATTTCTTCCAGTTCAGGGACAATTGATCGTTCATTTTCGATCGCTGCTTGCAGTTTTGCTGCTCTTTGTTGCGTTCCTTCACTCTCAAAGAGATGTTCCAACCAGTCTTCCATCAATTCTCGCAGTTCTTCTGACACTTTTGGCAATACTTCTTTGATTGAATTTGCCAAAGCCTCACGACGAGTCTGTGCCGCCAGAAGCATACCATAACCAAATTCAGCATTATCTTCCAATAAAGAATTTGACCATGCAGGCCCTTGACCACATTCGTTTGTCGTATAAGGCGAAGCTGGAGAGGCACCGCCCCAAATAGAAGAACAGCCTGTCGCATTCGCAATCATCATTCGATCGCCGAACATTTGTGTCAATAATTTTACATAAGGTGTTTCGCCACAGCCTGAGCAAGCGCCTGAGAATTCAAGAAGTGGTTGGTTGAATTGTGTCGATAAAACCGTATTTTTCCCTTTCACTGGATTTTCTTTTTGTCTTAGCGTCATCGCAAAAGCCCAATTCATAGCTTGTTCTTTCTGTTCTTCATAAGGTTTCATCACTAAAGCTTTGCCTTTTGCGGGACAAGCCTCTACACACAGACCACAACCTGTACAGTCTTCCACTGAAACTTGGATACGGTATTTTACGCCGTCTGCGCCTCTCATTTCTCTCACGATAAATCCTTCTGGTGCTTCTTCCATTTCCTCTTCATCTGCTAAAAATGGACGGATGGCAGCATGTGGACACACAAAGGCACATTCATTACACATCGTACAGCGATCACTAATCCACTCAGGTACTTCTAAAGCGACACCTCGCTTTTCAACAGAAGCCGTTCCTAAAGGCATTTCGCCAGTTGTCATTCCATTTGCTACAAGCGTACCAACAGAGAGATGATTCCCTTCCTGCGCATTCACTGGCTCAAGGATTTCTTGTACATACCCCTTGTTCCTTTTATTGATTTTTTCAGGCATCTCCAATGTTTTCCAATTTTCTGGAATCACAACTTCATGAAGCAGTTCGATTGTCCGATCGATTGCCTGTATGTTTTTTTCTACGATAGCCATTGATTTATGCCCGTAGCTTTTTAGTGCTTCTTCTTTTAGCAACGGAATCACTTCATCAAATGGAATGATGTCAGCTAATTTAAAAAATGCTGTTTCCATTGCCGTATTGATCCGTCGTCCCAAACCAACTTCTTGGGCCAATCTCATGGCATTGATCGTATAGAACCGAATGTTATTTTCAGCCAAGTAACGTTTTAATTTTATGGGCAGATGCGTTTCTAATTGTTCGTCACTCCAAAGAGTATTCAGTAAAAAAATTCCACTTGGCTTCAATCCTTTGACTAAGTCATAGCTATGCAGGTAAGCTGGTGTGTGACAAGCAACAAGGTCCGCATGCTCGACAAGATACGCTGAACGTATCGGCGTATCTCCAAAACGCAGATGAGAGACAGTTAGACCGCCAGATTTTTTCGAATCATAATAAAAATAACCTTGAGCATATTTGTCTGTGTGATCCCCGATAATCTTGATGGCTGATTTATTTGCACCAACTGTTCCGTCAGATCCAAATCCCCAAAACTTTGCCTGGAATGTTTGCGGTTCTGTTAAATCTAGACTTTCTTTTGTTTCCAAAGATTGATAAGACACATCATCCACGATCCCAATGGTGAACCGTTTTTTGCGTATACTTGGATCTTTTTGCAATTCATCAAAAACTGCCGAGATTTGATCGGGTGTCACATCTTTCGAACCTAATCCGTAGCGACCACCAATAATAGCCGGGCGAAATTCAGAATCATATAACGCACTTTGAACGTCTAATAAAAGGGGTTCTCCCCCTGCTCCTGGCTCTTTACTTCGATCAAGAACAGCGATTGCTTTTACTGTATGAGGTAACTTTTGCACAAATGTTTCCACTGGAAAAGGTCGATAAAGATGGATATTCAAAAAACCTGTTTTCCCTCCGTTTGCATTCAAATAATCAACTGTTTGCTCAATCGTCTGTGCAACTGATCCCATCGAAACAATGACCTCTTCTGCATCAGCTGCTCCGTAATAAGTCACCAAATCATAAGAAGTACCTCGTAATCGATTAATCTCTTTCATATATTTTTGTACGATTGCAGGTAACTTATCATAATACGGATTGATTGTTTCCCGTTGTTGAAAATGAATATCTGGATTCTGGTTCGTGCCACTAACTGTCGGATGATTGGGATTCATCCCACGTTTACGAAAAGAAGCTAACTTCTCCTGATTGACCAAAGGAGCTAATTCTTCATATTCCAAAACTTCGATTTTTTGAATTTCGTGACTCGTACGGAACCCATCAAAGAAATTCAAAAAAGGCAATTCACCTTCAATGGAAGCAAGATGGGCAACAGGTGCCAAATCCATCACTTCTTGCACACTGCTTTCAGCTAGCATCGCAAACCCTGTTTGTCTTGCAGCCATCACGTCTCCATGATCTCCAAATATATTTAAAGCATTCGTCGTCACTGCCCGACTAGCAACGTGAAAAACACTTGGCAGTAGTTCCCCAGCAATTTTATACATATTCGGTATCATCAAAAGCAACCCTTGTGAGGCGGTATATGTAGTTGTCAGCGCACCAGTTTTCAGTGAACCGTGAACCACGCCAGCTGCTCCTGCTTCGGATTGCATTTCCACTACTTTTACTGGTTGACCAAATACATTTTCTTTTCCTGCTGCTGACCATTGATCGACTAATTCAGCCATGGTCGAACTGGGCGTTATCGGATATATTGCAGCAATCTCGGTAAAAGCATAAGAAATATACGCGGCTGCCGTATTGCCGTCCATTGTTTTCATTTTTCGCATGATTCATCATCCTTGTTCATATTCTCTCTTATTATCTGTTCCATTATAACGTAAAATATTCCATTTTTTCTTTTATTTAGAAAAATATTTCACATACGTCTATTTCAATCATTTTTTTAGAAAAACAATCTAAATCGTTGCCTTTTTTTGTCAGACATGTGTAAACTATAACCGAAAGAGGTGTTTTTACATGGATATATCAGTGATTGATGCAACAAAAACAACTACAGAAAAAGGTATTACTTATGGTTCATCAGATGCTCCTAAAAAAATGATCGAATTCATCAACTTAGCTTGCCCATATTGCCGACAATGGTTTGAAGAATCTCATGAGCTATTGGAAGAAGCCGTCCAAAGCGGTCAATTACAGAGAGTGATCAAATTATTCGATAAAGAAAAAGAAAGCTTGCAGCGAGGAAACGTGATGCACCGGTATATCACGATCAGCGATGGACAACAAGCAATCAAAGAGATCAAACAAATATTCGATACTCAAGACGAGTGGAAACATCTTTCGCTCCAAGGAGTAGCGGATTTTGCAGCAGATAAATTAGGGCTGGCAGAACAAAAAAACGAACAGCTGAGCCAAGCTATCATCAACGAAGCTGAGCAAGCACATATTCGATTTGTTCCAACCGTCATCTTGGGTAAAGAAATCTTTGATGAATCTATTTCAAAAGAAAAACTAAAAGAATTGATCCAAGCAAAATAAAACAACAAGGGGGCTGTGACAAAAGTCTTGTCACAGCCCTTTCCTAGTATGTTTTTTCCGAATAAACGGTGTTCCAGAAGTAGCTTCTGTCACAACCTCTCCACTAAACAGTATTCAATCAGATATAGTTTCCAGTGATCGTTTGTGCATTCTTTAATCCTCCTGGAATCCCTTCATAAAGGATACTTCCACCACCAGATCCACCTTCTGGTCCAAGATCAATGATCCAATCAGCACTTCGGATCACATCTAGATTGTGTTCAATAACAATGACCGTGTTCCCTTTATCCACTAAGTTATTGATAATTCGAATCCCATTTTCGACATCTGACATATGCAGTCCTGTTGTCGGCTCATCTAGAATGTATATTTGTCCATTTGTTTTCAATTCATTAGCTAATTTCAGCCTTTGTGCTTCTCCGCCAGATAAGGTGTCCATCGGCTGTCCAAGAGTCAGATAACCAATACCAACTTCTTTTAGATTCTCAAGCTTTCGCTGGATCTCTTTCTCATCAAAAAATTCAAGTGCTTCTTCTATGGTCATATCCATGACTTCTACGATATTTTTACCACGATAACGATAATCCAAAACAGTTGGATCATAACGTTTCCCATGGCAATTTGAACAAACTACCTCTGATTTGTCCATAAAGGATAGATTAAGCTCGATTACACCCATTCCTTTGCATTCTGGACAAGCCCCTTTAGAATTGTAGCTGAAATATCCAGCATCAACTTGATTTTCTTTACCAAAAGCTTTCCGAATGTTATTCATGATCCCACTGAATGTGGCTGGATTTGACCGTTTGTTCGTATGGATTGGATTTTGATCAATAAGTAGGCTTTCTGGAAAGTCTTTTAAAAATACTTGATTGACCAATGTACTCTTGCCAGAACCAGCTACCCAGAAACAACGGTAAAAACACCTTTAGGAATTTCTAAGCGAATATTTTTTAAATTATGCAAAGAGCTCTGGCGGCTAATAAAGGTTTCTGAAAATGTCCGTACTTCTTTTTTGATTGGTAATTGATGTCGCAAATAGTTTCCCGTTAACGTACCAGAATCCAGTAACCCATCATAATCCCCAGTATACATGATCTCACCGCCGTGACTTCCAGCATAAGGTCCTACATCCACGATATGATCGGCCACCTTGATGACATCAGGATCATGTTCGACTACCAGAACTGTATTCCCTTCATCTCGGATTTTTTTTAATAAATCATTAAGTAGATGGACATCTCTAGGATGCAATCCTGTACTTGGCTCGTCAAAAATATACATCATATTAGTCAAACTGCTAGCTAATTGCTTCACCATTTTTACTCGCTGTGATTCCCCTCCAGATAAACTTGAAGTCTCGCGTGTCAATGTCATATAGCCTAATCCAATATCAATCAAATCTTGGATACGTTTTTGGATACTGGCAATCAACGGATGACGCTCTTTGTTATCTAACGTTTCTAGTATTTGTAATAGTGAAGATAATTCTTTTGCGGTCAAATCGTATATATTATAACCGTTTATTTTAGAGTTTAGGACTTCGTGTGAGAAACGTTTTCCTTGGCATTCTGGACAAGTGTCCATTTTGGTATACGTCTCCAGAACCTTTGCTGTTTTTTTCGTTGTTTCTTTTTCAGTATGGACATTGGTTCGCATGAATCGAGTGACAATCCCTTCATAAGTCACATTCATATCTCCCGCACTTGGTATATTGATTCTCTCTGCTTTTCCATACAATAATCGATCGTATTTTTCTGATGTGTATTCGGAGACTGGTTTGTTTGGGTCGAATAAACCAGTCTCTGCATACATTTTCCAATACCAAGTCCCTACCGTGAAATTGGGAAGCAAGATTGCTCCTTCATTTAGTGAGCGTGTCGCATCTACAGCGGCATCGATATTCAATGTTATCGTTTTTCCAATTCCTTGGCAGACAGGGCACATACCTTGAGGATCATTAAATGAATACGCGTTGGCATAACCTAATGGCGGTTCAGCAAAGCGTGAAAATAAAATTCGAAAAAGTGCCTGAATATCCGTTGCAGTACCTAAAGTGGATCGAGCATTTCCTCCCAGTTTCTTCTGATTGATCAAAACAGCCGTGGATAAATGCTTGATCTCATCAATATCAGGTCTGCTATATTTAGGCAAAAAATTACGTGCAAAACTATTACAAGTCTCATTCAGTTGTCTGCCCGCCTCCTGTGCAATCGTATCAAAAACAATAGAAGATTTGCCAGACCCTGATACGCCAGTAAAGATGGTAATTTTATTTTTTGGGATACGCAAATCAATGTTTTTCAAGTTGTTTTCTCGTGCATGAATCAATTCAATATACTCTGTCATCCTTGTTTCTCCTTTAAAATCGATTTTTAAACAAATCTATGGCGAACAACGGGCAGTAATAGGGATTTATAGTTTGACAGAAGAAGAAAAGAAAAGTAAGTGATATTTTGTTAAATAAAAAAAACTGATACATCCGCACCTCTGCTTCATGTATCAGTTTTTACATTGGATTACACTGCTTCTTCACGTAGTTTTTCCGCAAATTCATTGATTTTGCGTATACGGTGATTGATTCCCGATTTGGATATCGTACCTGAGGGAATCATTTCCCCTAACTCTTTCAAACTGACTTCTGGATGCTGAAGCCGGAGTTCAGCAATTTCCTGAAGTTTTTCAGGAAGGGCATGCAGACCGACCTTTGCTTCGATCAATTCGATGTTTTCAATTTGTTTAGAAGCCGCATCAATCGTCTTATTCAAATTTGCTGTCTCACAATTAACTAGGCGATTGACCGAATTTCTCATATCCCGTACGATCCGCACGTCTTCAAATCGAAGCATCGAATTAGTTGCACCAATCAGTGTCAAGAAATCAGCAATCTTTTCTGCGCCTTTTAAATAGGAAATATAGCCATTGCGTCGTTCAAGCGTTCGAGCATGCAGTCCGTAATAATTCAACATATCGCAAATGTCTTGGTTGTGCTGTTCATAAATGGAAAATATCTCTAAATGGTAACGGCTTGTTTCTGGATTATTGACTGAACCCGAGGCCATAAAAGCCCCACGTAAATACGAACGCATTTTTTGCGAATTCCCCATAATCTCGTCCGAAACGTGTCCATTGAACATCATACCATCCATAATATCAAGATCCATCAACACATCTTTTGTGCCTTGCTTCAAGCGGACGATATAGACATTGTTCTTTTTTAATTTCATTTTTTTACGAACGAGTAGCTCACTTCGTACCTGATAATGATCTTTCAAAAGAGAATAGATACGTCTGGCAATTGCAGCATTTTCTGTTTGGACGTTCAAAATAAACTGCTGGTTCACAATACCTAAAGAGCCGTTCATTCGCAACAAAGCAGCTAATTCTGCTTTCGCATGTTCTCGATGAACTTCCAAACCAGTTAGTTCTTTCTTCACATCTGCAGCAAATGACATCCTATTCTCCTCCTTTCTCCAACAATAAATTGCTTAATATTTTGAACCGAAAACTAATCGGAATAATTCTTCTACCACTTTGTCTCCATCATGGAAGACACCACCGTCTTTCAATTCTAAAAAGTCGGTAGAAATCACTCGACAGCCTTCATTTCTCAATCCATGGAAATCATGTGCGACTTGTACTAAGTACTCATCATAGATTTCCGGGTCCATATAATCTTCTGGTACTTTTTCCGTATTGACTAGTACCGTGTCGATAAAAGGCTGCTTCAAATGCTTGTGTAAGACACGTATATGATCGGCATCGGTGAAGTGTTCAGTTTCCCCTTTTTGGGTCATGATATTACAGATATACACGGTTTCAGCAGTTGTATTAATCATAGCTTCGCCAATTTCTGGTATCACTAAATTGGGAAGGATGCTAGTGAATAAACTGCCGGGACCCAAAACGACCATGTCGGCATCCATAATTGCTGAAACGACTTTTCGTGCCGCTTTAGCTTCACTTTTATCATTCGTGTTGCAAACATAGACATGATCGATCGTTTTGCGATCAATCGCGATTTTAGATTCTCCTACTGCAGTCGTTCCGTCTTTAAAGACGGCATGCAAGGTCAAAGGCGTTTCTGAAGAAGGATAGACGTGTCCATCTACATGCATCATTTTCGCTAATAATTGAATCGCTTCATATGTGCTTCCTCGCATTTCGGAAACTGCAGCAATAATCAGGTTACCGATCGTATGATTGGCTAAGAACTGATCTTCTTTTTTAAAACGATATTGGAAAATATCTTCATAGAATTGCGGCATATCTGATAACGCTACTAAGACATTTCTCAAGTCACCAGGAGGAGCCATAGCGATCGATTCTCTGATTGCGCCGCTGCTTCCACCATCATCCGCAACAGTTACTACCGCCGTGATATCTGCTCCCTGATTTCTTAAACTTTTTAGGATAACCGGTAGACCCGTGCCACCGCCGACCACTACGATCTTTGGTTTTCTTATCCGGTAGGTTTTCATTTTCACGACCGGTTCACCGTCTCTTTCCTTTTATCCTTGTCCCGATGTGTCACATTGACTTTATATGTTTTTCCTAAAGCATTTGCCAAACGTTCAGTCAACGCCACAGAACGGTGTTGGCCGCCTGTACAGCCGATTGCAACTGTCAAGCTGCTTTTTCCTTCTTTGATATATCCAGGCAATACGGTTTCCAGAAGATCCAAAAATTTATGATAGAAAGATTGTGTTTCATCAAAGGACATCACATAATCATAGACTGGCTGGTCTTTACCAGTTAGTGGTCTTAGTTCTGGAATATAATGAGGATTTGGCAAAAAACGTACATCCATCACGATATCAGAGTCAATCGGCAACCCATATTTAAAGCCAAATGATACAAATTCGATTCGAAATCCTTGGTCTCCCTTTGACTTGAAAGACTCGTTGATTTTTTCGCGTAATTGTCGTGGTGTCAATGTCGTGGTGTCAATGATCACGGAAGCTTGTGCTTTCAAGTCGTCTAATATTGCCCGCTCTTTACGGATTCCTTCAGTGATCAAACCGTCCATTGCCATCGGATGCGTTCGTCTTGTTTCTTTGTAACGAGCAACTAGTTCTTCGTCCGAAGCATCTAAAAACAAGATAGAAGTGTCGATGAAGTTCGTATTTTCGATTTCAATCAGCATGTTTTGAATTTCTTCAAAGAAAGAACGAGAACGTAAATCTACTCCTAAAGCCATTTTTGTGACTTTACCTGATTCTTTGATTAATTCCCAGAATTTTGGAATCAATCGAGGTGGCATATTATCGATACAAAAATAGCCCATATCCTCAAAACTTTGGATAGCTACTGTTTTTCCTGCACCGCTCATACCTGTTATGATGACTAATTGCAAATTATCTGTCATATTTACGAACCCCTCTCACATTGTACATAATAAAATTATATCATTCCGGGCGTATCATTACCAGCTTTCTTTCTCTTTTACAAAAAGATTTGGACCAAATATCTTTTAGGATATTTGCCCCAAATCCAAGATTTTTCTACTTTTCAGATACTGTATCTAATGCTTCGTTTCTTTCAGCTAATGCACGTTCGATCGTCCGATCCGCTAAAATAGATTGAGCATCGATCACTGGGTAATGATTATCTTCAGCAAATTCATGCATCAAAGATAATTCCGTGCAACCTAGAATAACTTTTTCACAGTTTAATCGCTCTACCGCTTCCTCCAAAATCTCATAGTAGAGTTCTTGATTCAAGTGATCTGACTCTTTGATTTCATGATAGATCAAATAATTGATTTTTTCTTGAAGCGCAGTATCAGGAATCACTGTTTCGAATCCAAGATTTTTGACTTCGCGTTCATAGATTCCAGCTTTCATACTTCCTTCTGTTCCTAGAATCGCTACTCTCCCTGTCGTATGCTGACGGACAAGTTCATTTGCTGCTTCTCTTGGCATATGCAGAATAGGAATATCCGTTGCCGCTTGTAATTCTTCAAAAAAGTAATGTGCTGTGTTACAAGTCAACACAATGAAGTTTGGTCGCAATAAATTTTGTTTCTCAATATCGTCCAGCAGAAACGGCACTGGATTTTCTTCTGATCGATCTAAAATATAAGCTGTACGATCAGGAACTGTTGCATGATTGAATAAGACATAATTCAAATATTCTTGATCTTTTGTAGCTTTCGTTCGGTGGTTGATCAAGCGAACAAAACTTTCTGTCGCCATCGTGCCCATTCCGCCTAAAATACTGAAAAAATTCTCCATGAACTAGCCTTCTTTCACATGAAAATACTTTTTGAATCTTGGAATATAGTTATGGAACATATATTTCATCAACATCCAGCGCTTGATTGACCGATCTTTTTCATAAAATACAGTAGTGCCGTAACGATTTTCTTTGATCATTTGCTCAGCTAGTTTTTTGTCTTCATTTTCCCGAGCATATTCTAAAAAGATTTTTTTGGGCACACCCATCCATAATCTTGCTTTATCTGATTGATTCGTTCCATAGGTCGTTTCAACAAAGGGTTTGTTGAACACTCGATCTTCTGTGACGAAACGAGCCAGATTCAAGCCGTTCAATGTCACAAAGAAACTGCTACGTCCTTGTCTCAAATTGATTTCAAATAATTTATATTCTCCATCTCTAGGATCATACTTCATATCGAAATTGGCAAAGCCGGTATATTCGATTTTTTCCAAAAATGCTTTAATGGTTTGATAGATTTTTTCGTTATAATCTGGCATGATCACAACGTAATTTCCAATCGATGCTGGTGTAGGATCTTCTAAAAGTGGATGACCAAGACACATCATCCGAACTTGATGATCTTCATCTACATACGCATTTAGCACACGCATATTACTATCATCACCGGGGATAAAATCTTGTGCGATCATTTCACTAGTATAACCGGCTTCATAGATCCGACCTAAAATCAAATCAAACTCTTCTCTCGTTTCTAGAATAAACGCTTTTTTTCTTCCTTCAAATTGAACAGAAAGGTACTCCACACTGTTTGCGGGTTTCAAAGCAACCGGGAATTCAAAAGGCAATTCCTGTTCTAAGCGTCCATTTACTAACATTTCTTCTCTGACGATCAATGTTTTAGGATACGGAAGATCATATTCTTCACAAACTTCATAAAAGCTTACTTTATTGATCAGTCTTTCAAATAAAGAATAATCAATATACGGACAGATAAAATATTCTGACAGCTCTTGCTTATGTTGAGAGATCAATTCTGCATACCCATCACCACAAGCGATCAAAAGATATTTTTTACTCTTATCAGAATATCTTTCTTTTGCCAAACGAAGCATCGTCTCGATAAATACAGGGTCTTTATCAAATCCTGGAATGACTTCTACATTGACGATTTTACTGTAGCGGGTAGGGGCTAATTGATCAGAAGCATATGCTTGGCAGACTTTGCCGTATGCTTCGTTAAAAGAACGTGCCATACCATAAACGTTCATGTCGCTTCCTAATAATATAGGGATAAATTCTTCATTTTCAATACTGTTCATCATTATCTCTCACTTACTCATAATCTCTTGTTTTTCTTTTCTAACTACACAAGGAATATCATACCATAAAGAAAAAAGCAATCAAAGGAAACTCCTCCGATTGCTCAATTCTTTTTTGAACGGATTGAACTTATAGGAAGTTTTTATCTATACCAATCAGTGTAGAAAGAACTACCATGTAATGATTCTAGAACACTAGTATTAAGAAAACAAGCACAAATTCATTTTTTTATGTTTTTTTAACTATCTCAGCGATCTATCTTCTTTATACCATTATTTTTTTCAAATAGTGACCTGTATAGCTTTCTTTTACATCAATGATTTCTTCTGGAGTTCCAGTCGCAAGGATCGTTCCTCCGCCTTCTCCGCCTTCTGGTCCTAAATCAATGATATGATCGGCTGTTTTGATTACATCTAGATTGTGTTCGATCACTAAAACTGTATTACCAGCGTCTACTAACCTTTGTAACACTTGCAGCAAACGGGCGATATCGTCGCTATGAAGACCAGTCGTTGGTTCATCTAATATATAGAAATTCTTTCCATTAGAGATTTTGTGTAATTCACTGGCAAGTTTCATCCGTTGCGCCTCGCCACCGGACAATGTCGTTGCTGGTTGTCCCATCGTCACATACCCTAAGCCAACATCAACGATCGTTTGCAGTTTGCGATGAATCTTTGGAATATGCTTGAAGAATTCTACAGCATCTTCTACCGTCATTTCCAAAACATCTGCAATGCTTTTTCCTTTGTAATGCACTTCTAATGTTTCAGAGTTATATCGTTTGCCATGACATACTTCACAAGGAACATAGACATCAGGCAAAAAGTGCATTTCGATCTTAATAATCCCATCCCCGCGACACGCTTCACAACGACCGCCTTTTACGTTGAAACTAAAACGACCTTTCTTATATCCCCGCATTTTTGCCTCGTTTGTTTGAGCAAATAACCCACGGATATCATCAAAGACACTCGTATAAGTCGCTGGATTACTTCTCGGCGTCCGTCCGATTGGGCTTTGATCGATGTCGATGATCTTTTCGATACTTTCGTAGCCGGAAATTGTCTTGAATTTACCTGGCTTGGCAGAATTCTTATTTAATTTCTGCGCTAATGATTTCTTTAAGATACTATTGACCAATGTACTCTTTCCAGAACCAGACACACCTGTTACTGCTACAAATTCTCCTAAAGGAAATTCGACACTGATATTTTTCAGATTGTTTTCTGAAGCACCAGTAATCTTGATTGCTTTCCCATTACCTTTACGGCGTTCTTTTGGCACCGGGATCGATTTTTTCCCTGAAAGATATTTCCCTGTCAAAGAATTTTCGTCATTAGCTACTTCTTCAGGAGTACCTGCAGCAACGATTTGTCCGCCTTGTTCCCCTGCTCCAGGTCCGACGTCAATCAGATAATCTGCTGCCCACATCGTATCTTCATCATGTTCGACCACAACGAGTGTATTGCCAAGATCACGCATTTTCTTCAATGAGCCAATCAGTCGATCATTATCGCGTTGATGTAATCCGATCGATGGTTCATCTAAAATATACAGAACTCCAGAAAGATTCGATCCAATTTGCGTAGCCAATCTGATTCGCTGTGCTTCTCCTCCAGATAACGTTCCCGAAGCACGACTCAAGGTTAGATAGTCTAATCCGACATTTTCTAAGAATGAAAGTCTGTCATTTACTTCTTTTAAAATCGGTTTGGCAATCACTTTTTCTTGTTCAGATAATGTAAGGTTTGAGAAGAAGTCTACTGCTTTTTGGATAGACAATTCATTTGTTTGCCCAATATTCGTTCCATTGATTTGAACAGATAATGCTTGAGGATTCAAACGATAACCTTTACACGTCTGACAAGTCAATTCGGTCATATAAAGACGCATTTGCTCACGCGTGAAATCACTGTTCGTATCATGATAACGACGTTCGATATTTTTCAATACTCCTTCGAAAGTTGTTTCTACATCGCGAACGCCACCAAAATCATTTTCATAATGGAAATGGAAAAGTTCATCTGTTCCATTTAAGATGATCTCCTGATGTTCTTCCGGTAATTCTTCGAATGGTGTATCCAAATCGATACCGAAACTTTCGCAAGCCTGCGCTAACATTTGAGGATAATATTGAGAGCTGATTGGGTTCCATGGAACGATTGCACCTTGACTAAGCGTCTTCGTTCTATCTGGAATGACTAAATCTTGATCGACTTCTAATTTGACGCCTAAACCGTCACAGTCTGGACAAGCTCCAAAAGGCGCATTGAAGGAGAACAGTCTTGGTTCTAGTTCACCAACAGTAAATCCGCAATAAGGACAAGCATAGTGTTCGCTAAACAACATTTCTTCTTCGCCAATCACGTCAACCAAAGCATAGCCGTCTGCCAGTCGCAAGGCTGCCTCTAAAGAATCAAATAGACGAGAACGAATTCCTTCTTTCACAATGATCCGGTCGATGACGATTGCGATATCGTGTTTTTTGTTTTTCTCCAGCTCAGGTACTTCACTTAAATCATAGATTTCGCCATCGACTCGAACGCGGACGTATCCCTCTTTTTGAATTCGTTCGAATATTTTTTTGTGTTGACCTTTTTTCTTTACCACGATTGGTGCCATTACTTGAATCTTTGTGCGCTCAGGTAAAGCCATTACTTGATCGGCCATTTGATCTACTGATTGACTGGTAATCTCGATATGATCGTTGGGACAAATCGGATGTCCTACACGAGCAAACAACAAGCGTAAATAGTCATTGATTTCCGTCACAGTACCTACTGTCGAACGAGGGTTTTTACTTGTTGTTTTCTGATCAATAGAAATCGCCGGACTCAATCCGTCGATGCTGTCTACATCTGGTTTATCCATTTGACCTAAAAACTGGCGGGCATACGCAGAAAGACTTTCTACGTATCTCCGCTGTCCTTCTGCATACAGTGTATCAAATGCTAAGGAACTCTTTCCAGAACCGGACAAACCTGTAACGACCACGAATTTGTCTCGTGGAATCGTGACATCTATATTTTTCAAGTTATGGGCACGTGCACCATGAATCGTAATTTTATCGTTAGCCATGTTGTCCTCCTACTTCGAAGCTTTTAATTCTAAAATCATATCTCGTACATTAGCGGCTGTTTCAAAATCCAAAGCTTTTGCCGCATCTTTCATTTCTTTTTCTAATTTCATCAATAACGTGTCTTTTTCTTCCTTCGTCATTTCTTCATACGACACTTGTACCGCTTCTTTTGTATCATCTTCCGATTCTTTCGTAATAGAAATCAAATCTCGGATTTCTTTAATGATCGTTTTTGGAACGATCCCATGTTCTTCATTGTACTTCTGCTGAATCGTACGACGTCTTGACGTTTCATCCATCGCTAAACGCATAGAATCCGTCACCTTGTCTGCGTACATGATTACTTTCCCTTCTTCATTACGAGCAGCTCGCCCAATCGTTTGGACTAAGGAACGTTCGCTACGTAAAAAGCCTTCTTTATCTGCATCCAAGATAGCAACAAGAGAAACTTCAGGTACATCTAATCCCTCACGAAGCAAATTGATTCCGACTAACACATCAAATTCGCCTAATCGTAGATCTCGAATGATCTCTGTTCGTTCCAACGTTTTGATATCACTATGCAGATATTTGACTTTGATTCCTAATTCTTTGAAATAATCTGTGAGGTCTTCTGCCATTTTTTTCGTCAGTGTCGTTACAAATACCCGTTGATCTTTTTCGACCCGTTCATTTATTTCGCCTACTAGATCATCGATTTGTCCCATGATTGGACGGACTTCGATTACTGGATCAAGCAGCCCTGTCGGACGGATGATTTGTTGGATAACGGTATCAGTTTGTTCATATTCATATGGTCCTGGTGTCGCAGAGACATAAATGATCTGATTGACATGTTTTTCAAATTCTTCTAGACGAAGCGGTCGATTGTCTAAAGCAGATGGCAAACGGAAACCGTAATCTACTAGCATCTGTTTTCTCGCTCGGTCGCCATTATACATTCCTCTGATTTGAGGCATGGTCACGTGCGATTCGTCAGCCACGATCAGAAAATCTTCAGGAAAGAAATCCAATAGCGTATAAGGCGGTTCGCCTTCTTTACGTCCGTCCATATGCCGAGAATAATTTTCGATTCCTGAAGTGTAGCCCATTTCTAACATCATTTCAATATCATAATTGGTTCGCTGTTCTAAACGTTGAGCTTCTAGAAGTTTGTTTTCATTTCGTAAAACAGCTAAACGCTGCTCTAATTCTGCTTTGATATTCGCTACGGCATGCTCCATATGTTCGTCATTCGTCACAAAGTGAGTTGCCGGGAAGATTGCTACATGTTCCGTTTCTCCTAAAACTTCACCTGTCAGCGCATTGACTTCTCGGATACGTTCGACTTCATCTCCAAAAAACTCCACTCTTAAGGCACGTTCATCTCTTGAAGCCGGGAAAATCTCCACGACATCACCACGCACTCGAAAACGACCGCGCTGAAAATCTATATCATTTCTTTCGAACTGGATACTGACTAAGTCACGAATCAACTGGTTGCGATCTAATTCTGCTCCTTGTCGAATCGAAACGACTTGTTTTTGATACTCAAAAGGCGAACCTAATCCAAAAATACATGAAACGGATGCAATGACGATCACATCATTTCTTTCTAATAATGAACTAGTAGCCGAATGTCGTAATTTATCGATCTCATCATTTACACTTGAATCTTTTTCGATATACGTATCGCTTGAAGGCACATAAGCTTCAGGCTGATAATAATCATAATAAGAAACAAAATATTCAACAGCATTGTTAGGGAAAAATTCCTTGAATTCCCCGTACAGCTGACCAGCCAATGTTTTGTTATGGGCAATAATCAGTGTTGGTTTATTCACTTTCTCAATAAGATTGGAAATCGTATATGTTTTCCCTGTTCCAGTCGCACCTAATAAAATTTGTGCTTTTTTCCCGCCGACTACGCCATCCACTAATTGGTTAATCGCTTCAGGCTGATCACCAGCCGGTTGGTATTTCGAGACAAGCTCAAAGCGTCGGGAGGTATCTCTTTCAATCATTCTTTGTCCTCCTTTTCATTCATTCCTTTTCATTTTACGACCAATAAAAAGAAAAGGAAAGCAAAGGCATTCCTTACTAAAAAATTATACCACACCGAACATACTTTCGCCACTTTTTTCTCTCATTCTCCATGTTATGTTTTATAACATATAATGTTAGAAACTCGCATTTTTTTCATTTTTTCGAGCCTACAGTCTTGTCTGATTCAGCACTTTTCGCCTATAATAATAAAATATTGGAAATTTAGGAGGTTGATTATGAAAAGAAAGCATTTATTTCACTCATTTGTTTTCTTAATGACAGGACTTGTGACACTTGCGTTTGGTCATGTTGCACAAGCTGACAACACTACAACGGCAGAGTCAAGCACAAGCGAGACAATGCAAAAAATAGAGCCCAAAAAAGACGTATACGTAATTGCTAGCGACTCTGCTTTTGCTCCATTTGAATTTCAAAACGCAAACGGCGAGTACGAGGGCATCGATGTAAAATTGATGGAAAGCATCGCCAAACTGCAAGGATTCAACATCCGAATGGACTATCGTGGATTCTCCGCTGCTTTGCAAGCTTTAGAATCAGGACAAGCAGACGGGATGATTGCCGGAATGACGGTAACGGACGAAAGAAAGAAAAGCTACGATTTTTCTGATTCTTACTTTGACAGCGGAATTCAATTAGCTGTCAAAAAAGGCGACACTTCGATCAAGTCTTATGAAGATTTGAAAGGAAAAACAGTCGGAGCAAAAGTTGGAACCGAAAGTGCAGAATTTTTAAGCGATCATGAATCTGAATACGGCTATTCTATCAAATATTTTGATGCTGCAGATCAATTGTATGACGGGTTGAAAGTTGGCGCAATTGATGCCATGATGGATGATTATCCAGTAATTGGTTATGCGATCAAACAAGGACAAGAATTGGAAACACCAATTGAAAAAGAATCTGGCGGAAAGTATGCATTTGCCGTCAAAAAAGGGCAAAACCCTGAACTTCTTAATATGTTCAATGAAGGATTGAAAGAATTAAAAAGAACAGGCGAGTACGATAAGATCATCAAAGAATATGTAGCAGATGGTTCAGAATCTTCTAGTGATTCTTCCGCAGCTGATGAATCGACATTTCTTGGACTTATCCAAAACAACTATCAAGCATTGTTAAAAGGACTTTGGCGAACGATTCTCTTGACTTTGATCTCCTTCGCTTTGGCTATAGTAATCGGTGTGATTTTTGGATTATTCAGTGTAGCACCAATACGCGCGCTTCGCACGGTTGCTAGCATTTATGTCGATATCATCCGTGGGATTCCGATGATGGTTCTTGCATTCTTTATTTTCTTTGGATTGCCTGGTATCGTTGGATTTACGATCCCCGACTTCATCGCTGGTGTTATCACCTTGACTCTTAACGCAAGTGCTTATATCGCAGAGATTGTTCGAGGCGGAATCAATGCCGTTCCTGTCGGACAAATGGAAGCTTCTAGAAGTTTGGGTCTTTCTTATAATCGGACGATGCAAAAAATCATTTTACCACAAGCGATACGCATCATGATTCCATCATTCGTGAATCAGTTCGTTATCTCATTGAAAGATACAACGATCATTTCCGCAATTGGTGTAGTCGAATTGCTACAAACTGGTAAAATCATCGTTGCACGTACGACACAAAGTACGTATGTTTATTTGATCATCGCGATCATGTACTTGATTTTGATTACAGCATTGACAAAATTAGCGAAAGTTTTAGAAAAGAAGGTGAAGTAAGATGGCAGAAAAAATCTTAGTTGAGCATCTAGTCAAAAAATACGGCGATAACACAGTATTAAACGACATCAACGTATCCATCAACGAAGGAGATGTCGTCTGTATCATCGGCCCTTCAGGTTCAGGAAAAAGTACATTCTTACGTTGCTTGAATCGTTTAGAAGAACCTTCTGACGGTGAGATCATTATTGACGGCGCCCACTTGATGGATAAAAGCACAGATATCAACTTGGTGAGACAACATATCGGAATGGTATTCCAGCACTTTAACCTATTCCCTCATCTTTCTATTTTGGAAAACATCATTTTAGCACCGATGGATCTGAAGAAAGAATCCAGAGAAGTAGCAGAGAAAAAAGCAATCAAATTGCTACAGACAGTTGGTCTAGAAGATAAAAAAGATATGTATCCTGAAATGCTTTCCGGTGGACAAAAACAGCGTGTAGCTATCGCTCGTGCTCTAGCGATGAATCCTGACATCATGCTTTTTGATGAGCCTACTTCTGCACTCGACCCTGAAATGGTCGGTGATGTCTTGAACGTCATGAAAAAATTGGCAGAACAAGGTATGACGATGGTTATCGTTACGCACGAAATGGGGTTCGCTAAAGAAGTAGCCAATCGCGTCATGTTCATTGACGACGGTAACTTTTTAGAAGATGGAACGCCTCAACAAATCTTTGAAAATCCGCAAAATGAACGGACAAAAGATTTCTTGAATAAAGTATTAAATATTTAATAAAAACCAAAAATGCACGGTCGCCATGAAGGGACCGTGTGTTTTTATCTTCTTATTTTCTCACCTAACTGTATCAGTCGCATCGCTTGTTCTCCTGCACAAACAAGCAATCGCTCTACCTGTTCCATCGCATAAGAAAGTTCCATCGGTTCATTGATGATATCAAGTACATAGTCGATACCAGTTTCATAAATGGTCGAAAGATTAGCCGAGGCACTACCGACGATAGCTATAACAGGAATATCATATTTTTTGGCTAGAATAGCAATCCCAACTGGTGCTTTTCCATTCAAAGATTGACCGTCCATTCTCCCTTCACCTGTAATGACAACATCTGCCTTTTTCATGTATTCTTCAAGCTTTAAAAGTTCAAGGATTTTCGAGATTCCTTGACACATTTCTGCATCGCAGAACGCCAACAGACCTGCTCCTAAACCACCTGCCGCACCTGCACCTTCCATTTCTAGAACGGTTATCCCTAACGTTTCTTGGATCTTTTGACCATAATGACAGAGTGCTTCATCTAATTTTAACACTTGCGCTCCAGAAGCTCCTTTTTGTTTCCCATAAATAAAAGAAGCGCCGTTTTGCCCACATAGAGGGTTGGAAACATCAGATAAAATGTAAAAAACAGTCTCTTTCAACCTTGGATTAATATTAGATATATCAATGGAATCAATCATTGCGATTTCTTTCGCGCCAAGCGCTATCTCTTTTCCATCGGCATCTTTAAAAGACACTCCCAAAGCTTGGGCCATACCCACTCCGCCGTCGTTCGTTGCACTTCCACCAATACCGATATAAATTTCTTTTACACCATGGGCTAGTACTTCATTGATGAGCTCGCCTGTTCCATAAGATGTTGCTTCCATCGGATTCATCTGATTGGTTCCAACAAGCATCAAACCGGAAGCTTGAGCCATTTCGATCACGGCACGCTCGGTATCAATCAACCCAAATTTTGCTTGAACCATTTGCTGATACGGTCCAGTCACTGTGATGTATCGATATTCTCCACCGCACCCCTCAATGATTGCATCAACAGTACCTTCTCCACCATCTGCAATCGGGATCTTGAGTACATCTGCTTGTTTCTCCACTCGTTTGATTCCTTCTTCAATAGATGCTTCTACTTCAAAAGTCGAAGCACTTCCTTTATAGGAGTCTGACGCAATGATGATTTTTTTCTTCATGCTACACCTGCTTTTTCTACCATAATCAACATGACTACTTTAAGCTATGGACGTACTAAACATGGCTTTTTGTGATCAAACGTCCATCCTGGAATTAAGAATTGCATTCCTACTGCATCATCTCTTGAATCTAATTCGTTGTCTAAATAGAGCTGATGTGCCTTTTCTACTTTCTCCATATCTAGTTCTACACCTAAACCAATTATTTCTTCTGTCAACTTGATTTTCCCATCTCTAATAACGAATGGTCTTTTTGATAATTCCTGTCCATCTTGCCAGATCCAATGAGTGTCGATGGCTGTGATCTCACCAGGTGCCGCCGCTGCTACATGCGTAAACATCGCAAGTGAGATATCAAAGTGATTATTGGAATGAGAGCCCCAAGTCAATCCAAAATCATGACACATTTGCGCTACTCTGACCGAACCATCCATTGTCCAGAAATGGGGATCTGCTAATGGGATAGATACGCTTTGCAAAGCTACAGAATGTTGCATTTGTCGCCAGTCTGTAGCTACCATATTTGTGGCTGTTGGTAATCCAGTTGCTTTTCTGAATTCCGCTAATGCTTCTCTTCCCGATAATCCATTCTCAGCCCCACAAGGATCTTCCGCATAAGATAAGATACCATTCATTCCCTTGCATAAATCAATTGCTTCTTGCAAAGACCATGCGCCATTTGGATCTAGCGTGATCCTAGAGTTTGGAAAAGCTTTTTTCAAACCACAGATCGTCTTTATCTCTTCCTCACCTTCTAAGACGCCTCCTTTTAATTTGAAATCCTTAAAACCGTATCTTTCATGTGCAGCTTTTGCTAAAGAGACGATCGAATCAGAAGTCAATGCTTCTTCTCTTCTCAGTCGACCCCATTCATCAGACTCATCGTCACCTAGCAAATAAGGCAACGTCGTTTGTCTAGAATCTGCAATATAAAACAGATATCCTAGAACGTCTATCTCATCTCTTTGCTGTCCATTTCCTAAAAGCGCAGCAACTGGAACTTGAAAGAACTTGCCTAATAGATCAAGAAAAGCTGATTCAATAGCTGTTACTGCGTGAATCGTTGTGCGCAAATCATAAGTCTGCAATCCTCGACCACTACTATCCAAATGATTGAAATTATGATGGACTTTCTTCAACACATTTTTATATTCACCGATTGTTTTACCAATAAGCAGTTGCTTTGCGTCTTCTAAAACCTTTTGGATATTTTTCCCTCCCGGCACTTCTCCTACACCGATTTCTCCATTGTCTGCTGTCATCAAAAATAGATTTCTCGTAAAATAGGGGCCATGAGCACCGCTTAGATTCAGTAGCATACTGTCATAACCTGCGATTGGTATAACTTTTGTATCAATTATTTTCGGAATCATCTTTTTTCTCCTTTTTGTTTTAATTTCTAATTGCCTAGCTTATTAAAAAATTCCTATAGCAAATCCTACCAACGTCCAAACGATGCTGATTCCCCACAATTTGAAGAAAGAAAAGCGAATATACTCTCTAATTGTTTCTCCTCCAAGGTCGCAGGCCATGATGATTTGAGGCTGTGCCACGATAGAAGCAAATGCACCAACATTGAAAAATAACGCTAACACGATAATATCTGCAGCAACTCCATATTGTTCTCCTAATGCTGTTATAATGGGAACTAAGGCAAAATACCAAGTATCATTAGTGAAAATGAACATCAAAGGTGTACTCAACAGTGCGATAATGATATGAAGATAGGGTCCCATAGAAGAAGGCGCGATCTCAACTAAAGTCATGACCATTTGTTCCATCATCCCCGTTCCTTCCAATACACCAACTACGACTCCTGACATAAAGACGATCGGTGCTATGGGATAGGTAGCCGCAGCATATTTGCTGACCAGCTTGTTTTGCATCTTGCGATCTGGATAATTGATCACTAGTGCAAGGATTAAACCAACGGCAAAAATATAAAATTCTGGAAAAGAAGTAACGATAAGTAGCGTGACCACAGCTATTGTCAAGCAGAGATTGAACCAAAAAAGTTTAGGTCTTGACATTTCGGAAAGCTCTGGTTCTTCTCCCACTAATGTACCTGCTTCTATATTCTTTTTAATGAATCCATTTCTTTTTTGGCTTTTCTTTCCTAAAAAATAAGCGAATATCATGGTCAAAATCGTCATCAATATCATCAAAGGAATTAGTTTTAAAAAGACATGCATCGCCGGACTATCGACATTTGGCAACAATGCAGCAGCCCGGAGCACCCGTGCATTCCAAGGTTTAATCGTTCCTAACATCGTACCAAGCGAAGTCAAAAAAACCAGAATCATCGGATCAATCTTTAATTTTTTAAACAACGGTAATAGTAATGGGATAACAATCAAATAAGTAGACATGACACTCCCGTCTAATGTTGCAAGGATAGCCAACGGTACAGTAAAACTACACAGGATTGGTCCACCAATCTTCATTTTCTTCAGCACTTTATAGATCAAAATCTCAAATAATCCAGCATCTGTCATTAATGCAAAATACGGTAACGAGAACATAATCATTAAAAAGATACTTCTAGTGAGATCTAGTCCAGATATAATATGTTCTGTTGTCTTGGATAAATCAGCACCGCTTAGAAATGAAAAAACAAGGGGCAAAATCGCAAAACAAACCAAAATATTCAGTTTATCTTTCATTAGCAGAAAAGTGATGACTCCCATCATTGCGAAGCCTAAAATTGCTAAATAACTCATGCCGTAATCTCCTTCAACCATTTTTTCATAATTGATCCAGCTGGCAAGAATAGGAGAAAAGTCAGCTAGTTTCATCAATTATCTTTTATTACATGTTTAGCGCACCAAACAAGGTCTACTTGAATCAAACATCCAACCTTTAATTAAATATTGCATTGCTAACGAGTCATCACGATCCCTATATTTCTTTTCAATTTTTTGATATAGGTGATGCGCTGATTCAAGTTTTTCCATATCTATTTCGATGCCTAATCCAGGCTTATCTGTCACTTTGATTTTTCCATCACGAATAACTAAAGGATCTTTGCATAACGCCTGTCCATCTTGCCAAATCCAGTGTGTATCAATAGGAGTGATTTTTCCAGGAGCCGCTGCTGCACATTGCGCAAATACAGCTAAGGAAATATCAAAATGATTATTAGAATGCGATCCCCAAGTCAATCCGAAATCAGCTAATATTTGAGCCATACGAATACTTCCATTCAACGTCCAAAAATGAGGATCAGCCAACACGATATCTACAGCTTTTGTTTCTAAGGCATGATAGAATTGTCGCCAATTCGTCGCAATCATGTTCGTTGCCACTTGATGCCTTGTAGCTGTCTTGAATTCTGACATGATCTCACGACTAGAAAATCCTTGTTCAGGACCACATGGATCTTCGACATAGGAAATCATTGATAATTTGTCTTTACACAGATCAATTGCTTCTTCTAAAGACCATGCACCATTTGGATCGATATTGATTCGTGCATCGGGGAAAGCGTCGTGCAGTGCTTCTATCGCTTTCATCTCTGCTTCCCCCGAAAAAACTCCGCCTTTCAACTTGAAATTATTGAACCCATATCTTTCTTTCACCGCTTTTGCTTGAGCAACAATTTCTTCAGGTGTCAATGTTTCTTTTCGACGAAGTTCGTCCCATTTATCTTTACATGAAGATTCCACTAAATATGGCAAATCAGTCTTCTCGCAATCTGCGATATAAAATAGATAGCCAAGGACTTCAACTTCGGCTCGCTGTCTTCCATCTCCAAGCAATGTACACATCGGCATATTTAGATGCTTTCCTAATAGATCAAGCATAGCGCATTCAACTGCTGCTTCTGCTTGAACAACAAATTTCATATTTTTCAAATCTAAACCTTGCAGACCCTGTCCATCATTTCCTTTTGCCAACCAACCTTTTTTACGAATAGTTGTAATCACTTGTCGGTAATCAGCAATTTTCTGACCTTCTACCAAAGGAATATAACTTTCTAGCATCTTTGTAATATCTTCTCCGCCATGAATCTCTCCCACTCCTCTTTGACCAGTCTCATCTTCTAAAACAACGATATTCCTTGTAAAGTAAGGGGCGTGGGCTCCACTGAGAGTCAGAGTCATACTGTCATAACCTGCTACTGGATAGACAGCCATTTTCATTATTTTGGGTATCGTATCAATCGTTCTCATACACTAGTTCCTCTCTCTTTACGAAAATCAAACTGTATCTTTACTTTCGATTGTCAAGTTATTTATTTTTTCGTAGTAACACGCAATAGCTGAATGATCTTTTTTCTCCAAACCGTCATTTTTTAGTACTTGCATGATTTCCATCAATTGAGCTGTCAAAGGAATTCCGGCATTTATCATATGTGAGGTATCTAACGCATTCTGTAGATCTTTGATGTGCAACTCTATTCTGAATCCTGGATCAAAATCTCGGTTCAAAATCATCGGTGATTTAGCATCCATAACCGTACTCCCTGCTAATCCACCACGAATCCCTTGATAGACCAACTCGGGATCAGCACCTGCTTTAGTAGCAAAGGATAAAGCTTCACCGACAGCGGCGATATTGATTGCGACGATTATTTGATTAGCTAGTTTAGCAATGTTTCCCGCACCTACCTCACCTATATAAGTGACTGAACTTGCCATTGATAGGAGCAACTCATAGCATTGATCAAAAACTTTCTTTTTCCCACCGACCATAACAGCGATTGTTCCGTCAATTGCTTTTGGTTCTCCTCCAGATACCGGCGCATCTAAGAACTCTACTCCAAGTCCTGCAAGCTTTTCTGCAAATCGCTGACTAGAAACAGGATTAATCGAACTCATATCGATTACGATCTTGCCTTCACTGATTCCAGCGGCTATCCCTTCTTCTGAAAACAATGCGGCTTCCACATTCGGAGAATTCGGTAACATAGTAATTACGATATCTGATTGATTTGCTAACTCCTGACTATTTTTTGCTGTTGAAGCTCCAGCTGCTGCAACTTCATCCATATTCGATTGATTGAAATCATAACAGATAACCTCATAACCATCTTTTATTAGATTTTTTGCCATTGGGTTACCCATGATTCCTAGTCCTACAAATCCGATTTTCATTTCTTATTCCTCCATATCTCGTTTATTTATGATTTTTTCAAGTACTTCAGACATTTCTTTCTTTAATTGATCGGAAGACGTCGTGTTCGGTAAAATACTTGCTCCAACATCTAGTCCAATCAAATTACAAGCATCTTTTGTAGCTATTGGAAATGATGCACGGTCAAACATATTCCTAAATTCTGTCAATTCAAATTGCGCGTTTCGCGCGGAAGACAAGTCGCCAGTGCAATAATGTTCATAAATAGAGACGACTAATTCAGGGACAACATTCGCTGTAGATGCAACTGCGCCGACCGCCCCATAGACAAGAGATCCTAAAATCAAGGTGTCTCTTCCAGCCATTACTTTGAACTCCTCATTCTCAGTACGTCGAATATATTCTGCTGTCAAATGTACATTCCCACTACTATCCTTAATTCCAACAATATTCGGATACTGGGAAAGATGAACGACCAAAGAAACACTTAGACTATATCCAACTTTTCCAGGATTGTTATATAGCAAAACAGGTAGATGAGGCACAGCCTTTGCAATCGTGATTATGTGTTGATACAATTCGTCATCTGTAGGAGAAATGAACATCGGTGGCAAGATCGATAAACCATCAGCACCGTTTTCCTCTGCTGTTTTTGCCATCAACACTCCTTCCTTCGTCGTGATCGATCCAATACCCATATAAACTGGTACACGTTTATTGGCTGATTTAACGATTGTTTGGAGACCTTTCTTTTGTTCCTCTTTATCAATCGCAAAAAACTCTCCGTTACTTCCAAATGCTAAAATACCATTGACGCCTCCTTGAATCACATGTTCAACCATTCGTTCTAATGGTGCAGTTTTTATCTGATTCTCTTGATTTACCGGTGTAACAATTGGGACGATAATCCCTTTGACTTTTTCAATATCCATGCATTCTCCTCCTAGGGATGTTCATCACAACATAAAAGTGATTTTTTTCACAATCGTTTCTTCAATATTCATGCTACAAATCAATATCGCAATAATTATAAGAACGTTTTCATAATAAAAAGTATATATTTTCACAATGATTTAGGGTATGGTACAGGTAACAGAAATAATTCATCTTTTGATAAGATTATTCGTTATCCATCACAATTATCGATGATTTCTACAGGATAATAATCATTTTTTTTAAAAATAAATGTTATATTAGAAGTCTTGTTGATTTATTATTGAATTTCCTTTATATTTTTTATGTAAACGTTACCTTTTGCTGTTTTACTGTATTTTCTTACAAGGAGAACTAGATGAACATCTCTAAACAATTAGCACGGAATATTGTCAAAAATCTCAAAGATGTACTAAAACAAGAAATCAACTTTATCGATACAGAGGGCATAATCATTGCAAGCACCGATGAGGAACGGATCAGGACCCTCCATGAAGGGGCAAAAATCGTTTTGGATACGAAAAAAGAAGTTTTTATCAGCGAAGACGGCCAATTCAAAGGAACGAAGCGTGGAATCAACGCCTCGGTGTATTTTGAACAACATATCATCGGTATAATTGGACTGACCGGTGGAAAGGAAGTGAAAAAGTATGCTGAAATTTTAAAAAAAATGACAGAAATACTCATAAAAGAGGCATATCTGAAAGATTTTACTTTTCAATTAAGGGAGAGACATCGTCTGACGATCGAATCGCTATTGTTTCCTTTCAGTCATTTTGACTCTCCTCACTTGATCGAGCTTGATTTTTCTTCTCCATATTATGTAGTTGTGGGGCAACTTCCTGACAATCAGGAATTGTATCAAGAGCAGATCACCCCTTTATTAGAGTTACTTGAAAGGGTCTTTTCTTACTACAGTCAGGCTTTGTTCACTGTACATAGGCAACAAATCATTATCCTAGTCAATCGCATTTCCAGAGCCTTATTGATATCGTTACTTGACAAAGTCCAGACAAATTTTGAAAAATCGTATCAGTTACAACTGAACTTCGGAATTGGGTCGCTTTGTTATACAGAGCAGGAGACACCGCAATCTTTCCTTCATGCCCAGCATGCTTGTGAATGGAGAACTTTCCATCAATCTGTGAACAAGATCCGCTTTTTTGAAGATTTAGACCTCGGGATCCTTTTACCAGCAATCCCATCAGGTCAACGATCATTATATGTAAAACGTATTTTGAAAAGCTTGACAGAAGAAGAAGTACATTTATTCAAGAAAACTTTGACATGCTTCAGTAAAAATAACGGAAGTATCAAAAAATGTGCAGAAGAATTATTTATTCATAAAAACACCTTGCAATATCGACTGAATAAACTCCATTCTCTCACTGGTTATAACCCTAGAAACTATGATGATTATCTTATTCTAAAGCTAGCTTTTTTGTTGATACAAATATGACGATTACAAAAAACCAGATGAACATAAGGTTGTCCGTCTGGTTTCTACTTATTTCTCAGTAGGACTGCTCCACATTCGTTGTAATTTTTCCATCGTCCATATATAAATAATGATGCCTATACCGATAATCACAATATATTCTATACCAAACTCAACCCGCGTCCCCGAATTGATCCTAAAAGTTGAAGCGTTTGTGTTAAATATTTTAGGATATAGATATAACAAAATATTCTTGAGATCATATTTTCCTAGTGGTGGCAAAAAAAGAAAATAACTTCCTAAGAGACATAGGCTGACGAAAGAATTCTTTACGACTGTTGTAAAATAATAACAAACTAAAAAGGAAAGAAATGCAAACCCCAATAGGACACTCAATTGAAGCGGCGCTTTCTCAAGATAAGATATTTGCCTAATTAACGCTTCATCGATTTGTGTCGATTTGTCAGCCTGAACAAAAAATCTTGAAAAAGACTGCAACATCAAAAATAAAATGAGGGAAGCAAGTATAAAAATAATTAAACTAAGAAACCCCGCTCCTATCTTATGACGATTGATTTGCCATTGAGAATCCAAACAGCGCCTGATTTTCATTGTATGGTATTTGATATCTGCATTTGCTATTACTATCCCGTATACCCCCGAAAAAAAAGGAAAGAGAACAAAAAACGAAGAAGACAATAATTGGTTGACCCCGTTTTGGACATTTAAAGCAGCAAAACTGGAATGATAAGCAACGTAATGATATTTCAACGGATTGTCAACTATTTCAGTATTTTCGTTCATACTGATAGAAAAAGGTTGTTAAAGTATTTCTTGGATCGTTTCACCCATTGCCAAGGCTTCCTCTACATAATATTGGAAATGACGAAGATGACTTTGAATGAGCATTATTTGAGAAACGAACATTAAAGTAGAAAGCAACAATATTACTGAAAGAAAAAGGTAAAATATTTTCGAACGTCTTTGATAATAAAATTCAAAAAGCATTTTTACCTCCTTTTTGTTGAAATAAAAAAGCTGCGTAAATCCTCGGACGTGATAGGTTCTATTTTTCCGTTTTTTACATTTAATAACTCATCAGCCATTTCCAAGTAATATTCTTCATGACCACTTAAGATGACTGTAGCTTCTTTTTTCAGCTGAACCAAGCAATAAAGCAGCACTTTCCAATTCTTTTGATCTAATCCATTCAACACTTCATCTAATAAAACAACTCGCGGCGCAAGCAACAATAGCAATAGCAGCGAAAGCATCTTTTTTTCTCCCAGAGAATAGTTCTTAACTTTCACATACGATAAAAATGAAAGGGGTAAAAAATCGATTTTTTGTTTAGAGATTAGTTCTTTTATTTGCCGATTTTTTGTCAGTAAAATCAGATTATCTAATCCAGTTAGATTCAAGTAAAAAGGGGTAGAGTCAAAAACACAAAAACAACTACCTGTTTTTTCAATCGTTCCCGAGTAGCTATCAATACCGACAATGCAGCGAAATAAAGTCGTTTTGCCAATGCCATTATCCCCATAAAGATAATAGATTTTATTTTGATCAAATGTGAATGACAGATGATCAAATAAGATTTTTTGCCCAAATCGTTTAGAAAAATCAATAAGTTTCATAGACAAACTCCTGAATAGATTAGTACCATGTAGAACCACCATTACCATGTACTCCAACCATATACTTTTTTAATTTCTTCAATCAAAATGAACTAATTCAATCAATCGAGTTTTTTATTTATTTATATTTTACCAAAATATAGTAATGGCTCATTATCAACTTTTTATCAATATAGAAAGTGATAGCCATCCCCTTATTTCATTTCTTAGATTCCTTTTTCCCCTAATAAACGCTATTGAAAACTAGCATTACTAAGTGTTAATACATAAAAAAATAAAAGACTTACCATTTTTTCTAGAAATAGAAAATTTTGGTAAGTCTTTTTGACACTTGTATTTTTTACTAGAAAAGCTACTTCCGCTTTTTCCCACCAAAAGCATCTTTGAATTTATCGAAGAAACCATCTTCTTGTTGTTCTTCTACTTTGATGCCGCCAGCTTCAGCGAATGCACGTAACGCTTCTCTTTGTTGTTCATTTAGATTTTTCGGCGTGATCAGTTTTACTTTGACATGTTGGTCGCCTGTTGCACCACCACGTAACTTTGGAGCGCCTTTTCCACGTAAACGGAAGTTCGTACCTGTCTGTGTACCAGCAGGAATCTTCAGTTTCACATCTCCATGGACAGTTGGTACTTGGACTTCATCCCCCAAAGCTGCTTGTACAAAACTTAAAGGCAATTCATAGTAGATTTCAGAGCCTTCACGGTCAAAGATATCACTTTCTTCTACACGGAAGACCACATACAAATCACCAAATGGTCCGCCGTTTTCTCCGGCTTCTCCTTGACCAGCTAAACGCATTTGTTGTCCTTCTTCTACCCCAGCTGGTACATTCACTTTGACTGAGTGAGCTTTCTTCTCATGACCTGAGCCATGACAGGTTGGACAAGGTTCTTTGATTTCTTTTCCTGTACCATGACAAACATCACAAGTTTGACGGCTCATCACTCGTCCAAGCGGTGTTTGGCGTTCTACATTGATCGTACCTGCACCATGGCATTTATGACAAGTAGTTGGTTGCGTACCTGGTTTTGCCCCATTTCCGCCACAAGTATGACAGATTTCTTCCCGATTGTACTTGATTTCTTTCTCTACGCCAAAAATTGCTTCTTCAAAAGATAAGTCGATCGTATATTGCAAATCAGCACCTTGACGAGGCGCATTGGGATCGACTGAACGACCTCCCCCTCCAAAGAACGAGTCGAAGATATCTTCAAAACCACCGAAGCCGCCGCCAGAGAAGCCGCCGAATCCACCAAATCCGCCACCAGCTCCACCAGCACCGTAATTTGGATCTGTACCTGCATGCCCGTATTGGTCATATGCAGCGCGTTTTTGCGGATCACTTAAAATTTCATAAGCTTCTGATACTTCTTTAAATTTTTCTTCTGCATCAGGTTCTTTATTGATATCAGGATGGTATTTTTTTGAAAGCTTACGATAAGCTTTCTTTATTTCATCTTCTGATGCTCCTTTTGAGAGCCCTAAGACTTCATAATAATCACGTTTTGTTGCCATAGGCTTTCCTCCTATTGGTTCTCATCATTTTCACGTCGCTTGTTATCATATCATATTTTGTTTGAAACAAAAACCGATACTTCAAACTATTTTTCAAAAGAAAAAGCCAAAGTAGCAACTTTGGCCTTCTCTCGAAATTCAGTGAACTGATTATTTATCGTCGCCATCGACTTCTTCAAAATCAGCATCAACGACATCATCTGCTCCGCCTTGAGCTGCTTCTGGGTTTTCTTGAGCTTGTTGTTGTGCCGCTTGTTCATATAGTTTAACAGTCAAGTTTTGAACGATTTCGTTCAATGCATCGCGTTTAGTTTTCATTTCTTCAATGTTGTTTGCTTCAACAGCGGCTTTCAATTCATCGCGAGCTGTTTCTGCTTTTTTCACTTCTTCTTCGTCTACTTTGCCTTCTAATTCTTTCAATGTTTTGTCCACAGAGAATAGCAATGCGTCTACATCATTACGTAGGTCAACTTCCTCTTTACGAGCTTTATCTGCTTCAGCGTTTGCTTCTGCATCTTTTACCATACGTTCGATTTCTTCGTCTGTTAGACCTGAAGAAGATTTAATCGTGATTTTTTGTTCTTTTTGTGTACCTAAATCTTTCGCAGATACATTTACAATCCCGTTTTTATCAATATCGAATGTTACTTCGATTTGTGGGATACCACGAGGAGCTGCTGGAATATCTGTCAATTGGAATCTTCCTAGTGTTTTGTTGTCAGCAGCCATTGGGCGTTCACCTTGTAATACATGGATGTCTACTGCTGGTTGATTATCTGCTGCAGTTGAGAACACTTGTGATTTACTTGTTGGGATCGTTGTATTGCGGTCAATCAATTTAGTGAATACACCGCCCATTGTTTCGATACCTAATGACAATGGCGTAACGTCAAGTAAAACAACATCTTTTACATCACCAGTGATCACGCCGCCTTGTATAGCAGCACCCATCGCAACTACTTCATCAGGGTTAACTGATTTGTTTGGTTCTTTTCCTGTTTCTTTACGTACTGCTTCTACAACTGCAGGGATACGAGTAGATCCACCGACCAAAATAACTTCGTCGATTTCTGATTGTGATAAACCTGCATCTTTTAGTGCTTGACGTACTGGTACTTTCGTACGTTCTACTAAGTCAGCTGTTAATTCATCAAATTTTGCACGTGTCAATGTCATTTCCAAGTGCAATGGTCCAGATTCACCGGCTGTGATAAATGGCAAACTGATTTGTGTGCTTGATACGCCAGATAAATCTTTTTTCGCTTTTTCAGCGGCATCTTTCAAGCGTTGTAACGCCATTTTGTCTTGAGATAAGTCAATGCTGTTTTCTTTTTTGAATTCTGCTACCATGTAGTCGATGATTTTGTTATCAAAGTCATCCCCACCTAGATGGTTGTCACCAGCTGTTGACAATACATCAAAGACACCGTCTCCTAATTCAAGGATTGATACGTCAAAAGTACCACCACCAAGGTCGAATACTAAGATTTTTTCGTCACGATCTGTTTTATCCAAACCATAAGCAAGAGCAGCTGCAGTTGGTTCATTAACGATACGTTCTACTTCTAAACCAGCGATTTTACCAGCATCTTTTGTTGCTTGACGTTGTGCATCGTTAAAGTAAGCTGGTACAGTAATAACTGCTTTTTCGACTTTTTCACCTAAGTAATCTTCTGCAAATCCTTTAATATATTGAAGAATCATTGCTGAGATTTCTTGAGGTGTGTATGATTTGCCTTCTACATCTACTTTGTAACCAGCTTCACCGATATGGCGTTTGATTGATGAAATCGTATTTGGGTTTGTTACAGCTTGACGTTTTGCCACTTCCCCTACTTGGATTTCTCCATTTTTGAATGATACAACAGAAGGTGTTGTACGGTTTCCTTCTGGGTTAGCGATGATTTTTGCTTCGTTTCCTTCTAGTACTGCTACTGCAGAGTTAGTCGTACCTAAGTCAATACCGATAATTTTACTCATAATTAACGTCTCCTTCTTTAATTGAAAGTGTAAGTTTTATATCCGCACAATTATTGTGCAACAATGACCATAGTTGGTCTTAACACGCGATCATGTAATTTATAGCCTTCTTGTAGTACTTCTACAATCGTATCGGCTGGTGTATCTTCAGTCGCTGGAACAGTTTGTACTGCTTGATGAAGATTAGGATCAAAGGATTCTCCTTTAGCAGGGATTTTCTCGATTCCTTCTTCTTCCAGTGCGTTACGTAAACTTTCCAAGACCATTTCCACGCCTTTTTTCAAGCTTGCTCCTTGATCATCTGACACTTCTGTGGCTAATGCACGTTCCAGATTGTCAATTGATGGAAGCAATTTTTTGGCTAAATCTTGTGAACGGTATTTTTGTAATTGCTCACGTTCATTTTTTCCTCGATTTGCCATATTTGCGATTTCCGCACGAGCCCGCAAATATTTATCTTCCATTTCTTCTAATTCAGCTTTTAATTTTGCTGATTCGAATTCTTCCGCTTCAACTTCTGAAATGCCTGAATCTTCTGCAGCTTCGACATCGATTTCCGGTTCTGGCTGAGCATCTGTCATTTCTTTATCTAGTTCTTCTTGATTTTCTTTCACGATACAGTCTTCCTTTCATTATTCAGTCAGCTGTTTGATTGCTCTTACTAAGAAAGAGAGAACGATCAGCTGCAAATAGCTTCGTTATTCACATTACGAGTTTGACAAGTCAAGTGATCGATAGTAATCAGCAAGCTTAGCTGCTAGTTCTCTTCGATAAACATCCACTAGACCAAACATCCGAGAATAAGGCATACTAGTCGGCCCTAACAAGGCTATTGTACCTCTTCCATGACCATCTATCTCGTAACTTGCTTGAATCATGCTCATATTCTGCAATAAATCATTACCTAATTCAGCACCGATTTTGATACGAATATTACTATCCATCGGAGTGATCATTTGTGTAAGTCCATCGGAGTCTTTCATAAAAGAAAACATCGATTTAAACTGATCAAGATCTTGACGGGGCTCATAATCCAAGAGATTCATTTGTCCACTGACATAAACTTTTTCTTCAAACACATGACCAAGAACGGTGTCAAACAACTGGGACATCCCTTCTGTGGTCTGGAAATATTTATGAAGAATCATCGGAATCTCTGTACGTAGTTTATGGTATACCGTCATCAGAGGATCCCCGACTAGACGGTCGTTTACAATTTGCACCATTTTTTCTAGTTCCTGACTTCCCATGTATTCGGGAAGAGTGAACACTTGGCTTTCTACATTTCCCATATCTGTCACGACAATCGCAATGATCTGTCGATTATTCAAGGGTACGATACGAAAGCCTGTTAGTCGGCGGTCTTTTATTTCAGGTCCCAACGAAAAAGTCGTATAACTTGTCAGCTCAGATAAGATCTCAGCAGATTGCTTAATGATCTCATTGATCTCATGAAATTCTCTACCTAAAGACTGACGTATCAGCAGCAAGTCATCTTCTGCTACGCGAGCAGGTTTTAACAAATGATCCACATAATAACGATAGCCTAAAGCAGATGGAATCCGCCCAGAAGAAGAGTGAGTCTTCAACAGCAACCCTTCATCTTCTAATGCCTTCATATCATTGCGAATCGTTGCTGAACTGGCCTTGACTCCCTCAGACATCAATGTTTTGGAACCAACGGGCACGCCACTACTCGTATAGTGTTGGATGATCAGACGTAAAATGTCGTTTTGTCGCTTTGTTAACATCTTCCTCACCTCTCATTAGCACTCATATATTCTAAGTGCTAATCCACTTATAAATATAGCAAGAAGCCCTTCTCCTGTCAAGAGAAAGACTTCATTTTTTAGCACTCTATCGTCCAGAGTGCTAATTATGAGCAATTGCTATAAATTCAGTTATATCAACGTTTCAATAGTTCTTTATTGTATTTTTGAACTTTTTTTATTTAAATTCCGATAAAAAACAAATATTCTTTAAACTATTTTTCAAACAAAAAACGCTCAAACACATTGTTTCCCAAAAAAGTCCCTCTAGGTGTCAAATAAATACGTTCTTCTTCATTAACAAGTAACCCTTCTTCCTCTAACTTCATCAACACATCTCCATACACCGATTCAATCGTTTGTTGATAGCGATCATAGAAGTGTTTTTTAGCAATCCCAGTTTTTTTTCTTAGCCCCAAGAACATTTCTTCTTCTATTTGATTTTTTCGTGTCAATTTTTCTTCTTCCAATACTGGGCGTTCATTGACTCGTAATGGACGTAAATAGTGTTGGATTGGTCCTTTGTTGCGATAACGAATATTTCCAAGATAACCGCTAGCTCCTGCTCCAAACCCAAAATAATGGTCATTGTTCCAATACATCAAGTTATGCTGCGACTCGTGTCCGGAAAGCCCAAAGTTACTTATTTCATATTGGTGACGTCCATGCTTTTCCATTGCTTCAATGGTCTCTTCAAACATTTTAGTTTCCGTTTCCTGATCAGGCAGTTCGAGTCTTCCTTGTCGTACCCAGTTCATGAACATTGTTTTGTTTTCTAGGATCAATGAGTACAAAGAATAGTGAGGCAGATCCAAAGCCAAAGCTTTTTCCAAAGTATCCCGATACCCTTCAAGTGTTTGTCCCGGTAATGCATAAATCAAATCGATGCTTACATTGGTAAAATTTTCTGCTTTTAAAAATTTCATCGTTTGAAACACATCTTCTGCGGTGTGTTTACGTCCAATTTTTTTCAGTAAGCGATTGTCAAATGTCTGAACTCCCATGGATAAACGATTGACGCCATAGTTTTTCATCACTTGAAGCTTTTCACGGGTCAAATCGCCAGGATTCGCTTCTACAGTAAACTCTTTACCATCCTGGAAAGGCAAGATCTCTCTAGCTCCTGATAACAATCGATCAAGTTGTTTAGCAGATAAAGAGGTCGGTGTTCCGCCCCCTACATAAAGTGTTTCCAAATTCGCTGTCGGGTGACTTTCCAGCATTAATCTCATTTCATTCAGCAGCATTTCCACATACTCATCTACCGGTTGCCCTTCTAAAAAAACTTTATTAAAGTCACAGTAATAGCAGATATGCTCGCAAAATGGGATATGAATGTACGCAGAAACCTTGTTTTCTGCGGGATTTATTGTTTCTATCATTGAAATTCTTTCTCCTTACGTCGAAAAGTCGTACCTGTTTTCGACCTTCTTTAAACGGTGTTCAAGCACCAGCTCCTTGAAATAAGCCGCATGTTTATAATCTAAGAAGTCTAGTTCCAAAAATGCTTGCTTGTTGTCATCGGAGCTACATGTGGCTTTCACAACCTCTCGATAAACGGTGTTCACAAAGCTGACCTTCGGCGTTAACTCAAAATCTGCAAAAATATGAAAAGCTATTTTCACAGATTCTTCCTTAAGTGCTCAGGTCACAACGCTTTGCTTACAACCTCTCATATACGCATACTAAACGTATTTGGCAAACAAATCCACTAAAAAATCCAAGAATCGACTTCTTGGATGATTTTTTTTACGTTCATGATTCCTCCTAAACAATTTTATCCATATTTTGTCCATAAAAAAATCTAGTTAAACCTCTCACTTCAAAAGTTTTAACTAGATTCTTCTTATTATTTTTTTATAAAAATAAATAGTCTCTTAATCATAGACATTTTTTCGGTGTCCCACTTGAATAGCGATAACAACCATTTGATTATCTTCTATCTCTACCAACACACGATATTTGCCAATTCGATAACGCCATTGTCCTGAACGATTAGCGGTCAATCCTTTTCCGAATTTTCTCGGATCGTCAATACCATCAATATGTTGATACAGCCATCGAACGATCAGCGTCGCTTGATGCTTGTCCATTTTACGAAGTTGTTTCTGAATTTCAGGCGTGAATTCTAAACGGTAGGTCATTCCAACCCTCCAAATTCATGAAGGATTTCTTCCATGGATACTGTTGTTTTTCCACTTTCTACCCAATGTTTATGGGCAATTTCAGCCGTTTGACGATCGTATTCATCTTCTAGTTGTTCCATCGAATAGGTTTTTAGAAGCTCAGATAAAGTAATCCCATAAAATTCCGCCATATAAGAAAGCCATTCTTTTTCGGCATCACTCACACGAACCGTAATCATAGCCATATTATCGCCTCCCATTTGTATCACATTGTAATACAAAAGGGGCAAGATGTCAATTTTGTATGATTTACTTAGCTTATTTTGAGATTTTTCCATTTTTTAACCAATAAAAAAATCCAGGAGAATTATTGGATTGAATGTGATTTCTGAAGAACTTTATTTTGAAACTGCCGACCTTACAAATGAACTTTTAGAGAAGGGTAGTTTTTTTAAAAACGTACCAAAATTAAACATATCGCAAGAAACACAAAGCCCCAAATTACAAATAGCTTATATTTTATTAAACATGTTTCTACCTTTATATAGTCTGTTTTTGACATTTCTTTTCCTAAATTGAAACGAACAATTGTTTTTACTTTCAAGAGAAATCGTGTGCCAATGATAAAGCAGCACACACTCAATACTCCTAGCAATATTCTACCTAAAAAATTCAAATTTTCTCCTATTGTCACTTATAGCTCCTCATCTACTTGAATTTTAATCTTGTCTAGCGCTATGCCCAAAGATAATTATCATTTCTTCCATCTACTCGATCAAGACCTTCTGCGATTAGACCTCCAGCCGAAGTACCAGCTAAAGCTAAGGCAATTTCTACAGCTGCGAGCGCTTTTCCTCTTACAGTGGTAATTCCAATTTGTGCAACAATTACATTTTCAGTTACTCGAGCAATATTTCGCTTGTTTTTTCTAATAATTGCTTTTACCGTATTCACACTTGAATTTGCTAAACCTAGACCCAAAACGATTAATCCTGCATCAATGACACCAGCAACAAAACCAGTTGAGTTCCACCAGTTTTTCCCTACGCCTCGCATTCTTGGATTGAATCCAATCATTGCTAAATACTGATTGATTGCTTGTTCCATCCTTAATTCATCTTCAGGTGTTAATAATATTTCTCCGTTTTCGTTAAATTTAGGTTGAACATCTCCATATTCTTCCTTGATTTTTTCAAGGGCTAGTTCGGAATTCTTTTTTTCTTCCGAGTAATAAACTGACAAGTCTTCAGAACTAAAATTGCTTTTACTATTCTGAGTTTCATCCAGAATCAACTCATTCGCTGAAATAATCATACTCCCACTTGTTGCTACTACGGACAAAACAAAAGTTACTGCTATTACACTAATCCACATTTTTAAGTCCAGATATTTCTTTTTCATTATGAATCCTCCAAAATTTAAATTTGCCTTATAAAGACAAAATAACTATAAATTGATAACAAGTTTAATATTTTATAGCATCTTAAAAAGTTGTTTTAGACTCGTAATCGTTACTATTTTTATATTCTATGATTTGTCAAATTAAGCTAGAATAAAATGCTTCTTGTACATAGCTCAAAAAT